>Ga0210040_10000024_pt1 | contig 653747 bp, 685 predicted proteins | sample CryGeyCG12114_NA_FD_185462 | JGI IMG/M metagenome (GOLD analysis project Ga0210040, IMG submission 185462) | Groundwater microbial communities from aquifer - Crystal Geyser CG19_WC_8/21/14_NA (SPAdes) (version 2) | ecosystem: Environmental > Aquatic > Deep subsurface > Groundwater | place... | reverse complement strand
CGCAGCCGCATCGAGATCATGTTCGGGCGCCTGAAGGACTGGCGCCGGGTTGCCACCCGCTACGACCGCTGCCCGACCGTGTTCCTCTCCGCCGTCGCCCTCGCTGCCACCGTCATCTTCTGGCTATGACCAATGAGTCCTGACCCTAGGATCTCGCTTGGCTCTGAGACTCAATCCGCTGCAATCGCCGACTTATGAAGCAGCACGGCTTCGCTGAGTGCCAGCGGAAACCTTCACAGCTACTTGGAAGCACGAACAGATCAGCATATTACAGAATGGGAAAAGGATTGCTCAGCCTGTTGCTGTGATGAGCCCTAGCAAAGGCTGTGGACGGCCGTCAGAGTCTACTCGCGGCTGACGCTCTTAGAGCAACGACTTAGAACGAGCGGTCTGATGGCCTTCCAAGTTCTGCCGGGCGCATCTACAACGCATCGCTTCATGCGCCTTGGCACCGTTCAGGATCGATCTACGTGAGCTTAACCGAAGTCGATCAGGGTCGGAAATCAGGGCTGGTTGCATGGGGAGTACTGTCACTGGCCGCGGCATGGTTGCTGAGCCCGGTGTTCGCCGCGCAACACTTGGAGGGATATACCACCAACCTCAAGGCGATCGCCTTCATGGCAAACCGGGGCGACCTGCGCGCACAGGACCTGCTAATGCCGGCGATCACCGATTTCCTCTACTTCTCGCGCACAGGCGTAGTTGCACTTCTGCGGGTCGGGGAAGGTCTGTTCGGTTCGGAGTCTGACTGGAACTTCCGGGCTTTGATGGTAATATCGCTGGCTACGATCCTTGCGGGCTCGGTGTTCATCGCCCGCCGATTAGAGGGCGTGCGACCCATCGCATCGTTCGCGGCACTGCTACTCATTCCAAGTGTCACAGAAAACGCCTTCTTCTTCAATGACAACATGCCCTCCGCCGCTTTCGCAGTCGCCGGAGTAGCGCTTGTTGTCGCTTGGGACAGGCCTGTCGCATACGCCATCGCGGGCTTGCTGTCCGCGGCGGCGCTGCTTTGCCGTACCGATGCCCTCCTGCTCGCGCCCTTCATTGCGGGCGTCGCTTGGTTGCGCCGCCCCGTTTGGCAGCCATGGCTCTACCGCGCAGGAGCAGCCCTTCTTGGTTTCGCGGTTGGGCTGAGCTTGGCCGCACTGCTGTTGAAAGCAACGCCGCTCGATGCCGTACTCGCTTCTCAGCGCTTCGTGGTAGGATTTCGTCTTTCGACCATTGTTCAGGTTATTGGTCTTACCCTCGGTGCGGCGGGAGCAATTCTTCTCCCGCTTGGTGTTCTGGCGAGTTGGCAGCGGCTCGCAACCGAACCCGATCGCCGCCGCCGGCTGGTGATGTTGATCTTCTACCCGGCTCTCATCATGATGGTGGCATTCCGTTTGGGAACCGAGACGCGCTACATCTACCCGCTGCTTACACCGTTCTTCGCGCTTCATGGGGGGCGAGCCCTCGAAACGTTAATCTTTGCGCTACCCGGCCCTCGCCGCCGCGTCGCACAGGCTGGCCTTGCGGCTCTGGTGCTCGTCGTTCTGCTCCCGCCTGCTGTGGTTATCATGCGCGATGGTCCGCGGTCGCCCGCGGGCCGGCTGTGGATGCCCGTGCTATGGTGGCAGTGGGAGAACGCCATGGCAGGCAGCCTGCGGCGAGTGGAAGCAACGATCCGGGATGCCGATAACGTCCCGCTGACCCTGCTTGTCAGTACTCACTTCAACGATGATTTCTTCCTGAAACAGCGACTGCTCGCTGCCGGGTGGATCCCACGTGCCGCCGAGGAGGCTTTCCCCGGCTGCAGCGGCTTTTCGGTTTACCAGAAACACGGAAGAACCGTCGCGCATGTCCGCACCGAACCCCAATACGCGCTGCTGCGTACGTCGACGACCCGGATGAGAGCGTTCCTGCTCGACCGTAGCCTGTCCTGTCCTGCGCTGCGTGTTGCGAACCGCACCGTGCTGACAACCTGGGGCTTCGACTACCGAGTGTGGGACAATACTCACTCTTTCGATCCACAGCTTGTTAGCTCTGTCATCCCAATGCTGCAGCCGCTTGCGTCCCTTAGCGTTCGACTGACCCCGGCAGATGCGCGTCGTATGCCGCCATGGACTCCCCGGGCGGCTGATGAGACAATTGGGAAGCGACAATTGCAAGGAGTATATCATACGCGCGAACTGTCGTCGGAAGTGACTAATCAGCTCGCACGGGACGCTTCGGCTTACCTGCAAAAACCGCTGCAACCGCAATCCGCGCCCGGAAGCGTCGACACCTTCATCACGTGGCCAGCCTTTGTGAAGGCGTACAGCGCGTCATGCGCAGATCCGAAGCGGTCGGATTGGCATCATATTCCCCTGTGCCTGAACGACGCGGCGCCCACGGCATCGTCGACCCGGTCATGATTGGGCAGCAGTCGCTGGTGCAAATGGCCCCAGCCGGTTCTTGCACTACTCCTCATGTGATGGCTGCGCATCTAGACGCGTTGATTGGCTTTCACCTTCTGGATCGTCAATTTGAGTCCGAGCTCAGCTGATCCCGGCCGGAAAACTGGCGTGCCGGGTGGAGGGTGTGCGGCCGGCAGCCGCGGCAACGGCACTGCTGCTGATCCCGAGCGTGACGGAGAGTGCATTCTTGTTCAAAGACAACATACCGTCGGCAGCATTCGCCATTGGCGCGGTGGCGCTAGCGGTTCGGTGGAACGCGCTCCTTGCCTTGGGCGGCGGGCCTGCTCGCCGCTGCCGCCGTTCTGTGCCGCACCGAAGCCGTCCTGCTGGCACCCTTCGTCACAATCGCTCCTTTGATCCGCGCCTGGTTGGTTCGGTCATCCCCTCGCTGCAGCCGCTGGCCAGTCTGAGTGTTCGCCTGACCGCGGCTGATGCGCTTCGGTTGCCGCCTTGGACTTCGAGGCCGGCCGACGAAACAATCCCTCGCCGCCAGTTGCAAGGAACGTCGCGAGGACCGCTGATCGCCGCTCAGTCCATGCTGATTTTGAGAAAAGGCGCGCCGAATGCCGCCGCGCTGGCGATGCCGATCGCCGAATCCTCGATGATCAGGCAATCGTCCGGAGCCACCTGCAGGCGCTCGGCCGCCAACATGTAAGCCTCGGGGTCCGGCTTGTGGCGGGTGACGTCGCTTCCGCTGACCACCAAGTCGAACAGCCGCTCAAGGTCGTGCGCTGCCAGCACCGCGGTCGCGTTCGCCGCCGAGGCGGTGGTTACCAAAGCCGTCCTGCACGCCGGTCTCAACGTTTCAATCAAGCGGACCAACCCATGGTTCAGTCGGGTCAGCTCCAGCTTGGCGGGATAGATCGCAGCCTTGCGCGCGGCGACCTGTTCGGCCTGTGCAGCTGGCGCACTCTCCAACAGGGCCGGCAGGAACTGCCGCCAGTTCCGGCCGGCGGACACCTGCTGGAACGCGTCACGGGAAATCGTAGCCCCAACTTCCCTTAGAGCGTCGTGGTAGGCTTGGTAATTAGCTTCGGCGGTGTCGACCAGCGTGCCGTCCATGTCGACCAAAAGGGCTTGCACGGCCGTCACGGCCATCGCCCTCGATATTGTCGCAGCAACATGCTGGTACAGGCGAAAAAGCCCATGCCGCGCGTCCGGGATTGCCGCAGCTTGTAGGGTGTCAGCCGCAGGTAGTGGACGAGTTCGTGGAAATATACCTCACGCAGGCCATCCGCCCCGAACCGGTCGATGATCTGCGCCTCCAACAACTCGTGCAGCTCAGCATAGGCCTGCGAACGCGGCGTGGTCAGCCTGAGCGCGTTGCCGTCCTGGGCGAGGCTCAGCCCCCGGTTCAGCGTTTCGTAGCCCAGGTGAAGCGACTGCATCAGCTTGCCCCAGTCCAGCAACGGACCATCAAAGATATTTTCGGGGTTGGGGTCGATGATGTAAAGTCCGAACGGGTGCCGGGGCGCGATGATCACGTTCTCAATCGTGAGATCGCCATGGATGGTCGCCACGTCCCGCTGCTTGACCTGGTCCAGCAGCCAGTCCGGCCGGGCGAGGAAGTCCCATTCGCCGAGCGAGTAAGGCTCGCCGTTGATCGAATAATCATCGCCCTCAAGCGAGCTTCTCACCACATCCAAGATGAGCAGGGCGTTTTCCGTCGCCTTGGTCGCCAGATAGGCGGTGAGGCGCTCAGGATCGGCGCTGCCGGCTCTTGTCCGGTGGTGAAGGCCGTCGATGCACGTGATCACCTGCTCCAGCAAACCCCGGCGATGCTCCGGCCCGCTGCTGTGAATCACATCGTAGAAGTCGTTGAACGGCGTGATCACCGGCATGTCGTAGCTGTAGACGCTTGAGGTCTGGCGCTCGCCGATTACCTTCGCCAGCGGGAAGTCGGCGTGCGCATGGCGCTCCAGCCAGTCTGCCTGCACTTTGAGCTTGGCCGCGGCGGCGCCCACTGCGAACTTGCGGATTGCCATTCGCTTGTCGGACTCAACCAGCGCAGTCACCGCGTCGGATCCCCCGGCGAAGAAGCGATGCACGATGCAATCGCGGATTGCTTCAATCCCGAACCCGCTGATCGCCCGGCTGGTGCCACTGAAGTGCGCGTTAAGGAAGCTTTCGTAACTGCTCGGCGCACCGAATGACTCGCGGTGCGCCTTGGCCGCGCCTCGACCCGACTTGCCATGCCGAAGAATTGATTCCGCCGCCGAGGCAAAGGCCCGGCTGCGCATCAGCAGGCCATAGCCCAGGATCAACAGCACCGGGATCAACACAAACAGGAACAGCGGAAGCTGGCCCGACACCGACCCCGTTCCCTGCTGCGCCAAGACCAAGGACCCAAGCGGATGCTGGAGCACGCGCGCGATTACGTCTAGCAGCCGCGCCTGGGTAGCGACAGCGAATATCCCGTAAGCGGCCAGGTAAAAAATCCACATGCCTGCGGTTGCGACCAGGAACCGCCACCGAAGCAGGTGCCGACCGACAATCATCTCGGCCGCGGACCAAAGGAAGTCCGCGACACCGAGCTGGATCCGTTCATTGAAGAGCCCCGCCGCCCGCCACACCCACTGTCGTATTCTCGCCGAGCGGCGCAGGGCCACGCTCGCCGCCACCAGCGCAAGGGCCGCTGTCGCAAAGACTGCCGCAGTCGCCGCGATCCGGCTCGGCTCCCCAGAGAAGCGCGCCGTGGCCATCAGCAGCAGGGCGAGCACGATGAGGTCGGCCAAGCGCTCGGCGACAATGGTCGCAAGGACGTAGGCGAACCGGACGCCGGCTGTTCCGCTGACCACCAGCCCGCGGACGATCTCGCCGACTCGGAATGGCAACAAGGCATTTACGGCATAGCCGAAGCCCAAGCCGATCAGTAAGGGGCGGCGCCGATCGAGACTGTTCCTCGGGAATAGAAAGCTCCAGCGCAATGCGCGGCCGACGTGAGCCAGCAACAGCAGCAGCACAGCCCCGAGGAACGCCTGCGCTTCGAGTTGACCCACTAGGCTAGCCATTCCCCATCGGAATGGAACGGCCTGCGGTCGAGCGCCGCCAGTTCCTCCGGGGTGCCAAAGGAGAAGTGGCGGGAAGCAATGGCGGTTGCGATCCGCCCCTCCCTGGCCGCGAGTTGGTTGTAGAGGCCGCTCAGGAACAGTTCGTCATACGGGCACTCTTTCAAGTATTGCTCGTACAGCGAGGAAAAGAGCTCGGGGCCCGAGAACAGGTAGCAGCCCGCGATCGCCAGCGGGCTGGCGACCTTCTTCTCGACCGTGCCAAGCACCCGTCCGTCCTCGGCCAGCCGAGCGTAGGAATAAGCCGGATCGTCCGAGCGGAAACACAGCAGGGCGGCATCGATCTCGTCGCGAAGCGCTCCGGCGATGCTCAGTATGGCGGGGCAAGCAAATGCATGGTCGCAGTCGTTGATTGCGACAGGACCGCGGGTCTGGAGCGCGCGCAGACCAATGGCCGCGGTTTCCGCCGCGCCGCTGGTCACGTCCGGGATACCGACCACCGTGGCATCGGGGTAGAAGGCTTGGATCTGCTCGCGGATGCCGAAGGTCGCGATGTGCTCGTCAAGCACAACAAACACGCATTCGGTGATCGAAGCGCTGCGCCGAACGCTTTCCGTCGCCCACCAGAAGAACGGCTTGCCCTCCAGCTCCATCAACGGCTTCGGGAGCACGGCCCCCTGACGGGAAAAGCGGCTGCCACGGCCGGCCATCGGCACCACCAGGCGAAGATCAGGCAACATGCTCTCGTCCCGCGAAGGCGGCCACCGCATCGAAGGCGTAGTCGGAGTGCTTCATGTCGCGGTGATCAGCGAGGCGGAAATGACGGCGCTTGAGCGCATACTCGGCGGCAATGGCGAGCGTCCGGCGCGCCTGCGACACCATCCGAACGTTGGAAACCTGGTCGTCCTCCCGCCAGCTTATCGGAAAGAACATGATGCGGCGTCCTTGGTCGATCATGCGCAGCAACAGGTAGACGTTAAAGCGCAGGTCGTCGGCATGCCGCAGGACGTCCGGGTCGGTGAAGATGGCGCGGCCGACTAGGTTCAGTCCTGAACCAAGGTCAAGCACCCGCTTTCCCGCAACGGCGGTGAACAGCAGGTTGAACACGGTATTGCCGAAAATGCGAAAGCTGGAGTAGCCTTGGAGCCGGGAACCCTTGGCGAAGCGTGCGCCCATGCACGCATCAAAGCGCTGGTGCGTTCCCGCTGACAGAACGGGGAGGAGGTCGGCAAGGCTTCCTTGGTCGTCGCCGTGCAGAGTGACAACGTGGCTGAAGCCATTGGCCGCGGCATACGCGAAGGCAGCCTTGTGCGACCCGCCAAGATTGTAGTTTGCGCGGTTGCGGCCGACGGTAACTCTCGGGACCTGCGCTGCCGAAGCTGCTGTAATCGCGGCTTCAACTGTCCCGTCCTGGCTGCCGTTATCCAAAACCAGCACTTCGTCGATCCGCTTCGCAACCTCGCCTCCGAACTGACCAAGCACCCGGCCAATTTGCGGCGCGCAATTGTAGCAAGGGACAAAGGCAAGTATCTTGTCGGCCATCGTCGTCCTCAACTTGGTCGCATCCTGGGGGGTCAAGGCGCCGGCGGGCCGCCGCTCGGACGAGCACCGGCCCGTTGCGTTAACCACGTCATGAACAGGAAGTTCATGACAAACGTTACGGGAATAATCAGAATCTTGGCGACAATCGGCACCAGCATTGTGCTCAGCCACGCCACGGCGGCAGAGGATGCAGTCACCCCCAACGCTTGGTACGCGAGATACGCCAGGAACAACGCAAGCATGAAGCTGCCGTGATACCGGAAGACGCGCTGCACGGAAGCGAAGTAGACAAAGGTCACGGCCAGTCCGGCCGAGATCAGGTTCGCCAGAAACGGACCGAATCGCGGCTCCAGGACGACGAAGACCAGAGTGTCGATGGCCAGCCCGCCGCCGGAAACCACCGCGAACTTGAGCAGTTGGACGATCCGAGACGATGGTATTGCTGCTGACAAGGTGTTGCTCGATCCTGCGGAAGTTCTTGCGTGCTTAGTTGACAAGTGGATCTCCGGGCAACGTCGGAACCCGGCCGAGGGTCCGATGACGAACTCGGTCGCGCCAGCCTAATTTCCTTCGGTATGTCCGGATCGGGGCGCTTTCCGTCATAGCCGGCCTGCTGCACGAAGGTATGCTTAGCCCCTTTTGGCCCGAAGCGGACTGTCTGCTCACGGCCGCTAGCCGGCCGCATGTGGGTGGGATCCTCAAAGCGGGCAGGTAGGGGCAGCGACCTGCAATTCCTCGCGCTTGATTGCTGCGCTCTAGGGCAACCATCAAGGTCCCAACGACAGTGCTTGCCGACGCGTGAGGGGCGAACATGAAACGAGACATGGACAAGGTGCGCAACGTCATGCTTGCGCTTGAGGCGAATGGTGGTGCCTTTATGTTGACCATGAACACTGCCGCCCTTGGCGACACTGATCACGGTCAAGAGGCAGTCGAATACCTTTTGATGCTGCACTCAGCCAGCTTCCTCGAGAGCTCCCAGCGCAGTGTCTACCGCATTCAGCGGCCAGTGAACGGCCGCTTGTGGGTCATGTCCGTAATTGGCTCAGCGCTCCTGGAAATTGTATGCGCGAGCAGCATGGGATGTAGGCGCACCCTGCTGTCGGGCGAAAGCAGTTGGGGGAGATGAGCGGCTGATGGACGTGCGCTTAGGCGAAGCGGTCCTGCGCCGAGATCTTCACGCCGATGCCTCCGGTGTCGGCCTCAAGCCGTCCCCTCACCAAAGCGGCGTAGCGCGGTGCCCAGGATAGTTCGCGCGTGCCCAGCCACTCGGCCGCTACCTCCCGAAAGCGGCTCGCTAGAACCACCTCCTTTGCAGCCCGCTCCTCCTTCGCCTGCCGTCTGGCGGCCGAAGGGTCGATGCCGAGCGTGAGCTGCGCACGCACCTGATCCCGCCAATGACGAGCGGCTCGCAGTCCGATCTTTGGGTAGTTCCCGCCGGCGGGTAGCTTCTGCTTGCCGCCCAGCCGATATGCGAGCCGCCATCCGTTCCTCCCGTCGGGAGTCACGAGGATGAAGAGACCTCCGCCCTCCGAGCGCTTGAGCGGCTTCGCGGCGGGCTTGAGGGTCCTGATCGCGGCATCGGTCAGCATGACGCAATTCCGATTTTTTTTGGTAGTTTTGTTGGTAGCGGCATTTTTCTACCAACAAATGGACCTCGAAACGGCTGGGCTTAAGCGCGCCGCAGTGGCACGCCCTCAGCCCGAGTCGTCTACTAAGTCGCTGATTTTGCCTAAATATGCCGGGACGATCCGGGACGTCGTGGTGCAACGTGGGACCGGCGGCTGGCTGGGGCGGCAGGATTCGAACCTGCGAATGCCGGTACCAAAAACCGGTGCCTTACCACTTGGCGACGCCCCAGCAGACCGGGCGCTTATAGAGCGGCCGCCGGGTCTCTCAAGGGCTTCGGTCAGCTGAGTTGCGTACGATGCGTTTCGGGCAGCCAGATGGCGCTGACCACGAACGCCATGGCGACCACGGCGACCGTGTACCACAGCCCCGCATAGGCATCGCCCGTTTGAACCATGATGTACTGCGAGATGAGCGGCAGGAAGCCGCCGAAGTAGCCCGAGCCGATGTGATAGGGCACCGACATGGACGTGTAGCGGATGCGGGCGGGAAACAGCTCCACCAGGATTGCCGCCACCTGGCCGTAGGTCATGGCCGACAGTGCCACCATGATCGCCACTGCCAGGATGATCTTCCACGGTCGTTGTTGCGTCGGGTCCGCCTTGTCCGGGTAACCCGCCGCTTCCAGCGCCGCGGTGTAGGCCGCCCCGTCGAAGCCCGTGATGCGCTGGTCGCCGACGTTCAGCGCCACTTGCCCAGCCTCTTGCTTGGCGTAGCTGACGCCGCGCTTTGCTAGGTAATTGAGCGCCTGGGCGCAGGGCGTTGCATGCTTGGAGGCGAACACGTTGAACGAGCAGCCTGGCGGCAGCTCCAGCCGGACCGGCGATGCGGCGGCCGCCCGGCCCAGCGCCGGGTTGGCTCCATCGGCCATCATGTGGAACAGTGGAAACAGCAGCGCCAGGGTCAGGCCGTAGCCGAGCAGCAGCAGCTTCTTGCGCCCGACCCGGTCCGACAGCGCGCCAAAGCCGACATACAGCGGCGCGGCGATCACGGCGCCGACCGCCATGTACAGCAGCGCTTCCTCCTCACCGATGCGGGCCGTGCCCTGGAGGAAGTAAAGGGTGCCGAACTGGCTGGTATAGTAAATGACGGTCAGGCCCGCCGCGACGCCGAACAGCGCCACTGCCACCCGCTTCAAATTGCCCGGGTAGGTCAGGCTGTCCTTGAAGGGATTGCGACTGGTCTGCCCGGCCTGCTTCATCGACTGAAAGACCGGGCTCTCCTTCAGCTGCAGCCGGATGTACAGCGACACGGCCAGCATGACGAGGCTGGCCAGGAACGGCACGCGCCAGCCCCAGGCATCGAACTGCTCAGGGCTGAGCGCATGGCGGCAGGCCAGCACGGTCACCAGGCACAACAGGAAGCCGCCGACCACGCTGACCTGGATCCAGCTGGTATATTGACCGCGCTTGCCCGGCGGGGCGTGCTCGGCGACGTAGATCGCGGCCCCGCCGTACTCGCCGCCGAGCGCCAGGCCCTGCAGCAGCCGCAGGCCGACCAGCAACCCCGGCGCCCACAGGCCCGCGCTGGCGAAGGTCGGCAGGAAGCCGATCGCCGCGGTTGCGCCGCCCATCACGGTGATGGTGATGAGAAAGGTGTACTTGCGACCCACCCGGTCGCCGAACCAGCCGAACAGCAGGGCGCCGAGCGGGCGAACGCCGAACCCGGCCCCGAATGCCGCCAGGCTTGCGAGCGTCGCCGCGGTCGGGTTGTCCGTCGGGAAGAACAGCCGACCCAGCAGCGCCGCAAGAATGCCGTACAGGAAGAAGTCGTACCATTCGAACACGGTGCCGAGCGCGGATGCGATGATGACCAGCCGGTCGCGCTTGGCGTCGATGACATGTTCGGATGGGTTCGGTGCGGCGGTAGTGGCCATGCATTCCCCTCTCCCACCGCGTTGTACCCCTGCGCAGGCAGGGGTCCAGTGCCTTTGCGGGTGCTACGGAAAGAGGAACTGGAATCCTGCCTTTACAGCAGCGCTGAAAGCTGAGCTCAGGCCGTGCGGCCGTTCACCAGATCATCGTAGTCGCGCTGCAACTGCCGCGACAGGTCGCCCACTTCGAAATTCCACGGCCCGGCCGACTGGACCAGTGTCACTTCGGCGGCCGACCCGGTCAGGAACATTTGCTCGAAGCTTTCCAGCTCCTCCGGCCACACGGCGCGCTCGTCCACCTCGATGCCACGCTTCTGCGCCAGCTCGATCACCGTTTGCCGGGTCAGACCGTTAAGGAAGCAGTCGGGCGTCGGAGTGATCAGCTTGCCGTCCCGGACGAAAAAGGCGTTGGCTCCCGTCGCTTCCGCCACCTGCCCGCGCCAGTCGAACATCAGCGCATCGTCGAAGCCGCGCGCGTCGGCGTGCTGCTTCGACAGGGTGGCGATCATGTACAGGCCGGCGGCCTTGCTATGCACCGGCGCGGTATACGGCGCCGGCCGGCGCCATGGCGCAAGGTCGAGCTTGATGCCGTGGTGCTGCTTGTCCTCGTCGAAATACTTGCCCCAATGCCAGCAGGCGATGGCGAGATGCGGCTCCGTGCCTTTCGGGTTGACCCCCATCGATTCCGATCCGCGCCAGGCGACCGGGCGCAGGTAGGCGTCCTCCAGCCCATTGGCCTTGAGCACTTCGTTGCAGGCCGCGTCGATCTGCTCGACGCTGTAGGGGATCTCGAAGCCGAGCAGCTCGGCACTGCGCTTCAGCCGGCGGCTGTGGTCGGACAGGCGGAAGATGCGCCCGCTGTAAGCCCGCTGGCCTTCAAACACGCTGGAGGCGTAATGCAGCGCGTGGGTGAGCACGTGGACGTTCGCTTCACGCCAGGGCACGAGCTTTCCGTCGAACCAAATCCACCCGTCGCGATCGTCGAAGCCGGCCATGCCTGTTCCCGAGAAAAAATCGTTGGCGGCCGTCTAGGCGGCGCCCTCCGGCGAATCAATGGCGCGGGCTGCGGCGGCCAGTTCCGCTCCGCGGCGGGCGGCCGCGTCAACCGTGCGCCGGACCAGCGGCGGCAGCTCGGCCTCCAGCACCGTCAGGCCGGCGGCGGTGGTCCCGTTGGGGCTCTTAACCCGCCGGACGATCTCGTCCATGTCCGCGCCGCCCGTCGCCGCCAGCCAGCCGGTGCCGAACACCGTCTCGCGCGCGATCGTCATTGCCAGCTCGGGATTGAGCCCCCGCCCCTCGCCCGCCCCTGCCAGCGCCTCGATGAACCGCGCGACATAGGCCGGCCCCGCGCCCGCGACCGAGCCGATGGCGGCCAGCTCCATTTCCTCCGCGCACTCGATGGTCAGGCCGAGGATCATGAACAACTGCCGCAGCCGCGTGCGTAGCGCCTCGTCGGCATCGGCGCTGAACAAGCCCGTGACCCCGCGCCGGATCGACGAAGCCACGTTCGGCATGGCGCGGACAACCGCCTGCGCCCGCGGGAACAGCGCACGCAAGGTCGCGGCCTCCACCCCGGCCAGGATCGAGATGACGGCGGTGCGCGACGTGATCCAGCCTTTCAGCCCGGGCGCCAGCTCGCGCAGCATCTGCGGCTTGAACCCGAGCAGCATCAGCTCGGGCGGGCGGCCCGCCTCTCCCAAGGTCCGCACCGTCCGCAGGCCGGGCACGGGCGTGCCGCTGGGCCGGATCGCCACCGATTGCGTCAAGTCCACGCCGGCCGAGCGCCAGCCCTCGACCATCGCCCCGGCCATGTTGCCGCAGCCGACGAACCAGATGGACGGGGCAAGCGCCGGGCTGCCCGCCGGAGTGGCGGTCACGGTTACGACGGTCATGGCTTCAGGCCTCCCCGGCCGTGTCGATCAGAGCCGCGGAGATCGCGTCCTGCGGTGTTTTTCCGCCCCACAGCACGAACTGGAACACCGGAAAGAAGCGCTCGCACTCCTCGATGGCCGCTTCCGCGATTGCCTCCGCCTGTTCAAACGTCAGCCCATCGCCGTCACCGGCGTCGAGCAGCGCCGAATAACGGAACACGATCAGGCCGGAGCCCGACCACAGCTCGAAATGCCCCAGCCAAAGCTGCTCGTTAATGAGGCCCAGGGTCTCGTAGATCGCCGGCCGCTTGTCGGCCGCAACCTTGATGTCGGGAAACGCCAGGAACTGCAGCACCTGATCGTCGGGCCGCCACACGCCGCGTAGCTCGTACTGGGCCCAGCTGCCGGGCGCGGATGCCACGATCTCGCCGTCACCCGCGCGCTCGCAGGTCCAGCCCCGCGCATCAAAATAGGCCTCCAGCACCTCGATAGGGGCGCCGTCCTCCCGTTCCTCGCTGCTGTCTTCTTCGGGCAAGGTGACGCTCACTCCTCGGGCGTGTCCACGCCCGTCGACGACTCCTTCTTGCGGGTGCCCGCAGTTGCACCGGCGCTGGCCGGGCCCTTGCCGACCGAGGCCTCCAGCGCTGCCAGCCGGTTGCGCAGCGCTTCAACTTCCTCGCGGGCCTGCGAGGCCATCATCTTCACCGATTCGAACTCGTCGCGCGAGACGAGGTCCATGCCGCCGACGAACTCGCGCATCCGCTCGCGCATGCTTTCCTGCGCCTCGCGGGTCATGCCCGCGACGGTGCCGGCAGCGCCGTTCATGATCTTGACGAAATCGTCGAACATCCGGTTCTGCGACTGCATGGTCCTTACCCTCCCGTTATCCCCAGCGACGCGCGGTCCGCGCCCGGGTTGAGCCGGCCCGTCTCGTGATTGAGCGTGGTGGCCAGGCACAACCACGCCAGATAGGGCACAAGCAGCAACCCCGCCACCCTGTTCACGTTCCAGCTGGCGATGATGGCCGCCGTGACCATCACGTTCATGGCCATGATGAGCAGGAATGCCCAGTCGATCCGGCCGGCGCCGAAGAAGGTCGGCGACCAGGCAAAGTTCAGCGCCAGTTGTGCGAAGAACAGGGTCAGCGCCAGGCTGCGTTGCCGCGACGGCGGCGCTGCCAGGATCAGCGCCACGGCGATGCCCATGAAAGTGTAGAGCGTCGTCCAGGCGACGGGAAAGGCCCAGGCCGGCGGCTGGAAGCTGGGCTTGTTCAGCGGCGCATACCAGTTGTTCGAAAAGCCGCTGTTCGACAGGTAGCCGATCGCCGAGCCCACGGCCACGATCGCCGGCACGGCCACCAGCGCGATCTTCCACCACTTGCGGCGGGGTTTTGACTCGTGTGAAAGCGTTTGAAACCGATCAGCCGTGGTCGCCATCGCCAGCCTCCTTCCGTGCGCCGAGCAGGAACTCGACATTGCCCTCCGGACCGGTGATCGGGCTAGGCGTCACCCCCAGAACCCGCCAGCCCTGCGAAGCGATCCATCCGGCGGCGTCGGCGCATACCCGCTCGTGCACCGCCGGGTCGCGGACGACGCCGCCCTTGCCGACCTCCGCCCGCCCCGCTTCGAACTGGGGCTTCACCAGCAGCACCGCCGCCGCCTCGTCCCGCGCCAGCCGCAGCGGTGCCGCCATGACCTTGGCCAGGCTGATGAAACTCGCGTCGCACACCACCACGTCGACTGCGTCGGGCACCTGTTCGCCGGTCAGGTGACGGGCGTTGAACTGTTCGGCGACGACCACGCGCGGGTCCTGGCGAAGCTTCCACGCCAGCTGGTTGGTGCCGACGTCCACCGCATAGACCTTGGCCGCGCCGCGGCTGAGCAGCACATCGGTGAACCCGCCGGTCGACGAGCCGATGTCGAGCGCCGTCGCCCCGGTCACATCGATGCCGAAGTGGGTCAGCCCATGATCGAGCTTCAGCCCGCCCCGTGACACCCACGGATGGTCCTTGCCCCGCACCTCCAGCCGAGCGTCCGACGCAATCATCTCGCCGGACTTGGCGATCTTGCGCTCACCCGAGAACACCGCCCCCGCCATGACCAGCGCCTGGGCCCGGGAGCGGCTCTCGACCAGCCCACGCTCGACCAAGGCTTGATCGACCCTCAGCTTCATCGAAGCGTCAGGCGCGAACGCCCTCCTCCACACCCACGCTGTTCCGCCGCAGCGCCTTGAGCACCGTGTCGACGATGTGCGGCGCATTGAGCCCGGCCTCGTCATACTGCTTGTCCGGCTTCTCCTGATCCTGGAACCGGTCGGGCAGGCGCATGGTGCGCAGCTTCAGGCCGGCGTCGATCAGGCCTTCGTCGCTGGCCAGCGTCAGCACGTGGGCGCCAAAACCGCCCACCGCGGCCTCCTCAACGGTGACCGCCACCTCATGGGTGGTCAGCAGCTTGCGGATCAGCGCCACGTCCAGCGGCTTGGCGAAGCGCATGTCCGCAACGGTCGCCGACAGCCCCATCGCCTCCAGCTGGTCCGCCGCCTTCAGCGCCTCGCCCAGGCGGGTGCCGAGCGACAGGATCGCCACCTTCTTGCCCTCGCGCACGATCCGGCCCTTGCCGATCTCCAGCCGCTCGGGGTGGGCCGGCACGATCAGGCCTTGGCCGTTGCCGCGCGGGTAGCGCACGGCGCTGGGGCCGCTGTCGTGCAACGCCATGGTGTGCACCATGTGGGTCAGCTCCACCTCGTCGGCCGCCGCCATTACCACGAAGTTGGGCAGCGTGCAGAGGTAGGCCAGATCGAACGATCCGGCGTGGGTCGACCCATCGGCCCCGACCAGTCCGGCCCGGTCCATGGCAAAGCGAACCGGCAGGTTCTGGATCGCCACGTCGTGGACCACCTGGTCGTACGCCCGCTGCAGAAAGGTCGAATAAATGGCGCAGAACGGCCGCTGACCCTGCGCCGCCAGCCCGGCGGCGAAGGTCACCGCATGCTGCTCGGCGATGCCGACATCGAACGTACGGTCGGGGAAGCGCGCCTCGAACCAGTCGAGCCCGGTGCCCGACGGCATGGCGGCGGTGATGGCGACGATCTTGGGGTCGCGCTCGGCCTCGCTCACCAGCGCGTCGGCGAACACCTGAGTATAGCTAGGCGGCCCCGGCGGCGCCTTTTCCTGCTTGCCGGAAATGACATCGAACTTGACCACGCCATGATATTTGTCGGCGCTGTTCTCGGCGAAGCTGTAGCCCTTGCCCTTCTGGGTCACGGCATGGATCAGCATCGGGCCGTGATCGCTGTCGCGGACGTTCTCCAGGATCTCGACCAGGCTGACCACGTCATGCCCATCGACCGGCCCGACATAGTAAAAGCCCAGTTCCTCGAACAAGGTGCCGCCGGTGACCATTCCGCGGGCATATTCCTCGAACCGCTCGGCGGCCCGCTGCACCGGAGCCGGCATGCGGCTGGCGACCTTGGCCGCGAGCTTGCGCGGGGTAAGGTACTTGCCGCTCGACACCAGCCGGGCCAGCGCGTTGCGCAGGGAGCCGACGGGCGGTGCGATCGACATGTCGTTGTCGTTGAGAATGACGATCAGCCGGTTGCCCGCGCCTTGCGCGTTGTTCATCGCCTCATAGGCCATGCCGGCGGTCATCGCCCCGTCGCCGATCACGGCGATCGCCCGCCCCGGCCCGCCGTCCAGCTTGTTGGCGACCGCAAAGCCCAGCGCAGCGCTGATCGAGGTCGAGCTATGGGCCGCTCCGAACGGGTCGAACTCGCTTTCGCTGCGCTTGGTAAAACCGGACAGGCCGCCGCCCATGCGGATGGTCCGGATCCGCTCGCGGCGGCCGGTCAGGATCTTGTGCGGGTAGCATTGGTGGCCGACGTCCCAGATCAGCTTGTCGTCCGGCGTGTTGAACACAAAGTGGATGGCGACGGTCAGCTCGACCACGCCCAGCCCGGCGCCCAGGTGCCCGCCGGTGACGGACACGGCCGAGATGGTCTCGGCGCGAAGCTCATCGCACAGCTGCGGCAGCTGGCTCTTGTCGAGCTGGCGGATATCGGCGGGAAACTGGACTGCATCCAGCAGTGGCGTCGAAGGACGATCGGACATTCAGCGGGCCCTAGACCACCCGTTCGGTGAAGTCGAATAGGGTCTTGGGGCAGGTACCCTCAGGCGGTGCAGGTCTCGCAGGTCCCGCGCACCTCGATCACCGGGCGGGTCGGCGCGAAGCCGCTCTTCGCGGCCGCGGCGCGGACACCGTCGGCCAGGTGGTCGTCATCGATGTGCTTGGTGTTGCCGCACTTGTCGCAGATCAGGAAGATGCAGTCGTGCAGGCAGCCCGGATGGGCGTTGGCGACATATGCGTTGGCACTTTCCACCCGCATGGCGAGGTTGGCGGTCACGAACAGGTCCAGGATGCGGTACACGCTATTGGCGGCAACCCGCCGCCCCTGCGCCTTGGAGACCCCTTCCGCGATGTCGTAGGCGCTGGCCGGCCGATCAAAACCGGCCAGGGCATCGAACACCGCCTCGCGCATCCCCGTCCACTGCTCGCCGGTGTCGGTCAGCTGGGTCTTGGCGGCGGAGCGCAGCTCATCGCCTTCATGGTTGTGATGGTGATGCGTTGCCATGCCGAACAGATACGCTTCCTGAGGCACTGGAACAAGTGAACCGGGCAGCACGGCCTTCGTTAGCGAGCCATGGCCGAGGCCGATCTCAACGCCCCCGCCCGCCGCGACGAGCATGAAGGCGAAGGCGCAACGCGGGGCACCAGCCGAATGGAGGCGTTTGCCGACGGCGTGTTCGCCATTGCGTTCACCCTGCCCATCTTCAACGTGGTCGCGCCCGAGTTCCGGGGCGGCGGCCACTTTCTTTCCCAGGACCTGGCTGCCGCCTGGCCGCAGGACCTCGGCTACGTCCTCGCTTCCGTCATCATCGGGCTCTACTGGGTGCACCATCATTTCTCGGGCGCCATCTACCGCACCACGGGCCACTGGTTCCTGCTTGGCACCGCCATCTTTCTGGCGATGATCGGCTATATCGCCTTTCCCTCGCGCATCTTCGCCGAAAGCCTGACGCACCCCGCCGCTCTGCCGGCCGCCAGCACCTTCCTGGTGGAGTGCCTGGCGCTGACATCCTTGAGCTGGCTGCTGAAGTGGAACATCGGCATGCGGCGCGGCAACGTCGATCCGCGGCTCAAGCCCGACTATGTCGCGCGCCGCAACCGCCGCTATTGGCTGAAGAGCGGCTGGAACGTGCTGGCCGCCATCGTGGTGACGTTCAGCTGGCAGATCGGGCTGACCATGGCCGCGCTTGGCCTGCTCTACCTCATCCGTCCGCCCGAGACCCCCCGCTACCGGACGCAAGCACCGGCGATCGAAGACTAGGCCACCGCTCTTCCGAACGGGTGAACGGTACCGCGCCGGTTGAGATCGTGCCCAAGCGCCAGGATCAGCACGCCCACGATGGTCGCCGCGGCTTCCGTCCCGTCGTGCGGCAGGGTCAGCGCGCCCGCCATCACCCCCAGGCCGAGCCCACCGACCGCGCTCGGCATCATGAAGCCATGCTCGGAGATCCCGCGATAAAGGGCGAACGCGCCCAGCAGCATGGCGATCGTCAGGCCCGCTTCGTGGATCCAGTCGGCCCCCAGCACTCCTCCCGCCACGGACAGCACGGCGAACAACACCGTGGTCGCCACACAATGGACGACGCACAGGCCCGACAGGCCGATGGCCAGCCGGTCGAGCCGGTGCGTTGGGTGATGTCCAGTCACGAGCGGCGATATACTGCCACTTGGCTGAAGTTACAATATCTCATTCGACGGCTCCGCAGCCCCGTTCGCCGCGCTTGCCGCGGCCCTAGCCGACCGCCATATCGCCGTCACCATGACCGCCGCCACCTTGCCTGCCGATCGCCCATCCGCCGCCCGGTCTGCCGCCAGGCCGCTCGCCATGGCCAACTGGCTGCTCGCCGTGGCCGCCCTGATCTTCGGCATGGTGGTCGTCGGCGGCATCACGCGCCTGACGGAAAGCGGGCTGTCGATCACCGAATGGCACCCCATCAGTGGCGCGATCCCGCCGCTGACCGAAGCCCAGTGGCTGCGTGAATTCCAGCTCTACCAGCGGATTCCGGAATACCAGCAGATCAACCGGGGCATGAGCCTCTCCGACTTCAAGAACATCTTCTTCTGGGAATATCTCCACCGGCTGCTCGGCCGCGTCATCGGCCTCGCCTTTGCGCTGCCGTTGCTGTGGTTCTGGCTGCGCAAGGCCATTCCCCAGGGCTACGGTCCCCGGCTGTTGTTCCTGCTGCTGCTGGGCGGGGTCCAGGGCGCGATCGGCTGGTGGATGGTGGCGTCCGGCCTGTCGCAGCGGACGGACGTCAGCCATGTCCGGCTCGCCATTCACCTGCTCACCGCCCTGTTCATCTTCGGTGCGATCGTGTGGACCGCGCTGGACCTGCGCTCGCCCGGGGCCGCCCGGCGGCGCTTTCCGACGCTCGGCATCTGGGCCGTCGCGGTGCTTGCCCTTCAGCTGATGTTCGGTGCCTTTGTCGCCGGCCTCGACGCGGGCTACGCCTTCAATACGTGGCCGCTGATGGGGGACCAGTTCTATCCGTCCGGCGCGCCGTGGCTCGACCCGCTGCTGCGCAACTTCGTCGACAATGCGATCACCGTGCAGTTCGTGCACCGCTGGCTGGCGTTCGTGGTCCTGGCCGCGGTCGTCCTGCTCGCCCGGCGAGTCAAGCACGCGGGCGGGCGGCGCGAATCGGTGATCCTGCACTCGCTTGTCGGCACCCAAATCCTGCTCGGCATCGCCACCCTGCTGACCGGCTTGAGCCTGCCTGTTGCCGTCACCCACCAGGCCGTCGCGGTGCTGCTGCTCGGTTCGTTCGTGCTCGCCAGCCATCGGCTGGCCGTGCTGCGGGACGCCCGTCCGCACGGATGAGCGTCGTCTCCCTTTATTGCGTGTTCGGCAACGCGGAGGAGGCCGAGCGCATCGGCCGCACCGTTGTCGAGGAACGGCTCGCCGCCTGTATCAACATCCTGGCGCCGTGCCGCAGCATCTATCGCTGGGACAGCCGGATCGAACAGGCCGACGAAGTGCCCGCGCTTCTGAAGACGACGGCGGCCGCGGCCGACCGCCTGATCGCCCGCATCGCCGACCTCCACAGCTATGCGGTGCCGGCCATCACCGTATGGCCGCTCGACCGGCTCCACGCTCCTTAAGGAGAGTGGGTCGAAGCGGCGGTTGTCCCTTAGGGTATCATTTTACCCTTCGACAATCGCCCGCTTTGCTTGACTTTTTGGCACTCACTCGCAATTAGCCGTCGCACAGGCGCTGCCCTCCGGGGCGGCGTTTCACGTTTCTACACGTATTTCGCGTTTCAACACGTAAAGGTCCAAGCCCCATGAAGGCGCTGATGAAGACCACCAAGTCGGCCAAGCCGGCGGAGGTCGAGAAGAAGTGGCATCTGATCGATGCCAATGGTCTGGTGGTCGGTCGCGTGGCGACGATCATCGCCAACATCCTGCGCGGCAAGCACAAGCCTAGCTTCACCCCGCACGTCGACTGCGGCGACCATGTGGTGGTGGTGAACGCGGACAAGGTCCGCTTCACCGGCCGCAAGACGCAGCAAAAGGAATATCACAAGCACACCGGTTACGCCGGCGGGCTGAAGACGGTCACCGCGGACAAGATCCTCGACGGCCGCTTTCCGGAGCGCGTGCTCGAAAAGGCCGTGGAGCGAATGATCCCGCGCGGGCCGCTCGGCCGCGACCAGATGCGTGCTCTGCACCTCTACAACGGCACCGAGCATCCCCATGCCGGCCAGGACCCGCAGACACTCGACGTCGCGTCGATGAACCGCAAGAACAAGGTGGGCGCATAACATGGCCGACAAGAAGTCCCTTTCCGACCTTGGCGATCTGACCAGCCAGGCACCGGCAGCGCCCGCTCCGGCGGCCGAAGCACCCGCGGCGGATGCCGGCACGGACACGGCCGAAGCGCCGGCCCCGGTCGTCTTCCAGCCTGAAGCCCCGCTGCGCGAGCAGCAGCTCGACAAATACGGCCGGGCCTATGCCACCGGTCGCCGCAAGGACGCGGTGGCCCGCGTGTGGCTGAAGCCGGGTTCGGGCAAGATCGTGGTCAACGGCCGCGACCAGACGGTCTACTTCGCCCGCCCGACGTTGCGCCTGGTGATCAACCAGCCGTTCGGCATCACCGATCGCGCCGACCAGTATGACGTGGTCGCCACCGTCAAGGGCGGCGGACTGTCGGGCCAGGCCGGTGCCGTGCTGCACGGCATCGCCCAGGCACTGAGCCGGTTCGAACCGGCGCTCCGCACCACGGTAAAGCGGGCCGGCTTCCTGACCCGCGACCCCCGCGTGGTCGAGCGCAAAAAGTACGGCCGCGCCAAGGCCCGCCGCAGCTTCCAGTTCTCCAAGCGCTAAGCGAGCACAGCGAGGTCGGCGCGCAGCGCCGCCCGAGCAGTGCGAAGACTTGGCGCTGCCGGCCGGCCTGCCGCGCCGCGGACAGGACCGACGCCATGGGATCAACTCCCATGACGGCCCCGCCAGAAGAGAAAAGGGCGTCCCCGCCAAGGGGGCGCCCTTCTTCTTTGCGCGGCGGAAGGAACCCCTCCCCGCCCCCGGCATTCCCCCACAAACCGAATCGTTGCAAAGGAAAACCAACATGGGGGTGGCATTCACCCGGGCCGTCAGCCCAAACTTCTCGCATTGCGAGCTGACCCATCTCGGCCGCGATCCGATCGAAGCGAGCCTCGCCGCCGAGCAGCACGAGGCTTATGAGCAGGCGATCAAGGACGCCGGGCTGGACGTCGTCCGGCTGCCCGCGCTCGACCAGCATCCCGACGGCGTGTTCGTCGAGGACACCGCCGTCCTGCTGGGCGAACATGCCGTTATCACTCGGCCAGGCGCGCCCTCGCGTCGGCCGGAAGCCGACCACACGGCCGCTGCCCTGGCGAATCGCTTCACCGTGCACCGCCTCGGCCGCGGGCGGCTGGATGGCGGCGACGTGCTGCGGATCGGCGAGCGCCTGTTCGTCGGCCAGTCCACCCGCACCGACTGCGCCGGCATTGTCGCGCTGGCCAACGTTGCCGGCCGCCTCGGTTACGAGGTGATCGAAGTGCCGCACGACCGCTGCCTGCACCTCAAGACCGGCGCGACCTACGCCGGCAAGGACGCCGGCGGGCGCGAGGTCGTGCTGATCAACCCCGACTGGATCGACCCCGCCGTGTTCGACGACATGTTCCTGTTGACGACGCATCCGGACGAGGCGTTCGGCGCCAACGCGCTGCGGGTCGGCGAGCGGCTGATCTACCCGGCCGCCTACCCACGCACCGCCGAGCGCCTGCGCGCCCTCGGCTTCCACGTGGACGAGGTGGACATCAGCGAGCTGGAAAAGGCCGAAGCCGGCCTCACCTGCATGAGCCTGATCGACGAGGCCTAGGCGACCCGACGGTCGGGCTGGTCGCTGCTCGCCAGCACGTACAGCCCCCGCGATTCCTTGTCGGCGACCAGCTTGCTGGTCTGCCCGATCACGGTCTCACCGGCGCCCAGCATCAGGCAGCCGTCGCTCGCCATCGCCGCGGCGAGCCGCTCGAACGCCTTGGAACGCGTCGCCTGGTTGAGGTACAGCAGGACGTTGCGGCACAGCACGATGTCGAACTCGCCCGGGTGCGGCGGCAGTTCCAGCACGTTGTGCACCTGAAAGCGGACCGACTTGCGCAGCGCCTCGATTGCCCGCCAGCCGTCAGGCGTCTCCTCGAACCACTTGATCATCTGCGCGATGCCAAGGCCCCGCTGGACCTCGAACTGGGTGTAGGTGCCGGTCCGCGCCCGCTCCACCACCGCCTCAGACACGTCCGTGCCAAGGATGTCGATCGTCCAGCCGGCCCATTTCGCCGGTTCCTCGGCGAACATCATGGCCAGGCTGTAGACTTCCTGGCCCGTCGAGCAGCCGGCCGACCAGATCTTGATCCGGCGCGACGACGCGCGCCGTTCCTGCAACCTGGGCAGGGCCGCGCGGGCGAGCAGGTCGAACGGCGCCCGATCCCGAAAGAAGTAGGTCTCGTTGTTCAACAGGGCCTCCACGACGCGACCGGCCAGGCTGGGCTCCTTGCCCATGACCAGGATGGTGATCAGTTCATCGATGCTGACGATCCCGCGCTCGCGCAGCAGCGTCGACAGCGCCGTTTCGAGTCGCCAGCGGCGGTTCAGGGTCAGTTGCTGGCCCGTTCGGGCCTCCAGCAGGCCGGCGAGGATGCGGCTGGAGCTGTCGCTTATTTCCATGGGTGATCTCCGGCCCGGGACGCAACACGGCGGGCGATCTGGGTGGGAGGAAGGACCGCGCTGGCGAGCCCGGCATCGGTGACGGCCTTGGGCATGCCCCAGACGGCGCAGGTCGCCTCGTCCTGGGCCAAGAGCGAACCTCCGGCAGCAACCAGCCGCCCTGCGCCCAGCAGCCCGTCGCGGCCCATGCCGGACAGGATCACGCCCAGGCCCGTCGCGCCGTAGAAATTGGCAACGGAGGTCAGCATCGGGTCGACCGAGGGCAGGCAGCCGCTGACGGCGCTGCGCCGGTCGAGCCGGACCACCGCCTTGCCGCCACGGTTCTCGACGGTGAGGTGGGCATCGCCGGGGGCGACCAGAATGACGTCGCGCAGCAGCGGCATGCCGTCCTCCGCCACCATCGCCCGGCGCTGCGCCGCGTCGCCCAGCTGCCGCGCGAACACGGTCATGAAGGCGGCGGGCAGGTGCTGGGTGACGAGGACGGGCACGCCCAACTTCGCCGGCAGCGCCGAGAACATCTGCTGCAGGGCATGGATGCCGCCGGTGGAGGCGCCGATCGCCAGGCATTGCATCGGCTCGGTGCCCATGGCGCGCAGGGCCGCTCCGCGCTGGCGGGCCGCCTGCGCCTGATCGGCCGACCCAAGCGCCCGCAGCTTGCCGAGCAGCACTTCACTGAACTTGCCGTTGAACCGCCCGATGCCGGGCTTGGGCAGGGTATCGGCCGCCCCGAGCGCGAGTGCGGAGACCGTCACCTGCGCGCCTTCCTCGGCCAGGGAGGAAACAATGATCACCCGCGCGCCCTTGGCCGCCTCGAGGATGCGCGGCAGCATCTTCAGGCCGCCCGCACCCGGCATCTCCAGGTCCAGCAGGATCACGTCCACGCTGACATGGGCAAGCGCGTCGATGGCGCCCTCGGCGGTGCTGGCGAGCGCAGCGACCTCGAACCCGCCGTCCCCTTCCACCATGCGGGACAGGACGGCGCGGGCGACCGTCGAATCGTCGACGATCATCAGCCGGATCGGACTGACTTCGCCCCCGCTGGCTGTGCTGGCGAGCGCCGGGCGCATCGGGGAGCCCTTACGCGACGCCGACGAGCTGTAGCTTGATGTGCAGCGTGTCGCGGTCGAAGGGCTTCATGACATATTCGTCGGCGCCTGCCTCCAAGGCCGCACGGATGTGCGCCATGTCGTTCTCGGTGGTGCAGAAGACGACCTTGGGTTGGTCCGAGTGGCCGCGCTGGCGCAGGAGCTTGAGGAATTCCATGCCGCTCATCACCGGCATGTTCCAGTCGAGCAGCACCACGTCGGGCATGCTCTGATCGCAGCGGTCCAGCGCTTCCTTGCCGTCGCCGGCTTCTTCCACGCTGAATTCCAGCGTTTCAAGGATATGTCGGGCAACCTTGCGGATGACCTTGGAGTCATCGACGATGAGGCAGGTTTTCATGAAAGCTACTCGTTCCTGTCCGGTGTCGGAGTTGGTGATAAGGGGCAGAGGTAACGGAGCCGTTAAGCCGCGCGGGCTTCGACGCCCTCGACCAGCGCGCCCACGTCGATCAGCAGCAGCGCGCCTTCCTCGGTCTCGACCAGGCCGACGCTGACATGCTCCCAGCCGGGGCCCATGGCGGCGCGCACGGGGATCGGGTCGGCGGTGGCCGACACCACGTCCTCCACGCTGTCGACGATCAGGGCGTAGTGGTGCCCTTCGATCTCAACCACTGCCGCCTCGCACAGGCCCGAGCCCATGTCGCTGCTGCCAAGCGCCAGCGCGCGGCGGCAGTCGATCACCGTCAACACGCGGCTGCGCAGCGCCGACAGGCCGGCGACATGCGGGGCGGCCCGCGGCACGGGGATCAGCGCGTCGAGTTCGACCACGCCCTCGACGGCCGTGGCCGGCAACGCCACCCGCTGCCCAGCGATTGTGACGACCAGCAGAAGCTCGTTCACTTGGTTCCTCCCGCGGCGGTCAGCGCCATCATCAGCCCGGCGCGATCGTAGCGATAGATGCTCTTGTCGTTCTTGCGGGCGTCCGGCTCGGCGCGCAGCCAGATGGTCCGCGCCCCCTCGTCGTTGGCCGGCACGGGCTGGCCCCTGGCGGCGATCACCAGGTCGGCTTCCTCGTCGCTCTCGCCGTTGACCACGCGATAGCCGGCGGCTTCCACGATCGGCCGCAGCATGTGCTGCATCCACGGATCGTCCGATGGCAGGCGGCAGACCATGGTCCGCTCCTGCACGGCCGAGCCGCCGCGGTGGCGGGCAAACAGCCAATGAACATCGACCAGTTCGGCCGGCTCGCCGCCGATCAGGGTCACGCCCTCGACTTCGCCGGTCGCTGCCGCGGGCAGCACGCCGTCGCCCAGCTCGGCCATGTCGATCACCTCGGCGAACGCCAGGCCGACCTCGGCCGTGCCGTCGCTGAGGCGGAACAGGCGGACCTTGCCGCCGTCGTCCGGCACCCGGTCGAGCCCGGCCAGTGGCAGGATCGCTTCGCCCAGCTGCACCCGGAGCTGGCCCGCGCCCCAGTGAAGCGCGGCTGCCGGCACCTCCTCGATCCGATCGACCAGGCCCAGGCGGACCGCCCGGCGCTGCCCTTCCAGCGTGCGGAACAGCAGCACGGGAGTCGCCGCCCGCTGATCGGCCGCCATGTTGGCATCGACGATCCGGCTGCCGCGCTCGCCATTCTCCAGCTTGACGCCGCCGACCCGCGCCAGCCCGGCGGCGTCGAACAACAGGATGGGCGAGCCGTCATCGGCCAGCGTGGTGCCCGCGTAGAGGCCGGTCGCCATCACTGCTGGAGCGGCCGGTTTCACCACCAGTTCCTCATGGTCGTGGACCTTGTCCACCGCCAGCGCGAATACGTCGCCACCGGCCGGCTTCAGGACGATCAGCGTCCGCTCGGCGTCGGTCAGCGGGCTGGGCAGGCCCAGGATGTCGGCCAGCGCCACCTCGGGCACCCGGCGCCCGCGGATGGTCGCGACCCCTGCCCCGCCGACCTGGCTCAAGGTCACGCTTTCGCCATTGCCCCGCACGATTTCCTCGATGGCCGAGCGCGGAATGGCGAAATGCTGGCTGCCGATCGACACCGTCAGGGCCGGGATGATGGTCAGGGTCAGCGGCACGCGCAGGGTCATGCGGCTGCCCGCGCCCGGCTTGCTGTCCACCTCGACGATGCCGCCGATCCGCTCGATGTTGGAACGGACCACGTCCATGCCGACGCCGCGGCCCGAGATGCTGGTGACCTGCGCGGCGGTGCTGAGGCCGGGCTCGAACATCAGCGCGAACTGCTCGGCCTTGCCCAGGCGAGCGCCGTCCGCCTTGTCGATGATACCAGCAGCGACTGCCTTGTCGACCAGCCGCTGCCCGTCGATCCCGCGCCCGTCGTCGCAGATGTCGATCAGGATCTGGTTGCCCGACTGGCGCGCGGACACGATCAGCAGGCCGATCTCGCGCTTGCCGGCCTTGAGGCGGTCGGCCGGCCGTTCGATCCCATGATCCACCGCGTTGCGGACGATATGGGTTAAGGGATCGCGGATCATCTCGATCATCTCGCGATCGAGCTCCACGTCGCCACCGTCGATGTCGACCATCACCTGCTTGCCGAGCTCGGCCGACAGGTCGCGGACCATCCGGGGCAGGCCGACGAACAGGTTCTCGATGCGCTGCATGCGCGTGCGGGTGATGGCGTCGCGCATCTCGGCGATGATCCCGGACAGCCGCTCGAAGGCGCTGTCGACGGTGACCTCCACTTCGCTGTCGCGCAACCGCCGGGCCAGCTCGTTGCGGGCCAGCACCATGTCGCTGACGCCGCTCATCACCCGGTCGAGCAGCTCCACGGACAGGCGGATGGTGCGGGGCGCGGCGGCCGTCGCCCGTTCGCCGACCACCGCCGCGGGAGCCGCGCTGGCCGGCCCTTCGGCACCGGGCTGAAGCGCGGCGATCAGGGCGTGGTCGTCGCCGTCCGGAAGCTTCTCGCCCGCGCCGATCACCTCGATCATCTCACCGATCCGGTCGATAATGGCGAGCACGGCGCTGACCAGCGGGGCGTCGGCCTGCCGGCGATTGGCGCGAACGTCGGCCAGCGCATCCTCGGCCGCATGGCTCAACGTTTCCAGCCGCGGAAAGTCGAAAAAGCCGCAATTGCCTTTCACCGTGTGGACAAAGCGGAAGATGCTATCCAGCCGCGCGCGGTCCTCCGGCGCGGCCTCCCAGGCGACGATCTCGCCCCCCAGGCTTTCCAGCATCTCCCGGCACTCGGCCACGAAGTCGGCAATCAGATCGTCCATTCCGCCCCACGCAGCGCTATTCGCCGGGGGGTCTAGGACGGCAGAAGTTAAGGGGCAGTTAGTCCTGTCCCGAGTTTATCGACGGGCCGGTCCCGAGTTCACCGAGGGGCCTGCCCCGAGTTCATCGAGGAACCTGTGGCGAGTTTAACGAGGTGCCTGCCCCGAGCTCATCGAGGAGCCTGTCCCAGTTTACCGAGGGGCGTGTGGGAGTTTCAACGAGGTGCCTGGGTCGGCAGGTCGGCCCCGATCAGGAGCAGCTGCCCGTCTTCCGGCGACAGCTTGATCGACCCGCCCCCGCCGCTCGCCAGGCCGTGCGCCAGCCACGCCGCCGCCGCCCGCGCCTCGACCGTGCCGCCGGCCGACCCGCGCACCAGGGTTTCGCGCAACACGGGGTCGAGCAACAGGCGCGGTCCCTCGGCGCGGATCACCAGCTCGATTCCGCGCTGCCCGCGCTCCGCGCCGACATCCAGGCGCCCGCCCCGGACCAGCGCGTCGCCGGCCAGCATGGCCAGGTTCAGCAGCAGCTTCACGGCATCCTTGGGCAGGCGGCCTTCCGGCACCATCCAGCCGATCTCCAGCTTCTTCTCCGGCGCGTACAGGCCCTCGATCGCCGCCTGCGCCTCACGCGTGTCGATCTCCGCCCCGAACCCGCCACCGGCCCCGAACGCGAGGCGGAAGAACTTCAGCTTGTTGGCGCTCGCCCGGGCGCTCTCCGCCAGCAGCTCCAGGCACTTGACCCGCATCTCCGGGTCCTGCTCGTCGGCCAGCAGCTCGATGCCATTGTTGAGGGCTCCGACCGGGCTCAGCAGGTCGTGGCACAGCCGGGAGCACAGCAGGCTGGCGAGATCGATCGCGTTCATGGGCGCAGGTGGTGGCCGATGGGGCGAAGCGGCGCAAGACCTTGAACAATCCGCATTCGCCGCCAATCTGGATCATTCATGACCGGGGGGTCCCAGATCATCGACGTGGCCTTGGGTCCTCAGCATGCCGGCTGGCGGCTCGACCGGGCGCTCGCCGACGCGCTGCCGAGCCTGTCGCGCGAACGATTAAAGGCGCTGGTCAAGGGCGGCGCGCTCGACCGCGCCGGCCAGCCCGTCCGCGACCCGTCGCTCAAGGTCGCCGGCACCGAAGCCTTTCAGCTGGCGGTCCCCGAAGCCACCCCGGCCCACAACCGGGCGCAGGACATCCCCCTGCCGATCGTGTTCGAGGACGAATACCTTCTCGTCGTCGACAAGCCCGCCGGCCTGGTCGTCCACCCCGCCGCCGGCAACGCCGACGGCACACTGGTCAACGCCCTGCTCCACCATTGCGCCGGTCAGCTGAGCGGCATCGGCGGCGTCGCCCGTCCCGGCATCGTCCACCGCATCGACAAGGACACGTCCGGCCTGCTGGTGGTGGCCAAGACCGACACCGCCCACGAAGGCCTCGCCCGGCAGTTCGCCGCCCACAGCATCGACCGCCGCTACCTCGCCGCCGTCTCGGGCGTGCCGAAGACGACGGGAGGCACCGTCGACGCTCCGCTCGCCCGCTCGGCCAGCGACCGCAAGAAGATCGCGGTGGTCGCCGACGGCCGCGGCAAACGGGCGGTTACCCACTGGATTCGGCTCAAGCAGTGGCGCGACTCCGCGCTGGTCGAATGCCGGCTGGAAACCGGCCGCACCCACCAGGTGCGGGTCCACATGGCGTCGATCGGCCACCCCCTGCTCGGCGACCCGGTCTATGGCCGGTACGGCAAGCGCTTGCAGGAAGTGCTAAAGGGGTTGGGCTTTCACCGTCAGGCGCTGCATGCCGCCGTTCTCGGCTTCACCCACCCTATAACGAAGCACAGGCTGTCGTTTCAATCGGAGTTACCGGCCGATATGCAGGAACTGTTCACGGCCCTTGGTGTATAGAAAGACAGTGGCTAGGCAGGTTCGTTCGGGACCGTCCAGCCCGCAGAGGAACGCGCAATCCCATGGCACAGGCGAAGGCACTTTCGATCCCCGCAACCGGTGGTGAGGCAGGCCTCAACCGCTACCTGGCGGAGATCAAGAAATTTCCCATCCTTGCTCCCGAGGAGGAGTACATGCTCGCCAAGCGCTGGCGCGAGCATGGCGACACCGACGCGGCGGCCAAGCTGGTCAATTCGCACCTCCGGCTCGTGGCCAAGATCGCCATGGGCTACCGCGGCTACGGCCTGCCGGTCAGCGAGCTGATCTCCGAAGGCAACATCGGCCTGATGCAGGGCGTCAAGAAGTTCGAGCCCGACCGGGGCTTCCGCCTGGCGACCTACGCCATGTGGTGGATCCGCGCCTCCATCCAGGAATTCATCCTCCGCTCGTGGAGCCTGGTGAAGATCGGCACCACCGCCGCGCAGAAGAAACTGTTCTTCAACCTGCGGCGGATGAAGAACCAGATCGATGCGTTCGAGGAAGGCGACCTCAAGCCCGAGGACGTAGCCAAGATCGCCACCGACCTCGGCGTCACCGAGGACGAAGTCGTGTCCATGAACCGCCGCATGTCGATGGGCGGCGACACCAGCCTCAATGCGCCATTGAAGGGCAACGAGGATGGCGAGGGCCAGTGGCAGGACTTCCTGGTCGACAACGGCCCGCTCCAGGACGAGCTGATCGCCGAGGACGAGGAGAAGCAGGTCCGGCACCAGCTGCTCGGCCGCGCCATGGAGTCCCTGAACGACCGTGAGCGCCACATCCTGGCCGAGCGCCGGCTGGCCGACGATCCCAAGACCCTGGAAGAGCTCAGCCAGGTCTATGGCGTCAGCCGTGAGCGCATCCGCCAGATCGAGGTCCGCGCGTTCGAGAAGCTGCAGGGTTCGCTGCTGCGGATCGCCGGCGAGCAGCGCCTGCTGCCCGCCGCCTGATCGGCTGCGCCCGCCCGGTCAGGTCGCGGCGGACGCCAGCACGGCGTCCACGTCCGCGGCCGAGTGCCGCTCGCGCAGCTGCAAGTCGCCCCTGGTCACATTGACGATGCGGCCCCGGCGAACGCCCTCGCGCCCGTCCAGCTGCCGCGCCCAGCGCATGACGTGCGCATATTCGTGCACGCCGAGGAACTCGCCCGCGCCCTCATAGGTGCGGTCCAGCGCCACGCCGCCATACCAGGGCCAGATCGCCATGTCGGCGATGCTGTACTCGTCCCCGGCGATATACTCGCTGGTCGCCAGCCGCCGGTTGAGCACGTCGAACTGCCGCTTGGCCTCCATCGCGTAGCGGTTGATAGCATATTCGATCTTCACCGGCGCATAAGCGAAGAAGTGGCCGAACCCGCCACCAAGAAACGGCGCCGAGCCCATCTGCCACATCAGCCAGGACAGCACCCGCGCCCGCTCCGGCCCCGACGGGGGCAGGAAGGCGCCAAACTTTTCGGCCAGGTAGACCAGGATGGCGCCGCTTTCGAACACCGGCACCGGCTCCGTGCCCAACCGGTCCAGCAGCGCCGGAATCTTGCTGTTCGGATTGACGTCCACGAAGCCCGAGCCGAACTGGTCGCCTTCCATGATGTTGATCAGCCAGGCATCGTACTCAGCCTCGGAATGACCGCGGGCGAGCAGCTCCTCCAGCAGGATCGTGACTTTCTGGCCATTGGGCGTGCCCTGGCTGTAGAGCTGCAACGGATGCTCTCCGACCGGCAGGTTCTTGTCATGGGTCGGTCCGGCGATCGGCCGGTTGACGCTGGCGAAGCGCCCGCCATTCTCCCCTTCCCAGGTCCAGACTCGCGGCGGTGTGTATTCACTATCGGCCATATGCCCTCCTGCTCTGGCGAAGCCAACGCGAGGTAGGCAGCCGCCGTCCGACTTTCCAGCGCGGCAGGTTGAGCCTCCTCCGGCCTCCCCGAGCGTTTAGGGTGGGAGAGGAGACAGATCATGCGCGACAACAGCGGCGCCGGAGCGGCGACCAACAACAATCACGACCCCACGCTCAAGGAGCATGAGGGCAAGAAGGGCCCGGCTCAGACCGTGCTTCACGACAATGAATTCGATGAGCAGCCAAAGGCACCATCCGACAGCCGGGAGAGCCGCAAATGACCGATCACAAGAAAAAGGGCGACTTCAACTCCACCGGCCGCGATGATGAGGTTGGCGGCAACAAGAAGGCGCACGACAAGGGCGACAGCAACAGCCGCACTGGATCCAAGCAGAACGCGGGGCACGGCGGGCACAAGTGAGGCGCTTCTGAGCGCAACGCCCTGGCACTCGCGATGGACTCTTAGCCAGCTTTCGTAAGTTGCTGTTTTAGCTTGTGAAACCTCCATTGCTCCATTGAACGCTTCCAAAGTAGGAATGGCCGTGCCATCGCTTGACCCGATGGCACCGCCTTCCACTCTCGCGCTTACGCTGCACCTTAACGCGTCCGCACGGGAGCGCCCCCTTCCCGGTAGGTGTCCTCTTTGTCCCCTTCCGCGCCGGGGTGACCGCGGCTGATGGCGCGAATCCTGCTGATCGTCGGCGGCGGCATCGCCGCGTTCAAGGCTGCCGAGCTGATCCGCCTCGCCCGCCGGCAGGGCCATGGCGTCACCCCGGTCCTGACCGCCGGCGGTGCGCACTTCGTCACTCCGATGACGCTTGCGGCGCTGGCCGAAAGCCCGGTGTACACCTCGCTATGGGACCTCAAGGACGAAACGGAGATGGGTCACATCCAGCTGTCCCGCGCTGCCGACCTGGTCCTGGTCTGCCCCGCCACGGCCGATCTGCTGGCAAAGATGGCGGCGGGCATCGCCGACGACCTCGCCGCCACCCTGCTGCTGGCCACCGACAAGCCGGTGGTCGCGGTCCCGGCCATGAACGTCCGCATGTGGCTCCACCCCGCAACCCAGGCGAACGTCGCCACCCTGCGCGCCCGCGGCGTCACCGTGATCGAACCCACGGAAGGCGAAATGGCCTGCGGCGAATACGGCCCCGGCCGCCTCCCCGAACCCGCCGACATCCTCGCCGCACTTAACCTTCCCACCTCACCGCTCGAACCGAGCGGAGCCCCGGACTTGATCCGGGGCGAAGTCGAGGCGCGCCGGGACCAGCGCCCGTCCCTTCACGGCACCCACGTCCTGGTCACCGCCGGCCCCACCCACGAACCGATCGACCCCGTCCGGGTCATCGCCAATCGCTCGTCGGGCAAGCAGGGCTTCGCCATCGCCGCCGCCGCCGCCCAGGCCGGAGCCCGGGTCACGCTGGTGGCCGGACCCGTCCACCTGCCCACGCCCGGCGGCGTCGCCCGCATCGACGTGGAAAGCGCCGACCAGATGCTGGCCGCGGTCGAGGCCGCCCTCCCGTGCGACGCCGCAGTCATGGTGGCGGCCGTTGCGGACTGGAAAGTCCGCGCCTCGCCCGCCAAGCTCAAGAAGGACGCCGGCCCACCCACCATCGAGCTGCTGCCCAACCCGGACATCCTCGCCACTCTCGCCCGGCACCCGCTGCGACCCCGCCTGCTGGTCGGCTTCGCGGCCGAAACCGACGACCTCCTCGCCAACGCCGCCGCCAAGCGTTCCGCCAAGGGCGCCGACTGGATCGTCGCCAACGACGTGTCGGGCGACGTGATGGGCGGCGACCACAACCATGTTCATCTCGTCACCGCCACCGGCGCCGAAAGCTGGGACAGCGCGCCCAAGCAAGCGGTCGCCGAGCGGCTGGTCGCCCGCATCGCCCAGGAACTCGCCCACCCATGATTCGCATTCAGATCGCCCGCCTGCCCCATGGCGAAGGCCTGCCCCTGCCCGCCTACGCCACCTCCGGCGCCGCCGGCATGGACGTGGTCGCGGCCGAGGACCTCGACCTCCAGCCGGGCGAGCGCCACGCCGTGGCCACCGGCTTCAAGGTCGCCATCCCCGACGGCTACGAGATCCAGGTCCGCCCCCGCTCCGGCCTCGCGCTTAAGCATGGCGTGTCGGTGCCCAATTCGCCGGGCACGATCGACAGCGACTATCGCGGGGAGTTGAAGATCATCGTGATCAACTTCGGCCCCCAGACCTTCCCCGTCCGCCGCGGCGACCGGATCGCCCAGATCGTACCCGCCGCGGTGACGCAAGCAGGCTGGGACGAAGTGGGAGACCTCGATGAGACCAGTCGCGGCGCGGGCGGGTTCGGCTCCACCGGCCAATGAGCCTGAAGGACGAGGAACTCACCCGCTACAGCCGCCAGATCGTCCTCCCCCAGTTCGGCGGCGTCGGGCAGCAGCGGCTGAAGGCGGCATCGGTCTGCGTCGTCGGTGCCGGCGGCATCGGCTGCGCGGTGATCCCCGCGCTGGCGGGAGCAGGCCTCGGTCGGCTGACGGTGATCGACGGCGACACCCTTGACCTCAGCAACCTCCACCGCCAGCCGCTCTATCGCTCCCGCGAAGTGGGTGAACCCAAGGCCGCCCTCGCCGCCCAGTTCGTGCGCCGCTTCAACCCCTTCACCGACATCACGCCGTTCGAACACCGGATCACGGCAGACAACGCCGCCGACCTGCTGGCCGGCCACGACCTGATCCTCGACGGCACCGATAATTTCGCGACCCGGCTGCTCGTCAGCGACACCGCCGTCCGGCTCGGCATCCCGCTGGTCAGCGCCGCCGCGGTCCAGTTCCAGGGCCAACTCGGGCTGTTCCGGGGCCAGCCCTGCTACCGCTGCTTCGTTGGTGACGCCTTCGACAGCGACGATTGCGACACCTGCGCCGAGCTGGGCGTGCTCGGGGCGCTGACCGGCAGCGTCGGCAACGCCGCCGCCCTGCTCGCGATCCGCGCGCTGGCCCGGGTCGGCGACGACCCCGCGGGCAAGCTCCACCTGTTCGACGGCCTCACCGGCGCGTGGCGCCCCATGCGCCTCCCCCCGGATCCGGAATGCAAGGCCTGCGGCCGCTAGGCCTTCTTGGCGGCTTTCTTGGCCGGAGCCTTCTTCGCCGGAGCCTTCTTCTTCGCCTTGCCCTTGGCCGGAGCCTTGGCCGCCTTTTCGTCGATCAGCGCGACCGCCTCATCCAGCGTCACCGCCTTCGGATCTGCGCTCTTCGGCAGGGTTGCATGGGTGGTCCCATCGGTAACGTAGGGCCCGAACCGCCCTTCCATCACCTTCAGCTCTTTGGCAGTCTCCGGATGGGTGCCAAGCACCGCCAGCGGCTCCCGCGCCGCGCCCCGGCCCTTGCCGCCGCCATTGGCCGCGTCCGCCAGCTTGGCAACCGCCGAGTTCATGCCGGTTTCGAACACCTCCGCCGTGCTGGCCAGCCGGGCATACTTACCCTGGTGCTGAAGGTAGGGTCCGTACCGTCCGATGGAGGCGACGATCGTTTCCCCCGTTTCCGGATGAGCTCCAATCTCGCGTGGCAGACTCAGCAGGCGCTTGGCCATGTCGAGGTCGAGGTCCGCAAGCGGCACGTCCTTGGGCACTGACGCGCGCTTGGCTTCGCCTTCCTCGCCCTGTTCAACATAGGGCCCAAAGCGGCCGCTCTTGAGCAAGATCCCTTCGCCCAACTCCTGTGGGCCATCGCTGCCGGCGCCCTCCTCGCCCGCTTCGCCCAGCTTCCGGGTGAATTTGCACTCCGGGTAATTGGAGCAGGCGACGAACGCGCCGAACTTGCCGCCGCGCAGGGCCAGCCGCCCAGTGCCGCAATTGGGGCACAGCCGCGGGTCGCTGCCGTCGTCCTTGTCCGGGAACAGCCAGGGTCCGAGGAACTCGTCCAGCGCCAGCGTCACTTCCGACGGCTTCTGCTCCATGACCTCGCCCGCCTTGGGCTTGAAGTCCCGCCAAAAGGCCTCGAGCAGCTTGAGATAGTCAAGCCGCCCGCCGGACACGTCGTCCAGCTCGTCCTCCAGCTCGGCGGTATAATCGAAGCTGACGTACTTCTCGAAGAAGCGCTCGAGGAAGGCGGTCACCAGCCGGCCGCTCTCCTGGGGGATGAAGCGGTTTTTCTCCAGTTGGACGTACTCGCGGTCCTTCAAAGTCTGGAGCGTGGCGGCGTAGGTCGACGGCCGGCCGATGCCGAGTTCTTCCAGGCGCTTGACCAGGCTCGCCTCCGAATAACGCGGCGGCGGCTGGGTGAAGCTCTGCACCGAATCGACACCCAGCTTGGCGGGCGAATCGCCGCGGGTAAGGTGCGGCATTCGCGCGCTTTCCTCGTCCGCCACATCGTCGCGGCCCTCGTCGTAGAGCGCCATGAAGCCGGGGAACAGCACCACCTGACCGGTCGCCCGAAGCGTCGCGCGGCCCGCGCCGTCGGTCAGCTCCACCGTGGTCCGCTCCAGCCGGGCCGAGGCCATCTGGCTGGCCAGCGCACGGTTATAGACCAGCTCATACAGCCGGGCATGGTCGCCGCTGGCGCCTTTGGGTCGGGAGAAGTCGGTCGGGCGTATCGCCTCGTGCGCTTCCTGAGCGTTCTTGGCCTTGGTCGCGTAATGGCGCGGCTTGTCCGGCAGGTAACCCGCGTCATAGCGGTCCGCGACGGCCTTGCGGGCGGCGGAGATCGCCTCGTCGGCCATCTGCACGCCGTCCGTCCGCATGTAGGTGATCAGCCCATCCTCGTAGAGCTGCTGCGCCACCCGCATGGTGTGGCTGGCGGAAAAGCCGAGCTTGCGCGCGGCCTCCTGCTGCAGGGTCGAAGTGGTGAACGGCGGCGGCGGATTCTTGGCCTGCGGCTTGGTCTCGACCGAAGCAACGGTGAAGCGCCCGCTTTCGACCACCGCGCGGGCGGCGTCGGCGCCGCCTTGGTCGCCGATGGTCAGCCGGTCAATCTTCTTGCCGTCAAGGCCGACCAGCCGGGCGGTGAACTTCTGCCCGTCCTGCTCGAACTGGGCGGAGACCGTCCAATATTCTTGGGGCCGGAACAGCTCGATCTCGCGTTCGCGGTCGACGATCAGGCGCAGCGCGACGGACTGCACCCGGCCGGCGCTCTTGGCGCCCGGAAGCTTGCGCCACAGGATCGGCGACAGGGTGAAGCCAACCAGATAGTCGAGCGCGCGGCGGGCCTTGTAGGCGTCGATGAGATCGGTATCGAGCTGCCGCGGCCGGCCCATGGCCTCCACCACCGCGGCCTTGGTGATTGCGTTGAAGGTAACCCGCTCGACATCGGCGGGCAGCGCCTTTTTCTTGCGCAGCACCTCCTGCACGTGCCAGCTGATCGCCTCGCCTTCGCGATCGGGATCGGTGGCGAGGATCAGCGTGTCGGCCTTCTTGGCTTCGTCGGCGATGGCTTTGAGCTGCTTGGCTTTGTCGGGATAGGTGTCCCACTCCATCGCAAAGCCCTGGTCGGGATCGACGGAGCCGTCCTTGGGCGGCAGATCACGGACGTGACCGTACGACGCCAGCACACGGTGCCCCGGCCCCAGATACTTTTCGATGGTTTTCGCCTTGGCCGGCGATTCGACGACGACCAGCTTCACTGAACATGTTCCTTACGCATGCGTACGAGGGTGGCGAGCCGCGTGCCCCTCCGTCAAGCCATCCGCAAGCTCACCTTGCCGCCGGCATGGCGATCGAGCCGGCCCCCTAGGTCGAATTCAAGCAGGATGAGCTGCACCGCGCCGCTGGACAGGCCGGACATCCGCACGATATCGTCGATCGGCGCCGGCGTTGGGCCAAGCAATTCCTCCACCCGCGCCCGCTCATCGGCTTCGGGCTCGGCGGCGGGCTCGGGACCAAGGAAGGGCACGGCTGGCGCGCGAACCCGGCCCGTCGCGCCCGGACCAACGGCGTCCAGCACCTCCGCAGCGTTCTGAATCAGCGTTGCGCCGTCACGGATCAGCCCATTGCAGCCCTGCGCGCGCGGATCGAGCGGACTGCCCGGCACCGCCATCACCTCCCGCCCCATCTCCGCCGCGAGTCGGGCCGTGATCAGCGAGCCGGAGCGTGGGGCCGCCTCGACCACGACGGTGCCGGCGCTCAAGCCGGCAATGATCCGGTTGCGGTGGGGAAAGTGGCGGGCGCGCGGCTCCGTGCCGGGCGGCATCTCGGCCAGCACCAGCCCGCGCTCGCCCAGCTGTCGCTGCAGGGCCTCGTTCTCGGGCGGGTAGAAGACGTCGATCCCGCCGGCGATCACCCCGACCGTGCCTCCGTCCAGCGCACCGACATGCGCCGCAGCATCGATGCCGCGCGCCAGGCCGGAGACCACCACCACGTCCTCCCGAGCCAAGTCGTGGGCGAGGGAGCGAGCAAAGCGGCAAGCCGCGGCGCTTGCATTTCGAGCGCCGACGATCGCAATCATGGCACGATCGAGCAGAGCCATCTCGCCCCGAGCGATCAGCACGGGTGGGGCCCCGTCGACTTCGGCCAGCGCGCGTGGGTAGAGGCCCTGCCCCATCAGCAGGTAGCGGGCGCCGAGCTGTTCCACCCGCTCCATTTCCCGCCGGGCCTCATCTTTCGCGAAGACCGGCGGCGCACGTCCCCCGCCGCGCGCAGCCAGGTCCGGAACCGCGGCGAGCGCGGCTTCGGGGTTGCCGAAGCGGGCGATCAGTTGGCGATAGGTGATCGGCCCGATGCTTGGCGTTCGGATAAGGCGAACGCGGGCAAGAAGGTCGTTAGCGCTCAACGCGAGGCTCGCCCGACCCGCGGTTCGGTTCCCATGCGGAGCCGGGCCAGATTTTGCTTGTGCTTCCAGATGACCAGCAGGGCGAACACCGCCAGCATCGGCACCAGATCATCCCGCCCGAGAACCGCTGCCACCAGCGGTACGCTCACTGCCGCAGCCATGCCTGCAACCGAGCTGAACCGCACCACCAGCAACACGCCAAGCCAGACCGCCGCATAGATTGCAGCCCCCTGCCACAGCAAGGGAACCAGTACGCCAAGCAGGGTCGCGACGCCCTTGCCGCCACGGAACCTGAGCCAGATGGGGTAAAGATGACCAATAAGCGCTCCGGCCGCGGCGAACCGCGCCCCGTCGGGCCACAGCAGCGCAGCGAGCCACACCGCCACCGCGCCCTTCAGCGCATCGAGCACCAGGGTCGCGGCCGCGAGCCCCTTGGACCCGGTGCGCAGCACATTGGTGGCACCGATGTTGCCTGAGCCGACCGCGCGGATGTCGCCCTTCCCTGCCAAGCGGGTAAGCACCAGACCAAACGGAATCGCACCCAGCAGATAGCCGAGCGCAAAGGCCAACAGCCCGCTTTGCAGGTAAGTGTCCATGGCCGGTTGGTAGCAGACGGGGCGACCATCGCAATGTTGCCGGATCGTTGCAGTGTCGGCATGGCGAACGCCGATGAACCCCGAAGCACCGATCCTTTTCTTCGATTCCGGCGTGGGCGGACTGTCGGTGCTGGCCCAAGCCCAGCAGCAGCTGACAACCGCGCCGATCGTCTACGCCGCCGACAGCGCCGGTTTCCCTTACGGCACCAAGAGCGAAGTCGAGTTAGCGGCACGGGTGCCGGCGCTGCTCGGCCGGCTGGTGGAGCGTTACCGTCCTCGGCTGATCGTGATCGCCTGCAACACCGCCTCTACCGTGGCGCTTGCCCACGTCCGGGCAGCGCTGGACCTCCCGGTGGTGGGCACGGTTCCCGCCATCAAACCCGCTGCCGAGCTGAGCCGGACGCGAGTGATCGGCATTCTGGGCACGGAAGCGACCGTCCGCCAGCCCTATGTCGACGACCTGTCTGCGCGCTTCGCCAACGACTGCGCGGTGATCCGGCATGGTTCGGCCGAACTGGTGGAACTGGCGGAAGCCAAGTTGGCGGGCGAGCCGATCGATCCGGCCGCGGTCACCGCCGCGGTCGGTCCGCTGGCGGGACGTTCCGACATGGACGTCGTGGTGCTCGCCTGCACGCACTTCCCGCTGCTCAGCCAGGAACTCCGTGCCGCCCTCCCCCTCGCCACGCAGGTCGATGGCGCAGCGGGGCTTGCCCGCCGGATCGCGCACCTGACGGCCGGGCAGCCATGGCCGGTTCAGCCGATCGCGGGTATCGCCGTCTTTACCGGCAGTCTCCCGGGACCGCCGCTGCAGGCGGCGCTACGGAATCACGGACTCTTCCGGATCGAGCGGCTATGACCCGTCTGGCAAAAGCCGCGCGATACTTGTAATGGCCCCGCGAGCAGGCAAGGCGACACGCACTTGGATTACAAGCACATCTTCCAGGCCGCCATTGATCGGTTGCACGACGAAGGCCGGTATCGGGTGTTCATCGACATTCTGCGCACCCGGGGCCGCTATCCCGACGCGCAGTGCTTCGGCGGCAACGGCCCCAAACCGATCACCGTCTGGTGCTCCAACGACTACCTCGGCATGGGCCAGCACCCGGCCGTCCTCGCCGCCATGGAAGAAGCACTGCATGACGTCGGCGCCGGCTCCGGCGGCACCCGCAACATCGGCGGCAACACTCACTACCATGTCGAGCTAGAGGCCGAACTCGCCTCGCTCCACGGCAAGGAAGCGGCCCTGCTGTTCACCAGCGGCTATGTTTCGAACGAAGCTGCCTTGTCGACGCTCGGCAAGCTGCTGCCGGGCTGCGTGATCTTCTCGGATGAGCTCAATCACGCGTCCATGATCGCCGGCATCAAGAGTTCGGGCTGCGAAAAGCGCGTGTTTCGCCACAACGACCTTGCGCATCTCGAGGAACTGCTCGAGGCCGAGGACCCGGCCGTCCCCAAGCTGATCGCATTCGAAAGCGTGTACTCCATGGACGGCGACGTTGCGCCGATCGCCGCAATCTGCGACCTGGCCGACCGCTACTCCGCCCTCACCTACCTCGACGAAGTCCATGCCGTGGGCATGTACGGCGAGCATGGCGGCGGCATCTCGGAGCGCGACGCCGTGGCCGACCGGGTCACCATCATCGAGGGCACGCTGGGCAAGGCGTTCGGCGTCATGGGCGGCTACATCGCGGCAGATCGCAACATCGTCGACTGCATCCGCAGCTACGCGCCCGGCTTCATCTTCACCACCTCGCTATCCCCGGTGCTGGTCGCCGGCGCGCTCGCCAGCGTCCGCCACCTCAAGGCATCGGCGATGGAGCGCGACGCCCAGCAGGACGCCGCCGCCATGCTGAAGCGCAAATTCGCGGATGCCGGCCTTCCGGTGATGGATAGCGTGACGCACATCGTCCCACTGCTGGTCGGCTGCCCGGTCAAGGCCAAGCGGATCAGCGACGTGCTGCTCGCCGAGTACGGCCTCTACGTCCAGCCGATCAACTACCCCACCGTGCCGCGCGGGACCGAGCGCCTACGCTTCACCCCCGGCCCATGGCACAGCGAGGACAAGCAGGACGAGCTGGTCGGCGCGCTGGTGGAGATTTGGGATCGGCTGGAGCTCAAGGCCGCGGCCTGACGATCAGGCCGAGCGCCCTTACCGTGCTCTCAGAACGCCGCCGAGTCCTTCCACTTGGCCTTGTCAATCGCCGCCATGATCGCCGCTTTGTCCTGCTTCTGATTGATCATCTCGAGGATTTTGCGAGCCGGATCGTCGGCCTTGACGTGTGGTGCCTGGGCAAGCGGCTCCAGGGCGGCGCGAGCAGTCTCCATGTCACCATTGCGAAGCGCGGCCATCACCACTCGGGTCCGGACCGTCGGGTCTTGGGGAACCAGGACCAAGGCTCGCAGCAGACCGTCGTCGGCCGCCTTGGTCGGCGCCTGTCCGGCGGCGGTGAATGAATCGTGGTACAGGACCAGCGGCAGCGCATAATTGGGGTTGGCCCGATTGGCGCGGATGAAGAACTTGCGGGCGTTGGCCCAATCCTTGGCGCGGGCGTAGACCCTTCCCCGGTAGACCGTCGCCATGACGTTATTCGGATCAAGCGCCAGCGCCCGGTCCGCGGCGGCCGCCGCCGCCGCGTCGTTCTTGGCGTCATACTCGGTCTCCGCCAGCGCGCGCTGGACGAACACGTCGTTCTCGCAGCCGGCGGATGCGGTGCGCGCCTGCGCGGCGACCTTGGCTGCAGTCTGTTCGTTCACTCCGACAGCGGAGCGCACCCGCACCGGCATGATCTTCGCCTGACACGCCGACAGGGAGCGCACGCTCGCCTTGCCGCCACCGACCTTGCCCGCCGGCACGGCGATGCTGGGGAACTTGCGCGACCGCAGGTGCACCTTGAGATCGCTGTCGAGCTTGCCGAGATCGCCGAACGCGCGCTTGCCGGCATCCAGGCTCGGCACCCCCTCGGCGATCAGCCGCATGTAGGTGTCCAGCTGGCCGGCACGCGCCTTGTTGAGCATCAGCATGTGCACCAGGGCCCAGCTTCGCGCGTAGAGATGTTCCTCGTCCGTGTCGCTGAGCCGGCGCTTGTCCGCGGTTAGCAGCTCCTCCGCGCTCATCTGGTTCTGCTCGGCCAGCGCGAAGCCCCGACCGATCGGCAGGCCTCCGAGGATCAGGCTGCCGTCGGGACGCGTCTCGACCGTCCCAAAGAATTCGGCCAGCCCTTCGTTGATCCACTTGGGCTGGGCGGTTTTGGCGCCGCTGATCAGGATCGCATGGGTATATTCGTGGAACATGATCTCCTGCGGGCGCATGTATTCGGAGATGCGCCCGGTGCTGCGTGGCGTCACGGCAAGCGCGCCCTGCGCTGACGAGTTGTAGAAGCCGCCAACGCCCGACCTGCCGGCCAGCCGCTCGACCGTGCCCAGATCCGGCACGAAGTAGACCGTCACCTTATTGGCACGTTCCGCCGCGCTGTCCGGCGTATTGGTCACCGCCCGGAGCAGCTTGTCGACGCGCTCCAGTTCGTCGGCGAATGCGCTCGCCTCCGCCGGCTTCAGGTTGCCGTACACGAGGAAGTGTTCGCTGCTCGCCTCGACCCATTCGGCACTTGCCGGTTGAGCCATGCACAAGGTGCCCGCCAGCAGCCCCCACTTTGTCCACCGAACCATTGTTCCCCCAATACAGCCAACAGGTTAGCCGAGCGGCGCCAACGTTACCGAGCCGTCTTCGCAATGCAAGCCGCAGACGTGGGCCGTGGTTCTTGGCGGAAAACTGGGGACCCGCCCTCCACTTCACCTCTTGCTATCGCTCCACCGCGACTCAGCTGGGGGCAGGTGCAGAATGTGATCACCGCGTTGCGACCGCCAGCCCGCTGCGGGCCATCCCGGAGCACTACGGCTGCTGCGGATCTTCTGGCTGATCCTGTTCGGCTTCGCCCTCGTGGTGATTGTTTTGGCATCCGGCTATTCGCGGCGGTTGACCTACACTATTCGCCGATATTCGCGGCGCGACGCTTAAGCGCGGAGGTTTAGGACGACGCCTCCGTGCTGGTCAGTCAGGCCACGGCTCATGGGAGCAGCGGCAAGCGGCCGGCATGTCCCCCGCGGAGGCGCACGCCCGTGACCTGTGGATGGCGACACGGCTCGGCTTTACGTTGCTGGCCTGCGCAGTGCTGCTGTTGTGCAGCTGCCTGCTCGCCCTGCGCCGTCCGGAAGATCCTGTGGCAATGCAGTTCGCGCTGGTCTTCGCGCTCATGGCGTCGTCGATCGACCCGCCGGTGCAGTTCTCGCTGTGGACGGGCGTGCACCGGGTCGAGGAGGTGCTGGCAAGCGCCTGATTCTACTCCTTGCTCGTCGCGACCCCCCTGTTCCCCGAGAGGGCGTTCGTTCCCGGCGCCATGCGCTGGATGATCTGCTCGCCACCCTGGGCGCTCAGCTGACCCGCTATCGTCGCCTACCGTTCAGCATCGAACCCCAGCAGATCAAGTGGGCGGCGTTCGGCTTCGCAGCCGGCTTCAACCTGCTGCTTATCGGCTTCCTAATGGCCGCCACCATCCCGACGATCCGGCGCTCCGCGTTCAGCTGTTCAATCTCGCAACCTGGTGTTCTTTTCGCTTGGCACGGCGATCCCGTTGGGCCTGCTAGTAGCTCTGATCCGCTTTCGGCTGTGAGAGGCGCACACGGTCATCACGCGCTCGGCCGCTTACGCAGTTGTGGCCCTCTTCGTTGGTGTGGTCTGGGCGGCCAGCGCCAACTTGAATAAGCTGCTGGTGGCCGAGGTCATGGCCGGGAAAGCTAGGCCGACGCCACCGCCGTCAGCGCGATGATCGCCGCGAGTGCAGGCGGCCGACTGACCCTTCCTCAATCTCCAGCAGCAGGCGGTCGATCCGCAAGTCAGTGCTCCAGCAACAATGGAAGCCTTGGCGGCGCGCGTGACCCAGCTCGATGGCGGCACACCCAGGCCGGCCTGACACTTCGGACGGCACTGGCGATTGCCGGCCACTTCGCCTAGGGCTGCGCAATGCGCATCGCCCTTGCCGCCGACCATGCCGGTTTCGCCCTCAAGGATGATCTTGCGGGCTGGCTGCGGGAAGCTGGGCACGACGTCCTGGACCTCGGCACAAACGGTCCCGAGAGCGTCGATTATCCGGCGTTCGGCACCCGCTTGGCGGAAGCGGTCGCCGCTGGCCAGGCGGAGCGCGGCGTCGTGGTTTGCGGATCGGGCATCGGCATCTCCATCGCCGTCAACCGCCACCCGGCTTGCCGCTGCGCGCTCGTCAGCGAGCCCTTGTCGGCAGCGCTGGCCCGCGAGCACAATGACGCCAACGTCGTCGCCCTAGGCGCGCGGCTGATCGGACCCGATCTTGCCCGCGCGTGCGTCGCGGCATTTCTGTCCACCGACTTCGCCGGCGGGCGCCACGGGCGCCGCGTCGACCTTCTTTCCCCCCAGCTCCAGGGATCAGACTGATGGCCACCGCCGCCAATTTGAACGACGTCCAGCCGCAGGGCTTCTTCACCCGGCCGCTGGCCGAGGCCGATCGGGCCGTCGCCGACGCCATCCAGGCCGAACTCGGCCGCGAGCAGACACAGATCGAACTGATCGCGTCGGAGAACATCGTGTCTCGCGCCGTGCTCGAAGCGCAGGGCTCGGTGCTGACCAACAAATATGCCGAAGGCTATCCGGGCCGGCGTTATTACCAGGGCTGCGCGCCGTCCGATGCGGTGGAGCAGTTGGCGATCGACCGCGCCAAGCAGCTGTTCGGCTGCGGCTTCGCCAACGTGCAGCCACACTCGGGCGCCCAGGCCAACGGCGCCGTGTTCCTGGCCCTGCTGCAGCCGGGCGACACGATCATGGGCATGAGCCTGGCGGCCGGCGGTCACCTCACTCACGGCGCGCCGCCGGCGCAATCGGGCAAGTGGTTCAACGCCGTTCAATATGGCGTTCGCGAGGCTGACCACCTGGTCGACTTCGACGAGGTCGCCCAGGTCGCGCAGGAGCACCGGCCCAAGCTGATCATTGCCGGCGGTTCGGCTTATCCGCGCCATCTTGACTTCGCCCGGTTCCGGGAGATCGCGGACTCGGTCGGCGCGTACCTGATGGTCGACATGGCGCATTTTGCCGGACTAGTCGCTGCGGACGAGCACCCGTCGCCGTTCGGCCATGCCCATGTGGTGACGACCACCACCCACAAGACCCTGCGCGGGCCGCGGGGCGGAATGGTGCTGACCGATGACGAGGCCATCGCCAAGAAAATTAATTCGGCCGTCTTTCCCGGGCTTCAGGGCGGCCCGCTGATGCACGTCATCGCGGCCAAGGCGGTGGCGTTCGGGGAAGCGCTGCAGCCCGACTTCAAGACCTATGCGCAGGCCGTGATCCGCAATGCGCAGGCCATGGCCGGAAGGCTTGGGGAACGCGGCGCCGATCTGGTCGCGGGCGGCACCGACACCCACCTCGCGTTGGTCGACCTCCGTCCGCTCGGGCTGACCGGCAAGGACGCGGACGAGAGCCTGGAACGGTCCGGCATCACCTGCAACAAGAACGGCATTCCGTTCGACCCGCTGCCCCCGCTTAAGACCAGCGGCATCCGTGTCGGCTCGCCGGCCGGCACCACCCGCGGGTTCGGCGAGGCCGAGTTCCGCGACATCGCCGACATGGTCGCCGACGTTCTCGACGGGCTCAAGGCGAATGGGCTGGACGGCAATGGTGCGGTTGAGCGGCAGGTCAACGGCCGGGTGCGTGAACTATGCGCCCGTTTCCCGATCTATCAGGGCTGATCCTTGCGCTGCCCATTCTGCGGTGAAACCGACAGCCAGGTGAAGGACAGCCGCTCGTCGGAAGACGGAGCGGCTATCCGCCGACGCCGCCAGTGCGAAGGCTGTGGCGCTCGCTTCACCACCTTTGAACGAATCCAGCTGCGCGACCTGACCGTGATCAAGAAGAACGGCCACCGTGAGGCGTTCGACCGCAGCAAGTTGGCCCGGGCGATCGGCTTTGCTTGCCGCAAGCGCGACATCGCGCCCGAACGGATCGAGCGGCTGGTCAGCGGCATCCAGCGCCAATTGGAGACCCGCGGCGACGAGGTCCGGGCGGAGGAGATCGGCGAGCTGGTGATGGCGGGCCTCAAGACCCTCGACCACGTCGCCTACATCCGCTTTGCCAGCATCTACAAGGATTTCGACGAAGCCAGCGACTTTGCCGAGATCGCCGGCGAAGTGGTCGAGACGCCCAAACCCTCCCTAGCCCCGGCGCAGAGCGAGAAGTTGTTGTGACCTCCCGACCCCCGGTAATCGTCCTGGTCCGGCCGCAACTGGGCGAGAATATCGGCAAGGCCGCGCGGGCCATGCTGAACTTCGGCCTGACCGACCTGCGGCTGGTCGCGCCCCGCGACGGCTGGCCCAATCCCTCGGCCGGTCCGGCCGCAAGCGGCGCCGACGTCGTGCTGGCGCAGGCGCAGGTGTTCGGCACCCTGGCCGAGGCGGTGGCCGACTGTTCGACCGTCTATGCCTCCACGGTCCGCCGGCGCGAGCTGGTCATGGCGGTGATCCGACCCGAGGAGATGGCGCAGCGGATCGGCGCTGACGCCGGGCGCTCGGCCATCCTGTTCGGGCCCGAGCGGTCGGGCCTTGCCACGGAGGACGTGGCGACCGCCGACGCCATCGTCACCGTGCCGATCAATCCCGGGTTCGGCAGCCTCAACCTCGCCCAAGCCGTCATCCTGCTCGCCTACGAATGGTCGCGGGCGCAAGGACTGGCCCAGCCGACGCTGCGGGAAGCGGAGCCTGCCGCCCCACATGCGGACGTCGAGGGCTTGATCGGCCACCTCGACGACGAGCTGGATTCGGCCGGCTACTTCTTCCCCCCTGAGCGAGCACGAGTAACCAGGAACACGATCCGGACCATCTTCACCAAGACGGGCTGGTCGACCCGCGAGATCAACGCGGTTCGGGGAATGCTCCGCGCACTGGTGGACAGGCGTCCGCGAAACTGACCGGGAGCTAGGCTCGCGTTCGGTCGAAGACGTCAAATTCATGAGCGATCGAGGTCTCGATCAGATCTTCGTACATGCGGCTGAGCAGTGCCCGGTCGATATGGGCCTCGGCAGCCGCGGCATCGACCTTGGTCTTGACGTCGGCCTTGCGCCATTCGTCGCGAACGGCGGATCGGTCGGGCTTGATCCGGGCCGCGGCGTCCATGTAGCCGAAGCGACGGGCGATCAGTGCCACGACCTGGCGGTCGACATCGTCCACGCCTGCGCGGACTTCGCTCATCGTGGTGCAATTCTCGGGATCGCGGATGTCGCTCATCGGGCCTCCTTGCCCGCCCGACCTTGACCTCTGCAAGCCCCTCGGTTAGGCGCCGCCCCATCGCAATTGGCCCCGCACGTCCGGTGAAGTGGTGGCCCTGCCCTGAAGTTCTCAGACGTAGCGCGGTTCCGGGCAGCCAAGCCTCTCCTGAGAATCGGACACCGGTTTTCGGACACGAGAGGCGACAACGACGAACGCAATTGAGGAACTGAATATGTCGAAGCGCAGCAGGGCCAAGTACAAGCTCGACCGCCGCATGGGCGAGAACGTCTTCGGCCGTCCGAAGAGCCCGGTCAACCGCCGCGAATACGGCCCCGGCCAGCACGGCCAGCGCCGCAAGGGCAAGGTGTCGGACTTCGGCATCCAGCTGCGTGCCAAGCAGAAGCTCAAGGGCTATTACGGCGACGTCACCGAGAAGCAGTTCAAGCAGACCTTCCAGCAGGCGAGCCGGATGAAGGGCGACGCCAGCCAGAACCTGATCGGCCTGCTCGAGCGCCGGCTGGACATGATCGTCTATCGTGCCAAGTTCGCGCCGACGATCTGGGCCGCTCGCCAGCTGGTCAGCCACGGCCACATCCGCGTGAACGGCACCAAGTGCAACATCGCCAGCCGCCGGATCGACCTGAACGACGCGATCGAGCTTGGACCCAAGGCACAGGAGATGGCGCTGGTGATGGAAGCGCAAAGCCTCGCCGAGCGCGAAGTGCCCGATTATGTGGTGCCGGACGGCACCGCAAAGGTGACCTTCACCCGCGTGCCGAAGCTGGACGAGGTGCCCTATCCGGTCCGGATGGAGCCGAACCTGGTGGTCGAGTTCTACAGCCGCTAAACACTGGCATCTTGATACTGACGGACGGACGGTCGCCATCGCGACCGTCCGTTCTTGCATCTCCGAGCCTCAGGCCGGGTCGGCGCTGACCCTCGTTAGGTCAGACACTGGCAGGGATACGGAGCCGCCAAGGCCGAGCCACAACTCGCCGTCACGCAGCACGACGTCCTGAACCGTGCCCAAGCTGTGCACCGTCGGCGCCATCGCATTGCCGCTGACGTCCTTCGCCGTCAGTTTGAGCACGTAAGCCCCTGGCAGAGCGTGACTGCCATCGGGCAGCGTGCCATCCCAGCTGAACTCGCCGTTGACGCCACCGCTGGCGATGGCCGGCGTGGCGACCAGCTTGCCGCTGCTATCGCGGATCTCGGCGGTAATCGAACCGGCCGCTTGCGGCAGCGTCCAGGTCCAGTGGGCGAGCGCGCCGGCAGACAGGGCCGCGACCTTGCTGTCGAACTCTACCGTCCGGCCGATCAGCCCGGCAGCATCGGTCATGTCGCTGGACGACATGCGCGCCAGCACGTCCTTGAGCAGTCCCGTCTGCTGGATCGATTGCTCGACCTGCGAATATTGCGCGAGCTGCTGCGTGTATTGTGACGTGTCCATGGGATCGAGCGGGTCCTGGTTCTGCATCTGCGTGGTCAGCAGCTTCAGGAACATGTTGAACTGGTCGGCCGCATCGGCCCCGCTGAGGCTCGCGCCCTTGGTCACAGCCGAGGCCGTGTTCGGCGCAGCAGTTGTGGCGTTAACGGTCATGCTAGCTTCCAATCTGGTCAAGCCATTAGATCGAGCGTGCCCGACCGCAGGCGCACCCGCTGCCAAGCTGTCCCGCCACGGCGTTGTTCTCCCTGCGGATGACCCTGCCCGCGCTGCTCGCCCCAGCCGCGTCCGCCAGAACCGGTCCCGGCACCGGCCGAGCCACCGGCGTCACTGCTGCCGCGCTCGAAGCGGAAGCTCTGGCCGTCGGCACGAACCCCCGCATCCGCAAGTGCCCGCACGATCTCGCCCAAGTCGCGCCGCATGGTGTCGACCACCGTGGCGCTGTCGGCGCTGACCACGGCGCGCAGGCTGCCGCCCTCCTCGAATGCGAGCTGCACTTCGATGCGGCCGAGCTCTGCCGGGTCCATCCGGACCGTCAGCTCCTCGCGTCCATTCCTGACCTGCCTTGCGATGGCGACGCCCAGGCGATCGCCGAAATCGCCCGTCAAGGCGAGGTGCGGTGATGGCGAGGCGGAGGTAACGGCGGTTTGGGCACCGGGAGCCAATGGCACTTCCTGCACTGCCGCAGCGAAAGCTGGGCCAAGCGGAGGCGCAGCTGCAACGGTGGATCGTTCTGCTCCCTGCGGAACGCTCTGGCCGATCAGGTCCAGCCCGCTCCGCGGACCAGAGGCTTCCCCTGGCTGACCGGCCCTGCGTCCCCCGAGCTGGTGATCGGACGGCGCACCGGTCTCGGCTTGCTCCTCCCCGCTCACCGAGAACAGCTTGGGCTGTTCCGCCAACAGCTTGGCCGCATGAAGAAAGGGCTGAACCGCGGAAGCAGCTGGTTCGGCCGTCCCGGCGACGTCGTTACCTGGTCGTCTGCCCGTCGGCAAAACTGCGTCCTCCCGTGCAACATCCTGGTCGCCGCAATTAACTTGCAAGGTCTGCGGCTCGGCGGTTCGCGACACTTGCGCAAGGTCGGTGGGAGAGACTGGAACCTCCGCGGCCGGCGCACTGGTCCGCGCCGATGCCAGGCGGCTTACCCGTGTCGTAGTGCCGCTGCCAAAGGCGGTCTCCTGGCGGCATTGCCCCGCTGCTTCCTGTCGCTCGATGCCGGTGCTTATTTGCGGGACCGATACCGGAGGCCCGGCCAGCGCTGCTGGTGCCGAGGCGACCTCCGGAACGACCGGAAGCAAGCTGGCAAAGTCAGGAGCATTGCCGGTTGCGGTCGGCGTTGAACCGCCGCCAATGGTGGCGACACCCGTCGCACCAGGCTCAAGCGGCTGCAAGGACAGGCTGGTCATCATGACCATTATAGGCGGTGGCGCCGCCCACTGAGCCGAGCGAGCGAATTCGGGCCCGGACGTGAATCTCGCCCTGGCTCAGCACGACCGTCGCCGGCCGCACGCGCTCGATGATGGAGCGGACAAAGGGCCGAATGGCTGGATTGACCAATAGGCACGGGATCTCGCCCGCCTGTGCCAGCCGGTCGAACGTCTCCCGCACCCCGGCCATAAAGGCCTGGAGCGCACTGGGCGCCATCGCCAGCTGCCGCGCTTCACCCTCGCCGATGATTGCCTCGGCGAAGGCCTGGTCCCACTCGGGGGCAAGCATCACGACCGGGACGGCGCCGTCGATGGTGCAAGCGGCCGAGATCTGTCGGGCCAGTCGGGCCCGGACGTGCTCGGTGATCTGCGACAGATTGCCGGTCATCGGCACGGCCTCGGCGATGCCTTCCAGGATCGTCGGAATGTCCCGGATGGAAACTGCTTCCCCGAGCAGATTCTGGAGAATGCGCTGCACGCCCGAGATGCTGATCTTGCCCGGCACCAGGTCGGCCACCAGCCGCTCCGCCTCCTTGTGGACATCGTTCAGCAATTTCTGCGTCTCGGTGTAGGACAGCATGTCGGACAGATTGTCCTTGATCAGCTCCGTCAGGTGCGTGGCGATCACCGTGCCGCAGTCGACCACCGTCAAGCCACGGAATTCGGCCTCTTCACGCAACTCCCGATCGACCCACAGCGCGGGCAGCCCGAACACCGGCTCGCGGGTCTCCTCGCCCGGCAATCCCGCTTGCCCGCCATTAGGATTGAGGACCAGCAGACGTTCAAGCCGCAGTTCACCCCGAGCGGCCACCGTTTCCTTGATGAGAACCACATACTCGTTGGCCTTCAGCGCCATGTTGTCGATAATTCGCACGCTTGGCAGGACGAAGCCGAAGTCGCTCGCCATCTGCCGGCGAAGAGCGCGGACCTGATCATCGAGCTTGGCCGACGTGCCGCCTTCATTGATGATCGGCAGCAGGCCGTAGCCAAGTTCGATCCGGACCGAGTCAAGCGCGAGTGTCGCCGCGATCGGCTCCTCGGTACTGTGAGCGGAAGCTTCGTGGACGGCTAGCTCCTGGCGCTCCCGGGCAACTTCCTCAGCAGCCTTGCCGGCGGTCCACCAGGCGAGCCATCCGGTCAGGCCTGACATCGCCGCAAAGGGCAGGAACGGCAGCCCGGGCAACAAGGCCAGGGCACCTGTCAGGACCGCGGCCATGCCCATGCTGCGGGGGAATCGGCCGAGCTGCGTCGTCAGCGCGCTGCCGGCCTTGCCGTTGACGCCGCCCTTGCTGACCAGCAGGCCGGCCGCGGTTGAGACAATGAGCGCCGGGATCTGGCTGACGAGGCCATCCCCGACGGTCAGTACCGTGTAGCTGTGGAAGGCGTCGCCAAGCGGCGTGCCATGGACCAGCACACCCACGACCAGTCCGACGACGATGTTGATGGCGGTGATCAGCAGGCCTGCGACGGCGTCGCCCTTCACGAACTTGGAAGCGCCGTCCATGGCGCCGTAGAAACCGCTTTCCGCCTCCACCTCTTGCCGTCGCCGCCGCGCCTCGCTTTCTTCGATCAAGCCAGCAGACAGGTCGGCATCGATCGCCATCTGCTTGCCGGGCATGGAATCGAGGCTAAAACGGGCGGCGACTTCGGCGATACGTCCAGCACCCTTGGTGATGACAACGAAGTTGATCACCACCAGAATCATGAAGATGGTAAGGCCGATCACCACGTCCCCGCCGATCAGGAACTCGCCAAAGGCGGCGATGACCCCGCCAGCCGCATGAGCGCCCTCATGACCATGGCCCAAGATCAGGCGCGTGCTGGCGATGTTGAGGCCGAGCCGCAGCATGGTCGCGATCAGCAGGATGGTCGGGAAGGCATTGAGGTCGAGCGGCCGGTCGATGAACAAGGACGTCATCAGGATCAGGATGGAAAAAGTTATCGACAGCGCCAGACCAAGGTCGAGGAGCCAGGCGGGCAGCGGCAGCACCAGCATGGCGATGATTGCCATGACTCCGCCCGCCAGCGCCATGTCGCGGTTGGCGCCGAAGCGCTGAAGGGTGGTGGCCACCCGGTCCAATGGCGACACCTCAGGCTGCGGGCGACACGGGGAAACCCGCATCCATGAAGGTCTTCAGCTTGTTGCGCATGGTTCGCACGGAGATGCCGAGCATCTGCGATGCCGATGTGCGATTACCGCGACATCGTTCCAGTGTTTCAAGGATCAATGAGCGTTCGACGTCCTCCACCGTTCGTCCGACCAGGGCATCGACCGGGACTGCTGCCGCCAGTTCCAGCGGTCGACCGTTCTCCAGCAACAGGTCGCCAGGCGGGATCTGCTCTCCGAAACTCAGCAGGACGGCACGCCGCACCAGACCGTCTAGTTCGCGGACGTTGCCGGGCCAGCCGTATGCGCGCAACAGCGGCCAACAGTCGTCGGCGAAGGTCCGCGCCACGCAGCCGTTCTGCCTGGCATGATGAGCAGCGAGTTGGCGAACGAGCAGATCAAGGTCGTCACCACGCGCTCGCAGTGGCGGCAGGCTGACCCATGCAGCTTCGAAGCGCTCCAGCAGGTCGCCGCGGAACAGCCCGTCGGCATGGCGCTGACGAAGGTCTGCGGCGGTGGTCGCGATCACTCGGGCGGAACGGGACTCGATCACTCCCAATAGCCGGGCCTGAAGCGGCAGCGGCAAGGCTTGGACGTCGCGCACCAGCAAGGTGCTGCCGCTGCTTTGGGCAACAGCGCCGGTGCGCGCCTCCGAAGCGCCGGCGGAAGCGCCTGCCCTATGATCGAATAGATCGGACTCGAAGAGGTCCGGGATGGAATTGGCGCAATCGACCCGGATCAAACGACCGGTTGCGGAGCAGGCCTGGTGAACATGCCACGCCAGTAGCTGGCGGCCCGACCCCGGCTCCCCGTTGATCAGCATCGGCAACGGCGACGAGGCCAGGGACAGAGCCAGGTCCACGGCACGACGGAAGCGCGGATGGTCGCCAAGCATTTGCATAGGCCCTGCCCCCATATGCCGCAGCATGGTCGCGATGAGCTCCTTGCTGGGCGGCAGCGGCACATAGTCGCGTGCGCCGGCCCTGACCGCCGCCACCGCCAACTCAGCCGGAACCGACACGCCGCAGGCCAGTACTGGGGTCGCGATGCGCTCGGCTCGCAGCCGCCTGATCAGCTCGGCGATATCGAAAGCGATTTCGGCGAGCACGAGGTCGCAGCCCTGCTGCGCGACGTGGTCCAGGGCCTGGTCAATCCCGTCGGTCAGGCTCACGTCCGCACCGAGTTCGCGGGCGAGACCTGCTGCCATACACAACTCACTCGCGGTGCCACCGACCAGAAGAATGCGTGCTCCGATCACGGTTATGCCTCCGCGCAAACCAGCTCGGTCAGCGTAACGCCGAGCGCGCCTTCGATCAGCACCAGCTCGCCGCGTGCGATCAGTCGGCCGTTGACCAGGAGGTCGACCGGTTCGCCAGCGCGGCGGTCGAGTTCCACAAGGCTGCCCGGCTGAAGACCGAGCAGTTCATCGACAGTCAGCCGGGTCCGGCCGAGCACCGCCTGCACCCGCACCGGCACATCATACAGCGGCATCAGGCTGAGCACGGGCCGAGGCTTTGCTCCTTCCTCTTCGAGAGCAGCGGTGAAGTCGTTCAGCTCCTCAAAGTCCGAGGGCACCAGGGGTTGCGGATTGGCATCCATCACTCAAGCTCCCGTTCTAGTTCGTCATCCATTGGCGGATCACGGAGGTGGCCTCGGCCGGACTGGTCGACACGGTGTCGCCGATCCGCCTGATGGCAGACATCTTCACCCGGCCATCAACCTCTGCCAGCGCGATCTCCTGATCGAGCAAGGCGGCTCGCGCTTCTCCCGCCCCGACCAATTGCGCCGTTCCGCCCTCATCGCGCGCGGGGAGCGCCGGCATTGCTTCGGGTGCAGCCAGACTGGCGGGCATCGGTGCCGAGGCGTTCTTCGGCTTCAGCATGCGCATGGCGAGCAGCGCGATGCCGGCGACGATGAGCACCTTGATCAATGAAAAGATATCGTCGGTCGGCAGTTTGGAGAGAAAACCGTCTTCCACTCCCGCATCTTCCGACGTGAACTTCATCGCCTCGACCACCACGCTATCGCCTCGCTCAGCATTGAAGCCGACTGCATTCTCGACCAGCCGCTGCAGGCTTTGCATCTGTGGCGGCGGCAGGCCTCGGGCACCGCCATCAACCATGACCGCGACCGTCAGGCGCTTGATGTCGCCAGGCGTGCGCACCCGCACCGTATCCGTGCGGCTGTTCTCGTAGGTGGTGTCCTCGCTTGTCTCTGTCTTGGCAGACCGGCGCTGGTCTCCGTTGCCGCCACCACCGCCGCCCTGCGTTTCCGGCAATTGCGTCGATACGCTGGTCACGGCGCCGCCGCTCGCCTCGTTGCTTTGGTCATTTGTCTCGACCGTCACCTGCTTGGCAATGGCCTGCTTGTCCGGGTCGACCACGCTGGCTTCCTCACGGGTCTGGTCGCGGTCGATCATCGCCGCCACTTCGGCCCGCACCTTGCCCTGCCCGACGATCGGCTCGACCAGGCTTTCGATCTGCTCGCGCAACCGCGCCTCAACCTGTTCCTGCTTCTGGTCGAGGTCGCCCGCGGCGCCCGCTCCGGCCTCCCCAGCGCGCGCCAGCAGCGCGCCGGTCTGGTCGATCACCGACACCGACTCCGGACTGAGCTGCGGCACAGCGCTGGCCACGAGGTAGCGGATCGCCTGGACGTTCTCGCCCGACAAGCGGCCAAGCGTCTTCACCGTCACTCCCGCCGTGGCACCCCGCTCCTGGGACGAGAACAGGTCGCGTTCCGGCATGACCAAGTGCACCCGCGCAGCCGACACGTTCTGAAGGCTGGATATGGAGCGCGCGAGCTCACCCTCGATCGCGCGCGTCTCGTTCAGCTTCTCCCGCGAAGGCGATAGGCCGAACGGCTGTTCGCTGTCGAGCACATCATACCCGATCTTCCCGCCCAACCGCTCGCCCGCCATGCTCATCCGCAGCTCGGCCAGTCGCGATTGCGGGGCCATCACGGCGGTGCCATCGGCGGAAAGTTGAAATGGTACGCCGTCGGCCTGCAGCCGCTCGGCAATCGCCTGCGCGGACGAGGGGTCAAGGTCCGTGTAGAGGTATCCCATCGGGCCACCACTGGACGGCAGCGCCAGCCAGACCAGCCCGGCAAGGAGCGCCGCGGCCACGGCTCCCAATGCGGCGAGGCGTGCCATGCCAAGCTTTCCGACCAGCTGTTGCAGTCCGTTCAAGGCGATGTTCCGATGCTTGCCTGGGACGAACCTCCGCCCCTCTCTTTCCTTCTAGGCAGGTCGCGGGATCCGCAGTCGATCGGTAGGCAAATATTGCCCAGTACTTTTCAGGCGACGCCAGATAGCTCGCGTTCGACCAGGGCACGCCGCTCGGCGCGATCGAGAACTGCGCCGCCGCGGTCCCACCTCAGCTGGGCGTCGCCCGGCACCAACGTCGGGTCGCCCGTCACATGGACAGACAACCGGCGGCGGTCGCCGGCTTGCCGCTCGGCCACCAGCGTCTCGACCGGAACGACCAGGTCTGGATGGACTCGCACGTCCAGCGGCATGCCCCGGCGCAGCGCCAGCAAGGCCCGCCCGATCGCCTCGTTCACGGTCGTCGCCGGCGCGCCCTCAAGCGCATGGCCGGCGATGATGTCGGCAGCGGCCAAGGCGAGTTTCCCGGCTTCCTCCGTCACCAGCGCATCGGACGCGGCGATTTGCCCGTCAAAGCTTGCAAGCTGCGCTCTCAGCACCTCCGTCGCCCTAAGCAGGGCGCAGTCGCGCTCCGTCCGAAAGCGGGCCAGGGCCGCAGCTTCGCCGTCTTCGCGGCCGCGTGCCTCGGCTTCGGCGAGCAGCGCGGACATTGTCGCATGGTCGATCGCGGCCTCGGGAGCGACGGCGACGGGCGTGAATTCACGTTGGAACGCGAAGGGCTGGTAGGCCGTCATAGGATCAGCGCATCGTCGCTCTTGGGATCGACCAACACAATCTCACCGCGGTCGGCCAGCGACTTGGCGAGCCGGACCAGGTCGCCCTGCGCGTCCTCGCAGTCGCGGGCTCGCACGGGTCCCATGTTGGCCATGTCTTCGCGCAGCAGGGCGGATGCCCGCTCGGTCATCCCGCCAAAGAACACCGCGCGCTGCTCCTCTGAAGCGGCCTTGAGGGCCAGCGCCATGATCTTCTTGTCGGCCGACTTGACCACGGCCGCGATGGCGCTCGGCATGAGCTTGGTGAGGTCCTCGAACGTGAACATCAGGCTGCGGATGCGCTCGGCGCTGTCCGGCGCCTTTTCCTCCAGCGCACCAAGCATCGCTTCCTCGGTCGATCGGTCCATGGCGTTGAACAGCTCGGCCATGCTTTCATGCGGGTCGCGCTTCTGGGTGCGCGCGAGATTGCTCATGAACTCGGTCTTGAGCGTTTGTTCGACCTGCGTGACGACTTCCTTCTGCACCGCGTCCATGCGCAGCATGCGGGTGACCACCTCCACGCCGAACTCCCGCGGCAGTTCGGACAGCACGCGCGCGGCATGGTCGGCACGGAGCTTGGACAAGATCACGGCGACAGTCTGCGGATATTCGTTCTTGAGATAGGCTGCGAGCACGCCTTCGGAAACGTTGGACAGCTTGTCCCACATGGTCCGGCCGGAGGGCCCGCGAATGTCCTCCATCACCTCCTTGACCTTGTCGTCCGGCATCACGGACGCCAGCAAGCGCTCGGTGCTCTCGAACGATCCGTGAAGCGAGGCCATGCCGCTGACCTCGCCTGAGAATTGCAGCAGAAGATACTCGACGACGCTGGCCGGAATTCGCCCAAGCTGCGCCATCACGGACGACAGTTCCTTTACTTCGTCGACGGATAGGCTCTCCCAGATGGGCTTGCCATGCTCTTCGCCCAGCACCAGCAGCAATGCCGCTGCGCGCTGCGGGCCCGAATATCTTTTCAGTTCCGGCGGTTCGCCAACGGCTTGGACGGCGTTCATCCCCACTCCCGAGCAGAATTGCTCCACTGACCGCCGACGGGCGGCTCCCCTCCTATTATAGACCGGGGGACAGGGGACGCGCGCCGAACAGCCGATGAGCAACGATCTTTCCTCCAGCCTGGCCGGATTGGCGCTGCTGACGAGCAGCACGACGGCACTGGCGACGGTCGCGACGCACGTGGAGAGCCGGGCGGTGCGCAAGACCAAGGCGCAGTTTACGCTCCCCGCGGTCACGCCCCCGTGGAAGGCGGCAGGCGCGGTGCCGGATAGCGTCAGCGCGATCAGGCGCATGGCTACCATCATCGATCAGGTGCCAGGCTCGACAACGCTACCGTCCGACGTCCGGACTGCCTTTGCCACCTACAAGGCGCTTGATCGCCTTCGCATCCTTGCCGAGTTTGCCGCGCGCGACGGTACGTCGGCGGCTGAACGCACACAGGTTCAGGTCAGCTTCGCCAAGGGCATCGCGGAGCTCCAACGCTACCTCGCAGTATCGCCTTCCGACAAGCTGACACTGTCATTCGGCCAGCCCGCCCGACGTGCCGAAAGCATCGCGTTTCCGACCGCCAACCGGACCAACCTGCCGGGTGACGGGGTCGTGACCGACCGCTTCGCTGCGATGCCTGGCCTCACTGGCAAGGAGGTGTTCAGCCTCAGCCTGTCGCGTGCAGGCGGCACCAGCGACACGTTGACGGTGGACTTGTCCTCGCAGCCACAGCCGCCGACGCTCGACCGGGTCGCAGCGGCGCTAAACTCGGCGATCGCGTCCGTTTCCCGCACGGACGGCAGCGGCAATGTCGTACTCGGCGCAGATGGGCAGCCGTATCGCCGGTGGGACACGAGCTTCAGCGTCGTGAAAAGCGCGAACGGTTGGGGACTGCAGCTCAACACCATGGGGATCGAGCAGGTCAGGCTGCGGGAGCAGGGTGCGGAAAGCGCGTTGATGGTCGCGTCCGGTCAGACGGGCGGCAGCTCGGCGGCGGAAGTGGCGCTGACGCGCTTCGATCTTCCCGCGTCGACGCTTCGCCGCACCAGCTTGGGCAGCCTGACCTCGCTTGACCGCCATGCCACCGCCGAGCAGGCGATCCTTCCGCGGGCTACCAAGCTGGTGGCCGACTCCGCAAGCCCGCCCAGCGTCGCTGCCGCGATGAACGCCCGCGCGATCGCGACAGATGCGGATGGCTTCACCTACGTTGTCGGGACCACCACTGGCGACGTTGGAACGCAACTGGGCGACGGAGCAAGCGACCTCGTCCTGACCAAGGTCGATGGACGCGGTGAATTGATCTGGCAGCGGCGGCTGGGTAGCGTGGGCAGTGCCGAAGGCGCAGCGGTGAGCGTTGCGGCCAACGGCGACGTGGTCGTCGCCGGGACCGTGGCCGGCGACCTGGATGGAGCCAGCACCGACGGCGACCTGCTCGTGATGCGCTTCTCGGCTAGCGGCGCGGAGCGGTTCGCCAAGCCGCTTCGGGCCGTCGGCGCCGACATTGCGACTACGGTCAGCATGGATCCGAGCGGGGCCATCACGGTCGGCGGCAGGAGCGCGAACGGCGAAGCGCTGCTGGTGAAGGTCGGCAGCGACGGGTCGCTAAGCGAACGCCGCACCCTGGGCACGGCGGGCGAAATTCGGTCGCTCGCCACCGCGCCTGACGGATCCACCCTCGCTCTGACCGTGGGACCTGGCGGCGCCACGGTGCTGCGACTGAACGCCGGAACCATGATTGCGTCGGCAAGCCTGTCGCTCGGCACCCTTGATGCCCGGGCCCTGGCCGTTTCGGCCGACGGGCGCATTGCGCTCGGCGGCACGGCGAGCGGCTCCGGCGGGCGCGACGGCCAGGTGCTGACAGTGGACGCTGGCTTCACGCAGGTCACGACCGTGACGATCGACAGCGGCGCCGACGACCAGGTCGATAGCCTGACCTGGGCTGACGGAAAGCTTTATGCAGGCGGGCGCACCGGCGGTAGCCTCGGCGCGGCCAGGACAGGGTTGATCGATGGTTTTATTGCTCGGCTCGATCCAACCGGAACGCTGCAAGGCGTCACTCAATGGGGCCGCAGCGGCACCCGGGTCGAGCCGGTGCAGGTCGCCGCCGCACCGGGCCTCGACAGCGCGGTCGGCGCACTGGGCTTTCGCACCGGCGTCCTAAATCCGGCGGACAGCGAACGGCTGGTCGATACGACCGCGCTGCGCACCGGCGATCGCTGGTCGATCAAGGTCGATGGCGGCGCCACCAAGCAGCTGGTGATTGCGGCCGACGACACGCTGGCGAGTGTGGCCAAGCGCCTGCAGCAGCTGGGCGGAAGCAAGGTCACGATCACCACGGCCTCGACCGACGGCGGTACCGTCCTGCGGATTGAGGCCACGCCCGGCCACAGCATCGACCTCATCGCCGGGACCAACGGCAAGGACGCGCTGGCCAAGCTGGGCCTTGTTCCCGGCCGGCTGGTCGCATCGCCCTCGTTCGACGCCAAGGCGCCGCGGGTGACGCCCGGCGGCAATTACGGGCTGGAACTTACCACCGGCCTGTCGGTCCGCGACAAAGCGCTTGCCGCGGCCAGCCTGGCCAAGCTCAAAAGCGCGCTGGCGACCACGCAGACCGCTTTCCGTTCGCTATATTGGGACAGCAACAAGGAGGCGCTCGTGAACGGCACGTCATCGGGCAGCAGCAAGCTATCGAGCTACCAGTCGGACCAGCTTGGCCGCTACCAAGCGGCGTTGGACCGGCTCACCAGCACCACGGTCACGAGCATCTTCTGACATGAGCAACGCCTCTCCGATCATGCGGGGCCTGGTCGGCGCCATGCGCGACCTGGGTCAGCGGCAGCGGGTAATCGCCGAGAACATCGCCAATGCGGATACGCCGGGGTTCAAAACGAAGACCGTCGCGGAGGCCGATTTAGCAGGCCTGATGAATCTTCGTTCGGGCCCGCACGTCAGCCGGCCGAGCGTGACACTTACCAGCGGCATGGCCAGCCTTGGCGCAACGGCGCCGGCCGCCGGCCGCGTCGAACTCGACCGGCAGGTCAGCGAGACCAAGCCCGACGGCAACAATGTCACGCTTGAGGACCAGCTGCTCAAGCTGGGCCAAGTGCAGGCCGACTATGCGACGCTGACCAGCCTCTACGCCAAGCAGATGAAGCTGCTGAAGATCGCGCTCGGCCGCAGCGGCCAGTGAACGCTATAGCCGCGCGTTGATCGAGATCGGCGTCGGCAGGTCGCTGCGGTGGAGATCGCCCGCGGCACCATAGACCTTGGACCGGGTTCCGCCGTGCTTTCCCGCCTCATCGGCGATCGCCGCCATCAGCTCGCGCGACAGTTCGATCTGGCGCAGCAGCCGCTTGCCGTTCTCGGCCGCCGCCACCTGCATCGCCTCGACCGCCGGCACGAACACCGCCTTGGCCTCACCTTGCAGTTGCGCTGGCCAATCGGCCTTGTCGCGCGCCAGCGCCGCAACCTGCTTCTCCAGCCGCGCGGTTAGGCGCAGCTTGGCGGCGGCCAGCGCTTCGAGTTCGCCGCGGCGGCCATCGCTCAGCAGCTGGGTCTCCTCGACCAACACGCTGGTCAGCGACTTGATGGTGTCGATCAGCGCGTCACTCATTTCTGCCCTCCCTGGAGGCGAAGGATCTGGTTCATGACAGCCGGCGCAAGGCCGAGGCCCGAGCCGCGAGCCATCTCAGCCCCGATCTGTTCGGCCATGACACCCCGGAACATTTCCTCGCCATGCCCGCCGCCGAACTCGCCCACGTCGCCGCTCTCCAGCATCAGCCTGGCGATCTGGCCCGCGAACACGGCTTCGAAATCCCGTGCCGTCTTGCGCGCGGCCGCCTGGCCGTTGGCCGGCGTCGCACCGGGCACCTGTGTGACATCCATCATTGCACCTCGATTTCAGCCTGCAGCGCGCCCGCGCTCTTCACGGCCTGCAGGATGGTGATGAGGTCGCGTGGACTGACGCCCAGCGCGTTCAATCCGCCAACCAGCTGGCGCAGCGTCGCGCCCTCGACGAACGCCAGGCTGGCGCCTGATCCGTCGTCGACCTGGACCGCCGTGCGCGGGACCACCGCGCTTTCGCCGGCGCCGAGCGGCGCCGGCTGCGCTACCTGCGGCGCTTCGCTGACGCTGATCGTTAGCCCCCCTTGCGCAATCGCTACCGGGCTCAGCTTGACGTCCTCGTTCATGACCACGGTGCCCGATGCCTCGTTGATGACGATGCGGGCTGGCTGGTCGACGCTAACCGGCAGGTTCTCGACCTCGCTGTAGAGCGCGATGAGGTCCTCGCCGCGCAATTCCACCGTTGCCGGATCGAGCACGGTGGCTGCGCCAGGATAGCGCCCGTCCACAGCAGCGGCGACGCGCCGCGCGGTGGTGAAATCGGGATTGCGCAGCGCCAGCTTCAGGCTGGTGGCCGTGCGCAGCTGGTAAGGCACCTCCCGCTCGACGACGGCGCCGCCCGCGATCCGGGCCGACGTCAGCACTCCACGGTTGATCTTCGCCGCCTGGCCCTGCGCCTTGAAGCCGCTGACCGCGACGGAGCCTTGCGCCATCGCGTAGACCTGGCCGTCGAGCCCGCGCAGCGGCGCGGCCAGCAAGGTTCCCCCCTGCAGGCTGCTGGCGTCGCCTAGAGCAGACACCTGAACGTCAACGGTCGAACCGGAGCGGGCGAAAGGCGGCAGGCTGGCGGTGATGGTCACCGCGGCGACATTTTGCACCCGCATGTCGGTGCCGCGCACGTTGACTCCCAGCCGCTCGAGCATGCCCTGCATCGATTCCTGCGTGAACGGCGCGTTGCGCAGCCGGTCGCCGGTGCCGGCGAGGCCGACGACCAGGCCATAGCCGACCAATTGATTGGTCCGCACATTCTCGACGGTGACGATGTCCTTAATGCGCGACGCGGCCTGCGCCGGATCGGACACGCCCAGTGCGAACAGCAGCAATGCAAGGTGGACCTGACGCATAACCTCCCCCCGAGCAGGCCGGTCGCCGCTCCTCTCTCTTATAGGAAGAGGTAGGCAGCATTTTTTGCTGAGAGGGCCAACATGCGTGTGGAAGGACCATCTGGCCTCCTTGGAGCTTTGCTAGTCGCTCAGGCCGGCAATCTCCCGACGTCTGCACCGGAAGTGACAATGCTCGTCTCCATTGCCGCCAGCGCACCCGAGGAGCAGCGCCGGCGCGACGCGCTCAAGTCGGCCGACGCGGGCGTGAGCGGGCTCGCCGCGCTGCATGGCGACCTGATGCGCGGCGTTGTTTCACCCGAACCCCTGCCCGAGTGGGCGCGGTGGCGGCAGCGGCCGGACGAGCCCGAACTGCCGCGCTGCTCGACCAAATCGAATTTCGCATTCTCGTCGAACTGGCCAAGCAGGAACGCTAGCTCCGGCGCGATCGCGCCAGCTGCAGCACGTAGCTGATGATTTCCGCCACCGCCGCATAATGATCGAGCGGTATCGGCCGGTCGATGTCGGCGCTGGCGAACAGCGCGCGGGCGAGCGGCGGGCTTTCGATCACCGGCACCTTGTGCTCGGCTGCCAGCTCCCGAATCCGGAGCGCAATGCGATCCGCGCCCTTGGCCACGACGGTCGGCGCGCGCATGGCGCCGTGATCGTACTTCAGCGCAACGGCATAATGCGTCGGGTTGGTGACGACCACCGTGGCACTCGGCACCGCCGCCATCATCCGGCTGCGCACGCGGGCGGCGCCGATCTGGCGTTGCTTCGCCTTCACGACAGGATCGCCGTCGCTATCCTTGTGCTCGTCCTTGAGCTCCTGCTGCGACATGCGCATGCGGCTCATGAACGAGCGGTGCTGGTAGACGAGATCAAACGCGGCGATCGCTCCGACCAGCAGCAGGACGCTGACCAGCGATTCGTGCACCAGCGAGCCCGCCAGCGCGGCGATCGCCAGCGGCTCCATCCCAACGGTGGTCACCAGCGCCGCCAGGTGCGGCCGCAGCACCGCCCAGCAAACGGTGGCCACTCCAAAGCATTTCAGCAACGTCTTGCCAAACTCAACCAGCCCCTGCTTGCCCAGCAGCCGCTTGGCACCTGACGCCGGGTTGAGGCGTGACCATTTGGGGCGCAGCCGTGCCGCCGCCAGCGTCGGCCGCCCCTGCGCCACGCCGATCAGCAGCGCCGCCACCACGAACAGGCCGAGCAACGGCCCGAGGAGCCACGCCAGTTCCGACAGCAGCCAGGCCGTGAACGGCTGCGCGGACCGGGCGATACGCAGGTCCCCGGCCCGCCCCCACAGGCCGCCGGCGAACTGCGCCAATCCGGCCAGCGTCGGCACCGCGATGCTGGCCGCGGCGACCCACATGGCAGCGAGCATGACGGCGTGGCGCATCTCGGCCGCGACCGCGACCTCGCCCTTCTTGCGCGCGTCCTCCAGTCGCTTGGCGGAAGGATCGAAGGTCTTATTGTCGGTCTCGTCAGACACCCGTCCACCCACCTCCAAGCCACTCGGCGAAGCGCGCGGCGAACAGGCTCAGGATTGCGCCAATCGTAAGCACCAGCAGGGAAAAGCCGAGCACCAGGTTGAGCGGCTGAACCATGAAGAACACTTGCAGCGACGGCGCGAGCCGCGCGCCGAAGCCAAGCGCGACGTTGAACACAATGCCGTAGATCAAGAACGGCGCCGCTAGGCTGACCGCCAGCGCCAGCGCCTGTCCCGTCGTGGCAACCGCCAGGTGCAGCCAGTCGCCCGGCACCGGTACGTGCCCGACCGGAAACAGCTCGTAGCTGTGCACGATCGCCGCCAGCCATTGCTGATGCAGACCGGTCGCGAAGCAGACCAGCGCTGCGGCGAGCGCCATCAGCTTGCCGAGTAGCGGCGTCTGCCCAGATATAGGTTCGGCAACCAGCGCGGTGGTGAGGCCGATCTGCAGGCTGATCAGCGCGCCGGCCATGGTGGCCGCTTGGAAGAAGATGCGGATGGTCATGCCCAGGGCGAGGCCGGTCAGCAGCTCGGCCAGGACCGTGCCAAGCAAGATGGCGTCACCCTGCCCGGCCAGCGGCGCCACCTGTGGCCGAAGCAGGCCGAACAACGCCAGGGTGAGCCCCACCGCGAGCAGCAGCCGCACCTGCCCCGGCGCGGCTTCTTCCGAGAAGACCGGCAGCAGCATCAGCACGGCCCCGAGCCGCGCGAACAGGATCAGGAACGCCGTTGCTAGCAGCGGCAGGTCAGCCGGCAACGATCAGCTCCCGCACGGTGTCCATGAATTGGACCATCGCCTGACCCATGGTCGGCAACGCCATCAGCAGGACGACCCCCATCACCAGCAGCTTGGGCACGAACGTCAGCGTCGCTTCCTGGATCTGCGTCAAGGCTTGGAACAGGCTGATGATCACGCCCGTGATCAGCCCCGCGATGAGCAGGGGGCCGGCGATCGTCAGCAGCAGCATGGACGCTGCGCGCGAGATCCCCATGACGGTTTCGGCGTCCATGGCTCAGATCTGCATCCGCATGATGTCCTGGTAGGCATTCACCACCCGGTCGCGAACGGCGACCACCGTGTCGAGCGCCAGTTCCGCCGCGCCGATGGCGGTGACCACGTCGACCAGGTCGCCCTTGCCGGCGACCTGTGCGGCGCTGGCCTGCTCGGCCGACTTCATAGCGCCCGCAGCGTCCGTTACCATGCCGGCGAAATCGGGACCGCCCGCGGGCGTCGGTGGCGTCGCTTTGGGTCCAAGCGTTCGGGAATAGGCCGCAAGGCCGTCGAGCCGGGTGACCGACATTTGTGTGGTTCCTTACTTGAGCAGGTCGATGGTGCGCGCGGTCATGCTCTTGGCCGCGTCGATCATGTTGAGGTTCGCCTCGTAGCTGCGCTGCGCGGCCTTCATGTCGGCGCCTTCGACCAGAGTGTTGACGTTGGGCTGCAGCACATATCCTTGCGCGTCCGCCGCAGGGCTGCCCGGCTGGTAGACGCGCGGGAAGTCGGACCGATCGGCGGTAACGCCGCCGATCTTGACCCCGTCTGCGCCGGCTTGGAACGTGACCAGCTTGCGCCGGTACGGGGTTCCACCCGCCGTGCTCGCGACGGAGTCTGAGTTGGCGAGGTTTTCGGCGATGACCCGCATGCGCAGCGACTGGGCCTTGAGCCCGGAAGCCGAAATCCGCGTCACATCCTTCAGGTCCATGGCCGTCCTCCAGCAGCGCCGGCACGGCACCTCACCGCCATAGTAGGAAGATTTTGCCTAGTGCGGTCGGACCGCCCCGCAGCTTTCCTAGAATTTGAACAAATGGGAGTGGCGACGAATGGCGGTACTGGGTGATGTCACGGTGGAACTGTCGCTGGTGCTTGGCAGCATCAGCTTGCCACTACGCGAAGTGCTGAAGCTCGGCCGCGGCGCCACGGTGACGCTGGGCGCCGATTGCGACGGCACGAGCGAGTTGCAGGCCGGCGGCCGCCTGTTGGCGCGCGGCACGGTCGAGGTCGCCGGCGAACGCGTCTCGCTACGCATCGACGAACTCGTCGGCCGGCGGAGCTGAACGGTGGATCTCGCAATCATCCTGCGCACGCTCGGCAGTCTAGGACTTGTGCTCGGCCTGCTCGCCGGCGCGCTGTGGCTAGTGCGGCGGTTCAACCTACGCCTGCCCGGCGCGGTGGGATCAAGCGGTCAGCGGCTCGAACTGGTCGAGCGGATCAGCCTCGACCCGCGCCGCTCCGTCACGCTGCTGCGCCGCGACGGTCGCGAGCACCTGCTCCTGCTGGCGCCCGAAGGTCACCTGGTGATCGAAAGCGGCATCGTGCAGGACGCCGCCGACACCAACGCCAGCCGCAGGCGCCGCGCGGAGCAGGAGGACCGCCTGCGCGCGCAGGAGATGGCAATTGCGACCGCCAAGGACCGCTTCGCACAACTCGTAGACCGCGCCACGAACCGGCTGCTTGAGGCCGCCCCCAACCAGATCCTTCGTCGCCCGCTTACCCTGGAGCCGACCCGCAAGGCCAAGCAGCAAACGCCGTGCACTCCTCGCGCACGCAAGTCGGCCTGATGACCCTCCTCGCTCGCCTCGCCCTCGCCGCGCCCGCTCTCCTGGTGTTCGCCAGCCCCGCCGCGGCGCAGGCCACCGCCAGCGCTTCCATCAATCTTGGCGGCGGTTCGATGAGCGCCCACGCCATCCAGCTGCTACTGATGCTGACGGTGCTGAGCCTCGCGCCCGGCATCCTGATGACGGTGACCAGCTTCACCCGCATCATCGTCGCCCTGTCGCTGCTACGCACCGGCATTGGCTCGCCCGGAGTTCCGCCCAACCCGGTGCTCATCAGCCTGGCCCTGTTCCTGACCTTTTTCGTCATGGGCCCAACGTTCGAAACCGCCTGGCAGAAGGGCGTACAGCCCTACAACCAGGGCCGGATCAGCGAGGCGCAGGCCATTGACCGCACCGTGGCGCCGTTCCGCGCCTTCATGCAGGCCCACGTCCGGCCCAAGGACGTCGCCATGTTCGCCGAGCTGGCTAGGGAGAAACCCAAGCGCCTGGCAGACGTGAAGCTCACCACCCTAGTCCCGGCATTCATGATCAGCGAGCTGCGGCGCGCGTTCGAGATAGGCTTCCTGCTGCTGCTGCCGTTCCTGGTCATCGACCTCGCCGTCGCAGCCGTGCTGATGGCCATGGGCATGATGATGCTGCCACCGCCCTCGATCAGCCTGCCCGTCAAGATCATCTTTTTTGTGCTGGTTGATGGCTGGGCGATGGTCGCCGGCTCGCTGGTGCAGAGCTTCGCCACCGGCGGCGGCTAGCGCTCACGCGCCCGTCCTGTCGTTCACCGACATCGCGGTGGCTTCGCGCACCAGCAGCCATTCCGCAAGCAGGTCGAAGCTCAACGGTTCGGCGAAGGCAATGCCGACATAGGCGCAGGCCCAGCGCACGATCCCGAGCTTCATCGGCAGGCCGGGCACCATCAACAGCAAGCGGTCATGCCGTTGCGTGACCAATGGCATGGTGAGCTTGGCGCCGCCTTGGCTGATATCCTTCAGCATGGCTTTGACCCGGCCGGTCGATAGCTGAACCTCAACTCTGCAATCAACCTGCAGCCGGGGCCCGCGGGGGACACGGGTCTTCTGCACCCGGTTCGGCCGGTTCCGAGCCAGTGCCAGCATGATGTCGAGCGGCACTTCGCGATCAAAACTGACGCCAGCCCGATCATCGCGTATCCAGGCGATGCTTCCTGTGACTCCCTGCTGTGCGCGTGCTTCGATCGAGACTGATTGGCCGCAACCAAGCGGCATGCGCGTCTCGATCATCATGCCGCCGGTTGAGACGTTGCGGATGCGGCACAGGCCTTGGCGATCGCCGGCGCGCAGCTTGCCAACCATCAGCATGGTCAAGGCCCACGTGGGCCGGTCGACGAACAATTGCTCGGGATGGAAAGTGGTATTCATGAGGTTCGTGCCTCCACAATGGCGACTTGCCGGACAACTGCGTGGCCAAGGGTGCGCTCGGCCGATCGCTGGATCAGGCCGCGCAGCTGATTGAGATCGGGCAGCCGCCCGCCCGCTGCACCGGCCAGCGGCGTGCGATAGGTCTGCAGGTTGATGGCGTTCAGCAGCAGCGGCAGGCGCGCCGTGACGCTTTCGTTCTGTTCCGCTTCCACCAGCAGCTGCAGCTTGAGGTTGGCGTAGCCGGCTAGCTGCCCGTCATCGAACACCAGTGGCACCAGCAGCTCCATCGGCACGAACGCCGGCGGGCCTTCGTCAGCCGGCCTGGGCTCGGCCGCCGCCTCACTCTGCGCAGGCATGAGAAGGCCAGCGCCGAACGCCGATCCGGCACCCAAGCCCGCACCGCCCAGCAGCATCATCAGCAGGGTGAGAGGCTTCCTCATTTAGAAGCGGAAGCTCACGTCGTTGGGCAACGGGTTGCTTTCAGCGAGCAGGACAATGGTGATGCGGCGGTTCTCCGGGCGAAGCGGCTGGTCGGGATAGACCGGCTGCGATCCCGCAAGCGCAACCACTTCGGAGAAGCGATTGGGCGCCAGGCCGCCCTCAATTAATGCGGCTCGTGCGGCCAGTGCGCGGTCAGCGGACAACTGCCAATTGCTTCCACTCTGGCCGCCCTGACCGTCGGTATGGCCCTCGATGGCGAGCTGGAAAGTGCCGGTCGCAAACTTGCGCGCGATCTGCTGCAGGAGAACTCGGGCGTACGGACTCAGCGTCGCGGTACCTGGATGGAACATCGACCGGGCATCGTCGTCCATCAGGCTGACCCGCAGGCCTTCGCGGGAGTTCTGCAACTGGATCTCCTGCTGTTGAGCACGCGGCACGGCAGTCGCCTGCAAAAGCAGCTTCAGCTCTTCGGCCATGACCCGCATGGACGCATCTGGCACCGTTGCCTTCGCGGCGCGGCTGGCGGCAGTGGAGGCCTCCGTTTGCGCCTTGTCGCCGGGTTGCGGCTTGCTGGCTTGCGCCCGTTGCTGCTGCCCGGCGAGCCCTGGCTTGCTGGACGCCGCCGTCTCGATTGCTTCGCCAGGCGAGGAGCTGGCGGTGGACGGCGAAAAGTACTCGGCGAGACCTTTGAGTTGCTGCTTATCCGGATTGCTGAGCAGCCACAGCAGCATGAAGAAGGCCATCATCGCCGTCACGAAGTCGGCATAGGCGACCTTCCACGCGCCACCGTGATGACCGCCGCCGACGACCTTCTTGACCCGGCGGATGACGATGATCGGCTGCTCGGTGGGCGAGGGCTTCGGCCGACTCGCCATCTCAGGCAGCCTCCAGACCGGCTTTCAGCCGAGCCTGCATCCCTTCAAGTCGAACCCGTCCGATCGCTTGTTTGACGCAGTCACCGCCGGCTAGATGATCAAGCAACCGAGCTCCCTCGCCGATCTGCTGCGCCAAGCCGTCGAACTGCTGCAAGCGGCCAAGATGGCGCTCGACGACACCCGTGTCGCTGGCCAGCACCTCCGCCAGCGCTTCAACCAGCGTCCCCATGTCCCGCATCTCGGACGCGAGCGCACGACACAGGGCCGCCGCCGGTTCGTCGCGCTCGCTCATGCGAACAACTCCAGCTCGCCGCCTGCTGCCGATTGCGGAATTGCGCCACCGACCCGTAGCGGCAGGGCTTCGTGAACCAGATTGCACCGCGATCGGCCAAGGTAGGGCATGAACTCTACCCGCCTGGCGTGATGTCCGCCGACGTCCTCATGCGCAGTCGCAATGCCTTCCGTTTGCAGGAAGCGCCTGGCGAAGGCGGCGTTTTCCGAGCCAATCGCACCCAGCCCGGCCACCACCTGCGCCCCGCCATAGCAATGCGCCTTCAGCCGCGAACGATCGGCGCCGCTGGCCATCAGCGCGTTGATCAGCAATTCCATGGCGTGCACGCCATATCGCTGTAAGTCGCGGCGGTTTACGATCGTGTTGCCGGACGGCTCGGCCAGCAGGAAGTGGTTCATGCCCCCTAGCCGCGCGACCGGGTCGTGCAGGCACACGGCGATGCACGATCCAAGTATGGTGGTCAGCACCGCGTCCGGCTCGCCGATCACGCAGTGCTCGCCTTGGACAATGGTGATCCGGCGCATCTCAGGTCAGGGCCCCGAAAACGCGCTCGATCTTCTCCTTCAGCGCGGCCGGTGCAAACGGCTTCACCAGGTAGTTATTGACGCCCAGCGCCGCCGCCTTTTGCACCACCTCGCGGTCGGACGAACCGGTCAGCATGATGAATACGGTCTTGCCGATCACCGGGTCTCCGCGCACCGCCTCCAGCAGTTCAAGCCCGTTCATTTCGGGCATGTTGTAGTCCGAGATGATTAGGTGCACGCGATCCTGCCGGACGTCGGCCAGCGCGTCCTTGGGACAACCCTTGTCCCGCACGTGAACGAAGCCGAAGTCCTGCAGCGAGCGGCGGATCATCGCCCGCATGCTCGCCTGGTCGTCGATCACCATAACCTTGATTGCGGCTGCAGCCGGCATAATCAACAAGCTCCCATCGTTGGGCGGCAGGCACGCAGCACCGCGTCCGCCATTCGTTCCAGCGGCACTTCTTGTTCGACGGCGCCCAGCTCCGCCGCCGCGCGCGGCATGCCATAGACGACGCAGGACTCGCGGCTTTGGCCGAACGTCCGGGCCCCACCCCGCCGCATCGCAGCCAGCCCGTCCGCACCATCCTGTCCCATGCCGGTCAGGATGACCCCGATGGCGCGGGGACCGACGGTGGCGACGGACCGGAACAGCACGTCCACCGCGGGCCGGTGGCCACGAACAAGGTCGCCATTGTGAAGCCGGATGCGCGGCGGCGAGCCGGCGCTCAGCTCCATGTGCCTGCTGCCGCCCGGCGCGATGTAGACGGTGCCCGCCTCAACCGGTTCGCCGTCCTCCGCTTCCTTGACCCGCACAGCCGCATCTGCGTTGAGCCGTGCGGCGAAGTTCGCCGTGAAACCCGCCGGCATATGCTGCACCACCAACACCGGCGGACAGCCGGGCGGAAGCGCGCTCAAAAAAGCGAATAAGGCTTCGACCCCGCCGGTCGACGCACCAACCGCGATGATCCGGTCGGTGCAACCGGGCGCGGCCGCAAGCCGGTCCGGCCGATGCAGCGAGAACCGCACCCGCGCTCCGGCCGCCGCCTTGACGCAGGCCCGCAGGCGCGCCGCCTGCCCCTCCAGTTCGGCCGCAGCGCCCGACGGCTTGCAGACGCAATCGACCGCGCCGAGCCGAAGCGCTTCCACCGTCACTTCGGCCCCGCGCGCAGTCAGCGTCGAACACATCACCACCGGCATCGGCCGCAGCCGCATGATACGTTCAAGGAAGGACAGTCCATCCATTCCCGGCATCTCCACGTCCAGCGTCAGCACGTCCGGATCAAGCGCCTTGATCATCTCGCGCGCGGTGTGCGGTTCGGGCGCCTCGCCGACCACCTCTATACCGGGGTCCTCCGCCAGGATGCGCGACAGCACCGCGCGCATTGACGCGCTGTCGTCCACCACCAGGACGCGCACGGGGCGGGTCATGGCAGCTGGCCCTTCTTGCGGTAGATGGTGTGGCCGAGCGACTCCATCGCCTGGTCGGCCGATCCGCCCAGCCGCTCGCTGTGCCCGATGTACAGGAGGCCGCCCGGATGCAGCTGGTCGACCAGCCGCGCTTCCAGCTCGCGCTTCGCCGGCTCGTCGAAATATATCATCACGTTGCGGCAGAAGATGACGTCGAATTGGCGCTTGATCGGCCATGGACCGAACAGGTTGAGCACCCGGGCGTGAACCGCCGAGCGAAGTTCAGCAGCGACCACGACATTATCGCCGTCCGGCTTCAACCAGGCCTGGGCGAGCGCGCGCGGAACGGCACGGGTCGATCCAGTCGGGTAGCGGCCCGCGGTTACGGCTGCGACCATTGGCAGCGAAATGTCGGTAGCGAGCAGCTTGACGTCGCGGTCGAGCAGCCAGCGGCCCGTGGTCCGGCTCGTTCCGGCCAGCGCCATGGCAATGCTGTACACTTCCTCGCCGCTGGAGCAGCCGGCCGACCAAAGCCGCACCGGCCGCCGCTCCGCCGCCTCACGCAGCGCCGGCAGGCCGTCCGCGACCAGATGGTCGAGGTGATGCTGTTCGCGGAAGAAGTGGGTGTGGTTGGTGGTCAGCGCGATGACCATTTCGGCCCGCTCCTCAACATCGCTGCGGACCAGCCGGATATATTCCGCGAAGCTGCCAAGCGAACGGGCCCGGAGCCTTCGGCCAAGGCGCGAACGGACCAGCGTCCGCTTGGCCTCGCTAAGCGCGATGCGCGCTTCGTCGTGCAGGATCGCCGCAACGGCGCGGAACTCGTCGGCTCCGAGTTCTGCTTCGGCAGCGGACACCAGGCTCATGCCGCAAGGTCGAGCTGGCGCGTGACGCCCAGCGCCTCGAGCTCGAGCAGCGACACCATCGTGCCGTGCTCGCCCGAGCCGCGAGTGACCAAGTGGATCAGGCCCGCAATGACGCCCGGCTCGGCCAGCTCGATCTCGGGCGCGGGCTGCACCTGCGCGGGGTCGATCGACACGATGTCATTGACCTCGTCGACCAGGAACCCCGCCTGCTTGCCGTCAAGCACGACCACCAGGATGCAGCTGCGCCCATGCACGCGCGTCGCCTGCCAGCCGAGCCGCTCACTCAGGTCCACGATGGGGATCACCGTGCCGCGCAGGTTGGCGACACCACGGATAAATCCGGGCACGCCCGGCAGCGGCGTCGGCGCCTCCCATTCCCGAATCTCGATCAGTCCGGACATGTCGATCCCGAACATCTTCTCGCCCAGCGAGAAGGTGACGATCTTGCGTTCGCTGCTGTTGGTCATGCGGCCAGTCCTTTTTGCGCGCGCGGCGCCGGAGCGGCAGTCGCGACGATGGCTTCGATGTCGAGGATCAGGGCGATGGAGCCGTCGCCGAGCACGGTAGCGCCGCCTAGGCCACGCACCGGGTAGAGGTTCTGGTCGAGGCTCTTGATCACCACCTCGCGGCGGTCCTCCACCGTGTCGACCATTAGACCAACGTGCCCAACGGCATCGCTTTCAACGACGATCACCAGGCAGTCCTCGGGCGCGCGCTCCTCGCCATGCAAGCGGAAGAAGCGGCTAAGGCGGCAGACGGGCAGGAAGCTGCCGCGTAGTTCGATCACCTCGCTGCCCGGGCTCAGCCGCTGCACCTGCCCGGGCTCCGGCTGCACACTCTCCACCACCGACCCGAGCGGAAGCACGTAGCGGTGCCCAGCCAGGCGAACGATCATGCCGTCCAGAATCGCCAGCGTCAGGGGTAGGATCATGGTGAACGCGGTGCCCTGGCCCGGGCTCGAGCTGATCTCTACCCGCCCGCCGAGCTGCTCGATGTTCGAGCGCACCACGTCCATCCCGACGCCGCGGCCCGAGATGTTGCTGATCGACTCGGCCGTGGAGAAACCCGGGGCGCAGATCAGCTGGTCGATCTCCTCGTCAGACAGGCTGGCGCCGGCCGAAGCGATGCCCTTCTCGATCGCCTTGGCGAGCACCCGTCCGCGGTCGATCCCGCCGCCGTCGTCGGCGACGCGCACCAGGATGCGTCCGCCTTTCTGTTCGGCGGACAGGCGGATGGTACCCTGCTCTGGCTTGCCGGCCGCGATCCGCTCTTGAGGGCTTTCAAGACCGTGATCCATCGCATTGCGGATCATGTGAGTCAGCGGTTCGCCGATGCGCTCGATTACGCGCTTGTCGACTTCCGTCTGCTCGCCGCTGACCTCCAGCCGGACGGACTTGCCGGTCTCCGCTTCCAGGTCGCGCAGCATGCGTGGTACCCGGTTGAAGGCCTGTTGTATCGGCTGCGCACGCAGGGACATAACGCTATCCTGGATCTGCCGCGTCAGCCGCAGCAGCTGCGGAAGCTCGACCTTTTCCTGGTCGTGCGGAGCCAGGCGGTCAGCCAGCACCGAGTTGCGAATCACCAGCTCGCCGATGAGATTAAGGAGGTGATCGAGCCGGCTGAGGTCCACGCGGACGTTCATCGGCTCCAGACGAAGGGGCGCCCTGTCATCGATTGCGGCAACCTCTATCGGCACGGGAATAACCTGGGCATGGCTCACTTGATCCAGCGTCGGCGCAACCGCGATCGTGGCACCTTCGCTGCGCTCGATCCGGATGAACGAGTCCGGCGGCACGAAGTCGAAACAGTCGCGTACCTCCGGCTCGTCGACCGCTGCCGGCACCTGCACTTGCCATTCAAGGTAGCCGTTGCTCGGATCGAGGTGCTCCAAGCCTGGAAGAGCGACGGTTTCGACCCCGGTCACCCACCCACCGACGCGCTCGAGTTCGCGCAGAACCAGCAGCGGTTCGCCCCCGTTCGCCAACGCGGCGCGCGATGGGCGAAACTGGACCAGCCAGTCAGCGGAAGGCGCCTCGACCAAGTCGTCGAGCGCGACGGTCACAGGTTCAAACCCAAACGGATCGCCGGCGACGACCGCCGGCTCCACGTCCGCTCCGCTCACCTTGCCGCCGGTTTCGAGCAGTCTCTCCAGTTCAGCCAGCATGGCGCCGTCGTCCGGCATACCCGCCTGCCCTTGCGCGGCCGACACATGGTCGGACAGCACGTCAAAAGCGCGCAGCAATTGCTGCACCAGCGGCTTGCCGTGTACGATGCGGCCGGCGCGCACCTCGTCGAGGAGGTTCTCAAACCGGTGGGCGAAGGCCATCAGGTCGTTGTGTCCGAACGCACCCGAGCCGCCTTTGATCGAGTGCACCGCGCGAAACACCGCGGCAATTGTGCTCTCCGAGTGATCGCCCTCGGCCATGGCCGACAGTCCCGCCTCGGCCGCGGCCAGCCCCTCGGAGCATTCGGCGAAGAAGATCGCCTGGATGTCTTCCAAGTCGCTCATGAACAAACCCGGCGGACGGCCGCCCCCAACTTGTCGGCGTCGAACGGCTTGGTGATCCAGCCAGTGGCCCCGGCGTCCCGCGCGCGCGCCTTCTTTTCATCCGAGAACTCGGTCGACAGCACCAGAATCGGCAGCGAACGATGCTCTTGCCGCGCGCGCACGGCTTCGATCAGCTCGAACCCATCCATTCTCGGCATGTTGATGTCGGTGATCAGCAGGTCGGGCTGGACCTCACCGATCCGTTCCAGGCCCTGGACGCCGTCCTCGGCCGTCTCGATGGTGTAGCCCTGCGCGGTTAGCGATGCCTTGAGCAGCATGCGCATGCTTGGCGAATCATCGACGGTCAGGATGGTCTTGCTCATTCGGTCAGCTCCTTCAGAACGAGGCCGCCGAGGCGCTCGGTCAATGCCGTGCTGGCGGCGGTGATCTCACAGCCGAACTTGCTGCGCTTGGCGGCGAGCAGCACCTGCAGCATCGCTTGGCCGACGCTCTCGACCTGCGACCCGTCGATCCTGATCGGCGCGTGGGCGGCGGCCTCGACCAACCGCGGATGAAGGCTGACGGCGGCGTCGAGGCCACAGTGCGCAGGCAGGACGATGAGCTCAGGCGGGGACGGCGGCGAGGTCATTCTTGGCCTCCTGAAGGGCGGTTTCGAGTTGCTGAAAGGTTGGTGCGTGCGCCGATGGAGTTTGGCGGCGGGCCAGTTCGACCGCGACCTGAACGGCGATGCCTTGCGCGTATGCAACGATTGCGGTTTTCACGATGGTGTAAGGGCGCGAGTCCTCCTCCATGGTCTCACCGAGCTTGGAGGCGAGCGGACCCACGATGCAGTAGCTCAGCAGCACGCCGAGGAAGGTGCCGACCAGCGCGCCGCCGATCATGGCGCCCAACACTTCGGTCGGCTGGTCGATCGATCCCATCGTCTTGATGACACCCAGCACCGCCGCGACGATGCCGATCGCGGGCAAGCCGTCGGCCATCGCCTGCAGGGCATGTTGCGGCCGATGTTCCTCGGCATGGTGCCGGTCGATGTCGGCCTCCATCGCTTCGGCGATCTGGTTGGGATCGTCGAAGCTGACGGTCATCATCCGTAGGTAGTCGCAAAGGAATTCAACCAGGTGGTGGTCGGCGAGGATCTTCAGATGGCGCGAGAAGATCGGGCTTTGTTCGGGCTCATCGAGATGTGGTTCGATCCCGGTGGCGCCGCCCTTCTTGAAGGTGGTCAGCAGGGCGAACAGCAGCGTCAACAGGTCGCGGTACATCTCGCTGGACCAGCGCGGACCCTTGAAGGCGCGGGTCAGGCCCTTGCCGGCCAGCTTCACCGTGGGCATCGTATTGGCCACCAGGAACGCGCCGATCGCCGCACCGCCAATGGCCACCAGCTCATGCGGCAACGCTTCCAGGATCACCTCCATCTTGCCGCCCGCAACGATGAAGCTGCCGAAGACGCAGGCGAAGATGATGACGAAACCGACGCCGTTGATCACGGGCAACTTCCTAGCAGGTGATGCAAGCTCACCTCCGTTATAGAACGCACGCCGATCCCCCCGACGAACACACGGCATTTCCTTGCCCGGCACCCCGGCAGCCATTCCTGTTCTAAGATGGGCAGGTGTCCGCAGGGAGCCGACATGTCCTTGACCGCCTACCAACGGGCCCACCGGGCCGCCGAACACCCCCGCAGCGTGGAGCAGCGATTGCTCCGCGAGATCAGCCGCGAAATCGAGGAAGCCTGGATCGCCGGGCGCCGCGGCATCGAACTGATGCCCGCTCTTCACCGCAATCGCGAGATGTGGGCGACGTTCTCAGCTGCCTGCGGAGCGCGCGGTAATGGGCTGCCCGATACACTTCGGGCGAGTATCATCTCCATCGCCCTGTGGGTCGACCGTCACACCAGCGCGGTGGTCGCCGGCCGCGAGACTCCGGGCGAACTGCTCGACGTCAACCGTGCAATGATGGACGGGCTTGGCTGACCAGCCGCCCAGCATGTCAGCGTAGCGCAAATTTGCTGTCGTTAATACGTTCAGACCTGGTCGGCAGGACCACCCGTGACTTCTTATTCGCGAAATCGATCGATAATCTGACGAACGCGCGTGTCGCATTCATGCACGCAGGAGTGCCGGACGGTCGGTGAGCTTCATCTGACCGAAGGTATGGGCGTCGGCGAATACCACGGCTGGGTCGGTCAGGGTGACGCCGCCCAGCTCAAGCTGTCGGTGCCAAGGATGCCATCGGCGCCGATATGCTCCGCGTCCACCACGGCAGCGTTCACGTCGTCCATGCGTTTGGTGTTGAAGTCGATGAGGTCGACCAACGCCGTGCCCACTGGTCGATGCGCGTGACGCTGTGCAGACTGGCCATCGGACCCGAGCGGAGCCGAAGGCGCTGAACGATCTAGCGCGAAACCGTCGTGCGGTTTGCGCCCGTGTCCATCACGAGGCGAAACGGCCCCGATCCCGACATCCGTACCGCACCGTCATGCGGTCGCCGTCATCCTTGCGGAACTGGACGCCCTGCGTCTGGGTAGTGCCATCACCGCATGGAGGTCGCTGACGGCGTCAAGCCTAGCCACCGTTTGCGCCTTGCCCGGAGTTGGAGCACGAAGCGCTGCCAGGACAACCGCGAGCCGGCTTTGCAACGCAGCACTCCTCCTGATCGAAGAGGTGAGATTACGCCCAGTAGAGGCGGTCACCAGCCGTCGCCTAAACCATTGCGAAAGGAAGCCCAACTACCATCGTCCGTTCCGAACAGGAGTCTGAACGAAGTGGGCAAGCGACCGGTCGAAACGACCCTGTATTCGCTCAGTAACAAACCACCTGCCCAGCAGGCCGGCCGCCGCGACGGCGAACGGCACATGACGCTGTTCCGGGTGGGAGCACTGATCGCTTGCGAGCGGCGCGAATTGTGCCTGATCAAAAACATCTCAGCCGGCGGCCTGATGCTGCGACGCTATTGCCCATTGGTTGTCGGGCAACGCGTGGCAGTGGAACTCAAGACAGGTCAGCCAATCGGCGGCAAGGTCAGCTGGGTCGATGACAGCCAGGCCGGTGTCGTCTTTGACCAGCCGATCGACGTGCTGGCGATCCTGGTCACGGACGACGAAGGACCGCGGCCGCGAATGCCGCGGATCGAGACTCAGGCCGCCGTCTACGTCCGAGAAGGAGCGCAAACCTGGCGCTTCACCTGCTGCGATATCAGCCAGGGCGGCGTGAAGCTGGTTGCACCCGTGCCGCTGACGGCCGGGTCAGACGTGGTCGTCACCCCGACGGGCATGCCGCCCCAACCTGGTGTGGTCCGCTGGCATGGCGACGGGCAAGCGGGCATCGCCTTCAATCGGCCGCTTGCGCTATCTGATCTGGTGAACTGGTTGCAGGCGCAGCGCGCCACTTCACGCGCCGCCTGAACCTTATCGCTACTCGCCGGCGCGATCGAAACTTGGGCGCCAGGCCCACTCCTCCGCCGCCTGCATCTCGGCCTCGGTCAGGAGTGCATGCAGGCCCGGCCGGCGGAACTCGGGCAGCACTCGCGGCCGCGGCGTTAAAATGTGACGCAGCACGGCCTCGGGCGGCAGCGGCTCCTTGAACGCCAGTCCCGCGCGCGGCGCCCGAACCCAGATCACCCTGGCCGGCACGTTCAGCTCCTGCCGGCGGAACACCACCTCTGACCCCTCCACCGGCAAGTGGTCGCCCTCGACCAGGGCACCGTCGACGGACAGGTTTCGCACCTTGACGTCGTGGGAACCTCCGGACAGTTCCAGCGCTGCCGCAATGAACACCTGGGAGCGGCGCTGGCGTCGGTTCTGTCCGTTGAAGCTCTCGTCCATGCTGCCAAACCTAGCCCGCACAGGTAAAACTTCGTTTAACGATGATGAAGACACTCCCAGCGCTGACCGCCGCCACATTGCTGCTCATCGTCCTTGCCGTGCTTGGCGCGATTGGCGGTCCACATGCCCCGTTCGACGTCGGGACCATCATCAGTTACTCGCACTGGCGGATAGCGCGTCCGCAGCTCACGCAAGGCCTGATCTGGTATACGCAGCTGGGTGGCTCCCTGGTCCTGATCCCGCTCGGACTGGTCGTCGCCGGCCTGCTGTGGTGGCGCGGCCGCCACCGCCCCGCCCTGCTGCTGCTCGCCACCACGTGGACCGGGCGTGCGTTGATCGAGCTAGTCAAGTGGCTGGTCGACCGCCCGCGGCCAGCCTTCGACCCCTATCCCGTCATGGTTTCCAGCAAGAGCTTTCCAAGCGGCCATGCCGGCAATTCAACCCTGACCTACCTGGCCATCGCTCTGTTCGCGGTGCCCGAACGCTGGCGTCCGCAGGCGCTGGCGATCGCCGTCCTGCTCGCCGGGACCATCGGCTGGTCGCGGCCCATGCTGGGCGTACACTGGCCAACTGATGTGCTGGGCGGCTGGTCACTCGGCCTGTTGTGGGTCGGCCTGTGGTGGTGGTTCAGCCGGCGCGGCGAAACAGCAGCATCCGATTATTCGCCGGCATGAGCCGCTGCTCGCTCAGCCGCAGCCCACGCGCCTCGGCCTCCGCCGCAAACCGGCCGACCTCCCGCAAACCGAACCGCTCGTCGCGCGCCCTCAGCTGCGCCTCGAACGCCAGGTTCGTATCGGCGACCGGCTCGCCAGCCACCCGCCACGGTCCGTAGAGGATCAGCGGCCCGCCGGCCGGCAGCACCCGCGCTGCACCGTCGAGGAGCGCCAGGCTGACGTCCCACGGGCTGATGTGCACCAGGTTGATCGACAGCAGCGCATCGGCGGCGGTGACCGGCCACAGCGGGTCGGCCACATTCAGCACCACCGGTTCGCGCAGGTTGGTCCGCTGCGCATCCGCCTGCCACGCCTCGATCGAGCTGACCGCGCGCTCATCCGCATCGCTCGGCTGCCAGCCGAGCTTGGGGAACAGGCGCGCGAAGTGGACTGCGTGCTCGCCGGTGCCGCTCGCCAGTTCCAGCACCAGCCCCTTGGCCGGCAGCCATTCGCGCAGCACGTCGGCGATCGGCGCGCGATTGCGGGCGACCGATGGCGCGCGCTGCTTCACCTGACTCGCGCCTGCCGCTCGCGAATGAACAGGTGGCGGACGCCGGCGATGCTGTACTTGAACAGGTCGGGAGCGCCCCGCCCTGCCACCCGCACCGGATCGACCGACCCGCCGAACAGGGCGACGAACATCGCCAGATAGGCCAGGCACAGGGCACCGACGCCAGCGTACAGAATCGGCGAATGCGTGGCCGGCTGCCGTGGCAGCAGGAATAGCGCCGCCCAGCCGACCAGCATGGGCACATGACCCAGGGACCAGACGGTGCCCCAGTTCACCCCTATTGTCCGCCGACCTCGTTCAGGCCGCTGGCCTTGTCCGCGTGGGGCGCGGGCGTGCGATAAGCGACCACCGGCTTGCGCGCCGCCAGCGTCTCGTCCAGCCGGCGGCGCGGCGCATAGACCGGAGCGGACTTGAGCGCCTCGTCCCCGGCCCGCGCCCGCTCCGCCACCGAGCGCAGCGCGCCGATGAACTCGTCAAGCGCCGCCTTGCTCTCCGTCTCGGTCGGCTCGACCAGCATCGCTCCATGCACCACCAGCGGGAAGTACATGGTCATCGGGTGAAAGCCCTCGTCGATCAGCGCCTTGGCCAAGTCGAGCGTGCTGAAGCCGTCCGCAAAACCCTTATCGGAGAACAATGCCTCGTGCATGCACGGGCCGGAGTGGGCGAACGGCGCGTCGAGCACGTCCTCCAGGCTGCGCAGAACATAGTTGGCGTTTAGCACCGCATCCTCGGCAACCTGCTTCAACCCGTCCGCACCGTGGCTAAGCATGTAGGTCAGTGCCCGCGTGAACATGCCCATCTGGCCATGGAAGGCGGTCATCCGGCCGAAACTGCTCATCGCTCCGCCGAAGTGCTCCTGCGAGAACTCCTCTGCCTGCTCTTCCTCGACCAGGTGGACCAGTCCGTCCTTCGTCCGCGCCGTGTAGGGCAGCGGCCCGTACGGGGAGAGCGCGTCGGACAGCACCACCGGCCCCGACCCAGGTCCGCCACCGCCGTGCGGGGTGGAGAAGGTCTTGTGCAGGTTGATGTGCATGGCATCAACGCCCAGGTCACCGGGCCGCACCTTGCCGACAATGGCGTTGAAATTGGCGCCGTCGCAGTAGACGAATGCGCCCGCCGCATGGACTGCGTCGCTGATCTCCTTCATCTGCGGCTCGAAAAGGCCGCAGGTGTTGGGGTTGGTGATCATTACCGCCGCGACGTCGGGACCAAGCCGCCTCTGCAGCGCTTGAAGGTCGACCCGGCCTGCCGCTGTTGCGGGAATATTTTCCACCCGGTAGCCGCAGAATGCCGCTGTCGCCGGGTTGGTGCCGTGGGCGCTTTCCGGCACCAGGACCACTTCGCGAGCGTCCCCGCGTGCCTCCAGCGCCGCACGAATGCACAGCAGGCCGCACAATTCGCCATGCGCGCCCGCCTTGGGGCTCATGGCCACGCCATGCATGCCGGTGAGGTCGATCAGCCAGAATGCCAGTTCATTGATGACTGCCAGCGCCCCTTGCACCGTTTCGCGCGGCTGTAGCGGGTGAATATCGGCGAAGCCCGGCAGCCGGGCCATCTTCTCGTTAAGGCGCGGATTGTGCTTCATGGTGCACGATCCGAGCGGAAACAGCCCCAGGTCGATGCCGTAGTTCTGTCGCGACAGGCGAGTGTAGTGCCGCACCGTCTCCGGCTCGCTGAGGCCCGGCAGGCCGATCCGCTCCGACCGCTCCAGCCCGCCCAGACGGCTCGCCACCTGTGGAGCGGGGGCGAAATCCACCCCAGTGGTGTCCGCGCCGTCCAGCTCGAAGATCAGCGGCTCGTCCAGCATCAGTGCCCGGTTGCCCGTCACCGTCCCGGTGTCGCCCGGACCCTGGACCGGCGCAGCCGGCTTCCAGCCGCTCTGGTTGATCGTCACGCCACCACCTCCTTGAGCGCGCCTTCCAGCGCGTCGATGTCCTCGTCCGTGACGGTTTCGGTCACCGCCACCACCAGGCCGTTCTTCAGTGCGTCCGAGCCCGGATAGAGGCGACCCAGTGACACGCCGCCGAGCACGTTCTGCTCAACCATCCGGTGCACCGCCGGCCGCGCCTCGACCGGCAGTTCGACCGTGAACTCGTTGAAGAAGCTGTCGTTGACCAGCCGCACTCCCGGGATCGCCGCCAGCCGTTCCGCGACCTGCACCGCGCGGGTATGGTTCAGCTCGGCGAGCCGCCGCAGCCCCATCTCACCCAGCAAGGTGAGATGGATCGAGAAGGCGAGCGCGCAAAGCCCTGAGTTGGTGCAGATATTGCTGGTCGCCTTTTCGCGGCGGATATGCTGCTCGCGGGTCGACAGCGTCAGCACGAACCCGCGCTTGCCCTCCGCATCCACCGTCTCGCCGGCGAGCCGCCCCGGCATTTGTCGGATGTGCTTTTCGCGGCAGGCGAACAGGCCCACGTAAGGCCCGCCGAACTGCAACCCGACGCCGATGCTCTGGCCTTCGCCGACCACGATGTCCGCGCCCATCTCGCCCGGCGACTTGATCAGCCCCAGCGCCACCGGCTCCGTCACCACCGCGATCAGCAGCGCGCCGTTGGCATGCGCCGCTTCCGCCAGCGGCGTCAGGTCCGCGATCCGGCCGAGGATGTCGGGATATTGCACCACCACCGCGCTGGTCGCGCCATCGATCTGCCCGACAAGCTGGTCAATGTCCGTATCGGCGGTCAGCTCCGGCGCTCCGGTCACCAGCGTATCGCCGGTGAACCGCGCCATGGTGTTGCACACCGCCACATAATGCGGGTGCAACCCCGACGAGATAACCGCCTTTTTCCGCCGAGTGATCCGCCGCGCCATGCCGATCGCTTCCCAGCAAGCGGTCGACCCGTCGTACATGGAGGCGTTGGCCACCTCGCACCCGGTCAGCCGGGCAACCTGGGTCTGGAACTCGAACAGCACCTGCAGCGTGCCCTGCGCGATCTCGGGCTGATAGGGTGTGTAGGCGGTCAGGAACTCGCCGCGCTGGATCAGGTGATCGACGCTGGCCGGGACGTGGTGCTTGTAGGCGCCGCAGCCAAGAAAAAACGGAACACTGCCCGCCGGCACATTCTTGGCGGCGAGCGCGGACAAGTGCCGCTCCACCGCGATTTCCGGCGCGTGCATCGGCAGGCCTTCGATCGGGCCGCTCAGCCGCGCCGCTTCAGGCACATCGCCGAAAAGGTGATCGATCGTGGCGGCCCCAACCACCTCCAGCATCTGGCGCCGGTCGGCATCGGACAAGGGCAAGTAACGCATCGTCAGGGCTTTCTGAGGAGAAAACGGAGGCGGACGTAGTCCGCGGTGTTGCTGCCGACCCGTGCGGCGACGGCCCGGGCCAACTCGTCGCGCTCGTCCGGTGGCACGCCGGCCCGGTCGAGCCAGCCTGCGCGAAAGACGGTCACCCATCCTTCCAAGCCATGGTCCATTGGGGTCGGCCGCGGGATCAGCGTCAACTCGATCGGCTGGAACCCGGCGACCTCGTAAACGGCGGCAAACTCATGGGGCGTGGGATACCAGTTGGACGCCTCGACCGGCGGCCGATAACCCCGCGCCTCCAGCTCGGCATCGAGCGCTTCCCGCAGCCGTTGGAGGTTGCCAGCCCCCCCGAACTCCCCCGCGAACCGGCCGCCGTGCTTGAGCGCGAAGAAGATCGCCCGCGCCGCCCGCTCCTTGTCCAGCACCCAGTGCAGCGTCGCATTGGAGAAGGCGGCGTCGAACGCCTCGCTGAACCGCAAGTCGGCCGCGTCCATCAGGCGCGCATCGAGCCGTTTTTCCCGTGCGGCGGCAATCATCGACAGGTTGTTGTCGATCCCGACCACGTCGGCGCCCCGCTCCTTGATCTGCAGCGTCAGGGTTCCGTCGCCGCAGCCGACGTCGAGGATTGCCTCCCCCGGCTGCGGGTCGAGCAGGTCCAACGCCGCCGCGCCCAGCGCCGGCACGAAGCTGCCGACCCGGGCGTAGGCGGCCGCGTCCCAGCTGCTGGTCGAGGCGACCTCGACGCTCACAGCTTGGACGACCACTCCCGGTATGCCGCCTCATCCATCAGCCCGTCGAGCTCGGACGTGTCTGACAGGCGCAGCTTGAAGAACCAGCCCTCCCCTTCGGGGTCGGTGTTGATCAGCGCCGGCTCGTCTGCGATCGCCCCGTTGGCTTCCACGACCTCGCCACTGACCGGCGCATAGACGTCGCTGGCGGCCTTGACCGATTCGACCACCGCGGCTTCGTCGCCCTTGTTGAGCTGTCGACCGGCCTCCGGCGCTTCGGCGAAGACGATGTCGCCCAGCGCCTGCTGCGCATGTTCGGAAATGCCGACGGTCGCGGTGTCACCCTCGACCCGGATCCATTCGTGCTCCTTGGTAAAGTAGAGGCTCATTGCACTAGGGCTCCCTTGCGAACGTAACGATGGGGGACGAACGGGGTGGCACAGACTTCCGCCGCAAATAGCTTGCCGCGCTGCTCCAGCGTCAGGCGCGTGCCCCGCTCCGCCAGCGCGGTGGCGACGTAACCCATGCCGATCGGCTTTTGCAGCGAAGGCGAGAAGCCACCGCTGGTGACGCGGCCGACCTCGTTGCCCTCCCCGTCCAGTACCCGCGCGCCCTCGCGCACGGGCTGGCGGCCATCGACCGTGAAGCCGACCCGGCGTTGCACCGGTCCTTGGCTTCGCTCGGCCAGAATGCGCTCCGCCCCGGCGAAGCCGCCCTCCTCGCGCCGGCGCTTGCTGACCGCGAACCCAAGATCCGCCATCACCGGCGTGGTCTGCTCATCGAGATCATGGCCGTACAGCGGCAGCCCCGCCTCGAGCCGCAGCGAATCGCGCGCGCCGAGCCCGATCGGCTTGACCCGCTCGTCCGCCGTCAGCAGCTCGGCGAGCCGCTCGACATGGCTGCTCGGCACCGACAGCTCGAACCCGTCCTCGCCCGTGTAGCCCGAGCGGCCGAACCCCACCGCCACGCCTTCCCACTCGCGCGACGTGCCCTGCATGAAGACCACCTCGTCCGGCACGCCGGGGAACAGGTCGCCGATCACCTCGGCGGCCCGCGGCCCCTGCAGAGCCAGCAGCGCGCGGTTGGTCAGATGTTCAAGCGTGACGGTAGCCGGGAGCCGCTGCTGGAGGTTGGCGATGTCCCCATGCTTAGTCGCCCCGTTGACGACCATGTAAAAGACCTCGCGCCCATCCTGCGACACGTTGGTGACCATCAGGTCGTCGATGATCCCGCCGCCCTCGTTGAGCAACAGCGAATAACGGATCCGGCCCGGCTGCAATCCCTTGATATCACCCGGCAGCAGCGTCTCCAGCGCCTCCGCTACACCCGTGCCGGTCAGCAGCAGCTGACCCATGTGGCTGACGTCGAACAGCCCGGCATTCTCGCGCACCCAGAGGTGCTCGGCCATGATGCCCTCATACTGGACCGGCATCTGGTAGCCGGCGAACGGCACCATCCGGCCACTGTGCGCCCGGTGCCAGCCGTCGAGCGGCAATGTAAGTTGTTCGTCCGCCATTGCGCCAAGCTCCAGCCAAGTCCGTGCAGGCACCCGCGGCACCCGTTGCAACACGAACCCCCGTCTGTCGCTTGAGACCTGAGAGCTTTCCCCCGGGCTGAAGACCCAAGGTTACCCCTTCGGCGGCTCCCGGCCATCCGGCCTGAAGCACTTTCCAGACTGTCTGGCCCGCGCGGTCCCGGGTGCCTGAGAGATTCCGGGGGCGGTTGCTCCTTCGGCGTCGGCGTTACCGCCAAACTCTCCCGCGCGGCCCTCCCACCGGCAAGCCGGCGAGACGACCCGAGGAGCCTTGGCGGGCAGCTACAGCCAAGTCAACGGCCCAAAGGTCTATCGCGTGGCGTTATAGCGCAGCTGCTGCTCGCTCAGCTGAAAGCCGACCAGGTGCTCAAAGGTCGAGCGCGCCACCGCATCGCGAACCTTCGGGTCGGACAGCGGATCAATCGCCGCATTGGCATCGCCCGGCTTGCGCTCGCGGGTCAGCTCACGGACCACGTCGGCCGGCAGGGTCACCGCCGAGCGGGCGACCCGGACGGTCGCCTGGGCACGGCCCTGCGCCCGGGAAGAGCCGGCGGCGAAGTCAAGCGCTACCGCGCCGACCCGCTTGGCGGCGATCGCCGCCCCGCCCTGCACGGCCGCCGAGTAGAACGGCAGCACCACCTGACGCGCTTGCCCGGCGTCCCGGCGCGTCCCGACCACGTCGAACGTCGCGACCGACACCACATATTGCGCATCCTGCGTGCAGGTGGCGCGCAGGTTGGTGATCGTCGCCGACACGTCGAGCGCGCTTGCCGCCACGCTGCCGGCCGGATTGAACAAGGTGATGTCGCCGGTCGCTCCCGGGATCGCCACTTGCGGGCAGCCGGTGCGCTTGAGGTAGACGCCGCCGGGCACCAGCTGCTTGCCGCCGCCGCAGCCGGCGAGGGTCAGGGCAACCAGGGCGAGGGGAACAAGAGCCAGTTTCACGAGGGCGAACTTTCAAGCCAAAGGGAACGCCTCCATAGGAAGCGCCTTTCAAGCCCGCAAGCGATGGCCTACATCGGTCCTCGTCATGGCTTCCCTCCACCAGCTTCCGCCGCTCCAGGTGATCATTGCCGCGCCGCGCGGCTTCTGCGCCGGCGTCGACCGCGCCATCAAGATCGTGGAACTGGCGCTGGAGCGCTACGGCAAACCGGTCTACGTCCGCCACGAGATCGTCCACAACAAGTTTGTGGTGGATCGGCTGAAGTCGCTCGGCGCGATCTTTGTTGAGGAACTTGACGAGGTGCCCGACGGCGTTCCCGTGGTGTTTTCCGCTCATGGCGTCCCCAAGTCGGTGCCGGCCGAAGCCCAGGACCGCGGCCTCGATTACCTCGACGCCACCTGCCCGCTGGTCAGCAAGGTGCATCGCCAGGCCCAGCGGATGATCGAGGCCGGGCGCCACATCGTCTTCATCGGCCATGCCGGCCACCCGGAGGTGATCGGCACCTTCGGCCAAGTCCCGCCAGGATGCATGTCGCTGGTGGAAACGGTCGAGGACGTCGCCGAGCTGCAGGTCGCCGACCCCGACAATCTCGCCTTTCTGACGCAGACCACCCTGTCGGTCGACGACACGGCCCAGATCGTTGCCGCCATGCAGGCCCGCTTTCCGAGCATTCGCGCGCCGCGCGGCGAGGACATCTGCTACGCCACCTCCAATCGCCAGTCGGCGGTCAAGGCAATCGCGCCGCGGGTTGACCGCATGCTGGTGATCGGCGCGCCAAATAGCAGCAATTCCGTGCGGCTGGTCGAGGTGGCGGACCGCGAGGGCGTTCCGGGCCGCCTGATCCAGCGCGCGCCCGACATCGACTGGCACTGGCTCGGCTCGCCGACCGCGATCGGCATCACCGCCGGCGCTTCGGCTCCCGAGCTGCTGGTCCAGGAGGTGCTCGAAGCCCTGGCTGAGCGCTTCACCCTGTCGGTTCAAGAGGCCGAGCACGTGCCCGAAGGCTTGACCTTCAAGCTTCCTCGCGAACTTGTCGCCTGAACCACCCGCGGAACTGCCCAGCGTCGACCTGTTCACGGACGGCGCGTGCAAGGGCAATCCCGGCCCGGGCGGCTGGGGCGCGCTGCTGCGCATGGGCGCCCGCGAGAAAGAATTGTCGGGCGGCGAGCCGCTGACCACCAACAACCGGATGGAACTGCTCGCCGCTATTCGCGGCCTCCAGGCCCTTACCCGCCCGGCCCGCGTCGTGCTGCACACGGACAGCATGTACGTCCGCGACGGAATCACTAAGTGGATTCACAACTGGCGCCGCAACGGCTGGCGTACCTCCGACAAGAAGCCGGTCAAGAATGCCGAGCTTTGGCAGGAGTTGTGCCAGGCGGCCGAGCCGCATCGGATCGATTGGAAGTGGGTCAAGGGTCACTCGGGTCATCCAGAGAACGAGCGGGTCGACCAGCTCGCCTGCGCTGCCGCCGACGCTCAGCGCGGCGGCAGTTCCTAGCGACGAGGCAGGTAGCGTGCCGGATTGATCCCGCGATATGGTGCCGGGGGTAGCTCGCCAAGGATTGCGGCCGCGCCCAGCGCCGACACCGCCGGGGCCGTCTGAAAGCCCCAACCGCCAAGGCCGGCACTCCAGTAATAGCCGGGCGCGTCCGGGTCTTCGCCCACCGCCAGCAGAGAGCACTGGAGAAAGGTCCGCAGGCCGGCCCAACGCCGCTCGACTGCCTCGATCGGCCAGTCGACTGTGCGCCCGAAGCGATCAATGGCGATCGCCACATCTTCCTCTTCCGCCGCCACATCGTGGGGGATGTCCGGGGTTTCGTCAGTCGGGCTTAGCCAAACTCGATTGTCGCCTTCTCCCTTGAAGTAGAAGCCGTCGGCTGAGCTGCTGTAATCGACCAGCGGTAGCGACTTCAGACCGGTCCGGCCGAGCCGCAGTTGCACCACCGTACGCCGCTTCGGACTGACGCCGAGAGGCGCTACCCCGCATCGCTCCGCCACTACGTCGCCCCACGCGCCGGCCGCATTGACCAGGCGGGAAGCGCTGAATTGCCCGGCCGGTGTCGACACCAACCACGTCCCGTCACGCCACACCGCCCGGGTAAGCGGCGCTCCGGTGACTACGGTCCCGCCCGCCCGACGGACCTGCGCCAGGCACGCCGCCAGCAGCCCGGCGACGTCGATGTCGGCGCAGCTCGGCTCGGCGTAAGCCCCGGTGAAACGCTCGGCGATGCCGGGCACCAGCCGTTCCAGTTCCTCCCGTTCGACGGGACGAAAGCCCGGATCCGCCGACTCGAGCGCGCTCAGCAGCTCGGGACTGTGGGTCACCGGCCCATGGAGGTGCAGTGCGCCCCGCGACTGGAGCCAGCTGTGCCCGCCGTGCGGCCACCCGCCCGTCAGCTCGGCATGGGAAGCGAGCGTCAGCGGACAGATGTACGAACCACCGTAGCTCGCCATCCAGAAGGCCGCCGAGCGACCGCTGGTATGGTAGCCGCAGTGGTCTTCGGCCTCGATCAGCAGCAGCTTGACCCGGTCCGCCAGGCGCGCTCCCAGCGAAGCGGCGGCGATGCCGCCACCAACAATGATGACATCAAACGTCACGGCCCAGGCGCTTACGGTTTGCTAAGCGGCCGCGTCTAGGGCTCTCTCCCGATCATGACCGCCCCCGTTACCAGTTACATGCCCTGGGCATTGCTTGCGGTGCTTGCCGTTCTGCTCGGAAAGGCGGCGGTCTCCGACTTCAAGGCGCGACTCATCTCAAATCGGCTCAACCTCACGATTGCCGTGCTCGCCCCGCTTTATTGGTGGTCGGTCGGGCTGCCGATCTGGAGCGTAGGGGTTCAGCTCGGCTTGGCCGCTGGTGTATTCGCGGCCTTTGCCGCCTTGTTCTATCTGGGCGGCATGGGCGGCGGCGACGTGAAGCTGGCTGCAGCGCTTGCGCTGTGGTTCGCACCGCGAGAGTTGCTGCAGCTGATCCTGCTCATGTCGGTCGTTGGCGCGCCGATCACCCTTGCCGCCTGGGCCGACCATCGTCGCTCCGCCGCTGCCGGCCGGGTCAAGGTTCCCTATGGCATCGCCATCGCAGTCGGTGCCGGATCCATTCTCGCCGAACGATATCTTAACCAATTTGGCTGATTGCTGAGGCTGTTTCCGGGGGAAGTCCCCGACAGTGGAGGCGGGTTCGCCATGGATGTGAAGAAGATCGCGCTTCTGATTGGAGCGTTGCTGGTTGCGGCGGTGACGGCCGTGATGGCCAAGAACATGTTCACCGGCGCGTCCGCGCCCGAAGCGCAGGCTGCGCCGGTGCCCCAGGGTCCCAAGATCCTGGTCGCCAAGAAGGCGATGGCCGTCGGCACGATCGTGGACGCGGAAGCCTTCACCTTCCAGCCCTGGCCGGCCGAGCTCGTGCAGAACGCCTATTACCAGGAGGGCCAGCCGGATGCGACCATGACCAAGCTGATCGGCACGGTGGTACGCAACCAGATCACGGCCGGTCAGCCGCTGACTCGCGGTAACCTGGTCGGCCCGCAGGACCGCGGCTTCCTGGCTGCCGCCCTGGCGCCAGGCATGCGCGCCGTCACCTTGCCGCTCGACGGACGCACCGGCGGAGTCGCCGGCTTCGTCTTTCCGGGCGACCGCGTCGATCTGGTATTGACGCAGAGCGTCAGCGGCGGCGGCGAGGGTCCGCCCCTCAAGGTCTCCGAGACCATCATGCGCAACCTGCGCGTGCTTGCCATCGACCAGAAGGTCGATGCTCGCGGCGACGACGGCAGGCAGCAGGCCATGAAGCCAGACACCGTCACCGTTGAAGCCACCCCGCGCCTGGCCGAGAAAATCGCGGTGGCGCAGAGCCTCGGCAACATCTCGCTGTCGCTCCGTTCGATCGCCGACAACACCGCTGACTTCCAGCGGGCGGTTGCCGAAGGGCAGATCAAGCTGCCCGCCAACGCGACGCCGGCCGACGAGCGCAAGCTGATGATGAGCTTCGCCAGCCAGCCGATCGACGCTGGCAGCACCTATACGACCGGCGGCGACGTGTCGCGGTTCCAGCGCCGGACCGTTCCGGCCAAGCAGAGCAGCAGCAACGAAGGGCAGGTCGCAACAGTCGCGCCCACCGCCTTCAAGCAGGTCGGCAATGCCGCGGAAGCACCGCGCGTCAGCTCGGCCCCGGCTGGTCCGGTGGTTCGGGTTGCCCGCGGTAATGATGTCTCCCTTGTTCCGGTTGGAGCTCGCTAACATGAATGGTCGTCACCCCCTGCATCGGGCCACGGTCGGCACCGCCGCCGCAGCGATCGCCCTGGGCACCGCTCTGGTGAGCGCCGCTCCGGCCACGGCCGCGCAGCCGGCCGCTTACTCATCTGGCACCTACCGCCCGACCAGCCAGGTGCTGCTGTCGGTGGGCGAAGGTCAGATGATTAACTTGCCTCGCGGCGTAGCCAACGTCTGGACCTCTAATCCGAAGGTCGCCGACGTGTTCGTCAACTCGCCTCGGCAGCTGAACCTGTTCGGCAAGGAGCCTGGTGAAGCCACCGTGATCGCCACGGCCGCCGACGGTTCGGTGGTCTATGGCGCGAATGTGCGCGTCAATCAGAACATCAGCTCGATCAACCAGGTCCTGCAGGAAGCCATGCCCGGGCTCGACATCCGGGTGACCACGGTTGGCCAGGTCGCCGTGATCAACGGCACAGTGAGCTCTCCGGAGGAAGCCTCGCTCGCCCAGTCGATCGTCCGTGCGGCGCTCAATCCGGGCACCAAGGAAGGCGATCCGGTGCTGATCATGCCGATCAATCGCCTGCGCACCGCCACTCCGCTGCAGGTCATGCTCAAGGTCCGCATCGCCGAGATCAATCGCTCGATGCTCAAGAGCGTGGGCGTGAACCTGCTCAACCGGGACACTGCAAGTAGCACGGGAAACCTGTTCGGCATCGGACAGGGCAAGCCTGGCACCGTGAATGTCGTGGAGGGCACCGCCAACCCCGTGACCGGGGTCAAGCCGAGCACGGTGACGGGCGCCACGTTCAACAACCTGACGGGTGCCACGACTCTGGGTTTCTTTGGCCGGATCTTCGGAACCGACCTCCTTGCCACTGTCGACCTGATGCAGAACGACGGCTTCATCACCACCCTCGCCGAGCCCACGCTGACGGCCCTGTCGGGCGAAACGGCCAGCTTCCTGGCTGGCGGCGAGTTCCCGATTCCCGTCTCTCAGTCGCTTGGCTCGCTCAGCATCGAGTACAAGCAATATGGTGTGGGCCTTGCCTTCACTCCGATCGTCCTGGCCGATGGCCGCATTTCCATGCGGGTTCGGCCCGAGGTCAGCGAGTTGAGTGACGCAGGCGCAGTCAAGTTGAACGGCTACACTATCCCGGCACTGACGACCCGCCGCGCCGAGACCACCGTTGAACTCGGTTCCGGTCAGTCGTTCATGCTCGCCGGCCTGCTTCAGAACCGGAATAACAACAACATCCAAAAGGCGCCGTTTCTGGGTGATTTGCCGATCCTCGGCGCGCTGTTTCGCTCAACGAGCTTCCAGCGCAGCGAGACGGAGTTGGTGATCATCGTGACACCATATCTGGTACGTCCGGTTTCCGGCCAGCTCGCAAGTCCGGCTGACGGCTACCGCGCACCGTCCGACCCGGAACTGTACCTCGAGGGTAAGCTGTTTAACGGCGTCTCCGGACCTCGCCCCAGCGGCCCAGTGACAGGCCCAGCTTCAGGCGCCAGCACCGGGACCACTGCCGCAGCCGCCGGGTCCCGACCGCTCGCCGCCCCCGGGTTCAAGCTCTGAGCGGCGCACGAAGGAAAAGGAACTGATGATGCGTACAAGGCTCGCCCTTCTCACCTTTGCCGCGGTTTTTGCTAGCGCCTGCAGCTACACGCCCCATGACCAGCCACAGCGGGGCGTTGCCGCAGTAAACGTACCGGTAGTGTCCCGATCGGACTACGTCCTGGACGTGGCGGCTCCCACTGGCTCGCTTCCCCCTCCGGAGTCTGCCAGGCTCGATGGCTGGTTCCGCGGCCTGCAACTCGGGTACGGCGACTCCGTCTACCTGGATGGCCCGCTCGCCGGCTCCGTTCGTGAAGATGTTTCTCTCGTCGCGAACCGCTTCGGGTTACTGGTGTCCAACGGTTCGCCGGTGACTACAGGTGCTGTACCCGACGGCACGGTCCGGGTGGTTGTCACCCGCACGCGTGCCCAAGTGCCCGGCTGTCCTAATTGGAGCGAGCCGTCCTCGCCGAACTTCCAGAATCGCATGCTGTCGAACTTCGGCTGCAGCGTGAACGGAAACCTCGCCGCGATGATCGCCAACCCCGAGGACCTCGTCCGCGGGCGTGATCCAAGCGGCGTGACCGACCCCACCACCGCGGCTCGAGCGATTAACGTATATCGGACAATGCCGCCGACCGGAAACGGCGGGCTTCAAGCCGTTAGCCCCAAGGGAGGCAATTGATGAACGCGCCTTTTCACGCTCGCGCGGGTCTGCGTGATCCGTTTCAGGCGTTTGTCTGCGATGACGCCACGGCCGACATGCTCCGCCCAATTGCCGTTGAGCATGGCTGGAGCCCGGAAAAGGTCAACAAGGGCGGCCTGCGCAACGCCGTCCAGTCGCTGTCCGTCTCCGCCAGCCCGAACATCCTGTTCGTGGACCTTTCGGAATCAGCCGATCCGCTCAACGACATTAACGCCCTTGCTGAAGTGTGCGAGCCGGGTACGGTGGTGATCGCGGCTGGCCAGGTCAACGACGTCCGCCTATATCGCGATCTCGTCGCCAGCGGCATCCACGATTACCTGCTCAAGCCGTTCAGCGTCGACCAGCTGCGCGACACGTTCACGCATGCCCAGTCCATGCTGTCCGGTCCGCGCGGCGAGTCCCAGGTCGACCGGCCGCATGTGATGACGACCGTGATCGGCGTCCGCGGCGGTGTCGGCGCATCGACAATCGCCACCTCGCTCGCCTGGCTTCTTGGTGAAAAGGCGCACCGCTCGACCGCGCTGCTGGATCTCGACGTCCATTTCGGAACAGGCGCACTGGCCCTCGACCTTGAGCCGGGTCGAGGCCTGACGGATGCCATCGAGAACCCGAGCCGCATCGACGGCCTGTTTATCGAACGCGCCATGGTCCGGGCCAACGAGCGGTTAAGCGTGCTGTCGGCCGAAGCGCCAATCAACCAGCCGCTGATCACGGACGGCACGGCCTTCTTCCAGCTTCAGGAAGAGATGAAGAACGCCTTTGAGTCGACGGTGGTCGACTTGCCGCGCCAGATGCTGATCCAGTATCCGCACATGGTCCACGACTCTCACGTGGCCGTTGTGGTCAGCGAGCTGACGCTGGCGGCGACCCGCGATACCATTCGCCTGCTCGCCTGGCTCAAGGCCAATGCGCCGCAAACCAAGGTGATTCTGGTCACAAATCGCCTTCCGTCAGGCGGCGCGCTGGAGATCAGCCGTAAGGACTTCGAACAGTCCATCGAGCGGTCGGTCGACATCGTCATCAACGAGGATGGCAAGCTGGCAGCGCAGGCGGCCAAGCTCGGCAAGCCGGTTGCGGCAGTCGCGGGCGGCAAGGCCGCTCAGCCTTATCTTACGCTGTGCAACATGGTGCTTAGCCATGCCACCGAGGATGGTGCCGCATTGGCTGCGAAGTCGGCGGGCGAAGGTGGCAAGTCACTCGTCGGTGGCTTGAAGTCCATGCTGGCTAAGAAGGCGGCCTGAGCAGGTCTCGACCGATAGCTGAAAGGATAGGACGAGCCGATGCTGATGTTGCTGATGCTTGCAGGCGCCGCAGGAGTGACGCTGCTTCTGCTTGCCCTTGCTTTCAACGGTCCTTCGCCTTCCAAAACCGTCAAGCGGCGGTTGGAGGTTGTCAAGGAACGGCACGCCGACAGTCCGCTCAAGGCAACTGCACAGGCTCAGATCCGCAAGCTTATGGCCCAGCGTCAGGGCCGGATGGAAAACGCTTTTTCCAGCCTGATGCCGCGGCCGGCCCTGCTCCGCCTGCGACTGGAGCGCACCGGAAAGAACTGGACGCTTGGCCAGTACGGCATGGTCACGGCCGCGATCGTGACCACGATCTTCCTGCTGCTGATGCTCAAGGGCGCGCCGATCGTCCTGGCGCTGATGCTTGGCCTGTTCGTCGGCACCGCCCTTCCGCACATGGTCATCAATTACCTGATCAAGAAGCGGCTGGCGGCCTTCAACAACAACTTTCCCGACGCGATCGAACTGATGGTGCGCGGTCTCCGCTCCGGCCTGCCGATCACCGAGACCCTGGGCATTGTGTCGGGCGAGATCAGTGGTCCGGTGGGCATCGAGTTTCGCGCCGTGTCCGACAAGATGAAGATCGGTCGCACCATGGACGCAGCACTGCAGGAGACCGCCGACCGCCTCGGCACGCCGGAATTCCAGTTCTTTGTCATCACCCTGGCCATCCAGCGCGAGACCGGCGGCAACCTCGCCGAAACGCTTAGCAATCTTGCCGACGTATTGCGCAAGCGTGCGCAGATGAAGCTGAAGATCAAGGCCATGAGTTCGGAGTCCAAAGCCTCCGCGATGATCGTCGGCGCGCTGCCGTTCATCGTCTTTACTATGGTGAGCATGCTGAATCCCAAGTACATGGGCGGCTTTTTCACTGACCCGCGCTTGATGGTTGCCGGCGTCGGCGGCCTCATTTGGATGGGCATCGGTGTGTTCATCATGGCCAAGATGATCAACTTCGAGATCTAAGGGGCACTATCGTTATGCAACCCGCGACCGGGCCCAACCTGTTCGGCATCGACGTCATCTTCGTGGCGACAATGTTGTCCGGCATTGCCACCATGGCCGTGCTGCTCGCCATCTACGCCGCGACCACCGTACGCGATCCGATGGCGCGACGCGTCAAGGCGCTCAACGAACGGCGCGAACAACTCAAGGCTGGCATCGTCGCGTCAACCAACAAGCGCAAGAAGCTCACCAACACTAATGTCGCGGCCGACCGGGTCCGCAGTGTCCTGGGCAGCCTCAGGATGCTGCAGGACGACCAGATCCAGAAAACCCAGCAGCGCCTGCTGCAGGCCGGCATCCGCACCAAGGATCTCGCCTTCTTCGTCATCCTTGCGCGGTTCGTGCTCCCGCTGGTGCTGGGCACCATTGCCATCCTGATGGCCTATGTGTTCGAATCCTTTCCTACCTGGGGCCCGTTCAAGAAATACGCTTTCGTCGCCGGCACCCTGGTCTTGAGTTACAAGGCCCCCGATCTGTGGCTCGGCAACAAGGTCAAGAAGCGTAGCGACGCCATCCGCAAGGGCCTTCCCGACGCACTCGATCTGCTGGTGATCTGCGCCGAAGCAGGTCTCACCGTCGACGCCGCCTTTGCCCGCGTCGCCAAGGAACTGGGCAAGGCCTATCCGGAGCTCGGCGACGAATTCGGGCTCACATCCATTGAGCTGGGCTTCCTTAACGAGCGCCGCCAGGCTTTCGAGAACCTGGCCACGCGCGTCGACCTGGAAGCGGTGCGCGGCGTGGTCACCACCATGATCCAGACCGAGAAATACGGCACGCCACTTGCCAGTGCGCTGCGCGTGCTATCGGCCGAGTTCCGGAACGAGCGCATGATGCGCGCCGAGGAAAAGGCTGCGCGCCTGCCGGCAATCATGACCGTACCGCTGATCCTGTTCATCCTGCCGACCCTGTTCGTGTGCATTCTGGGTCCGGCCGCCTGCTCGATCAGCGACAATTTCCTGAACCGCAAGTAGCCTGGGGTGGGCGAACCGGCGGGGTCCAGCGTCTCGGCGCGGGGCTCCGCCTAACCGCCCTCGCGGGAACCTCCCGGCTTCTCGGGGCTTAGTCGTTACGGACTTGGCACAACGGAGCGTGGCCCCATGACGAATTTCACACCCGACCAGTGGGTGATCCTCGGCCTGACCTTTGTTCTCGGCCTGCTTGTCGGCATGTGGATGACGAGCGGCGGTCGGCGCAAATGGAAAAACCGCTACGCTGAAGAGCAGGAAAAGCGCCGCGCGATGGAAGGCGACCTCAAGGAGCGCGACGCGACCATCGCCCAGCGCGACAGGGATCTGCGCGAGGCGGACGCCTTGCACCAGTCGGCGCTACGCAGCCGCGGGCCGGTAGCGGACCAGGCCATTGGTGGCGGGCCCTATGTCGACCGTGATGGCGACGGCTATCGCGACCGTCCGGTGGGTGACCGCGACGGCGACGGGTACCGCGATCGTCCGCTGATGGGCGGTGGCCATCGTCCTGGTGACGTCGACGGCGACGGCATTCCCAACCGCGGCGACCGCCACCCGGCCGACGACCGTCGCTACTGACTTCACGCATCAAGGATAGCACAAACGGCGTGGGCTCTTCCCACGCCGTTTCGCTGTCTTCGCTAGCCTTCGATCCGCGAGAAATCGGCCACCGCATGCACCGCATCGCGGAAGCGCGCGAGCAGCGCCAGTCGCCGCGCCCGCACGCCGGCATCCTCGGTGTTGACCGTCACCTTGTCGAAAAAGGCGTCGATCGGCGCCCGCAGCGAAGCCAGCGCCGCCATCGCCCCGGTGAAATCCTCCGCCGCCACCGCGTTCCGCGCATGCGGCTCGGCCGCATCCACCGCCGCCGTCAACGCCGCTTCATCGGCCGGCACGTCATCACCCCGAACTTGATCCGGAGTCCAACTACCCTCTTCCTTCCGCAGGATGTTCGCCGCCCGCTTGTACCCGGCCAACAGGTTGCGCCCGTCCTCCGTTTCCACGAAGGACTGCAATGCCGTCACGCGCGCGAGATTGCCGACAATTTCATCTTTGCGCTCATCAAGCATGAATACAGCGTCGATCAAGTCGTGCCGTATACCGGCACCACGCTGCTGCACCTTGAGGCGATCTACGAGGAACGCTGGAACTTCAAGGAAAAGCTCAGGACGGTTGTAAAGAGACAAGAACTGCTCTTCTGCTTCCGCTCCGGCCTGCCCGACCTGATCTTGGCGAACGCGGAAGGCGCGTGACGTAGCATAGTCCAACTCTAATCTGAGTTCGTTGATCAGTACCGTTTCGACAAGTCCTAGAGCGGCGCGCCGGAGAGCGAAAGGGTCTCGCGACCCCGTTGGACGCTCTTGGATGGTGAAGAAACTCACCAGCGTATCCAGCTTGTCCGCCAAGCTCACCGCCACCGTGACCGGCGCAGTCGGCACCTCGTCACCCTGCCCGACCGGCTTGTAATGGTCTCGCACCGCGGCGGCGACCGCCTTCGGCGCACCCTGCGCCTCGGTCAGGTAGCCGCCGATCAAGCCCTGCAGCTCGGGAAACTCGCCGACCATGCCGGTCACTAGGTCCGCCTTGCACAGCCGCGCGGCGCGTTCCGCCTGGTCGGAGTCGGCGCCTGTGACCACCCCCTCCTCCACCAGCCACCGCGCCAGCTTCGCCACCCGCTCCACCTTGTCGGCCACCGTGCCGAGCTTTTCATGGAACACGATTCCGCTCAGCTTGGCCGCCTGGCTCTCCAGCGGGACCTTGAGGTCCTGCTCCCAGAAGAAGCGCGCATCACTCAGCCGCGCGGCCAGCACGCGCTGGTTGCCCGCGACGATCTTCGCGCCGCCGTCGGACGCCTCGATGTTGGCGGTGCAGATGAAGGCGTTGGCGAGCGCTCCGTCGGAGCCGCGCAGCACGAAATACTTCTGGTTTACCCGGGCGGTGAGCTGGATCACTTCGGGCGGAACGTCGAGGTAGTCGGCGTCGAAGCGGCCGAGCAGCGGCACCGGCCACTCGGTCAGCCCGGCATTCTCCGCTATCAGTCCTTCGTCCTCGACCAGCTCCAGCCCGGCCTCCGCCGCCAGCGCCCGCGCGCGGTCCCGGATGATCGCGGCGCGTTCCTCCGGATCGACGATGACATGGCAGGCCTTGAGCTTCTCCGCATAGTCGCCCACGCCGCCAAGCGTGATCGGCCCCGGATGATGAAAGCGATGGCCCACAGTCGTTGCACCGCTGACGATACCCTCGACATCGACGGGCACGATCTCATCGCCGAGCAGCGCAACGATCCCATGCAACGGCCGCACCCAGCGCAGGGAAGCCGTGGTGACGCTGGCCGCACCCCAGCGCATCGACTTGGGCCAAGGGAAGTTGCGGATGATCCGCTCGATCGCCGGCCCCAGCACGCTGCTGGTCGCCTGCCCCGGCCGATCGATGACTGCGAACAGCACGCCGTCCCGATCCACCAGGGCGTCCCGCGACAGGCCTGTCTTGCGCAGGAATCCCTCCAGCGCCTGGGCCGGTGCCGAACTGCGCGGTCCCTTGATCTCTTCCGACTGCGCCGCCGTGGCGAGCGACAGGCTGCGCGCGATCAGCGCCAGCCGCCGCGGCGTCGCCAGGGTCTCGATCGCCTCGGCGGCGAGCCCCGCCCTGTCCAGCTCCTCGGCGAACATCCGCGCCAGGTCGTTGCGGGCCCGCGCTTGCATCCTTGCCGGAATCTCTTCCGACAACAGCTCCAGCAGGAAATCGGCCGTCCCGCTCACGCCGCCACCTCTCGGCACTCAAGCCACTTGGCGCAGGCCGCCTTCGCCAGATCGCGGACCCGGCCGATGTAGGCCTGGCGCTCGGCGACGGAAATGACGCCGCGCGCCTGCAGCGTGTTGAAGATGTGGCTGGCCTTGATCGCCTGCTCATAGGCCGGAATGGCGAGGCCGGCCGCGAGGCAATTCTCGCACTCGGCCGCGGCCTTGCGGAAGCCGTCGAACAGCGCGTCGGTGTTCGCAACCTCGAAGTTCCAGCGGCTCATCTGCCGCTCATTCTCCCCGAACACGTCGCCGTAGCTGACGCCCGCATCGTTGAACCGGAGGTCGAACATCTTGTCGACGCCCTGGATGTACATCGCCAGCCGTTCCAGCCCGTAGGTCAGCTCGCCCGCGACCGGCCGGCAGTCGAACCCGCCGACCTGCTGGAAATAGGTGAACTGGGTCACCTCCATCCCGTCGCACCACACTTCCCAGCCGAGGCCCCAGGCTCCCAGCGTCGGGCTTTCCCAATCGTCCTCGACGAAGCGGATGTCGTGGGTGGTGAAGTCGATCCCGATCGCCGCCAGGCTGTCGAGGTAGAGCTGCTGGATGTCGGCCGGATTGGGCTTCAGGATCACCTGGTACTGGTAATAAGCGCCCAGCCGGTTCGGGTTCTCGCCATAACGCCCGTCCGTCGGGCGGCGGCACGGCTGGACGAACGCCGCCTTCCACGGCTCCGGCCCGAGCGCGCGAAGCACGGTCGCCGGGTGAAACGTCCCCGCCCCCATCTCCATGTCATACGGCTGCAGGATCAGGCAGCCGCGGTCCGACCAGTAGCGGTGCAGGGTGAGGATCAGGTCCTGGAAGCTTAGCGGGCTCATGTCGGCGCGGGCTTTGGCACCCGCTTCCCCGATTGCCAAGCCGCCCCTACATGGTTCGTTAACAGGCTCCGAGCCACAGAGGTGAAATGCGTTTCTTCAACACCCTTCGCCGCGCTGCCGTTGCGCTCGGCATCGCCGCCACCGCGGGCGCCTGCAGCTCCGCCGCGACCAGCACCGCGCCGCAGGGTGGGCCCTCGCCTCGCCCGGCCCTGTGGCAGGTCGCCGACCACGATACGACCATTTACCTGTTCGGCACCATCCACCTGCTGCCTGACCAGTATCGGTGGCGCACGGCCAAGTTCGACGACGCGGTGAACCGTTCGGGCGGCCTGGTGGTCGAGACCATCATCGATCCGGCCAACCCGGCCCCGCTTGCGCAAGCGATGGCACAGCTCGGGCTAAGCCCCAACTTGCCTCCGCTTGCTTCACGCGTGCCCGCCGACAAGCGCCCGGCGCTTGAAGCCGCGATTAGGACTTCCGGCTTCCCCGCCGCCGTGTTCGACCGGATGGAAACCTGGGCTGCCGCCGTGACCTTGCTCGGCACCCAGTTCAAGTCGCTCGGGCTGCAGGGCGAGGACGGGGTCGAGACGACCCTGCGCAACAGCTTCAAGGGTTCGGGCAAGCCGATCGGCCAGCTCGAAAGCAATGCCGAACAGCTCGGCTTCTTCGACCGACTGCCCGAGGATGCGCAGCGCGGGCTGCTGCTGTCGGCACTCGACAATCCTGCCGGCACCCGCCAGCAGTTCGACGCCATGCTGGCCAGCTGGGCCCGCGGTGACGTCAACGCTATCGCCCGCAGCTTCAACGAGGAAATGGCGAGCTCGCCGCCGCTCAAGGACGCGCTCCTGACCCAGCGCAACCGCAACTGGGCCGGCTGGATCGAACGCCGCATGGCTCAGCCCGGGACGGTCCTGGTGGCAGTCGGTGCCGGGCACCTGGCTGGCTCCGGTTCAGTCCTTGACCTGCTTCAACAACGCGGCTTGAAGGTCACTCGGGTTCAATAGTTCTGCGCGGGTTGGCGGCCGGACGGTGCTGGCGCCTATTTGCCTTCGCTACCCTTGTGGGCTATGCGCCCGGCCGCTCCTCATGGTCATCCCTGGAGGCGTGAGGGGCGCGACACACTTTTTTCAAGGAACAAGCACGCATGAGCGAACAGCTGACGCTGCCCGCCGAAACGCGTGACCGGGCTGGCAAGGGAGCCTCCCGGGCACTGCGTACCGAAGGTCGGGTTCCCGCCGTGGTCTACGGCAACAACCAGCAGCCGCTGAGTGTCCACGTCGAGGAAAAGCTCCTCGCCAGGCTGCTCTCGACGGGACACTTCATGAACTCCGTGGTCATGATCGACGCCGGTGGCCAACAGATTCGCACCCTGCCCAAGGACGTGCAGTTCCACCCGGTGAGCAGCCGGCCGGTCCATGTCGACTTTCTTCGCATTGGTGAGCACAGCAAGGTCACCGTGGCCGTGCCCGTCCGCTTCGACGGCGAGGAGGACAGTCCGGGCCTGGAGCGCGGCGGCGTGCTCAACGTCGTCCGCCACGAGCTGGAACTGACCTGCGACGCGGCCGAGATCCCGGACGAGATCCACATCAGCCTGGCCGGGCTCGACATCGGCGACAGCCTCCACATTTCCGCGGTTCAGCTGCCGCGCGGCGTGGAAAGCGCGATCAGTGATCGCGACTTCACCATCGCCACCCTGGTCGCTCCAAGCGCTCTCCAGAGCGAGGAAGGCGACATGGACGAGGCTCCGGAGGCCGTCGACGTCCCGACCATCGACGAAGACACCAGCGAGTAGGAAGCTCCTCCCCGCGGGCGTGGCTCGCGGGGAGGATTCCGTTAGATGCAGCTGTGGACCGGCCTCGGTAACCCGGGCGCGCAATATGCGCTGCACCGGCACAACGTCGGTTTCATGGTCGCCGATGCCCTCGCCGCTGTTCACCGCTTCGGCCCCTGGCAAAAGAAGTTCCGCAGCCTGGTTAGCGAGGGCCGGATCGGTCGCCAGCGGGTCCTGCTGCTTAAGCCCCAGACCTTCATGAACGACAGCGGCGACGCGGTTCAGCAGGCGCTGCGCTTCTACAAGCTTGAGGAAGAGGCCCTTACCGTCTTCCACGACGAGCTCGACTTGGCGCCGTTCAAGGTCAAGGTCCGGGTCGGCGGCGGGTTGGCCGGTCACAACGGCCTGCGCTCGATCAGTGCCGCGCTCGGCCCCGATTTCCGCCGGGTGCGGCTCGGCATCGGCCACCCCGGCCACAAGGACAATGTCACCCCCCACGTGCTCGGCAACTATGCCAAGAGCGAGTTGGAGCCCTTGTCCGACCTGCTCGGCGCGATCTCGGCGGAAGCCGAATGGCTCGCCGATGACGACGACGTGCGTTTCATGAACGAGGTTGCGCTGCGCTTGCAGCAGGCCGGCTGAGCCGTTGTTCCGCCAGCCGGCGCGGGTCGCCGGGCCGCGGAATCCGCTCGGCGGCGGTGGCCAGCCACCGCCACCAGCGCTGCTCCCGCGGCGACCAGCGCGCTTCCCCTTCCAGTCCCATGGTCGCCAGCGCGTCGGCCCCGACCAGCCCGAGCGCCGCCCGCACCAGCGCGGGCTGGAGCTTGCGGGCCGCAGCGGGCAGGATCGGCCCCTCGCGCATGATCCTCAGGAACTCCTGCAGCACCGGCGAGGGTGTCAGCCGCGGCATCGTCTCGGCCAGAAGCGTGCGCATGACCTGGTCGCTCCCCGGCGGTTCGACCACTCCATAACAGCGCGCCCCGACGGCCGCCTCGGCATAGAAAAGATCTCTCTCGCTAACAGCCAAGGGCTGCACCAGCGTGCCGTAGGCCTCCACGAACCCGAACGCCGCCGTGGCGTGGACCCAGCGCAGCAGCTCGGGCTCGTCCGCGCGGTACGCTCGGCCATCGTCCGCCCTCCCGGCAATTCGTGAATGAATTCGGTTCACTTGCGTCGCATAGGCCGCAAACCGGCTGTGCGCGGCGAACACCGTCAGCATGGCGCCATAACCGGTGCGGCGGATGCGACCTGCGGGATCGGTGCGGAAGCTGCTGTGGTCCCACACCCCGGCGCGCACCCGCGGCTCGCCCAATTCCAGCAGCACCGCGGCGACTCCGCCCACCGCCAGGCTGACCGGGTTGCCGAACACCCGCCAGCTGACCGAGCGCGGTCCAACCACCCCCGGCTCGCCCGCAGGCTCCAGGAAGTCCGCCGGATCAATCGCCAGCATCCCGCCGCTTGCCCGCTCCATCAGTCTCGCCGTCCAGCTCATATGCAGTGGAGAACGGCTCGGCGGCGCTTAATCTTCACCGGATCTTTAACCTTGTTCGGCATGCCGCAGCCATGTTCAACGTCGGCACCGCCACCTGGCAAAAAGCGCGCAGCGGCCCGGCCTGGCTGCTGGCGGGCGCCACCGTTGTGATCGCCGCCGCGCTCCAGTCGCTGCTGATCCCGCTCGACGCGGACGTCAGCTGGCTGATCACCGTGTGCGAGGCGGTGCTGTCGGGCAAGCGCCTGTACGTCGACATCGTTGAAGTGAACCCGCCCGCGTCGGTGTGGCTCTACCTGCCTTGGCTCGCCCTCGCCCAGCTGCTTCGGATCAGGCCGGAGCTGGTGGTCGCCGCGGCCCTGTTCGGCGGCACTTTGCTCTCGATCCGAGCGACCTTGGCGCTATCCGCTCGCCTGCCCCGGCCGCCCAGTCCGCTGGCGGTGGTCGCGCCGATCGCCTTTGTCGGCCTGATCCTTCCCGGCGGCTTGTTTGCCCAGCGCGAGCACATCGCGCTGCTGCTCGCCGTCCCGACTCTCGCCGCCCTTGCCGTGCTTGGCGAGCGCGGTCGCCTGCCGGGCCGCTCGGCCCTGGTGGCCGGATTAAGTGCCGGACTGATCGTCTGCATCAAGCCGCACTTCGCACTCGTCCTGCTGTTCCCCGCCTTGTGGACCGCCAAGCGGCTTCGCTCCGCCCGCCCGCTGCTCACGCCGGTGGTCACGGCGGCCGGCGTGGTCCTGCTTTACGCCGCCGCCGTGCTGCTGCTCGCACCCGACTTCCTGCGGCTGCTGCCGATGCTGCGCGACACCTACCTGCCGATGCATGCGCCCTGGCCCGATTTCTTCCTCAGCCCGCTGCTGATCGTGCCGGCCGTGCTGGCGGCGGCTGCCGTGCTGCTGCGGCCTTCTTCGGGTAACAGCTTGGCCTGGTCGTGGCTCCTGGGCGGGATCGGCTTCGCGGTGGCCGGGCTGCTCCAGTGGAAGGTGTACGCCAACCATTCGCTGCCCGGCATCGCCCTGACGCTGGCCGCCGTGATCCTGCTCCTGCTCGACGAAGAGGGCGAGCGGAGCCGCCGCCGGCTGGTCACGGTAGCCGTCGCCATTCTGGCGTTCGCGATGGCCGCTCAAACCTCGACCATCCTGCCCCAGCCCGGCCTGGCCGAGGCGATCCGCCGGGTCGCCCCGGCGCGGCCGTCGATCATCACGCTCGGCTGCCAGCTGGTCACCGCCCATCCCGCGGTGCGGCACGTGAACGGCCGCTGGGTCGGCAGCCGCGCGGCCCTGTTTACCGCCGCGGGGGCCCGTTTCGTTGGCCTCGCCAAGCCCGGGATCCGCCACTGGTACGACGAGGACCTCGCCTTGTTCGCGGCCGACGTCCGCCGGTCCCGGCCCGACATCGTGCTGGTCGAGACCGTGGAAAAGGCAGGCCTGCTGAAACAGCCCGTGATCCGGGCGGTGATGCGCGACTACGTTCCCGTTGCCCGGGCGGCGGACATCGAGGTCTGGCGCCGCCGCTGATCGGCGGATAAGTCGCCGGCATGTCCCGCGCCTTGTTCGTTACTCATCTGTACGAGGCCGAACTCCTCGGCTCCGTTGCGCCCGCCGACCTCGCCCACTCGATCCGCACCCTGGCGCAGGACGATGCCGCCGGTCGCCGCTGGTGCCGGACAAATGGCTACAAGGGCTACACCAGCTACGCTTCGCTGAACGATCTGCCCCGCCGCGATCCCGTCTTCGCCGACCTCGCCCGCACCCTCGTCCGCCACGCCGCCGCCTTCGCCGACGAGCTCGCCTTCACCCTCGCGCGCAAGCCCCGGCTCGACAGCCTGTGGGTCAACCTGCTGCGCGGCGGCGGGCACCATAGCGCGCACCTCCACCCCCACAGCATCCTGTCGGGCACCCTTTACGTCGAGGTGCCGGAAGGCACCGGACCGATCCGCTTCGAGGACCCCCGGCTGCCGATGATGATGGCCGCCCCCACCCGCCGCCTGGACGCCCCCGAACCGCTGCACCCGTTCGTCACCGTCCAGCCCACCCCCGGCACCCTCCTGCTTTGGGAAAGCTGGCTCCGCCACGAAGTGCTGCCCGGCACGGGACGCGCCGAACGGCTGAGCGTCAGCTTCAATTTTGCCTGATCCCTGCTAGAGCGCGGCCAGCTTCCCGAACCAAGGACAATACATGGGCTTCCGCTGCGGCATCGTCGGCCTGCCGAACGTCGGCAAATCGACCCTCTTCAACGCGCTTACCGAAACTCAGGCGGCGCAGGCGGCCAACTACCCCTTCTGCACCATCGAGCCGAACGTCGGCCAGGTCGCCGTCCCCGACCCGCGCCTCGACCGGTTGGCGAGCATCGCCGGCTCGGCCAAGATCATCGCCACCCAGCTGGGCTTCGTCGACATTGCCGGACTGGTGAAGGGCGCCTCGCAGGGCGAGGGCCTGGGCAACCAGTTCCTCGGCAACATCCGCGAGGTCGACGCTATCGTCCACGTCCTGCGCTGCTTCGAGAACGACGACATCCAGCACGTCGCCAACAAGGTCGATCCGTTGGCCGACGCCGAGACGGTCGAGACCGAGCTTCTACTCGCCGACCTCGACAGCCTTGAAAAGCGCGTCCCCAACCTCGTCAAGCGCGGTCAGCAGGGCGACAAGGAATCCAAGATCGCCGCCTCCGTCCTCGGCCAGGCGCTGGACCTGCTGCGCGAAGGCAAGCCCGCCCGTCTCACCGTTCCGAAGGACGAGGAGGAAGCGCGGGTCTTCTCCCAGGCTCAGCTGATCACCGCCAAGCCGATCCTCTACGTCTGCAACGTCAACGAGGACGATGCCACCAACGGCAACGACCTGTCCGCGCAGGTCTTCGCCAAGGCGCAGGCCGAGGGCGCCACCGCGGTGGTCGTCTCCGCCGCGATCGAAGCCGACCTCATCGGCATGGACATGGCCGAACGGCTCGCCTTCCTGGAGGAGATGGGCCTGCACGAGACCGGCCTCGCCCGAGTGATCCGCGCCGGCTACGACCTCCTCCACCTGATCACCTTCTTCACCGTCGGCCCCAAGGAAGCTCGCGCCTGGACGGTCGAGAAGGGCGCCAAGGCTCCGCAGGCCGCCGGCGCCATCCACTCCGACTTCGAACGCGGCTTCATCCGCGCCGAGACCATCGCCTTCGACGACTACGTCGCGCTCGGCGGCGAAGCCGGCGCCCGGGACGCGGGCAAGCTGCGGCAGGAAGGCAAGGAATATGTCGTCCACGACGGCGACGTCCTGCATTTCAAGTTTAACGTCTAAGCCGCCAAGCGCAGCTACGCCGACGCGAAGCGTCGCCGGATCAGCGCGAAGAGCCGGCGCAGACCGGCCGGCCTGCCCGCGCAAGCGGGACAGGACCGACGGCGCGGAATTTACTTCCGCGTCGGCCTCTCGCATGATCCAAACATGATCTACTTCGAAGACTTGCCGCTCGGCGAAGAACGCACCTACGGCTCGGTCGAGGTCACCCGCGACGAAGTGATCGACTCCGCCCGCAAGTTCGATCCCCAGCCTTTTCACCTGTCCGACGAAGCCGCCGCCAAAACCCACTTCGGCCGCCTCGCCGCCAGCGGCTGGCACACTTGTTCGATGGCCATGGGTGTGATCGCCCGCGCCGTGGTCGATGAGGAACAGGCCGGCCTCGGCTCGCCCGGTCTCGACGAACTGCGCTGGCTGAAACCCGTCTACCCCGGCGACACGCTGACCGTTCGTTCAACAATCCTCGACAAGACCCCGTCCCGCTCCAAGCCCGAGATCGGCAGCTTCCGCACCCGTACAGTCATCACGAACCAGCACGGCGTCGAAGTCATGACCATGGTCAGCATCGTCCTGATCCGCCGTCGCCCCGCTGAGTGACGCGCCCGCCTCGACCGATCGGCGGATCGGAACCGCGGGCTGGAGCGTCGCCCGGGAGGTCGCCGACCTCTTCCCGGCCGAGGGCACCTCACTGGAGCGCTACGCTGCCCGGCTAACTTGCGCCGAGATCAACAGCAGCTTTCACCGGCCCCATCGGCCCTCCACGTGGGAGCGCTGGCGCGACAGCGTTCCGGCGGGTTTCCGCTTTTCGGTCAAGCTGCCCAAGACGATCACTCACCAGCGCAAGCTTGTCGATGCCGCCGAGCCGCTGGCCGCATTCCTCGCCGAAGCCAGTCTGCTGGGGGAGCGCCTGGCCGTCCTGCTGGTCCAGCTGCCGCCGAGCCTGGCCTTCGACCCCGCTACGGCCACTCCCTTCTTCGCGGACCTCGCGGCCCGCACCGGCGTGGCCCTCGCCTGCGAACCGCGCCACGCGAGCTGGTTCACGGCAGCGGTGAACGATTTGTTGGCCGAACTTCGCGTTGCCCGAGTGGCGGCCGATCCGGCGCGGGTTCCCGAAGCCGCGAAACCGGGCGGTTGGCCGGCCTTGCGCTACTGGCGGCTGCACGGTTCGCCGGTGATGTATCGCTCGAGCTACCGCGACCGCATCGGCCACTATGCCGCCGCCATCGCGCAGGGCCCGAACGCGCAGAACTGGTGCATCTTCGACAACACTGCCAGTTCCGCGGCGATCGGCGACGCCTTGGCCCTGGCCGAGGCTATGCGCCGGCAAACTCGATAAGCGCCGCAACCTCCACCCCCGCCGCCCGCAGCACTCCCGCGCCACCAAGCTCCGGCAGGTCGATCACGAACCGCGCACCCGTGACCACCCCGCCAGCGCGCCGCACCAGCCGCACCGCGGCCAGCGCCGTGCCCCCGGTCGCCAGCAGGTCGTCGACCACCAGCACCCGCGCGCCGGGCGTGCAGGCATCGACATGGATCGCCAGCCGGTCGGTGCCATATTCCAGCGTATAGTCTTCCGCGATGGTTTCGCCCGGCAGCTTGCCGTCTTTGCGCACCAGCAACAGCCCGCACGCCAGCCGCACTGCCAGCGCCGCCCCGACCACGAACCCGCGCGCTTCCACAGCAGCGATCAGGTCCGGCTGGTCGGTGACCGTTCGCGCAAGCTGCTCAACCGTCTCGCGCAGCCCGGCCGGATCAAGCAACAGGGTCGTCACGTCCCGGAACTGGATGCCCGAACTCGGATAGTCGGGGATGGTCCGGACAAGGCTGCCAAGCTCATCGGTGGTCATCGCTGCTCTCCCAATGCAGAAAGGGCCCGCGCCTTGCGGCGAGAGCCCTCTTTTGTTCCCTGACTGATTGAACGGCTCAGCCGGCGATGCCGCGCTCCGCCTTCTGCTCGTCCATCCGCTCGCGGAAGGCGGGCTCAAGCGGCCCGCGCAAGGACACCTCGCGCTTCGCGTTGGCCCACAGATTGCGATAGGCAAGGTAGGCGAAGCCCGTCGCGGTCAGCAGGAACAGCATGGTCACCCACCCCGCCCGATGCCGGTTCTCCAGCGTCGGCTCGGCCGTCCACACCAGAAAGGCCGCCACGTCCTTGGCCATCTGGTCGACGCTACTCTTGGTCCCGTCGGCATAGGTGACCTGGCCGTCCGATACGAGCGGCGGCGGCATGGCGATGTTGAGGTTGGCAAAATACGGGTTGAAGTGCAGCCCGGCCGGCGTCTTCACGTCCGGGAACTCCCGCAGCAGCTCCTGGCCCTCTTCGTTGCGGTAGCCCTGCTGGTTCCGATAGCCGGTCAGCAGCGAATAAACGTAATGGGCGCCGCCTTCGCGGGACTCACTGATCAGGCTGAGGTCAGGCGGCAACGCATTGTTGTTGGCTGCGCGGGCCGCCGTTTCATTGGCGTAAGGGCTCGGGAACCGATCGGAGATCAGCGCCTTGCGGGTGCTGTTCTCGCCCGTTTCCGGGTTCACGGACGGAACCTCGATCGCCCACTGATTGGCGATCGCCTTCACTTCCGGCTCGTTGTAGCCGAGGTCCTTCAGCTGATAGAAGCTGACGAACTTCAGGCTGTGGCAAGCCGAGCAGACTTCCTTGTAGACCTGGAACCCGCGCTGGAGCTGCCCGCGGTCGAACCGCCCCAAGGCACCGTCCGACGGCAGCCGCACGTCCCTGGCGGCCAGATGGAACTCTTCCTCGGCGGTCGCCGCCGGCGGGTTCTGGACCGAGTCGATCGCGTTCACGATCAGGGAAAGGAGGAGAACGCCGACGAAGCCGATGCCGACGAAGAAACCGATGATGCGGACCATTGCCCTGTTCTACCCTTTACTCGGCGGCGGCTGGAGCGGCGGTGGTGCCACCGGTCGTGGCCAGCCCGAATGGCGCGCTTTCCTGCTTCTCGCCGTGCAACACGCTTTCGCTGATCGAATTCGGCAGCGGCCGCGGACGCTCGAACTTGCTGACCAGCGGCAAAATGATCAGGAAGTGCGCGAAGTAGTAAGCGGCGGCGACCTGACCAAGTGCAAGGGTGAGCGGCGTGATGTGCGCTTGCCCGCAGTAACCGAGCACCAGCACGTCGGCGACCAGCACCCAGAAGAAGATCTTGTACACCGGCCGGTAGCTGGTCGAGCGGACCGGCGACCGGTCGAGCCACGTCAGGAAGAACAGCAGCAGGATGGAACTGAACATCGCCAGCACGCCCCACAGCTTGGCCGGTACGATGAAGTCCACCGTGAAGGCGCGAAGGATGGCGTAGAACGGCCAGAAGTACCATTCCGGAACGATATGCGCCGGGGTCACCAGCGGGTTCGCCTCGATGTAATTGTCCGGGTGGCCCAGGCTGTACGGCAGGAAGAAGATGAAGATCGAGAAGATGATCAGCGCCACGCCGATGCCGAAGCCGTCCTTGGCCGTGTAGAACGGGTGAAACGGCAGCGTGTCCTTTTCGTCCTTGACGTCGACGCCGGTCGGGTTGCTCGAGCCCGGGATGTGCAGCGCCCAAATCTTGAGGATGGTGACGGCGGCGATGATGAACGGCAGCAGGTAGTGGAGCGAGAAGAAGCGGGTCAGCGCCGCCTGGTCGGGGGCGTAACCGCCCAGCAGGAAGATGCGCAGCGGCTCGCCGATCAGCGGGATGGCCGAGAAGAACCCGGTGATCACCTGCGCCCCCCAGTAGCTCATCTGACCCCAGGGCAGCACGTAGCCCATGAAGGCGGTGGCCATCATCAGCAGGTAGATGACGACGCCCAGCATCCACACCATCTCGCGCGGAGCCTTGTAGGAGCCGTAGAACAAGCCGCGGAAGATGTGGATGTAGATGATGGCGAAGAAGAAGCTGGCGCCGTTCTGGTGGACGTAGCGCAGCACCCAGCCCGCCGGCACGTCGCGCATGATTCGCTCGACACTGTCGAACGCGCCACCGGCATAGCTGTAGTAGTGCATCGCCAGCACGATGCCGGTGATGATCTGGATCATCAGCGCCAGGCCGGCGAGCACGCCGAAGTTCCAGAAGTAGTTGAGGTTGCGCGGCACGGGATAGCCGCCGCCGATCGCGCCATAGACGAGCCGCGGCACGGGCAGCCGCTCGTCCACCCACTTCATGAAGGGGCTGGTGGGTTCGTAGGGCTTGGCCCAGGCAAAGCTCATGTTTGTGCTACCTCAACCGATCTGCACGGCCGTGGGGGACGTGAAGCTATATTCCGGAACAACCAGGTTCTTGGGCGCCGGTCCTTTGCGGATGCGCCCGGCCGTGTCGTAGGCCGAGCCGTGGCACGGGCAGAAATAGCCGCCGTACTCGCCGCGGTTCTCGCCCTCGCCGATGCCCAGCGGAACGCAGCCCAGGTGGGTGCAGACGCCCAGCGTGATCAGCCAGTTGGTCTTGCCCGGCTTGGTCCGGTCGGTCAGCGACTGCGGATCGCGCAGCGAGCCCACGTCGACCTTGTTGGCCGCGGCGATCTCGGCCGGCAGCAGGTTGCGGATGAACACCGGCTGCTTGCGCCACACCGCCTTGATGCCCTGGCCGGGCGCGATCTTGGAAATGTCGACCTCGGTGGTGGACAGCGCCTGCACGTCGGCCGACGGCGCGAACTGCAGCAGCAGCGGCGCCACGGCGACGCCCGCACCCACGCCGGCGAAGCTCACGGCGGCGATGTTGATGAAGTCGCGGCGGCGTACCCCTTCCCCGTGCGCCTCGGCAACCGGTTCGCCCGGCATTGTCGGCTGAGCGTTGTCACTCACAGTAGCCATCTGCATCCTTGCCACGCATTGATCCGCGCCGCCCGCTGGTGAAGCGGGCCGAGCGCCTACGACGAATGCCGCCCCGGACAAGCCCCCCGGACGGATTGGCGCGCTGATAGCGAGGCAGGAGCCGTCCGCCAAGAGGGCAAGCGCAATCCGGTCTTCCCTTCCGGCACCGCACCCTTGGACAGTTTGTCCGGTTGGCGCCGCCCCCTCCTCTCGCCTAGAGCGCAGCCATGGACCTGGACCCACAGCAAGCCGCCGCCCGTAGCTGGTTCGAAGCCCTGCGCGACCGGATCTGCGCCGAGTTCGAGGGAATTGAACGCGAGGCCGGCTCCGACGCCACCTTCACCTACACGCCGTGGGACCGAACCGATCAGTCGGGCCAGCCTGGCGGCGGCGGCGTGCGCGGGCAGATGAACGGCCGCGTGTTCGAAAAGGTCGGCGTCAACGTTTCCACCGTCCACGGCGAGTTCGCGCCCGAGTTCGCCAGCAGCATCCCCGGCACCGAGGACGACCCCAGCTTCTTCGCCACCGGCATCAGCCTGGTCGCCCACATGGCCAACCCGCACGTCCCCGCCGTGCACATGAACACCCGCTTCCTCACCACGGCCAAACGCTGGTTCGGCGGCGGGGCCGATCTCAATCCCGCCATCCCGGATCGCGAGGACACCGCCGACTTCCACGCCGAACTCCGCCGGGCCTGCGATGGCCACGGCGCGGACTATTACGAGCGCTACGCCAAATGGGCCGACGACTATTTCTGGCTGCCCCACCGCAACGTCGCCCGCGGCGTGGGCGGGATCTTCTACGACCGCCTGGAAGGCGATTTCGACGCCAATTTCGCCTTTACGCGGGATGTCGGTGAAGCCTTTCTGGCCGCCTTCCCCCTGATCGTCCGCCGCCGCATGAACCAGCCCGTCACGGACGAGGATACCAACCGCCTGCTCACCTTTCGGGGGCGATATGTGGAGTTCAACCTGCTTTACGATCGCGGCACCCTGTTCGGGCTGAAGACCGGCGGCAACATCGACGCCATCCTGATGAGCCTGCCGCCACTCGCCAGCTGGCGCTAAGCGCCGAAGAACGCGCCGACGCTTGCCGGACCTCGCTCGACCGGGGGCGAACCCGGCCGAGCTTTGAGGCGCCTACTGGTACTCAGGAAAAGTGACGTCCATCTCCAGTCTCCTGGCTACGCGTCGCCACCGCGGCGACAAGGTGATCAACCACCGAATGAAGCTCTGTGCTCGCGTAAATCTGCGGCTGTTCCGGACCGGGACAGCGGTCAGTTAGCTGCGCTTGGCCGATCGGAGGCGGCCTGACCCCAGTCAGCCCGCGCCGTCGCACCGCTTTGCGCCAGCGCATCGTAGCGTTGCGCCATGACCAGGTGAGCCAAGCGGGCCTGCGGGTGCCTGGCCTTGACCGCCGCCGAAATCTCCTGTGCCGCGCGAGCCGCGTAATAGGACGGGTCCTCGGCCCACTCATCGTCGACGTCGGCATCGGTCTGCGCCAGCCGATCGAACTCGCTCGCCAGCCGCAGCAGGATGGCTTTTTCGGCTGCTCGCTCGACCTCCATGGCAGAGCGGCGGCAATGTTCGGCCTCGTCGAAATAGGTACGCTCAACCATCGGCTGTTCCCGAGCATGTGACTGGATTTGCTCGGATTAACGGCTAACTTCTGAACGGCAGACTTCTCGTCATGGTTGACGAAACGGTAACCATGCCGGCCAGCCGCCCCGAACCGGCCGCGCATCGCGGGAGGCGTCCCAGCTTGGGACGAGCCGGGCTCACTGCGTGACCATTTGCCGCCGGCTCCTGCCCACCAGCGCCCGGTCGACCAGCAGCGCAACCAGCATCGTGCAGCCGGTCAGCGGATACAGCAAACCGATGAGTCCCGCCGCGACCGTCGCCACGACACCGCTGCGCGAATCGCGCGGCAGCGGTGGCAGCGCGACCTTTCCTTTGACCCGCCGCTTCCACCACAGGACCGGTGCCGACACGCACAACAGCATCAGCGCCAGGCAGCCCGCCAGCATGATCCAGCGGTTGGCGGATCCATATTCCTCCCCCTGATGCGTGGCGATGCCCCACTCGATCACCTGCGCGCCGCCGCCGAAGCGGGAGAACGGCGCATCCTGAAGGACTCGGCCGCTGCTCGGCTCAAGGTAGAGGACGCGGGCATCTTCCGCGCGCTGGTTCACGCGGCTGAAACTGTAGGGGCGGCCGCTCTCGCCGGGCAAACCGATGATCATGGGGGCGTCCATGCCGTGCGATCGGGCGAGCGCCGCCGCCCGATCCACGCCGATATCGGTGCCGGCTCTTACGGCCGGCAACGCCGAGGCCTGCATCGCCCAGGGAAGGCTGTCGCGCTGCGCCGCAACCCCATGATCATGCCCCTCGGCAATGCTACCGGCTTGCCCGGCCCAACTCGACCCGGGCGGCGCGGGGCGGCCAAGTCCCTTGGAGTCCACCAATTGCTGCGCTTGTGCGCCCCAGAACATGGACCACGGCATGCCGGTGACCGCCAGAAAGAGGATCAGCGCTCCGGCCAGTATCCCCGTGCCGGCATGGAGGTCGCGCCAGAAGCGGCGTTTCCGAGGCGGTCCCCGGAGCGCCAGCGCCGGATTGCGCCCGCGCGGCCACCACAGGATGACGCCGGTGACGACCAGCACGATCGCCCAGCCGGCGGCAATCTCGATCAGCGCGTTGCCGAGCGGGCCGGTGATCGCCAGGCTGTGAAGATCGCGGACCGTCTTCATGACCCCGGCGGCGGCGGCGGTGCCGAGGACCGCTCCCGTGCCGGGGTCGACAAAGGCGGTCCGGGCCTGGTCGCCGACCTGGACCCGCAGGCGCCAGCTCTCGGCCCCGGAGGCCGGCAGCTCGACCTGCGTGACCTGGCCGCCGCTCTGGCGTTCGGCGGCCGCGATCAGCCGCGATGGCGGCAAGGCGTCGCGCGGCGCGGCAAGCGTGATCCAGCTGCCGTAGACCGCTCGCTCGATCTCGGGCTTGAACAGGTACAGGCCGCCGGTCACGGCCAGCCAGGCGAGGAACGGCAAGGCCAGCAGGCCGGCATAGAAGTGCCAGCGCCAGAAGGCGCGGTAAAGGTCGGTGGTCACTGGGCCGTTCCCGGCCGCGATCCCACCTTCGAGGCGAGCGCGACGGCCCTCACCGGAGTGGACATGAACATGGAGGATTCCTGACGTGAGGGAGGGTCCGGCGATTGGCTCCGCCGGCGGGCAGTCGTCAGGAGTGGTGCGGCGGCCCCGTGCTTGGCGGCGGCGGGGCGACGAGGCCTTGGCCGATGCGGGCGAGCAGCAGCGGAGCAAGCACGACTTCGGGCAGGAAGCCAGAAGCGGGCGCTACAACGTCGGGCGGAAGCGTAACGCCGAGCGCCGACGCGGCGAAGGTGCAGGGCACCGAATGCTTGGAGCTCTGGTCGGAATGGTGTTCGCCATCCGTCGGATGCGCGGCCGCGGCGGCGTGGACTTGGTCGGCGTGGTGGGCAGGTGCTGCGCTCGGCGCGAGGTTTGAGACGACCCAGCCGGAACAAAGCGCCAGGCGGATGCCGTGGGCGTCCGCAGCCGGCATCCACCCGGCCGGCACCAGAGCCCGGGCAAGCAGCGCCAGGCAGAGCAGAGGCAGCCACAGCAGGGGTAGCCACATGGACTTGGGACCGGTCAGGAGCGCGGGCCGACTCACGGGAGCCGCCTTATCCCGTGCAGGCCGCCCTGCCCACTCGGCGGTTCGTGCCGGGACCTCGTGGCCACGACGGTCACTCTCACCGGGATCTACAGCAGCGAAAGCGGGTCGCGGCCCGTCAGGTCCGGCGCGGCGGCCAGCTGCGAGCCGATCGGGTGCCAGTGCTGGCGGCGCAGCTGGCGGGCGTCCAACCAGTCGGCGGCGCGCATCGCCCAGCCGGTCCGGTGCGACCCGAGCGGGCCGGCAGACAGGATCCGCTCGGCCGCGTCAGGCAGGAACGGCGGCCGCCGGCTGTAGGACCACAGCTCCAGCCGGGTGGTCGGATGGTCGCTGTCGGCGCGGGCGTGGAAGCCGAAGGTGTCGGCCACCACCAGGGTGTTGGCGGGCACGGCGAAGCGGGTCGGCGGCGGCAGGCCAAGCGCGGCCAGCTCCTCGGCGGCGATGCGCAGGGAGCCGCGCTGCGACAGGCGGTCGCCGCCGTCCAGCACCGTCTGGCTCCGGCGTCCTTCCCACGCGAGCCGCTCGGGCGTCAGCCGGTGCGAGCCGGCCACATAGGTCAGCGGGCGGCCGTCGTCGGGCACGTCGGCCAGGAACAGCCAGGCCTTGAGCGAGGGGTGGAAGCAGTCGGCGTGAAGCTCGATTTGCGGATCGGCGCGCTCGGCCGCGACGGCGCCGCCGAGGATCGTCTGGAGAAAGTGGAGCGGCGGGGTACGGGTGGTGCCGACGTAAGCGAACAGCGCCCGGAGGTCGCGACGCTGGAGCAGCGCGGCAAGCTCGGGCAACTGGCGCAGGGTTTCGCCCTCAAGGGCGACCCGGGCAGTTACCGTGTCGCCCTGCAGGTGCGCGCGCATCGGCCGGCGGGTGGTGGCAAGCCGCTGCTGAAGCGCGGCGAAGTCGGCTGGCGGAAGCACATCGTCGAGGCGGACAAAACCGTCCCGGTCGAACCGTTCGCGCCAGTCGGCGGGAACGCTCCGGGCGAGCGCCCGGCGGCGGCGGGTGGCCAGGCCGTGGGCGAGCTGGAGCCGGCGGGCGTGCAGGCCGAGCCGGTTCAGCCGGCGCGAGCCCAGCACGGGATTGTCGACAAAGCTCTTGGCACCGGTTGCCAGCGCCAGGGTCCACAGCGGTGCGCGCCACCACTGCCGCGTCAACCGCATAGCCATGGCGCGCGTTCCTTTGCCGGATCAGCGGACCCGCGGACCGCCGAACGGCAGCGGCGGTGGCGGGCGACGGTCGCGGCGCGGCAGCTGCGCCTGGTAGGCAACGCCGCAATGCTGGACGCAATAAGGAAAGCCGGGGTTCGACTGCTGCCCACAGAAATGGAAGTCGGGCTCGCCCGGGTGACCGACCGGCCACTTGCAGATGCGATCGTTAAGGTCGAGCAGGCCGGTCCTGTCGGCAACGGCCGAACTCGGCTTGGCCGGAACCAGCCGGCGCGGCGGGGCCGGCGGGATCGGCGCCTGCTGCTCGCCCGGGCCCTGGCGGACGAAGCCGCCCGGACCGATGGAGCGATATTGCATGGTCGGTGCGGGCGGAGCGGCTGCCGCCGCCGGTGCGGGCGCCGGTTCGGCGGCGGCCGGCGGCATGGGGGCGGCGGCCTCCAGCACGGCGGCGATCGCCGGGCGTGCCCTGACCCGGGTCGGCTCGGGCGCGATCGGCTTGGCCGTCTGGACGGGCTCAGGCGGCGGGGCAGCGGCGGCGGGGGCCGGATCGGCCGCGCGTTCCTCGCCCGGCTTGACTGGCGAAGGCCGTGAATCGAGACCGAGGCGATGGGCCTTGCCGATCACCGCATTGCGGCTGACGCCGCCCAGCTCCTCCGCGATCATGCTGGCGGTCTTGCCTTCGTTCCACATCGCCTTCAGGCGCTCGATCCGCTCGTCGGTCCAGCTCATGGGTCTGTTCTGTGCTTTCCTTGTGGCCGCGCAGCCGATAGGCGGCTTAACCGTGAACAACCAGCCTCATCACCGTTGGACCAGCACCGCACCGGGCGAACCGCGCCTGCAGGGGGTCAATTGGGGAGGGCTGAAGACCCTCTATGTCAAGGAAGTGCGCCGCTTTTTCAAGGTCCAGACCCAAACCGTCTGGGCCCCGGCGGTGACCACCCTGATGTTCCTGATCATCTTCACCGTAGCCCTTGGCCGCCAAGGCAAGGTGGTGCTGGGCGTGCCGTTCGCGGACTTCATCGCGCCGGGCCTGATCGTCATGGCGATGATGCAGAATGCGTTTGCCAATTCGAGCTTCTCGCTGTTGGTGGGCAAGATCCAGGGCACCATTGTCGACTATCTGATGCCGCCGCTGTCGACCGGTGAGCTGATCGCCGGGCTGGTCGGGGCGGCGGTGACTCGGGCCTTCCTGGTCGGCGGGGCGGTGTGGCTGGCGATGGCCCTGTTCCCGGGCGTGCACGTGGCCATGCGCCATCCCCTCGCCGCCTTGTGGTTCGGCTTGATGGGAGCGCTGCTGCTGAGCTTCCTGGGGCTGCTGACCAGCATCTGGGCGGAGAAGTTCGACCATGCGGCGGCGGTGACCAACTTCGTGGTCGCGCCCTTGTCGCTGCTGAGCGGGACGTTCTACTCGGTCGAGCAGCTGTCGCCGTTGTTCCGCGGGATCAGCCACGCCAACCCGTTCTTCTACGTGATCAGCGGGTTCCGCTACGGCTTTCTCCAGGCGGCCGACTCGCCGCTGCTGGTGGGTGCGATCGGGCTGGCGGTGCTCAACCTGGCGCTGTGGGCGTTGTGCTACGGGCTGCTCAAAAGCGGCTGGAAGATCAAGAACTGAGCTAACTCAGCTACTTGGCGGTTTAACGTAGTTGAACGGCGGCTAACGGACGCGTTCAGGGTCGTCACACCCCCGTTCCAATAGAAGCGGTGACATCGCTACTCAAAGGGAGTGCATGACATGCGTAAGTTCTTCATCGCCGCCGCCATCGCCACCAGCGCGCTGACTGCTGCGGTTCCTGCCGCCGCCCAATATCGTCCTCAGGGCTATGGCTACAATAGCGGCGGCGCCGTTCGCAGCTACATCGTTCGGGCCGATCAGCTGCGCCAGCGCATCGACCAGCTCGACCGCCGCAACCGGATCAGCAACCGTGAAGCCAACCAGCTGCGCCGCGCCGCCGCCGACCTGCAGAACCGCACCCGCGCTTATGCCCGGGGTGGCCTGAACAACCGCGAGCGCCATGAACTCGATCAGCGTTTCGCCCAGTTGCAACAGGCGATGCGAAACGAGCGGTTCGACGGCAACGACCGTCGTGGTGGTCGCTGGAATGACGACGATCGCCGCAACGGTCGTTACCACGATCGCGATCGCGACGGCCGTGACGACCGCTACGAGGACGATCGGGGCCGTTACCCCGGCTAAGGGGTGGTTCCGCTCGCCAGCCGAGCTATAAGGGGCGCGGCTTCCTGCCCGGAGGCCGCGCCCTTACCTTTTTTGCGATCATCGGGAGCCGCCCACATGGCCATCACGCCGCTTATGCCCGTCTACCCGCGCTCGGAAGTGCGTCCGGTCAAGGGCGAGGGCGTGTACCTGATCGGCGAGGGCGGCGAGCGTTACCTGGACTTCGCCAGCGGCATCGCGGTCAATCTCCTGGGCCACAGCCACCCGCACCTGATCGCCGCCATCCAACGTCAGGCCGAGACGCTGATGCACGTGTCGAACCTGTACGGCTCACCCCAGGGCGAAAGCCTGGCGAAGCGGCTGACCGAAATGACCTTTGCCGACACCGTGTTCTTCACCAACTCGGGCGCCGAAGCGGTGGAGTGCGCGATCAAGACGGCGCGGCGCTACCACCATGCGCGCGGCAACCCGCACAAGCACACGCTGATCACCTTCACCAACGCCTTCCACGGGCGGACCATGGCGACCATCAGCGCAACTGATCAGGTCAAGCTGCGCGACGGCTTCGCCCCGCTGCTGGAAGGCTTCAAGGTGGTGGAATTCGACAATCTCGACGCCGCGCTGGCGGCGGTGGACGAGAACACCGCCGGCTTCCTGGTCGAGCCGATCCAGGGCGAAGGCGGCATCCGGCCGGCCTCGCCCGAGTTCATGCGCGGCCTGCGCAAGGTGTGCGACGAACAGGATCTGATGCTGGTGCTGGACGAGGTGCAGTGCGGCGTGGCGCGCACCGGCACGCTCTACGCCTACGAACAATACGGCATCACGCCCGACATCCTGGCCTCGGCCAAGGGCATCGGCGGCGGCTTTCCGCTGGGCGCCTGCCTGGCGACCGAGCATGCGGCGCAGGGCATGGTGATCGGCACTCACGGGTCGACCTATGGCGGCAACCCGCTGGCGATGGCCGCCGGCGAAGCCGTGCTGGACGTGGTGGCGACGCCCGAATTCCTGGCCCACGTGCGGGAGATGGGCGAGCGGCTGCGCTCGGCCCTGGAGCAGATGATTCCCAATCACGACCACCTGTTCGAAAGCGTCCGCGGGATTGGCCTGATGCTGGGCGTCCGGATGAAGACCGACAGCCGCGCGTTCGTCGGTTACCTGCGCACCCGCGGCATCCTGACGGTGGCGGCGGGCGACAATGTTATGCGCGTGCTGCCGCCGCTGGTGATCGAGGAAGCGCATGTGCGCGAGTTCGTCGATCGCCTCAGCGCGGCGGCAGCGGAGTATGAGGTGCCGGCGCAGGCTGCCTGACCGCCCCGCCTGCAAGGCCACGCCGCATTCAATTCCCCGCAACCGTTCGGACGGTAGAGGATCGCCTCGCGCAGCGTTGGGCTGATAGTGAACATCATCAAGAGACTTGGAGCCGGATGTTGGGCGTGATGACAAGTGCGGATGACGCCGGCGTGCCGGGTGCGGCGGCTGGACCCGATCCGCGGCTGCTGATGAAGGAACTGGCGACCTATCGGGAGCCGAGCCTGGCGCGCAGCCTGTTTGAGCTTGGCTCCACCCTGTTCCCGTTCGTGCTGGTGTACACGGCGATGTTGGTCGGACTGGAGCTTGGCTATTATCTGGCACTGGTGCTGGCCCTGCCGGCCGGTGGGCTGCTGCTGCGGCTGTTCCTGATCCAGCACGACTGTGGCCACGGCTCCTTTTTCCGCAGCCGGGCGGCGAGCGACTGGCTGGGACGGTGCCTGGGCGTGCTGACCTTCACGCCATACGAATGCTGGCGGCGCGCGCATGCGCTGCATCACGCCAGCACCGGTAATCTCGACGCGCGCGGCTTCGGGGACATCGACACGCTGACCGTGCGCGAATACCGCGCCCTGCCGCGCTGGCGGCGGCTGGCCTATCGCGCCTACCGTCATCCGCTGGTGCTGTTCGGATTGGGGCCCGCCTACCTGTTCATCCTGCGGCATCGCCTGCCGATCGGACTGATGAAGGAAGGGCGACGTTACTGGATCAGTGCGTTCGGCACCAACCTGGCCATCGTCGCGGTGGCGGCGCTGCTGGCGAGCCAGGTGCAGCTGCTGAGCCTGGTGCTGGCCCACCTGCTGACGGTGCTGGTTGCCGGATCGGGGGGCGTGGCCTTGTTCTACTTCCAGCACCAGTTCGAGGACACCCACTGGGACCGCGCGTCGGACTGGTCGTTCCATCATTCCGCGCTGCACGGCAGTTCGCACCTGCATCTACCGGGCGTGCTGCGCTGGGTGACGGCGAACATCGGCATTCACCATGTCCACCATCTGGTTAGCCGGATCCCGTTCTATCGCCTGGGCGAGGTGCTGCGCGACCGGCCGGAACTGACGGGGATCAGCCGCTTGAGCCTGCGCAGCGCGTGGCGAAGCCTGCGCCTGACTCTGTGGGATGAGGACAATCGCCGGCTGACGACCTTCGCCGCGGCTCGGTGAGGGTTTGGAGAGAGCGGATTACTTGATCGTGCCGACACGCTTGGCGTTGGTGAGCGCGCGCAGGGCCTCGACCCTGATGCGCAGCTCGGCTTGTTCCGTATCGCTGAGGCCGCCGGCGGTATAGCGTTCTTCCAGCGTGCGAAGCTCGCCCGCCTCCCGCTTCAAATGGCGGGCCTGCCGGTGGGAGAGCTGCCCGCTGGCCCGGCCATGCTCGATGTCGGAGCGGACCTCCCGCACCTCCCGGCCGATGTCCGGATTGTAGCTTGGCGTCGTTCGCGGGGCCGGAGCCGGCGGGCCGTAGATCGGCGAGGGCGGATAGACGGCCAGCATGGCGGCGGTGACGGCAGCAAGGACGGGCATGACCTCTCCTCCACAAACGCGAATAGCGAACGGTTTACGCTGTTCCCTGCGCCGGATCCGTAAGGCGGGCGACAGCCTTCTTGCGCCCTGCCCTATCGCTCGGCGCCATTAACGAGTAGGCGCTGCGATTATGCAACATGATGGAATCCATCCGGCGCTGCGGCAGGCGCTGGACGCGCGCGGCTATGAAACACTGACTTCGGTCCAGGCGGCGGTGGTCGAGGAGCAGGCGCGCGGGCGCGACCTGGTGGTGTCGGCCAAGACCGGGTCGGGCAAGACGGTGGCTTTCGGGCTGGCGATGGCCGAACAGCTGATCGAGGGCGAGCGGGCCCCATGGAGCCGCGAACCGCTGGCGCTGGTGATCGCGCCGACGCGCGAGCTGGCGCTGCAGGTCAGCAAGGAATTGCAATGGCTCTACGACGGCGCCGGGGCGCGGGTCGTGACCTGCGTCGGCGGCATGGACCCGATGAAGGAACGCCGCGCCCTGCAAGGCGGCGCGCACATCGTGGTCGGGACGCCGGGGCGCCTGCGCGATCACCTGGAGCGCGGGGCGCTGGACCTGTCGGCGCTGCGGGTGGCGGTGCTCGACGAGGCCGACGAGATGCTCGACATGGGGTTCCGCGAGGAGCTGGAGGAGATCCTCGACGCCACTCCGGACGGCCGGCGAACGCTGCTGTTCTCGGCCACCATGCCGCGGCCGATCGTGGCCATGGCCAAGCGCTACCAGAAGGATGCGCTGCGGATCGAGACGGTTGGCGCGGCCGAGGCCCATGCCGACATCGCCTACCAGGCGGTGGCCGTGTCGCCGACCGACATCGAGCATGTCGTTGTCAACCTGCTTCGGCTGCACGAGGCGGAGACCGCCATCCTGTTCTGCGCCACCCGCGAAGCGGTGCGCCGGCTGCACGCCAGCCTGACCGAGCGCGGATTCGGGGCGGTGGCGCTGTCGGGCGAGCACAGCCAGAACGAACGCAACAACGCACTGCAGGCGCTACGCGACCAGCGCGCCCGGGTGTGCGTGGCGACGGACGTGGCGGCGCGCGGCATCGACCTGCCGAGCGTCAGCCTGGTGATCCACGTCGAGTTGCCGCGCGATGCGGAGGCCTTGCAGCACCGCTCGGGCCGGACCGGGCGCGCCGGGCGCAAGGGCGTGGCGGTGCTGATCGTCCCCTTCCGCCGCCGCCGGCAGGTCGAATCGATGCTTCGCGCGGCGCGGATCGAGGCCGAGTGGATCGATCCGCCCACGCCCGAGCAGGTGCGGGAAAAGGACCGCGAGCGGCTGCTGGAGAAGCTGGCGACGCCGGTCGAGAGCGACGAGGAGGACCTGGCGCTGGCCGGGGCGATCATGGCCCGGATGGAGCCGCAGGCGATCGCCGAAGCGCTGGTGCGGACGCTCCGGACCGAGCTGCCGGCGCCGGAGGACGTGCTTGCGGCCGGGGCGCGTGAGGAGCGCGACGCCGGGCCACGGGCCGGATTCGACGGGTCGACCTGGTTCCGGATGAACGCCGGACGGCGGCACAATGCCGACCCGCGCTGGCTGCTGCCGCTGATCTGCCGCTACGGGCACGTCGGGCGGCAGGACATCGGCGCGATTCGGGTGGCGCAGAACGAGAGCTATTTCGAAGTGACGCCCCGGGCGACGCCCGGGTTCCTGAAAGCGCTGCGCCGGGCGGTGATCGCTCCGGAGGACGACGGCCTGGTGATCGAGCAGGCACCGCCCCGCGATGCCGAAGCTGCGGCGCGGCCGGTTGGCGGACGGGCGCCTGGGCCCGGTCCGGCCAAGCCGGGCGGGCCCCGAAGGAAGCCGCGCGAGGCCTAGTCGTCCGCGGCCGAACGGACAATGGCGATGGCCGAGCCCAGCACCGCCGCATCCTCGACAAAGCCGGTTCCTGTCTGGCCGTAGCTGCGCATGGCGCGGATCCGGGCGTAAAAGGTCGGGTAGGACGCGGCCACCGCCACCCCGGCTCCGAGCACGCCGGCCAGCACCTTGTTGTCACGGGCGAGCGCTGCGGCGGAGACCGCACCGGTGACCAGCCGGGCGGCAAGGCCGGCCAGCACGATGCGGTCGGGCGCGCTTTTCATCTTGTCGCCGGCGATCTCGCCCGCGGCCAGCGCCACGGTGCCGGCGGCCACCCACTTGTTTGACAGCAGGCCGAGCAGGCCGGGCTGCGGGGGCAGGTCGCCGCGGGCGGCCGCGACGCTGACGGCGGCCAGCGGGGCCATGGAACGGGCGCCGGCGGTGGCGGCGAGAAGCAGGGGCTGGAGCATGAGTGGTCCTTGATTGTGCGGGTCGGGGGGTGAACGCCTTTCGCGGCCGCCTGCTCCCCCAGCCAAACTTGCTGTGCCCTGCCCCGCTTCCTATCTCGCTGCCGTATGACTCCCGACATCAAGACTGTGGACGTGGCGCTGGGCGTCACCATTCCGACGCGCCACGCGCGGGGCCGGGCAGCGCGGCTGGGGCCGGCGCTCGACGCCGTGCTGTCCGCGCACGACTATCCGCCGCAGATCGAGCAGATCCTGGCGGAGGCGCTGGTGTTGACCGCGCTGCTGGGCTCGCTGCTCAAGGACCCGAACGGGCAGCTGACCATGCAGGCGCAGACCAAAGAGGGCATCGTTGACCTCCTGGTGTGCGACTATCTGGCGGGCGAGCTGCGCGGCTACGTTCGGCACGACCCGGCGCGGCTGGCCGATGCGCGGACGCCCAGCCTCTCCAGCCTGTTCGGCCACGGCTACCTGGCGATCACCTTTGACCAGCCGGCGACCGACGAACGCTACCAGGGAATCGTGCCGCTGGAGGGCGCCAGCCTGGCCGAAGCGGCGCAAAGCTATTTCGCGCAGTCGGAGCAAATCCCGAGCATCGTCCGCCTCGCCGTGCGCAAGGGCGCCGATGGCAAGTGGATCGGCGGCGGCGTGCTGTTCCAGCACCTGCCCGAAGGCGAGGTCGGCCGCGAGCGGCTGCACACCCGGGTGGATCATCCCGACTGGGACCATGTCGCCGCGCTGGCCGGAAGCACGGCAGTCGACGAGCTGACCGATCCGGACCTGCCGCTGGAGGAACTCGTCTGGCGATTGTTCCACGAGGAGCCGGAAGTGCGCACCCTGGAAACGGTGCCGCTCGCCCGCGGCTGCCGCTGCAATCCCGATTATGTGGCGTCGGTGATCGCTCGCTTCCCGGCGGAGGAACGGGCGGAGATGGCCGGCGAAGACGGGGTGATCCGGGTCGATTGCGAATTCTGCTCCACCAGCTTTCCGATTCACTTCGACTGAGTTCTTCGTGGTAAACCGCCGCGAAATGCGCCGCTTCCTGCTTCCCCTTGCCGCCCTTGGCATATCGGCGGCAGCGGTGGCCACGCCCGCGATCCTGCCCGGGGTGGCGCCCGGCTTGTGGGAGGTCAGCCGTAGCGCCACCGGCCGGGCGCCCGTGCGGCTGTGTCTGCCCGACCTCGCCGCCATGGCACAGTGGGAACATCGCGGTGGCGCCTGCACCCGCGTCGTGCTGTCGCAGACGGCGCGAGAGGCAGTGATTCACTACACGTGCCCGGCCGGCGATTTTGGCCGATCCCGGATGACGGTGGTGACCCCGCGCTCGCTGCGGATGGAAACGCAGGGCATTCATGGCGGCGAGCCGTTCTCCTACAAACTTTATGCGCGAAGAGCCGGAAATTGCTGAGCCATTAAGGCTTGGTTTAACGTTGATCAGCTAGCTAAGGCTGGTGTCCGGCTTCTTTGGGGCACGCTTTCCTCCCTATCGGGCTTGCCCCGAACCTGGGCCGCCTTCGGGCGGCCCTTCTTTTTTGCCCCGCCGCCATTTGCAGCCTATCAGCCCCGCGCCATGATCCACTCCCGTTTCGCCGTCGTTCTGCTGTCCGGAGGTCTCGACTCCATGGTCTGCGCCGCACTTGCGCGTGAGGCCGGGTTCCGGGTCCTGGCGCTGACCGTTGATTACAACCAGCGGCACCGGATCGAGCTGGAGGCGGCGCGGCGGATCGCGGCCGACCTGGCCGATGAGCATATCCTGCTGCCTCTCGACCTGACCGCGTTCGGCGGTTCGGCGCTGACCAGCGCCACGGCCGTGCCGAAGGACGGCGTGGGCGAGGGCATTCCAGTGACCTACGTTCCCGCGCGCAACACGATCTTTCTCAGCCTCGCGCTCGGCTATGCTGAAGCGCGCGGAGCCCGCGATTTGTTCGTGGGCGTCAATGCGCTCGACTATTCGGGCTATCCGGACTGCCGGCCGGAATTCATCACCGGGTTCGAGCGCCTGGCGAACCTCGCCACCAAGGCCGGGGTCGAGGGCGAGGGCTTCACCGTTCACGCCCCCCTGCAGCACATGACCAAGGCCGACATCGCCCGGGAAGCGACTCGGCTGGGGCTCGACGCAGGGATGAGCCACAGCTGCTACGATCCCCCCGCGGACGGCGGCGCCTGCGGCGCGTGCGATGCCTGCCGCCTGCGAGCCAAGGGCTTCGCCGATGCCGGCGTGCCCGATCCGACGCGCTACGCCTGAGCAATGAGCTACGCGGTCAAGGAATGTTTTCTCACCCTGCAGGGCGAGGGCTGCCAGGCAGGCAGCCGCGCCGTGTTCCTGCGCTTTGCCGGCTGCAACCTGTGGAGCGGGCGGGAGCAGGACCGGGCGGCGGCGCAGTGTCGGTTCTGCGACACCGACTTTGTCGGAACGGACGGGCCGGGCGGCGGCAAATTTGCGGACAGCGCGGCCGTGGCTGATCGGGTCGAGCAGTTGTGGGGTCCGGGCACCGAGCGACGCCTGGCGGTGGTCACCGGCGGCGAGCCGATGCTGCAACTCGACCCGGCGCTGGTCGCAGCGCTGCACGAGCGCGGCTTCCGGGTGGCGGCGGAGAGCAACGGCACCCTGCCCGCGGTGGCCGGGCTCGACTGGCTGTGCGTCAGCCCCAAGGCCGGGACACAGGTGGTGCAGCGGTCGGGCGACGAGCTGAAGCTCGTCTGGCCGCAGGACGGAATCGACCCGGCGGAGCTGGAAGGGTGGGATTTCGCCCACTTTCTGGTGCAGCCGCTGGACGGGGTTGATCAGGCCGCGTCCGTGCAGGCGGCGATCGCGCTGGCGATGGCCCGGCCGCGGTGGCGACTGAGCCTGCAGGCGCACAAGGTCGTGGGGCTGGCCTGAACTAGGCGCCGTTTCCGGAGGCGTTGTCCGCCGGCGCCGGCGCCGGCCCGTTGCCGTCCGCAGCGTTGCCTTCGTTTGCCAGGTCGATGTCGGGCGCGACGTCCGCCGCCATGTTGGCCGAATCGGCGGTGGCCGCGTCGATGGCGGTGATGTCGTTGGCCACGATCGCGTCGCGGGTGAAGTCTTCCTCGGCGGCCGTGCCGTTGCCGGCGGCCGCCTGTTCCTTGCCGCAGGCGGAGAGCGACAGGGCGGCGGCGGCGAGAAGGACGAAGCGGGTCATCGGGCGCGCAGGGCTCCAGGCAAATGAAAAGAGGCTGCCGGTGGATTACCGGCAGCCTCTCCAAAAGCCAACGCCTCCTTGGCAGGAGGCGTTTGGACTTACATCGCGTTGGTGGAGTTCATGGTCGCTGAGGTGTTGGCGTCCATCGAATTCATGCTGTTACCCGACATGTTGGACATGCCCGACATGTTGCCGGACATGTTGGCATCCATGCTGTTGGTCATGTTCGCGTCCATGGTCATGTTGGCGTCCATGGCGTTCATGTCGGTCATGCCGGCATTCATGTCGGTCATGCCGGCATTCATGTCGGTGGTCAGGTTGACGTCTTCGGTGGTGTTGTTGGCGGCTTCGTTGCTGCTGCAAGCAGAAACCGCAAGGGCCGCACCGGCGACCAGGATCAGAGCACGCATTGTTAAACTCCCTTCGGAAAAATTGATCTGGCGCGGTTTGCCCGCGTCACAAATCGGCGGCACAATAGATTGGCCGCGCCCCTCTCTCAAGAGGTATCATAAGCCGACCCAATTTCCGTAATGAAATCAGGAAGGTGGCGCCTCAACGCAGCGTCCAGGGCGGATGTTCCGGCCCCCAGTCCGAGCTGGGCGACGCTGGTGACTCCGAACTCGGCGATGCCGCAGGGCACGATCCCGCCGAAATGCGACAGATCCGGCGACAGGTTGATGGAAAAGCCGTGCAGCGTCACCCAGCGCCGTACGCGGACGCCGATGGCGCCGATCTTGGCTTCATTGACCCCTTCCCCGACCCAAATCCCGATGCGGCCGGGCTCGCGCCGGGCGACGACGTCCAGGTCGCCGAGCGCGGCGATCATCCAGCCTTCGAGCGCGTGGACGAAGCGGCGGATGTCCCGGCCCCGCCGGTGGAGGTCGAGCATCAGGTAACCAACCCGCTGACCTGGACCATGATAGGTATAACGCCCGCCCCGCCCGGCCTCGAACACCGGAAAGGACTGCGGGTTGAACAGCTCGGCCGGATCGGCGCTGGTGCCGGCGGTGAACAGGGACGGATGCTGGAGGAGCCAGATGCACTCGCGCGCACCGTGGTCGCGGATGGCACGGGCGCGGTCCTCCATGAAGGCGAGCGCCTCCGGGTAGGGCACCAGCCCTTCGCTGACCCGCCATTCGATGTCGTCGATGCCGCTCATGCGGGTTTGCGCATGCCGCCGCAAAGCCGGGCTCGCAAGCGTTGCCACGCCGCGGCGGCGCCCGCATAAGCTCGCCGCCATGCATGGGAGGGAAGCTGCGTGACGCGGTTGTCGTTGGGAAGGGCATGGACGGAGACACGGGCGGTGCTCGCCCGCGACGGGCGGCTGCTGTGGCCGCTTGGGCTCGCCTTTATGGCCTTTCCCGGCTTGGTCGCCGGACAGTTCGTGCCGGCCTCACCCGCGGCGGCCGAAGAAGCGTCGGGCGGCGCCATGCTGGTACTGCTCGCCTCCTTGCTGCTGGCGTTCGTCGGGCAATTGTCGATCCAGTGGCTGGCGCTGCGCCCGGGCGAGCGGGTGGCCGACGCCATTCGCCGCGCGACCCGCGCCATGCCGCGGCTGTTCGTTGCGCTTTTGCTGGTCAGCCTGCCGCTGGCCTTTCTTGTTGCCCCCTTGCTAACCGTCGCGACCAAGGGCGGCGCGGCGGCAAGCGGCGCGGTGCTGGCCATCGGCCTCTTCATGATCGTCAGCCTGTTCCTGCTGGTCCGGCTGGTGCTGAGTTCACCGGTGGCGGCCGCGGAAGGGCTTGGGCCGCTGGCGCTGCTTCGGCGGAGCTGGCAGCTGACGCGCGGCAATACGCTGCGGATGTACGGCTTTCTGCTGATGTTCCTGGCGCTGCTGATCATCGTCAGCGGGGCGGTCACCGCCGTCCTGGGCTCGATCATCATCCTGGTCGCCGGCCAGCCGGAGCCGTGGAGCGCGTCGGCGGTGCTGGTCGGCATCGTGGGGCAACTGGCCCAATTGGCGGTGGCGGTGCCGTTCACCGTCATGCTCGCCCGGCTCTACGCGCAGGCGGCGGGCGACGGGGTGCAGTGACGCCAGCCGCCGCCGCCGGCCGGTCCTGAGGCTCGCTGGCGCGGGCGCGGGACCGTGCTAGAGAGGAGAACCATGACGGACCTGTTCGGCTCTTCCCCATCCTCCCCCGCCACCCCCGACAGCTACGACGCGTCGTCGATCGAGGTGCTGGAGGGACTGGAGCCCGTGCGGCGCCGGCCGGGCATGTACATCGGCGGCACCGACGAGCGCGCGCTTCACCACCTCGCGGCCGAGGTCATCGACAATTCGATGGACGAGGCCGTCGCTGGCCATGCCAGCCGGATCGAGATCGTGCTGGAGGTGGGCAACCGGCTGACCGTCACCGACAACGGGCGCGGCATGCCAGTCGACCCGCACCCCAAATATCCGGGCAAGTCGGCGCTGGAGGTGATCCTCACCATGCTCCACTCAGGCGGCAAGTTCGAAGGCAAGGCCTACAGCACGTCGGGCGGACTGCACGGGGTGGGGGTCAGCGTGGTCAACGCGCTGTCCACCGAAACCGTGGTCGAGGTGGCGCGGGAGAAGAAGCTGTTCCGCCAGACCTTCGCCAAGGGGTTGCCGCTCGGCCCGCTCCAGGAGGTCGGCGCCGCGCCCAACCGGCGCGGCACCACCGTATCCTTTCATCCCGATCCGGAGATCTTCGGCGAGCTCCAGTTCGATCCGGCCCGCCTGTATCGCCTCGCCCGGTCCAAGGCCTATCTGTTCGCCGGGGTGGAGATCCGCTGGCGCTGCGACGCCTCGCTGGCCGGAGCCGACGTGCCGGAACAGGCAGTGTTCCAGTTTCCCGGCGGGCTGGCCGACCACTTGGCCGAGCAGCTCGGCGACCGGCCCGCGGTCACCAACCAGCCCTTCGCCGGTCGACAGGACTTCGCCGATGGCCAGGGCAGCGCGGAATGGGCCGTCGCCTGGCCGCTCTACTCGGACGGCTCCGAAAGCTATTACTGCAACACCATTCCGACGCCCGACGGCGGCACCCACGAGGCCGGGCTGCGCGGCGCCCTGTCCAAGGGCCTCCGCGCATTCGGCGAGCTGGTCGGCAACAAGCGGGCCAAGGACATCACGCCCGACGACGTGATGAACGGCGTCGAGCTGATGCTCAGCGTGTTCATCCGCAATCCTCAATTTCAGAGCCAGACCAAGGACCGGCTGACGTCGCTGGAGGCCGCGCGCTTCGTGGAAGCGGCGGTGCGCGACCATTTCGACCACTACCTGGCCGACAACATGGATCGCGGCCGCGCCCTGCTCGGGTCCATCATCGAGCGGATGGACGAGCGGTTGAAGCGCCGGGCCGAGCGTGAGGTCAAGCGCAAGACGGCGACCAGCGCGCGCAAGCTGCGGCTCCCCGGCAAGCTCACCGACTGCGCCTCGGACGATCCCGACGGCACCGAATTGTTCATCGTCGAGGGCGACAGCGCCGGCGGCTCGGCCAAGCAGGCCCGCAACCGCAAGACCCAGGCGATCCTTCCGATCCGGGGCAAGATCCTCAACGTCGCCAGCGCCACCGCCGACAAGATCCGCGCCAACAGCGAAATCGCCGACCTGCAGCTGGCGCTCGGCTGCGGCATCCGCGACAAGTGGGACGAAAGCGCGCTGCGCTACGAGCGGATCGTCATCATGACCGACGCCGACGTCGACGGCGCCCACATCGCCACCTTGCTGATGACCTTCTTCTTTCAGGAAATGCCGGAGCTGGTCCGACGCGGGCATCTGTTCCTCGCCCAGCCGCCGCTCTACCGCCTGACCGCCGGCAACAAGACGCTCTACGCCCGCGACGACGCCCACCGGGCCGAGCTGGAACGCAAGGAGTTCAAGGGCAAGAAGGTGGAGGTCAGCCGCTTCAAGGGCCTGGGCGAGATGAACCCCAACCAGCTCAAGGAAACCACCATGGACCCAGCCACTCGGTCCATGCTGCGGGTCACGCTGCCGAGCCAGTACGAGGACCGCCAGCCGGTCAAGGACCTGGTCGAGCGGCTGATGGGCAAGAACCCCGAACACCGCTTCGCCTTTATCCAAAGCCGCGCCGCCGCCATCGAGGACGACGCCATCGACGTTTGAGTTTGAAATTGACGATTTGAACGCTGCCAATGTCGGGAACGGGTGGAAAGCGGACGTTGCATAAACTCGCGATCTGACCCACTCTCGCACGCGTGAATTGGGTCATCCGGCGCATCTTGGTTCCATTCGCAGTGGGTTGCGCAGTCTGCACTGTTCTTGTGCTCATCTGGGCGGCGTGGCTTGATGACACGGGCGCGAGCCTCAGCCTTCAAGACTTCGCTTTAGCGGCACTTCTCGTTCTTCCGTTCCAAATGATCGGTTTGACCCTGCTTTTGCCAATCGCTCTACTTCTATGTGACCTCTCGCTCCCCAGACCAAGTTACCCCGTGACATTGGCCGCCGTAGGGGCGGTTCTGGGGGCGGGGCTCGGGACTGTGGCTCTATTGCCCACGGGCGAGCAGCTCCCCGTTCTCCGATTGATCCTTCCGGCGACTTGCGGCGCATTGTCCGCTCTGGTTTGGTTTGCCTTCAATCGGGATGCAATCAAGCGCTAGCCTAATGTCCGCAATGGGTCGGAAGCGGACGTCAGAAGCGTGGCTCATGGCGAATGCCGCCGAAGTTCATGCCGCAAGCCCAAAGGTCCAATTCATCAGTGTTGATCCGGTAGGTGGCGGTAGCTGAGAAGTATTGACCGTCGTCCATCATCAACTTCGCGGGGTCGATCGGCTCAAGGACGAACTTGCCTCCGGGCAAACCTCGATAGCCGGCCTTCTGAATCTCCACGCTCACCAGATTTCGTTGAACCCTGTCCCGTCTTGTCGCAAAGCGATACTCACGCCTGAGACTAGCCAAGTCTCGCAAGCATACATCTTGTGCAAGCCGCTTTTCGAGCATTGTCACAATTCTCGCTGAAGGCTTGTCTCCGCCGCAGCCTGCGAGTGTCATTGAGGCCAGGATGACAGCAAAACGTAAGCGGAACATCGGGACAGGATAGGCTCGAGGCCTCGGTCCGCGATGATCAAGGCACCGCGTTTGCGGAGCTATTGTTCGTCGCCGAGCCATTCGCTGTTTCTGCCCGTCCCCAGGTCGAGTGTGTCAACTTTACCATTGGTCCGGGCTACCCCGTGACGGACCAGCTTCCACAAGGTCACTGCGATGATCAGGAAACCTACTATCGCTGCGGCGAGATGAAACACGCTCATGCTGCTCTTCTCACTCTGGCGAACAACGTTCCTAATGGGCCGAAAGCGGACATCCGTAAATCCCGAAACCTACTTGGGCCACGACCACATTGCCTCCCTCGCTTCATACCAATTCGAAGAAATCCCTGTCCTACACGCCCACGCTATGTTCCAATCTGGTTCATGGACCAGCACCAGACCTCACCAAAGCCGCGCGGCAAGAAGGTTGCGCCGCCCTTCACCCCGGTCCCGCGCCGCCATCGTCACGACGGCTGGACCGCCGAGCGCCAGGCGGAGTTCCTGGAGACCCTCGCCGAGACCGGCAGCGTCACCGCCGCCGCCCGCGCCGTTGGCATGGATCGACGCTCCGCCTACGTCCTGCGCCGCGGCCCGAGCGGCGAGGCGTTCGCCGCCGCCTGGGACGCCGCGCTCGACAGTTCGCACCAGCACCTGCACGAGGCGGCGCTCGCCCGTGCCATCCATGGCGTGCCCCGCCCCATCTTCCGCGGCGGCGAGCAGGTCGGCGAGTACCGCCATTTCGACGAGCGGCTGACCACCTTTCTCCTCCGCGCCCGCTCGCCGCAGCGCTTCGGCCGCTGGCGCGACTCGGAGGAGCCGACCCTCCCGCTTGATCCTGACTCCGTGCTGGCGATGCTGATGGCCTCGCGCCAGCTGGCGGAAAGCGACACCCGTCGCCCGCCCCGTCCTCGCCCGCCGCGCACGGAAGACGACATCACGGCCGACATCGACCGCCTGATGGCGGAGCTCGAAGGACTTCACCGCCGCGCCGCGCCCTCGGGCAAGCAGCCGTGAGCCCTCGCGTACGCGCGCGCGTGTGCGCCCGCGTTGAACTGTCCGCTTTGTCGGGTTCGATCTCGCGATGGCGGCAAGTGGCATCCATCGCCGGTCCGGCGCGTTGACCCGCACAACCGAACCAGGAGAAAATTCATGAACATCGATACACTCGCCGGTGAAGGCACCGACATGAAGGGCCGCCTGAAGACCTCGCTGGGCGACGCCACGGGCGATCCCGCGCTGCAGCAGGACGGCATGGTCGACCAGCTGTCGGGCCAAGCCCGCAAGGGCTTCGGCGCAGTGCGCGACTTCGCCAGCCGCCAGCCGGTTGCGGCCGCCGCCATCGCCGGCGTTGCCGGCCTCGCCCTGCTGGGCGGCCTGCGCGGCAAGGGGAACACTGGCGGACGTCGCGGGGCTCGCTGAGCCAATCTGAGCGGGTGACCACTCCGCTCTTGAGCAAAACCGAGGCTCCCGGTGGCAACCGCCGCCGGGAGTTTTCCGTTGCGTCGGCGTGACTCGCCCGATCCCTCCCCTCACCCGCCGCCACTCCGCCAGTCCGTGGCGAACGTTGGGGGTGCGCGCCGGCCTTGCGGTCGGGCTGTTGGTGACCGCCTTTGCGCTGCTGTGGTTCGACCGCGACGGCTTGCGGGACAACATCGACGGCGTGGTGACCTTCGCCGACACGCTGTACTTCACCATGATCACCATCACGACCGTTGGTTACGGCGACATCGTGCCGGTGACCGAGCGGGCGCGGCTGATCGATGCGTTTCTGCTGACGCCGATCCGGCTGTTCATCTGGCTGCTGTTCCTGGGCACGGCCTTTGATCTTTTGTTCAAACGGGTTTGGGAGCGCTGGCGCATGACTCGGATTCAGGAAGGATTGACCGGCCATGTGGTGATCGCCGGCTTTGGCAAGAACGGCAGCACGGCCGCGGCCGAACTGCTGCGGGGGGGTCTGGAGCCGGCCAAGCTGGTCGTCATGGACTGTACGGCCGAGGCCTGCGCCGACGCCCGGGAACTGGGCGCGGCGGTGATGCAGGGCGATGCCAGCCGCGACGAGTTGCTGAAGGCCGTGAGCATCGACCGGGCAAGCCGGCTGATCGTGTCGGCCGGCCGCGACGACACCTCCATCCTGATCGTGCTGTCGGCGCGCAAGCTGAATCCGGACCTGCCGATCGCGGTCACCATCCGCGAACAGGATAATGAGGACATCGCCCATAATGCCGGCGCGACCAAGGTGATCAATCCAGTGGCGGTTACCGGCCGGATGCTGGCGGAGCCGGTGTGAGCGACGACAGCGGCAGTTCAGTCCGGGCGGGCTAGGAGCGGATCATGCGCCGCCCCCTGCATGATCGCCGCGACTCGGCTCGGTCCGCCGCCATCGTCGGCGCCATCCACGTGGTGCTCGGCTGGGCGCTGCTGACCGGGTTGGGCATCAGTCCCCGCCCGGCGGTGCTCGACCGGCCGCTGGCGCTGCTCGACCTCGCCGACGAGCCCGACCCGTCCCCACCGGTCGTGCAGATGCTGCCGGAGCCTGCGCCGGAGCCGACGCAGAAGCCCAAGGATCCCGAAGGTGCCGCCGCTCCGCCGAACGTCCGCAACACGCCGACCGAAGTGGTGGCGCCTGAACCGAAGGTGCTGCTGCCGGTCCCGCCCCCGCTGCCGGCCGCTCCGGTCGCCGGTCAGGGCACGGCGCCGGCCGCGGGTGCCGCGCCGGTGCCGGGACCGGGAACGGGCCGCGGCGGGGTCGGCAACGGGCTCGGAGCGGGGCTGAGCGGCAATGGCACGGGCGGCGGCGGTGGCGGCGGCGTGGCTGAAGGACCGGAGTATCTGAGCGGCGAGATCGGCTGGCGCGACGTGCCGCCGGCGGTGCTGGCGCAACGGCCGCGTGGGACCGTCGGCTTTCGCCTGCTGGTCGGGCGCGACGGGCGCCTCCACGATTGCCGGGTGACGCGGTCGTCGGGCAACCGGGGGCTGGATGCGGCGACCTGCACTGCCGCGCTCCGCCGGCTGCGGTTCGCACCGGCCCGCGACACCGCCGGACGGCCGGTCGATGCCTGGGCGCCGGGCGAGAACGAGTGGATCCCGCGTGCCCCACCGCCGGACCGCTGGGTCGACCCGGTGCTCGTGCCCGGCGACTAAGTCTCGCTTTCGCCATCGTTTTCCGCTAACGGCCACGCCCTTCATGGCAACCCAACTTCCCTTACCGCCCCGCGTGGGCATGGTCTCGCTCGGCTGTCCCAAGAACCTCGTGGACAGCGAGCGCATCCTGTCGCAGCTGCGCGCCGACGGCTACCAGATGTCACCCGATTATGCCGGCGCGGACATCGTGCTGGTCAATACCTGCGGCTTCCTCGACAGCGCCAAGGAAGAAAGCCTGGAGGCGATCGGCGAGGCGATCGCCGAGAACGGCCGGGTGATCGTTACCGGCTGCATGGGCCGCGAGGCCGAGGTCATCCGCGACCGCTTCCCGCAGGTGCTCGCCGTCACGGGCGCCCACCAGTACGAACAGGTAGTGGACGCGGTGCACGAGGCTGCGCCTCCCCCGCGCTCGCCCTATCTCGACCTAGTGCCGCAGGCCGCGCCGAGCTTGAAGCTGACGCCGCGCCACTACAGCTATCTCAAGATCTCCGAGGGCTGTAATCACCGCTGCGCCTTTTGCATCATTCCGCAGATCCGCGGCGACCTGGTGTCGCGCCGGCCCGACGCGATCCTGCGCGAGGCGGAAAAGCTGCTCGCCCAAGGGACTCGCGAGCTGCTGGTGATCAGCCAGGATACCAGCGCCTACGGCCTCGACCTCAAGCATGCGGCCTGGCCCTGGAAGGGCGCGGAGGTGCGCGCGCACATGACCGACCTTGCCCGCGCGCTGGGCGAGCTCCGGACCCTCGACGGCGAGCGGCCGTGGGTGCGGCTGCACTATGTCTACCCCTACCCGCACGTCGACCGGGTCATGCCGCTGATGGCAGAGGGGCTGGTGCTGCCTTACCTCGACATTCCGTTCCAGCACGCCAGCCCCAAGGTGCTGAAAGCGATGCGGCGGCCGGCCAACGAAGCCAGGGTGCTGGAGCGGCTGGCCGAATGGCGGCGCCAAGTGCCCGACATCGCGGTACGCTCGAGCTTCGTGGTCGGCTTTCCCGGCGAGACCGGAGAAGACTTCGACTATCTGCTGCAATGGTTGAGCGAAGCCCGGCTGGACCGCGTGGGCGCGTTTCGGTTCGAGCCGGTGGCGGGAGCGCCGGCCAACGACCTGCCTGGCCAGGTACCGGAGGCGCTCAAGGAAGAGCGCTACGCTCGCGTCATGGAACTGACCGCACGTATCTCGGCCGAGAAGCTGGCCGCCAAGGTCGGCCGGACGCTGGACGTGATCATTGACGCGGTGGACGGGGAGACGGTTGGCGCAACCGGCCGCAGCAAGGCCGACGCGCCGGAGATCGACGGCGAGGTCCACCTGCGCGACGCAGGCTTTCTGAAGCCTGGTGACGTGGTACCGGTCAGCATCGAGGAAAGCGACGACCACGACCTGTTCGGCGTGCCGGTGGCGGTAGCCGCCGCCGCCTGAGGCGACTATCGCAGGCAGCATGACCGACTTCGCCGCCCTGCTCCGCCCCGATCGCGACCAATCCGCGCGGACTATCTACCTGATCAACCAGGCGGCCTTGCCGGAATGGGTCAGGGTCCATGCCGGGCAACGCCGGCCGCTGGTCGAGGCAGCGGGGTTCGACGGTTCGGCCGGGCAACTGCTGGTGCTGCCCGGCAAGGTCAGCGTTGAGCAGTTCGACGTACTGGTGGGTGTCGCTGATCCCGGCAATCTCACCCCGTGGTGCCTGGCGGGCGCAGCGGACAAGCTGCCGGCGGGGTCATACCGGCTGGCGGACAATGCTCAGCCGGGTCTGGCGGCGCTCGGCTGGCTGCTCGCCCAGCATCGGTTCGACCGGTACAAGAGCAAGCCGGCTGAGCCGAAAGGCGACCGGGTGCTGCTGTCCCGCGACCCGGCCCGGATCGAGGAGGCAGTCCGGCTGGCGGGCGCCACGGCACTGGTTCGCGAGCTGGTCGATACGCCGGCTGCAGACCTCGGACCAGCCGAATTGGAGCGAGCCGTGCGCGACCTCGCCGGCGAGTGCGGCGGTACGCTGACCGTCACCAAGGACGCCGAGCTGGAGCGCGGCTTCCCGATGGTCGCGGCGGTCGGCCGTGCAGCGGTGCCGGCGCGGGCCCCGCGGATGATCGAGCTGGAATGGGGCCGTCCCGACGCACCGCGGCTGGCGGTGATCGGCAAGGGTGTGTGCTTCGACAGCGGCGGGTTGGACCTCAAGCCCGCCAGCGGCATGCGCCTGATGAAAAAGGACATGGGCGGCGCCGCCCATGCGCTGGCGCTGGCGCGGCTGATCGTGGCCGAGCGCTGGCCCGTGCGGCTGCACCTGCTCATCCCGGCGGTAGAGAATGCGGTGGCCGGCGACGCCTTCCGCCCCGGCGACGTGCTGCACAGCCGGGCGGGCAGTCGGGTCGAGATTGATAATACCGATGCGGAAGGCCGACTGATCTTGGGCGATGCGCTCACCCGTGCGGGCGAAGGGCAGCCGGAGCTGATCGTCGATTTTGCGACCCTGACCGGCGCCGCTCGGGTGGCTCTCGGGCCCGACCTGCCGGCAACTTTCGTGAACGACGAAGCCTTTGCCGCCGAACTGCTGGCCGCCGGCAAAGAGATGCACGATCCCCTGTGGCGGATGCCACTGTGGGACGGCTACGATGAGATGCTCAAGTCGGACCTGGCGGACATGGTCAACAGCGCCGACGGGCCGTTCGCCGGATCGATTACGGCCGCGCTGTTTCTTCGCCGGTTCGTGCCGGAGGAAACGCCGTGGGCGCACCTCGACACCTTTGCGTGGCGGCCGGCAAGCAAGCCGGGCCGGCCGAAAGGCGGTGAGGCCTTGGGGTTGCGGGCGGTTCATGCCGCGCTCAAGGCTCGCTTCGTCGGCTAATGCGAACCGTTCTCGTCTTTTTTCATCCACGGTCCTGTCGCTAACGCAACAAATCCGCGCCCTCACCGGTTAACGAAGCCAAGCCTTGGGTGAGGAGTTTCCAGTCCAATGAGCGAGGTTTCGCTGAGCGGGTGGATGCGCGCTTTAGTCGGTTATGTGCGCTCAGGTGAGCCCGACCTGACGAACCGGCAGATGGCGCTTCTGATGATTGTCTACTTAACGCCCGGACCACACACGGTCCGGGGATTGGCGAAGGTGCTGGGAGTCAGCAAACCGGTTGTCACCCGTGCCTTGAATACGCTGGGCGCGCTCGGCTATCTGCGCCGGGAACGCGATCAGGACGACCGACGAAATGTGTTCGTCGTTCGCACGCAGACCGGGGCAGAGTTTCTTGAAGGGTTCAAGCGCAACATCCGCGGATCCGGCGAACGGATCGCCGAACGCGTCGACGCCGAAGTCGACCGGCGCGGCAGCCGGCCGGCGCTTGGACAGCTCGCCCACAGTCATTGAGCCACCGGCGGGAGGCTTTCCTCTCGCCGGCCCTTCCAGCCATCCTGACCCCCGCACCCACGCCTACCGCAAGGACCTAGCCGACGTGGCGCTCGCGGGGCGGGTGATCGCCTCCCACTTTGCCGAACCATTGCTCCGTCGATTGGGCGCCAGCGCTCCGTTACTCGCCGCGCCTGAGATCGGTGCGGAGGTGCTGGCCTATCTGGCTGCCGGGACGGAGCTGGCCATGCTTGACAACAGCTGCGGTTGGGCCTGGGGCTATGCCCAGGGACTCGTCGGTTATGTGAGCAGCGAAGCCGTTCGCGGCAGCTGAGAACGTGATTTGGTTAGTTTAAGCGGGCATCCTTCGCCCTTATGCTACGCTGCTCCGAAAACGCTCAGTCGTCAAACTCAAGTGCGGCAGCCACGCCGCCGGACAAGCCCCTCGGGTCGTCCGGCTTCACAGGCACGCTCTCGCCCTCACTCCCGCTGCCCCGCCGTCTCCGATGCAAGCGCACGCGGAGCGCCTTGATCTTCGGGATCGCGACGACGACAGGCCTTATCACCCGCAGATATATAGCAGGTTTGCGGCCGGGTGCACCTGTCAGAGCTGGCGCAATCTACATCTCCCCACGCGCCTTGCGGATCGCGCGCCATTTATTGACGTTGGCGTTGTGTTCGGCCAGCGTGCGGGCGAAGACGTGGCCGCCGGTGCCGTCCGCGACGAAGTAGATATATTGGTGCAGCTCGGGGTTGAGCACGGCAGCGATGCTGTCGCGGCCGGGGTTGGCGATGGGGCCAAGCGGCAGGCCGGCGCGGCGATAGGTGTTGTAACCGTTGTCGGCGTCCAGCTCCGAACGGAAGATACGGCGGCCGAGCGGCTTGCCCTTGGTCACCGGGTAGATGACGGTCGGATCGGCATCCAGCTTCATGCCGATCTTTAGCCGGTTGCAGTAGACGCCAGCGACGGTGCGACGCTCGGATGCCTTACCGGTTTCCTTTTCGACGATGGACGCCAGCGTGACCGCTTCCTGCGACGTGCTCACCGGGCAGCCCCCCTTCCGCTTGGGCCAGAGTTCGGCGACGGCCTTGGTCATCGCCGCTTCCATCCGCGCGGCGACGGCGGCGCGGGTTTCGCCGCGCCCGTAGCTGTAGCTGTTGGGCAGCACGGCGCCTTCCGCCGGCAGCGGCGCAGGGCCGTTGAGAAATTGTGTCGCGTCCAGCTTTTCCTGCACCAACGCCGAGGGCGTCCCTTCGGGAATGGTGATCAGGCGTGACACGGGCTGGCCGTGTTGGAAGAGGTCGAGCAGCTTCGAACCGCCGGTGTTCGCCGGAACCTCGAACTCGCCGGCTTGGATCGGATTAGCCGAGCCGAATAGGCGCGCCATGCCGCGATAGGTAGTGCAGGTGCCGGGGACTAGGCCCTTGCGCTCAAGCCCCGGGCATAAGCTGCGCAGGGTGGCCCCTTCCTCGACCACGATGGTCTGCGCGGTCGCGGCGCCGCCGCCCCACCAGAATAGCCACAGGAGGAGCAACGCGCCGATGACGGCGACGATCGGCAGGGCAATGAGCAGGCGTTTCAGCATGGCCGTCTTCTACCCGGCGCTGAAGCCGGGTCCAGCCTAGTCGACCGCTTTCATTACCAGCGACGCATTGGTGCCGCCGAAGCCGAAGCTGTTGTTCAGCACGGCGCGCACTTGGCGCTGCTTGGGCTGATGCGGCACCAGATCGACGCCGGCGCAACCCTCCGACGGATTGTCGAGGTTGAGCGTCGGCGGAACCACCTGGTCGCGCAAGGCGAGAATGCAGAAGATGCTTTCTACGGCGCCGGCGCCGCCGAGCAGGTGGCCGATCGCCGACTTGGTCGAGCTCATCGACATGTCGCCAAGATGATTGCCGAACAGGCGGCGGACGGCGCCTAGCTCCAGCTCGTCGCCCAGCGGGGTCGAGGTGCCGTGGGCGTTGATGTAGTCGATGTCGCCAAGGTCGAGGCCCGACTTCTTCACCGCCATCTGCATGGAGCGAAACGCGCCCGAACCCTCGGGATGCGGGGCAGTGACGTGGTAGGCGTCGCCGGACAGGCCGTAGCCGACCACTTCGGCGTAAATCTTGGCGCCGCGCGCCTTGGCGTGCTCATATTCTTCGAGCACCACCACGCCGGCGCCCTCCCCCATAACGAAGCCGTCGCGGTCCTGGTCGTAGGGGCGGCTGGCCTGTTCCGGCTGGTCGTTGAACGCGGTGCTAAGGGCTCGCGCCTGGGCGAAGCCGGCGATGCCGATCGGACAGATGGTCGCCTCCGCGCCGCCGGCCAGCATGACGTCGGCATCGTCGTCGCGGATCATGCGGGCAGCGTCGCCGATCGAGTGGGCACCGGTCGAGCAGGCGGTCACCACCGCGTGGTTGGGGCCCATGAGCCCATATTTGATCGAAACCTGGCCGGAGATGAGGTTGATCAGGCGCCCGTGGACGAAGTGCGGGCTGACCCGGCCTGGCCCCTTCTCATGCAGCACGAGGCTTTCGGATTCGATGCCGGGCAGGCCGCCGATGCCGCTGCCGATCGACACTCCGGCACGCAGCTTCAGCTCGTCGGGCATGTCAGTGAGGCCGGCATCCTCGATCGCCTGACCGGCCGCATCTATGCCGAAGACGATGAATGGATCGACCTGGCGCTGCACCTTGTGGTCGACGCGCTTGCCCGGATCGAAGCCATACTCGTGGTCGGCCGGCTTCACCTCGCAGGCGATGCGGCACTTGTAGTCGGTCGCGTCAAAGCGCGTGATCGGCCCCGCGCCGCTTCTGGCGGCCAAGATGTTCTTCCACGTGGTTTCGACATCCGCGCCGAGCGGCGTGACGAGCCCCAGACCGGTTACGACCACACGGCGCATCAATCATCTCCAAATGCACATACAGGCTCAGACCCGTCGGGGCTGAGCCTGCACATTATTCCACCGCTTAGGCAAGCGGTGCGACCCACGATCCCGAGCGTCAGCCCTGGTTCTGGTCGATATAGTCGATCGCGTCTTTGACGGTGGTGATCTTCTCGGCCGCATCGTCGGGGATCTCGACGCCGAACTCTTCCTCGAACGCCATGACCAGCTCGACGATGTCGAGGCTGTCCGCACCCAGATCGTCGATGAAACTTGCTTCTTCCGTGACCTTGTCCGCTTCGACGCCGAGATGTTCGACGACAATCTTCTTCACGCGTTCCGCGGTCTCGCTCATGGTACAGCTTCCCTTCAAGGTTGATCTTTGACGCTCGCGTTAGCGGCGGTGGCAAGCGGCGGCAAGTCTTGCCTTTTGCCGACCGCACAGCCTTCCTAAGTGAGTGGAATGAGCGCGCGTCCCTTAACCGCCGGCGAGATTGACCTCGCGAGCAGCATGTTCGGCAATGCGGTAAACTACAACGCGGTGCGGCTGGTGCGCGCCAAATGGTGGCCGTTCCAGCCCAGGGGTATCGTCATGGCGCCGACCGGCAACGTCCACTTCCACCCGCAGGACTCGAGTTGGTCAGACGACTTCAGCCGGGAGCGGAGTGGCTTGCAGGGACTGTTCGTGCACGAAATGACGCACGTGTGGCAGACGCAGACCCGCGGGCGCTGGTACCTGCCCCTGATGCGCCATCCGTTCTGTCGCTATGCCTACCGGATCAAGGAAGGGCAGCGGTTTGAAAGCTACGGACTGGAGCAGCAAGCAGAGATCGTCCGGCACCGCTTCCTGGCCGGGCATGGGGCGCTGGTGCCGGACCAGGTGCGGCTCGCGGCGGTGAACCTGCCGTTCGGGGCGGGTTAGGTCCTTCCACCAGCGTGCGCGCGTTGGCAAGGATCCCTCCCCGCGGCTGCGCCGCACGGGAAGGGTCTTGAACCTTACGCTGCTTGCGCGACTACCTTGGGTTGGCACTGGCGAACGCCTTCGTCGACGTGCTCGGCGAACTGCTGGAAATTGGCGCAGAACAGGTCGACCAGCTTGGCCGCCATCTCGTCATAATCGGCCGAATTCGACCAGGTCGAACGCGGGTCGAGGATGGCGGTGTCGACGCCTGGCACCGCGATCGGGACTTCGAAGCCGAAGTACTGGTCCTTGCGGAACTCGGCGTTGTTGAGGCTGCCGTCGAGGGCGGCGTTTAGTAGGGCGCGGGTGGCCTTGATCGGCATGCGCTTGCCCTGGCCGTACTTGCCGCCGGTCCAGCCGGTGTTGACCAGCCAGCAGGACACTCCACCACGAGCAATCCGCTCCTTGAGCAGGTTGCCGTACACGGAGGGATGACGCGGCATGAACGGCGCGCCGAAGCAGGTCGAGAAGGTCGCCTCCGGTTCGGTGACGCCGATCTCGGTGCCGGCGACCTTGGCGGTGTAGCCCGACAGGAAGTGGAACATCGCCTGATCCGGGGTGAGCCGGGCGATCGGCGGAAGCACGCCGAACGCGTCGGCGGTCAGCATCACGATGTTCTTCGGCACGGGGCCGAGGTTCCGCTCTGACGAGTTCGGGATGTAGTCGATCGGGTAAGCGCCGCGGCTGTTCTCCGCGAGGCTGTTGTCGTCGAGGTCGAGTTCGCGTGTTTGCGGGTCCATGACCACGTTTTCGAGCACGGTGCCGAAGCGCTGGGTGGTGGCGAAGATCTCCGGCTCGGCCTCGGCCGACAGGCGAATCATCTTGGCGTAGCAGCCACCCTCGAAGTTGAAGACCGCAGTGTCCGACCAGCCATGTTCGTCGTCGCCGATGAGGGTGCGGTTGGGGTCGGCCGACAACGTCGTCTTGCCGGTGCCCGACAGGCCGAAAAAGACGGCCGTGTCACCCTGCGGGCCGATGTTGGCCGAGCAGTGCATCGGCATGATGCCCTGCTCCGGAAGCAGGAAGTTCAGCAAGCCGAACACACTCTTCTTCATCTCGCCGCCGTACTCGGTGCCGCCAATCAAGATCAGCTTGCGGGTGAGATCAATGGCGATCACCGTTTCGGTGCGACAGCCGTGCCGTTCCGGATCGGCCTTGAAACTGGGCAGGTCGATGATGGTGTAGTCAGGCGCGAAGTCGGCCAGTTCGGCTGCTTCGGGCCGCACGAGCATCGTGCGGATGAACAGGTTGTGCCACGCGTACTCGTTGACCACCCGGACTTTGACCCGGTGCTCCGGCTGGGATCCGCCATGAAGATCGGCCACGAACAGGGTTGGCTTCTCCGCCAGCGCCTCGAGGAAGTCGACGTAGAGGCGATCAAATGCGGTCGGATCCATCGGTTTGTTGGACTTGCCCCACCAAACCGTATTTTCGGTGGTCTCGTCACGCACGACGAAACGATCCTGGGCCGAGCGGCCGGTGTGACGGCCGGTCTTAACCACCAGCGGCCCCTCTTTGGCCAGCAGCCCTTCGCCCCGGCTAACGGCCTGTTCGACCAGCGGAGCGGTCGCCAGGTTCCAGAAGATCTCGGCCTGTGTCGTGATACCCTGTTGCTCCAAGCCATGATGCGGAACCCGATTTGCCACTCGCCACTCCCTCGTAAACTTGCCCGGGAGCCGTGAGCCCCCGCTCATGCAGAAACGGCGGCGTAGCCCCAAGTAGGGGGCTGCCGCTGCTGCAAACGCCGTAACGGTCCTATACAGATGCGGTTGCATGGGGTCAAAATCGTGGTCCCGCTTGTCTCGCTCTGACACCGTGCTAACGCCCACTACCGGGGTAAAGGTAGACAGGATGAGCCAGGTCATCGCGCTGGTCGACGACGACCGCAACATCCTCACTTCCGTCGCGATCGCGGTGCAGGCCGAAGGGTTCGTGGCACGCGTCTACAACGATGCGCAAAGTGCCTTGAAAGCCTTGTCCGACAATCCGGCCGACCTGGGCGTGTTCGACATCAAAATGCCGGGCATGAACGGACTGGAGCTGCTCAAGGGGCTGCGCGGAAGCGAGGGCCCGGCGGCGCTGATGCCCATCATCTTTCTTACCTCGAAAGACGACGAGCAGGACGAAGCGCTAGGCTTGGCACTGGGCGCGGACGATTACATTGCCAAGCCTTTCAGCCAGCGCCTGCTGATCGCCCGGATCCGCGCCATCCTGCGCCGGTCGGATGCGAGCCGGGCCACGTTTCCCTCCAGCTTCGAGCCCGGCGAGCCCGAGCAGCCGTTAATCGAGCGCGGCCAACTGGTCATGGACCCGGCCCGGCACAAAGTGTCCTGGGACGGCAATCCGGTAACGCTGACCGTGACCGAGTTCCTGATCCTTGAAGCGCTCGCGCAACGCCCTGGCGTGGTGAAGAGCCGCAACCAACTGCTAGACGTGGCGTACCAGGATGACGTCTATGTCGACGACCGGACCATCGACAGCCACATCAAGCGCGTCCGTCGCAAGTTCCGGGGCGTCGACCCGGAATTTGACGGAATTGAGACCCTCTACGGCGTAGGTTATCGCTTTGGCGAAGAGTGATCCTTCGGCCGTGACGGGCGAAGATCCGATCGAACGCGGACTGCGGCTCAGCTGGTCGCGAGGCTGGTCGCTACGACGGCGTATCCTGGCGGTGAACGTCATCACCTTGCTAATGGTGGCCCTGGCCATCCTGTTCCTGGACAGTTTCCGCAACCAGCTGGAAGGCGAACGCGAGCGGCAGGTCCGGCGCGAGGCGCATCTGGCGGCCGCTGCCTTGAGCAACCTGCCTGCACCGGCCCGGCCATTGTTCTTCGATCGGATCGGCGAGTCCAGCAACAGCCGCTTTCGCCTGTACGAACCGGACGGGCGAGTGCTCCTGGACAGCTGGGCAACGACCGGGCCAACCTATCGCCTGCGTGATCCGGCCGACCAGCCCTGGACAAAGGAAGTCGCCCGCGCACTGGACCGCGGCTTCGACCTGATCACCGGAGAGATGTCGGCCCCCGACTATGAGGATCCGGCCATCGACCGGCTGCAAGCCTGGCCCGAGGCGGTCGAGGCGGCGCGGCGGGGTCGCGCGACGACGCGCATTCGCAACGCTCCCGACCTTACCCCTGTGATCTCGGTCGCCACGCCGGCGGGCGGCGGATCGGTGCTGCTGGTCACTTACAACGATCGAAACTTCACCCGCACACTCCGCGCTGAGCGGCGAAAGTTGGCCGTCGGGCTGCTGTTCGCAACCATTACGTCCATCCTGCTGTCACTGTTCCTGGCGCGCACCATCGCCCGGCCCCTGCACCGGCTAGCCCTGGCCGCGCACCGGGTTCGGCTGGGACGGGCGCGCGAGGTCAAGGTGCCACGCCTGCCCAGCCGCCGCGACGAATTGGGCCTGCTTGCCCGCTCGGTCAGCGACATGAGCCAGGCATTGCGGCAGCGGATCGACAATATCGAGGCGTTCGCCGCCGACGTGACGCACGAGCTCAAGAATCCGCTCGCGTCACTGCGCAGCGCAGTGGACGGGTTGGAGCGGATCGATGATCCCGCACTCAAGGGCCAGCTGCTGGACATCGTTCGACAGGACGTGCTGCGCCTTGATCGCTTGATCGGTGACATCGGCGAGGCGGCGCGGACGGACGCGGAGCTGGCGCGTGCCCGGTTCGAGGCAGTCGACCTGGGCGAGGTCGTCGGCCAGCTTGTTTCTGGTTGGGAAGGACGGCGGCTTACCGGGGACGTGCGGATCGCCTTTGCCCGGCCACGCCGAGGAAGTGCCCTGGTGTTCGGGGAGCCCGGGCGGCTGGCCCGGGCGATCGACAACATCATCGACAATGCGGTCAGCTTCTCACCGCCCGGCGGGCTGGTCGAGGTGGCCGTTTCCCGGCTGACCAACCAGGTCCGCATCCGCATCGACGACGAAGGTCCCGGTGTTCCGTCCGAGGCGCGTGAGGCCATCTTTAACCGGTTCCATTCAGTACGTCCGCAGAGCGGCGGATTTGGACGCCACTCGGGACTGGGCCTGCCGATCGCCAAAGCGATCGTGACGGGCCACGACGGGGAGATCGACGTGGCTGACCGCGACGACGCGCCATCGGGCGCCCGCTTCACCATTCGCCTGCCGGCAGCGCCGGAAACGCCGGAGAATGCGCAATGAGCTTGCGGCTATCGAGCGAAACCATGCATGCCAGCACCGTCGCCGTGGACGGCCGGGCGGTGCTGATCTGCGGACCGTCGGGGTCGGGCAAGTCGGACCTGGCGCTGCAGCTGATCGACCGTGGCTTCGTGCTGGTCAGCGACGACCAGACCATTGTGCGCAAGGCTGGCGACAAGCTGCTGGCCGATGCGCCCGAGACGATTGCGGGCAAGCTGGAGATTCGCGGCATCGGGATTGTCGACATGGACCGGGTCGGCAACATCCGCGTTGCCTTGGTGGTGGAACTAACCAGCGACATTCAGCGGCTGCCGGACGATGCGCGCGAGCGGGTCGTCCTGGGCATCCCCGTGCCGCTGATCAGCATTGACGCGAAGACTGCGTCTGCCCCGTCCAAGGTCGCCTTGGCGCTCGATCGCTTGGGGCTCAAGTGAGCGAAGGGGCGCGGCGCACCGGACGGAGACTGCCGCGCCTGTTGCTGGTGACCGGCATGTCGGGAGCGGGCAAGTCGAGCGTGCTCGACGCGCTGGAAGACATGGGCTGGGACACGGTCGACAACCTGCCTACCGCGCTGATCCAGGAATTCGTGCATGGCGCCGACCGTTCCCGCCCGGACGCGCACGTCGCCATCGGCATGGATTCACGGAGCCGGGGGTTCGATCCACAGCACCTGTCGGAGGTGTTTCGCGCAGTGCAGGGCGTCGCGCCGGAGATTCTCTACCTCGATGCGAGCGGGGCCGAGCTGATCCGCCGCTACGACGAAACCCGCCGCCGTCATCCGTTAGCGCCCGATCGTCCGGCCGAGGACGGGATTGCGCGGGAGCGCAACCTGACCTCCACCCTGCGGCTCGCGGCCGATGCCGTGCTCGACACCACCGACTTTTCGCCCGCCGACCTGCGTGACGAGCTGCGCCGGCGTTACGGCGGCGACCGGGACGAGCCGGTCGTCACCGTCACCAGCTTCGGCTTCGCGCGGGGCATCAGCCGCACGGCGGACCTGGTGTTCGATCTGCGCTTTCTCCCTAATCCGCACTGGGTTGACGAGCTCCGCCCCCTGACCGGTGGGGACTTGCCGGTGCAAGAGTATGTCGCCGCGCAGGACGGCTGGGCCTCGTTCATGGACCGCGCCGAAGAGATGCTGGCCGATCTCATTCCGCGCTACTGGCAGGCGGGAAAGACCTATGTCGCGGTGGCGTTCGGTTGTACCGGCGGGCGGCACCGGTCGGTGGCTGCGGCGGTCGACATGGCCGAACGGTTGCGCCGCCGGGGCTTTTCGCCGAATATCAGGCATCGCGACCTGTCGCTGAGCCCAAGCGATTCCATCGAAGACGAACCCGGGCTGGAGCCGGCGGCCAGCATCTGAAGTAGAGACAAGCAAGAGCACGATGATCGGACTAGTTCTGGTGACCCACGGTCGGCTCGCGGCCGAGTTCGTCACCGCCATGGAGCATGTGGTCGGCCCGCAGGAGGCCGTCGAGTCGGTGTGCATTGACGCCGACGACGACATGGAGGCGCGGCGGCGGGACATCGCCGACGCGATCACGTCGGTCGAACAGGGCGACGGAGTGATCATTCTCACCGACCTGTTCGGGGGCACGCCGTCGAACCTCGCCATCAGCCTGATGAAGAGCGAGAATGTGGAGGTGATCGCGGGCGTCAACCTGCCCATGCTCATCCGGCTGGAAGGCGCGCGCAAGGCGTTGGGCGTCCGTGCGGCGGTGGCCGCTGCGCGCGAAGCGGGGCGCAAGTATATCTCGGTTGCCTCCGAAATCCTCGGCGAGGCGGCGGCTTGAGCGAGCTCAGCCGGATCGTCCTGGTCGAGAACAAGCGCGGCCTCCACGCCCGGGCCAGCGCCAAGTTCGTCAACCTGGCGAGTCGTCTGCCGGCCGAGATCCAGGTGGCGAAGGACGGCCAAGCGGTGTGCGGCACGTCGATCATGGGCCTGATGATGTTGGGCGCGGCGCGGGGCGACAGCATCGAGATCCGGGTCAGTGGCCAGGGAGCCGACGACGCACTGGCGCAGCTGGTGGAACTGGTAGAGGGCAAGTTCGGCGAGGAGTAACACCCTCCCCTGCCCGCTCCCGACCGGCTAGGAGCGAGCCATGCCGCGACTGATCACTTCGTTCACCAATGACACCGTCAAGTTCCTGCGGAGCCTGCGTGACAAGAAGGCGCGGCGGGAAACGGGCATGTTCCTGGCCGAGGGGCTGCGGATCATCGCCGAGGCGCGCGACAGCGGCGTGCTGCCCGGCGTGATCGCCTATGCCGGCGGACAGCCATTGCATCCGCTTGGCGCCGAGATCGTCGCGGCGACAGAGGCGACCGGCGGCGAGGCGATCGAGACCAGCGCCGACATCATGGCCAAGATGAGCGGCAAGGATAATCCGCAGGCGCTGATCGGCGCATACCGCCAGCCGCGCACCCGCCTCCAGAGCCTCGACCGGATGTCGACCGGCCTGTGGTTCGTGGCCGAGCGGCTGCGCGATCCGGGGAATATCGGAACCGTGTTGCGCACTGGCGATGCGGTGGGCGCGGGCGGGCTGATCCTGGTCGACGACAGCGCCGATCCCTATTCGGTCGAAGCCGTGCGGGCGTCGATGGGGGCGATTTTCACGCAAAAGGTGGTGCAGGCGCCGTGGAGCGAGTTCGTGGCGTGGCTGCGCGATGGGCCTGGGCAGCTGGTCGGAACCAGCCTCCGGACCGACACCGACTATCTTGGCGCGGAGTACCGTCAGCCGTGCTTCCTGCTGATCGGTAATGAAAGCCAGGGACTGCCCGCGGCGTATGAGGAAGAGTGCGACCTGCTGGTGAAAATTCCGATGGCGGGACGGGCCGACAGCCTCAATGCGGCGATCGCGGCGGCGGTGATGGCCTTTCAGGTTCGGGCAAGCTGGCGGGAGGAATGAGGACGACCATGAAACGACTCGCTCCCTTCGCCGCATTGGCGCTGCTTACCGGCTGCGCCACCGTGCTGCCGCCGTCGTCCCCTGCCCCGAACGTCTACCGGGCGCTTGGGACCGAGCCGTTCTGGAGCCTGACGCTGGACGGGCGCGAGATGGTGTTCACGGAGGCGAATGCGCCAGGGCAGCGAATCGTCCAGCCGCAGCCAGAGGTGATCATCGGCTTTGCCGGCGAGATCTATCAGGCGCCGCGGATCGGGCTGAACATCGTCCACACGCCGTGCAGCGACGGAATGAGCGACCGGACCTATCCCGACAAGGTCCAGCTGCGAGTCGACCAGCGCTCGTTCGAGGGCTGCGGCGGGGAGCCCGACGGTCGCTGATCACGACCGAATGGTGACGAGGTGGTCACCACAGTAACCGCAATCGGGTCACCATTGGCGCGTTTCGTCAACGGCAAAGGGGTCCTGCGCGACGGCCGATTATTCAGAAGTTCAAAGAGCCAGGCTCCGTTCGAGCAGGCGCAATCCTATTGTGCAAGCGCCACGCGCCCTACTCAGCCGCTTCCCGTAGCTCGTTCATCGGTGCCGCCAGCTTGGTCAACGGGCGCGGGGCGGCGTCGACCGGGGTGGGCGCGGCGATTTCCTTGGCGCTGCCGGCGCCGAGCGCCTCGAAGCGGCGGGCCTGGGTGAATACCTGGCTTTCGAAGCTGCCAACCATCTGGTTGTAGGCGCTGTTCACCGTTGCGAGGTTGCGGCCCATGCGGCCGACATGGTCGGCCATGGTGGCGAGGCGGGAGTGAAGCTCCTTGCCCAGCGCCGCGATCTCCTCGGCCTGCCCTTGCAGTCGCTCCTGCCGCCACACGCTCGCGACGGTGCGGGCGATGGCGACCAGATTGGTCGGAGTGGCCAGCAGGACCTTGTCCTTGAACGCCTTTTCCCACAGCTCCGGATCCTGCTCGAGCGCCGCCGACAGGAAGTGCTCGCCGGGAATGTACATGACGACGAACTCGGCCGACTCGCCGAATTGCGCCCAATAGTTCTTGGAGCCGAGCTGCTGGGCGTGGCGGACGATGGAGGCGAGGTGCGCCCGGAAGCAGACGTTCCGCTTGTCGTCGTCCACCTCGTCGCAGGCGTCGAGATAGGCGTTGAGCGAGCATTTGGCGTCGATGATCAGCTTGCGGCCTTCCGGCAGGTTGACCACCGCGTCCGGGCGCATCCGGCCGTCCTCGCCGGCGTCGACCGACACCTCCATGCGGAAATCGACGTTCTTGACCAAACCGGCCTGGGTGAGGACGTTCTCCAGGCTCTTCTCGCCCCAGCGGCCGCGCTGCTTGGGGCTGGAGGTCAGGGCGGTGACCAGCCGGCGCGCCTCGTCGCGGACCTGGCCCTGCCCGGTGCGGACCAGCTCCACCGCCTCACGCAGTCCGGCATAATGGTCGACCCGCTCCTTTTCGACGCGCTGCAAACCTTCCTCGTAGCGCTTGAGCGTTTGTTCAACCGGCCCGAGCAGGTTCTGGAGCTTGGCGTGATGTTCCTTGCTTTCGGTCCCCAGGCGCTCGGAGGCGCGCTTGAGAAAGGCGTCGTGGGCGGTCTCGACCGCCTTGCCGGCGAGTTCGCCGAAGCGCGTTTCGAGCTTGGCTTCGAGCTCCTTCACTTGCGACAATTGCTCGGCAAAGGCGCGCTGCCGTTCGGTCTCGCCGCGCTCAAACGCGGCCTTGGTGGCGGCGAGCTGTTCCTTTTCGGCGCGCAGGGCGGCCAATTGTCCGTCCTGGACCGTCGTCCGCTCGGCCAGCGGCGCCAGGCTGGCGACCTTCTGGCGCGCCTCGTCGCGTTCGTCGGTGACGACGCGCAGCATTTCCTCGGTCTGGGGAAGGCGACGGGCCTGCTCCTGCGCCACCACCAGTTCGCGATCGGCGGTGGCCCAATTGCCGCGCAGCTCGGCCGTCTCGCGCTGGAGGCTGGCAAGCGGCTGGCGGCCGAGCAGCCAGCCGAGCACCACTCCGGCCACCAGCGCGACGATCGCCGCACCCAGGATCAACAGCGGTTCCATTGCCTTGCACCCTTTCAGAACAGAAAGGGAACTCTACGCGGGGCGAGCGGCTTGCTCAAGTGGAACCTTGCGGCCACTGTGACGCTTGCCCGACCCAAGGAGAACCCATGTCCATTCGCAAGATGATCGGCCTTCACCCGGCCAGCGCCGCGCACAACAATCACGCGCTGGCCGATGCGGTGCATCACCTGATGTACTGCACCAAGATGTGCGCCAGCTGTGCGGATTCGTGCCTGGCCGAGAGCGGCATGGACATGACGCAATGCATCCGGCTGTGCCTGGACTGTTCCGACATCTGCGAGGCGACCGCCCGGCTCGGGCTGCGGCGGACGGGCGACGACAACATCATTCTGAAGGAACTGCTCGAGCTGTGCGCCCGCATGTGCGAGCAGTGCGCGGCCGAGTGCGAGCGGCACGACCACGAGCATTGCAAGCTGTGCGCGCAGATCTGCCGCGAGTGCGCGGCGGATTGCCGCAATGCGGCGGCGAGCCTGGCTGCCTGACGAGTTTCGCAGGTCGGAGCTAGAGCGCCGCCGTTCCCCGGGCGCCTCTCGCCTTGACCACCTTCTTGACGATCATGTCGCGCTTTAGGCGGGACAGATAGTCGATGAACAGCACGCCATCGAGATGGTCGACCTCGTGCTGGAGGCAGACGGACATCAGGCCGTCGAACTCGGCTTCCTGGGCCCTGCCCTGCTCGTCCAGCCATTTCAGCCGGACGATGTCCGGGCGCTCGACCTCGGCATATTGCTCGGGAATGGACAGGCAGCCCTCGTTGTAGGTCTTGCGGGCGTCCGAGCGGAACAGGATTTCCGGATTGATGAACACGTGCGGGCGGCGGACGGGCGGCGCTTCCTCCCCTTCCCGCGCGTCGGAATCGGGGTCCTGCAGGTCGATCACCACCAGCCGGCGGGGCACGGCGACCTGAACCGCGGCGAGGCCGATTCCGGGCGCCTCGTACATCGTCTCGAACATGTTTGCGATCAGCCGCTGCAGGTCGTCGTCGACCCGCTCCACCGGAGCGGAGGGCGCGCGGAGGATGGCGTCGGGAATCTCGATAATCGGCAGCAGGCTCATGGCCGGCAGGTAGGCGGAAGGGCCGTGGGCATCAAGCGACCGGGCGGCGGGCGCGAAGCGCCTGGGCCAACGTGCCTTCGTCGAGATAGTCGAGCTCGCCGCCAACCGGCAGGCCGTGGGCCAGCTGGGTCAGGCGGACCGGAAATTTCTCCAGCCGCTCGGCGAGGTAATGAGCGGTGGTCTGGCCTTCCAACGTGGCATTCATCGCCAGCACGACCTCGTCGATGCCGCCGTTCGCGACCCGGCGGACCAGGGTGTCGATGGCGAGGTCTTCGGGGCGGACGCCCTCCAGCGCGGACAGGCGGCCGCCGAGCACGTGGAAGCGGCCGGGGAACAGGCGGGCCCGGTCGAGCGCCCAGAGGTCGGCCACCTCCTCCACCACGCACAGGCTGGCGGCGTCGCGGCGCGGGTCGCGGCAGATGCTGCACGGGTCGGCGGTGTCGACATTGCCGCAGGTGGAGCATTTGGACAGCCGCTCGGCGACGGTCTGCAGGGCGGCGAGCAGCGGCATCAGCGCGGCCTCGCGCCGCTTCATCAGGTGAAGCACGGCGCGGCGGGCCGAGCGCGGCCCCAGTCCGGGAAGCCGCGCCAGCGCCCCGGCCAGTGCCTCAATCTCCTGCGATGCCATGGGGTGCGATGTAGGAATTTCCGTCGGCCTAGGCCATAGCGCCGCCCCATGCGGATCATCTTCATGGGATCGCCGGCGTTCGCCGTGCCGACGCTGGAAGCGCTGGTCGGGGCCGGGCACGAGGTTGCCGCGGTCTACTGCCAGCCGCCGCGGCCAGCGCAGCGAGGCAAGAAGGTCCAGCGGACGGCGGTGCAGGTGCGGGCCGAGGAGTTGGGTTTGGAGGTCCGCACCCCGGCCCGGCTGCGCGGCGAGGAGGAGCAGCGGGCGTTCGCGGCGCTGGGTGCGGAGGTGGCGGTGGTGGCCGCCTACGGGCTGATCCTGCCGCAGCCGGTGCTGGATGCGCCGGCGCGCGGGTGCATCAACGTCCATGCCTCGCTGCTGCCGCGGTGGCGGGGAGCGGCGCCCGTCCACCGGGCCATCCTGGCCGGGGATGCGGTGACCGGCGTCACGATCATGGGGATGGAGGCGGGGCTGGATACTGGACCGATGCTGGCCACGGCGGAGCTGGCGGTCGGGCGGCGGAATGCGGGCGAGCTGACGGACGAGCTGGCACGGCTTGGGGCGGGACTGCTGGTAGACGTGCTGGCGGACCTCGGCGCTTTCCCGCCCGAGCCGCAGCCCGACGATGGCGTGACCTATGCGGCCAAGATCGACAAGGCGGAAGCGCGGATCGCGTGGGCGCGGCCGGCGGCCGAGGTCGAGCGGCAGGTGCGCGCGTTCGCGCCGGTGCCGGGGGCCTGGTTCGAAATTGGGGGTGAGCGGGTGAAGCTGCTGGCCGCCGAGCTGGTCGGGGGATCGGGTGCGGCGGGTGAGGTGCTGGACGGCGGGCTGACGATCGCCTGCGGCACGGGCGCGATCCGGCCGACGCTCGTGCAGCGAGCCGGGCGTGGGCCGATGACGCCAAGCGAGCTGCTGCGCGGGTTCGCCATTCCGGTCGGCACCGTCCTCGGGTGACCCGCTGGAAGCTGATCCTGGAATGGGACGGCGCGCCGTTCATGGGGTGGCAGCGGCAGGACCATGGACCCTCGGTCCAGGCGGCGGTCGAGCGGGCCGCCCGCGCGATGACCGGCGAGGAGGTGACGGCGCACGCGGCCGGGCGGACCGATGCGGGGGTGCACGCGCTCGGCATGGCGGCACATGTGGAGATCCAGAGGGAACTGACGGCCTATCGCCTGCGCGAGGGGCTGAACGCGCTGTTGCGGCCCGATCCGGTGGCGGTGCTTTCGTGCGAGGCGGTGCCGGACGACTGGCATGCGCGGTTTTCGTGTGTGGGGCGGCGGTATCTGTACCGGATTTCGAACCGGCGGGCGCCGCTGACGCTGGACCGGGGCAAGGCGTGGCGGATCGGATTGCCGCTGGACGTGGCGGCGATGCAGGCTGCGGCGGCGGTGCTGGTCGGGCGGCATGACTTCACCACCTTTCGGTCGGTGAACTGCCAGTCGGACAGCCCGGTGAAGACGCTCGACCGGCTGGAGGTGGAACGGGTCCGCGACGAAGTTCACGTGCATGCGGCGGCGCGGAGCTTTCTGCATCACCAGGTGCGCTCGATGGTCGGGTGCCTGGCGCTGGTCGGCCAGGGGCAGTGGACGGTGACCGACATGGCGCGGGCGCTGGAGGCTCGGGACCGGGCGGCCTTGGGGCTGAATGCGCCGGCGGAGGGGTTGTACTTCGTCGAGGCGGTTTATCCGGCCTAGACCAGCACCTCGCGGGCCGCGGGCATGCTGAGAAAGGCCTGCGGGCTGGCGGACAGGCCGTAGGCGCCGGCGCAGAAGATCGCGATAAGGTCGCCGACCTCGGCGCGGGGCAGCATGACCTCGTCGGCGAGCAGGTCGAGTGGCGTGCAGAGGCAGCCGACCACGGTGACTTCCTCTTCCGGCTCCGCGCCGAACCGGTTCGCGACCGCCACGGGATAATTGCGGCGGAGCAGCTGGCCGAAGTTGCCGCTGGCGGCGAGCATGTGCTGGAGACCGCCGTCGGTGACGAGAAAGGTCTTGCCGCGGCTGACTTTCCGGTCGACGACGCGGGTCAGGTAGACGCCGGCTTCGCCGACCAGCCAGCGGCCGACTTCGATGATGAACTTCGTGTCGCGGAGGATGGCCGGGCGTGCTGCGAGCGTCTGCTTGAGAGCTGCGCCGACCGCGCAGATGTCGAGCGGCTGGTCGCCCGGGAAGTAGGGTATGCCGAAACCGCCTCCGAGGTTCACCTCGGGCGGGGCAGCGCCGGCCGCTTCGGCGATTTCGGCTGCCAAGGCGACCGTCGCCCGCTGCGCTTCGATGATGGCGCCGGCGCTGAGCGACTGCGAGCCGGCGTAGACGTGCAGTCCGCGCCAGTCGGCGCCTGCGTCGATGATGCGGCGGACAAGCGCGGGCACACGGTCGTGGTCGACTCCGAACGGGCTGGCGAGGCCGCCCATCTTCATGCCGGAGCCCTTGAGGCCGAACGGCGGGTTCACGCGGACGGCGAGCCGTGGGTGGACCTGCATGGCGCGGCCGAGCCGGATCGCGGCATCCACCTCCCCTTCGCTCTCGACGTTGAGCGTGATTCCGGCAGCCACGGCGAGCTCGAATTCGGACGGGAGCTTGGCCGGGCCAGCGAAGCTGACGGCGGTGTCGGCCTGTTCTTGCGGGAGCCTGTGCAATTCGCCCGCGGAGGCGATGTCGAAGCCGTCGACCAGCGATCGCAGGCGCGCCAGCAGTGGCTCGTAGGGGTTGGCCTTGATGGCGTAGTGGAGCGCGACATCCGGCGGCATCGCCGCGCGGAACTGCCGCACTCGATCTTCGACTACCGAGAAGTCATAGACGAACAGCGGTGTGTGACCCTGCTCCTGAACCAGGGCCGGCACGTGCTTATCGCCGAGCAGCAGTGCGCCATCGTCGTTGGCGCGGAAGTCGGGGGGAATCGGGCCGGCTGCCTTCATGACGTCAGTTCCTGGGAGAGGGCGGCTCGGTCGATCTTGCCGTTGGGTGAGAGCGGCAGGGCGTCGCGCCAGTCGATGCGGGATGGGCGCAGGTGGGCGGGCAGTTCGGCGGCGAAGTAGCGGCGGAGACGGTCGTCGGCCTCTTCGCCTTTGGCGACAGCGACCAGCACGATGGCGTGGCCTAGGCGGTCGTCCGGCACGCCCAAGGCGGCGCAGTCGGCGACGGCGCCGCTGGCCAGCGCGGCTTCCTCGATCTCGGTCGGGCTGACGCGATTGCCGCTGACCTTGATCATGGCGTCGTCGCGGCCGCGGATGCGGAGCAGGCCGTCGGCGCCGATCACCGCGCGGTCGCCGGACCAGACCTCCATGCCATTTGGGCCGCCGCGAAAACGCTCCGCCGTGCGATCCGGGTCGTGCCAATAGCCGTGCGCGACCAGCGGGCCGGAGTGGACCAGTTCGCCTTCCTCTCCGGTTTCGGCGGGGGTGCCATCGGGACGGACGATGCGCAGGTCGGTGAAGGGAATCGCGGTGCCGACGCTGTCCGGCTGCATGTCCACCAGCGCGGGGTCGAGGCTGGCGGAGCGAAAGGCTTCGGTGAGGCCGTACATCAGGTGTAGCTTCGCGTGCGGAAACAGGGTCCGCAAGCGGCGGACCAACGTCTCGGGCAAGTGGCCGCCGGAATTGGTCAGCGTGCGCAAGGTGACGCCCGCCCCGCCCCACTCCTGCTCGGCCAGCTGGAGCCAGAGCGGGGGAACGCCGGCGAGCACGGTGGCCTTGGTCCGCTCGATCGCGCGAACAACATCGCGCGGCAGGAGATAGTCGAAGGCAATCGCGCAGCCGCCCGCATGCCAGGTGGAAAGCAGCTGGTTCTGGCCGTAGTCGAAGGCAAGCGGAAGAACGCACAGGGTGCGGTCGTCGGCCCCCACCTCCAGGTAGTTGGCCACACTCACGGCGCCGAGCCACAGGTTGGCGTGGCTGAGCATCACGCCCTTGGGGCGGCCGGTCGAGCCGGAGGTGTAGAGCAGTGCCGCGAGTTCATCGGGGTCGCGGCGGGATGGCGGCAAGAAGTCCGACCCGTGCTGCCAATCTTCGGCCGCCACCACCTTCGTATCGACCTGTTCGAGGCTGTCGAGGCGAGCCCGATTGGCGAAGAGCAGTGCCGCTCCGCTGTCGGCCAGGATGTGCTCGGCCTGAGCCCGGCGCAGCACCGGGTTGATCGGCACGTGGATCAGGCCCGCACGCGCGGCGGCGAGCGGGAGGATGCAGGCGAGCGCCGTTTTCCCCATCCAGCTCGCTACCCGGTCGCCGGCTGTCAGGCCGAAATCGAACAGGCGCGCGGCGGTGCAGCCGACGACTTGGTCCAGATCGGCATAGGTTAGCGTCTTGCCGTCGGCGACCAGCGCAGGCGCATCGGGACGGCCACGTAGCGCGAGGTGGTCGAGTGGGCTAAGGCTGGCGTCGGGCAGGCGCATCGGCTCGTCTTTGCGTGGCCCCGTTCGCGAGTGCAACATGGATGGGAGTTCGGGCGCGTGCTGATGCTGCTGTTGCTGACTGCCCAGGCCGCCACTGCTGCTCCACCGGAAACCATCGACCTGCTGGTCAGGCCTGAGCCGTCGTGCGCCGCGACCAAGGCAAACGAGGTGGTCGTCTGCGGTCGTCGTGACGCTGACCGCTACCGCATTCCGCCCGATTACCGCACCCCCACGGACAAGGCGGCTTTGGGCCGCGCCGAGACCCGCATCGGCAACGCGCTGATCGCGGCGCAGACCGAGCGCGTGCAGGTGGGCGAATTTCCAAGCAACCGCATCCATGCTGCGCATCAAGGTGCCGTTCTGAGCGGCAAGCTTGCGCGTGCGGCGGCCCTCCCCTAGGGGGCGCGGCCATGACGGCGCAGCCTGTTCCCTCGCCTCGGGCCGACATGGACGAGGCTCTTCGTGCCCTGCTGGGCGAGGTATTGGGACTGGAGCCCGGCCGAGTCGCCGCCTTCGAGGCTGACACCGAACTGTTCGGCGCCCTCCCCGAGTTCGACTCGATGGCAGTGGCCAACCTGCTGACCGGGATCGAGGAGCGGTTCGAAGTCACCATCGAGGACGACGAGGTCGAAGCCGAGGACTTCCTGACGTTCGGCGCGCTGCTGGCGTTCGTGGAGCGGCTCGGCGGCTGACGGCTATTCCGCCGCCAGTGCCTGATACTCCTGCGCGGCCAGATACTTCTCGGCATCGAGGGCGGCCATGCAGCCGGTGCCGGCGGCGGTGACTGCCTGCCGGTACACCTTGTCCATCACGTCGCCGCAGGCGAACACACCCGGCACGCTGGTGCGGGTCGAGCCGACTTCCACCGCAAGGTAACCCTCGTCGTCGAGCGCGAGCTTGCCGCGGAACAGCTCGGTCGCCGGCTTGTGGCCGATGGCGACAAAGGCGCCGTCGACGGCGATGTCCTGGGCCGCGCCGGTCAGCCGGTCCTTGAGCCGGAGGCCGGTCAGCGTCTCGGGATCGCCGCCGGACAGGAACTCCTCCACCTCATGGTTCCAGACGACGGTGATGTGCGGATTGGCGAACAGCCGCTCCTGCAGGATCCGCTCGGCCCGAAGCGAGTCGCGGCGGTGGATCAGGGTGACGTCGGGTGAGTGGTTGGTGAGGTACAGCGCTTCCTCGACCGCGGTGTTGCCGCCGCCGATCACCGCCACTTTCTTGCCGCGATAGAAGAAGCCGTCGCAGGTGGCGCAGGCGCTGGCGCCCTTGCCCTTCATATGCTCCTCGGTCGGCAGGCCCAGCCATTTGGCCTGCGCGCCGGTGGCGATCACCAGCGTGTCGGCGAGATAGGTGGTGCCGCTGTCGCCGTGGAGGCGGAAGGGTGGACACGACAGGTCGACGCTCTCGATATGGTCCCACACCATGCGGGTGCCGACATGTTCGGCCTGGGCCTGCATCTCCTCCATCAGCCAGGGGCCCTGGATGACGTCGCGGAAGCCGGGATAATTTTCGACCTCGGTGGTGGTGGTCAGCTGGCCGCCGGGCTGAATGCCCTGAATGACGATCGGCTGGAGCCCGGCGCGGGCCGCGTAGATGGCGGCGGTCAGGCCGGCGGGCCCGGAGCCGAGGACGATCATGCGGCTGGAAACAGTGTCGCTCATGATCGCCCATGTGGCGATTGCCGCCGACGCTGGCAACCGGGTCGCGGTGCCTCGGGCAATCGCCGGGCACCGCGACGATTCGGGGTGCGAGCCGCTAGACGGAGCGGCGCCCACGAACAAAGTGCAAGACCAGCATGATGACGCCGATCACCAGCGCGATATGGATGATGGCGCCGGTCACCTTGAACAGCAGCAGGCCGGCCAGCCACAGGACGATGAGGATGATGCCGATGGTTGCGAGCATGGTGGGTTCTCCTTTGCCCGCGACAACTGCCGCAAACCCGCGCTGTTCCGCTTACATCAGCCTGGATTGCTGCACCGCCGCCTCGATGAAGCTGGCGAACAGCGGGTGCGGGTCGAACGGGCGGCTCTTGAGCTCCGGGTGGAACTGGACGCCGATGAACCACGGGTGGTCCGGCCGCTCGACGATCTCGGGCAGGCGGCCGTCGGGTGACATGCCGCTGAACACCAGCCCGCCCTGTTCGAGCGGCGCCATGTAGTGCGAGTTGACCTCGTAGCGGTGGCGGTGACGCTCGCTGATCTCGGTCGAGCCGTAGATCTGCGCCACGCGGCTGTTGCCGCCAAGCACGGCTTCGTAGGCGCCCAGCCGCATGGTGCCGCCGAGGTCGCCGCCGACCGCGCGGGCCTGGAGCCCTTCCGGGCTCATCCATTCGGTGATCAGGCCGACGACGGGGTCGGGCGTGTTGCCGAACTCCGTGGTGGAAGCCTCCGCGATGCCGGCGGTGCTGCGGGCTCCTTCGATGCAGGCCATCTGCATGCCGAGGCAGATGCCGAAGAACGGGACCTTGCGCTCGCGGGCGAATTTCACGGACGCGATCTTGCCCTCGCTGCCGCGCTCGCCGAAGCCGCCCGGAACCAGGATTGCGTGCATCGGCTCCAGTTCGGTCGCGAGGTTGGCGTCGGCCTGCTCGAACAGTTCGGCATCGACCCACTTGATGTTGACCTTGACCCGGTTGGCGATGCCGCCGTGGACCAGCGCCTCGCGCAGCGACTTGTAGGCATCGGGCAGGCCGACATATTTGCCGACCACGCCGATCGTGACCTCCCCTTCCGGGTGGTCGAGCCGGTCCATGATCTCGTCCCAACGGGCGACGTCCGGGCGCGGCGCGTCCGTGATTCCGAAGGCGGCGAGCACTTCGTCGTCGAGGCCTTCGCGATGATATTGCAGGGGCACGTCGTAGATCGAGCGGGCGTCGAGCGCCTCGATCACCGCCGACTTGGGCACGTTGCAGAATTGGGCGATCTTGGCCTTGTCGCTGTCGGGGATGGGCATCTCCGCGCGGCACAGCAGCACGTCGGGCTGGACCCCGAGGCTGCTGATCTCGCGCACGCTATGCTGGGTCGGCTTGGTCTTCAGCTCGCCCGCTGCCTTGATCCACGGGACCAGCGTGGTGTGGACGCTGACCGTGTTGCCGCGGCCCAGGTCGTTGCGCAGCTGGCGCAGGGCCTCGATGAACGGCAGGCTCTCGATATCGCCGACGGTGCCGCCGATCTCGCAGATGACGAAGTCGAGCCCGTCGGTGTCAGCAAGCGCGAATTCCTTGATCGCGTTGGTGACGTGCGGGACGACCTGAACGGTGGCGCCCAGATAGTCGCCGCGCCGTTCCCGCAAGATGATGTCGCGGTAGATGCGCCCGGTGGTGACGTTGTCCGACTGCTTCGCCGATACGCCGGTGAAGCGCTCGTAATGGCCAAGGTCGAGGTCGGTCTCGGCCCCGTCGTCGGTGACGTAGACCTCGCCATGCTGGTACGGCGACATCGTCCCGGGATCGACGTTCAGGTAGGGGTCGAACTTACGGATCCGGCACTTGAAGCCGCGCGCCTGCAGCAGGGCCGCGAGCGAAGCCGAGAGGAGACCTTTGCCGAGGCTGGAGACCACGCCGCCGGTAACGAAAATGAACCGCGCCATGGGAGACGATCCTTAGGGATGGGAGCCGCGACAGGGCAAGCGGTGAATCACCGCTCGCAACGATTTAGCGCCGGTGTGGCGCCTATTGCGCGAGCGGAACGGCGCCGTTGTCGGCCGGCTGCGGCAGGCCCGGCGCGGCATTGTTCGGCGGCGCGGTGTTCGGACCGGCCGGCGGACCGGACAGCGGGTTGCCGCCTGGCTCAAGCGGGCTGAGCGGCGCGGCCGGGACGGCCTGGTTGGCAACCGAAGCGTCGATCGCCTGCGTGTCGCCGCGGGTGCCGGCCACGGCGGCCAGCGCGATGCACAGCACCACGAACAGGGTGCCGAGGACGGCGGTCGCCCGGGTCAGGAGGTCCGCCGCGCCGCGCGCCGTCATCAACCCGGCCTGGCTTCCGCCCACGCCCAATCCGCCGCCTTCGGAGCGCTGCATCAGGATCACCGTGCACAAAGCCAGGGCGACCAGCGCTTCAAAGATAAGCAGGAAAGTGAACATCGACGACTTCCAGGTTGATGAGGTTGCCGCGCGCACTTAGCCGCCGGACGGCGGCGTTTCAACCGAACGGGCCGCTTCGACGATGGGCAGGAAGTCGGCCGCCTTGAGGCTCGCTCCGCCCACCAGCGCGCCATCCACGTCGGGTACCGCGAAGATCTCGGCGGCATTGGAGGCCTTCACCGAACCGCCGTACAGAAGGCGGACATTCTCACCCTCCGCTCCAAGCTCCTCGACCAGGGTGCGACGAAGCGCACCGTGCATCTCGGCGATGTCGGCGGTGGAAGGGACCTTGCCGGTCCCGATCGCCCAGATCGGCTCGTACGCGACGGCAAAGGCGGCGGCAGTAGCGCAGCCCTGCGGCAGGCTGGCCCGCAGCTGGCCGGTGACCACCTCTACCGCCCGGCCCGACTCGCGTTCCCTATCGCTCTCCCCGACGCACAGGACGACCTGAAGGCCGGACCTCAGCCCCGCTTCGGCCTTGACGCGGACGGTGTCGTCGTCCTCGCGGTGCGCGTCGCGGCGCTCGCTGTGGCCGACGATGGTGAGGGTGGCGCCGGCGTCGTGGAGCATGGCCGCGCAGATGTCGCCGGTATGGGCGCCCTTGTCCGCCATGTGGATGTCCTGCGCGCCGACCGCGAAGCCTGGCACTTCCTGCGAGGCCCGGTGGATCAGGGTCGCGGGCAGGCACAGCGCCACATCGACCTTCCCGGCGAGCCGGCCGGCCGCTTCGGCCACCGCGCGCACCTCCGTCAGGTCCGCGGACGTCCCGTGCATCTTCCAATTGCCGGCGACCAGCTTGCGACGCGTCATTCGATCCTCCCGTTGCGTTGCCAGGCGCCTAGCAAGCCCGCCGTATTGAAGGGAAGCCACCCCCCCTCTAAAGAACCGCCGTCCCCTCCCGCGTCGCGAGCCGATCCCCAATGCTTTCTTTTTTCCGCCGCCTGTCGAAATCAAAGGTCGGCGCCGTGATCGGCATCATCTTCCTGGTCGCCATCCTGGCCAGCTTCGCCGTCGCCGACATCACCCAGTTCCGCCAGGGCGGCGCCCTCAGCCAGGGCGTGCTCGCCAAGGTCGGGTCGGAGCAGGTCACGGAGGCGGAGCTGTCGGCGGTGCTGCAGCGGCAGCTGACCGCGCTTCGCCAGCAGAAGCCCGACGCGACCTATGCCGACCTGGCGCCGCAGTTCGAGGAGATCGTCAACGGCCTCATCCAGGCCAAGACGCTCAAGGCCTATGCCGCCGAGCACGACCTGCTTCCGGCCAAGAAGCTGGTCGATAGCGAGATCGTGAAGATCCCGGCCACCCGGGGCCTGGACGGCAAGTTCAGCGCCGCCGCCTATCAGCAATTTCTGCAGCAGAACCGCCTGACCGATGCGCAGCTGCGGGACGAAGTCACCGTGCTGCTGCTCCAGCGCATGCTGCTGGCGCCCATCGCCGCCATTTCGCGCGTGCCGGTCGGGCTTGCCCGGCCCTATGCCTCTATGCTGCTGGAGGAGCGCGAAGGCGAAGTCGCGCTGGTGCCGACCGCCGCCTTTCGTGCCGGACCGCCGGCGACCGACGCCGAAGTCCGGCAATATTACGCCCAGAACCGCAATCGCTACATCGTGCCCGAGCAACGGGTGCTGCGGATCGCCAGGATCACGCCCGATGCGGTCGCCAACGTAACTCCTACCACCCAGGAGATCGCGGCCTACTACAACCAGAATCGCGCCACCTATGCCGGAGGCGAGAGCCGGGTGCTGAGCCGGGCATCGGTCGGCGACCAGAACGGGGCCGGGCAGATCGCCGCGCGGGCCAAGGCCGGCGGCAACTTCGCCGGGGCGGCTCAGCCCGCCGGCTTTTCAGCCGCGGACGTCAGCCTGGGGCCGCAAAGCCGCGACCAGCTGACGTCACTGACCGGCGCGCCGGTCGCGGCGCAGGTCTTCGCGGCCGCCGCCGGAGCAGTGATCGGCCCAGTCCGCTCCAGCACCGGGTGGGACGTCATCAAGGTCGAGCGGATCGATCGCACGGCGGGCAGGACCCTGGACCAGGCCCGCGCGGAGATCGCCGCCAAGCTGGTCACCGACAAGCGCAAGACTGCGCTGACCGACCTCGTCACCAGGGTCGAGGACCAGATCAGCGACGGCCGGACGCTGGCCGAGGTGGCCCAGGCCAACCAGCTGCCGGTCACGCAAACGCCGCCGCTGGTCGCCAACGGACAGTCGGTTCAGCAGCCCGGGTTCCAGCTGCCGGCCGAATATCGCGACCGGCTGCTCAAGGACGCCTTCGCCATGGCTGCGGGCGACGATCCGGTTGTGGAAACGCTTCCCGAAGGTGCGGGCTATGCGGTGCTTGCAGTGGGTGAGGTAAGCCCGGCGACGCCCGCCCCATTGGCGCAGGTCCGCGACCGCGTAGCGGCCGCCTTTGTCGCCAAGCGGGCGGCGGCGGCGGCACAGGCGGCGGCAACGGCGGTGCAGGCCAAGGTCGCGCGCGGAGTGCCGATCGCCCAGGCCCTGCGCGAGCAGCAGGTGTCCGGCGCCCGCGCCCCGACTCCGCTCAAGGTTCGCCGGCTCCAGTTGCAGCAGTTCCAGGGCAATGTGCCCCCGCCGCTGCAGATGCTGTTCAGCCTCGCGCCCAGCAAATCGCGGCTGGTCGCCGCGCCGGACGGCCAGGGCTTCTACATCGTCAAGCTCAACCGCGTCGTGCCCGGCGACGCCCTGACGCAACCGACGCTGATCTCCCAAACGCAGAGCGGCCTCAACGAATCGGCCGGCGAGGAAGTCGCCGTTCAGTTCCTGGGCGCGGCGCAAAAGGAACTGGGGGTCACCCGCAACGAGGCTGCGATCGCGGCGGCCAGGCAGCGGATGCTGGCCGGCAGCTGAGCCATGCGGCTGCTGGTCGTCGACAATCACGACAGCTTCAGCTTCACCTTGGTCGACTACCTGCTGACGCTTGGTGCGGAGGTGGAGGTGGTGCAAAGCGATGCGGTAAGCGTGGCTGAGGCGCTCGGTCACGAAGCGGCGGGATTTCTGCTGTGCCCGGGCCCCGGCCGGCCGGAACAGGCGGGCATCTCCGTGCCGCTCGCGCGGGCGTGCATCGAGCAACGCCGTCCCTTGCTGGGCGTATGCCTGGGCCAACAGGCGATCGGCCTGGCCTGCGGCGCCGCACTGGTTCGGACCGCGCCGGTGCACGGCAAGCCGGCGGCGATCAGGCACGGGGGCAAGGGGCTGTTCGCCGGGCTGCCTTCGCCCATGACGGTGGCCCGCTATCACTCGCTGGCGTTGACGGCGCTTCCGCCAGAACTCAGCGCGACCGCGTGGAGCGATGATGGCGTTATTCAGGCCGTTGCGCACCGGAATGCCCCGGTCCACGGCGTGCAATTTCATCCGGAGAGCGTCGCGTCCGAGCATGGGCATGCGCTGGTCGGGCGCTTCCTGGAGCTGTGCAGTTGACAACACCCGCCGCCGTTCTGTAGACGTTCCCCGTTCGTTCACGATGGGGCCACGGTCATGCTGACGTCCAAGCAGTGCGAGTTGCTGCAATATATCAACGACCGGCTGGGCAATACCGGGGTGTCGCCGAGCTTTGACGAGATGCGCGAAGCGTTGGACCTGAAGAGCAAGTCGGGCGTGCATCGGCTGATCTCGGCGTTGGAGGAACGCGGCTTCATCCGCCGCCTGCCCAACCGGGCACGGGCGCTGGAAGTGCTGCGGATGCCCGATGCCGGTCCGGCTGCGGTGTCCCCTCCTGCTGCCAAGGCGCCCGAGCCGAAGCCGCTCAAGGTGGCGGCCAACGACACCATCGACATTCCGCTGCACGGTCGCATCGCGGCAGGTACGCCGATCGAAGCATTGCAGGGAACGGAGATGTTCTCCGTTCCGGCCGCGCTGCTCGGCCCCGGTGAGCATTATGCGCTGGAAGTGTCGGGTGACTCGATGGTGGAGGAAGGCATTCTCGATGGCGACTTTGCCCTTGTTCGCAAGGCCGACCAGGCGCGGGAGGGCGAGATCGTGGTGGCCTTGATCGACGGCGAGGAAGCGACGCTGAAGACCTATCGCCGGGAAGGCAAGATGATCCGCCTGGATCCGGCCAACGGCGCCTACTCGCCGCAGCGCTACGAGGAGGGCCGGGTCGAGATCCAGGGCCGCCTGGCAGGCTTGATCAGGCGCTATTAGACCAAGCACCCCGATGGTGGGGTGTCCGCCCGAGGCAAGGTTGGGTTACGAAAACAGGCCGAGGAGGTCGTCATGCAGCCTGCACGTATCGACTATATCGAACTTCCCTCCGCGACCGCTCATGAACTGACGCGGGGCTTCTACGCGAAGGCGTTCGGATGGGCGTTCACCGACTACGGGCCGGACTACAGCGCAACAACGACGGCTGACGTGGACGTGGGGCTCAATGGCCAACCGGACGAGGCACTGTCCGCTCCGCTGCCCGTGATCCGCGTTGAAGACCTGGAAGCCGCATTCGACGCCGTTGTCGCGGCCAACGGAGTGATTGCCCGGCCGATCTTCGCCTTTCCCGGCGGCCGCCGGTTCCACTTCATCGATCCGGGCGGCAGTGAGCTGGCGGTGTGGAGCGCACGCTAGCGGGCGTTTCTCAGGCGGGCCGGCGAGCGCGGTAGCGGCTGAGGAAATCCGATGCGTGGCGATCCAGTCGGCTCGCGGCAATCGCGTCGCGCAGCCCCTGCATGAGGCGCTGGTAGAACCAGATGTTGTGCTGGGTCATCAACATGGCGCCGAGGATCTCGCCGGACCGGACGAGGTGGTGCACGTAGGCCCGGCTGTAGGTCACGCAGGCGGGACAGGGACAGCCGGGTTCGATCGGCTCCCCGTCCTCGGCGAAGCGCGCGTTGCGCAGGTTCAGCGGGCCATCGGCGGTAAAGGCCTGGCCCGTGCGGCCGCTACGGGTGGGCAGGACGCAGTCGAACATGTCGATCCCGCGCCGCACGGCCTCCACGATGTCGTCCGGCTTGCCGACCCCCATCAGATAGCGCGGCCGGTCTTGGGGCAGCTGTTCGGGCGCATAGTCCAGGCAGGCAAGCATGGCCTCCTGCCCCTCCCCCACCGCCAGCCCGCCAACCGCGTAGCCATCAAACCCGACCTCCTGCAGGCCGTCGGCGGATGCTTGCCGCAGGTTCCTGTCGAGCGCGCCCTGCTGGATGCCGAACAGCGCGGCGCCTTGGGCATGTTCGCCGCCGCGGTTGAACTCCTCCCGGCTTCGGCGAGCCCAGCGGATCGAGCGTTCCATTGCGTCCTGCTGATCGGCCAGCGAAGCGGTGGTGGGCACGAGCTGGTCGAACTGCATCACGATGTCGGACCCGAGCAGCCGCTGCACTTCGATCGAGCGTTCGGGGCTGATCAGGTGGCGGGTGCCGTCCAAGTGGCTCTTGAAGGCGACGCCCTCTTCGGTGACCACCGTCAGTTCGGACAGGCTCATCACCTGGTAGCCGCCGCTGTCGGTCAGGATCGGGCGGTCCCAACCCATGAAGCGGTGCAGCCCGCCCAGCCGGGCCACGCGCTCGGCGCCTGGCCGCAGCATGAGGTGATAGGTATTGCCCAGGATGATGTCGGCACCAGCGGCCCTGACCTCTTCCGGCCGCACCGCCTTGACGGTGGCGGCCGTTCCCACCGGCATGAAGGCGGGGGTGCGGATCGCGCCGCGGCGCATGCGAATCTCGCCGGTCCGGGCTCGGCCGTCGGTGGCGGTAATCGCAAACGAGAAGCGGCTGGTCATGGCGCCTGCCCTAGCGGCGGATCGCGCGCTCCGTCGAGAGCGAGCGGGTTCCGCCAGTTGCTTGATGCAAGTTCTTAATGTGCTTCGGATAGCAGGCCGGGCAGGCTCGACGACGTTGCACCCGGCCGAGCACCGGGGCAAGTTCCGGGCGGGGAAACGGGGGATGGTTGTGAATATCGGCGCACCGCCATCACGATCGGTTTACTGGCTCGCTGTGCCACTGCTGGCGGCTGCCCTGCTGCTGCCGGCTGTGTTCAATGGCTTTCCGCTGCTCCATCCGGACAGCGGAACCTACCTGCGCGTGGCGCTCGGGGCCGGGTGGCCGATCGATCGGTCCGGATTCTACGGTCTCATGCTGGCGCCGCTCGTCGCCAAGGCCGGCGGCACTGCCGCCTTGTGGCTTTGGACGGCTCTGCAGGTGACGATCACCGCCGCTGTCCTGCTGGAGACGCTGAGGCGGGTCGCTCCGGGGTGCAAGGCCGCGCGATTGATGATGCTCGGTGCCGCGATGGTTCTGTTCACTGCGCTTCCCTGGCATGCCGGCCAGCTGATGCCGGACGCGATGACCGGTCTTCTGGTCCTGGCGGCCTGGCTTGCGCTTTCCCGATCCCCTGGCGCACCGGGAGCCCCAATCTTGTGGCTGGCCGTTTGCCTGTTTGCGCTGACCCATGTCACCCACCTGCTGATCCTGGTTGCGATCGGCGTCGTGATGCTTGGCTTGGCGCTGGCCGGACGGGTCCCCCGGGAGGAGGTCGCAACCCGGGCGCTCGCCCTGTTTGTTGCCTGCCTCGTCATCGCCGGAGCGCAGATGGGTGCCAATGCCCTGACCCTGAAGGCGCCGACCGTGTCCCCCGCCGGCCCGATCTTCCTGTTCGCGCGGTTGAACGAAGATGGCCACATCGCGCCGTGGCTCGATCGTCATTGTGGAAAGGACGCGCCGGCCGATCTGTGCGCGATCCGCCACCAGCTGCCGCAAGACAGTCAGGAGCTTCTGTGGGGGCCGACCAGCGACACCTATTTCCCGGTTCCGGGGCCAGGGGAGCATGACCGTTTCAGCCGCTGGATGAAAGCCTTCGACGCCGCAAACAAGGGAGCCGTTGCGCAGCGCGCTCCAGGTGCTGGGAACCTCGCTAAGGGGAGGCTTGGCCCAGTTCGTTACCTTTGGGACGCTGGATGACGAGTGCCCGCAGATGTGCGCAGATCCGAACAGCGTGCTGCGGCTGTCGTTTGAGCAAGCGGGCCCGAGCTATACCGAGGGATTGCTGCAATCCCGCCAGTTGCGCGGCACGATGCCCGATCGGGTCATCGGATGGGCCACCTTGCCACTGACCGTGGCTGGACTGATCCTGTTGCTGCCCCTGCTCTACCTCGCCTGGAGGAAACGGGATGTGGATGCCGCCACCTTGCTGGCGGCCGTCGTGGTGGCGTTGGTCCTGAATGCCCTGCTGGCCGGCGCGCTGTCCGACGTTCATGCTCGATATCAAAGCCGGATCGCGTGGCTTGCTCCCTTCGCCGTCCTTGCCGTGCTCCTGCGGTGGAAAAGCCTGCGCGGGAGAACAGCGGACACAAGTCCCGCTGCGGCACAGATCGTAACCTATCCGAACGAGACCTTACCTGCCCGCTAACCGGGTCTTTACGCCGTGTCCTTACAGCTGCCGCTTCATTCCGGCCTCCAATCGGGGGCAAGGTCAGGAGTCGAGAAATGGCAGTTTCCAGCGAGCTTTCGAGAGTGGCGCCGGAAGCGGCGAGCGCCCATGCCGCTCGCATGGCGGCCGCCGGCAGTGCGGACCATCCCTATGCCAAGGAGCTGGGCACGCCGCTCGGGGGAGCGACCCTTCCTCGCGATCTCGACGACCTGGTTCATCTGCTGGCCGCCCTTTACGGCCGCCAGCCGGGCCCGATCGACCTTGCCCTGCTCCGCGCGCCGGCGGGCCCTGTGCGCACCTTCCTCGCGGGCGCCGCCGACTCGTTTGAACGCGAGCGCCAGTTCCTGCTGCGCCTGTCGGCCGCGGTCGGACCGGTTCCGTCCACGCCGGGCCAGGCCGAGACCCAGGCCGCCATGCTCGCGCAGCGGCATGCGCTCGAGACGCTGGCCCGGTCCGAGCGCCACGGCTGCGCGCTGGGCACCGCCGCCGCTCTCGTCAGCGACTGGCGCAACATCCGCCCGCTGCTGGAACTCGCCGCCCGCCGGGTGGGCTGCGCCATTCCGAGCTGCTCGCTCCCGGGCGAGCCTGCGATCGCCGACATGCTGGTCGAGGCCGCCGCCGCCCCGGGAACCGACCGCGCGATCCGGTTCGGCGGCGAGCAGCTGTTGCTCCAGCATCGCGCGCTGTTCGACCTGCTGGAAGCGCGGTGCGACGCGCGCGAGGACTTCTAAACCGCGCCCGTCCGCTCTAGGGCGGATCGATGCGTTTCGAAGGCACCTCCAGCTACGTCGCCACCCCGGACCTCAAGGTCGCGGTCAACGCCGCCGTCACCCTGCGCCGGCCACTGCTCGTCAAGGGCGAGCCGGGCACCGGCAAGACCGTGCTGGCCGAGGAGATCGCGGCCGCGCTCGGCGCGCCGCTGATCAACTGGGGCATCAAGTCGTCGACCAAGGCGCAGCAGGGCCTGTACGAATATGACGCGGTGGCGCGGTTGCGCGACGGGCAGCTGGGCGACGAGCGGGTCCATGACATCCGGAACTACATCCGGCCGGGCAAGCTGTGGGAGGCGTTCACCGCGCCCGAGTTGCCGGTGCTGCTGATCGACGAGATCGACAAGGCCGACATCGAGTTTCCCAACGACCTGCTGCTCGAACTCGATCGCATGGAGTTCCACGTCTACGAGACCGGTGAAACGGTGAAGGCGAGAGAACGCCCGGTCGTCGTGATCACCTCCAACAACGAAAAGGAGCTGCCGGACGCCTTTCTGCGGCGCTGCTTCTTCCACTACATCGCCTTTCCGGACCGGTCGACGATGGAGCGCATCGTGGAGGTGCACTTCCCCGGCATCCAGAAGATCCTGGTCGGCAAGGCGCTGGACATCTTCTACGATGTGCGGGACGTTCCCGGGCTTAAGAAAAAGCCGTCCACGAGCGAGCTGCTCGACTGGCTGAAGCTGCTGCTGCACGAGGACATGCCGCTCGACGTGCTGCAGGAACGGGATCCGACCAAGGCCATCCCGCCCCTTCACGGCGCGCTGCTCAAGAACGAGGCCGACGTCATGCTGTTCGAGCGTCTCGCCTTTATGGCTCGCCGCAAGGGTTAGCGCTCCTGCGAAGGCAGGAGCCTAGTGCCTTCGGAGCGCCTGCTTGAAACCAGGCTTTGTCTACCTGATGGCCAGCCGGCTGAACGGCACGCTGTACGTCGGCGTCACCAGCAATCTTGTTCAACGTGCCTATCAGCATCGTGTTGGCTTGGTCGATGGCTTCACAAGGCAGCATGGCTGCGTCCTGCTCGTGTGGTTCGAGGCGCACGACGATCTTCAGGAAGCGCGGCGGCGTGAGCTTCAGATCAAGAAATGGAAACGCGAGTGGAAGCTTCGGCTGATTGAGGAGAACAACCCCGATTGGCTCGACCTCTGTCCGACGCTATTCGGCTAGTTGTGCTCCTGCGCAGGAGGAGCCTAGTCCTTCTTCTAAGAAGCGTTCGGTGAAGATCTACTGGGCTCCTGCCTGCGCAGGAGCACAGAAGCTCCTACTCGTCGCGGTAGGCGAGTTCGAAATTGCCCCAGCGCTTGCCGCCGAAGAACAGCGGCACGAACACGTTCTTGACCGGGATCGACTTGTCGCCGAGCTCCATCCGGTAGGTCATCAGCATGGCCGGCTTGTCGCTGGCGATCGCCGCGCGGGTCTGCTCGTCCATGAAGATGCGGCGGTTGCGGCAGTGCGCATCGTTCCACACGGGGTCATCGCCCGGCTGCTGGCAGCGTTCGGACAGGTGGGTCGGCAGGAAGCCGTCCACGTTGGTGATGGCCGAGCCGATCACCCGCGCTTCCTTGACCTTGAACTGGTCGAGCACCGGCCGGATGTGCGCATCGGCAAAGTCGCAGAAGCGGTTGTCGTATTGCACCGGATTACGGCCGGGGATCGGGTTGTAGGTCCGGTCGAACACGTCATCCAGGCCGATCTCGCCCCCGGCGATCCCCTTCTCCACCGCCTGGGCAATCGCCCGCATGGCGTCCTGCGCCAGGGTGATCATCGGCGTGTCGTCGATGTCCGCGCCCGAATTGGCGAGCGTGTCGAGCATGGCGTTGCTCATCATCTCCAGCTGTGACAGGCGCTTTTGCGCGGTCATCAGCGCGCCGCCGTTCTCCCGCGCGTCGGCGGCGAAGTCGGTCAGGCTGGCCTTGACCCGGTCGACGCTGGTCTGGATCATGCTGGTCGAGTGGGCGATGCCCTCGGTCTGGCGGTCGACCATGCCGACGATCTCGCTGACCTCCCGCACCGTGTCGCCGATCTGGCCGAAGCCGCGCTGCGCCGCCCGGCTGCGGTCCACGCCCGTCTTGATCTCGGTCGTCACCGCGCCGGCCTCGCGGGTTAGTTCGCCGATGGTGAGGCCGATCTGGCTGGTGGCGGCGCGGGTGTCGTGCGCGAGCTTCTTCACCTCGGCCGCGACCACCGCGAAGCTGCGGCCCGCATCGCCCGCACGAGCCGCCTCGATGGTGGCGTTCAACGCCAGCATGTTGGTCTTGCGCGCGATCGCCTCGATGGTCGAGCTGACCGTCTGCACCTGGTTCATGGCCGAGGCGAACCCGGCCATCCGCTCGCCCAGTTGGACCACCAGCTCGGTCAGTCCCTTGAACCCGGCGATCGTGTCCTCGATGGCCGCGCGCCCGGCGTCCAGCTTGGCCTTGGCCTGTTCCGACAACAGCCGGGCCTCGTCGGTCGAGTCCGCCACCCGGGCCTGGTCGGCGAGCAGGCGCGTGGTCACGTCCTCCAGCGTGTCGAGAGTCTTGAGGTGATCGGAGATGCGCTCCGACACGTCCTCGACATACCCCGCCACATCCGAACATTCGATCGACAGCGATCCGCAATCCCGCGCCACCGTCCGGATCGCGTTCTCCGTTACCTGCTCAATGCCGGCCGTCGCCATGTCGGTCCTGATCCTTGAAAGCTGTGTTCGACGCCCAGGTCTAGGCGCGAGCTCCTACTCTTTCGTTAACCAGCGGCACGCAGTAGGATGGTTCCATGTTCCTGTCCTTCGTCGAAGCGCTGCGCCGCGGCGGCATTCCCGCCAGCCTCAAGGAGCATCTGCTGCTGCTGGAAGCGCTCGACGCCGAGGTGATCGAGCGCAGTCCTGAGGAATTCTACTATCTTGCCCGCTCCGTATTCGTGCACGACGAGAGCCAGATCGACCGGTTCGACCGGATCTTCGGCGAGGTGTTCAAGGGGCTGGTCCCGGCCGCGGGCGAGGACCTGGCCGCGCAGATCCCGGAGGAGTGGCTGCGGCTGGTTGCGGAGAAGTATCTGTCGCCCGAGGAGATGGAGCAGATCAAGTCGCTCGGCTCGTGGGACGAGATCATGGAAACGCTGAAGCAGCGCCTGGAAGAGCAGAAGGAACGGCACCAAGGCGGGTCCAAGTGGATCGGCACGGGCGGCACCTCCCCCTTCGGCCACGGGGGCTACAATCCGGAAGGCGTCCGGATCGGCGGGCCGGGCAAGCACGGCCGGGCGCTCAAGGTGTGGGAAAAGCGCGAGTTCAAGGACCTGGACGACAGCCGCGAACTCGGCACCCGCAACATCAAGGTCGCGCTGCGCCGCCTGCGCCGGTTCGCCCGCGAGGGCGCTGCCGACGAACTGGACCTCGACGCGACCATCGACGGCACCGCCCGGCAGGGCTGGCTCGACGTCCATTTCCGGCCTGAGCGGCACAATGCGGTCAAGCTGCTGCTGTTCCTCGACATCGGCGGATCGATGGATGGGCACATCCGCGTCGCCGAGGAACTGTTCTCCGCAGCCAAGGCAGAGTTCAAGCACCTGGAGCACTTCTACTTCCACAATTGCATCTACGAAGGCCTGTGGAAGGAGAACCGGCGCCGCTGGACCGACCGCACGCCGACCTGGGACATCCTCCACAAGTTCGGTCACGACCATAAGCTGGTGATCGTCGGGGATGCGGCGATGAGCCCGTACGAGGTGACGCATCCGGGGGGCTCGGTCGAGCATATGAACGAGGAAGCCGGCGCGGTGTGGCTCAAGCGCCTGACCGACACCTACCCCGCCGCGGCCTGGCTCAACCCGACGCCGGAAGCCTATTGGGGCCATAGCGCCTCGACCACGCTGATCCGGCAGCTGATGACCGACCGCATGTACCCGCTGACGCTGGGTGGCCTTGAGGACGCCACCCGCGAGCTCAGCCGCAAGAAGTAAGCGTCTACCCGAACGGCCGGTCGATGCTGTCGGGTGGGCGGGTGAACCAGACCGGGCCGGCGGCGGTCAGGTGGAAGCAGTCTTCCAGCCGGACGCCGAACTTGCCCGGCAGGTAGATGCCCGGCTCGTTCGAGAAGCACATGCCGGGGGCGAGCCGCGTCGCCTCGCCATGCACCAGGTTGACCGGCTCGTGCCCTTCCATGCCGATGCCGTGCCCCGTCCGATGGCTGAGGCCCGGCAGCGCGTAGCGGGGGCCGTAGCCCCAGCGTTCGTACTGGCTGCGAACCGCGTCATCGACGCTGCCGGCCGGAGCGCCGACCCTGGCGGCGGCCATGGCGATCGCCTGTCCCTGCCGCACCTGGCCCCACACCCGGCGCTGTTCGGTCGTCGGCGGAGCGCCCCAGACGAAGGTGCGGCTGATGTCGGCCTGGTAGCCGCGATAAGCACAGCCGCAGTCCATCAGCACCACGCTGCCGCGCCTCACCTGTTGCGGCCGCCCGCTGCCGTGCGGCAGGGCGCTAGCCTGGTCGATCAGCACCAGACTCCACGAGTCGCTGCCGCCCAGCTGCACGACAATCCGCTCGAACCGGCTGGCGATGTCGTGGTTGGTTTCGCCGGCGCGCACCTCGGCGTGGGTCCGGCGCAGCGCCGCGAGCGTCAGCTCGTTGGCCCGCTGCATCAGCGCCAGCTCGGCTGGGGTCTTGATCATCCGGAGGCCGCGGACGAGGTCGGCGCCATCCTGCACCGGCACGCCCGGCATGGCCCGGCCGACGCCCGTGACGATAAAGGTCCGCACGGTCTCCTCGACCGCGATCCCGCGCCGGCCGGACGCACGGCCCTTCAGGAAGTCCGCCACCAGCGCGTAGGGACTTTCATCCTCCTGCCAGACGCGGATTTCGGCCGGCACGCCCAGGCTCTCCGCGACGGACGGCCGCTCGAAGAACGGGGTGATGATGATCGACGGTCCCGCCGCCGGGATGACGGCCAGCGTCGGCCGCTCGCTCCGGTGCCATCGGACACCGGTGAAATAGTCCAGGCTGGCGCCCGGTTCGACGATCAGCGCCGCGAGCCCGCCCTGCCGGAGGCGGCTCTGCAGCCGGGCGATCCGGCCCAGCCGCTCATCCCGGCCGATCGCCTGCGGCGGCGAGGTTGCCGCCCCAAGCGGCATGCCGGCCATCGCAACGGCCGAAACCCCGCCCGCCATCAGCCCGCGCCGGCTCAGCTCAAGCATAAAGGTAAGGTCCTCCGGCCTTGAGCGCGCGCCCGTAGGCCGGGCGCTCGTGGATGCGCTCGAGCCAGTCCCAGACGTGCCGCCGGCGTGCATCCAGCCCCGCCCGCTTGCGCGCGGCTTCCAATGGAAAGCTCATCATGATGTCGGCGCCGGTCAGTTCATCGCCGGCGAAGAACGGGCGGTTCGACAGCTCCTGGTCGCAATAGTCGAGGTGCCGATCCATCATCTTGAACAATGGCTTGCGCGCCGGACGGCCGAGCAGGCCGAGGCGCCCGACCACCAGCAAGGCCAGCAGCGGCGGCATCAGCGACCCTTCGGCGTAATGCAGGAACTGGCGATAGCGCAGCTTGCCGCACGGATCGGACGGCGCGCCCATCCGGCCGCCGGCCTGTTCTACCAGATATTCGACGATGGCGCCGCTTTCGGCGATCACCCACTGGTCGTCCTGGATGACCGGCGACTTGCCGAGCGGATGGACTCGGCGAAGCTCGGGCGGGGCCAGCATGGTGCGCGGATCGCGCTGGTAGCGTTTCACCGTATAGGGCAGCCCCAACTCCTCCAGCAGCCACAAGATGCGTTGGGAGCGGCTGTTTTCGAGATGATGGACGACGATCATGCCGGCGAATGTCGCATGCTGTCACGGATAGCGCCACCCTTCAGCCTGATTGCCGCGGAACTGATGGTCGGGCGGGGCGTCCAGCAAGCTCCCATGGCAATCAACCTTGCTCACCTGCCCGGCACCGGGCCGCGCCCCGGCGCGCGCGAGACCGTCGCCCTCCTCGCCGGCCTGATGGCGCTCAACGCCTTCGCCATCGACGCCATGATCCCGGCGCTGCCGGACATCGGCGCTCACCTGGGCGTGACGGAAGAGAACCGGCGTCAGCTGATAATCGTCGTCTATACGTTCGGCTTCGGGGTCGGGCAGCTGCTGTGGGGCCCGCTGGCCGACCGGTTCGGGCGCAAGCCGGTGCTGACCGTCGGCATCGCGTTCTACACCCTGTTCGCGACCTTGTGCTCGGTGGCGCCGTCGTTCGAGGTGCTGATCGCCGGCCGTTTGCTGCAGGGCGCGTCCGCCGCGGTCACCCGCGTGCTGGTGGTCGCCATGGTCCGTGACCTGTTCGAAGGGGAGGCCATGGCGCGGGTGATGAGCCTAACCTTCATGGTGTTCATGCTGGTGCCCGTGCTGGCGCCCAGCGTCGGCCAGGCGATCCTGACGGTTGGCCCGTGGCAGGCGATCTTCTGGGTGCTGGCAGGCTATGGCCTGCTCATGGGCCTGTGGAGCTTCTTCCGCCTGCCGGAGACGCTGCACGAGGACTATCGTCGCAGCCTGAACGTGGGCGAGCTGGTCACCGCCGCACGATCGGTGCTGAGCGAGCGCCAGTCGCTAGGCTACACGCTGGCGCAAACCGCCACCTTCTCCGGGCTCGTGGCCTACATTTCGTCGATCCAGCAGATCGTGTTCGACGCCTTTCACGCTCCGGAGAAGATCGGGATCGTGTTCGGCGCGGTTGCGGCACCGATGGCGGTCGCCGCCTGGCTCAACAGCCGATACATCGGCCGCTTCGGTCTGCGACGGGTCGGTCACCTGGGCGTGGCGGCGTTCGTCGCGATCACCGGCCTTCATGCACTATTCGCGACGCTGTGGCCGGAGAGCCTGACCGAGTTCGTGATCCTGCAGGGTCTGACCATGGCCAGCTTCGCCTTTACCTCATCCAATCTCAACACGCTGGCGATGGAGAAAATGGCGCCGATCGCCGGCATGGCTTCCTCGATCCAGGGTGTGGTCGGCACCGTTATCGCGGCGATCGCCGGCTTCGCCATCGGCCAGCAGTTCGACGGGACTCAGCTGCCGTTCCTTTACGGCCTGTTCGCCTGCGGGCTGGTTGGCGCGGCGCTGGTGGTGGTGACCGAGCCGCGCCGGCTGTTTGAGCGATTGCCGCAGGGCGGCGCGGACTCGGACGCCAGGGTGGCTCCGGCGGAGTGATGGAAGAAATCGTCACGGGAGTTAATCCCGTGACGTCGATCAGCTCTCGCCAGCGGCTCGGCTGTCGGCCGGCCTTCGCGCTTCCGTCGGGCTCAGGCGTCGTCCTCGGCGCTTGGACCCACCATCAAGGCGTCGCCAACCTCGTCCTTGCGGCCGCGGATCGAATTCTCGATCCGTTGCGCCATCTCGGGATTGTCCTTGAGGAACTGCTTGGCATTTTCCCGGCCCTGCCCGATCCGGGTCGAGTCGTAGCTGAACCAGGCGCCTGACTTGTCGATCAGGCCGGCCTTGACGCCGAGGTCGAGGATCTCGCCGACCTTGCTGACGCCCTCGCCGTACATGATGTCGAACTCGACCTGCTTGAACGGCGGCGCGACCTTGTTCTTGACGACCTTCACGCGGGTGGCATTGCCGACGATGTCGTCCTTGTCCTTGATCTGACCGGTGCGCCGGATGTCCAGGCGGACCGATGCATAGAACTTCAGGGCGTTGCCGCCGGTGGTCGTCTCCGGATTGCCGTACATGACGCCGATCTTCATCCGGACCTGGTTGATGAAGATGACAGTGCACTGCGACCGGCTGATCGATCCGGTCAGCTTGCGCAGCGCCTGGCTCATCAAGCGGGCCTGCAGGCCGACGTGACTGTCGCCCATCTCGCCCTCGATCTCCGCCCGCGGCACCAGCGCCGCGACCGAGTCGATCACCAGCACGTCAATCGCGTTCGACCGCACCAACGTGTCGACGATCTCCAGCGCCTGCTCGCCAGTGTCCGGCTGCGAGACGATCAGCTCGTCGATGTTGACGCCCAGCTTCCTGGCATAGACCGGGTCGAGCGCGTGCTCGGCATCGACAAAGGCAGCCGTGCCGCCGGTCTTCTGCGACTCGGCGATCGCATGCAACGCCAGGGTCGTCTTGCCGGAGCTTTCCGGCCCGTAGATCTCGATAATGCGCCCGCGCGGGATCCCGCCCACACCGAGCGCGATATCCAGCCCCAGCGAGCCGGTCGAGATGGTCTCGATCTCAATCTTCTCACGGCTGCCCAGCTTCATCGCCGAGCCTTTGCCAAATGCGCGATCGATCTGCGCCAGCGCCGCGTCCAGCGCCTTTTGACGATCCGTGGTCACCACATCCCCACCCATTCCGACGACCTTCAACTGCGATGCCATGCCCTTACCCTTTTCGTCAGCCTGCGACGGAATTGATCCGCTATGGAGCCGATGTACTCTTTTCGTTCCATAAGAACAATAGCAGAACGAAAATCGGGGAAGGGCAAAGCTGATCGGCCGAGCGCGACCTGAATAGCGCACCGGCAACCGGCGGCAAGCCTCAAAGAAGGTGAAGATATTGCGACGGAACGATTTTGGTCAGCCAGACCCCGTTCTCGGCCCGGTGGAAGTGGTGCCCGTCCTCGGCCATCCGCCCGGCGGCGACGGCGAGCACGACCGGTGAACCGTGGCGACCACCGACGGAGAGCGCCGTGGTCCGGTCGGGGGACAGGTGGACGTAATGGCGGGCACCGGGCCGCAGCCCCGTCGCCATGATGGCGGGAAGCGAGCTCGCCGCCGTTCCGTGAAACAGCAACTCGGGCGGCAGCACCGCGTCGAACCGGCGGTCCACCATGGCGGTGGAATGGCCCTGAACCGCCCGCATCCGCAGGCCGTCGCTACTCAGTTCGAAGCGCCGCTTGTTGTTGGTGGCGACAACCCGCTCGACATCCTCGCGCCCGCTCGCCATCCGGCGTCCTCGCGCAGCCTCCACGACCTGCCCGACATCGCCCCAACCGTCGCGGTCGAGCGCCAAGCCGACGCTCTCCGGCGCGTGGCGCAGGATGCGCGCGAGGAACTTGGACAGGCGCACGTCGGCACGGTTCACGTCGCCAGCGCCGAGCGGTCAAAAGTTACGTCAGCTTGATCTCGCGCAGGCGTTCCAGAAGGTAGTCGTGGCTGCTGATCGGCGGCCACTGGGGCTGCTCGCCGGCGGAGACCGTCCCGGGCAGGGCTTCGATGGTGAAGTCGGGCCGGAAGTGCAGAAAGAAGGGCATGGAATAGCGCGCGTTGGAAGCCCGGTCCGGCGCCGGATTGACCACCCGGTGCGACGTCGAGCGCAGCTTGCCGTTAGTCAGCCGCTGCAGCATGTCGCCGATGTTGATCACCAGCTCGCCCGGCTTCGGAGCGACGGGGATCCACCGCCCGTCCCTGGTCAGCAGCTCCAGGCCGGCTTCCTCGGCGCCCAGCAGCAGGGTGATGGTGTTGATGTCCTCATGCGCACCGGCGCGGATGTGCTCGCCGGTCGGCTCCGACTGCGGCGGGTAGTGCAGGAGGCGAAGAACGGAATTGCCGTCCCGGACCGTATCGCGGAAGTAATCCCCGTCGATCCCCAGATACCGCGCAATCGCCGACAGCACCTTTAGGCCGGTCCGATCAAACGTGTCGTACAGCTCCAGGAAGGTCTCCTTGAAGCCCGGCACTTCGTCCGGCCAGACGTTGTCGCCCATGATCTCGCGGAACGAATGGCCAGGCGTCAGCTCCCGCCCGACGTGCCAGAATTCCTTGAGGTCGTGCGCCTTGTGGCCCTTGGCGGTCTCGATCCCGAACGGCGTGTAGCCGCGCGCACCGCCCTGCCCCAGCGCATAGGTCCGCTTCACCTCTTCCGGCAGCGCAAAGAACGCCTTGGCCTGTGACTCGGCGCGCCCGATCAGCTCCGGCGGGATGCCGTGGTCGGCGATGACGGCGAAGCCATATTCCTGGAAACTGCGACCCAGTTCCTGAGCGAAGCCGTCGGGATCGCGGTCGGCCTCCGTCAGCGAGACGGACGCGATCTTGTCGGGGGTGAGGAGGTCGGTGCTCATGCGAGCGGCTTTACCGGCAAGGAAGCAGGCGGGCAATTAGGTGATCGGCGGATTGGTGTGTGGCGGTGAAGGCCGGCACGGGGATGAACCCCGTGACGTCAGTCCTGTCGCTTCGCACAGGCTGGCCGGCCGGCGCCGGCTCCTCGCGCAAGCTTCGCTCGCTGCGCTCTGCTTTGCTTGCGCTCGGCGGTTTGACTCACGGCATCATGATTCCGGCCAGGGCCGCGCTCATCAGGTTGGCGAGGCTGCCCGCGATCAGCGCGCGAATGCCCAGGCGAGCGATCACCGGACGCTGGTTGGGCGCGAGCCCACCGGTCACCGCCATCTGGATGGCGATGGAGCTGAAGTTGGCGAACCCGCACAAGGCGAAGGTCACGATCGCCCGGCTGCGCGGTGACAGCGCGGCGGCGGCGCCCTGCGCGTTGCCGAGGTCGATAAAGGCGACGAACTCGTTGAGGACGATCTTGGTCCCGAACAGGCCGCCGGCGACGCCCGCCTCGTTCCACGGCACGCCGATCAGGAACATGAACGGCTGGAACAGGTAGCCGACCAGCCGCTGGAAGCTGAGGTCCGGCACCCCGAACCAGCCGCCGATACCGCCAAGCAGGCCGTTGGCGAGGGCCACCAGCGCCACGAACGCCAGCACCATGGCGCCCACCGCCACCGCCAACTTGACGCCGGTCTGCGCGCCCTGGGCCGCCGCCATGATGATGTTGGCCGGCTTCTCGCCCTCTTCGAACGTCTCGGCGATGTCGACCGTCTCGGCCGGCGGGCCGGCTTCGGCGACCGCCAGTTCGGGGCTCGGCGCCGCGACCGGGTCGCGCGGATCGGGCATGATGATCTTGGCCATCAGGATGCCGCCGGGCGCGGACATAAAGGCGGCGGCGAGCAGGAACGGCAGGTACTGGTTGCCAAGCAGGGTCGCGTAGGCGGCGAGGATGGTGCCCGCCACACCGGCCATGCCGACCGTCATCAGGGTAAAGATCTTGGCGGGCGGCAGCGCGGCGAGATACGGGCGAACCACCAGCGGGCTTTCCGACTGGCCGACGAAGATGTTGGCGGCGCTGCCCAGCGCCTCGACCCGCCCGATGCCGGTGATCCAGCCGATCGCCCCGCCGACCCAGCGCACCACCCGCTGCATGATGCCGAGATAGTAGAGGATGGAGACCAGCGCCGCGAAGAAGATGATCACCGGCAGCGCGCCGAGTGCAAAGGTCTGCGCCAGCGGGTTCTTGGCGGACGGGCCGAACAGGAATTGCGTGCCTTCATTGGCATAGCCGAGCAGGTTGGCGACGCCGCGCGACATGCCCTCGATGGCGGCTCGGCCCCACGGGGTATAAAGCACGAGGAAGGCGATCACCGCCTGCAATGCAAAGGCGGCCCCGACCACCCGCGGACGAATGCCCCGGCGATCGCTCGACAGCAAGAACGCGAGCAGCAGGATGGCCGCGACCCCGACCAGGCCGAACGGGTGGTTCATGCGTGTGCGGCCCTCCCCGGCCCTACCAGACCATGCCCTGCGTAGCGGTTCGGGCGGCCGCGTCCAGCCTGTCCAGCGCCTCGGCCGGATCGTGCGCCAGCATCAGCTGCCGCCGCCGGCCTTCGCTGAGGAAGCCGCTGGCCGACACATGGTCCATGAACTGGTCCAGCCCACGCCAGAATCCGTTCACGTCGAGCAGGCAGAACGGCTTGGCGTGATAGCCGAGCGCGTTCCAGGTCCACGCCTCAAACAGCTCGTCCAGGGTGCCGATACCGCCGGGCAGGGCCACGAAGCCGTCGCACAGCTCCGTCATCCTGGCCTTGCGCTCGTGCATGCCGGCGACCGTGTGCAGGCTGGTCAGGCCGGTGTGCGCCACTTCCTTGTCGACCAGGGCTTGCGGGATGACGCCGTGCACTTCGCCGCCGCCCGCGAGCACCGCATCGGCAACGACGCCCATCAGGCCCAGCCGGCCGCCGCCATAGACCAGGCCCATACCGCGCCGGACCAGCTCGTCCGCCAGCGCCCGCGCCAGGTCGGCGAACGCGGGCTCCGCGCCCATGGCGGAGCCGCAATAAACGGCAACGCGGCGGATCACAGTTTCACCAGCTCCTTCAGGTCGCACATCGGCCGGGCGCCGAAGTGGCCGATCACCTCCGCCGCCGCGATCGCGCCCGTCATCAGCTGGCGGTCGACGCCATGACCCTTGGCCCGAGCAGTCAGGAAGCCGGCCGCGAACAGGTCGCCGGCACCGGTCGTGTCCACGACCTGCTGCACCGCGATGGCCGGCACGTCCGTGCGCTCCCCACCCTCGACAGCCAGCGCGCCATGTTCGCCCCGCGTCACTACCAGGGTGGGCACCTGGCGGGTGAGTTCGGTGATGGCGCCGTCGAGGTCGCCGCAACCGGTCAGCTGCTGCACCTCGGCCTCGTTGGCGAAGATAAGGTCGATGCCGCCCTCGGCGATCATCGCCTGCAGCCCCTCCTTGCGGCCGGGCAGGCAGACGCTCTCGCTCAAGGTGAAGGCGACCTGGCTACCGGCCGTGCGGGCAAGCGCCACCGCCCGGTGCATGGCGCTGCGGGGCAGCTCGGGTCCGAACAGGTAGCCTTCGAGATAAAGAATGGCGCAATCCCGGACAGCCGCCTCGTCCAGTGCCTGCGGCGCGAGCTGGTGGGCCGCACCGGGGCAGGTGTTCATGGTCCGCTGCGCGTCCGGCGTGACCAGGATCAGGCAGCGGCCGGTAGGGATTCCGGTGGCCAATGGGACGGTCTCGAACGTCACGCCGAGCGCCCGCATGTCGTGAGCGAAGATGGTGCCGAGCTGGTCGTTGGCGATCTGGCCCACGAACGCTGCCCGGCCACCCATTGCCGCCACCCCGGCCATCGTGTTGGCTGCGGACCCGCCGCTGGTCTCCCGCGCCGAGCCCATGGCCGCATACAGCCGGTCCGCCGACTCGGTGCTCAGCAGCTGCATCGATCCCTTGGGCAGGTCGTGGGCGCGCAGGAAGTCGTCGTCGCACGTGGCGATGACGTCAACAATCGCATCGCCCATGGCGAGCACGTCGAACCGGCGCGGAGACATTGGCCGGCGCGGTTACGGGTGGCGGGACGAACCGTCAATCTTGCCATTGCCGCCCGAGCCGTTACGCCACCGCGCCCATGCATACGAATGCCCCTGCCGCGACGCCGCAACCTTTGCCAATCTCGCGCTCCCTCTTTCTCCTTGCCATCTTCTACGGTGGCATGGTGTGCATCGCCGGCGTGCTGGGCAACAAGCAGGTCGCGCTCGGGCCGCTGGCGGTGGAGGCCGGTATTTTCGCCTTTCTGCTGCTGGTGGTGACCAGCTCGTCCATCGCCGAACTGCATGGCCGCGACACCGCCAACCGGCTGGTGCTGTGGGGGTTCATTCCGCTGCTGGTCAGCCTGGGCCTAACCATTCTGGTGTTGGCCGTGCCGCCCGCAGCGGACATGGACCCGGCGCGGCTGTCCGCGTTCAACACCATGATGAGCGGCACGCCCCGCATCTGGCTCGGCGGCATCGTCGCTTACGGCGTCTCGACGCTGCTGAACGTGACGATCTTCACCCGTCTCAAGGGCAGCGAGGGCTCGCGCCTGCTGTGGCTGCGGTCGGCGGTAGCGTCCGCGCTGAGCCAGGTTGTCGACACCCTGATCTTCATCGGCATCTCATTCTACGGCGTGTTCCCGATCCGCGAACTGCTGCTGGGACAGATGCTGGCGAAGGTCGTCCTGTCGATTGTGCTCGTTCCGCCACTCATTTACCTCTTTGTGAGTCTGGGACGGCGGCTGGACCGGACTCCGGGTTGATCACAGCGGCTTAAGCTGCTGTACGCCAGCCCGAGTCGCAGGGGTGGCGACCGGCTTCGTTGTTTTTGGGCAACATGGATTGCGGGCAAGGTGATCTCCAGCGGGAGAGTCACCCTTCTGTCGCAATCTGGCTCTAGCGGCCCCTCGACCCCACCGCATCGGGTTCCTGCTCAATCGAGGACTGCTCCGCCGTGAAAAAGACGTTGCTGCTTACCACCTGCGCAATGGTCGCGTTCCCGACCACCGCTTTCGCCCAGTCGACGGGCTCGGTCGAATTCGAAGAAGAGACAATTGTCGTCACCGGAAACCGGGTTCAGGATGTCGGCGGAGTTCAGACGCCCGACGCTCCAAAGGCCAAGCAGGTCGTCACACAGGAGCTGATCTCGCGCAGCGGACCGGGCCAGAACGTCCTCGACACGATCAACGTGGTTCCGGGCGTCAGCTTCCAGAACAACGACGCCTACGGCAACTCGGGTGGAACACTCAGCATCCGCGGCTTTGACTCGACGCGCGTCAGCTACACGCTTGACGGCATCCAACTGAACGACAGCGGCAACTACAGCATCTATTCCAACTTCTCGATCGATCCCGAACTGATCGAGCAGGTCAACGTCAGCCTCGGCTCGACCGACGTCGACTCTCCGACCGCCTCGGCTGTGGGCGGAACCATCAACCAGCGCACCCGCACTCCGGGCCGCGAGTTCGGCGGCCGCTTCAGCGCTTCGGTCGGTGAGTACGACTACCGCCGCTTCTTCGGCATGATCGACACCGGTGAGATCGGTCCGTGGGGCACCCGTGCGTTTATCGCGGCCAGCACGTCCAAGTACGACAACCCGTACAACAACTACGGCAAGCTCGACCGCACCCAGTACAATGCCAAGATCTACCAGCCGGTCGGCGGCAACGGCGACTTCGTGTCGCTTGCCGGCCGCTACAACAAGGATCGCAACAACTTCTTCGGCTCGCTGCCGCTGCGCCTGGACGCCGGTCGCACGGTCGGCTCGGGATCGGGTAACCGCTACCCGGACAACAATGACGAGCGTGAATACAACATCAACTACCCTTGCACGGTCGACGTTCCGCAGGCCGGCGTGGCGGATGTCGCAAACTCGTGCGGCACCGAATTCGATCGGCGGTTCAATCCTTCGAACAGCGCCAACCTCCGGGGTAACTCACGCTTCACCCTCACTGATAATCTCGTCCTGACGGTTGACCCCAGCTATCAGTACACCAAGGCCAACGGCGGCGGCACGGTCACTGCCCGTGAGTTCGGCTACGACATCAACCCCAATCCGTTCAACGCCACCGGTGGAGCGGGTCGCGCCAACTGCGCCACTGCCGCCAACAGCGCGGTAGTGAACTGCGTGGCCGGGTTCTTCGGCGGCTCTCCTTATGCAGGCGGTGTCGACCTGAACGGAGACGGCGATCTCTTGGACCAGGTCTCTGTTCTGTCGCCCAGCCAGACCCGCACCAAGCGCTACGCGGTGATCGCTGGCCTGCGCTACAACGTCAACGAAGCGCACAGTGTCCGTGCGACCTACACCTATGACCGCTCGAACCACCGTCAGACCGGCGAAGTCGGGCTGCTCGACAGTGACGGCGAGCCGTTCAGCGTGTTCCCGGTCGACGACGCGGTGGTGGACGTCAACGGTGTTCCGCTGCAGAAGCGTGATCGGCAATCCTACGCGATCCTGAATCAGGTGGCGGCCGAATACCGCGGTGAGTTCGGTCCGCTCACAATCAACGCCGGCGCCCGCCTGCCGTTCTTCAAACGTGACCTCAACAACTTCTGCTACACGTCGTCGGCCAGCGGTTTCGTCGAGTGTAGCGGCGGCAATGACACGGTGAGCGGGCTGATCGGGACCTTGAACCCAAGCTATTCCCAGCCGCAGCATCGGGTGCTCAAATATTCCAAGCTGCTGCCGAATGTCGGTGCGATCTACGATTTCACTCCGAACATCTCGGCTTTCGCCAGCTACTCAAAGGGCCTGTCGGTTCCGAGCACCGATAATCTGTACAATGCCTTTTTCTTCCCGGTCGACACGGACCAGGCCAGGCCGAACCCGGAAACCACCGACACCTTCGATGGCGGCCTTCGTTACCGCAGCACCAAGGTCCAGGCCCAGGTCGCGGGCTGGTACACCAAGTTCGACGATCGACTGGCCTCTGCTTTCGATCCTGAACTGAACGCGACGGTGTACCGGAACCTCGGCCAGGTCACCAAGTGGGGCATCGACGGCTCGATCGCCTACTCGCCGGTTCGTAGCCTGACTGCGTACCTGTTCGGTTCCTGGAACCATGCCAAGATCAAGGACAATGTACAGATCGGCACCCTTCCGACCGGAACGACGTGCAACACCGTTGATCCGACATCGGAGACTGGCATCCGGAACTGTGCGTTTACGGCTGGCAATCGCGAAGCAGGTTCGCCCAAGTACATGTACGGCGCCTCGTTGGTCGCCTCGATCAATGCACTGGACATCGGCATCACCGCCAAGCGCACTGGTGAGCGCTACATCTTCGACAACAACAGAGCGGTGTTCGCCGGACCGATCGCCACCCCGACGCAGGTCTACTCGGCGACTGCCGACGCCTACTGGCTGGTGAATGCCGACGTGCGCTTCAACCTGGATCGGCTCAGCCCGACCCTAAAGCAGACGTATCTGCAGCTCAACGTCTACAACCTGTTCGACGCCTTTTACGTCGGCGGTTTCGGCGGCGGCTTGAGCCAGTCATTGTCGGGCGCCAGTTTCGGCAGTCCGCCGTTCGTGCAGGTCGGCGCTCCCCGTACCGTGTCGCTGACCCTGAACCTCGGCTTCTAAGCACTTGGGCGAGTAGAGGATTGGGGCGTCGCGGGAACACCGTGGCGCCCCTTTTCTTATGCCCGCGCCTGTGGCAATCGACCGGCGGCGCTTGGCCCAGCATCGGGCGGGTATGATGTAATGGTAGCCTGTCAGCTTCCCAAGCTGAACGCGCGGGTTCGATTCCCGCTACCCGCTCCATCTGCTGCCTTCGGCGGCGGGTGGAGCGCGCCGGATCAGATGACTTGCCGGGAACAGGTCATCCCGGCGGCGACAGACGGGCTGCCGAATCGCTCTTCGACAGGCTCATGACGAGGGCGGAGGTGCTCACATGACCGACGCCGGCCCACGACCCCGCCCGCACGCCACGGCCTTTGTCCTCGTTACCATCCTCATCGACGCAATCGGCTTTGGCATCGTCATCCCGGTTCTGCCGCGGCTCGTGATGGACGTGGCGCAAAGCGGATTGGGGGAAGCGACCCGCATCGGCGGCTGGCTGGCAGTGACCTATGCGGCGGCGCAATTCCTGCTTGGACCGACGATCGGCAACATGGGCGACCGCTTCGGCCGGCGACCGATCATCCTGGGGTGCCTCGCCTGCCTCGGCGCCGACTACCTGCTGATGGCCTTTGCCCACACCTTACCCCTGCTGTTCCTTGGCCGGCTGCTCGCCGGGGTGTTCGGCTCCACCTACGGCCCGTGCCAGGCCGCGCTGGCCGACGTGACGCCGCCGCCGCAGCGGGCGCGGGTGTTCGGCCTGGTCGGCGCCGCCTTTGGCATCGGCTTCGTGGTCGGCCCGGCGCTTGGCGGCTTGCTTGGTGAACTCGGCGCGCGCGCGCCCTTTTATGCGGCGGCCGGATTGGCCGCGCTCAACTTCGTCTACGGGCTGACGGTGTTCCCCGAGACGCTTCGCCCCGACCTGCGCCGCCCGTTCGACCCGCGCCGCGCCAATCCGCTCGGAGCCCTCCGCGTGATCGCCCGCATCCCGGCGCTGAAGCCGGTCGTCGCTTGTTATCTGCTCTGGCAGATCGCCAGCCTCGTCTATCCCAGCGTCTGGGCATTCTACGGCGTCGCCGCCTTCGGCTGGACCCCCGCGCTGGTCGGCGCCAGCCTGGCCGCCGTCGGCCTGCTGATGGCCATTGTCCAGGCGACCGTCACCGGCCGGGTGGTGCACCGCTTCGGGGAACGGCAAACGGCCCGGATCGGCCTGCTGGCGGCCCTCGCCGGCTTCATCGGCTACGTGTTCGCGAACTCGACGCTGGTGGCCTTCGCGATCCTGCCGCTGATGGCGGTGCAGTGCCTGGTGCAGCCCTCGCTGTCCGCCATGCTCAGCCAGCGCGCGCCGGCTGACGCGCAGGGCGAGATCCAGGGGATCGGCGGCAGCGTCATGTCCTTGGGCGCGATCATCGCTCCCTTGCTCTACAATCCGGTCCTCGCCCACTTCGCGGCGCCGGGTCGTCACTTCCCTGGCGCACCGTTCGTCATCGCCGCCCTGTTCGCCGCTTTGACCTTGGGGGCGCTCGCCTGGACGCCTCGGCGCGATTTGGCGGAAACCGCTGGCCGCTGAACCGTTTCTCCCCGCAACCGACAGGAGACACGGACATGGAAGACGCCCGCATCTGGCAGATGGAAGAGAAGCTCTGGCATGGGGGCGACGAAGTGTACGAGACCCTGGTCGACGAGAACGTGGTCATGGCGCTCCCGGCCGAGCCGTTCATCTTCTCCCGCGATGCCGCCAAGGCGGCGGTCAAGAACACGCCCGTGTGGGAGGAAGTGCGCTTTTCCGACCAGATGGTCTCGCGGCCGGAGGAAGGGCTGATCGTCATCGGCTACCAGGTGGAGGCCAAGCGCGGTGACGAAACCTACCGCTGCTATGCCAGCTCGACCATGATGCGGCGCGGGCACGACGACTGGACGGTGGTCCAGCACAGCCAGGTGGTCCCGCCCAAGATGGCGGTGGATGCCGGCTGAGTATCCGACCACTCCGGACGGCCGCTACTTCGTGGTACGCGGCCGTCTGTGGCGCTGCAGCAATCCAGCACTTGAATCCGACCGGCGGCAACAGCTCGTGAGTGAACTCATGACCGCCCGGAGGTCACGCGACCGCCCGGCCGTCGATCGGGCCAAGCGAGCGCTCGGCGAGCGCGGTGATCCGTGGTGGACCGACGGCGCGCCCGACTGGAACCGGCACCTGGCCCACAACACCCCTTATGCCGCCTGGTTCGAAAGCCTTCAGATGCCGCCCGGCACGGCCGGGTAGCCCGCGCTTTCCAGGCTCGCCGCCAACAGGTCGGCGGTCTGCTGGGCAAGGTCCGCATCTTCCGACCGGACCACGAAATTGGCCCCGACCCGGCCTTCCCGGAAGAACGGATAGCTGCCGATACTCACGCCTTCCGTCGCCCGCTCGGTCTCGCGCAGCAGGTCGGCCACCTCACTTTCCGGCGCCATCGCGCCGACCGTCACGCTGACGACCGACCGGCCGCCTTCGATCTGACCGGTCAAGCCGGCGAGCATGCCGGCGGTGATGTGCGGCACCCCGGCCAGGATGAAGATGTTGCCCAGCCGGATGCCTGGTGCGCCGCTGACCGGGTTGGCGATCAGCTTCGCGCCGTCGGGCACCCGAGCCATGCGCAACCGGGCTTCGTTCAAACCGCCGCGGCTCGCGTAGTAACGCTGCAAGGCGGCCTCGGCCTCGGGATGGACGATTACCGGAACGTCCAGCGCGGCGGCAATCGCGTCAACGGTGATGTCGTCGTGGGTCGGCCCGATCCCGCCGGTAGTGAACAGATAATCGTTCGAAGCCCGCAGCGCGTTAACCGCTTCCACGATGCGGTCCTCCACGTCGGGCACGATCCGTACTTCGGTCAGCCGGATGCCCTGCACGTTCAGCCAGCTGGCGATCTGGGCGACGTTCTTGTCCTGCGTCCGGCCGGACAGGATCTCGTCGCCGATGATCAGCAGGGCGGCGGTCCAGGTGCGTGACTCGGGGCTCATGCGGGCGGGGCTAACCTTTTTGCGAAGCTGCGACTATATGGCCTCGATGACCCAATACATCTCCGTTGCTTCCGACGATCAGGTCGAGGCCAAGAACGGCGTTATCAAGCTGCACGGCCCGGACGGATTCGCCGGCATGCGCCGCGCCGGCCGGCTGGCGGCCGAGATCCTCGACGGGCTGGCGCCAATCGTTCAGCCCGGCGTGACCACCAAGGCGATCGACGATTTCGTCTTTTCCGCCATGCGGGACGCGGGCGCGGTGCCCGCGACGCTTGGCTATCGCGGCTACACGCACAGTTGCTGCACCTCGATCAATCACGTGATCTGCCACGGCATCCCCGCCGAAAAGGCGCTCAAGGACGGGGACGTCGTCAATATCGACGTCACGCCCATCGTCGACGGCTGGCACGGCGACAGCAGCCGCATGTATCTGGTCGGCGATGTCAGCCTGAAATCGCGCCGGCTGGTCGACGTCGCCTATGAATGCCTGATGCTGGGGCTGGAGCAGGCCAAGCCGGGCAACCGCCTGGGCGACGTCAGCGCCGCCATCCAGCGCCATGCCGAGAAGCATCGCTATTCGGTCGTCCGCGATTTCTGCGGCCACGGCGTCGGCCGGCTGTTTCACGACAGCCCGGAGGTGGTCCACGCCGGCCGTCCCGGCACCGGCCCGGAACTTCGCCCGGGCATGATCTTCACCGTGGAACCGATGATCAACATCGGTCGGCCCGACGCCAAGATCCTCGAAGACGGCTGGACCGCAGTCACCCGTGACCGTCAGCTTTCCGCCCAGTTCGAACATTCGATCGGCATCACCGAGGATGGCTGCGAGATCTTCACGCTGAGCCCGGCGGGGTTGGACCGGCCTTACGCCTGAGCGGCCGAGCACAGCGACGCCGGCGCAGCGCGCTGCCGTAAGCGGTGCGTGGAGCCCGCGAAGGCCGGCCGGCGGGTCGCACCAGCGAACCCGACCGACGTCACGGATTCACTCCGTGCCGTGCGCCGCCTCCCCGCAACCGATCACCACCCCCGCACCAGCTCCCGTGCGCGCTCCACATCCTCCGGGAAGTCGACCTCGCCCCATTCCTCGCCCCGGATGTCGAGGGTCCAAAGCTCGTCCTGCTGCGCCAGGTGGTGGATGACTCGCAGGTACCAGATGGTGGTGCCCTCCGGAGAGCGCATGGCGGCCTCGATGGCGCTCCGGAACCGCTCCGCCCCGCCATCCCGGAACGCCAGCAGGCCGATCGATTCGGCATTGACGCCCTCGCTCAGCCGCTTGCCGATGGCGCGCAGGCGTCCGCCCTCTTCCACGACCTTCATGTCGTCGCTGTCATACTCGTCCTTGCGGTCGATGGTGACGCAGATCCCCGGCCGGTCGTTGCCGACCACCCGCGCCATCAGGCTGTTCGACACCATGGTGTCGCCGTTCCAGACCAGGGTGTCGCCTGCCAGCTCGGCCCGCGCCATGTACAGCGACCCGGTGTTGTCGGCGACCTTGTAGAAGGGATTGAACACGGTTCGCGTCCTCGGCCCCTCGCCCCTCGCCCGCCGCCGCTCCAGCGCTTCCTCGATCAGCGAGTCGCGAAAGCCGGTGACCACCACCGCCTCCTCGACGGCGTTGGCCGCCAGGGTGTCGAGCTGACGGTCCAGCAGGCTGCGCCCGCCGAAGTCGATCAGGCACTTGGGCCGGTCCACCGTCGCCTGGCCCAGCCGGGATCCCTGCCCGGCCGAAAGAATGATCGCTTTCTTCATGGGGCAAGCCGCTGCCGCCCAATTGCGGCAATCCGGTGACGCGCTCTATGGTGTTGGCGATCAAGAGAGGCGAACCGCGTGAAGAAAGTCGAAGCGATCATCAAGCCGTTCAAGCTCGACGATGTGAAGGACGCGCTGCACGACGTCGGCGTGTCGGGCATGACCGTCACCGAGGTGAAGGGGTTTGGACGGCAGAAGGGCCACACCGAACTCTACCGCGGGGCGGAGTATGTCATCGACTTCCTGCCCAAGGTGAAGATCGAGGTGGTGGTCGAGAGCAGCCTGGTCGACAACGTGGTCGACGCCATCACCGTGGCCGCTCGCACCGGCCGCATCGGCGACGGCAAGATCTTCGTCAGCGACATCGCCGACGCCATCCGCATCCGCACCGGCGATCGTGGGCACGACGCGATCTGATCGCAATCGCCCGATGGCCCAGGACCCTCGCCTCGCCTCCATGAGCCCCGATGAGCTGCGCACGCACATGCGGGCGCTCGGCTATCGTACCCAGTCGGACCTGGCCGAAGCGATCGGCGTCAGCCGCTCGGCCGTGTCGCTGTGGCTGGAAGGCAAGGTCGGCGTGCCCCGGCCGGTGGCGATGCTGTTGCGCATGCTGCTCCAGGCCCAACGCCGCGTCTTTTAGGGAGCGCCCCAATTCCACCCACGTGAAGTCTTCACGCCCGACTCGACCTCGGGCGGCGGCGCTGGAATCCATCCCCGCCATCGCAATTCCGACCGTTCGAGGATCATCATGGCCGATAAAGTGACCGCGTCCGACATCATGAAGCGCCTGGAGGACGAGGAGATCGAGTGGATCGACCTTCGCTTCACCGATCCCAAGGGCAAGTGGCAGCACCTGACCATGGTCGCCGGCGCGGTCGACGAGGACATGCTGGACGACGGCTTCATGTTCGACGGCTCGTCGATCGGTGGCTGGAAGGCGATCAACGAAAGCGACATGATCCTGAAGCCGGACCTATCCGCCGTCTATGTCGATCCGTTCAGCGCCACCCCGATGATGATCCTGGTGTGCAACGTGGTCGAGCCGGCGACCGGCGAGCTCTACGCCCGCGATCCCCGCTCCACCGCCACTCGCGCCGAGGCCTACCTCAAGGCCACCGGTATCGGCGACACGGTCTACGTGGGACCCGAAGCCGAGTTCTTCATGTTCGACGATGTCCGGTTCGAGGACGGCTACAACGTCAGCTACTATAAGCTCGATGACATCGAGCTGCCGACCAACACCGGGCGCGAATATGAAGGCGGCAACCTCGCCCACCGCCCGCGCGCCAAGGGCGGCTACTTCCCCGTCGCCCCGGTCGACAGCGCAGTCGACATCCGCGGCGAGATGGTCTCCACCATGCTGGAGATGGGCCTGCCATGCGACAAGCACCACCACGAAGTCGCCGCCGCCCAGCACGAACTGGGCCTGACCTACGGCAGCCTGGTGGAGACCGCCGACCGCATGCAGGTGTACAAATATGTCGTGCACCAGGTCGCCCACGCCTACGGCAAGACCGCGACCTTCATGCCCAAGCCCATTGCCCAGGACAACGGCTCGGGCATGCACACCCACTTCTCGATCTGGAGCGGCGGCAAGCCGCTGTTCGCCGGCAACGGCTATGCGGGCCTCAGCGACCTGGCGCTCTACTTCATCGGCGGCGTGATCAAGCACGCCCGCGCGCTCAACGCCTTCACCAACCCGACCACCAACAGCTACAAGCGGCTGGTGCCGGGCTTCGAGGCGCCGGTGCTGCTGGCTTATTCCAGCCGCAACCGCTCGGCTTCCTGCCGCATTCCCTATGGCGCAGGCGAGAAGTCCAAGCGGGTTGAGTTCCGCTTTCCCGACGCGATGGCCAATCCCTACCTCGCTTATGCCGCCATCCTGATGGCCGGTCTGGACGGTATCCAGAACCGCATCCACCCGGGCGAGGCGATGGACAAGAACCTTTACGACCTGCCCGCCGCCGAGCTGGTCAACGTGCCAACGGTGTGCGGGTCGCTGCGGGAGGCGCTGTCTTCGTTGGCCGCCGACCGCGACTTCCTGACCCGCGGCGACGTGTTCACCCTCGACCAGATCGACGCCTATATCGAGCTCAAGTGGGAAGAGGTCCTCCGGTGGGAGACGACGCCAAGCCCGGTCGAGTTCGACATGTACTATTCGATGTAGGGAACGGTCCATTAACCCCGCGCGCCTAGGGTGATGGCCCACACGGTGCGCGGGGCATGGCATGAACGACTTTCGCTCAAGAATCCTGGGCGGCGCTCCAGCGTCCGACGACGGGCTGCTGAAGACCAAGACTCCTCGCAAGCGCTCGGCCCCGATCTCCGGCGAGGAGAGCCTGGAGCGTGTCGCGGTGCCCCGCACGGAGGCGCGTACCGTCAATCACCGGTATGCCGATCGCCATCGGCTCGCCAGCGAAGCTCCGGTTACCGCCCGGCATGGGCGTGGCAAACATTCCGTCAAGCTGGTCAACCTGTCCGGCGGCGGAGCCATGATCGACGGCGACTTCAGGCCGGAATTATGGGACCGGGTCGACCTCGACCTGGCGGGCAGCGACCGTTCGGGCCGCGTGGAGTGCGCGGTGCGCTGGATCCGCGGCAACCGCATGGGGCTGGAGTTCGCGCACGAGACCCGGATCGAGGCCGACGACGACACCCGCGCCGCACTGCTGCGCGAAGTGCTGTCCCGCAGCTTCTCCGACGTGGTGCAGGACACGATCGTCGAAGCGGAAAGCACGGTGGAGGCGCTGGAGGCCGAATTGACGGCTGCTCCGCAAAGCCGCCGCAAGGAACTTCGCCACCCCCTGATCTGGGGCGGCGAGGTCCTGTTCCAGCATGATCGTCACCCCGTTCGCCTGCGCAACATCTCGTCGACCGGGGGGCTGGTGGAGAGCAGCACCAGTTTTCCGGTCGGAGCCGAGGTCTATCTCGACCTCGACCAGGCCGACGCCCTGTTCGCGGTGGTCAGCTGGGCCCATGGCGACCAGTTCGGTCTCGCCTTTCGTCAGCCGTTCAACCTTGCCCGCCTGGCGACCGTCAAGCCGCAGGTCGCGCCAAGCCGCTGGGTCAAACCCGACTATCTACGCGACGAAAGCTCCGACAGCTCGCCGTGGGCAGCCGAGTGGGGTCGGCTGACCCTGGACGAGCTGAACAAGACGCTGCGGCGCTGAACCGGGGCGGAGACGACGTCAGGCGCCGCCCGCCGCCCGCGCCCGCGCCCGCGCCGCCGCTCCGTGCCCGTAGAGGAAGTAGAGCGCCGCTCCGATCGCTTGCGCGATGAGGAAGAACAACTGTGTCTTCACCGGCAGGCTGTAGAACAGGTAAAGGCAGCCGACGATGCCGCCTAAGCCCACCACCCACGGCAGCGGGGCGCGGAACAGGCGCACGGCTTGCGGCTCGCGCCGCCGCAGCACCAGCATGGCCGCACACACCGCGATAAAGGCGGCCAGCGTCCCCGCATTCGCCAGGGCGGCGATCTCGTCGAGCGGGAAGATACCCGCCACGACCGAGACGAGCGCGGCCGTGAACAGGGTGATGCGCACCGGCGTGCCCCGGCTGGACACCCGGGCCAGCACCGGCGGCAGCAGGCCGTCGCGCGCCACGGTGAAGAAGATCCGGCTCTGGCCGTAGAAGAAGGCCAGGATGACGGTCGGCAGGGCGATCACCGCCGAAGCGCCAAGCAGCCGCGCCGCCCACGGCTGGCCGATCTCGCTCAACACCAGCGCAAGCGGTTCGGCGCTGTGGGCGAAGCTCTGTACCGGCACGGCGCCGATCGCCGCGGCGGCCACCAGCATGTAGATGACGACGCACAGCACCATCGACCCGACGATCCCGATCGCCAGGTCGCGACCCGGATTGCGGGCCTCCTCCGCGGCAGTGGCGATCGCGTCGAAGCCGTAAAAGGCGAAAAAGATGATCGCCGCCGCCGCCATCACGCCGACCTCGCTGCCGGCCGCGCCGCTGCGAGGGAAGCCGTTGGGCATGAACGGCGTGAAGTTCGCGCTGTCGAAGGCGGGCAACGCCACCGCCACGAACAGCGCCAGCGCGGCCAATTTCACCAGCACCAATACCGCATTCAGCGTCGCACTCTCGCGCGTGCCGGCGATCAGCAAGCCGGCCACGACCCAGATGATGAACACCGCCGGCAGGTTGACGAGCCCACCCAGTGCGGGACCCTGGATCAGCGCCATGGGCAAGGCCAGGCCGATCCGTTCCAGGAAGCCGGCGGCATAGCCGGACCAGCCGACCGCCACCGCGCTGACCACCAGGCTGTATTCAAGGATCAGGGCGACGCCGATCAGCCATGCGACCAGCTCCCCGAACACGACATAGCTGTAGGTGTAGGCGCTGCCCGAGGCCGGGATCATGGTCGCGACCTCGGCATAGGCCAGGGCCGCGCAGGCGCAGATGATGCCGGCGATGGCGAAGCTGAGGATCACGGCCGGTCCTGCCTTGCCGGCGCCGACTCCGATCAGGGTCAGGATGCCGGTCCCGACGATCGCCCCGACGCCCAACGCCACCAGGTGCGGCCACGACAGCGTCTGCGCCAGGCGATGATGCTCCGGCAGGTCCTCGCGGGCGACAACCTGCTTGCGGAAACTCCAGTTCTTCACGAGCGGCCCTCCCCTTTGGTCACCGGTGGTAACGACCGGGGCGCAGCGCGCAAGCGCGTCAGCCCAAGCTCCGCGACAGCCAGCCAAGCGGACCGGTGTAGGTCAGCACGGCCAGGCCCACCACATGCCATGCCCGGTTCCGCACGGCGGCCATGGACAGCATCACGGCGATCACCACCAGCTCCGCGATGTTCTCGGCCGGGCTGAAGCGCCCGCGGGCGACGGCTTCCGCCGCCATCTGGGTTCCGATCAGCCAGCTCAGCGTCAGGGCATACAGGCTCCAGATGTAGCGGCTCTGGTTCCGGTAATAGGCCCTGAGGTCAATTGGCCCCTCCGCCAGTTCGTCGGGCAGGGAAGCGGCGGCCAGCAGGAACAACAGCACCAGCAAGACCAGCATCGGGAGGAAGTGGCCAATGGTCATCGGCGCCTGCTGGCGCTGGCCCGCCAGCGTCCACCAGATCTGGATAAGGGTGAGCAACGCCAGCGTCGCCACCCACAGCAGGAGCCAGTCCCAGCGCACATCCGCGCGCCGCTTCAACAGCCGGTGGAGGCTGGTCAGCTGGTCGGACACCGCCACCCCGACGATAATGGAAGCGAACACAAGAACGTTCTCGTTCATCGGTGATCCTTGCCGGTGCGCCGTTGGGCGCTTTACCCGGCTTATGGCCGGATCGGCGCCAGTCGGCGAGGGCCGGCAGGCCAGGTCTGAACGGAGCGCCGACGCGCTAGTGGACGGTCCCGTGGGTTTCCGTCGAATTGAGGCTCACGATCAGTCGCTCGGTCTGCCGCCAATGACAAAAGCCCAGCACGTTGTCGGCGCTGCGGCTGCGTTCAGCCCGGAGCGCGGCCTCGAACCCGGCATCCTCCCCGAAATGCTCGATCAACTCGTGCGCGTCGGCCACTACGGTCCGGGTGGCGATGAAAAGCTGCTGCATGAACCATCGCTAGCGCGGGTCGGTTACCGGGCTCGCCACCAAAGATGCTTAAGCCGCTCTTCACCGTGACGCAGCGTTGTGACACAGGCCGGTCATGGACAACCGGTCACCCCAGGCAGGCGGCTGCCTGCTCTTTCTTGCGATCCTGGTCGGCCTGGTGGTCGGCCTGAACAAGGGGCTGACGGCCCCCGGGCTGATTAGTGGCGCGATCGCCGGGATCATCCTGGCGGTGGGTTACTACCTGTTCGACCGCCGCCGCCGCCGCTGATCAGGTGACCCGGCGGGCACTCCAGACGACCCGCCCGATCACTTCGATCTCGTTCGGGTCGCAGTCGGGCCAGTCGGCGTACGTCGGGTTGTCGGACTGAACCGTCACCCGGCGGGTGATCGGATGGAATGCGAGCCGCTTGACGAGCAACGCGTCCTCGACCCGGAGCACGTAGATTCCGTCGCGCAGGCGCGCCCGGGAGTCGCTGCGATCGACCAGGATGTCGTCGCCGTCGGCCAGCGTCGGGGCCATCGAGTCGCCCTCGACCACGATCAGGTTCAACTCGTCCGACGAGGCGGTGGTCAGCTTCTTGAGCCAGCGCTCCTCGAACGCGAAAAAGGCCCGTTGCCGCTCGTTGTCGGCAAAGGCGCCAGGTCCGGCCGAAGCCCGCACCGGCAGGACGGGGACGCGGACCATCCCGACGAAGCTTTCCTCCTCCTCCGGTCCGCCCAGCATCGCTTCGGACACCGCGAAATAGCGGGCCAGCCGGCGCCGCTCCTCCTCACCCAGCCGACGCGGCACCCCGCGGCGAATGAATTGCTGGATATAGGCCGGATTTCTGCCGATCAGGCGGGACAGGCCAGCGAAGTCCTCTCCCCGTTCGAGGCATAAACGTTCCAATGCCGCTCGCGCTATGTTCGACATATGTTTCTTCTATCCGCAGGAATTTGCCTAGACAAGTAGGAAACCGATTGGGACTGTCCAGATGCCGAGTCGTTGTGAGCGTCCGGGGGACCCCTTCCGTGTACCTATTGCGTGATGTTGAAAACTTCCTTCGATCCAACAACTTCAGTGCTGCCCGGTTCGGCCGGGAAGCGCTGCGTGATCCTCGCTTCGTGTTCGATCTGCGGAATGGGAGAGAACCTCGCAGCCGCACCGTTGAGCGCGTCCGTGCCTTCCTGGAGCAAGCCCAATGACCCGATCTTTACTCAGCAGGCCTGGGAGCGCCCTGATTCGGGCGGTTCTGGAACGGGCAGGAAACGACCGCAATAGGTTCTTGCTAAGTTCGTGGACCAGTGTCGACTGGCAGTCGCTGACCTTCGCCGGCGAGCGGCACGAAGCTTCGTTCCGGCTGACCGGACCGGCCGCGGCCGATCTGGCCCGGCGCTGGATCGATGGGCTTGAACAAGCGGACCTCCCTATCGGCAAGGGCATGTTCGTGGCCGACCTGACCGCCACGATCGCACCGGTCGCCCCCGACGGCTCGGTCACGGTATCGCTCGAGGCCCTGACCCTGACCGACTAGCGGCGCACGTCCTTCAGTCCGGTCAGGGCTTCACGCAGCGCGGCGGAGGCGTCCGCTTTCAACGGGACGACCTCCGCCGATTGCTGCCGCCCAATTCCGTGAGCGCGGACGCGCCCATCAAGCTCGCTCGCCGCCGGCAGCCGCGGCACCCGCCGAAAGGGGATGACCACCCCGTCAAGGTCGGCTCGGGCGACCGGCGGAAACGGCGGCACCGCGAACCGGGGCAGGCGGAATCGACGACGGTCGTGGCTCGCCCAGCCAAACGCCGCCAGTGCCACCAGCACGCCAGCCGCCGCGGCGCCTGCCGCCACCCAGGCCGAGGCGAGCTGGGCCGCGCTCCAGGCCGCCGCCGAGCCGACGGCAGCCGCCGTCAGCAGTTCGAACACTCCCGTCCCGCTCTCGTCGTCAGCCTTCATGCGGCCCGGTGTACGGCCACATTGGTTAGCGCTCGGTTGCCGTCAGCAGGGCACGAGCGAAGGCGGCGGCGTCCTCAGGCCCGACAGCGGTAACGATACCGCGGTCGCTGACGACCGGATCATCGACCACCACCACCGCACCGGCGTTGCGCAGGTCGGTCCGGATCGAATGCCACCCCGTCGCGCGGCGGCCGCGGAGCAGGTCGGCTTCGACCAGCAGCCACGGGCCGTGGCAGATCGCGCCGACCGGCTTGCCCAGGTCCGCAAAGGCCCGCACCAGTGCGACCGCCTCCGGCCGGGTGCGCAGGTGATCGGGATTGATCAGTCCGCCGGGGATCAGCAATGCGTCCCACTCGGCGGCGACGGCGTTGGCGATCGTCAAGTCGGGCCGGATGGTCCGTCCCGGATCGTCGAGCACCGTCGCCTGGATGGGGGTGAGCGAGGGCGCCGCCAGCGCCACTTCGCAGCCCTCGGCCCGCAGCACTGCCAACGGCACGAACAGTTCGTCCTGCTCGAATCCATCGCTGGCCATGATCAGTATGCGTTTCGCCACGGAACCGCCGTGCACCACGACGCGTCCAGCATGCAATGGCCCAACTTCGGCACTGCAGCGACGACCAGCCCGGCATCACCCGCCAGCTCATCAAAGGCAAGTGGGGCTATTTCGATCCTACCGGCGAGCGGATCACGGGCCGCGACGAGATCGATCGCCTCAACAAGATCGCCCTGCCGCCCGCCTACGCCGACGCCTGGTATTGCCCCCATCCGAACGGCCACATCCAGGCGACCGGCCGCGACGCCAAGGGCCGCAAGCAATACCGCTACCACGACGATTACCGCGCCCGGCAGGACAAGAAGAAATACAGCGGCACGCTGGAGTTCGGTGCCGCCCTGCCCAAACTGCGGCGCAAGGTCGAAGCGGACCTCAAGAAGCGCTCGCTCAGTCGGGACTCCGTGCTGGCGGCCGTCGTACAGTTGCTCGACACCAACTTCATCCGCATCGGCAACGAGCAATATGCCAAGGACAACCAGAGCTTCGGCGCCACCACGCTGCGTAACCGCCACGTCCGCAAGGTCGGCGGCAAGATGCTGGTCCGGTTCAAGGGCAAGCACGGCATCACCCACGAACTGCCAATCGGCGACAGCCGGCTGAAGCGGATCGTGTCCAAGTGCCAGGAACTGCCCGGCCAGAACCTGTTCCAATATGTCGACGAGGCCGGCGAGGCCTGCCCGATCAGCTCGGCCGACGTGAATGAATATATCCGCGAGGCCTCGGGCGGCGACTTCACGGCCAAGAACTTCCGCACCTGGGGCGCCAGCGTGATCGCGTTCGAACAGATGCTCGAGGCGCAGGAGGAGGACGGCCGCAAGATCAGCCTCAAGACGGTGCTGGAGCCGGTGGCCGAGGCGCTGGGCAACACCCCCGCGATCAGCCGCAAGAGCTACGTTCACCCTAAGCTGATCGAGGCCGCGCGCGAGGATCCCAAACTGCCGCTCGGCGAGTTCCAGCGCCCCCGCGCCCGCAAGTACCTGTCCAGTCAGGAAGTCGGGCTGCTCGACTTCCTGCTCAAGGGCAAGCGCAAGCGGCGCCTCAAGAAGGCCGCCGCGCCAATCGTGCCCGCGGTCGTGGAAGCGGCCGTGCAGGCGGCCGAGGTCGGGCCCGAGAAGGTCGACGAGGTCGCCGACAAGGTCGCGGCCGGTTTGGCGGCGGCCTGATTCGCGTCACTTGACCGGCGGCCCTCAACGCCGCCATTCCCGCGGCCGATGACCGCCAAGCTGACCCGCCTCTCCGACTGGCTGCTGCTCAACCTCGACGCCCTGGTCCTCGGCAGCCTGGTGGCACTCGGGCTGGTCGGCCTGATGCTCATCCTGCGCGCGGCGGGCGAGCGGATCGTCCGCGCCGATCCCAACTGCCTCACCTGGAAAGCGGTAATCGGCCGCGTGCTGGCCAAGACCGGCGTGCTGTTCATGGCCGCCGCGGCCCTCGACATCGTCGTCAGCTACGCCCAGCCGCCCGAACGCATCGAGCATCTGTTCGGCATCTTCTTCACCATCGCCTTCGCCCTCCAAGGCGCCGTCTGGGGTCGCGAGCTGATCCTCGGGGTCATCGGCCAGCAGATCGGCGAGCGGCCCGGCGAAACCGCGATCGGCAACGCGATCGGCGTCATCCGAGTGCTGGTCAGCGTCGCCCTGTTCGGCATCGCGCTGGTAGTCATCCTCGACAATCTCGGCGTCAACGTCACCGGCCTGATTGCGGGCCTCGGCATCGGCGGCATCGCCATCGGCCTCGCCGCCCAGGGCATCTTCTCCGACCTGTTCGCCGCCCTCGCTATCCTGTTCGACCGCCCGTTCCGCCGCGGCGACACCATTCGGTTCGACACCACGATCGGCACGGTCGAGCGCATCGGCCTCAAGACCACGCGCCTCCGCAGCCTGACCGGCGAGCAGGTTATCATGGCCAACACCAAGCTGCTGGAGCGCGAGGTCCGCAACCTCGCCGCCGGCGACAGCCGGCAGGAAACGCTGCGCTTCGGCCTCGTCTACCAGACGGCGCCCGACAAGCTGGAGCAGGTGGCGACAATTGCCCGCGCCGTCGTGGAGGCGCAGCCCGGCTGCCGCCTGATCCGCTGCGTCCTGACCGGCTTCGGCGATTCCAGCCTCGATCATGAGTTGATCTTCGTCCACGAAGGTCTCGACGTCGAAGCCCTGTTCGCCAAGCGCCAGGCGATCGTCATCGCCCTCCTCCGCCGCTTTGCCGCCGAGGAAATCGAGTTCGCCTACCCCACCCAAACCACCTTCACCGCCGCCCCCGACGGCAAGCTGGTGATGCCCTATGCGGCGGTTGGCACGACGGGCTGACCGACGCCGAACCAAGGAATGGGCGTAAGAGCTAATGTCCGCTTACGACCCATTGCGGACATTTGATCAATCTCGATCGTTGCCGGCCCGAGCTTGTCCGGCCATCCGTCCCATGGAATGTTTGCACACGATGACCAAAGGACAGGCGCTCAAATCCCGTTTTACGAAGAAGCCTGGGCATAGAGCGGGAGCTATCGACGGGCTAAACCTGTTCTTCGGTGCGCTGCTCGGCGCAAATCTAGGCACCCTGCAAGGCTTGAAGCTGGTCCACTACCTTCAGGTGGTTGGTTTGCTCGCAGCTCTCGTCATAGCGCTGCGTATTGTTTCCACTGCGGAAGACCGACGAAAGCCGCTCCTGGTGCTGGTTGGATATGTTGTCCTTTTGATCGGGTTGGCCGTCACCCCGGATCTGGCACCTTTCGGCCTTGCGAAGGCCGATCTGCATCGCCTACTCGCCACCTTGGGTATCTGGATCGGGCTTGGCCTGATCATCGAGCTCTCACCAACGAGCAACCCATCTGAGCCTCAGTAGGCGATCGACGGCAGCAGTCGCCAAGCTGTCGTAGGTCGGCTTTCCACCCATTGCAGACATTCACGGAACAGCGGCAGACCAGCAGAGGAAGCGGGCGTTTTCCCCCGAGTTCATGCCGCGAACCTTGAAGCCGGGTAGCAGCCGCAACCGTGAGATGGCTGCGTCCTCTCCAGTCGCCAACTGTGGGAAGGTAACCTTGGTCTCACCCGCTTTATCCTCAAGGAGCCACCAAACGTCCGCTCCCCAAGGGCCGCTGTCGTTGGTCTCCACGTAAACCGCGCCGAGGTCAGCCAGACGAATGCGCTGCTCTGCTTGCTTTGGCGCTCGGCAGGTAATCTCATTGTCAGCCGTCACTGCCACGAGGAACTGCGCTTCCGGGTGCTTCATGGGGTCAAGCTGCCCGTCTTGTGGGTCTCGTGCAATGTCGGCTTTCCACCCATTGCGGACATAACCCTGTCCTACACGGCACCCATCTGCCACACCCGCTCCATGGCCGCGCCTTGCCGCCCTAACTACCTCCTCCGCTGCGCACGTCGGCCCTTCACCGGGGGCGCAACATCGCGCACCGTAGTGTCCATGTTGTCCATGTTGACCCACGCTCCCGGCTTGCAGCCCGCCAACCAGTCGCTAGAGAAAACCCATGCCCATCGCCCCCATTGACCAGATCCGCAGCAAGGTCGGCCAGGAGCTTGGGCTCTCCGACTGGATCACCGTCGGCCAGGACCGCATCGATGTATTCGCCGACGCAACGGAGGACCACCAGTTCATCCACGTCGACGAGGCGCTGGCGAAGCAGACCCCGTTCGGCGGCACCATCGCCCACGGCTTCCTGTCCTTGTCGCTGCTCAGCCGCATGGCCGCCGACGTCATGCTCGTTCCCGAGACCACCAAGATGGCGGTCAACTACGGCTTCGACCGCGTCCGCTTCCTCGCCCCCGTCCGCGCCGGCAAGCGCGTGCGCGGCCGCTTCACGCTGGTCAGCTTCGAGGAGAAGCGCCCCGGGCAGTACCAATTCGCCCATGACGTGACCGTGGAGATCGAGGGGGAAGACAAGCCCGCGCTGTCCGCCACCTGGATCGGCCAGGTCTTCGCCTAACATCCACGCACCCACAGGAGCCTCCATGCCCACTGCCGCCCGCGACGCCGTTATCGTCTCCACCGCCCGCACCCCCATTGGCCGGGCCTACCGTGGCGCGTTCAACGCCACGCCCTCCCCCACCCTCGCCGCCTACGCCATCCGCGCTGCGGTCGAGCGCGCCGGCGTCGAGCCGCAGGAGATCGAGGATTGCGTGGTGGGCGCCGCCTTGCAGCAGGGCGTCCAGACCACCATCGGCCGCACCGCCGCCCTGCGCGCCGGTCTTGGCGTGGGCGTCGCCGGCATGTCGATCGACCGCCAGTGCGCGTCGGGCCTGATGGCCATCGCCACCGCCGCCAAGCAGGTCATCGTCGACCGCATGGACGTCTGCGTCGCTGGCGGCGTCGAGAGCATCTCCCTCGTCCAGACCCCCGAGTTGCGGGTCGGCCCGGACCCCGAGCTGCTGAGCATGCACAACGGCATCTACATGCCGATGATCCAGACCGCCGAAGTGGTCGGCACCCGGTACGGCATCACCCGCGAACGCTGCGATGAATATGCGCTCAAGAGCCAGCAGCGCACCGCCGCCGCGCAAGCGAACGGCGTGTTCGCGGACGAGATCGTCGAGGTGACCGCCCGCATGGCCGTCAAGAACAAGGAAACCGGCGAGACCAGCATGCAGGAGGTGACGATCGCCAAGGACGAGGGCAACCGCCCCCAGACCACGCTCGAGGACCTCGCCAAGCTCCAGCCGGTGATGGGCCCCGAGCAGCTGATCACCGCCGGCAACGCCAGCCAGCTGTCGGACGGCGCCTCGGCCTGCGTGGTGATGGACGCCGGCCTTGCTGAGAAGAAGGGCCTGGAGCCCCTCGGCCGCTACCTCGGCATGGCGGTCGCCGGTACCGAGCCCGACGAGATGGGCATCGGCCCGGTGTTCGCCGTGCCCAAGCTGCTGGGTCGCTTCGGCCTCAAGGTCGAGGACATCGGCCTTTGGGAGCTTAACGAAGCCTTTGCGGTGCAGGTGCTCTACTGCCAGGACAAGCTCGGCATCCCGGACGAGCTCCTGAACGTCAACGGCGGCGCCATCTCGATCGGCCACCCCTACGGCATGAGCGGCGCGCGCCTGACCGGCCATGCCCTGCTCGAAGGCAAGCGCCGGGGGGCCAAGCACGTGGTCGTCACCATGTGCGTCGGCGGCGGCATGGGCGCGGCGGGCCTGTTCGAGGTCCTGTAAGCCCTAGCCATCGAGGCTAAGCCAAACGCAAAGCGAGCGCGGCTTGGCCGGGAAAACGGCGAAGGCCGGCCGAAAGGTCGCGCCAGCAAACCTGTCGACGTCACGGGATCAACTCCCGTGACGGCCGCCCTCGCATCCGGCACGACGGTTGAACCGAACGCCTCCCTGACGGGTTGGGCGAGCAAACCAGGAGAATGACCATGCCCGAAGGCGGCCACACCAGCCTCGTTGAACGGATCGCGCGCGTCCTCGCCGCCGCGGCGCACAGCAGCAACGCGGAAGGGAGCGATCCCTCGGCCGGGCAGAAGATCGACCAGGTCTGGCCGGAGCATCGCAACCAGGCGCTGGCCGTGCTGCACGCCATCCGGGAAACCGATCAGGCGGGCGCGGCTGCGGGCGATCCGCAACTGTGGATGCGCATGGTCGAGGCCAGCATCGCCGACGCTCAAGCCACCGCTGAGTGAATGTTCGGAGCGGCGATGCGGTCGGTCATCCCCGCTGGACGCTCGTCGCATGCATTCTCGCCTCCAGCCTGAGTTTCGTCGAAGGTTCCGTCCTCAACGTCGCCCTGCCGACGATCCGCGACAGCTTCGACGCGGGCGCGACGGAGGTGCAGTGGGTCGTCAACGCCTATCTGCTCCCGCTCTCGGCCTTGCTGCTGCTGGGCGGCGCGCTGGGCGACCGATATGGCCGGCGGAGACTGCTGCTGATCGGGACCGGGCTGTTCGCCGCCGCGTCGCTGTTGTGCGCGCTGGCGCCGGGCTTCGCCCTGCTGGTAGCCGGCCGCGTCCTGCAGGGCATCGGCGCGGCGCTGCTGCTGCCCAACAGCCTAGCGCTGCTCAATACCGCCTTCGAAGGTGAGGCGCGCGGCCGGGCGATCGGCATCTGGGCATCGGCCGGCGCGGCGACGGCGGCGGTTGCGCCGCTGATCGGCGGCTGGCTGATCGATCACGTCGGCTGGCCGTCGATCTTCTATCTCAACCTGCCGCTGGCGGCGGGAGCGATGGTCCTCGCCGCCCGCTTCGCCGTCGAGAGTTCAAACGGGGACGCCGCCCGGACCGACTATCCCGGCGCGATCCTCGCCACGGCCGGACTTCTCGCGCTCACCTGGAGCCTCACCTTGTGGTCGGTGCAGCTACGCTTCACGCCCACCACCCTCGCCATGCTGCTGGGCGGCGCGGCCGGACTTGCCGCCTTCTTGTGGGCCGAACGGCGCCGCGGCGACGGGGCCATGATGCCGCTCGCCATGTTCGGCGATCGCAGCTTCGTCGGCCTGACCGCGCTCACCTTCCTGCTCTACGGGGCATTCGGCGCGGTCATGCTGCTGCTGCCGTACGTGCTGATCGAAGCCAAGGGCTTCTCCCCCCTGGAGGCGGGGCTCGCAATGCTTCCGCTGGCCGTGCTGATCGCGACCGCATCGCCGCTGATGGGCAAGCTGGCCGCGCTCTTCGGCGGGCGCCTGCCGCTGACTGCCGGTCCGCTGGTCGTCGCGGCCGGCATGCTGCTCGCCCGCCGGGTAGAGAGCGGGCCCGACTATTGGACAACGGTGTTCCCGGCGGTGGCCGTGCTGGCGCTCGGCATGGCGATTGCCGTTGCGCCGCTGACCAGCACTGTGCTGGCGTCCGTCGACGACCGGCACAGCGGCACCGCCAGCGGCCTCAACAGCGCGGTGGCGCGCACCGGCGGGCTGATCTCCACCGCATTGCTGGGCGCGGTGCTGGCCAGTCGGGGACCTGCGCTGCTCGGCAATTTCCACAATGCATTGCTGGCAGGCGCCCTGGTAAGCGCAGCGGCTGGAGTGACGGCCTGGGTGACGGTGGCGCAAAAGAAGAAGGCCGCCCGGGGCGAACCCGAGCGGCCTTCCGCATTGTCTTGTTCGGCAAGCGCCGACGCTTAGGCGTGAACCTCGTTGGAGGCGACGCTCACCGACTTGGGACAATGAGACATTCGACCACCTCCTTTCAGTTGTTGAACAGGAATGCGGAGATGGTCTTTTCGCCCGTCAGTTCAAGGCCTTGGAATTCTCGGCGATGAACTTTTCGACCAGCGGAGCGATCCGCTCGCGCCACTTGCGGCCGTTGAAGATGCCGTAGTGGCCCACTTCCTTGGCCATCAGATACTGTTTCTTCTCGTCCGACAGGGTAGTGGCGAGCGTCAGTGCGGCCTTGGTCTGACCAATGCCTGAAATATCGTCCCGCTCGCCTTCCACCGCCAGCAGCGCCGTTTCGGTGATTGCGGCAGGGTCGACCGGCCGGCCGCGATGGGTCAACTCGCCCTTGGGCAGCAGGTGGCGCTGGAACACGGCGTCAACCGTCTGCAGGTAGAATTCCGCGGTCATGTCGCACACCGAGCGATATTCGTCGTAGAAGTCGCGGGTCGCGTCGGCGCTTTCCTCATCCCCGACCACCAGATGCTTGAACATCTCCCAGTGGCTCGTCAGGTGGCTGCCCAGGTTCATGGTCATGAAGCCGGCGAGCTGGAGAAAGCCGGGGTAAACCTTGCGCCCCCCGCCCAGATAGATGCCCGGCACCGTCGCGATCACATTGTTCTGGAACCATGCGTGCGGCCGTTCGGTTGCGAGCGAGTTCACCGCCGTCGGCGCCTCGCGCGTGTCCACCGGGCCGCCCATCATGGTCAGTGTTCGCGGCGTGCACGGATGCTGGTCGGCGTTCATCAGGGCAACAGCGGCATAGGCCGGCACCGATGGCTGGCAGACTGCCAGCATGTGTGACCCCGGGCCCATCACCGTCAGGAACTCGACCAGATAGTCGATATAGTCGTCGAGGTCGAACCGCCCGCGCTCCAGCGGCACCAGCTTGGCGTCCTGCCAATCGGTAATGAAGACCTCATGTTGCGGCAGCATCCGCTCCACGGTGCCACGCAACAGTGTCGCGAAGTGGCCGGACATCGGCGCCACGATCAGCAGCTTGGGCTGCCCCGCGGGACCGCCCTCCTTCACGAACTGCTTGAGCTGCCCGAACGGCTTGCGCGCTACGATCTCCTCCCGGACCGGCAGCAGCTTGCGGTCGACGGTCGTGTCGAAGATGTTGAAGGCGGGCTTGCCGCGCGGCGCTGAAGCATGCGCGAAGACATTCAGGCTCGCGGCGATGTACGGGCTCATGCCAGTGTAGCGCAGCGGGTTGCCGACGCTGTTGAGCCAGGTGGATCCCCAGTTCGCCAGCTGGCTCGCGCCAGCCAGCCAGGAGCGCTGCACTTCATAGGCGTCGTAGAGCATCCGGCCTCGTCGATCTGTTTGGCTTGAGAACCTGTGTGGTAGGCAAAAGGTTGCTCGGCAAGATCGACCGTTAAGCACACGTAATCAGCCGCGCCAACTTGGAAACGGTCAGCGGCTTTGTTTCACCTGCCGCCCCTGCTAACCGCACGGCCATGGCCAGCGCCCCTGAATCGCCCGAACAGCAGAGCCGCAACCTCGGCAACCTTAAGGTCGTCTATGCGGCTGCCGGCCGTTATCCGTGGCAGATCGTCGCCGCGCTGCTGGCGCTAGCCTTCAGTTCCGCCGCGACGCTCGCCATCCCTTACGGTTTCAAGCAGATTATCGACCGCGGGTTCGCCAGCGCTTCCGTTAGCGGCGTGGCCGTCACGGAGGCCTTTCAGCTACTACTTGTTACGGTTTTGGTGCTGGCACTGGCGACGGGCTTCCGCTTCTACTTCGTATCCTGGCTGGGCGAGCGCACGGTGGCCGATCTGCGCCGCCAGGTGCAAGCCAACCTGCTCACGCTTCCGCCCAAGTTCTTCGAGGAGAACCGGCCAAGCGAGATCGCTTCCCGCCTGACCGCCGACACCGCCATCCTTGAACAGGTGGTCGGCTCCTCCGTCTCCGTAGCCCTTCGCAATGTCGTGACCGGCATTGGCGGTATCGCCTATCTGTTCGCCTTAAGCCCCAAGCTCGCGGGCATGCTGCTGATCGCGATTCCCCTGCTGTTCGGGCCTATCCTGCTGTTCGGCCGCAAGGTCAGGGAGCTGTCGCGCGCCAGTCAGGATCGCATCGCCGACGTCGGCTCCAACGTTTCCGAAGTGCTCGGCGCCATGCGCATCGTCCAGGCTTTCGGCCAGGAACGCCGGGAGGAAGACCGCTTTGCCGCCACCGTGGAGCGCGCCTTCACCACCGCCAAGACCCGCATGCGTCTCCGCGCCGTCATGACGGTCGTCCTGATCGGCCTGTTTTTCGGTGCCATCGTCCTAGTAATCTGGGAAGGCGCCCGCGACGTCGCCGCCGGTCGCATGACGGGTGGCGAGATCGCTGCCTTCGTGTTCACCGGCGTGCTGGTGGGAGGAGCGTTCGCCGCACTGTCTGAGGTCTATGGCGACCTGCTGCGCGGTTCAGGGGCCGCCGGACGCATTGCCGAGCTGCTGTCTGCCCAAGCGGAGATCCGCGCGCCGAACCGCCCGAGTGCGCTGCCTCAGCCGGCCCTCGGTAGCCTGGCCTTCGATGACGTCGAGTTTCGCTATCCTACCCGGCCTGACGACAAGGCGCTGCACGGCATTTCGCTTCAGGTCGAGCCGGGTGAAACAGTGGCGGTGGTAGGTCCATCCGGCGCCGGCAAGTCGACCTTGTTCCAGCTGGCCTTGCGCTTTTACGACCCTCAGGGCGGACGGGTGCTGGTTGATCGAGTAGACGTGCGCCAAGCCGACCCTGCCGCGGTCCGCGCCCGGATTGCCCTTGTGCCGCAGGAAACCGTAATCTTCGCGGCGTCGGCGCGCGACAATCTTCGTTATGGCAACTGGAACGCGAGCGAGGCTGAGATCGATGTAGCCGCTCGAGCTGCAAACGCGCACCAGTTCCTCAGCTCGCTTCCCGAAGGTTACGACACGTTCCTCGGTGAAGGTGGGGCGCGGTTGTCTGGCGGGCAGCGGCAACGCATCGCCATTGCCCGTGCCCTGCTTCGCGACGCTCCGCTGCTGCTGCTCGACGAGGCAACGAGCGCGCTTGATGCCGAGAGCGAAGCGGCGGTGCAGCAGGCGCTCGAACGGCTGATGAAGACCCGCACGACGGTGGTTATCGCCCACCGGCTCGCCACGGTGCGTGCCGCGGACCGGATCATCGTCATGGATGGCGGCCGCATTGTCGAGCAGGGGACTCATGTGCAGTTAGCAGGGCAAAGCGGCCTTTACGCCCGCTTGGCCCGGCTTCAATTCTCGGGCGAGGCTGCGTGACCGAACTCATCAGCTACGATCAGTTCGTCAAAGTTGATGTTCGGGTCGGCCGGATCGTCGAAGCGGATGCGTTTCCGGAAGCCCGCAAGCCGGCATTCAAGCTGACCATCGACTTCGGACCGGAGATTGGTACCAGGAGATCGTCGGCCCAGATCACGGATTGTTACACCTTGGAAGAGCTGCCCGGTCGTCTCGTAGCTGCGGTCGTGAACTTGCCGGCACGGCAAGTCGGGCCGTTCATGAGCGAGGTGCTGACCCTCGGCTTTTCGGACGCCGCCGGAAATGTGGTGCTGGTCACCCCCAATACTCACGTGCCGGTCGGCGGCCGACTGTTCTGACAGCAGCATGAAGAGGTCGAGCTTCGCTTGCCTGTATGTTGCCACTCACCCACGGCGAGATGACCAGCCCGCTCCGATAAGGCGACTGGTTCAGGGGAATGGCAGTGCGCCGCGCACGCCGGAGGTTTTGTCACGCCTTCTTGATGATCGACGTTGCAGGCTATGGTGACCCGCAACTCACTCGCGAGTGGCGATGAGTCGCTACCGACCCGGACTTGCCGCAGCTGAAACGCATCAGCTCTGAGTTGGCACGAACGAGCATTATAGAAAGAGGGGGCGGCGCCGAGTGGCGCCGCCCCCAAGTGCACCGGGATGGTCCCGATCGAATTGTTAGAAGTTGCCGTAGGCCTCGTTGCCGACAAACCCCAGCTTCGTGACCTTTGCCTGCTTGGTGACGACCAGCACTTCGTCGACTGTTTCGTACCGGGCATTCGGCTCCGGCTGAAGATGCAGTTCAGGCTCTGGATTCATCTGCTGAGTGATATCCAGATACTGACGTAGCTGAGTGAGATTGACAGGCGAGCCATTCCACAGGGTGGTGCCGTTGGCCGTGACCACAATCTTGTTTTTGATAGGATCAATCGGTGGCGGCGTGCTGGAGCTGTTCTGCGGCAGGTCAAGCTTCACCGCGTGCGTCTGTGGCGGAATGGTGATGATCAGCATGATGATCAGCACCAGCAAGACGTCGATGAGTGGAGTGGTGTTCATCTCCATCATCGGTTCGGCGTCGTTGTTGTTACTCGTCGTTTGCATCGCCATGGTAGGCGGATCCTTCCCTTGCGACCGCTAAGTTAAAGACGGGCGACGGTTGCGCCGGCCGGCGGCTCGGAAACGAACCCGACCCGTGCGAAGCCCGCCCGCTGCATGGTAAATACGGCACCGCCGACGCACTTGTATGGCGTATTGACGTCACCACGCAGATGGGCCTCGGGCATCGTTTCTTCCGTCAGGTTGTCGGCTCCGCCGACCGCAGCAACGGCATCTTCAAGCTTCTTGACCGAGCGGTCCAACAGCTCCTGGGAGCTGACCCGCTGCATGCCCCAGTAGACCTCGCAGGTGTCGCCCGCCCCACCACGAATGGTGAGCTCGACGTTTTCCGGCTTGGTCACGCGCGTTTCGTAAACGGTCTTGGGCAACTGCAACGGCACAGTCTGAACCACGACCGGAACCGCGATGAGGAAGATGATCAGGAGCACCAGCATCACGTCGACAAGCGGCGTAGTGTTGATGTCCGAGATGGCGACGTCTTCGCCCTCTTCCTTGCCTACGCTCATTGCCATTGGATTAAGGCTTTCTTCAGCTTGAAAGGTAGGACCGGCGGCGCCCCGCCGCCGGTCCGTTTTAGGTCTCTGTTAGCGGCGGTCCACCGTGGTCGTGCCGGTCCCGCCGGCCTGCTGACCGGTCGAGGTCTGGCCAGTGGTCAACGGCTGCGTACCTGCGGGGGTTGGAGCAGTGCCCGAGCGGGTCTGCGCCCCGCGAGCGACCGACGAAGAACCGGCGTTAGCTGCACCCGCCGCGTTCATGCTCGGCTTAACCTTGCCTTCCGACATGATGTACCCGTGCAGGTCGTTGGTGAAGGCTGCGAGATCCTCCATGATCGACTTGTTGCGGCGGATCAGCCAGTTGTAGGCGAGCACGGCCGGAACGGCCACGACTAGGCCGAGCGCCGTCATGATCAGTGCCTCACCGACCGGGCCGGCAACCGTCGAGATCGACGCCTGGCCCGAGGAGCCGATCTTGATCAGCGCGCGGTAGATGCCGATGACGGTACCGAAGAGACCGATAAAGGGAGCCGTCGAGCCAACGGTTGCCAAGAAGGCCAGGCCTTCGCCGAGACGAGCACCGATCGATCCTTGCGAACGAGCAAGGGAATTCGCCATCCAGTCATGCTGGTCGATCGGGTTGGTCAGCTTGCTGTGCTGCTCCTGGGCGATAAGCGCATCGTCCACAATGGCACGGTAAGCGCTGCGCTGATCGAGCTTGCTCGACGCTTCCTTGAGATTGGGCGAATTCCAGAAGCCGGAGCGAACCTTCTTGCCCTGGCTGATGATCTTTTGCTGCTCGAACAGCTTCGTGAACAAAATGTAGAAAGAGAAGATCGACATGCCCACCAGGATGACGAAGGTCGCGATCGAAATGACCCCGCCTTCCTTCAGGGCCTGAGTGAGGCCGTAGGGGCTTTCCCCAGCCGGCGCAGCGGCAGCGGCGGCCATCACAGTCACGAAGTCCATAGTGCGTTTCCTTGGGTTAGATTTCGGTAGTGGGCTGGTTGTTTATTCTTCGGGCAGAACCCAGCGGATGCGCTGCGTGAAAGTGCCCTGTAGTGGATTGCCGTTCTGGTCCTTGGCCGGGGTAAACCGGGCCCGAGCTCTGATTACCCGACAGGTCGCGCTGTCGAGCGAAGAAGACCCACTCGACGACGAGACGGTGCAGCCGTTGACGCGTCCATCCGTACCGATGGTCAGGTTCACCGCAGTGGTTCCCTGCTGCTCCCGGGTGATCGCGTCCTGCGGATAGTCGTCGTTACTGAACAGGCCGACGATCGAACCGCGTGCCTGCGCGGCCTGGCTGATCCGCGGCGGCGGCGGAGGCGGCGGCGGCGGCGGCGCAGGCGGCGCTGGCGGCGCTGGGGGCGCTGGGTCGGCACGCGGCGTGATCACCACTGGCGGCGCGACCGGAGCCGTCTGGATCGGCGGCGTTTCGATGTTCGATCGAACCAGCGGCGGCGGCGAGACCACCGGCGGCGGCGGCGTTTCCGGCACCTGCTCCTGCGGGGGTGGCGGCTCCTCCGGCGGGGGCGGCGGTTCGTCCTCGACGTCGAACGTCTTGAGGTCCTCGGTTGCTTGCTTGATAACGTTGTAAGCAAGCCCAGTGATCAGCGCGTACCCGATCAGTACATGCAGGAGAGCGACGATTACGATCGCCACCGTCCTGTTGCCAGTCATCTTTCTGCGATTGGCGTAAGACATCCTGCCGCAATTCTCCTAAAGCGGGCTCCGGTTCCCGGCCACTCAGAACGGCGATGCCGTGCGCCATTCCGACTGGTAAGGTTTACCGACGTATCAACATATCATCGGCAACCGGCGCGCTTCCCTTAATAACCGCATAATGGCGGCGCAATGATTATGTTCCACCGACGATACAGATGTGGGCGGGGTTTACGGCGCAACGCCGCAAAATGACGCGAGCTCGACTCCAACACCGCGAGCGTTCGGATAGATGTCGGGCTTGCAGCTGGCTATCCTCAACCCCTTGACACCGCTCCGGGCGGCGATCCAGTCGTAGATCTCCGCCAATAGCGTCTCTTGAAGGTTGTAGCGCCGCAAGCTCGCAAGCCGCTCGACCTCGATTCTGAGATGATCGTAGTTCCACGCCCTGTCGGCTTCGTCGCCCGTCGGTCGATAACCATCATCCAGCCAGACCTCGACGCTGATCAGCAACCTTTGCGGAGCGCCGATCTCGAAGTCGTGGAAGCCGATGTCGGCGGTCACTTCGAGCGAGTCGAGGTGGATCTTGACGGAGCGCACCGCCAAGGTCTCGGGCACCAAGCCTTCGAGCCGTGCCTTGAATGGGGCAACGTCGTTCATGACGCTCCGTGAGGTTGAAGTTCCAGGAACTGGACGTCTCGCGGCAGTCCGAAGAAGCGCTGGCCGCCATCCAAGGTGAGCACCTCGCCGGTCGTCACCGCCGAGTCCAGCAGAAAGCGCAACGCCTGCCAAACATGGTCAGGCGTGACGCCCTGTCGCAGCGGGTTAAGCCGATGCGCGTCCTCGAAATTTTCGCTGCTCTGTCCAGCCGAGAGCAGCATCAGCGCGGGAGCGATTGCGTTGACCCTGATCCCCTGCCCCGCCAGCGCCCGCGCCGACAGCTCGGTCAGCGCTGCCAGGGCCGCCTTGGACAAGGTATAGCTGAGAAAATCGGGGTTAGGCGCAGCAAGCTTGGCGTCAAGAATGTTGACGATGAGCCGGTCGCCGACGCCCGCCTCCGCAAAGGCGCGGATCAAAAGCGCCGGGGCCTGCACATTCACCGTCATGTGAGCAGCAAATTCGGCTGGATCGAAACCCATGAGGTCATCGGCCGCAAAGCGCGCCGCATTGTTGACGAGCAGCTGGGGCGGGTTCGGGCAGGCCGTCATGATGGTCCGCGCGCACTCGGCCGAAGCAAGGTCCGCCACGACCTTGTGAGCGCCAGCGGGAACATCATCGGCGTCGCGATGGACATGGGCGACCACCGTCCAGCCATCGCCGAGCAGCCGCTCCGTCAACAGGCGCCCGACCCGCTTGCCGCCGCCAGTCACGATTGCCGTGCGCATCATCATGGGCCGGTCATAGCCGGGCGCGACGTCGCGGCAAAGCGACGGACCGTTGCGCGTGCGACCCAGCGTCCTAAATGGTCGGCATGCCGGAAACGCTTGAACCGATCGTCATCGCGCAACGGAGCCTTGAGGACGTGGCTCGGGCGATCGGGGAACGGCGATTGCCGCCAGTCGAGGGGTGGGATCCCGACCATTGCGGCGATAGCGAGATGCGCATCAGCCGGGACGGCAGCTGGACTCATCAGGGTGCACCAATCTTCCGGCAAGCGCTCATCCGGCAATTTTCACGCATCTTGCGGCGGGAAGCGGACGGAAGCTTCGTTCTCGTGACGCCGGCCGAGAAGTTGTCCATCGAGGTCGAACTGGCGCCCTTCGTGGCAACGGCAATGATCAGCGAGGGCCAGGGGCGCGAACGGCAGCTGGCGTTTGCGATCAACAGCGGCGATGCGGTCCTGCTTGGTCCAGGCCACGCGTTGAGGATCGAGTACGGCATGCCCTTGGTGCACGTCCGCTCCGGACTCGACGCCATGCTTGCTCGTCCTGTTTACTACGAGTTAGCCGAGATCGCACTTGCCGACAGTCCCGAGGAGCCAGGAGTTTGGAGCGGCGGCCTGTTCTTTCCGCTCGACGCATGACCTTGATCGATGCCCTGCGCGCCTCCCTCGCCGGACCCGCACCCACTCATCTCCTGACGGGCGACCTGCCGGACGGAGCGGCCGGCGAACTGCGCAATGCGGCGGTGCTGGTGGCGATAACCCGGCGCGCGGAGCTTGGAGTGCTGCTGACCGTCAGGCGAGAGCATCTGCGAACGCATGCCGGACAGATCGCGTTTCCCGGTGGTCGGATCGATGCGGAGGATGCGGACGCCGCCGCCGGGGCACTGCGCGAGGCTCATGAGGAGATCGGCCTGCCGCCCGCGCAGGTCGAGCTGTGGGGAACGGCCGATCGCTATCGTACCGTTACAGGCTATTCCGTCGTGCCAGTGCTTGGAAGTGTTGCGCCTGACCTGCCGCTGACTGCCCACGAGCATGAGGTCGCCGAATGGTTCGAGGCACCGCTTGCCTTCGTGCTTGATCCCGCCAATCAGCGCCCCGTCGCAGCGGAGTTCCGAGGACGAATGCGCCAATACTACCAAATTGACTGGAACGGGCGTGCGATCTGGGGAGCGACCGCGGCCATGCTGGTTAATCTTACCCGGAGGCTTGGGTGGAGCTGAGTGCCCTCGAGAATTTGGTTACGCGGCCGGGTATCGACCAGTTGCTCGCGGCTCTAGGTCCTGGGACCAGTCGCTTTGTCGGCGGCGCGGTTCGCGACCGGTTGCTTGGGCTGGAAGTGCAGGACATCGACCTTGCAACCATCCTCTCGCCCTACGAAGTGATGCGCCGTTGCGGGGCGGCCGAGATCCGCACCGTGCCCACCGGTATCGAGCATGGCACGGTGACGGCGGTGATCAATTGCCAACTCGTCGAAATCACCACCCTTCGCGCCGACGTCAGCACGGACGGGCGACGCGCAACCGTCGCCTTTACGGACGATTGGCGGGCAGATGCCGAGCGCCGCGACTTCACCATCAACGCCCTTTATTGGGACCCGATCGAGCGTCGCTTGTTCGACTATTTCGACGGGCAGAGCGACCTTGCGGGTGGGCGGGTGCGCTTCATCGGTGAGCCGCTGCGGCGCATTGCCGAGGATCATCTGCGCATCCTGCGGTTCTTCCGCTTCCAGGCGCGGTTCGGGCGCGGCGAACCGGATCCGGCGAGTCTGGCGGCTTGCGTCGTTCGTGCCAACGACCTCATGGCCCTGTCACGCGAGCGGATCGCTGACGAGCTTCTGAAGCTCCTGACGCTTCGCAGCCCGGTTGGAACAGTCAAGCTGATGGTTGAGCAGGCCCTCCTGCGGCCGGTTGTGCCGGAGGTCGGCGCTGATTGCTGCAGCAGGCTAGCATGGCTGGTGGAAGCCGAGGGGAAAGCGGGCATCGCACCAGACGGGCTGCGTCGGCTGGCCTCCCTGCTTCCTCCCGATCCGATCGTCGCCGAACGGGTCGCAGCCAGGCTCAAGCTGTCGAACAAGGCCCGCAAAAGATTGGCACTTGCCAGCACATTGGACCTGGACGGCAATCCGCAGGCGTTAGCCTATTGGATCGGCCGGGAAGCCGCCGAGGACCGTCTCCTGTTGGCCAGGCGTCCCGACGATGCAGCGGCGCTTCGCAACTTCGCGATTCGAAAGCTGCCAGTCGGCGGGGGCGACCTGATCCGGCGCGGCATGGTTCCTGGGCCAGCGATCGCTCGCACGCTGCAAGCTGTTGAACGCCGCTGGGTGGAGGAGGATTTTCCAGGCGAGGAGCGCCTCGCCCAACTGGTGGACGAGGCGCTCGAGACGGCTCGCTGAGCAGGGGCACGAGCCGCGTTGCTGCCGGGCAACGAGCCGAGCAGCGAAGGAGCGTTCACTATGATGGCGGAACGCCAGGACCGATACGGCAGTGAGGCGGTAGTGGAACGCTAAAAGCCGGCTTCCACCGCGAGCCGGATGAGGTCGGCGGAGGTAGGGACGTTCAGGCGCTCCATCAGCAGCGCGCGATGCATCTTCACCGTTTTCTCGCTGATCCCGAGTTCCCAAGCGATCTGCTTGTTCAGCATGCCCTTGGCGATCAGTTCCAGGACTTGCCGCTGCCGATTGGGCAGGCTCTTCACGGCCAGTACCGCCTTTTCCCGGCGACCGGTCAGCCTTGAGGACGAGCTTTCCTCGGGCAATTCCACCTGACTGCCAAGAAAGAACTCAAGTTCGCCGTCGCTACCGAATAGCGGTGTAACCAGCACCGCGTTGCGGAACGGCGAGCCGTCCTTCTTGTAGTTGAGGATGTCAACGAGGGCGGGCCTGCGGTCCCGGACGGCTTGGCGCAACCGTTCAGTCAGCCACGGCTCCGTCGCATTTCCGGCCAGGAAGCGGCAGTTGCGGCCAATCACCTCATCCTCGCGATAGCCGGTCAGATCGCAAAAGGCCGCATTGGCCACCACCAGCGGATTGTCGGGAAGGCGTGGATTGCTGACCACGTAAGGTATCGGGCTCAGGCCCACGCAGTCGATCAATGGCTCGTCCACACGCTCAGCCAGCACGGCGCTCTTCCTCTTCAAATCAATGATAGCAGCCCATGCCGCGGAGGCCATAGCGGCGCGTGACGCTCAACCTGATCGCTTTTCCAAGAGCGAGGCCGGAGTTTGTGTCTTTCTAGCAACGATAAGCCGCCCCAGGACAGGTCCTGTGCCTAGACGGCAACTCGGCTGATGCTCTAGATGTTGGAAGCGACATTCAACTCGAAAACAAAGGGAAAGCATGCGCAATTACCTTCTAGCGGCTGCTGCGGCAGTCGCTCTTGCGACGCCAGCGATGGCGCGTGATAATTCGCCGTACGTCGGTGTCGACGCGGGTGTCCTCCTTGTTGAGGACATGAACATTAACTTCGACTACGACAACGGCAACCAGGTTGGCGACTTCATCACCATCGACCACGACAAAGGGTACGATGTCGGGCTTGTCGGCGGCTACGACTTCGGCATGCTGCGTGCCGAAGTCGAGGTTGCCCGCAAGCGAGCTGGTCACGATGATTATAGGGGCACCGGCGTGCTCGCCACCGCTTCTGATGCTGATGGCCGGAGCCGCTCGACGTCTCTCATGGGCAACGTGCTCCTGGACTTCGGCGACGACCGCGGCCTGCAGGGCTTTGTTGGTGGCGGTGCGGGCATCGCCCGTACTCGCGTGCGGATCATCGATCCTGCCTTCAACGGCAATCTGAAGGATCAGGGTTTCGCATGGCAGGCTCTGGCCGGCATTCGCGCACCGATCACCGACACCGTAGAGCTCGGCCTCAAGTACCGCTTCTACAACACCAAGGTGAAAGCGGACTTTGTGTTGGGTACTCCAGTTGACCTGGATACGCGTTTCCGGTCGCACTCGCTGCTGGCGTCGTTGATCTTCAACTTCGCGCCGCCCCCGCCGCCGCCGCCGCCCCCGCCGCCTCCCCCGCCGCCGCCGCCGCCGCCCCCGGCGACGCAGACCTGCCCGGACGGCTCGGTGATCCTGGCGACCGACACCTGCCCGGTGCCGCCGCCGCCGCCGCCGCCGCCGCCGCCGGCTCCCGAGCGCGGCTAGGCTAGGGGCTTGATGACGGGTCGTCTGGGCGGCCCGTCAGTCAGGAACAACGACGAGCCCGCGGGGGAAACTCCGCGGGCTTTTCGTATGCGCCGATGGCATGCATGAGCAGCCCAGGGCGCAGACACGCAAAAGGCCGTCCCGGTTATCACCGGAACGGCCTTGCGTAGCCTCGCGTCGGCAAAGCTACTCCGCGCGAGCGCCCCCGGCTGCGGCGGCAACCTGCCGATCGGGACGACCGTCCCAACCATAGTAATCGTCGGAGAATGCCACCTGTCCGTCACCACCAACCTTGGCAGTGAGATAGGTCACATAAACCGGGACGCCGGCCGGCAGCGCTACGTGCTGCTCGGGCTGGTCGTTGGGCGCGACCGGTGACCGGCCAAGCAGCCAAGTCGCCAGACGCTTGGCGTCCTCAAGGCGAATGCAGCCGTTCGAGAGCGTCCGCACGTCCTTGCTGAAGTGTTGCCGCATCGGGGTATCATGCAGATAGATGTCGTCGGCATTGCGAAAGTTGAACTTGTACTTGCCCATCGAATTGATGGGGCCAGGCAACTCGCGGATTCGAACGGTCTTCGTGCCAGCGGCGACGGCCTTCCAGTCCACCTGGTCGTACGGAACAACCGCCGCGTTCTCCGTCCAATCGCTCATCACCTGGAAGCCCTGCCCTTTCAGATAAGACTCGCCCTGGTCCCGCGCCTTGTGACCAATGTTTTTAAGAATGAGGTTCTGCGGAACGTTCCAGTAAGGATTAAACGTCACGTAATAGATCATGCTGGTGATCATCGGAGTCGGCAGGTAATTCGGCTTGCCGGACGGATCTTTGGTCATGCCAACAACCGTCTTCATGCTGTCTACCGGCTGGCCATTGTCGTACATCGTCAGCCGCGCTTCAGCCGTGTTCACCAGTATGTAGCGCCCGCCCGCCGGCAGCACGCGGGCCCGTTCCAGGTTGGACAGGATGCGCGGATCGGCGGCGCTACCCGGCGCCGCCTGCATCGCTCTCCAAGATGCGTCGCGCAGCTGCGCATAGTACGCGTTGGGCGTGCTGACCTTCTGCAGATGTTGGGCCAGGCTCGGGGCCGCGGCGGCGGTCAGCAGGATCTGATCCGGGCGGCTGTTCTGCGGGGCAAGATGCGGATAGCCGAACAGCATCCCGGCCGGCGCCTTCTTTAACAGCTGAACGTAGGAGACCCAGGCCCGGCTGGCAGCGACTTCGAGCGCCTGCTTGTCGGCCGGAGTGCCGATCGCGGCACGCTGCATCGCCGTCTGGATCGACGCAGCCAGCATCGGACCATTGGCGAGACCCTCCGCCGGCGAACGCTGGAGCAATCCCACCAGGACAGGCAACGCAGCGCGGCTGTCGGCCGACCTCGTCCAGACAGGGGCATTCTGATGAGAGAAGTAATAGAGTTCGACGGGATCGGTCGGAGCCACCCGCACGACCTGGGCGGGTGGCGCGGGCTGCGGCTTGCGCGCCTCAGCGAAGCCCGGAACGGCGATCAGGCTGGCCATGCTGGCCGAAAGCAGAAACTTGTTCACTCAAAGCACCCCGTTACCAAGATCGTTGCTGTTCTATCTATGCTCATGGCCCTGTCGGACAAGTGAACCATGCCTCGTCGGCAACGGTAAGGTGGCGGGCGTGACTCGCTTGCAACGTCGTCCCGCTGGACGCAGGCGCTCGGCAGGTTAGGAAGCGAGCATGTCCGACAGCCCTACGCTCCATCAGGTCATCGGTGCGTTCATCCCGGAAGGCCCAGCCTGGACCGGCATGGCCCCGGAAAGCTGGGCGCAAGGCCGGACGCTGTACGGCGGCATGACCGCCGCGCTGGCGTGGGCGATGACCATCCGCAGCTTGCCGGGCTTGCCGCCGCTTCGATCAGCGCAGATCGCCTTTGTCGGACCCGCTGCAGGGCAGTTGCGGATCGAGCCGGTCGTGCTTCGCCAAGGTCGCTCCGCCACCTTTGTGCGGGTGTCGGTCGCAGGCGAGAAGGGCTTGGCTGCCGAGTGCCTGTTCTCCTGCGGGGCGCCGCGCGACAGCCGAGTGGTGCACCACTCCTCCGGAGCTCCGGACGTGCCCCGGCCCGAGATCTGTGAGACACTGTTTCCGGCGGGGCCGGGACCAACGTTCGCGCGCAATTTCAGCCTGCTGCTGGCGGCCGGGCAGCGGCCCTTTGCGGGTGGGGAGCCGAGCTTCACCTGCTGGAGCCGTTTCAAGCGACCGCAGGGCGTCGAGCCGCTCACCGGGTTGCTGGCCCTGGCCGACGCACTGCCGCCGGCGGCAATGGTCAGCTTTCCCGAGTTCGGGGTAATTTCGTCGATGACCTGGAGCATCGAGGTCGATGCCTTGCCGACTGATGGCGATGGCTGGTTCCTTCAGCAGGCCACCGCCGAAGACACTGCCGATGGTTATTCGCGGCAGGTGATGACCCTGTGGGACGACCAAGGGCAACGGCTGTTCGCTGCCCGGCAGACCGTGGCGATCTTTGTCTAACCGGAACGGCTTGACCGGAGCCGAACCACATGGCCCATTGCCCGCCGTGAATTCAGTGCACCTTCCCTCACCCAACCACGACGAGCGCGCGCAGCCGATCAGCATGATCGTGCTCCACTATACCGGAATGCCTGATTGCCAGGGAGCCCTCGATCGGCTGACGTCGCCGGAGGCGAAGGTTTCGGCCCATTACTGCATCGACGAAGACGGGGCGGTGTACCACCTCGTCGACGAGGAGCGCCGGGCATGGCACGCGGGCAAAAGCTACTGGCGCGGAACGCGCGACGTGAACTCGGCCTCAATCGGGATCGAGATCGTCAACCCGGGTCACGAGTTTGGCTATCGCGACTTTCCCGATGAGCAGATCGCCGCCCTGATTCCGTTGGTGGCTCAGATCAAGGATCGACACGGCATCGGCCGCGGCAATGTGGTTGGCCATTCCGACATTGCGCCTTGCCGCAAGGAGGATCCGGGCGAACTGTTCCCGTGGGAGGCCCTGGCCAAGCGCCGGCTGGCGCTACCCAGCCCAACCCGCAATTTGATCGATCCTTACTGGTCGGACGCGGCTTTTCAGCTGGCACTGGAACGGTTCGGCTATGACGTAACCGAACCATGGAAGGCAACCGTGGCTTTTCAGCGCCGCTTCCGGCCCGGCCGGATCGACGGGATCGTCGATGGCGAATGCCGGGCGAAGCTGCTCGCCCTGCTGCTGCCGCGGCCAACGGGAGAGCCGTGACGCGGCGGCGAAAGTAGGCTAGGCATGATGGGTCAGAGGGCTGGGCGGCCGCGTACGAGTGTTTCGCTCGTCCGAGGAAAGTCCGGGCTCCACGGAACAACGGTGCCGGGTAACGCCCGGCGGCCCCGCGAGTTATCGAGGGGTCAGGGACAGTGCCACAGAAAGCAGACCACCTGCCCTTCGGGGCGGCAAGGGCGAAAGGGTGCGGCAAGAGCGCACCGCGGGGCCGGCAACGGCCACGGCATGGCAAACCCCACCGGGTGCAAGACCGAATAGGGGTGGCAAAGGGCACCCTACAAAGTAGTACTTTGTGGGTACCCAGATGGGCCTGTTCCGGCCCGCCGCCCGGGTTGGTTGCTTGAGCCTGCGGGTGACCGCAGGCCTAGAGGAATGGTCGCCCAGCCGCCAAGTCTCCGGACCGTAGGCGGTGGACAGAACCCGGCTTACAGGCCCTCTGGCACTCGCATCTTCGAAGAGGCTTCACTAGATCAGTTCTCTCCATGGCACGTTCGACCCGATCCGATGACTGGGGCTTTCCCCGGTGGCGCTCCTACGGTGCCAAGTCGCGCGAAGCGGCCAATGTTCGCTTGTGCGATCGGGAGGGCTGCAGCCTGCCCGGCGATCGGCCCGCCCCCAAGGCCCCAAACAGCCCGGAACGGTGGTATTTCTGCGAGGCGCACGCCGCCGACTACAACAAGAACTGGGACTATTTCGCCAACCTGGGCACCGGCGAAGCCGCAGACCGGGAACGAGCCGAGCGCGCCGAAGCCCATGGGTTTCGCAGTTCGGCGCACTGGAGCTGGGGCGGTCCGGGCGACGGCACCCGTTCCCGCGAGGAGATGCGGGCGCTGGATGTGCTCGGGTTGGAGAGCGACGCCGGGTTCGACGAGATCAAGGCGGCCCACCGGCGGCTCGCCAAGGCCAACCATCCCGATCTCAAGCAAGGCGACAAAGCTGCGGCCGACGCCTTTCAAAAGGTGCAGGCGGCCTACGAGGTCCTGCGCAAGGCGGAGGAGCGGCGGGCCGATCCGGCCTAGCCGGCCTAGCCCTCCAGCAGGGTTAGTCCACCATCATGAACGTCGCGGCGGCATGCGCCACGGCATGGTCCGGATCACCGCCATGGGCGATGCCGCGCACGAACGCGATCCTGCGGGTCAGCTTGTAGCATTCGCAGCGGGCAATCACCGTTTCCTCGCGCAAGGCGGGCCGCAGATAGTCGATCCGCAGGTCCACGGTAACGATGTGGCGGAAGCCGCCGAGCTTGCGCCACACGGAAGTACCCGAGCAGGTGTCGATCAGGCTGACGATCGCGCCCGTGGCCATGATGCCGCTGTCGGGCATAACCACCAGTTCCGGCCGCCATGGTAGCGCCAGCTCGACCCAGTCGTCGCCATGTGCAAGGTATCCGAGGCCCAGTGCGCGGCCATGCCCAACCCTGCGCGCCAGCTTGAAGAAGCTTTCCGGATCGAAGCCCTCGCTCACTTGGCCAGCCGTTCGGCCGTCTCGTGGATCAGCGCAATCATGTTGGGCACGCCTTGCGTGCGATTGGACGACAGCTGCCGGCCGAGCTCGAACGGGGCAAGTTGCGCGGCGATGTCCGTGGCGGCGATATCCTTCGGCGACCGGTCCTGCACCGCTGCCAGCACCAGGGCCACGATGCCCTTGGTAATCGCCGCGTTGCTGTCGGCCAGGAAGTGGAGTCGGCCGTCATTGAGGCGGGTGGGATACACCCACACCGACGCGCTGCAGCCGCGCACCTTAGTGGCATCGGTCTTGAGCGCGTCGGGCATGGGCTCGAGTTCGCGGCCGAGATCGATCAACAGCCGGTAGCGCTCCTCGGCGTCGAGCAGCTCGTAATCGTCATGAATGGCGGACAGGGTCGAAAGGTTGGTCACCGAGCGGAGATAGCGACGCTGCCGCGGTTCGTCATCGGCCCCCGCCCGACGGCTGCGGCCCAAGCGGGTCGAAGCGGGCCAGGAGCTGGCCATCCCGGCCGTAGGTATCGGGCGCAAAGGCCAGCTTTCCATCGGGTGTGATGCCCGCCGTGAGATAGGTGATGTAGACGGGGATCGGCTGCTTGAGGTCGACCCGCTGTTCGGCATCCGGCGAAGTGGCGCGCGGCATGTCGCCGAACACCCAGCGAGCCAGGCGCCGCGCATCCTCCAGCCTGACGCACCCGTTGGACAGGTGGCGTTCGTCCTGATTAAACAAAGTCTTGGCCGGCGTGTCGTGCAGGTAGATGCCGTAATTGTTGGGCAGCATGAACTTGATTTCGCCCATGAAGTTGGCACCGCCCGGCAATTGGCGCACCCGCAGTTCCTGGGTGCCGGCTGCGACCGCCTTCCAGTCCACGGTTGAGGGGTTGATGACCTTGGCGTCGTCTTCCCAGCTGTCGAGCACCTCGTAACGCTTGTCGCCAAGGTATTTCACGCCGTTGGCCAGCACGTTCGGCGCAACCGCCTTGCGCACCAGGTCGGGCGGAATGTTCCAATAGGGGTTCACGTTTACGTAGCGCATCAGCGCCGCCATCATGGGGGTCGGCGATTGCGGGGTTCCGACGACGACCTTCATGGTCCCGGCCGTTCGTCCATTCTCATACATCCACAGCCGGCCGGCGGCGGCGTCGACCAGGATGTACTTGGCGGCGTTGCCCGTCCCCGGGGCAGGCAGGCGACGAGCCCGTTCCATGTTGAGCAGAATGCGTTGTTGGTAATAGTCCGCACCGCGGTTGAGCGCCGCCAGGGTTGCCGCGCCCGCCTTGCCGTCGACCGGTAGGCCGTGCGCTGCCTGAAACGCCTTGAGCCGCTGTTCCACCGTCCCGTCGAATGGCGTCGACGCGGGCGCAAGCGGATCGGGCGCTTCGAGGCCCAATCGCTGTCGTAGCAGCGACGCGCGGCGGTCAGTGGTGCCCAGCACGAGGACCGGCCCCTCGTCGGGCACGAAGACTTTGGGCAGGCCGCCCCAGTCCATCTGGTAGCGGACCAGGGCGCGGCGCAGGTCCGTATAGAGCGGATGAACCGGGCGCATCAGATCGACCGGCGCGCCGCTCCATTGCTCGGCGGGGAGTGCAGCGGCAGCATCGTCGCTAGCCAGCTCCGGCTCTTGCGGCATCGCGTCCGCATCCACCACCGCCATGTCCAGGCCCTGCTCGCCGCCGGCGGGCAGCGAATAGGGATCATCCGGCGTCACCTGACCGCTCGCAACGGCTGGAAGCGGCAGGGATGCGGCAGTCAACAGGAAGACGACGCGTCGGAGGTTGGTCATGACCCGCTTATTCTAGCGTCGCGATGAACGAAGTGCGAACCGCTTCATCGCGCTGCCGGACCATGTCGCAAGAGAGAATTAACGTGTTGCCTTCATAGCGCACCCATGGCTTCCGCCGCCTCGCCCCGGCCGCTCGCACCGGCTCCATCTGGTGCCTCACTGCAGGCGGCGGACGACCGTGCCCTGCTGGACGCACTTCCAATCGCTGCGGCGGTTGTCAGTCGCGACGAGCGAGGACTGCTTCATCTGGGCGCGCACAATCGCAGCTTCGAACTGGCCATCGAGCAATCCACGGTGCCGGGTTTCGACCGGGTCACGGAGACCTGTCTGCGGAGCGGCCTGCTATATGACTTTCTGCAAGGCTGGTTCGAAGGGCCGCAATCCGACGCAATCGAGTTCCGCGATGGCAGCGGCATCGATGCCCGTTACTACCGGCTCCGCCTAGCCAGTTTGCCGGGCCTCGCGAGCGGACAGCGACGCCTGTTGCTGACAGTTATTGACCGGACAGTGGAGGTCCGGGCTGAACGATCGTTGCGTGAGGAGATGCTGCGGGACAGCCTAACGGGGCTGCCCAACCGCTTGGCATTCACCGAGATGATCGAGGCTGCGGCACTCGACAAGGGTGACGGCAAGGGGGGCCATGCCGTGCTGGTGGTCGACCTGGCACGCTTTTCGCGCATCAACGAGAGCATGGGCAGTCTGGCCGGAGACGAACTGCTGATCACCTTTGCGCGGCGGCTGATCTCGGCGCTTCGCGCCGGCGACCGAGTGGCGCGAACGGGTGGCAATGAGTTCGGGATCGTCGTGTCGCTACGTCGCGGGGTAGCGGATGCGAGGCGTGCCGCCGATCGCATCCTGAGCACCGTGTCATCACCGTTCCGGCTCTCCGAACTGGAAATTCGGGTCGAGTGCGCGATCGGGGTCGCACTGATGGGCGCAGGTTCAATTGGGGAAGAACTGTTCCGCAATGCCCAGTTCGCCTGCAAGCAAGCCAAGCGGAGTAGCCGGCCCGAAGTTTACGAGCCGCAACAGGCTAGCGCCGCTCGGCGCCGCTTCTCGATCGAGACCGAGCTTCGCCGGGCTTTGGATGGCGACCAGCTGGAATTGGCTTATCAGCCGCTGATCAACCTGCGCAGCGGACAGGTCGCCGGGTTTGAGGCGCTCGCCCGGTGGAACCACCCGGACCGGGGTGAGATCAGCCCCAACGAATTCATCCCGGTTGCCGAGGAAAGCGGCCTTATTCTTGCGCTGGGCCGCTGGGCCCTGCACCACGCGGCCGCCAGCCTGGCACGGTGGGACGAGCAGGCCGGCCAGAAGCTTCCGCTCAGCGTTGCCGTCAACTTGTCGGCGATCCAGGTGGCCCGCGACGATGTGGCTGCCGTGGTCGACGATGCCCTGCGCGCGGCCAAGATCGGCGGCGAGCGATTGAGCCTGGAGCTGACCGAAAGTTGCATCGTGCAGGATCCCGGCCGGGCCACCCGGGTGTTCGATGCGCTGAAGAGCCTCGACACCACCCTGGCGATGGACGATTTCGGCACTGGCTATTCCAGCTTGGCCTACCTTCAGCGGCTGCCGATCGACGTGCTCAAGATCGATCGCAGCTTTGTGTCGGCTTTGATGGTCGATCCGGACAGCGTTGCAATCGTCCGGGCAGTGCTGAGCTTGGCCGAAGCCCTGTCCATGAAGACAACGGCCGAGGGGATCGAAAACCGCGAGCTGGCGGCGACCCTCGCTGCGCTCGGGTGCGATCATGGCCAGGGCTTCTTCTATGCCAAGCCGCTGGAGGCTGGCGCGGCGCTGGATTTCTGGCGTGGGCGAACCCGCGGCGTTGAGGCGGTCGCCGCTCGCCGCTAAGCCATGCGGCATGAGTGACGACGACCTTGGGCCGCCGACCCGCCTAGTGCATGGTGGCCGCCGCAACGAGTGGCGCGGCAAACTGGTCAACGTGCCGGTGGAGCGGACTTCAACGGTTCTGTTCGAGAACGTGGCGGAGCTACGCAACGCCTACCCGCCCGAGGATGGCCGCTACAGTTATGGGCGCAACGGAACGGCGAGCCAGTGGGCGCTGGCCGAGGCGCTGACGCAGCTCGAGACCGGAGCGGCAGGGACTCGCCTGTTTCCGTCCGGCGCGGCGGCGGTCGCGATGGCGCTGATCAGCGCGCTGGAACCCGGCGATGAACTGCTGATGGTCGACAGCGCCTATGCGCCCAGCCGCTTCTTCTGCGAGGGCGAACTCAAGCGGTTGGGCGTGACCACCCGCTATTATGATCCGCTGGTCACGCCGGACGACCTGCGCAGGCTCGTCGGCCCCTCCACCCGTGCGCTGTTCATGGAAAGTCCGGGATCACTGACCTTCGAGGTGCAGGACGTGCCCGGACTGGCTGCGGTCGCCAAGGAGCGTGGCCTGGTCACCCTGCTCGACAATAGCTGGGCGACCTCGCTGTTCTTCCCGGCGGTCGCGCACGGTATCGACCTCAGCATCACTGCCTGTACGAAGTATATCGGCGGGCATTCGGACTTGATGCTGGGGGCGGTAACCGCGTCAGCCGACGGGTGGGAGCCGCTAAGTCGGGCGGTGCGGCAGTGGGGCACCGCCGTCAGCCCCGACGATGCCTGGCTTGCGCTGCGCGGGCTGCGAACGTTGGACGTGCGGCTGCGGCGGCACGAGCAGAACGGGCTGGAGGTGGCACGCTGGCTGGCGGAACAGGCGAAGGTCGCGCGGGTGCTGCACCCGGCCCTGCCCTCCTGCCCCGGCCACGAGCATTTCGCGCGCGACTTCGTCGGCTCGACGGGCCTATTCGCGGTCGTGCTTGACGACAGTCCCGCCGAACGTGACGCCTTTATCGATCGCCTGAAGCTGTTCGGGATCGGCTGGAGCTGGGGCGGCTTTGAGAGCCTGGCCAGCCCAGTCGACCTCACGGGCCTGCGCAGCGTCGGTCGGGTGCCAGAAGGGCCGATTGTTCGCCTGCACATCGGCCTGGAAGATCCGGCCGACCTGATCGCGGATCTCGACCAGGCTCTTCGCGCCTAGCCGTTGATCGTCGCCATCCCGGTCGCGTGATAGCGCTCGCCGGCAGCTGCGTTCGGCGGCAGGATCTCGTCCAGACGACGAAGTTCATCCTCGTTCAGCGTCAGGCCGGCCGCCGCAATATTCTGTTCGAGATAGCGGCGGCGCTTGGTGCCGGGGATCGGCACGATGTCTCCACCTTGCGCCAGCACCCAGGCGAGCGCGAGCTGGGCAGCGGTGCAACCCTTGGCCCCGGCCAGACGCTCCAGTTCGTGCACCAGGGCGATGTTCTTGCCGAAGTTCTCGCCGCTGAAGCGCGGGTGAAAGCGGCGGAAGTCGTCTTCCGGGAAGTCCTCGGGCTTGCTGATCTGCCCGGTCAGGAAGCCGCGGCCGAGCGGCGAATAAGCGACGTAGCCGATGCCAAGCTCCCGCACGGTCGGCAGCACCTCCGCCTCCGCGTCCCGGCTCCACAGCGAAAATTCGGTCTGCAGCGCGGTGATCGGGTGAACGGCATGCGCCCGGCTGATCGTGTCGGGCGCCGCCTCGCTGAGACCGAGAAAGCGGATTTTTCCCTCCTGCTTGAGCCGCGCCATCTCGCCGACCGTGTCCTCGATCGGCACGTTCCGGTCGACCCGGTGCTGGTAATAAAGGTCGATGGTCTCGACCCCGAGCCGCTTCAGGCTGGCCTCACACGCCTCGCGGACATAGGCCGGGTCGCCGCGCACGCCCAGGAACTCGCCGCCCTGACCGCGCACGTTGCCGAACTTGGTGGCCAGGAACACCCGGTCGCGACGGTCGGCGATGGCGCGGCCGACCAACTCCTCGTTCTTGAACGGGCCGTACATGTCGGCGGTGTCGAGGAAATCGACTCCGCGTTCGAGCGCCAGGTGGATGGTGGCGATGCTCTCCGCATCGTCGCCAGCGCCGTAGAATTCGCTCATCCCCATGCAGCCGAGGCCGATGGCGGAAACTTCGGGGCCGTTGAGGCCAAGTTGGCGACGTTGCATGAGGTTTCTCCTTGAGATTCAGTCCGCGTGAACGGGCGGGCCCCCGGCGGGCGCCGACGCTTTCTTCATCAGAAAGATGAGCGGAAGCGCGGCGAAGGTGACGATCATCATCAGCTTGAAATCGTCCAGGTAGGCAATGAACAACGCCTGCCGGTTGATCTCCGCGTTGATGATCTGCAGCGCGACGTTGCCCTGCTCGCCGATCCGTTCCAGCAGGGACGGGTCGAGCGCTGGAATGTCGTTGCGGGTGACGTGCGCCGCCATATCGGCATGGGCGATCTGCGTGTTGCGGACCAGTTGCGAGCCGACCACCGCTATGCCGACCGAGCCGCCGATGTTGCGCGACAGGTTGAGCAAGCTGGCGGCGTTGGTCCGCAGCTGCGGCGCCAGGGTGGCAAAGGCCAGCGCCTGCATGGGCACGAAGATAAGGCCAAGCCCAAGACCCTGGACCAGGCCGCTCCACACCACGGGTCCGGACGGCTGGTCCAGCGCGAAGCCGGTCATCATCCATAGGCTGGTGCCCATGAAGATGATGCCGCCCGCGATCAGGATCCTGAGGTCGACCTTGCCGATGAGCCGCCCAGCCGCGAGCATGGAGATCAGCGTGCCGATGCCGCGCGGCGCCGTCAGGAAGCCGGATTGCAGCACCGAGTAGCCGTATAGTCGCTGCAACAGCGGCGGCAGCAGGGCGAGGCCCGCAAGCAGCAGCACGCCGGTGACCGCCATGAACAGCAAGCCGGTCGCGAAGTTGCGATCGGTGAACATCGACCGCTCGAAGATCGGGTCGCGGGCGGTGATCGTATGCACCACGAACATCCAGATGAAGCCGATCGCTAGTCCGGCCTCGATCGTCACTTCCCAGCTTTCGAACCAGTCGTTGCTCTCGCCGCGATCCAGGAACATCTGCAGGGAGCCCAATGCGATCGCGATCAGGAAGAAACCGAGCAGGTCGAACTTGCGCTTGTAAGGCTCGGTCGACGGCATGGTGCGGATCAGCATCAGCGTGGCCAGCACGCCGACCGGTAGGTTGACCAGGAACACCCAGCGCCAGTCGAAGCTGTCGGTGAGCCAGCCGCCGAGCACCGGCCCAAGGATGGGTCCGATCATGATGCCCCCGCCGAACAGGGCCATGGCTTGGCCGTGGCGTTCGGGCGGGTTGATGTCGAACATGGTGGCCTGGGCGAGCGGCACCAGGAATGCGCCGCTAACGCCTTGGAGCAGCCGGAACAGCACCATTTCCGGCAGGGAGGTCGCGATGGCGCACAACAGGGAGGCGATGGTGAAGCCGACCACCGCGATCAGCATCAGCTTCTTGCGGCCGATCCGCTCGCTCAGCCACCCAGCGATCGGAATGGCGATGGCGCTGGCGACGATGTAGCTGGTCAGGACCCAGTTGATGCTGTCTTGGGTTGCCCCGAGGCTCGCCTGCATGTGCGGCAGGGCGACGTTGGCGATGGTGGTGTCGAGCACCTGCATCAACACCGCGAGCATGACCGCGACGGTGACCAGCAGGCGCTCGCCCGCAGGCAGGACGTTGGAGGTGTTGGGGGCCGTGGAAGCGGCCATGACAGGTCTTCCCTTAACCGCGCAGGTCAATCGTGACCATGGCCGACAGGCCGGCGATCATCGGTTTGTCGGGCTTGCGATCGAAGCGAACGCGAACGGGGACGCGCTGCGTCACCTTGACCCAGTTGCCGTTGGCGTTCTGGGCCGGGAGGATGGCGAACTCGCTGCCGGTGCCGGCGCCGATGCTTTCCACCCGGCCAGTGAAGGTGCGGCCCCCGTAGGCGTCGATCTCGACCTCCGCCCGCTGGCCCGGAGCCATGCGCGCCAGATCCTTTTCCTTGAAATTGGCTTCGACCCAGGCGACCTCGCCGCCGACCAGGCTGACCATGCCGACGCCGGGCACCACCTGCTGACCCGCGAGCAGCCGATCGGCGTTGGAGATGATGCCGGCGGCCGGCGCCCGCACATCCGTGCGCGACAGGTCGAGCTTGGCTCGGGCGATGGCGGCCCGAGCCGCGGCTTCGCCCGGCTGCTCGCCGGAGGGGACGATCGCCGCCTGCGCATTGGCGGCGCGGGCGCGGGCGTCGGCCAGCGCGGTCTCGGCCTGGCGAACGTCGGCCAACGCCTCGTCGTAGCTGACCCGGGTGGTGAAGCCCCGTGCGAGCAGCTGCGACTGGCGGCCGAGCGCGCGCTGGGAAATGGCGAGCTGGTTCTGCGCGCCGGTGATGTCCGCGCCGGTGCCGGCGGCCTGCGTCACCGCCTGCCGCTTGGCCAGCTGGGCAGCGGCGAGCTGCGCCTCGGCCGTCGCCAAGGCGACACGATACGGCGCGGGATCGATACGAAACAGCAGCTGACCGGCCTTCACCTGGTCGCCTTCCTTGACGAAGACTTCAGAGATCGGACCACTGACCTGCGCGCCGACGGAAGTGATGTCCTGCTTCACTGCGGCGTTGTCGGTTGAAACTGTTTTGCCGCTGTTGAGCCACCAATAGCCGCCGACGCCCACCAGCAGCAGCGGCACGATCAACATCAACATCAGGCGCAGCCAGTTGCGCTTGGGCTTGGTCGCCTCCTGCACTTCTTCGCCGGAGAGCGGTTCACTGTTCATCTTGTTCATGCGGTCACCCGACCCTTTGGGGCAGAAGAAAGATTGCTGCGGATCCGAGCCAGCGCAGCCCGGACAGTGGTGAGTTCAGCGTCGTCAAGGCCGGAAAAGGCATCGTCGGACAGCTCATCGGCCAGGCGGTGCAGCCGCTCCACAACCGGTTCGGCCTTGCTGGTCAGAAACAACTGCCAGGCACGGCGGTCAGCAGGATCGCGCCGCCGCTCAACGAGTTCGCCCTCCGCCAGCCGGTCGACAATTCGGCAAAGCGTGATGGGCTCAATGTCCATGCGTTCGGCCAGTTCCACCTGCCGTCCGCCCGGCGTGCGACTGAGATGCGCCAGCAGGCGCCATTGCGCGCGGGTCACGCCCAGCGCCGCGGCCTTGCGGTCGAAAGCGCGCCGCAGGGCATGCGAGGTTTCACCGATCTCCCAACCAAGCTGTTCCATGCAGATAGAAATAGTGAGCGTACTTACTAAATCAACGAGGATCTTTCTTCTGAGTGCTGCAGGTGGTCGAAGAGGCCGCTGCCGGCGATCGGGCAGGCGTGGAGGGGGTTGCCAGCGCCGGAGGTCTCGCCCAAGGACTTTTCGTCAATGACCCACATTGACGACATTTCCCACATCCTCGACCAACTCGCCGCTATCTATGACGAGTCCGTCGGCAATCTCCGTCGCGCCATCGGCGCATATGTGCGGGATGGCACCCGGCCCGACTCGAACGCCCGCGCGTCAGGTCGCTTCTCTTATCCCGAGCTACGGATCGCCTACGATCCGGACACGCCGCCGATCCTTCCCAACCGGGCCTTTGCGCGGCTGAACCAGCCGGGCATCTATACGGCCTCGATCGCGCGCCCTGCCCTGTTCCGCGACTATCTGACCACCCAGCTCGAGCACCTGCTGCGCGACTATCAGGTGGACATTTCGGTCGGCCGGTCAGCCAGCGAAATCCCCTTCCCTTATGTGCTGGACGGGTCGGACGACCTGCAGCTGGGCGGCGTCGCTTCGGCCGAGCTGGGCCGCTGGTTCCCGACCACCGAGCTGGTCCACATCGGCGACGAGATCGCGGACGGCAGCTGGGACTTCGCCAGCCATTCCGCCCGTCCGCTCGCCTTGTTCGATGCGCCGCGCACCGACTTCAGCCTCGCTCGGCTGCGCCACTATACCGGCACGCCGCCGTCTCACTTTCAGCGCTTCGTCCTGTTCACCAACTACGTCCGCTACGTCGACGAGTTCGTGCGCTTCTCGGCCGATGCCTTGCGGCAGGCCGACACGCCGTACCAAGGCCTGTCGGTGCCGGGCGGCCACTATGACCGCGGAATGGTGGAGAATGCGGAAGCGGAGATTTCGTCGGGCAGCTGGCGACGGTACCAGATGCCGGCCTATCACCTGATCGGGCCGAACGGCGACGACGGGATCACCCTCATCAACATCGGCGTGGGCCCGAGCAACGCCAAGACCATCTGCGACCATGTAGCGGTGCTTCGGCCGGAGGCGTGGCTGATGATCGGCCATTGCGGCGGGCTGCGGCCCAGCCAGACCATCGGCGACTATGTGCTCGCCCATGCCTATCTGCGCGACGATCACGTGCTGGACGACGTGCTGCCGATTGAGATCCCGATCCCCGCCATCGCCGAGGTGCAGACGGCAATGTACCATGCCGCGCTCAAGGTTACCGGCGAAACGGAGGATAGCCTCAAAAAGCGGCTGCGGACGGGCACGGTGGTCACCACCGACGACCGCAATTGGGAGCTGCGCTACACTCAGTCGGCGCTGCGCTTCAACCAGAGCCGGGCGGTCGCCATCGACATGGAGTCGGCCACTGTCGCCGCCCAGGGCTATCGCTTCCGCGTGCCCTACGGCACCCTGCTGTGCGTGTCGGACAAGCCGCTGCACGGCGAATTGAAGCTGCCCGGCCAGGCCAACGCCTTTTACGAACGGGCAATCAGCCAGCACCTGCGGATCGGCATCCAGACCCTGGAATTGCTGCGCGAGGAAGGCGACGCCCTGCACAGCCGCAAGCTCAGGAGCTTCGACGAGCCGCCGTTCCGCTAGGCCGTGATCCGGATCTGACCCGGACTGCTCACCAGCACGTGCGTCTGATAGTGATATTTGCTGGTCGGACGGCCGGCATAGGTGAAGTCGATGCGGACCCGCCGGGCGACGCCGTCCACCACCACCGGCTTGTTCATGAAGGCGCGGGACAGGTCAACGCCAAAGGCTCGCCGAAGTCCGGCCAGGGCGCTCGGTTCGATCGAGATCGAGAGATTTCGCTGGTCGCGGTAATCCGGGTAGCTGTTGAGAAACAGCCGCGGCCCAACCCACGCGGCGCGCTGAACCACGAAGCCGAAGCGGCCGGGCACTCCGCCCGGTGCGGCGTCGGCAGCAGCCAGAACTGCCAGTGCCGGCGACATGACCTGCGGGCCGACAAGCGGTCGAACCGTCGGCTGTGCCGCGCACGCCGACAGAGCGAGAAAGAGCGGGATCGATAACGAGCGCATGCACAACTCCACGGCGAGATTGACCCGAGCGCGCCCGTTTCTAAAGAACCAAGTTGATGCTAGCCAGCGGGGGTGACGTCCTTGATGCGGCCAACCTTCGGCACGCCCGGGTCGGTGGCGAGCCACGCCTCGAGCGCGTCGAGGTCGAGCCCCGCATCGTACGCGTCCGTGCCTTCGGCCAGAACGGAGAAGCCGTCGCCGCCGCTGGCCAGGAAGTTGTTGACCGTCACCCGGTAGCGAGCTGCCGGGTCGATCGGGCGGCCATGCAGGGTCATCGACCGGATGCGCTGCCCGTCGCGAAAACTCAGGTCGTAGGTGAAGCCGAACCCGGCAGATGGCACCAGCAGGCTGCCCAGCTTCGCCATTCCGTTCTCGACCTTGAACTGCTGTTCGAGCAGCGCCTTCAACTGGGCGGCCGTAAGGGTCTTCACGACCAGATTGTTGCCGAACGGCTGAAGCGCGAAGATGTCGCCGTAGGTGACGGTGCCGTCGGCGTGCGGCTTGAGGTCGGTCCGGACGCCCGACGCGTTGATGAACGAGATTTGCGCGGCGCCGCGGGTAGCCGGGCGGGTCGCCGCCAGCTGCGCATCGGCGATCAGCGCGGCGGCCGGGCTTTCGCCATCCTCGGCGTCTTTGAGGGCCGGGCCGGCGAGCTTGCCGACCGGGCGTTCGGCGGCCGGCCGGGCAGCGGCAGCGTAGCGATCGACCAGCACCGCGATCGCCGGATCGGCGGCCGTGCCCGTGACCGGCACGTTTCGGGCGCTCGCCGCGATGAGGCGCCTGGCGGCGGGATCAAAGAACAGCCGGATGTCGCTGACCAGAAAGGCATTCTTGCCCGCGCTGGTGACCAGCCGCTGGCTGCCGCCCGCCTGGACCTGGCACGCGTAGGCGTGATGGGTATGGCCGGAAACCACGACGCTGATGGCCGGATCGAGCCGGTCGAGGATCGGCAACAGGTCGCCCGACAAGCCCCCGCAGCCCCGCTCACGGTAGACGTCGGGCACCCGCCCGCCCTGGTGGATCAGGAGGACGATCACGTCCGTACCTTGCGCCTTGAGCTTGGGAACGAGCGCGTTGGCCGTCGCCGCCTCGTCAGCGAACCGGAGCCCGGCAACTCCCGCCGGAGTGACCAGGGTCTGGGTCTCCTTCAGCGTCATGCCGATGAAGCCGACCCGGGCCGGGCCAAGCTGCTTCACGACCGTGCCGGGGAACAGGGTCGTGCCGGCGTCCGTCACCACATTGGCCGCGAGATAGGTGAAGCCGGCGCCGCCGAAAGGCTCAAGGCGGCAGGGCACTCGGCTGGTATGTTTCTCGCACCCGCCGCGCTGCATCCGGGTGAGTTCGGCGCTGCCCTTGTCGAATTCATGGTTGCCGACGGCGGCGATCTCCAGACCGGCCAGCGACAGGGCCCGGATCGATGGTTCGTCCAGGAAATAGGCCGAAGTGAGCGGGCTGGCGCCGATCAGGTCGCCGGCCGCAACCGTGACGCTCGGGTGGCCGGCGCGTAGCCGTTGCAGGGTGGTCGCGAGCACCGCGGCTCCCCCAGCCCGGGTGGTCAGCTTGGAGCTGTCCACCTGGGCGATGTCGATGGGTGCCGACGGGGTCTCGAGATTACCGTGGAAGTCGTTGAGGCCGAGGATTTGCAGCTCGACCGGACCGGCCGGAGCGCCGGCGGTTCTCGGCTGGGGGGTGGCCGCGCAGCCCGCCAGCAGTACAGCCGCACTATACACGGCCAGCGAACGGCGTGAAATCAGTTGGGTAAGCATACACATCCCATCGTTCGGCGCTTGTGGATCAATCGTCCATGCGGAGCGTGGGCCTCCACCCTGCGAACGCCCTCGGTCATCCGCGCCGCTTACGCTAAGGCCGCGCCATGACCAACGAGCAATTAATCGCCATCGCCCGCGCCGCCGCTCTCAAGGCTTATGCACCCTACTCCCGCTTTCATGTCGGCTGCGCCGTCGTCAGCACGGAGGGTGAGCTGGTCACCGGCGCGAACATGGAGAATGCCTGTTACCGGCTCGGCATCTGCGCCGAGCAGAGCGGGTTGGCCGCAGCCCAACAGGCCTTCGGGCTCGGCAACGTGGCCAAGATCGTCGTGGCAGGCGGCGGGGCCAGCAATGGTGAGATGGAGGGGAGCAGCGTGGTAACGCCGTGTGGTGGCTGCCGTCAGGCGATCCTGGAAGCGGCGCAGCTCGGCAGGCGAGATGTCGAGATCGTCTGTGCGAGCGGCGACGGCCAGCAGATGAGAACCCACCGGATCGGCGACCTGATCCCCCATGGTTTCGGGCCGGCGAACCTGGCAGACGCCGGCTGAGCGGGTCAGTTGACCGCCCGCTCCAGCACCGGGGTGATGCGGTCAATGGTGTAAGGCTTTTCCAGCATGGGCGCCTGCGCGAAGGCAGCCGGCGGCGGCTCGACGTGACCGCCGGTGGCGATGATAAACGGAACGCCCTTTTCTTGGAGCTTCTCGGCGACCGGCCAGACGGCCTCACCCTTCAGGTTGACGTCGAGGATGGCGCAGTCGAACCCGCCCTCCTCGGCCCTGGCAAGGGCTTCGCAGACGGAATCGCAGCTAGCATGGACGCTGTGACCAAGTGTCTCGAGAAAGTCCTCAAGCATCATTGCAATCAGCGGCTCGTCTTCAACGACGAGTATGGCGCGCCCCGAACTCACGGGCGCTGCATAAGGGGCAGTTCCCCGCGGCGCAAATCTAATTTTGTGACAACACCTTGCGGGCCGCTTCCGCAAGTTCCTGGACCGAGAAGGGCTTGGGCAGAAAGGCGACGCGATCGATGTCGATGGAGTTCCGGAGCTGTTCTTCCGCATAGCCGGACATGAAGAGCACAGGAACATCGGGGCGCAGGTCGCGTGCCAGGCGGACCATGGTGGGGCCATCCATCGCCGGCATCACCACGTCGCTGATGAGCAGGTCAATGGGATCGCCGCGCTCGATGATCTCCAGCGCCTCTTCGCCGTTGGTGGCCGTCACCACCGTATAGCCTTGGCGGGTAAGTGCGCGTTCGGCGACGGTGCGGACCATGGCCTCGTCCTCGACCAACAGGACGGTACCGCTGCCCCAGGTCTCCTCCTGCGGCGCCTTGGGAGCGGCGGGCGCCTTTTCCGCCGCGCCCTCCTCGCGGTGGACCGGCAGGTAGATGACAAAGGTCGTGCCCAAGCCGACCTTGGAATCGGCGAAGATGTAGCCGCCTGACTGCTTCACGATGCCGTAAACGGTGGAAAGGCCGAGGCCAGTGCCCTTGCCGACTTCCTTGGTGGTGAAGAAGGGTTCGAAGATCTTGCCCAGCACGCTTGGCGGAATGCCGCAGCCGGTGTCGGCGATGCTGAGCGCCGCGTAATCTGCCACCGGCAGGATCTCGCTCCCCAACTCCGCGACCTCATTGGCGGGCACCGAATAGGTCTGGATGGTGAGCTGGCCGTTCCCCGTTTCCAGCATCGCGTCGCGGGCATTCACGGCCAGGTTGACGATGACCTGCTCGAGCTGGCCCGGGTCGGCCCGGACCGGCCCAAGATCGCGGCCGTGCTTGACATGGAGGGTGACGACTTCGCCGAGCAGGCGCTTCAGAAGGTGGGAAACTTCCGACACGACGTCGGGCAGCTGCAGCACCTGCGGGCGCAGCGTTTGCTGGCGCGAAAAGGCCAGCAGCTGGCGGGTCAGGCCAGCGGCGCGGTTCGAATTCGACTTGATCTGCTGGATGTCGTCATAGTCGCTATCCCCGGGCGTGTGCCGCATCAGCATCAGGTCGCAATGACCGATGATAGCGGTCAGGATGTTGTTGAAATCGTGCGCTACGCCGCCAGCGAGCTGGCCCACCGCCTGCATCTTGGTCGCCTGGGCAATCTGCCGCTTGAGCTTGGCTTCCTCGCTATTGTCCTTGAGCAGCAGCAGCACGGCCGCATCGCCGAGACCGCGCAGACCGGCGATGGTCAAGGCAACAGGTTCGCCCGGATTATGGATCAGCCGGACAGCCAGGTCGCTCGACATGGCTGGACCGCGAGTGTTGCGGCGAACGGTGTCGGCAACCGCCGCCTTGTCCTCTCTGACGACCAGATCTCCCGGATAGGCCGGAATGCCCGCATCACCGATTCCGCCGGCGGTACGGAAAGCCTTGTTGGTGGTCAGAAAGCGGCTATCGCGGTCGACCAGCGCCAGGCCGACCGGCAGGATGTCGAGCAGCGCCTGGAGGTTGGCGCCATTGTTCAGGGGAGCCGCTTCAGGCGTGTCGAACAGCAAGCTGAGGCCCGCCTGCCCAAGACGGTCCGGGTCGATCGGGATGTGGAGCAGGCGCAACGGACGGTCGGCCTCGGCCATCAGCTGAACCCGGCCATCCTCCTCCTGCCGAAGCAGCTGGGACACCGTGATTCCGGCAAACTCGTCGGCGAGGCCAGCCCGTTCCTTGAGCAGGCGGTTCGCGGCAAGCAGCTCGCCATGCGGCCCGGTGACTGCGGAGAGAACGCCGTTCTTCGCCAGGATTTCGCCTTCCGGTCCGACAGCGCGACCGCTCAGCACGGTAAGGAAGTCTCGCGATGGTCGGGGAAAGCGCCACAATAACAGGTCGCTGCGGGCACCCACCCGCTGGATTTCGGCGCTGACCATGCCGGTGTGGGTAGCGACGTGCGGCGTCACGCCCCGGCCATCCCGCCAAGCGATCGCACGGGCGCTTGCCAAAGCGCTCGCCGCTTCATCGCCCGCACCCAGCTCGGACGGCGGCGGAGCACCGGGGAAGCGCTGGTTGTAGGCATCATTGGCGCTGATGAGGCTGCCCTCGCCATCGGTCAGCGCGGCCGGATCGGTAGACAATGCCAGGGCCGACCCGACGAGGGCGTAATCGGGTGCAACCACGGTTACTGGCGCGAGTGCAGCCGATCGGCGCCAGCCCGCCCAAGACAGGCCGGCCGCTACCAGTGTGCCGAGCAGCAACACGGCGGCAATCAGCGGTTGGCTGGCCAGCATGGCCAGTCCGGCGCTGCCGCCGAGTGCGACAAAGAGCAGCGCGAGGACAAACCAGGACTCACCGCGTCCGAGCGGTTGGGCGTCGAGCGCGGCGAGCCTGGTGTGCAGCATCAGCCTACCAAACGCGCACGCGCTGCTCGGGCGCCAGATACAGCTTCTCGCTCGGCTGCACGTTGTAGGCCCCATACCACGGGTCTAGATTGCGCACGACCCAGGTGCGCTGAACCGTCGGCGAGTGCGGATCGGTGATCAGCCGCTGCCGCATGCTCGCCTCGCGCAAGTTGCTGCGCCATACCTGGGCCCAGCCCAGGTAGAAGCGCTGGTCGCCAGTGGTGCCATCGATGGTCGGCGCCGGCTTCCCGCCCAGCGAATGCTGGTAGGCGTCATAGGCGACGGTCAGGCCAGCCAGGTCGCCGATGTTCTCGCCCAGTGTCAGTTCGCCCTGCACCTTGGCACCCGGGTAGATCTCATAGGCGTCATATTGCGCCACAAGTTTCTTGGTGGCGGCTTGGAAGGCGGCGAGGTCCTGCGGGGTCCACCAGTCCTTCAACTGCCCGGTCTCGTCATATTTGGAGCCCTGGTCGTCGAAGTGGTGGCTGATCTCGTGTCCGATAACGGCACCGATCCCGCCATAGTTGATCGCCGGGTCGGCGTTCGGATCGAAGAACGGCGGTTGCAGGATGGCCGCCGGGAAGACGATCTCCGACATGCCGAAGTTGGCGTAGGCGTTGATGGTCATCGGGGTCATGCCCCATTCCCACTTGCGCACCGGCCCGCCCAGCTTGCCGAAGTTGTCGGCGGTCTCGAATTCGGCCGAACGCATGGCGTTGCCAAGCACGTCGTCCGCACTGATCTGCAGCCCGGAAAAGTCGCGCCACTGGGTCGGGTAGCCGATCTTGGTGGTGAAGTTGGCGAGCTTCGCCCGGGCGCGGGTCTTGGTCGCCGGCGCCATCCAGGTGAGGCCGTCGATCCGCCGGCCCATGGCGTCCACCACGTTGCGGACGAGTTCGTCCGCCGCTGCCTTGGTTTCAGGTGGGAAGTAACGCTCGACGTAAAGCTTGCTGACGTCGTCGCTCAGCGCCCCGGTCGTAAAGGAGACGGCGCGGCGCCAGCGCGCCTGCTGCTGCGGAGTGCCGGACAGGGTGGTTCCGTAAAAGGCGAAGTTCTCGTCGTCGAACTTCTTGGGCAGGTAGTCGGAATAGCCGTCAAGCGCGCGGATCAGCAGCTGGTCCTTGAGCACGCCGAGCGGCGCCCGCGACACGGCCCGGGCGATGCCGGTCATGGCGCTGGGCTGAGCGACGATCGCTTCGTTGACGTTGACGCCCGCGGCCTTGAGCATCCGGGCGAAGTCGAAGCCCGGCGCCGAACGGTTCAGCGCGGCCAGCGTCATCTTGTTGTAGGTCTTGGTCGCATCGCGGCTCTCGACCTGGGTCCAGTGGGTGCGAGCGATCTGGGTTTCAAAGGCGAGAATGGCCTTCGCTCGGGCCTGAGCATTGGGCTCACCGGCCAGCTGGAGCATGTTGGCGATGTGCCCGACGTACTTGGCGCGGATGTCCGCCATGCGCGCGTCGTTTTTCAGGTAATAGTCGCGATCGGGCAGGCCGATGCCGCCCTGATAGAGGCTCAGCGCGTACTGGGTGTTGCGCTTGTCGTCGACGCCGACAAAGCCCACCACCGGGCCGAACACGCCGACCCGGCTGGTGCGGGCAACCAGGTCGGGGTAGGCGGCTTTGCTGCTCAGCGCCTTGATCTGGTCCAGCATGGGCTGCAGCGGGGCCAGGCCCTTCGCCTCGATCGCCTGTTCGTTCATGAAGCTGGCGTAGGCCGCGCCGATCCTGTTGTTCGGATCCTTGGCGGCTTCCTCGATGATGCCGCGCGTCCGTTCCTTGGACAGGTCGTCGAGCAGGTTAAACGAGCCGTAGCCGGCCTTGTCGGCCGGGATCGGAGTATTCTTGGCCCAGGTGCCATTGGCAAAGGCGTAGAAGTCGTCGCCTGGACGCACGGTGCGGTCCATGCCGGCCGAGTCGAAGCCGAACTCACCAAAGCGTGGGCGAGGACGGGCCGCCTCGGCGGGCGCGGCGGCCGGAGTGACGGTGGCGGCAGCCTCGGCCGCGGCCGCGGCTTCGTCGCGGGCCGAGGGGGTCGTCACGCACGCAGTCAGCGCAGTGCTCGCTGCAAGCAGGATCGTCAATCGCTTCATGGACTTAAGTCTCCAGTTCAACCTTGATGACGCACTAAACCAGATCGCGTGCGCCTGCGCCACTTGGTTCCGACCCACCAGCGCCAAACGACAATCGACAGGGCCCAGCCGACAAACGCCAAGACCAGCGAGATAACGAACAGGCCGGTGATCATCGCCGGAGCGGCGTCGGACAGTAGCCAGGCCATCCACTCGGACAAGCCAGCGCCGCGCGCCAGGAGCGCGTCAAAGGTGGCGAGGTCCGCGTGAAAGCCGAACCGGTTGCCGACGTAGATGGACGCGGCGAGGAAGAATGGCGTGGTCGCCGGGTTCGACAGGAAGGTCATGGCCGCCGCGATCGGCACGTTGCCGCGGACCGGCATGCAAAGCAGGGCCGCGCCGACGATCTGCAGGCCCGGGATCATCAGAAAGATGCCGATGAACAGGCCGGCGAACACGCCGCGGGGCACGGACCGGCGGGTGAAGCGCCACAGTTCGAGGTGGCGGATGCGGCCGCCGAAGGGTTTCAGCCAGCGGCTTTCCAGCACCTCGTCGCGGGACGGCGTAGCCTTGGCGGCGAGTCGGTGAAGAAAGGGCGCGCGCTCAGCCATGACTACGGAGCAGGCGTCCCTGCTCACGCTTCCAGTCGCGTTCCTTGATGGTTTCACGCTTGTCGTGCACCTTCTTGCCCCGGGCGAGCGCGATTTCGACCTTGGCCCGCCCCTTTCCGTTGAAATAGATGGAAAGCGGGACCAGCGTAAGACCCTGCCGGGTGATCGCGCCGTTCAGCTTGTCGATCTCACGCTTGCGCAGCAGCAGCTTGCGCTGGCGGCGCGGCTCGTGGTTCATCCAGCTGCCGCTCTTATACTCGGGAATGTGGCTGTTGATCAGGACCACTTCCTCGCCGTGCATGGTGGCGTAGCTTTCGGCGATGGACCCCTCACCGGCTCGGAGCGCCTTGACCTCCGTGCCCTTGAGCTCGATGCCGGCTTCGAACCGTTCCTCGACGAAATAGTCGTAGCGGGCGCGCCGGTTCTCGGCGACGACCTTCTGCTTGTCGAACGGGGCTGCGGGTGGCTTGGCCATGAAGTCGCGCCAAGTAGAGGCACTTGGCCGGTTTTGCCAGCGGTTAGACCAGACCCGCACGCTCCAGGGCGGCATCAACCGCGCGGCGGCTGGAATCCCCGGCGGGAGTCATTGGGGCGCGAAGGTCCTGCGGGAAGCCAGGGCGGACCCGGCCGAGCGCGTACTTCACCGGTCCTGGGGAGGCATCGGTGAACATGGCGACATGCAGCGGAAACAGGCGGTCCTGCAGCTCCAGTGCGCGGGGGTAGTCTCCGCAGAGCGTCGCTTCCTGGAGCTCGGCGCACAGCCGCGGGGCGACGTTGGCGGTGACGCTGATGCAGCCGCGGCCGCCAGTGGCGTTGAAGGCCAGCGCGAGGTCATCATTGCCCGACAGCTGGACGAAGTCGGGGCCGCAGGCGGCACGCTGGCTGGAGACACGGGCGATGTCGCCGGTCGCGTCCTTGACCGCAACCACAAGGGGCAACTTGGCCAGCCGGCCCATGGTCTCCACCGCGATGTCGGTGACCGTGCGGGCGGGCACGTTGTAGAGGACGACCGGGATGCCCACCTCGGCCACTCGGCTGAGGTGGAGGTAGATGCCGTCCTGGTTGGGCCGGTTGTAGTAGGGCGGGACGTGAAGGGCGGCGGCGGCGCCCAGCTCCTGCGCAGTGCGGGTCAGGGCAACGGCATGCTCCGTATCGTTGGCGCCGCATCCGGCGATCACCGGGACCCGGCCGTCGGCGACTTCCAGCGTCAATTCGATCACTCGGCGATGCTCGGCGGGACTCAGCGTAGCGGATTCACCGGTGGTGCCGCAGGCGACCAGGGCGTGACTGCCTTCGCCGATCTGCCATTCAACGAGGTCGCGGAACGCCGCTTCGTCGAGCGCGCCTGCGGTGAACGGTGTCACCAGCGCGGGGATTGAACCGGAAAACATCGCGCAAGCCCCCTCGCCGGGATTCACCCGGACATGTACAGCGTGAAATTACGAACGTTCAGCGATTGATAAGGACCGGGGGGCGATCATGTCCAGCATGACACGAATGGCACTCCTTCTGACTGGCCTACTCGGGTCGGCCGCCATTGCCAGCTCAGCCCAACTGCTGCTGCCCGCGCAACCGCGGCCGGTGGCGCCGGCTCCCTACCCTGGCGACGTCAACGGGGCGATCCAGGACTGGCGACGGCTGCGGCAGTCGAACGGCTACGCCTTTGCTGATTACGCCCGCTTTATTCTCGGCAATCCGGATTGGCCGGGCGAGACGGCCATGCGCCGTGCGGCCGAGAAGGCGATGCGCCCGGGTGAGAACCCGGCCACGGTGCTCGCCTTTTTCCAGACGGACAAGCCGACCAGCGGGACCGGTTGGGCCCGGCTGGCGGAGAGCCTGGCAGTGCAGGGCCGCGGCGTCGAGGCGCTGGCCGCGGCGCGTGAAGGCTGGGCCGCGCCGGGGCTGTCTGGTGCCGACGAGCTGGCGCTTTATCAGCGCTTCGGCGGGCAGCTCACGACTGCGGACCATGATCGCCGGGTCGACCGGCTGCTGATTGAGCGCGACCCGCAGAACGCCCAGCGGCTGCTGGTGTCGGTCAGCCCGGTGCGGCGGGCGACCTTTGCCGCGCGGGTTGCGATGCAGCTGCGCTCGCCGGATGTCGAACGGCAGTATAATCTGGTGATGGGCCAGGTGACGACGGACGCCGGCCTGATGCAGGACCGGGCCCGCTACCTGCGCGAGGCGGGCTGGGACCCGGCGATGCGCCAGCTGCTCGCGCGGCCGCACAGCTTCACCTACCGGCCGGTCGACGCGGAGAAGTGGTACGAGCTGCTGCTGTCCGCGGCGCAAGGGGCGGCGAACGAGCGGCAATATGCGCTGGCCTACAACATTGGCAGGCAGGTGGACGATGCCCTGCCGGCCGGGGCGCAGCCGGCGTTGCAGCCGATCGGCGTTCGCGACGACTATACGTCGCTGACCTGGCTGGCGGGAGTCAGTGCGCTGCGCGGGCTAAACCGGCCGGCCGACGCCGTGGCGATGTTCGACCGCTACGCGCGGGGCGGACGGTCGCTGCAGGTGGTGTCCAAGGGCGCCTACTGGGCGGGCCGGTCGGCGAGCCAGGCCGGGCGATATGCCGAGGCGACGACCTACTTCAGCCGGGCCGCCGCTTATCCCGAACTGTTCTACGGCCAGCTGGCACTCGAGCGACTGGGCCGGCCGGTGCCGGTGCCGACCGCAGGTGCGGTCGTCCCCACGCCCGTGCAGCGCCAGGCGTTCCAGACCCGGCGGCTGGTCCGGGCGCTGCAGGCGCTCAACGCCGGCGGCTACCGCCAGGAAGCGACCTTGTTCGTCCGCGCGCTCAGCGAATCGGTGAACAATGACAGCGACCGGCTGCTGGCCATGGAGCTGAGCAACCGGATCGGCCGGCAGGATCTGGCGGTGTGGACGGCCCGTTCGGCGCGCAACGACGGGGCGGCATTTTTTGTCCGCCAGGGCTATCCCAACCTGTCGCAGCAGCTGGCCGACCCGGCGCTGTGGAGCCTCGCGCACGGAATCACCCGCCAGGAGTCGAGCTTCGACCGCAGCGCGCTGAGCGGCGCGGGCGCGCGCGGCCTGATGCAGCTGATGCCCGGCACCGCCGCCGAGCAGGCCGGCAAGATGGGCTATGGCTATGACGCGGGGCGGCTGACGTCCGATCCGGCCTACAACGTGATGCTCGGCTCCGCTTACTTCCGGCGGTTGCTGGTTCAGTGGAACGGCAGCTATCCGCTGGCGATCGCCAGCTACAACGCCGGTGCGGGCAACGTCCGCAAGTGGATCAACAACAATGGCGATCCGCGGCGGCCGGGCGGCGACATCGTTGCCTGGATCGAGGACATCCCGTTCAGCGAGACCCGCGGCTATGTGCAGCGCGTGCTGGAGAATACGGTGGTTTACGACCGCCTGAACCCGCGTCCGACGACCCAGCCGCGGCACCTCAGCTACTTCCTCGGCAAGGACCGACTTGGCTGAGCCATCGAGACAGCGCCCGCCGCGCTTCATCACGCCGGACGGCATCGCCCGCATCCGGTCCGAGTACCAGCAGCTGTTCGGCGAGGAACGGCCCAAGCTGGTCGAGGTGATCAGCTGGGCGGCCGGCAACGGCGACCGGTCGGAAAACGGCGACTACATCTACGGCCGCAAGCGGCTGCGCGAGATCGACCGGCGGCTGGGCTACCTGTCCAAGGTGATGAAAAACGCCAAGGTGGTGGATCCGGCCGCCCAAGGCGGGCGCGACCAGGTGCGGTTCGGGGCCACGGTGGAGCTGGCCGACGAGGACGACAACCGGCGGGTGCTGACCTTGGTCGGCGACGACGAGACGGATGCCTCCGCCGGCCGGATCGGGTGGAGCTCGCCAATGGCGCGGGCGCTGGTCGGGGCCCGGATCGGTGACGAGCGCGTGGTGCGGCTGCCGGCCGGCGAGAAGGGCTATGAGGTGTTGGCGATCAGCTACCCGCTCGCTTAGGGCAGCGGCTGGGCCGCGTTCTCTCCAACCACCCGGATCGACAGCTCCCTGAGCTGCTTGATGGTGACCGGCGCGGGGGCGTTCATCATCAGGTCCTCGGCCTTCTGGTTCATCGGGAAAAGGACCACTTCGCGGATGTTCGGCTCGCCGGCAAGCAGCATGACGATGCGGTCGATGCCGGGGGCCGAGCCACCGTGCGGAGGCGCGCCGAACTTGAAGGCGTTGATCATGCCCGAGAAGTTCTCGTCCACCTGTTCCTTCGAGTAACCAGCAATCTCAAAGGCCTTGTACATGATGTCCGGGCGATGGTTGCGGATGGCGCCGGAGCTCAGCTCGACGCCGTTGCAGACGATGTCATATTGCCAGGCAAGGATGTCCAACGGGTCCTTGGTCTCCAGCGCCTCCAGCTCGCCCTGCGGCATGGAAAAGGGATTGTGGCTGAAGTCGACCCTTTTTGCTTCCTCGTCATATTCGAACATGGGAAAATCGACGATCCAGCAGAACTCGAAGCGGTTCTCGTCGATCAGGCCGAGTTGCTGGCCGACCCGGGTCCGGGCGAGACCGGCGAGCTTGGCCGCTTCCGCTTCCTTGCCGGCGGCGAAGAACAGGCCGTCGTCCGGGCCGAGGCCGAGTTCGGCGGCGAGCTTGTCCATGCCCTCGGTGCCATGGTTCTTGGCAATGGGGCCGCCCCACTCCCCGCCCTTGCGGGTGGCATAGCCCAGACCTGCGAAGCCCTCGCCGCGGGCCCAGTCGTTCATGTCGTCGAAGAACTTGCGGCTCTTGTCCGCGGTGTTCGGGGCCGGGATCGCGCGGACGAAGCCGCCGCCATCGACAATTCTGGCGAACAGGCCGAAGCCCGAGCCCCGGAAGTGCTCGCCGACGTCGCTGATCACCAGCGGGTTGCGCAGATCGGGCTTGTCGCTCCCGTACTTGAGCATGGACTCGCGATACGGGATGCGCGGGAACGCTCCTTCGGTCACGGTACGCTCGCCCGCAAACTCGTGAAACACGCCGGCCAGCACCGGCTCGATGGCGTTGAACACGTCGTCCTGGGTGACGAAGCTCATTTCGAAGTCGAGCTGGTAGAACTCGCCGGGTGAGCGGTCGGCGCGGGCGTCCTCATCGCGGAAGCAGGGCGCGATCTGGAAATAGCGGTCGAAGCCGGCGACCATCAGCAGCTGCTTGAACATTTGCGGCGCCTGCGGAAGCGCATAGAACTTGCCCGGGTGAACCCGGCTGGGGACGAGATAGTCGCGCGCGCCCTCCGGGCTGCTGGCGGTCAGGATCGGGGTCTGGAACTCGGTAAAGCCGCCCTCGATCATCCGCCGGCGGATGGAGGCGATCACAGACGAGCGCAGCACCATGTTGCGGTGCAGCCGCTCGCGGCGAAGGTCGAGGTAGCGATAGGTAAGCCGGATGTCCTCCGGATAGTCCTGCTCGCCGGCGACCGGCAGCGGCAGCTCGGCCGCCTGGCTCTGGACGGTGATCTCGCGGGCGAACACCTCGATGTCGCCGGTGGCGAGGTTGGCGTTGGTGGTGCCCTCCGCCCGGGCCTTCACCAGGCCGTCGATGGTCACCACGGACTCGACGCGCAGGCGGTCGAGCGCCGGCAGCGCCGGGCTGTCGCTGTCGGCGACCACCTGCGTCAGGCCGTAGTGGTCGCGCAGGTCGATGAACAGGACGCCGCCGTGGTCGCGCTTGCGATGGACCCAGCCCGACAGGCGAACGGTGTCGCCGACGTTATCGGCCCGGAGCTGGCCGCAGTGGTGGGTGCGATAGGCGTGCATGGTCGAGGGCTCGCTGGGAAATTGAAGTGGTTGGAAAAGCGGGGCGGCGCTTCCCCTTCCCTCTTCGCTTTGTCAAGCGCGCCGGCGCTCGCTACAGCCGGACGGACATGCAGATTCATCCACTCATCACCGACAGTGCCACCCTGGCCGCGCTGATCGAACGGCTGGCCCAGGCCGACTTCGTTGCCGTTGACACGGAGTTCATGCGCGAGAACAGCTACTGGCCCGAGCTGTGCCTGTTGCAGATCGCGTCCACGGAGGAGGCGGCGGCCATCGATCCCAAGGCCGACGGGCTGGACCTGGCGCCGTTATGGGACCTGCTGGTCAACAACGAGGACGTGCTCAAGGTTTTTCATGCCGGCGGGCAGGACCTCGAAATCGTCTACAACATGACGGGCAAGACGCCGCACCCGCTGTTCGACACGCAGGTGGCGGCCATGGCGCTCGGCTATGGCGAGCAGGTCGGTTACTCGAACCTCATTGAATCCATGCTCGGCCACACGCTGGACAAGGGCGCGCGGTTCACCGACTGGAGTCGCCGCCCGCTCGACAAGCGCCAGATCGATTATGCGATCGGCGACGTGACGCACCTGGCGACCGTTTTCCCGAAGATGGTGAGCAAGCTGAAGCGGACCAGCCGCGGCCAGTGGCTGGACGAGGAGATGGAGCGGCTGGCCGATCCGTCGTCGTTCGCCTTTGCGCCGGAGGATGCTTGGAAGCGGCTGAAGCTGCCGAGCCGTAATCCGGCCGTGCTGGGCCGGCTGAAGGCGTTGGCGGCTTGGCGGGAGATCGAGGCGCGGGGCAAGAACCTGCCGCGCGGCCGAATCGTCAAGGACGACACGCTGAGCGACCTCGTGGCCCATCCGCCCAAGACGCAGGAGGACCTCGCCAAGGTGCGGGGCCTGTCCGCGGGGTGGCGCAACAACGACATTGGCGGGCGGCTGATGCAGGCCCTGGCCGATTCCGCGCCGCTAGGCGGTGACGAGTTGCCCGATCGCGAGCCGCGCCGGCCAGGCCTGACCAAGGACGGCGCACTGGTCAGCGACCTGTTGAAGTTGCTGCTGAAGATCCGGTCCAAGGAAACGGGGGTCGCGCCCAAGCTCATCGCGCGGTCGGATGAACTGGAAGCGCTGGCGGCCGGCGTACGGTCGGGGCTGGCGATCCTGTCCGGCTGGCGGTTCGAGCAGTTCGGGCGCGATGCGCTTGACCTGGTCGAGGGCCGGCTGGCGTTCGCCATCGAAAACGGCAAGCTGAAGATGACCCGCACCCTGGAGACTGCCCAATGATCCGCCCAGCCCTGCTTGCCCTGCCGCTGCTGCTCCTGGCGGGTTGCGCCACCACCACCGGGCCGAAGGTCGCCGGCAAAGGCAGCTGCTCCGCCGACGAGCTGGCGGACTATGTCGGGGACCGGGCGACAGCCAAGCTGGGCGAGGAGTTGATGGGGGCATCGGGCGCCAAGGTGCTGCAGTGGATCCAGCCCGATCAGATGGTCACCATGGATTTCCGGTCCGACCGGCTACGGGTGCGGCTCGACCCTGACAACAAGGTCCTGTCGACGAGCTGCGGCTAGTCGAGGACCAGTTCGGGACGAAGCTTGAGGGCGGCGGCAAGTTGCTTGTGCCGCTTGCGGACGGCGTCCGAGTAGAGGCCCGAGTCGCGGCGCTTCATGCGGAGCAGCAGGCGCTCGCCGTCGTCCTTGATCGCAGTGCGCTTGAGCAGGCTGGCGGTGCCGCCGCTGAGCCGCTGGGCGAGGCGGATGGCGCGACCCCAGAATTCGGCATGTTCCAGAACCCGGGCCTCGACCAGCGCGCCCACTTCATCGTTGTAGGCGCCGTCACCGCCAAAGGCGCTGCACAGCGTCCGGCCAAGGACGGCGCGGCCTTCCGCGTCGATGCCGACCCAGTTGCCGTGAAGGCCCATGTCGACCGCCCATTCGGCGCGAAAGTCCGGATGCGCGTTCCAGGCGACATCGGCGAGCAGGCACGCGGCCCGGCGTAGGCGACGGGCAAGCACGGTATCGTCAGGGAACAGCGGCGCAATCCAGCCGTCGAGCAGCGCTCCATGATCGCCGAAGCGGCCGAGCCGCTCCCCCACTTCGAGGGCGGCGGCGAGCAGCGGATCTTCCTGGCGGAGAGTGACGCTGAGATCGTCGTAGAGGATGCCTTCGCGCAGGCCAAAGGCGCTGGTCACCACCCGGCGCGGTCCGAGCACCCGGCACAGGGCGTCGAGGATGGCGGCGGCGGCCGGAAGGGTCTGGAGGCGGCTCGACTGCAGGCCGACCCGGTTGCGCAGATCGTCGGTCGAGGTGGTTCGCACCAGGTCGCGCAGGTAGCGGACGCGGGCGGGGTCGAGCCCATGCTGATGGACGATCGGCAGCGGATGATCCGATAGCAGCAGGTCTAATTGGGCAAAGGCGCGGAACGAGCCGCCGACCAGATAGAGATTGCCGTCGCGGGCAGCATCGAGCAGCTCGGGCGTGACTCCCTTGCGGACGGCGGCGGCGAGCGCCTTGGCGCTGGCCTGCTCGCCGACCCGGAGCACGCCCAGCGGCAAGGACACGCCCGGCGACGTTGCGCCGTCCGCGACCGGGGTCAACTCCAGGCTGCCGCCGCCGAGGTCGGCGACGACGCCGCGGGCGTGCGGGATCGCGCTGATCACGCCCAGCGCGGACAGGCGCGCCTCTTCCTCGCCCGGAATAAGCTCGGGCGCGATGCCGGCCGCAGCGGCGCGCTCCAGGAACTCCAGGCCGTTGGTGGCGTCGCGCACGGCGGCGGTAGCGACCGCGTGAAGCTTCCGGAGCTTCATCTCCTTGGCCAACAGCCGGAAACGGGCAAGCGCCTCCAACGCGGACGCCATGGCCGGTTCGCTCAGCCGTCCGGTCTCGGCGAGCTCGCGGCCGAGGCCGGCCATTACCTTTTCGTTGAACAGCATGCTCGGCACCCGTTCGGAGCCGCCGTAGGCAACGAAGCGGACGCTGTTGGAGCCGATGTCGATGATTCCGACGGGGCCAAAGGCACGCGACGCCATCAGCCGCCCTGGTCCAGCTGCAGCTTGGGCACTTTTCTTCCTTCCAGCGCCTGGCCACGGCCCGACAATGAGGGGTTGGTCATGAAATAGGTGTGCAGGTTGAAGCTCTTCTTGCCTGGCCTGACGCGGGTGTAGCGGCCGTCCGAGTCGAGCACCCAGCTTTGTTCATTATCGATGAGGTTCGCGACCATCACCTGGTCGACCACCTGCGCGTGGACGGTGGCGTTTTCCAGGGGCACCGCCACTTCGACCCGGCGATCGAGATTGCGTGGCATCCAGTCGGCCGATGAGATGAACACCTTTGCCTTGCGGTGCGGCAGCCGGGCGCCGGCGGCGAACACCCAGATGCGGCTGTGCTCCAGAAAGCGGCCGACGATCGATTTCACCCGGATGTTCGATGAAAGGCCAGGCACGCCGGGACGCAGGCAACAGATGCCGCGGATGATGAGGTCGATGCTGACCCCGGCTTCGCTGGCCAGGTAGAGCCGGTCGATGATGCGCGGATCGACCAGGCTGTTCATCTTGGCCCAGATCGCCGCGGGTTTGCCGGCGCGGGCATTGGCCACCTCGGCGTCGATCAGGCCTTCCAGCTTGTCGCGCAGGCCACGCGGGCTGAGCGTGATCAGCTCCAGTCCCTTGGGGGCGACGTAGCCCGAGATGAAGTTGAACAGCTTGCCCGCATCCCGGGCGGCCCGGCGGGAAGCGGTAAAGAAACTGAGGTCGGTGTAGATCCGGGCGGTGACCGGATGATAGTTGCCGGTGCCGAAGTGGCAGTAGGTGCGGAACACCGCCCCTTCGCGGCGAACCACCATGGACACCTTGGCGTGGGTTTTGAGGTCCATGAAGCCGTAGACCACCTGGACGCCGGCCCGCTCCAGCCGCGAGGCCCACAACAGGTTCTGCTCCTCGTCGAACCGGGCCTTTAGTTCGACCACGGCGGTAACCGACTTGCCAGCGTCCGCGGCGGCGACCAGCGCGTCGATGATCGCCGACTGCTTGCCGGCGCGGTACAGCGTCTGCTTGATGGCGATCACGTCCGGGTCGGCCGCAGCCTGGCGGAGGAAGGCGACCACCACTTCGAAACTTTCATACGGGTGGTGGACCAGGATTTCCTTGTCGCGAATCGCCGCGAAGCAGTCGCCGCCATGCTCCTGAATGCGTTCGGGCAGACGCGGGGTGTAGGGCGCGAACTTGAGGTCGGTGCGATCCACGTCGACCAGCTGCCCTAGGTCGGCGACGCCGATAAAGCCGCCGCTTTCAGCGATGATCGCATGTTCGGCATGCAATCCGGCGCGGACCAGGTTCTCGAGGTCCTCCGGTGTGCCGCTGCTGAATTCCAGCCGGATCACCCTCCCCCGCCGGCGTTCCTTGATCGCCGAGCGAAAGGTGCGGACCAGGTCTTCGGCGTCTTCTTCAATTTCCATCTCGCTATCGCGCAACACCCGGAAAGCGCCGGCTCCGAGCAGTTCGAAGCCGGGGAACAGCAGGTCGAGATTGGCGGCCAGCGCCTCGTCGATGGTGACAAAGCGGGCGCATTTGCCCGGCAAGCGGATGAAGCGCGGAATGGACGCCGGGATCATCAGAACTTCGTTGACCGCCTCGCCGTCGGCCGTGTCGACCATGGCGAACACCAGGCTGAAACCCAGATTCGGAATGAACGGGAACGGGTGCGAGGGATCGATCGCCTGCGGCGTGAGGACCGGAAAGATCTGTTCGTTGAGGTGATCGCGCAGGAACTCGCGTTCGCGATCGGAGAGTTCGGCGGGCGTGACGGCCTGGACGTGCTCGCCGGCCAGCAGCTTGGCGAGTTCCAGCCACATCCGCTGCTGCTCGGCGACCAGCCCGTCAGCCTGGGTGCGAATGAGTTCAAGCTGCTGCGCGGGAGTGAGTCCGTCGTAGCTGGTCTCCTCCACGCCTTCGAGCTGCTGTTCCTTGAGGCCGGCGACGCGAACCATGAAGAATTCGTCGAGGTTGCTGCCGCTGATCGAGAGGAAGCGCAGGCGTTCGAGCAGGGGATGCCTGGGGTTGGCCGCCTCCTCCAGCACTCGGCGATTGAACGCCAGCCAGCTGAGCTCGCGGTTGAAGTAGCGACGCTCCTTCTCGACCGACGCATCGACCTTGATCTCGACCGGAACGTTCATTCGGCGCCGCCGTCGATCAGGCCGGCGCTGATCAGGGCGCGGCGAACAGTCGGAACGGTGAGGCGGGCGCGGTCGGCCATAGCAAAGCGGTCGATGGCGTCGACCACGCGTTCGGCGGTCCAATAATCACGGGTGACGCGCATGGCGACATAACGCAGCCCCTCGTGCGGAAGATGCAGCCCACGATCGGCGAACAAGCGTTGAACAAGCGCGGCAAAGAGCGGGTCGTCTGGGGGAAGGATCCGGCACACGGGCGTGACCGCCAGCCGGGTGCGAAGGTCGGGCAAGGTCGGGCTCCATGCCGGTGGTGCGTCGTCAGCCACCAGCACCAGCGGTCGTCCGCTGTCCTGCGCGTGGTTCCAGGCGTGGAACAGCGCTTCCTCGTCATGCCGCTGGGCATCGTCGAACAGGCGGCCGCCGACACGGGCGATGAAACCGCGGGCGAGCAGGGAACGGCCGGAGCGGCGGGGGCCAATGAGGATGGTGGCCTTGACCGGCCACATGCTCCAGCGGCGCAGGTGCTCGAAGGCATCGCGATTGGCATCGGCAACGATGAACCGGCTGTCGTCGCTACCCTGCGGCCAGTCGAGCGGGAGCGCGATCTGGTCGGGCGCGCGCATCAGCCGGCGGCTCCTCCCGGCGCGGGCTGCACCGTGTTGGTGGCCGGCTGGGCGGGTTGCGGTTCTGCTGGCGGTGGCGGTGGCGGTGCGGGCGTCGGTTGCTGCGGCGGGGCGTAGCCGGTGATCCGGAACACGGTGCCCGAGGTGTCGGTGCGCCAGCCGCGAGCATTGAGCGCGGCCGCGAGCTGTGCGGGCGATCCGCGGTAACGAACGGACAGAATGGCGTTGCCGAACTCGCGCACCTCAAGGACGCCCGGAATCGAGCGCAGCCAGCCGACGGGTGAATAGGAACTGGTTACGTAGACCTGGATAAAGGCGGCCGGGGCCTGCTGGACGGGCTTGGGCGCCGCCTCCTCAACCTCCTCCACCGGTTCGTCGATGACCGGCGGCTCAGGCACGATCAGGCTCGGGTCGGGGCCGAGTTGGCCGGCGGCTTGCCAGCGACCGAACAGCCGATCCATCTGCTGCACGCCGCGAGTCATCATTTCCGGAATGGCGGCGCTGTTCTGGGCGGTCAGCGTGAAGCTGCCGAGCGGGCGGCGGTCCGGGCCGAAATAGCCGGAAAAGGTGCCGGTCGCAGGACCGCCCGGGTAAACACGGCGCAACTGAACCTCGGCCACCAGCACGTCGGCAGCACCGTAATAGTCGAGAATGTTGCGCCACATGGCGCGACCCGGGCGCCCGGTCTGGGCGGCGTTGACCAGCAATGGGTCAATTCCCATGCCCGACACACGGACGTAATCGACGGAGCTTTGCGACGTCCGGAACTCGGCCCAGGCCCGCTGCCAGGCATTGCGCTGCTCGACACTGGTCGCCGTGCCGGAGGTCACGACAATGGGGATCAGCAACATTGGAGCGGAGCGGCTGACCTGGCCGGCGACACCAAGCATCTCGCCGGCGCGGGCACGATCGAACAGGACGCCCAGCGTGGCGATGTAGCGGTTGGGTCCGATCTGCTCCGATTCGACGATGATCGAGCTGACCAGCTGGTCGAGAGTGCCGTCGGACAGCGTCGGCGCCTCGGCGATCGGCCGGCCGTGAGTCTTCGCCCACATTGCCTTGAAGCCCTCACGCTGGGCGATGCGCCAGCCGTTGTAGCGCGCCTCTTCAGCGGTCTTGCCACCGACGTCCACCTTGATGCCGCCGATTTCCAGCGTGTTGGAGCTGTCGAGCGGAAGGATTCCGCGCTCGCCGCTCTCCAGCTGGGCAAAGAGCGCCCCGCCCCCGACCATCACGGTCAAGGCGAGCAGGACGGAGAGCAAGCGGCTGCGACGCGACATGAGCGCCTTCTGGCGACTGTTCGGTGGATTTCCAAGGGACAAGTGGTCTACGGCGCGGTCATGGGGCTGACGTACGAACAGGCCGGCGTGAACATCGCCGCCGGAAATGCGCTGGTGAAGGCCATCGGACCACTGGCGAAGAGCACCCGGCGGCCCGGTGCCGACGCGGAGCTGGGCGGGTTTGGCGGTTTCTTCGACCTCAAGGCGGCGGGCTTCACCGACCCCATCCTGGTCGCGGCCAACGATGGCGTCGGGACCAAGCTCAAGCTTGCCATCGACACCGGCCAGCATGGCGGCGTCGGCATCGACCTGGTCGCGATGTGCGCCAACGACCTGGTCGTGCAGGGTGCCGAGCCGCTGTTCTTCCTGGATTACTTCGCAACCGGGAAGCTGGACAATGCCGTTGCCGAGCAGGTCGTCACCTCCATCGCCGAGGGCTGCCGGCAGGCGGGCTGTGCGCTGATCGGGGGCGAGACGGCGGAAATGCCGGGTATGTATGCGCCAGGCGATTACGACCTGGCCGGCTTTTGCGTTGGCGCGGTCGAGCGGGGGCAGCAGCTGACCGGGGCCGACATCCGCGACGGCGACGTGATTATAGGTTTGGCCAGTTCGGGCGTCCATTCCAACGGGTACAGCCTGGCGCGGCGGCTGATCAGCGACAATGGGTGGAGGCTGGACCGCCCGGCCCGCTATGACCCGGAGGTACTGCTCGGCGATGCGCTGCTGGCGCCGACGCGAATCTACGTGCGGAGCTTGCTGCCCGAAGTGCGCGCGGGGCGGATCAAAGGCTTGGCGCACGTCACCGGCGGCGGGCTGCTGGAGAACATTCCGCGGGTGCTGCCCGACGGCGCGCACGCGATGGTGGATGCGGACAGTTGGGAGCTGCCGCGGCTGTTCGCCTGGCTGCAGGCCGGTGGGCAGATCGAACCGGGCGAGCTTGCCCGCACGTTCAACTGTGGCGTGGGCATGGTGGTGATCGTAGCGGCCGAGATGGCCGGGAAAGTCAGCGCCAACCTGACCGCCGCGGGCGAGCAGGTGCTACGGATCGGCCGGGTCGAGGCAGGCGAACGCGGCTGCACCGTGCGCGGTTCGGCCGAGACCTGGAGCGCGCGCTCGGAGTGGAGCGCGACCCACCGCCATGGCTGAAGCGCCACGCGCGCGGGTCGCCGTCCTGATCAGCGGCGCGGGCACGAACATGGCCGCCCTGCTCTATGCGTCCCGGCTCGACGGCTGTCCGTACGAGATCGTGGTGGTCGGATCGAACAACCCGGACGCGCCGGGCCTCCGCCTGGCGCAGGCGGAGGGCGTGCCGATCTTCGCCCACTCCCACCGTGGGCTCAGCCGGGAGGCGCATGACGCGCTGATCGACGAGGAACTGAATGCGGCCGGTGCCGAGTTCGTCGCCTTGGCCGGCTACATGCGGCTGCTGACGCCCGGCTTCGTCGGCAAGTGGGCCGGACGGATGCTCAACGTCCACCCCAGCCTGCTGCCGAAGTATCGCGGGCTGGACACCCATGCGCAAGCGCTGGCCAATCGCGATGCGCACGGCGGCTGCTCCGTTCATTTGGTGACGGAGGAAGTGGACGCGGGCGAGGTGCTGCGCCAGGTCCCGGTGGCCATCCTGCACGGCGACACGGTTGAACGCCTCGCCGAGCGGGTGCGGCTGGCCGAGCACCAGCTCTACCCGCGCGTGCTGGCCGAGTTTCTGTCACGGCCGTTCGATGCGGCCTGGATCGAGGCAGAGGTCAACCGCATCGCGTCGAGCCTGACGGAGGTCACGCGAAAAACGTCGCATGGTGCGCCCGGGTGGGCGGTCGGGCCGGAGAAAACCGCCAGGCTGTTCGCGATCATCGCCGATCATCATCACGGCGCGGAAACCGTCGGCCTGCTGGTCAAGGCGAGCGGGCCGGACGAGATGAACGGGCTGATCGAGGCCCAGCCGGACATCTATTATTGGCCCAAATATTATGGCGCGAGCGGCTGGCTGGGGCTGAAGCTCAATCGGCGGTACGTGGACTGGAGCCAGGTCGAGCAGTGGCTCGAGCGCAGCTGGCGCAGCGCCGCGCCGGCGCGACTGACCAGGCTGATGCGGGCGGCAGAGGAATTCTAATCAGCGGATCAGCCCGATCTGCGGAACGCCCTGGTCGCGGATGGCCGAGCGGGTGGAGATGAAACCGACCAGCGGCTGGCCGTCCTCCGCGTCGCGCACAAGCCAACGGTGAGCGACATAGGTCGGCTGAATCACTTCCTGTCCAGGCGCGATCTCGCCATACTGCCGCTCTCGTCCATCGAAACCGATCCACATCAGTCGCACCGGGCGGAGGCGGACGTTGATGAAGCGTAGCTGCGAAGGGACATTGCTGCCCAAGTAGGACCGTCCTTCCACCGCCTGGGCCGGGACGGCCTGGAGTTCGTCGGTCTCTGAACGGGCCGGGGCGGCGCACAGCAAGCAGGCCGCAAGAAGCGCTGGTCGGATCATGTCACCTCCACTGAGATGCCGACGCTCTTCATGGCATCAAATCAATAATCGCGCCTGCCCTCATGCAAGCTTCCTTGCGACCTCCACAAGCGGAAAGACGAAAAGGCCCGCCGGATCGCTCCGGCAGGCCTTATGCAGCAATAATTCCCGTTAGTTCACGTCGCCGCGATCAGCCGACGATTTCTTCCGGCTTGAAGAAGTGGTCGATCTCGATCTTGGCATTCTCGTCGCTGTCGGAGCCGTGTACCGAATTGGCTTCGATCGACTCCGCCAATTCCTTGCGGATGGTGCCGGCCTCGGCGTTTTCGGGGTTGGTGGCGCCCATGACGTCGCGGTTGCGCTTCACGGCGTCTTCGCCTTCCAGCACCTGGACGACTACCGGGCCGCTGGTCATAAAGGTGACCAGGTCGTTGAAGAACGGCCGCTCGCGGTGGACACCGTAGAAGCCCTCCGCCTGTTCGCGGCTCATCCGGATGCGCCGGCTAGCGACCACGCGCAGGCCCGCGTCCTCCAGCATCTTGGTGACGGCACCGGTCAGGTTGCGGCGGGTGGCGTCAGGCTTGATGATCGAAAAGGTGCGCGTCACGGCCATGGCTCGCGAAACTCCTGCTTGTCTGGGTGAAAGGGATTGGCGGCGCCCCTAGCCGGGCGGGTCGCCCCAGGCAAGGTCAGCCGCTCGCCTTCAGGATCCAGCGGCCGTCCTCGCGGGCATGATAGTGCCGTTCGACGCCCTCGCGGCCGGACAGCAGTTTCCATGCCAGCCGGGCGCCGGGCAGATGTTCTTCGTCGAACAGGTAAAAGGCGCGATCGAAGGTCAGCGCCGCTTCACGCCACTCGCCGTCGGCGATCAGCAGGTTGCGGGCGCGGTTGGGAGCGTCGGGCGTGGTGGTGAGCAGAATCGGCTGACGCGCGTCGTCCGACCCGCCGGCGAGGCCGTGGGGCAGGAAACTGGTCTCGCCCCCATCCCACAACAGGCGGTCAAGGCGGGTGAGCGTTCCCTCGTCGGCCGCGACCACCAGCAGATGGCCGCCGTCGCCAATCACCTTGCCCGCCAGGGTGGCGATGATGCTTTCGGCCGGAGTCCCGCCCAGCTGGTAGAAGTCGACGCGCACCTTTGCGCTTACCGCTCGGCAGTGGCCTCCACGAACGAGTCGAGCAGGCGAACGCCGAAGCTGGTCGCGCCCTTGTCGTAGGTGGTCCCGGGCTTGTCGCTCCACACCACGCCGGCGACGTCGAGGTGGGCCCACTTGGTGCCGTCCTCGACGAAGCGCTGGAGGAACTGGGCGGCGGTGATGGAGCCGCCTTCGCGCGGGCCGACGTTTTTGATGTCGGCGATGGGTGAGTCGATCAGCCGGTCGTACGCCTCGCCGAGCGGCATCCGCCACAGTTTGTCGCCGGTGGCCTGGCCGGCCGCGACCAGGTCGTTAGCGAGGCCGTCGTCGTTGGAGAAGACGCCGGCATATTCATGGCCAAGGCTGATCACCATCGCGCCGGTCAGGGTCGCCAGGTCGACCATCAGGCGCGGCTGGTAAGTGCGCTGAGTGTAGGTCATCACGTCGCCGAGCACCAGGCGACCTTCGGCGTCGGTGTTGATCACCTCGATGGTCTGGCCGCTCATGCTGGTGACCACGTCACCGGGGCGCTGAGCGTTGCCGTCCGGCATGTTCTCCACCAGGCCGCACAGGCCAATCACGTTGGCCTTGGCCTTGCGCCCGGCGACGGCGAGCATGGCCCCGGCCACCGTGCCGGCGCCGCCCATGTCCCACTTCATCGATTCCATGCCGGCCGCCGGCTTGATCGAAATGCCGCCGGTGTCGAAGGTGACGCCCTTGCCAATCAGCGCGATCGGTTGGCTGCCCTCGTCGCCGCCGTGCCAGCGCATCACCAGCAGGCGCGGTTCGCGAACGGAGCCCTGCGAGACGCCAAGCAGCGCGCCCATGCCGAGCTGCTCCATTGCCGGCCCGTCGAGCACCTCGATCTCGAGCCCGCTGCCGTCCATGGCGGCCCGGCAGCGTTCGACGAAGCTGTCGGGGTAGATGATGTTCGCCGGCTCGGTCACCAATTCCCGTGTGAGGGAAGCTCCCCGGAATACCGGCTGGTAGCGCTCGGTCCAACGCGCTTCCGCGCCGTCGGCCGCACCGACGATGACCAGTTCGGTCAAGCTCGGCTTCTGCCGTTCCTTGAGGCGGGTACGGTAGCGGTCGTGCCGCCAGGCGCGCAGAGATGCCGCCAGTGCCACCTTGGCAGCGGCGTCCGCGCCGAAGTTCGCGTTCGACAGGTCGATCACGGCCTTGGTCTCGCCCGACAGCAGCAGCTTGGCAACCGCACTGCCGCCAAGCTTCTCGGCGGCTTCTTCTCCGCTGCTGCCGAGCCCGATCAGCAGAACTCGACGGGCGGTGCCACCGTCGTCGGTGAAGCTTTCCGCCGAACCGCCCGCTTCGCCGTCGAAGCGCTGGAGCCGGGCCGCGGCCTCGATTCCTGCGCGCGCGGCGCCCAGCAGGCCAAGCGCGCCGCGATCAGTGCCGGCGATCGGAAGAACCAGGGCGTGGGCGCCCTCGGGACGGGTGGCGGAGAAGCGGATCTGCATGGGCGAAGCGTCCTTGTCGGTGGGCCGTGTCGGCCCGGGCTCTTAAGCGCTGGGGCGTTCCATGCAAGGCATTGCCGCCACCCGGACGAGGTGCGATAGGCCTTGGCAACAATGCAATCAGGCGAGCGGGCGTCAGACGTTGAGGGTGGGGAAGTTGGGCTGGACGGCGCTGCCGCTGATCCTTGCGCTCGCCGCCCCTGCGGTGGCGCAGGACGCGCCAACCGAGGCTCCGGGCCTGAACACCACGACCTCCGTGGTGCCTGGCAACCAGAACGTCGACTTCAGCGCCGACGTCGTTACCTATGATAATGAGGCGGAGACGATCACCGCCGCCGGACGGGTCCGTGCTTCGCGCGACGGCCAATATGTCGCGGCCGACCAGGTCGTGTGGAACCGGCAGACCGGCCAGGTAGTGGCGACGGGCAACGTCGTCCTGCTCAACCCCCAAGGCGACAAGTTCATCGGCGAGCGGGCGACGCTGACGGATGAGTTAAAGGACGCCACGGTCGAGAACTTGCTGGTGGTGTTCGAGAACGGCGGGCGGCTGGCGGCGCGAAGCGCGACCCGGACGGGTGACGTTACCACGCTGCGGCGCGCCGTTTACTCGCCGTGCCCGGTAACCCAGGACGACGGCTGCACGCCGCGACGCCCCAGCTGGAAGGTCACGGCCGCGCGGGTCCGCTACGACGCCGCCCGCAACCGAGTGCGGTTCAGCCGCGGACGACTGGTGATCCTTGGGGTTCCCCTGCCGCTGCTGCCGATCTTCGCCATCAGCACGGGTGGCGGTTCGGAGGGCGTAACGGGCGTCCTGTTCCCCGAGCTGAAGCTGTCGGGCCGCAACGGCTTCGAGCTTGGGGTGCCCTACCATGTCGCGCTCGGGCCCAATCGCGACGTCACGGTTACACCTCGGGTTTACACGGGCTCGCTGCCGTCGATCGAGGCCAAGTACCGTGAGCTGAACCGGTTGGGTGCGTTCCAGGTCAGCGGCTTCGCTACGGTCGGCGACAATCAGGCGTCCGACCCGAACAGCGACGAGGGCGTCCGGGCCTACATCGACGCCAACGGCCGGTATCAATTCGATCCGCTGTGGAGCCTGACCGGGCAACTTCGTCGGTCGACCGACAAGACGCTCACCCGCCGCTACGACATCACGCGCGAGGACAAGTTCCGATCGTTCCTCAACCTGGAGCGGATCGATCTCGACAGCTATGTCAGTCTGGCGGCCTGGTCGTTCCAAGGGCTGCGCTCGACCGACCGGCAGGCTGCTATCCCGGTCGCCCTGCCCGCGATCGATGCCCGGTTTCGGCTGGAACCGCCGGCCATCGGGGGACGAGTCGAGTTCCAGGTTAACAGCCTGGCGATCCTGCGGCGCGACGGGCAGGACACCCAGCGGGCGTTCGTGGGCGCGCGCTGGGACCGGCGATGGCTGACGTCGTTCGGCCAGGAACTACAGCTGACCGGCTATCTGCGCGGCGACGTTTATCATACTGACGAGGTCGAAAAGACGGCGAGCCTGATCTACCGTGGCGAGGAAGGCTGGCATGGCCGAACCATCGCCGCTGCCGCGGCCGAAGCGCGCTGGCCACTGATCGGACCGCTGGCCGGCGGCATCCAGCGCCTCGTTCCTCGACTCCAGCTGGTGCTGACCCCGCCGACAGCGAATTTCTCCATTCCCAACGAGGACAGCCGGGCGATCGACCTGGAGGCGAGCAACCTGTTCGCTCTGAACCGCTTTCCGGGCTACGACCGATGGGAGGACGGGAGCCGGGTGACCTATGGCCTGGACTGGTCGTTCGACCGGCCTCGCCTGGCGATCACCACTACCATCGGCCAGAGCTACCGGCTCAATCGCGACGAGCGCATCTATCCGGAAGGAACCGGCCTGACCGATCGCTGGTCGGACGTGGTCGGTCGCACGCGGGTCCAGTTCGGGCGATTCCTGGATGTCACGCACCGGTTCCGAGTGGACAAGGACACGTTCGCGGTGCGGCGGAACGAACTCGACCTGACGGTCGGCACCGACCAGACCTATGCCCGGATCGGCTACCTGCGCCTCAATCGCGACATTAACACATCGACCGAGGACCTGCGCGACAAGGAGGAACTGCGCGTCGCTGGACGCTGGCAGTTCAAGCGCTACTGGTCGGTGTTCGGAGCAACCGTGCTGGACCTGACCGACGCGGAAGAGGATCCGGTCTCGCTCGCCGACGGCTTTGAACCGGTCCGGCACCGGGTGAGTGTCGACTATGAGGATGACTGCCTGGCAATTGGCATCTCGTGGCGGCGCGACTATGATCGCGTCAACTTCCTCAAGGAAGGCAGCACCTTCCAGTTCCGCCTGACCTTGAAGGGACTGGACCGATAGAGCCGCTCATCGGCGGTTCAGCGGAACTCGAGCAGTGCGCGTTTCATCAAGTGATAACAAGGGATTGTAGCCAAGTGGCAGGGCGCTTCAGCAAGTATCTGGCAACCGCGGCGATGATTGCCGGAGCAAGCGGGGCGGTCGCCGCCCAGCCTCGCCCGCGCACGGCCGCTCCGCAGCCGGCGCCGGCCGCTCAGCCGGCCCCCGCCCCGGCAGGTCCAAACACCAGCGCCGGTCTGCGCATCCCTTCGGACGTCACGGTGTTCGGTTCGGCCATTCCGTCGGTCGTCAAGGCCAGCGCCATCGTCAACGGCGAGGTCATCACCCAGACCGATATCGATCAGCGGTTGGCTCTGCTGGCCATCTCGCAAGGCGGGCAGATCCCGCAGGCAGAGGTGGAGCGACTGCGCGTGCAGGTGCTTCGCAACCTGATCGATGAAACGTTGCAGATGCAGGCGGCCAAATCCGCCGAGATCACGGTCAACCAGTCGGACGTTGACCGCACGATTACGCGCGTCGCTCAGAACGTGAAGCAAAGCCCGGAGCAGCTGGCGACCTATCTCAAGGCCAACGGCAGTTCGATCCGCTCCATGCGCCGACAGGTCGAGGGCGAGATCGCCTGGCAGCGGCTGCAGCGCGCCAAGATTGAGAGCCAGGTTACGATTGGCGATGACGAGGTGAAGGCCGTTATTGATCGCCTGAACGCGTCCAAGGGCGCACAGGAATTCCGGGTTGGCGAAATCTACCTGGAGGCGAATCCGACGAACGAGGCCGAGGTGCTTGCTAATGCCCAGAAGATCGTCGCTGCGATCCAGGGGGGCGGCAGCTTCGTCGGCTATGCGCGGCAATATTCGGCTGCGACCACGGCGTCGGTCGGCGGCGACCTGGGCTGGGTCCGGCCGGAGCAGCTGCCCGACCAATTGTCGGTCGTGCTGCGCCAGATGCAGGCGGGCTCGTTAAGCCAGCCGATCCGGGTGCCGGGCGGGTTCTCCATTGTCGCGGTGCAGGACACGCGCAAGGTGCTGACCGCCGATCCGCGCGATGCCGAGCTCAGCTTGAAGCAAGTGTCGATCACCTTTCCCAAGGGAACCGTCAGGGCCGCGGCCGAGCCGACGCTGCAGCGATTCGGCGCCGCGGCGCGAAGCGTCGGCGGTTGCGGCGGAGCCGAGAAGCTGGCGAGCGATTTCCACGGCGAAGTGGTAACCAGCGATGCGGTGAAGCTGCGTGATCTGCCGCCGGTGCTGCAGCAGATGATGCTGCCAATGCAGGTGGGTCAGTCGACACAACCCTTCGGCGCCATCGAAGAGGGCGTCCGGGTACTTGTGATGTGCGGCCGCGACGAGCCGTCTGTCGCCACCGCTGCCAATCGCGATGAGGTCGCTGCCCAGCTGACGGAGGAGCGCGTCAACCTACGGGCCCGCCGATTCCTGCGTGACCTGCGGCGCGACGCCGTGATCGACTTCCGCTAGGCGCTGCGGCCGTGGCGGATGACGCCGCGACGATCGGCCGCTAAGCTCCTCCCTCCATGGCGTCGCGCTCTCCTCTTCCGCTGGCCATTTCGCTGGGCGATCCGGCGGGCATCGGACCCGAGGTGGTCGCCAAGTGCTGGGACCAACGTCATCACTTGCGGCTGCCGCCGTTCGTGGCGGTCGGCGATCCGCGCAGTCTCTCTCAGGTGTGGGACGGCGAGATTGCAGTGATTGACGATCCCCGCCACGCGGCGGACGCCTTCGACCATGGTTTACCACTCCTCGCCGTTCCGGCGGCGGGCAGCAGCGTGCCGGGATGCCCGACGACGGCCGGTGCGCATTGTTCGCTCGACAGCCTGGAACTCGCGGTCGGGCTGGCCCGCTCGGGCTCAGTGGCGGCGGTGGTCACGGGGCCGGTCAGCAAGCAGCAGCTTTACGCCATCGGCTTCACCCACCCCGGACAGACCGAATTCGTGGCTGAACGCTGCGGCGTGTCGCCGGGCAATGTGGCAATGATGTTAGCCGGACCGACCCTGCGGACGGTGCCGGTTACCACCCACCTGCCCCTACGCGAGGTAGCGGAGCGGCTGACGACCGGACTCGTCGAGGCTCGGGCGCGGGCTACGCTGCGGGGGCTGCAGCGCAATTTCGGCATCGCCGAGCCGCGATTGGCCGTTGCCGGCTTCAACCCGCATGCGGGTGAAGGGGGCGCACTCGGCTGCGAGGAGATCGAGATCATCGAGCCCGCCATCGCGAACTTGCAGGCCGAGGGGTGGCAGGTCGGTGGGCCTCACCCGGCTGACACCATGTTCCACGCTGCCGCCCGAGCGCGCTTCGACGCAGCGCTGTGCATGTACCACGACCAGGCGCTGATCCCTTTGAAGGCGCTGCATTTCGAGGAAGGCGTCAACCTTACCCTGGGGCTGCCAGTGGTGCGGACATCGCCCGATCACGGTACGGCATTCGACATTGCCGGCGAGGACCGCGCCGATCCGCGGGCGATGGCGGCCGCAATCCGGATGGCTGCGGACTGCGCCGCGCATCGGGCCGCGAACCTGCCCGTCCCCGGGCTGTGAACCTGCCGCCGCTACGCGAGGTCATCGCGCGGCACGGTTTGAGCGCGTCCAAGGCATTGGGGCAGAACTTCATTCTCGATCGGCAGTTGCTGGGTCGGATTGCGGCGCTGCCGGGTCCGCTGGATGGGCAGACGGTCTATGAGGTCGGGCCGGGTCCGGGTGGGCTGACGGCGGCACTGCTGAATGCGGGCGCGCGCGTCGTTGCCGTCGAACGGGACCGCCGCTGCCTGCCCGCGCTGGCGGAGCTGGAAGCCGCGTTTCCGGGCCGCCTCACAGTCCTCGAAGAGGACGCGCTCAAGATCGACGAGCGGGGACTGGTTGGCGACGGCGGGCACGTGGTCGCGAACCTGCCGTACAATGTCGGAACGGCGTTGCTGCTGCGCTGGCTGGAGGGCGACTGGCCACCCTGGTGGCGGAGCCTGACGCTGATGTTCCAGCGAGAAGTGGCGGAGCGGATCGTGGCCACCGCGGACAGCGAGCATTACGGGCGGCTCTCGGTCGCGGCACAGTGGCGGGCGACCCCGCGGCTGGCGCTGCCGGTCCACCGCAGCGCCTTCACGCCGCCACCAAAGGTCGCCTCGGCCGTGGTCCACATCGTGCCGGCCGCCGAGCCGGAGGAGGTCAGCCCGGACGTCCTGGAGCGGGTCACCGCGGCCGCCTTCGGGCAGCGGCGCAAGATGCTGAGGCAGAGCTTAAAGAGCGTGCCCGGAGCGCTGGAGGCGCTGGAGCGGCTCGGCATTGCCGGCGAGCGGCGGGCCGAGACGGTCAGCGTGGACGAGTTCGTCGCCCTCGCCCGCGCCCTGAGCTGAACCGAAAAGCGCCCTAGTTGCTCTTGGTGGTCACCGCTGCTCGCGGCGTCGTGGCGGCGACCGCCGGGCCGCGCGCGATGGCGGCAGAGAGTTGGGTTGCCTGCGGGCAGGCGTTGGAACCGCACAGCTGCCTGACCTTAGCAAGCGCCTGCTGGGCCCGGGGGCCTGCGCCCATGTCGACCAGCGCTTCGCCTTGGACGGCGAGGGCGTTGACGTCGTTGGGTTCGAGCAGCAGCGCCTTGTTGGTGTAGCGGATCGCCTGGCCGTAGAGCTTCTGGCGCGCGGCTACCCGGGCCAGCGACACAAAGGCCTGCCGGTTGCGGGGATCCACCACCAGCGCCGTTTCGAGCGCATCGTCGGCGGCCTGGAAGTTGCCGGCGGACAGCGCCGCTTCGCCCTGCTTAAGCAGCTGAACGGACAGCGGGTTGAGCTGCGCGTCCGGCATCTGGCTCTGGCCCGAACTGGCCATCAGCGCTGTCATGATCCCCAGGGCAACCGCAATCGGCAACAACCGCATCATCGTCTCCAGCCACTCGGCCCGGTTCATCGTCTAGCCCGGAACCGCGCAATGAAAAAGCCGTCCGTTCCGTCATGCGCCGGGGTGAGAAGGCGTCCCAGACCGTCACAACGTCCCGTGACAAGTTGCGTATCCTCGGCTTTCAACCCTGAATGGCGGCTGAGGAAAGCGTCGGCCTGCCCCGCCCCTTCGCGCGCCAGCAGCGAACAGACGGCGTAGACGAGGCGGCCGCCGGGCTTCACCAGTGGCGCGGCGAGATCGAGCACCCGGCGCTGGGTGGCGAGCAGGCGTTCCAAGCGCTCGAGCGTCAACCGCCAGCGCCCCTCTGGATTGCGCCGCCAGGTGCCGGAGCCCGAGCAGGGCGCGTCGACCAGCACCAGGTCGGCGGTGCCGGCCAGGTCGGCGAGTCCTTCCGCCTCGCGTGGAGGATCGAGCAGAAGGGGCGCGATGTTGGTCGCTCCTGCCCGTTCTGCCCGAGGCCCGAGCTGGCGCAGGCGCGGCAGGTTGATGTCGCAGGCGATGATCTCGGCGGCCGGAGCGGCGGCGGCGAGCGCGAGGCTCTTGCCCCCGGCTCCGGCGCACAGGTCGATGATGCGCTGCCCGGCCGTCGGCTCGCAGGCGAGCGCCACCAGCTGGCTGCCTTCGTCCTGAACCTCGATGCGACCCGCGAGATGGGCCGGGTGATCGGAGATGCGGGTGTCCGGGGGTAGTCGCAGGCCCCAGGGGCTGTGCGGCGTCGGTTCGGCAGCGAGCTCAGCGATGAGCGGTTCGCGGGGCGGCTTGGCGCGGAGGTCGAGCGGGGCGCGCTCGATCAGTGCGGCGGTCACCTCTGCCCAGGGCGACAGTTCGGGACGGAGCCAATCCGGAGCAATGCCTGGCTCGGCGGCTTGCTCGTCGTCCGCGGCCAGCGCCGGGCCGCGCGGGGAGCCGTCGAACAGGTCGCGGGCGACCGGCAATAACGCAGCCCGGCCGCTTGCCGGAGTACCGGCCGAATGCCGAACAGCCTGGAACACGAGTTCGCGGACGGCGCGGCGGTCCTTCGAGCCGGCGTAGCGCCGCGTCTTGAAGTAAGCGGTGACGATGGCATCGGCCGGCGGACCGTCGTTGCGGGCCGAGGCGATCACCTGGTCGAGGATCTCGATCGCGGCCTGGGCGCGGGCGGCCGGAGTCACGGGCTAACGCGTCGGATAATTGGGCGCCTCGCGGGTGATCGCGACGTCGTGCACATGGCTTTCGCTCAGGCCCGCATTGGTAATTCGGATGAAGCGGGCGCGCTCCTGCAGCTCGGCGATGCTGCGCGAACCGGTGTAGCCCATCGCCGCTTTCACCCCGCCGACCAATTGGTGGACGATGGTCGCGGCCGGGCCCTTGAACGGCACTTGGCCTTCGATGCCTTCGGGCACCAGCTTCATCTGGTCCTTGATGTCCTGCTGGAAATAGCGGTCGGCCGAGCCGCGAGCCATCGCCCCGACCGAGCCCATGCCGCGGTAGCTCTTGTAGGCGCGGCCCTGGTACAGGAACACCTCGCCCGGCGCTTCCTCCGTCCCGGCGAGCAGCGAACCAACCATCACGGTCGACGCCCCGGCGGCGAGCGCCTTGGCCATGTCGCCGCTCGTTCGGACGCCGCCGTCGGCGATCACCGGCACCCCGCTGCCGCGGGCGGCGGAGGCGGCGTTCATCACCGCGGTCAGCTGGGGAACGCCGACACCGGCGACGATCCGGGTGGTGCAGATGGAGCCGGGACCGATGCCGACCTTGATGGCGTCGGCGCCGGCGTCGATCAGCGCCTTGGCGGCCTCCGGGGTGGCGACGTTGCCGGCGACGACCTGGACCCGGTTGGAGGCGGTCTTCACCCGCTCCACGGCCCGGGCCACGTCCGTGTTGTGACCATGCGCGGTGTCAATCACGATGCAGTCTACGCCGGCGTCGATCAGCGCCTGGCTGCGATCCCAGCCCTTGTCGCCGACGGTGCTGGCCGCGGCGACCCGCAGGCGGCCTTCGGGGTCCTTGGTGGCGTCGGGGGACGCGACGGACTTTTCGATGTCTTTGACGGTGATGAGACCGACGCAATGACCGAATGCGTCGACGACCAGCAGCTTCTCAATCCGGCGCTGGTGGAGCAGGCGGCGGGCTTCTTCCTGGCCGGTGCCGGCGGGCACGGTGGCAAGGTTGTCGCTGGTCATCAGCTCGGACACGGGCTGGCGCGGGTTCTCGGCGAACCGGACGTCGCGGTTGGTGAGGATGCCGCACAGCTTGCCCGAGGGCTCGACCACCGGAATGCCGCTGATCTTGTTGATGCGCATCAACTCCAGCGCCTCGGCCAGTGTTTGGTCGGGCGTCATGGTGATCGGGTTCACCACCATGCCGCTTTCAAACCTCTTGACCGCCCGGACCGCGGCCGCCTGCGCGTCCACGTCCAGGTTGCGGTGAAGTACGCCGATGCCGCCCAGCTGGGCCATGGCGATCGCCATGTCGGTCTCGGTCACCGTGTCCATCGCGCTGGACAGCAAAGGGATGCGCAGCGGGATGTCGCGGGTGAAGTGGGTGGTGGTGTCCGCCTGGCTCGGCAGCACGCTGGATTCAAGCGGCTGCAGCAGGACGTCGTCGAACGTCAGGCCAAGCGGAATGTCGGGGGCGTTGCGGAGGTCGGCCATGCGCGCCTTTGGCCGGAGAGGCGCGATTCGGCAAGTGCTAGCCGGCGCGTTGAAGCAACCGCCTGGCCGCTTCCACGTGCATCCGCTCGATCATCTCGCCCTCGAAGCGCTCGGCCCCGCCCCCGGCCGCGGCGACCAAACGTTCGGCGCGAGCAAGCTCTTCGGCCGAGGGTGCGAAGGCGGCGTGGCAGGGCTCGACCTGGCTGGGGTGGATCAGGGTCTTGCCGTCGAAGCCGAGTTGGCGGCCTTCGGCGGCCTCGGCGGCGAAACCGTCGGGATCGTCGAGGCGGTTGTAGACGCCATCGAAGCACGGCTTGCCCCCCGCCCGGGCCGCCAGGACCACGGTCTGCAGCGCCGTCTGGAGCGCGGCGCGGCGGCCGCTTGGCGGCAGGCGCAGGTCGGCGGCGAGGTCGTTGGTGCCGGCGATCAGCGCCGCCGCGCCCTCCGCGATGTCCCAGGCGTGGCGGATGCCGAGCGCGGTTTCGACCATCGCGGCAACCGGCTTGGCGGTGAGTGCCGCCACTTCCGGGACGACGGCGGGCCCGTCCACCCGGGGAACCACCACGAAGTCCGCGCCGGAGGCGGTGACGGCTTCCACGTCCGCGCCGTGCCAGTCGCTGGCGAAGCCGTTGACGCGGATGGCGACGGGACAGGGCCATGGGGCTGCCACCGCCGCCACCGCTGCTGCCCGAGCCGCTGCCTTGTCGGGTTCCTTCACGGCGTCCTCCAGGTCGAGGATGACGAGGTCCGCGCCAGCCTGGCGCGCCTTGGCGATGGCCCGCGGATTGCTGGCCGGCAGGAACAGCGCCGAGCGGCGGCCGAACAGGTTGGCGTGTATCTTGCTGGTCATCCGGCCGATTTCGCTTCGCTTGGCGCCCGCTGGGGCGCATGATGGGCGACAAACTTGCCGGGGGGTATCATGTTCACGACGTTTGCCTTGTTCCTGGTTGTGCTGGTGGTGCTCTACGCCGCGATGAGCATCAAGATCGTCCACCAGGGCTACCGCTACACCATTGAGCATTTCGGCCGCTTCATGCGGGTCGCGGAGCCCGGCTTCAACTTCGTGCCGGCGTTCTTCTACCGGGTCGGGCGCAAGATCAACATGATGGAGCAGGTGCTCGACATTCCGGGGCAGGAGATCATCACCAAGGACAACGCCATGGTGGCGGTCGACGGGGTGGTGTTCTTTCAGGTGCTGGAGCCGGCCAAGGCGGCCTATGAAGTGTCGGACCTGTACACCGCGATCATGGCGCTTTCGACCACCAACCTGCGTACCGTCATGGGCTCGATGGACCTGGACGAGACCTTATCCAAGCGCGACGAAATCAACGTCCGGCTGCTGCAGGTGGTCGATCATGCGACCGAAAGCTGGGGCGTGAAGATCACCCGGGTCGAACTGAAGGACATCCGTCCGCCGGCCGACATCGTCAACGCCATGACCCGCCAGATGAAGGCCGAGCGCGAAAAGCGCGCCGCCATCCTGGAGAGCGAGGGCATGCGCGCGTCCGAGATCCTGCGGGCGGAAGGTGAGAAAGCCGCCAAGATCCTGCAGGCCGAAGGCCTCAAGGAAGCCGCCTTTCGCGAAGCCGAGGCCCGCGAGCGCGGCGCGGAGGCCGAAGCCACCGCCACCACCCTGGTGTCCAACGCCATCGCCGGCGGCAACGCCCAGGCGATCAACTACTTCATCGCCCAGAAATATGTCGAGGCAGTGGGCGAGTTCGCCCGCTCGCCCAACGCCAAGACCATCCTGTTCCCGGTCGAGACCACCCAGCTGATCGGCAGCCTGGGCGGCATCGGGGAGTTGGCCAAGGCCGCGTTCGGCAGCGAGGAACAGGCGCCGCTCGAGCTGCGCACGCCGGCCGGCCGGGGCGGGTTGCCGCGGACCGGTCGCCAAGAGGCGGCCGAGTGAACCTGGCCGGAGTCGCGCCGGGCTGGTGGTGGCTGATCGGCGGGCTGCTGCTGCTGACGGCCGAACTGGTCGCGCCCGGCGTGTTCCTGCTGTTCATCGGTGCGGCGGCGATGGCGACCGGCGCCTTTGTGCTGCTGTTCGACCTCGGCATCGGGCCGGCGCTGATCCTGTTCGCGGTCTACACGGCGCTCGCCGTGACCGTGGGACGCAAGGTGTATGGCAACCGCAGCGTGGACAGTCCCGACCCGCTGCTCAACGATCGTTCGGCGCGCCTGATCGGGCGTTCCGTGGCGGTCGTAACGGCGATTGGCGAGGACGGCGGACGAGTCAGGGTCGGCGACAGCGAGTGGTCCGCCCGCGGCGGACCGGCCCAGCCGGGCGAGCTGGTGCGCATCGTCGGGGTGGAAGGCAATTGCCTGCGGGTGGAAGGAACGCCTAGGCTAGAGGCATGAACGCCCTCACCCGTCGCCAGACCCTTGGCCTGCTCGCCTCCACCGCCGCCACCGGCTGCACCACCACCCCCGCTCCAGGTCCGGTCTCGGCCGTCGCCGCCGCGGCGACCGGCAAGGCGCCGCTCGACGAGGCCGGCGCCACCCGGTTGATCGACACCGTCACCGATCACCTGCTGCGACTGTCGCCGGAGAGCGCCACCGGCAACAACATCGACAAGGGCCGTTATGCGGCGCTGCGCAACCAATTGTCGGATCGCAGCCAGGCCGGCCAGGAGCGCTTCGCCGCCACCGTTCGCAACGACCTGGCGCAGATCGAGGGTTACGACCTGTCGGGGCTGAGCCATTCGACCCGGACCACGCTGGAAGTGATCAAGAGCGCCTACCGCACCGGCTTGGTCGGGTTCGGCCAGCCCTATGGTGATGTGGCGGTCGGCGGGTGGCGCAACACGCCCTACGTCGTCATTCAGAACGTCGGCGCGTACCTGGATACGCCCAAGTTCCTCGACACCGACCACCTGATCGAGAATTCGGCCGACGCGGAGGCCTATGTCGCGCGGCTGTCGCAATATCCCGCGCAGCTGGATGGCGAACTGGGGCGGATGCAGGCCGCCGCGGTGCAGGGGCTGATCCCGCCCGCGTTCCTGATCGACAAGGCGGTGAAGCAGCTCACCCAGTCGGCGGCCGATGCGGCCAAGGGCGGCGGGCTGGTCGAATCGCTGGTGCGGCGGACGCGCGAGAAGAACATCGCGGGCAATTGGGATGCCCGGGCGCGGACGATCGCCACCGGGCAGGTGGCCCCTGCCCTGCAGCGGCAGATCGGCGAGCTGCAACGCCAGCGTGGCAGCGCCACCGACGCCGCCGGCATGTGGGCGCGGCCGGGCGGCGAGGCTTATTACCGCTATGCGCTGCGGGCCAGCACCACCACCGACATGAGCCCGGAGGAGATCCACCAGCTGGGCCTGCGGACGCTGGAGCAGCTGCACGGGCGGATGGACCCGATCCTGCGCTCGCTGGGCTACCCGTCGGGGACCGTTGGACAGCGGATGCAGGCCCTGGCCAAGGATCCGAAGTACCAGTTCAGCCCCGGCGACAAGGGTCGGGCCGAGATCATGGCGTTCATCCAGGAGCGGCTCGGCATCATTCGGGCCCAGCTGCCGCGCGGGTTCCGGACGCTGGTGAAGGGCAACCTGGAGGTGAAGCGCCTGCCGCCCGAGGAGGAGCCCGGCGCCCCCGGCGCCTACGGCGGGCCCGGCTCGCCCGACGGCAAGATCCCCGGCAAGTTCTGGATCAACCTGCACACCACCGACCTGCACAGCAAGTACAGCCTGCCGGATCTGGCGCATCACGAGGCCATTCCCGGGCACGTCTGGCAGGGCGAGTACACCTTCCACCTGCCGCTGATCCGGACCTTGCTGGCGTTCAACGCTTACTCGGAAGGCTGGGCGCTGTATGCCGAGCAGCTGGCCGACGAGCTGGGTGTGTACGACGATTTCGCCGTGGGGCGGCTGGGTTACCTCCAGTCGATCGGGTTCCGGGCGTGCCGGCTGGTGGTCGACACCGGCATCCACGCCAAGCGTTGGACCCGCGAGCAGGGTGTGCGGTTCTTTGTCGAGCGCAACGGCTCCAATCCGCTGGAGGTGGCGAGCGAAGTGGATCGCTATTGCAGCTGGCCCGGCCAGGCGTGCGGCTACGAAGTGGGTCACCAGGAGATCAACCGCCAGCGGGACAAGGCCAAGGCGGCACTGGGCGCGGCCTACGACCTGCGCGACTTCGACGACGCGGTGGTGCTGGGCGGCAATGTGCCGATGGACGTGCTGGCGCTGAACGTCGACGAATATATCCGGGGCAAGCGGGGCTGAGCTCAGTCGAACTCCGCGTCCGCAGTGACTGAGGCCGGGTAAGCGGAGGCGCAGCAGGCTGAGGCCGGCGCCGCTATTGCAATCACGGCGTTGATGGCAGCGACGTTGGCGATGGATCGGTCTCGGACGGCCATCGCCAACGCCGGCCATAAGGCGACCAATCAGTAGCGACGGGGTCGCGAGAGGCCGTCTTCAGGTCCGCTGGTGGGCAGGAACAATGCCTGGCGAGGCTAACGCGTGCCGCCCATCAGTCCACCAAGAATGCTGTTGAGCGGATTGGCGCCACTGGTCGCGCCGCCGCCGCCGAGCAGCGAGCCGAGGATCCCGCCCATGCCGCCGCCGAGCCCGCCGGCACCTCCCATGCCGCCGCCCATTGCACCGCCTTGACCGCCCGCCTGCTTGGCGAAGTAGCCGGCCGCCAGCATGGCAACGATGGGCAGCATGCGCTTGAGGAGGTCGGGCGAGAGGCCGCTCTGCTGAGCGGCGTGCTGGGCGACGGTGCGGCTGGTGTCCTTGTCGCCGAACACCTGGCCGAGCACCTGATTACCCTGGCTGACGTCGGTCGGCTGTTGCCCGAGCACGTTGTCGAGCAGCCCGCCGCCGCCGAGGCCGCCAAGCATTCCGGCCAGGCCGCCGAGGCCCTGCGGGTGCGCCTCGCCCTGGTTCTGCATGCCGCCGAGCACGGCGGGGAGCAGGGCCGCGAGGCCGGTTTGGGCGGTTTGCTGATCGACGTTGAGATCGCGGCTGATGGCGTCGGCAGCACCGTGCTGCATGAGGGCGTCGAGCATGGACATGGTGGTGAACTCTCCTGAATGGATACGGGAGAGCTAATGAGCGCCGGACCGGGCAGTTCCGTAACCGGCGACAGGGCGGCGCATTAAGCGCCGCCCTGAGCCCGAGCGTAACCGGGGCTCAGCCGGCCTTGGCCACTCCGACCAGGGCCGGACGAAGCAGGCGGTCCTTGAGCATGTAGCCGGCCTGCATCTCCTCGACCACCGTGCCGGGCGCCTGGTCGGACGGAATCTCGATCATCGCCTGGTGCTTGTTGGGGTCGAGCGGTTGCCCCTTAGCTTCGACCTTGACGATGCTGTGGCGGGCGAAAATCGAGTCCAGCTCGCGCAGGGTGGCCTGGATGCCGGATACGAAATTCTCATCGCTGCCCACCGGCACATGGGCGAGGGCCCGGTCGAGGTGATCGCGAACGGCCAGCATGTCGCGGGCGAACCCGGTCGAGGCGTAAGCGGCGGCCGAGTCGCGTTCGCCTTCGAGCCGGCGGCGAACGTTCTGGACCTCGGCGGCGGCATAGAGCGCCTTGTTGTTGGCTTCTTCCAGCGCCTGTTCGAGTTCGGCGACTCGGTCGTGCTCCTGCAGTTCGGGCGCGTCGGCGGCCGTTTCGCCCCGCAAATCTTCGGCCTGGTCGTGGTAGTTTTCCTGCATCATCCCATCAATCTCGTCAGTGCTTGCGCGGTGTAGTCCACCATGGGCACCACTCGCGCATAGTTCAACCGGGTCGGACCGATCACGCCGACCACGCCGACCACCTCGCCGCTCATGTCGCGATAGGGTGCGGCGATGACGCTGGAGCCGGACAGCGCGAACATGCGATTTTCGGAGCCGATGAAGATGCGGCACCCCTGCCCCTCCCGGGCGCTTTCCAGCAGCCGGACGATCTCCTGCCGGTCCTCCAGTTCCTCCAGCAGCCGGCGGACGCGGTCGAGGTCGGCGGCGGTGCCTTCGTCGATCAGGTTGGCCTGGCCGCGGACGATCAGCACCGGGCGCGAGCGGGCGTCCTGGCGCCATTCGGCCAACCCCTTGGCGACCAGTTCGGCCGCGGCAGCGTCGATCGCCTGGCGGCGGTCGGCCATCTCCTGGCGCAAGCGGCCCTCCGCTTCGCTGAGGGTGAGACCCGATAGCCGGGCGGAAACGAAGTTGGCCACCTCGGCCAGCGCGAAGGCCGTGGTTCCCGGCGGCAGGTCGACGACCCGGTTCTCGACGCTGCCGTCGGTGCCGACCAGCACCGCCAGCGCCTGCGCCGGTCCCAGTGGGACGAACGACAATTGCTTGAGCCGAGGCTCCAGCTTGGGCGCGACCACCACGCCGGCGCAGGCCGACATGCCCGACAACGCCGCCGTGGCGTTGGCCAGCGCTTCCTCCAGCGGACGGTCGCGCAGCTGCGCTTCGATCGCCGCGCGCTCGTCACGACCCGGCAGGTGTGACTGCATGATGCCGTCGACGAACAGGCGAAGGCCGGTTTCGGTCGGCAGCCGGCCGGCCGACGTGTGCGGATGGGTCAGCAGCCCCCGCTCCTCCAACTCGGCGAGCACCGAACGGATGGAGGCGGGCGACAGGTTCACCGTGCCGGCCAGTGACTTGGAACCGATGGGCTGTCCGCGCTCGAGGTAAGCCTCGACCACCAGGCCGAAGATCGCCCGCATGCGATCGGTCAGTTCGGTGATCGGCAGCGACATGCGGCTTTATCTAGGATTGCCCGGCGACAGGGTCTAGGGAGCCCGCGATCAGCGACAAAGGAGTGATTATGCGCCCGAGCGGCCGCACCCCCGACCAGATGCGCGAACTGAGGTTCGAACCCGGCTTTACCAAGCATGCCGAAGGAAGCTGCCTCGTCAGCTTCGGCGAGACCCGGGTGCTGGTCACCGCTTCGGTGGAGGAGAAGGTCCCGCCGTTCCTGCGCGGCAAGGGCCAGGGTTGGGTGACGGCCGAATATGGCATGCTGCCCCGCGCCACCCACACCCGCGGCGCGCGCGAGGCCGCCAAGGGCAAGCAGTCGGGGCGGACCCAGGAGATCCAGCGGTTGATCGGCCGCTCGCTGCGGGCGGTGACCGACCTGAAGACGCTCGGCGAACGGCAGATCGTGCTCGATTGCGACGTGATCCAGGCCGATGGCGGAACGCGCACGGCCGCCATCTCCGGGGCGTGGGTGGCGCTTCGGCTGGCGGTGAATGGGTTCATGGGCCAGCTGTCGTCCGATCCGATCCGCACCCAAGTCGCGGCGGTCAGCTGCGGCATCCACGCCGGCACGCCGGTGCTCGACCTCGATTACCTCGAGGATTCGACCGCGGGCAGCGACGGCAATTTCGTCCTCACCGCCGATAGCGCGATCGTCGAAGCGCAGCTGACGGCGGAGGGCGAGACGTTCGACGAAGAGGGCCTGCTGCGCTTGTTGCGGCTGGCTCGGATCGGCTGCGGCGAGATCTTTGAGGCGCAGCTGAAGGCAGTCGGGCGGTGAAGGCGATCGGGCCCAAGCTGGTCATCGCCACCCACAATGACGGCAAGCTGCGGGAGATTCGCGAGCTGCTGCAGCCGTTCGGGATCGATTGCGTCGGAGCGGCCGAACTGGACCTGCCCGAGCCGGAGGAGACCGGCGTCACCTTTGTCGACAATGCCGAATTGAAGGCGCGGGCGGCGGCAGACCTCACGGGTTTGCCGGCCCTGTCGGACGATAGCGGCCTCAGCGTCGATGCGCTGGGTGGCGAGCCCGGCATCCATTCGGCCCGCTGGGCCGAGGACGAGCACGGCCGGCGCGACTTCGACCGGGCGATGGCGCGGGTCCACGAGGCGATGGCGGCGGCCGGGCCGGAAGCGGGCCGCAACGCGCATTTCACCTGTGTGCTGTCAATGGCCTGGCCGGATGGCACGGCCGAGAGTTTCGAAGGCAAGGTCCACGGGACCCTGGTGTGGCCGCCGCGCGGACCCAACGGGTTCGGCTACGACGCGATGTTCCTGCCGGTGGGCGGCGAGCAGACCTTTGGCGAGATGGAGCCCGCGGCCAAGCATGCAATCAGCCACCGGGCGAAGGCGTTCGCCAGGCTAGTCGCGGCCCTGGGCTAGCTTCACGTCGCCGCGCGCCGGAATCAGAGCCACCCCGTCCATATTGCCGGTCGGAGCGTAGCGGCACACGAAGTAATCGGTGTCGGCGTTCGAGACCATCGCGCAGCCGACCTCCGTGGTGGAAGGCCAGACCATCTGCGTGTAGTGGGCGACCTGTTCCCACTGGCCCGTGGTGCTCACGTTGGGGAAGACGCCCGAGCGAAACTGCTGGCGCTCGTCGATCATCTGGCCGAGCATGATGTCGTAGGAAAAGGCGCCGCGGGTTCCGCGCCACAGGTTCTCGCCCATCTTGGCCCGGCGGCCGGGCGTCGGATCGTGCCGGAACACTCCGCTCTGCGCCATCTTGAGCGCATAGCCGCGCGCTTCGGTAGCCAGCCACTCGTTCCAGACCACGGGCCCGACTCCGAACTCGCGACGGGTCGCATTGTGCAACGCCAGCGCCGTAGACCGCAGCAGCCCGTCGCTGCGGGTAGCCGCCGACGGCCAATTGGGATTGGGCCGCGCCGGCGGGATCGGAGTGACCACCGAGGCTGTGCATGGCGCGGCAAGCAGGACAAGGCTAAGTGCGGCTCGGATCATGATCACGGACACTGCCGCCGCAACCGTTAAGAAATCGTCGCCGGTCGAGCCGCTGGCGCTCTACGTCCACTGGCCGTTTTGCGTCAGCAAATGCCCGTATTGCGACTTCAACAGCCATGTTCGCCAGCGGGTGGACCAGCAGGCCTGGCGCAGCGCGCTCCTCGCCGACCTGGCGCATGAAGCCCGGCTGTTGCCGGGCCGGCAATTGACCAGCATATTCTTCGGTGGGGGAACGCCGTCACTGATGGAGCCGGCCACGGCGGCGGCGGTGATCGACGCGGCGGCGGGCCATTGGGAGGTAGCCGGCGACCTGGAGATCACGCTGGAGGCAAATCCGAGCTCGGTCGAAGCGGCGCAGTTCGCTGACCTGGCCCTGGCCGGCGTGAACCGGGTGAGTTTGGGCGTCCAGTCCCTCGACGATGAGGCTCTTCGCTTTCTGGGGCGGGCGCATGGGGTCGATGAGGCCCTGGGCGCGCTCGATACGGCACAGCGGAACTTCGGGCGGGTCAGTTTTGACCTCATCTACGCTCTGCCGGGACAAAGCGAGGCGGACTGGTCGGCCATGCTGGCACGCGCGCTGGGGTTCGGAACCGGGCACCTGTCGCTCTACCAACTGACCGTCGAGCCCGGCACGCGCTTCGCCGCGCTGCAGGCGGCCGGCAAGTTCCAGCCGCTGGACGTCGATGCGGCCGCGGACCTATTCGAGCTCACCGCCGCCATCACGGAAGCGGCGGGCCTGCCGGCGTACGAGATCAGCAATCACGCGCGGCGGGGCCAGGAAAGCCGGCACAATCTTACGTACTGGCGACACGGCGACTACGCCGGGATCGGGCCGGGCGCACACGGACGACGAAGTGGCATGCGGACCGTCCGGCATCGCAAACCGGAGAACTTTCTTGCGGGAGTGGGCCGGAATGCGCACGGGATGGTCGAGGAAGAGCCGCTTTCGCCCGAGGAGCGCGCGCACGAGGCGCTGGTCATGGGCCTGCGGTTGGGCGAGGGCATCGATCCTGCGGCGTTGGCGAAACGGCTGGGCCGCCCTCTCATCGACGAAGTGGCGGTTGGCCGATTGAAAGCGCTTGGCTTGGTTGAGCGCTCAACCGATCGGCTGCGGGTCCTGCCTGCCGGCCGCTTGCTGCTCGACCGCGTACTGGCGGAGATCGCCGCTTAGTCGCCGATCTGCCCAGGAGGCGGCGGGCGATCTTGCGGGAGCTGGGGAGAGAGTGGCATCAGCGAGCAACCTCATGGATGATCCGCTTTCCCCTGGTTTGTATATCGTGGCGACGCCGATCGGCAATCTGGGCGACCTGACGGTTCGGGCGGCCGACGTGCTGCGTCGCGCGAACCTGATCCTGGCCGAGGACAAGAGGGTCACGGCCAAGCTGCTCGCCCATGTCGGCGCAACCGCCCGGATGCAGGTCTATCATGATCATTCGAGCGAGTCGGACCGCGATCGGGTGCTGGCCCGGCTGGGCGGCGAGGCCGTGGCGCTGGTCAGCGATGCGGGCACGCCGCTGATTTCGGATCCGGGATATAAATTGGTGCGGGCGGCGCGGGCGGCGGGGCTGGCGGTGCATACGTTGCCGGGGCCGTCGGCCGCAATCGCGGCGCTGACCCTGGCGGGGTTGCCGACCGACCGGTTCCTGTTTGCGGGCTTTCTCCCCGCCAAGGCCAAGGCACGGGCCGATGCGGTGACGGAACTCGGCGGCGTGCAAGCGACCCTCGTCCTGTACGAGAGTGGCCCGCGGCTGGGCGACACGCTGGAGGCACTGCGCGATGGCCTGGGGCCTCGCGAGGCTGCGGTGGTGCGGGAGATCAGCAAGCTGCACGAAGAGTGCGTCACCGGCACGCTTGGCGAACTGGCTGAGCGCTACCGCGAGACGCCGCCGAGAGGTGAGATCGTGATCGTGGTCGGGCCGCCAGGGGAGGCCGAGCCGGCCAGCGCCGACGATCTCGACGGCGCGCTACAGGCGGCGATGGCAAGCGAGACCCCGTCCCGCGCCGCTGCGCTGGTGGCCGAGCAGCTCGGGGTGCCGCGCAAGCGTGCCTACGCCCGGGCGCTGGAGCTGTCCCGCTGAACCGCCGTGCGGAGGCCGAGCGAAGCGGGCGACGGGCGGAGACGATCGCTGCCTGGTGGCTGCGGCTGCATGGCTGGCGCATCCTGGCGCGGCGCGCCCGGGTGCCCGGCGGCGAGGTCGACCTGGTGGCACGGCGCGGAGGGACGCTGGCGTTCGTGGAGGTGAAGGCGCGGGCAAGCGAACGCGCCGCCGGCCTGGCGCTCGATCGCAATCGCCTGCGCCGCGTAGCGGTGGCGGCCGAGCGCTTGGCGCCGCGGTATGGCGGAGGCTGCGACGTGATCCGGATCGATGCGGTGTACGTCGTGCCCAGGCGGCTGCCGCGGCACGTGCCAGACGTTTGGAGCGGGTGACAAGGGCGACAAGCTCCCCTAGGCGCGTCGCCATGCCCCTGACCGTAGCAGTACAGATGGACCCGCTGGAGAGCATCGCCATTGCCGGCGATTCGACCTTTGCGCTGATGCTTGAAGCGCAGGCGCGCGGGCACCGGATCTTCCACTATCTCGCAGACGGGCTGACTTACGAAGATGGTCGCGTGCGGGCGATGGCGCGCGCGGTTGAGGTTCGGCCGGTCGAAAGCGACCATTTCACCGCGGCCGCCGCCGTTCCGCTCGATCTGGCGGACGAGGTCGACGTCGTGCTGATGCGGCAGGACCCGCCGTTCGACATCGCTTACATCACGGCCGCTCACCTGCTGGAGCGGCTGCGCGAACGGACGTTGGTGATCAACGACCCCCGCTCGGTGCGCGACGCGCCCGAAAAGCTGTTTGTGCTCGATTTCGCCCGGTTCATGCCGCCCACAATGATCACCCGCAGCCTCGACGAGCTGATCGCCTTTCACCTCCGCCATGGCGAGATCGTGATGAAGCCGCTGCACGGCAATGCCGGCGCGGCTGTGTTCCGGATCGGAAACGATGGGGCCAATCTGCGGGCCTTGGCCGAGTTGTTCGGCGAAGTGTGGAAGGAACCCTATATCGCGCAGGCGTTTCTTCCCGCCGTGAGTGAAGGCGACAAGCGCATCATCCTGGTCGACGGCGAACCGATCGGCGCCATCAACCGGGTTCCGGGCAAGGGTGAGATCCGCTCCAACCTCGCGGCGGGCGGCACCGCGGCCAAGACGGCGCTGACGCCACGTGAGCGCGAGATCTGCGATGCGCTCGCGCCTGAGCTGAAAGCGCGCGGGCTGCTGTTCGTGGGGATTGATGTGATCGGTGGCCATCTGACGGAGATCAATGTCACTTCGCCGACGGGGCTCGTTGCCCTTGACCAGTTCAACGGCATCAACAGTGCCGGCCTGATCTGGGACGCCATTGAACGCAAGCTGGCGGCCTGAGCCATGTCCGACTGGGTCATCCGCCTGATCGAGGACGCCGGCTATCTTGGTGTCGGTTTCCTGATGTTCCTGGAAACCGTGTTTCCACCGATTCCGTCCGAAGTGATCATGTCCGTCGCCGGGGTAAGCGCAGCCAAGGGCCAGATGTCGCTCGGCTGGGCGATCGTCGCCGGAACGGCTGGCGCCATGCTTGGCAACATCTTCTGGTATCTGGTCGCCCGGGCGCTCGGAATCATTCGACTGCGGCCGTTCATCGACCGGCACGGACGCTGGCTGACCCTGAACTGGCGGGAGGTCGAGCGGGCGGAGGGCTGGTTCCGCCGCTTCGGGACGTTCTTCGTCTTCCTGGGCCGCATGCTGCCGACGGTGCGCAGCCTGGTGTCGGTCCCGGCCGGACTGCTGAAGATGCGCTTTCGGACGTTCTTCTTCTTCTCCACCATCGGCACGGCCGGCTGGACCGCGGCCATCGCGGTCGCCGGCTTTAAGCTGCGCGAGCGGTTCGCGGAGGTGGACCAATGGCTGGGGCCGATCAGCAACGCCATCCTGGCAACGTTGGTGCTGGGCTATCTGTGGCGGCTGATCACCTACAAGGAGCCGCGGCAGAGCTAGGCCCGTGGGTGGGCATGGCGGTAGACGTCGAGCAGGTGGGCGGCGTCGACCCCCGTGTAGATCTGCGTCGACGACAGGCTGGCGTGACCCAGCAGTTCCTGGAGCGAGCGAAGGTCGGCGCCGCGAGCGAGCAGATGGGTCGCGAAGCTGTGCCGCAGCGCGTGCGGCGTCAGGGTGTCGGGAAGACCGAGGCGGCGGCGCGCGCCCTGCACCACGCGGCGGACCAAGTCCGGGTTCAGCGGGCCGCCCCGCACGCCGACGAACAGCGGCGTGTTGCCTTTCAACGGCCACGGACATTCGCGCACGTAGGCCTCGATCGCTTCGCGGGCGGCGGGCACCAGCGGCACCACCCGCGGCTTGTTGCGCTTGCCCACCACCCGGAGCGTGGTCCCGAGCGGCAGGGTGCGAGCGGTGAGGGACAGCGCCTCCGCCATCCGCAGGCCGGCGCCGTAGAGCAACAGCAGGATGGCGAGGTCGCGAGCACCAACCCACGGCTGGAGGGCCGCGTCGCCGGCGTCCTCGGCAAGTGCCATGGCATCGGCCGGAGAGGCCGGACGCGGAAGCGTGCGCGGCCGGCGGGGAGCGCGCGTGCGCGGAAGTTGCGGTTGTTCGCCACTGTCCTCGGCCGCGAACTTGAGAAAGGCGCGGACCGCCGATAGCTCGCGGGCCGCGGAGGCGGCGCCAAGTCCCTCCCCGCGGCGCTTGGCGAGGAAGCCGCGCAGATCGGTCGGCTGAACGGTGAGCAGGGCGTAGCGACCAATCTGCTCGCCGCGATGCTCGTTCATGAAGTGGAGAAAACGGTGGGCAGTCGCAACATAGGCGCGCACGGTGTGCGCGCTGCGACGGCGGTCGTGGGCGAGGTGCGACCCGAAACGGGCGGCAAGGTCGGCTAGGCTTGGCTGGTCCACCGCCCGATCATAGCCGACAGGCTCCGCCCGAGAAACATCAGCAATTCAGAGCCGTGGCGCCCGTCGAGCGGCTGCTCGGTACGCTGGCCCAACGCAATCAGGCCGGCCGGTGCATCGCCTTCCAGGCGGATCAGCGCCTCGGCCCGGATGAGGTCGCAGGCCGGGCCGAACAGGGGATGGCCGCGATCAACCGTGCGGAGGACCACGGCCTCCACCTGGTCGACGGAGCGGCGGAGCATGGCAGGATCGACCAATTGGACGCCGCCCGTGTCGACTCGGAAGCCGCGGTCGCCGACGATCAGGGCCACGGCCACGGCATCGATGCCGAGAATCAACGGCCATTCCTGGGTGACCACGTGCAGCAGCGCGTCAAAGCTATCGGCTTCCATCGCCGCAAGCACGGCCGAGTGGATCGACGACACCGCCCCCGAATGGCCCCGGGCGAAGGCGATCAGGTCCTGGTTGGCTTCCTCAACCGCCGCCACTCGGGCCCGGAGCCGGGCCAGCGCATGGTTCTCGAAGGGAATCACCCGTGCCATGGCCGCAGGATGTCGCAGCCATGGGTTAATTTCCAGTGGCCTGTCAGGCGATGGTCTGGCCCGACGACTCCCAATCCTTGAGGAAGCTGGCGATGCCGAGGTCGGTCAGCGGGTGCTTGAACAGCTGGTTGATGACCTTGGCGGGTGCCGTCATGACGTCGGCACCGAGCTTGGCCGCATCCACCACGTGCATCGGAGAACGGACGCTCGCCACCAGGATCTGCGTGGAGAAGTCGTAATTGTCATAGATCAGGCGGATGTCGGCGATCAGCTCCATGCCGTTGAAACCGACGTCGTCATGCCGGCCGACGAAGGGTGAAATGAAGGTCGCGCCGGCCTTGGCCGCGAGCAGCGCCTGGGCGGCCGAGAAGCACAGCGTGACGTTGACCATGGTGCCGTCGCTCGTCAGCTGCCGGCAGACTTTGAGCCCGTCGGGGGTCAGCGGGACCTTGATCGCGATATTGTCGGCAATCTTCCGCAGCACCTCGGCTTCGCGCATCATCTCGGCATAGTCGAGTGCAACGACTTCGGCGCTGACCGGGCCGGGAACGACCGAAGCGATTTCCGTCACCGTTTCGACGAAGTCGCGGCCGGCCTTGTGGATCAGGCTGGGATTGGTCGTAACCCCGTCGAGCAGGCCGGATTCGGCCAGATCGCAGATTTCGCTGATGTCGGCGGTGTCGGCGAAGAACTTCATGGTCGGCTGCGCTCCGATGGGAAATGTTGCATGGCGCTTAGCGGCCCGTCACAAGAGCGTCCATGACCGAGCACCTCCTTGTTGAACGCCAGGGCGAGCGCCTGCGGGTCCTGATGAACCGGCCCGAGCGGCGCAACGCGATCACCGTCGCCATGTACGCTGCACTGGCAGATGCGATCGAGCAGGCGGCGGAAGACCCGTCGGTGCGCGTCATCACCTTGGAAGGCAGCGGACAGGATTTCACCGCCGGCAATGATCTGGCGGACTTCATGCAGGAGCTGCCGCAGGACGGCCAGACCGACATTCCGGTTTGGCGCTTGCTGCGGGCGCTGGCGCGCAACATGGTGCCGCTGGTCGCGGCGGTGCACGGCAACGCGGTGGGGATTGGTACCACTCTGCTGTTCCATTGCGACCTGGTGATCGCAGAGGAAGGCACCCGCTTCCGGATGCCGTTCACGGACTTGGGACTGGTGCCGGAAGCGGCGAGTTCGCTGCTGTTGCCGCAAATGGCCGGTCGGCGCGTGGCGGCGCGTCACCTGCTGCTGGGCGAGCCGTTCGGGGTGGAAGAAGCGGAACGATATGGACTTGTTAGTCACCGCGCTCAGGCAGGGACGCTAGCCGACCGCCTCGAAGATGTGGTCGGAGCGCTGCTTGCCAAGCCGCCGGAAGCCATGCGGCTTACCCAAAGGCTGCTGCGCGGTGCCGAACACGATGCCGTGCTGGAGCGCATGGAGCTGGAGAACGGTCACTTCTCCGAACGTCTGACGTCCGACGAGGTCAAAGGCAAGATCATGAGCTTCTTCGCTGCACGCGGCGCGAAGGGCTAATCAGAAGCTGAGGTAAACGCGCTTGGAGCGCGGCATAGTGATCTCCGAGCCGTTGAAGAAGAGGAAGTTGGGCGTAACCTTGTAGGTCACGTTGAGGTCCATGTAGCGTCCGATGATGACGGTCTGGACCTTGCCCTTGCTGTCAGTCGTCTCTTTGGTGACATCCACGACTGTCGGTTCGGCGATGGTGTAGCTGCCGAGGAAGTCGCCGAATATGTTGTCATTTATACGCTGCTTGATGGTAGCCGTGGACGGTGTCGGAAAAAGGGTCGCCATTCGCGCGCCTTCGCCCAGGCCGTTCTGAATTCCGGAATCCGCTGCCATCACCATGCCGAATTGGGAGATGCCCCAGATGAACATGATCAGGATCGGCAGGGCAAAGGCGAGTTCGACAACCGCAGCGCCGTCTTCGTTCCTTTGCAAACGGCTGGTCAGAAGCTTCCGCATGGTCATTGCGTCCGCACCGAGGTGGCCCCCTGGATTGTATAAGATCCGTCGGCGTTCGTCCCCGCCCAGCGGAAGTCAAAAACGGGATTGAAGGTCTTATTGATCTTGACGGTCAAGTAACGCCGGAAGACCTGCCCGCTGGGACAGGTAATATTATCATAGCTGACCTGCCTGACGCCATTGCACTCGAGCCAGAAGTCCACGGTGGGATTGCTGCTCGTCTCAGGCACACCGGCCGCAAAGGCGGCCTCCGTCTTGAGCGCCGCGGCCGAGTCCTTGTCTGCCTGTCCGTTCATCACTTTCTCGATCGAGCGCTGCGCGGATTGTTCGAGCTGCAGCTTCATGGAGTAGCCACGAGCGATGTCGATCATGCCGAGCAGCAGCACGAAGACGAGGGGAATCGCTAGGCCGAGCTCAAGCACGGCAGTGCCGTCGTCCTGGTGCCGTAGCGATTCAATGTGAGAACGGACGCTCATCACGCCACCAACCGGACGTGCCGGCCCTGGAAATTATCGTAATTGTACTTAGTGCAGGTATTGCCGAGCTCCGAGTTTCCGCTGAAGACTACCCGCCTGGCGACGAGCCGTACACAATTAAACTTGACGCCCGTGTTGCCGGTATACTGCACTTCTTGGCTCGGGAAGTAGAAAGCGCCCTCGTAGGTGCTGCTGCTGTTCCCGTTGATGTTGTTGCCGTTGGAGTTCGTGGCTCGGCGGTCTTGGTAGAACAGCACACTGTTGTATGTACCGCTGTCAGGTGCCGATAAATTAACGGTCGCCCCCCCGTTGATCTTTATCTGTGGGATCGAATTGGCGTTGCTGTTGGTCAGGATGAACGTGCAGCCGGAGCAGCTCAGCTTAGCTTGGCTGCCCACGTTGAAGTCGCTGGTCACGTAATACGTGCCAGGTCTCAGCGTCATATTTCCTTGCACATCGAACTGAGTGACGCACTGAGTGGTTGGTACTGCGACGTCATCGCTGGGGTATGTGGTCGTGACGCCCGGCTTGTCGGTGATCTTGCCATTGCACGGGCTGGGTATCACCGGATCGGGTAGTGTTAGAAATGGATCTGGCTGAGCCAAGGTGAACGGCAGCAGAGTAGTGCCCGGCGCCCAATTACTGCTGGTGTTGAGCCCACCGACGGCTCCGATCGGGGTAGCTCTGACGGACGATGAGCCAAACGCGATGGCGGCGTTCAAGGAAGTCGAATTGGTGATCATGCCGCAACCCAGGTCGACTTTCGTGCTGCCGCCGGCCGAGATGCCAGTCGTCGACGTGGATTCGAGGCTGACCACGCAATAGTCCCCTGCGCCGACGCCGGCGGCCGTTGCACTGGCCGTGATGGTCGGGGTCGTCGAGAACATGGACGAGAATGGCAGGACTTGCTTCATCTGAAGCGTCACCATGACCGCACCCGTCGAGCCAGCCGGGACCCCGGTGGTGGGAGCGGCATTGATCTCGGGGGCATTCAGCAAAGCGTAGCCAGTGCGATTGCTTTGCGGACCGCCACTGGTGCCGGTGCCATAACCCAGGTCGTAGTTAACTGCCGTGGAGACATCCTGCCCGGCCATCTTGGCGTAGACTCCGGCAATCGCCGCTGAGTCGGCCGCCTTCTGCAGCTGACGCTTCCACAGCGCCCACTGGATGGTGTCGGTCGCAAGGCCGGCCGAGCCAAGCAGCAGCGGCATGGCAGCCGCGGTGAGGATCAGGGTGTTGCCGCGTTCGTTGCGCCGCAACCTCTTCAGAAAGCCCATCATCTGGAAACTCGCTCCCCTTGCTGTTCGCGGTTCCACGCGCCTTGACGCAGCAGCTAGCCGCAACAGGGTGAGTAAAGTGCTGAAGGGAATGGTTAACGAGGTTGCAGCCGAGTTCCAGCTGGGCCTTGAAGCGCGGGTGTATGGTTTCTACACTACACTTCATTGCCTTGCGTCGGGCTCGGAGCTCTGGCCATGCTGAGGCAAGCATCCGACGAGGAACAATAGGAATGGCGACCACCGCGACCCAAGGCACCGAGAGCAAGTTGAAGCTTGATCCGCCCGAAGTGCTGCAGCCGGTTGTGCCGCAACAGGCCGCGGGGCTGGTGCCGCTGAAGGACGGCGAGCAGAGCCAGCTTGAGAGCAAGGTCGACCAGTTCGTCGGCGAGCTGGTCGCGCTGGACGCGAACAGCCCTGACTTCGGCCGGAAGGTCGATCAGCTGACGGCCATGGGCCGCAAGGAGATTGCGGAAGCCGCGGGTGCGTCCAACCGGTTTCTCGATCGCCCGGTCAAGGCGATCGACAGCGACAGCGGCATCGGCGCGGACCTGACGGAGCTGCGGCGCACGGTGGAGGCGCTCGACCCCAAGCGGAACGGGGCGATGAACCCCGGGCGCAAGCTGTTCGGGTTGATCCCGTTCGGCAACAAGATCGGCAACTACTTCCGGCAGTACCAGAGCAGCCAGACCCACATCGCGCAGGTTCTCGCCCGGCTGCAGTCCGGCAAGGACGAGCTGCTGATGGACAATGCGGCGATCGACACGGAGCGTGCCAACCTGTGGAAGACGATGCACCGGCTGGAGCAGATGATCCACATCTCCAAGGCGCTGGACGCCAAGCTGGAGGAGAAGGCGAACGAGTTGGACGCGACGGAGCCGGCCAAGGCCAAGGCCATCCGTGAAACCGCGCTGTTCTATACGCGCCAGCGGACGACCGACCTGCTGACGCAGATGGCGGTGACCGTGCAGGGCTACCTGGCGCTGGACCTCGTCAAGAAGAACAACGTCGAGCTGGTGAAGGGCGTCGATCGGGCGTCGACCACCACCGTATCGGCGTTGCGGACGGCGGTGACGGTCGCCCAGGCGCTGACCAACCAGCGGCTGGTGCTGGAGCAGATTGGCGCGCTGAACACGACCACCGCGAACATGATCGACTCAACCGGGTCGATGCTGAAGACGCAGTCGGCGGCGATCCATGAGCAGGCGGCGAGTTCGACCATTCCGCTGGAAACGCTGCAGCGGGCCTTCCAGAATATCTACGACACCATGGACTCGATTGACGCGTTCAAATTGAAGGCGCTCGAGAACATGAAGCAGACGGTGAATACGCTTGGCAACGAGGTGGAGAAGTCGCGCGGTTATATCGCGCGGGCCGAGGGAGCGCAGCAAAGCCGGCTGGAAGGCCCCTCGCCGCTGTCGCCGCTGGAGATTCAGTGAGCGAGGTCGACGACAAGGTCGGCAGAGCCCTCGCCCGGTTCGACCGGGTGATGGCGGTGGTCGACGAAAAAGGCGGTCCGGTCGCCACCCAGGCCCGGCGCGAGCGGCAGCGGAAGATGCGGCAGTATAGCCGCGCACTCACGCGGGCCGCACTGGTGGTCCTGGTGGTCAGCGTCCTGACCATTTTGATCGGACTGTTCGTGCCGGTCGGCATGTTCGGCTTCCTGGCGGCGGTGGCGCTGGCGGGGGGCATCGCGGCAATGATGTTCTTTCACGATGTTGCGCAGGTCGCGAGCGCGTCCAGCGTGCCCAAGGACGCGCCGAACGGGGAAATGGTGCAGCGGTTCGACAGCTACCTTTACCAGAGCCGCCGCGCCCTGCCCGCCCCGGCGCAGACGGTGGTGGACGGGATCAGCCAGCAGCTGGGGACCCTCAAGCAGACGCTGGAGCGGGTCGATGCGCTCGACCCCGACGCACAGGACGCGCGACGGCTGATGAGCGTCCATCTGCCCGGCCTGATCGAGCGCTACGCCAACGTGCCGACGGCCTATCGGCGCGAGGCAGATGCCGAGGGTAAGACGGTCGACCAGCGGTTGATCGAGGGGCTGGACGCCAGCCGCTCGGCCCTGACAGACCTCAGCGAGCGCCTGGCCAAGCGCGACCTGGACGCGTTCCAGACGCAGGGCCGCTTTATGCGCTCCAAGTACGGCGAGGCGGACGGGCCGGAGTGACGCGACCGAGCAAGTTGCCCGAAAGGTGACCAAGGGGCCGCCTACGCGGGTCCGATCGAGTCAACTTAGGCGCGATTGAGACCGCTTGGGTCGAGCGGGCCGGTACCAGGGACCGCAGAGAAGGGGCTTTTCACAGGAGAAAGAGCCGCAGCGTGCTGCTTGCGAGGGTGGAGCAGGTTGGATCCTACTCTGCAAGCCTTTCGATCTCGGCGAGGATTTCGTCCGTATGCTGGCCGAGCCGGGGTGGCGGGCGGTCCGAACCGGCGCGTTCGCCATCGAGGCACAGCGGCGAGCCGACCAGGCGAAAGCGGTCGATATCGCGGAGCAGCTGGCGGTGGACGGCCTGCGGGTCGCTCAGCGCCTGGCTGATCGCGTTGATCGGCCCGGCCGGGATGCCCGCGGCGTCGAGTTCGGCGGTCCAGGCCGCCGCAGTGCGCTGGCGAAGGGCGGCTTCGATCAGCGGGATGAGCTGGTCGCGATTGGCGACCCGGGCGGCGTTGCTGGCGAAGCGCTCGTCGCCGGCCCACTCCGAAGCGCCGAGGATGGCTGCAAGGCGGGCGAACTGGCGGTCGTTGCCGATGGCGATGATCAGCGGTTTGTCGGCAGTCTGGAAGGGCTGATACGGCACCAGGTTCGGGTGGCCGGCGCCGGTGCGGCCGGGGTCGGTGCCGCCGACGAGGTAATTGCTGGCCTGGTTGGCGAGCACGGCCAGGCTGACGTCGAACAGGGCGCTGTCGATGGTCGCCCCCTCCCCTGTCAGGCCGCGGCGGACCAGGGCGGCGAGGATGGCGTTGGCCGTGTACATGCCGGTGAACAGGTCAACGACCGCCACCCCGACCCGCATCGGGCCGCCACCCGGCTCGCCATCGGGCAGGCCGGTGATGCTCATCAGGCCGCTCAGGCCCTGGATGATGTAGTCGTAGCCGGCCCGGTCGGCATAGGGGCCGTCCTGGCCGAAGCCGGTGATGCTGGCATAGACCAGGCGCGGGTTGCGGTCCCGCAGGGTGGCTGCGTCGAGGCCGAACTTGGCCAGGCCGCCCACCTTGAAGTTCTCGACCACGACGTCGCACTTGTCGGCCAGGCGGCGGACTCGGGTAGCGCCGTCGGGCTGGCTGAAGTCGATGGCGGCGGAGCGCTTGCCGCGGTTGCAGCTGAGGAAATAAGCGGCGACCCGTTCGTCACCCTCCCCGTGCCAGGGCGGACCCCAGTGGCGGGTGTCGTCGCCGACGCCGGGCCGTTCGATCTTGATGACATCGGCGCCGAGGTCGGCCAGCAGCTGGGTGCACCACGGGCCGGCAAGGACGCGGGAAAGGTCGAGGACGCGAATGCCTTGAAGCGGTCTGGTCATGGGTTGCGCTTAGCGCATCGGTGGGCGCCCTTCGACTGCGCGATGTGCGCTTCGCTCGGACGAGCGACCGAAGCTTCCGGCCGCCGTTTCAGCGCATCAGCACCAGTTCTTCGGCCATGGTCGGATGAAGCGCGACCGTGGCGTCGAAGTCGGCCTTTTTCAGGCGCGCCTTCACGGCGACTGCGGCGCCCTGCATGATTTCCGGTGCGTCGGGGCCGATCAGGTGGACGCCGACCACTTCGTCGGACCCGTCGTCGACCACCAGCTTGTAGAGCGAGCGCTCGTTGCGGCCGGCCAGCACGTTCTTCATCGCGCGGAAGTCGGACGTGTAGGTGCGAACCACGCCAAGCTTGTTCTTGGCCTGGCTCTCGGTCAGGCCGACGGCCGCGATCGGCGGGTGGGAGAAGACGCTGGACGGCACGCAGCCGTAGTCGACCCGCGCGCGCTTGCCGCCGAACTGGGTGTCGGCGAACGCCTGGCCTTCGCGGATGGCGACGGGGGTGAGCTGGATCCGATCGGTGACGTCGCCGACGGCGAAGATGGACGGAACGGTTGAGCGATAGTCCGCATCGACCTTGATCGCGCCCCGCTCGGTCAGCTCGACGCCGGCCTCCCCGAGCCCGAGCTCATCGGTGTTGGGCAGCCGGCCGATGGCGAACAGCACGGCATCGGCCTCGATGTCGTCGCAGCCCTTCATCCGGCAGACCAGCATCCCGTCATCGCGCTTCTCGATGGCGGAGAAGCCCGAGTTGAAGCGCATGTCGATGCCCTTGGCGACACTGATCTTCACCAGCCGGTCGACGATCTGCTCGTCGTAGCCGCGCAGAATGGTGTCCGAGCGGTTGACCAGGGTCACGTGCGCACCGAACCCGTGAAAGATGCCGGCGAATTCATTGGCGATGTAGCCGCCGCCAGCGATCACGATCCGCCGCGGCATGGTCTCGAGCTGGAAGACCTCGTTGGAGGTGATGGCGTGCTCGATGCCGGGAACCTCCGGCAGTGCGGCGCGGGCCCCGACCGCGATCAGGATCTTGCCCGCGGTGACCGTGCGGCCGCTGCTCAGGCGGAGTTCGGTGGGACCGGTGAGGACCGCCCGCTCCTTGAAGATGGTAACCTGGTGGTTACCGAGGGTTTCGCCATAGAGCCCCTCCAGCCGGGACACTTCGCCCAGCACATTGTCGCGCAGCACGGCCCAATCGAAGCGCTTCTCCGGCACGTCCCAGCCGAACATGGCGGCATCGTCCAGGTCCTCGGCGAAGTGGGCGCCGTAGACCAGCAGCTTCTTGGGCACGCAGCCGCGGATGACGCAGGTGCCGCCGATCCGATGCTCCTCCGCCACCGCGACGCGCGCGCCATAGCCGCCGGCGATCCGGGCGGCGCGAACGCCCCCCGACCCGGCGCCGACGATGAACAGGTCGAAGTCGAACTCGCTCACAGGCCGGCCTTTTCGATCAGGGCGCGCGTGGACGGGTCGAAGCCGTCACGCTGTGCCGGATCATCGATGGCCCGGGCGATGGTCTTGCCAAGTTCAACGCCGAACTGGTCGAACGGGTTGATGCCGAGCAGAACCGCTTCGGCAAAGATGCGGTGCTCGTAGAAGGCGATCAGCGCGCCCAGCGTGCGCGGGTCGAGGGTATCGAGCAGGATGGTCGCCGACGGGCGATTGCCGGGGTAGCGGCGATGCGGATCATCGCTGTCCTTGCCGGTCATCAACGCGGCACCCTGGGCGAAGGCGTTCAGCAGCAGCTCGCGGTGATGCAGCGGATCCTGGTCGTCGTCGCTCTCGGCCACCGCCACGAACTCAACGGGAACCAGGTGCGTGCCCTGGTGCAGGAGCTGGAACACGGCATGCTGTGCGTCGGTGCCGGTGCCACCCCAGATGATGGCCGAGCTGGGTTCCTGGAGGGCGCTGCCGTCGACCCGGACCGACTTGCCATTCGACTCCATGATCAGCTGCTGGAGATACGGGATCAGCAGGCGCAGCCGCTCGTCGTAGGAGAAAACGGCTCTCGTCTGTGCTCCGAAGCGCTCGGCGTAGAGGCGGTCACCGATGGCCGCCATCAGCGCGACATTGTGTTCGGGTGGGCTGGTCCGGACATGGTCGTCCATCGCCGCCGCACCTTCGAGCAGCTCGTCAAAGGCGGAGACGCCGAGCGCCAGGGCAGCCGGAAAGCCGATGGCGGACCACAGCGAATAGCGGCCACCGACGCTTTCGGCGAACGGCAGCACGCGGGTCTCGTCAATGCCGAACTCGACGGCCCGGTCCGGAGCCGCCGTGAGGGCGACCAGCCGGCCGAAGGGATCGTCGACGCCATTCTCCTGCAGCCAGCCCAGCGCTGCCTCGGCGTTGCGCAGGGTCTCGGCCGTGGTGAAGGTCTTGGACGCGATCGCGATCAGGGTGGTGGCGGGATCGAGTTCCGCCACGCAGGCATCGAACGCCTGGCCGTCGATGTTGGAAAGCACTTCGACCCGGTAGCGGCGCTCCCGCCGGCCAAGGGCATCGACCAGCAGCTGCGGTCCGAGGGCCGAGCCGCCGATGCCGATGTGGAGGACGCCCGTCACGTCGCCGAAGGCCCCTGCCTCGATGGCGTCGACCAGGCCCCGCATGCGCTGGTGCCGGACGGCAGCGAGCGCCACCGAGTCGTCGGAACCGCTGCCGCGCTCGGCCAGGTGCTCGGCGGCGCGGTTCTCGGTCAGGTTGACGACTTCACCAGCGTACAGCCGGTCGAGCGCCTCGCGGTAGGCGGCGAGTTGATCCTCCCGACCAGCGTCGGTGATGAACGCCGAGCCGAGATGGGTCTTGGACCAATCAAAGGTCAGGCCGGACACTTCGACCGTCAGTCGCGACGTGCGATCGGGGTCCTCGGCAAACAAGGTCTGAAGCGAAGGGAGATCGGCCGCGCCGACCCCACTTCCGGCAATGAACAGGGACATGGCCGCTTCATAGACGTGCGGCCGATAAAAGCCACCCCGGGAGAGTTGCCGCAAGGACTTGCTTGACCTGGGGGCACGGAGCCGAACAAAGCGGACCGGTGACAAGAGACAAGAAGCGCGGCGCGCAGGCCGGCGGTAGCGGGTGGCGCGGATTACTGTGGCTGGCGCTGTTCGCGTGGCTGCTGCGGAGCCTAATCGTGGCGCCGTTCAGCATACCATCGGGATCGATGCTGCCCGGGCTCTACGTCGGCGATTACCTGCTCGTCGCCAAATGGCCGTATGGCTACAGTCGGGCGAGCTTCCTGTTCGGCTTTCCGCCGATCAAGGGACGGCTGTTTTCGCATCTTCCCGAGCGCGGCGACGTCGCTGTGTTTCAAGGGCCCACGGGCGACGACGTGATCAAGCGGGTGATCGGCCTGCCCGGCGACACGGTGGCGACGTCGGAGGGTCAGCTGGTGCTGAACGGCCGCCCGGTGACGCGCGCTGCCCTGGGGTCGATCAGCATGCGGCTGTCGCCGAATACCTCCTGCCGGACCGTGCCGCCAGCCGTGCCCGACGTGCGGGCGGGTAGCTGCCACTACCGAGCTTACCGGGAGACGCTTGCCAATGGGCGCGGTTTTGTCGTGCTCGACCAGGTAAACAATCCTGCCGCCGACGACTTCGGACCGGTGACCGTGCCGGCCGGAATGGTGTTCATGATGGGTGACAACCGCGACGACAGCGCTGACAGCCGCTTCCCGCCTTCGCAGGGAGGAATGGGCTTCGTGCCGGTGGAGGCGCTGGTCGGACGGGCGCTGGTCACCTTCTGGTCCACCGACGGGAGCGCGGAATGGCTCAAGCCCTGGACTTGGTTCACGGCTCTCCGGACGGACCGCCTCGGAGACTCGCATTGACCGACGTGGCGACCTGGGTCGAGCGTCGGCTCGGGCACCAGGCTGGCGATCTGAAGCTGTTTGAGCGGGCGCTCACCCACGGCAGCGCGTCACGAAACAGCTACGAGCGGCTGGAGTTTCTCGGGGATCGGGTGCTGGGCCTGGTGGTCGCCCGCTGGCTGTTCGAGCGTTTCCCGGACGAGCCCGAAGGCAAGCTGAGCCGGCGCCTGAATGTGCTGGTCGCGCGCGAGACTTGTGCGCAGATCGGGCGCGATCTTGAGGTGCCGGCGCTGATTCAGCTGGGCAAGCAGGCGCGTGAGGATGGCGCCACCGGCAGCGACAATGTGGTCGGCGACGTGGTCGAGGCGCTGCTTGGCGCCCTGCTCATCGATGCGGGGCTGGACCATGCCGACGCTTTCGTCCGCCGCGCCTGGGCCCCTTATCTCAACAGTCAGAAGCGGGCGCCGCAGCATCCCAAGTCGCAGCTGCAGGAAGTCGCCGCCGAGCGCGGCCTGAAGCCTCCCGCCTACGAGATGCTTGGCCAGTTCGGAGCCCATCACTCGCCGACATTTCGCGTGAAAGTGGCGGTGACGGGCTTTGGTGAAGTTGAAGCGGAGGGATCAAGCAAGCAGGAAGCCGAAACCGCCGCCGCCAAGGCATTGCTGGAGAAGATCTCGTGACCACTCGCTGCGGGCTGGTTGCCGTGCTGGGTGCGCCAAACGCCGGCAAGTCAACGCTCGTCAACGCGCTGGTCGGACAGAAGGTGGCAATCGTCAGCCCCAAGGCGCAGACTACGCGCGCGCGGCTGATGGGAATTGCGATCGAGGGATCGAGCCAAATCCTGCTGGTCGACACGCCCGGCATCTTCGCGCCCCGGCGAAGGCTTGATCGCGCCATGGTCAAGGCGGCCTGGGAAGGTGCCGAACATGCCGACCGTGTGCTGCTGGTGATCGATGCCGCAGCCAAGCTCGGGGCCCGCGTGGAGCAGGTGCTTCAAGGGGTCGAGCAGCGGCCCGAGGCACGGATCCTGGTGCTCAACAAGGTGGACCTGGCCAGGAAGGAAGATCTGCTGCTGCTTGCGGCGACCTTGTCCGAACGCCTGCAACCTGAAGCGGTGTTCATGATCTCCGCCACCGGCGGTGACGGCGTGGACGATCTCAAACGACAGCTTGCGTCGGCGATGCCGGAGGAGCCGTGGCATTATCCGGAAGATCAGCTGTCGGACGCCACGGACCGGATGGTCGCGGCCGAACTCACTCGGGAGCAATTGTACCTGCAGCTGCATGCCGAGCTGCCGTACGCGTCGGCGGTCGAGACCGAAAAGTGGGAAGATCGCAAGGATGGTTCGACCGTGATCCACCAGCAGATCCTGGTGGAGCGTGACAGTCAGAAGGCGATCGTGCTTGGAAAGGGCGGCGCCAAGCTGAAGGCCATCGGCGCCGCCTCGAGAGAGGCGATCGGAGAGCACATCGGCCGCAAGGTTCACCTGTTCCTGCACGTCAAGGTGAACGCTAGGTGGGACGAGGACCGATCGTTCTACCGCGAGATCGGCCTTGACTGGGCGGACTGACCGAGCAGTTCAATCGTCGCCCGCAGAGAACCAACGGCCCCTATGAGTGTTGACACTAATGTCAGCAAAGCACAGGCTGCGGGTATGGGATCAGTGATGTACCGCCACGCGATCGGGATCAAGCCGGACGACATCGACCACATGGGTCACGTCAACAACAGCGTTTACCTGAAGTGGGTTCAGGAAGCGGTCGTACGCTATTGGGAGAAGGTCGCTCCCACGGAGGCGGTGGGCAAGCATCTCTGGGTGGCGTTGAAGCACGATATCGAGTTCCGTCGACCCACCTTTCTGGACGACGTGGTCGTGGCGGACGTGATTGCTGAGCAGGTGCATGGGGCCAAAGCGTTCTTCACGACGGTGATCCGCCGCGGCGAGGACGTGCTTGCCGAGGTGAAGAGCACGTGGTGCTGCCTTGATGCGGTGTCGCAGCGTCCAGCTCGCTTGGCCAAGGACATCGTCAGCCGCTTCCTGCCTCCTGCGGGCGAATGACGGCAGCTGTCCGGGTTGGCATCGGAGGTTGGACGTTTCCTCCGTGGCGTGGAAGCTTCTACCCGCCCGATCTTCCGCAGGCGCGGGAGCTGGAGTATGTCGCGAAGAGCTTTGGCGCGCTCGAGATCAACGCGACCTTTTACGGCCGGCAGAGCCTCACGAGTTGGCAGAAGTGGGCCCAAACGGTGCCGGCCGGTTTTCAGTTCGCGGTGAAAGGCAGCCGTTATTGCGTCAGCCGACCGAAGCTGGCCGAGGCAGGGGACGGGGTCGCGACCTTCCTTGCGCAGGGATTGAGCGTGCTCGGACCCAAGCTTGGGCCGATCCTGTGGATGCTGGCAGCACGCCGGGCCTTTGACCGTGAGGATATGGCGCGTTTTCTGGCGCTGCTCCCCCGCGAGCTCGACGGAACAACGCTGCGGCACGCCATCGAACCGCGCCACGAGAGCTTTCAGGACCAGGCGTTCTTCGATCTTTGTCGAGAGAACAACGTTGCCATCGTGTTTGGCGATGACGACGAGTTCCCCTGCATCGAAGCAAGCACCGCCGATTTCGCTTATGCGCGACTGCAGCGCATGCGTGAGGACTGTCTAACGGGGTACGATCAAGGGTCCCTCGACGGCTTCGCTGATCGAGCGCGAGGCTGGCAGGATAGCGGACAAGACGCCTACATTTTCATGATCAATGGCGCGAAGGCACGCGCACCGGCGGCGGCCCTGGCCCTTCAGCAACGGCTTGGCATCGGCTGAGCCTTGCGCCATCAAACAGCATGCCCGAGGACGATCAGCCTACCCGGCTCACGCTTGTCGCGCCCGAGGGCCGAATGGGCCGGGCAATCGCTGCCGCCGTCGCCGACGATGGCCGCTTCCTGGTCGATCAGGCCGAAGCTGATGTGCTGGTCGACTTCTCCGTTCCAGAAGCATTAGCGGCGACGCTCACCCGCGCCCTTGCGGCCGACATTCCTGTTTTGGTCGGTACAACCGGACTGGGTGATCTGGCGTCGGAGCAACTAGCGGCCGCGGCCGAGAAGGTCGCCGTCCTGCAAGCCACCAACACGTCGCTTGGAGTGGCTCTGATGGCCGAACTCGTCGAGCGAGCCGCGCAGGTCCTGGGCGATGACTGGGACATCGAGATTGCCGAGACCCATCACCGCAAAAAGGCAGACGCGCCCTCCGGCACCGCGCTGACCTTGGGTGAGGCCGCGGCCCGAGGTCGGGGTGACAGCTTGCATGCGGAACGTGGACGAGACGGCACAGGACTAGTGCGTCGTCCCGGAGCGATCGGCTTTGCTGCGCTTCGTGGCGGAACGGTAGCAGGCGATCACGACGTCATGTTCCTCGGTCCGGAGGAAAGACTGATCGTGTCGCATCGGGCCGAAAGCCGGATGATCTTCGCCCGCGGTGCTTTGGCGGCCGCGCGCTTCCTCCATCACCAAGGCCCCGGGCTATACACCATGCGGAACGTGATCGCGGCGTTGTGAAGAAAGCCGAAGTTTTCGAGTTCTACGGGCGACTTGCCGAGCTGAACCCGACGCCGCAAGGCGAACTTGAGTGGACGTCGCCTTATACCTTGCTCGTGGCCGTCGCCCTTTCCGCGCAGGCTACCGACGTCAGCGTGAACCTTGCCACTCGTCGGCTCTTCCCCGTCGCTGACACGCCGGAGAAGATGCTCGAACTGGGTGAAGACAGACTCAAAGAGCACATCAAGACCATCGGACTTTACAACACCAAGGCCAAGAATGTCATCGCGATGGCCGAGCAGCTCATCGGCAAGCACGGCGGATCGGTGCCCACGCGATCAGATGAGCTGGAGGCGCTGCCCGGCGTCGGTCGCAAGACCGCCAACGTGGTGCTGAACATCGCGTTCGGTCAGCCAGCCATAGCGGTAGACACCCACGTCTTCCGGGTTGCCAACCGTACCGGCTTGGCGCCTGGCAAGAGCCCGCTGGACGTGGAGCTCAAGCTGCTGAAGATCACTCCCGAGTTATTTCTGCTTCACGCACATCACTGGCTGATCCTGCACGGCCGCTACATCTGCAAGGCGCGCAGGCCGGAGTGCTGGCGGTGTCCCGTGGTCGATCTGTGTCGCTATCAGCCTAAGACGCCGGCCCCGAAGACCTAAAGCCAGGCTCGGGTGAAACGCCGGCCAAGGCCCGTGAGTAATTCATATTGCGACATGCCACTCCGCTCCGCAGCCTCCTCCAGGGCGAAGTCCAGTGCGACCCAGTCGCCTTCGGCCAGGCTGGGCAGTGCCTCGCAGCTGAGCACAACCAAATCCATCGAAACCCGACCAAGTAACGGCAGCTTCTTGCCGGAAGCGTGGCCGGTGCCAACCGACGAGAAGCCGCGCCAGAAACCATCGGCATACCCGATGTTGATCACTGCGGCTTCAGTGTCGCGGCCTGCCTGATATGTTGCTCCATACCCACAGCTTTCACCGGCCCGAATGGTGCGACGTTGAACCACTTGCGCCTCGAGGGTGGCAACTTGTGTCAGGAGACCTCGGGCTTCCACGCGAGGAACGCCTCCGTAGAGGGCCAACCCTGGCCGCACGAGGTCGAAGCTGAAGTCAGGTCCTAAGAAAATCCCCGCACTGTTTGCCAAGCTATATCGCTCGGCACGCACGACCGACGCGACCTCTCGAAATCGCATCAACTGCGATGAGTTGAGCTCATGAGTCTCGTCGGCACAGGCAAGATGGCTGTGCAAGGTGTGGATCCGCACACCTGTCAGTGGCGCGATCTCCTCCGGTCGCAAACCAAGCCTGTTCATCCCGGTGTCGATCATGACATCGCAGAGGCGGTCTGGCGCGTTCTCGCGCCAGCGCGCGACTTGATCGACGGAGTTGAGGACCGGCCGCGAGCCGCTCGCCAAGGCGGCCGGGAGATCGTCAGGCCCTACCCCGTGGAGAACCGATATGGCCGCCGGCGGAAAGAGGTCGCGAAGCTCCTCTGCTTCCCACCACGTAGAAACGAGGAAGTCACGACAGCCGGCCTCCGCAAGGACTCGCACAACGTCCCGCGCACCTAGTCCGTAGGCGTTTGCCTTGACGGCCGCAGCTGCCGAAACTCCGGCTCGATCTCGCAAGAAGCGCCAGTTGCTCGCCAGGGCTTCCTTCCTGCAGGTAAGTCTGAGTGGCTGGTGCATGATGAGCCAGTAGCTAGGTGGCCTAGTTCAGTCGAGGGCTGACACCACGAGCGAATGACTCCTCTGCAGAAGGCTTCAAGAGGTCGCAATCAAGCCATGTTGCCGAAGCGCGCCCAACACGGCCGTCAGTGCCGTTCGGGCCTCGGCATCGATGGTGGTGCCGCCAACAGGGTTCGGTACCGCACCCTGCTGACTACCCACGACCTTGCGACCGTTGATCCGGACTTCGTTCGCCCGAACGACGCCGTGCTGCCACGCTCCGGACAGGTAGCGCCAGCAGACCGCGCTGCTGCGGTCGAGTGCCATGACGCCTTCCGACGGGCGAAGGAGTCTCCACCCGCCCGCGGTCCAGCTCGCCAGACCGCCGCTATAACCGGTCCAGGCACCCGTCGGTGCCGGACCAACAAGGAACTGCTGACCCACGACCGGACTTCCTGGCGGATTGTTCACCGGAGGTCCTTCGACCACCGGCTGGACCAGGCATTCCAGCAGCTGGACCGCTTCGTTGTGAGTCACTTCCTTCTGGCTTTGACCAGGGGCCAGCAACGGCAGGTTGAACCGGGCAGAAGTCATGAGTGCTCCTCCACATTAACAAAGACGGGCCGCGACGGGGCAAAGGTTCCAAGCTGCACGACCGAAATCTGGACCGGGTAGGAACCAAGCGCCGCGAGCTCGGCCGAGCCAAACGCACATCGCTGCTCGCCAACCTCCCTGGTGAGGGAACCACCGGACCCGGCCAGGCTGACAAGGTACCGCTCGCTTTCCTCCGCCAATGGCGCGTCGACAAAGTCGTTCCAGCCGTAACCGACCCGGCTGCGTCGAACCCATGTGACCTCAAGTCCGCCCGTGTTGCTGCGAGCGTAGCGCAAGTGACACGGCGCGGGCGGACGGAGGGACTCCGCATTAAAACTGATCTGCGCGGAGCCGGGTGCGGCACCATCGCCCAGGCCCGCACCGACCGCCGCGAGACTTCGCCCGATTGCGGCTTGCGGAACGACTGCCCGGGTCAGGTTGGAAGAGCGAAGAAGTGCAAAGCGCTCGCCGTGCTCATGAGCACGCATTGCCCACTCGGTCCCATAGCGCCCGCGGAGAAGATGACTGAGCCGGTAACGCCCCTTGCCGAGCGGTTCGACTCGCGCGAACTGCATCAGTTCTGCTCCCAACGACGCCTGGTTTGCGCCGCCAAGAAGTTCTTCGATGGTGCAACTCTGCAGCCAATCCTCGTCCCGAAGCTCGACAACGACACTATTCGCCTGATCGAACAGCGCCTCAGAACCGGGCGGAAGAACCGACCGTGCCCAGCCCACGACGGCGCGCGTAGGCGCAACCAAGTCCAGGGAGGGCATGCCCTCGGCTGCCACCGACATGGGTACCGGCCGCCAGGGGTGCTGTCCTCCCGACACAGCGACACTGACGAACGGCTCCCCCGCGAGCTCGTTCATGGCAGGGAGATCAAGGAGCACGATGTCGCTCGGTTCAGCGGCCTTGTCGATCGCAGCCACACTCCGGCCCGCGTCAGCCTCCATCTGAACAAGCGGACTGGGGAGGCGCCGGCACTCCAGCCTCACGACTAAGTTCTCCAGCACCCGGCCGGTAATCCGCCACTCGCCATCCTTTGCGAAAGCAAGGCGTTCTCCCACGCGCGCTCCGGCATAGCGGACGGGCAGCCTGAACTCGGCTGTTTCGCGCTGATCCCAGATCTGCGTGAGGTGATTATGAGCCAAGGTCTTTGCCGACGTTGCGGTAAGGACTGCCGGAAGCTCCAGGCGTCTGCCTTCCCGCTTGACGGTCGACCACACAGCCTGCTGTTCGCCCGCCTGGTAATCCAATGACGCATCGTAGTAGCGAACCGAGCAGCTCGTCGGCAGGTCGGCGCTGGACTTTCTTCGAACCAGCTTGCGAGCCGCAGCCGTGTCCGATCCGCAGCCGAGTTCGTGATCCGCAACGGCTCTTAGATCGTCGCTCACCGCGGCGCTCAAACAGTCAGCAACAGTCGCCAACTGCCCCTGTTCAAGTTCAAGCAATGGCGCAACGGCGTCGCCCAGCGTCGCACCGTAGCCAGCGAAACCGGCAAGAACATGCTCCGCTCCGCCGACAATGGAGCCGTGGCTGAGGTCGGAAAGGATTGTCCGAACAGTCGGCTCAGCGTCGTCCGCTACAAGCTCGAAAGTAAGAACAGGAATGCGATTGCCGAATTCAATCAACTGCAGCTGTTCAAAGACGGCGAGAGCGATGCCGCGGTATGCTGGCGTATTGTCGATGCCTTCAAAGGAGGCAATCAGCGGATCGATCCCTTGATCCTCGTCTCCCTGGTAGAAGCGGAACTTGGTCGCGACCTTCCAGTCGCCGCTTTCTCCCCTCAGCAATTTGCCGTCTGCCCAGATGCGTCTGACGCGGCTTGCTGCGCGGGAAGACAATGCGACAGCAAAGTTGGCCGAGTAGCTGTACCCGCCGCCAGCTGAAGCGGCCTTGCCACCTCCGGTCGATACGGTTGCCGTGAGGTCGGTCGCCCAGACGACCGCACCGGCCACCCGCATGGTGCCGTAAATGCGCGGAAGCTGAGCGCCGTAGCTTGACGACTGAAAGGACAGGTCCGCCAGACGCGCGCGTCCGCTCCGTCCAGAACCGAGTACATTCGCGTCAATCGTCTGTCCGACAAAGGTGCCCAGGAGGCCGCCGATGCCGCCGCCCAGGGCAGCACCCAGGCCGCCAAGAACAAGGGTAGCCATAATCAGGGGAGCTTTCGAATTCGGCGACGGTAGACTCGGACGAGCGGCCATTCCGCGGGCCACGGCCGCTCAACGACCCGTCCGACCAGCGCATCCGCGTGGATGAAGCGGTCACCGGCATGCAACGCCAGGTGCAGGCGATCGGCATCGCAGCGGAACACCAGCGCGTCTCCGCTTCGCCCGGCGGGCCTGGGAACACGTCGGAACTGCTGTTCAAGCGCCATGTCGAGCACGGCGAGGGAATGGCCACGAAGTCCGTAGTCCGACGGAAACAGGTCAGCGTTGAGGTCGAAGCAGTGCAGGATGACGCCGACACAGTCCACGCCGACGTCGGCCCGTCTGCCCTGCAAGCGAAACCGCGTGCCGATCAGGGCCGAAGCCCGGTCAAGAACCTTCACGCTCAAACACCCGGGTAGCGGGTGAGGAAGTCAGCTCCTGGAAGGTGCGGCTCACCCCTGAAATTAACGACGTTGTTGAACCGGTCCCGACAGGTCTGGAGCCGCCTGTCGCAACCCTCCCCGAGGATCGCCAGGTCACCGACGCGAACGGCAAAGGCGGGCGCTTGTCGAAGCTGCGCCTCCGCACTTTCGGCCTGCACCACTTGCGCCTGAAGTCCGCAATTCGGACCGCTGAGCCATCGCAGCGATCCCAGCACGAAGCGGTTGCCAAGCGCTTGGTCGAAGGTGATTCTGGTTCCGCTTGCCGAGACGACCCTGGCGCGGATTCTCCGACCCGACAAATCGACCCTGCAGGCCTTGTCTCCCAGCGTGGCCCTGCACTCCGGCGACGTAGCTGGGCAGATCGACCGTGACAGGTGCCGACCCGCTCCCTGGAAATCGACCGTGAACTGGTCCCCGTCGACGATGACCTCGCCGATCTCGCCCTGGCACAGTTCGGTAAAGGTCTCACCTCTTTCCCAGTCTGCCGCCACCAGGCTGGCGCGGGCTCCGTCCCATCGCCCGCTTTGCAGATCAACAGCGCTGAGTGCATTGCTGTCGAGCGAGCAGACCAGTTCCGCCAGCGGCTGATCGAGCGACCCGTCCTGCACTGCGTTGGGCATGAGGCCCGGAGCCGTTGAACACTGCACGTCGCCCACGCGAACGTTGCGATCGTGGCTGGTCAACGCGATCCCTGCCCCATCCCGTCGCTCAACCGTCCAGCAAAAGGTCAGGCTCGTGACTTCGTTTCTCGCCGCGCTTGGCATCAGCCATCTTCCCTTACTTCGATCAGCGGGACGCTCGGCGCCTCACCGGCCCTGAAGCTCGCGCGATTGATCTCCAGCTGGTCGCTGGCAAAGCGAACCGGGACGTCAAAGAGAAAGCCCGCACGCACCTCCGCTCCGGCCGGAGGAGGTTCGTCGAACAACACGGTACCAAGCTCTCCCAGGGACCAGCCATCGAACCGCTCAGCCCCGTCGAGCGACACGCGAACGCTGCCGGTCACTGGTCGCGTTACCCGTCGTTGTTCGCCCGTGCCGTAGCTCTTGATCAGCAAATACTCCGTCCGCCTGCCATCCCCGGCACCGAGCAGCTGGTCGGTGGCGGTCGGGTCAACTGACAAGCTCGCCGAGCTGAAGTCGTAAGGGTCACGAAACCGGAAACCGATGGCGCTGCCGCGGCGGGCACGGAAGAACTCCGTCAGTTTCGCCAGCTCCGCGTCCCCCCGGACGCCCGGTCCGGCGTCGAACCGCAGCCGGGCCTGGCTCCAATTTGAATTGCGGAACTCGTGTCCACTCGCGCTGGTCACCACGGTTGTCGAGAAACCAGGAGCAATGCTTGCTTCAGCCCCGATCTCGATCGGAAAGGCAACGTCGTCAAACGCGTCCAACTGTTCACTCCCATCATCGAAGATCGTGACTGCATCGCGAATGATCTGCGGCAGCGCCCACACGAAAACGTCGGCCACTTGTGCGCGCATAGCCATCTGGACCGCGGCCATGATGGCAAGCCAGTCATCGGCTCTGCTGTCCTGGCCGGCGAACCCGGCCAAGTAGTTTCGCTGCTCCGGCGCGTACTTCAACCGTGCCGCCGCAAGTTCGCCAGCAGCCTTGGCGAGAGCCTTGCGCCCGCCGGTGACCCACTCGTAATCCTCGATCTGCAACACGTCGAATGCCGGGTGCATCCAGCCGACCGGCAGGTTGGCGCGACGAAGTTCCGGTGCCTGGGGATCAAGCGTTCCGCACAGGTACGTCAGGATGGCAAGTTGCGCTCCAGGATGCTCCGAACGGACAGCGTCGGCGATCGTCGCCGTTGCTGCCGCAAGCAGTTGCCCAGCTTGGTCCAACAACGCCCGTTGCGGCGCTGACTTCGCGCCGCGGACGTCACCCAGATCCGGAGGAGCGCCACCAAGCGCCCGGCGCGCCGCCACGTCGTAGAGGCACAGGCGGAAGTCGGACGTGACCCACCACCAAGGTTCGCCGATCTGAAACCTGACAGGCAGACCGGCGTCGGCGAGAAGCCGGCAGAACCGAAGCGCCACCCTCCTGAGGTAATGCACGGCTTCTTCATTGGCCGGCGACACGAGCGTCGAGGGTGGCGTGTAGCCGGTCAGAGCAGCTGCCCCATCCCAGTTCCGCTGCTTCCAGGGTTCCGGGCAGAACATGTCGAGCAGCTCAAACGACAGGGACAGGATGACTTCAAAGCCGCGCGCCTCGGCAGCGTTTACGAAAGCCTGATGCCACTTCTCAGCGGCGCCGTTCACGGTCATTTCACTGTCGAGGAGACCTGAGGGCAGGAGCCGTTGATAGTGGCTCATCCCGACATAATGGTTGATGACCTTGCGATATCCGAGCCGCTCGACAAGATCGATGACGCGTTCCGGAACGAGCTGGTAGAGATCGTCATACGCCGTGCAGATCCGGACCGAATGCTCGGGCACTACTGCATCATTGACGTCGAGCACGCTTCCGGAGCCATCGGTCGTCAGTTCCGTCAATAGGAGTGTCGCTTCCTTGACCTGCTGAAACACGGCGTCCGGCGACGGGCTGTAGCCCGGCGCGACCAGGCTGAAGAACAGCCGGTCGATGTCGCCAGGATAAACCCGATCCGAGAGGGCGAAACCTTCCCTCAGATCGTCGAAGTCCAGGGTGATCCGTGCATCGTCGGGCTGGCCGACGGCGTAATTCCACAGCCGCACGTACCAGGTGCGCGGCTCGCCCACGGAATCGCGTCCTTCGATCGTCAGTGTCGGACCGTTGACCGCATCCAGGCCGATCAGCCCCTTCGATCGCCACCGGAAGCGGAGCTTGCAATGCGAATAGTCGCGCTTCGTTTCGCGCTTGTGGGCCGGGTGCGCGTACCGGTCCTCGCTTTCGTAGATCAGCCCGACAAGATCACTGGGCTTGAGGAACTCGGCGGTCAGCTGAAGGCTGTTCGGCTCGCCTCCCAAAACGATCGACGCCCGTGCACCACGCGGGAAATCGACGGTGAAATGCAGAGGGTCGAAGCGCTTCACGAATGTGCGTTCAAGCGGCGCATCGGCACGCGTCATCCAGTGCCTGATCATTGCTGCCTCGACACGGCGGACCGCAGTGCAGCGGCGATCTGCCGGCTGGAGCGGCTGAATGCCTGCGGTTCGCTGCCGGCCGGAGCGACGATCGACATGCTGACCTGCACGTTGCGGGATCCGGTCCCCAGGTGCTCGATCCGACCGGCCTGCTGCGGCACGAACACTTCCGGTCCACGCTCGCCGACCAAGTACGGCCGACCATCGCTGACCTGCCCGCCGGCCGCACGCCCGGCGAAACTGCCCATGAGACCCGACAGGAGGGCGGTGGGCAGGCTTGCGGCTCCGCCACTGCCCTGCCCGCCCAGGAAGGAGCGGACGGAGGCTTGTGCAACATCGGCCATCGCTGCGGTGACGACCCTGCGCAGATCGTCGAAGCCGATCTTTCCGCCGGTGACCGCACGCGTCAATGCGCTCTCGATCACCCTGCCCGCCCGCGCTGCCCCGTTCGCCAGCGGCCCTTCCAGCTCGCTCCGCATTGATGCAACATCGCGCGCGAACGTCGCCGTATCGGCACGCACGCTGATCACCAGTCGTTCAACGGTGTCGTCCACTTGTTCTAACTCCCCGCATCTGGATGGAGTGAGCGCAGACACTCAAGCTCCTCGGCCGACATGCCGAGTGTTGCCTCGTCCGGCGCCGGCAGTGACTGGGCCAGCTCCGCCGGCGTCGCGCACCAGAACTCGTCCGGACGCCAACCGAGCAACAGAGCGGCAGCGCGCCAGCATTGCTGCGCACCAGCCGTGAAGCTCACATGGCGGCTCCCTGCAAAATTTGGCCAAACACGACCCGCAGGACAGGCGTGACGTTCGCGATGCCCGCCGCGGCTACCGCATCGCCGATGCGCTCACGCGTGATGCCGCTCGGGCGCGTAGCGGTCAGGTGATCCAGCAGTGCCACGATCTCGATCAGCTTGAGCTGGCCCTCACCGGCTCGCTCGATCAGGCTGACGAGCGACCCCAGCTCTTCCTCCGCTGCCACCAGGGCGGCAAAGGTTGGTCGCACCAGCAACGTCTCGCCGGCAACGCGCAGCGATGCTTCGCCGCGTTGTGCGTTGGCCGTCACGCGCTCTGCACCGCACCGGAGCTTTCAAGCGCAACGCTGTAATTGCGCTCGCCGTTGAAGTCCCCGGCATATTCCAGGCGAGTGACAAGGAATTGCCCGATCATCGCTTCGCCGCTTTCGAAGCTCAGCTGGTATGGCGCGACCACGCCGTCGAGCGCCAGGGACCGCAGTTGCGCCTCGGCCGAGCTGCCGGTGAAGATGCCGGTCGCGCTGACCGACACCGATCGTATCCCAGCGCCGGACAGCAGCTCGCGCCAGCCGCCGCTGCCCTTGTGAGTAATGGCGACCGCGTCGCCGTTGATCGAAAGCTGCGTCGTCTTCAATCCGGCAACAGTGGAGTAGGCAGTCGGGTTCGCTCCGCTGCCGATCTTCAGCAGGAATGCGCTTCCGCGTTCAGCGGCCATGGTCAGATCCTTCCTTAGCAAGCGCGAGGAGTCGCGCGCGGTAATCGATCGCTGCGGCCCAGGGTCCGGCGACATCACGAAGCACGCGCCGTCGAAGAAACTGGCACGTCACCAATTGCCATCCGACCGGCTCAAGCCCCACGTCCATGCCGTCGACGATGCGGCTGGCCAGGTCCTGCAGCCGCGCGGGCTGGTCATCCCACAGGGTGAGTGCCACGGCGATCTCCCGCCCCACCTCGGTCTTGGTGCTCCAGTCCTGCTCGGTTCCGGCGTCCACGACGAGGTAAGGGAAAGCGGCGCGAGCCGGCGGCCCGTCGTAGATGCCGCTCAACTCCGGCAGCAGACGAAAGCGGCTCACGAGGGCTGCCTGCATGGCCGGCCCCGCGCTGCTCATGACCGGCTCCGCAGATGCCGCAGACTGGCGTTGCTGAGCCACTGCCGCAGGAGGTGACCACCACTGGCGATGATCTCTGTTCCATCCACCGACACAGTGGCGCCGCTGAGCTCGCCGCCGACCTGCTCCGCCAATTGCTGCTGCCGGCGCACCGCTGCCCGGCTGGCCAATCGCTGGCCATGCTGCTCGAGCTTCCTCATGCGCGCACCTCTTCGCAACGCAGCTCCATGCGGTCCGGTAAGCGTGGGTCTTCGATGACCTGCTTCACTAGAAAGCTCCGGCCGCGCCAGCGTACCTGCTGCTCGATCCGCACGTCCGTTCTCGCCCTGATGACCATCCGGTACCTGGCCAAGGCACTGAGCGTCATGCCCTCCGCTTCCGACCCGGCTCCTTCGGGAGCCGCGCTTGCCAGGCAGCTTGCGAAGGTTTCCCAATCGCGACTGCTCAGGCCGGCGGCGGTGCGATCCCGGACGAGCCGCTGGAGTTCGATCCGCTGGTTCAGCGATCCGGCGAACTCGGCGCTCATGCGAGCACCATCCGGCGGTAAGGCCGCCACAAAGCGGTGACACTCGCCGGCGGCTCATCATCCTTGCTGTCGCGAACCGCGTAGAGGTGCGATACCAGCCGAACCACGCCCTGCCGGATCGGCTCGGGAACCGCGTTCTGGTCAACCGCCAGCCCGGCCATCCCTCGCACCGACAGGCGCGCACCGGCCGGCAGCCTCACCCAACCGGCGCCGCCCCCGTCGATGTCCACCTGATAGTCGTTTGGGGACAGCAGCTCCTCGCTGGCCGTGCCGGCCCCCGTCACGACGCCCTCAATCGAGCGGATCGGATTGGAGATCAACGCCTGCCACGTTCCGGAGCCGAGCAGGGTCTCCTGATAGGCACGACAAACGACGACCTGGTTCAGAAACGTCTCGCAGATGGCGCTCGCCGTGCGCAGCAGTCCCGCGAGCAGTGCTTCTTCTTCGCCGGTCTCGACCCGCACAAAGGCTTGCGCCTCGCTCAGGGACACGATCGGCTGCGTCAGCAGCGGGTTCATCACCGGCCCTCCACGCGCACGACCAGGGACCGGCTGTCCTCCCGGCCGACCGCCGTCACGACGTGATTGCGAACCCGGTACAGCCGCCCAGCGATCCCGCCGCCAAGCTTCACCCGGCTGCTGCGATCATCGAACGAGGAGGCGAGGACTACGACCCCATCGTCCTCGGCCGGCTCCACCCCCCAGTTGCTTTCCGTCAGGAGATCGCCGTCGAGGTACTGGCGACCCCAATCGATCCCGTAATCCAGGATCGCGACGGGATCCTTCAACAGCAATGACATAAGTTTCTCCTGCGGCTACCGAGGCTCTGGAGCATGGGTCTGGTCGGGCACCGCGACGGCGGTACGCATGGCCGGCAACTTGACCGGATTGCTGGTCGGGGCCGGCTGACTGACGGCCGCGTGCGCCAGCGCGAATGCTGCTATGCTCATGCGATGTTCTCCTAAGCGCTGGCCCAGGCAGCGACGCCTGCGCGGTCGACCTGGTTGAGCGCACCGGACCGCACGAACAGCCGCTTGAAGCGAACCGAGACGGCATTGTTGCCGCCCTGGTCGGAACCGAGCACGATCTGGGCGCACGGCTGGACCGAAAGGTTGTCGGTGATCGGCTCACCGCCGTTGATGGCGATGGAACTGCCCGCGCCGCTGACGACCAGGTGGACGGTGACTTGCGTTCCGATCGCGGCGGCCACTTCGGTGCCGTACCCCGACGAAAACACGCGGATCTTGCCGCTACCACCCTGAAGCAAGGCTGGACCACCCAGGTCGATGAGCCGCCGGTCGGTTCCGCCGAAGCTTCGCTGCTCCAGGGTGGCGATGAGCTCAAAGGGCGCATCGATCCGCGGCCAGTCGCCAAATCCGCCCATGTTGAACAAGCCGTAGTTGGAACCGCTGCTCACGATCCCACCTTCAACGACGTCGACCGTCCCGACCGTGTTGCGCAGGTGATTGCCATTGGGTGACTGGTCGGCGGACCACCTGGCCGTCGCGCCGACGATTGGCATGCCCCCGCTGCCGTCGGCGTTGACCGCCAGCTTGGTGAGGTTCGTGAAATCGTAGTAAGCGCCCTTCTGCCCCGCCGAGAACAGCGCCGCCATGCCGCCGAAGCCGGGACTTGGACTCGGGCTCGGGCTCGCACCCGCGGGACGGCGACGGCTGGCGCCCAGGATGCCGCGCGCGATCATGCGAGGTCACCGGTCAGGGTCCACACATCCGTCCCGACCTTTTTCAGCGTGGCCACGGCGTACTGACCCGCGGTCGAAGTGACCGGGCCACGCTTGTTGATGGTGACTCCGGCGGCACCCGTTGGAGTAACGGAGCCGGCACCACCCTGCTCGAGCGTGATCTCCGACCCGAGCGGCATGGGCGTGACGCTGTTCGCGGGAATGGTGAACGTGATCGCCGTGCCGCTGGTGAACCGGATGTAGCAGTCGCGGTCGGCCGCCCCGGCCGTGTACGCCGTGGCGGTCTGGACCGTGACGGGCGAATGGCCCTTCAACGATCCGCGAGGGGCATCGACGTTGCCCCACTCATCGATCGTCAGCGCGGTTTGCGCGCCCAGGCCGAAATTGTCGGTGGTCGCCAGGGACAGGCGCGAGCCGCTCGCCGGAAAGGAGTGGCTGTAAACACCCGCCCCCGCGGACATGCCGCCCGATCCGGCAAAGCCGAACGTCAGGGCGGTGCCTTCACCGGCGACACCACTGTGGCGAAGGTGGACGCTGCCCTGTTGCGGCCCAGGCTGTTGCGCATTCCAGCTTCGGCTGATCGCCGCGATCGGCAACGACGACAGGCTGGCGCTGCCGTTCCCAATGGCCATCAGGCCGGGCACCACCAGGGCCGGCTTCTGCTCGATGGTGCCGGCCCTCAGCCACGTCGCCGAACTGTCCTTGTCGAACCCGACCTCGTCGAGCATGCCACCGTTGAAGATCGACGGATAGGTGGCCTGCACCGGCGGCTGCGCACTTTCCGCATAGCAACCGAGGAAGCTGTTGCGTCCGTTCACGTTCGCCGGATTGGTCTGGTAGGGCGCCGCGCTGATCCACGTCTGTCCGGTCGACCACGGCTTGCACGAAGGATGTCCCGAAAACTCGCGCCATGCTTCCGCGCCGTTCGACACGGAGCCCGGGATTTCCGTCGCCGCCTTCGCTTCGCGGCCCGCAACGACGTAATAGTAACGGACCGGCGTGCTGCCGTACTTGCAGGTGCCGACAGGGCCGTTGCACCCCGTGGAGTCGATCACCCCGCAATCGCGGACGTGTCCGGCGATGTACGTGTTGCCCAGGAACGTATAGTCGCGAAAGCCCGCGCCGCCGTTGCTGATGGCCGAGCAGTTGATCGTCGTGCCGGCGTTCGCGTCGGTCCCGGCGAAGGTGTAACCGTCGCCCCGGTTGTACATCGCCTGGCAACGTTCGAGATAGACGCTGTTGCAATTGCCGGCGCCCAGGTCGGAATTTGCCACGAACCCGCTTCCACCGAAGCACACGACCGAGACGTTGATGCAACTGGCCCAGTCCACCGCAAGTTCGATGCCGTTGCCGGTCGGGCTGTCACCCGCGGCGTAGCTGGTCGCCTCCCCCGCATTGTTGACGCTCGCATTGCCGCCCAAAAGTTGCACGTTCTCGAGCGACGAGGTGGCGTTGTTCGGTCCGCCGGTCAGCCTGACACCCGTCTTGTTCTTGGCCGCGCGCAGCACGGTGGAAATGCCGCCCGGCTGGCCGGAATGTTCACCGATGATCCGCAGGCCCTTGGTATTGAAGCGGTCGCCAAGGAAATATCGACCACCGGGCACGAACATGACGTGATTGCCGGCGAACACACCCTGGGTCTGCGCGACAATGAAGTCGCGACAGGCGACGAAGGCCGGCAGGTCGTCGGTGACGAAGTCTCCGGCTGCGCCGAACCACCGGACGTTGAGCGCTCCGTCGATCTTGCGGACCCAGCATCCGGCCGAGCCGGTCGGAGCGCTTGCCGGAGCAACGCAGGCCCCCTGCCGCGGATCGGCCGCAACCTTGGCCGAGAGATCGGAGGCTTCGAATACGAACAGGCCTTCGCGGCCGGCCTCGCTCAACCACCGGACGCTCCCGGCACCGGGGCTCCCGCCGGCAGCGCTGGCCAGGTCGGCGCGGGTCGCAACATTGAGGACGGCGTCCCTGGCCGCTGCTCCCTGCCCCGACTGCTGCTGCATGAACCACTCCGCCGCGGTCACCAGGCTGACGGTCTTTGCCCCGCTGCTGAAGTCGGTCACGCTGCCGCTGACGGACTGGCGATCGATTGTCCCGTCCGGCTGGAACGTACCGCGTCCAACCTCACGCTCGGCGGGACGATCGATCCCCTGGATGCAATAATAGAATTGGTCTCCCCCGCCGAGCACCTCGGCGAAGGAGGAGAAGCCCTGCACGGCTGCGCCCGGCACGACAGGTCCCGTCCCCTGAGTGGTCGTGTAGGTCCGCACAAGATCGACGAACTTGGGGGTGAAGGCAGCCGACATGGCTTCTCCTTTTTTACGTTCAGCTAAGGTGGTTGGCCGAGCCGCCGATCAGGCGAACTTGAGCAGCTTGATGGCTTCGCTGTTCACGACCTGGCCGCCGATCCGCTTGGTGGCGTAGAAGTAGACGTACGGCTTCTTCGTGTACGGATCGCGCAGGACGGTTGTCTCGGCCCGCTCGGCGATGATGTAGCCGGCCTTGAAGTTCCCAAACGCCACCGACAGGCTGCCCGCCGCCACGTCCGGCATGTCCTCGGCCTCGATCACCGGATAGCCGAGCAGGGTCGACGGCTGCCCGGCCATCATGCCCGGCTGCCAGATGAACGCACCATCCGTAGTCTTGAATTTGCGGATGGTGGCGGCGGTCGCCGAGTTCATCACGAACACCGCACCCTGGCGGTACGGCTGGCGCAGGCTCTGCACCAGGTCGATCAGCTTGTCCGCCGGGTTGGTCGCCGGAAAGGCGCCGGCCAGGCCGGTGCCGATCGTCTGCAGCGTGCCCATCGGGCGAGCACCGTCGGCGGTGACCGCGTTCGGCGACGACAGGAAACCCAGCGGCTGGTTGACGCCCGTGCCCTTGATAAAGGCCGCGCTTTCAGCCCGGGCGAACTCGGTGGCGATCTCGTTCGCCAGCCAGCTCTCCACGTCGAACAGGGCATCGTCCAGCATGTGCTGCGACGCCGCCGGGTTGGCGTACAGCTCACCGGTGGCGGGCACCACTTCGCTGAACGTCGGCGTGCCGGTTTCCGGCCGCGCGGCCTCGAAGCCGACCCAGCCCGACGGCGTTCCGCCGGTCGTGATCAGCTTGCGATAATTCGAACTTCCAACCTTTACGACATTGGCGATGGCGCGCAGGGGCGAGATCGCCACCAGCGTCCTGTCGATCTGCTCGTCGATCTCGCGGGGAATGGCAAAGCCGCCCGCCCCGCCCGAGCTGTTGTCCGCCGACTTGGACTCCAGCCCGCTCTCCACGCCGCGGCGCAGGAAGCGTTCCACGAACTGATTGCTCTCGGCCGACTTCACACCATCGAGCGCCGGCCGCTTGCCCGCAATCACGCCGTCCGCGATCCGGGCCTTGAGCAGCTCCAGTTCGTCCTTCAGCGACAACCCGGCTTCCTCCTGCTCGAGCTCGTCGAACGACAACTCCAGCGCATCCGCTTTCACTTCAACCATGCACTTCCTCCGATAATAAAAAAGCCCCGCCGCAGGATGCGACGGAGCCGTGTTTGCGGCAGGCTTCACTTGGCTCAGCCCGATTGAACCGCGTGGATCAGCGCGCGCGGCTGCATCGGCCGGTTGACGACGCTCACCTCCACCAGGTCCAGGTCGGTCAGCTCCCGCGTCCCCTCCAGCTGGCGCGACTGCCGCACCCGATAGCCAAAGCTCAAACCGTTCAGCCGGCCCTTCCCGATCAAGCCCGCAACCCGGTCGGACGATGCTCCGCCGTGGACGCGGGCGATCACCCGCAATCCCTTGGAGTCCTCCGCCAACGCTTCGATGTGGCCGATCACCACTCCCGTCCGGTGCTGCCACAGCAGCGGAACCGTCCGCCCGTTGCCCAGCGAGGTCGCAAATGCTCCCCGCCGGATGACGTCGCCCCCATTGTCCACCCGGTCGAACACGGCGGCGTAACCGGCGAAGCGGACGTCCGGCTTGCGTTCACCGCGCAGCATGGATCAGGCCCGCCAGATCAAGCCGCACCGCCAGCCCGATCAGCAGGCAGGCCAGGAAGATGCGCACCGCCCAGGCGACCACCGCCTGCCACGCGCTCCGCTTGGCATCCCGCCAGGCCGACAGCAGCTGGCGCAGTTCAGCCATGTCGCGGCGCGCATGGTCATCGTCGAGCCCCAGGCTCGCCAACGCTCGGTAGGCGCCGCTCTGGCTGGCCTCTTCCACCATCGCCCGCATGGTGATCGGGTCCATCGCCCCCGCGTCCGATTGCTTCAGCAACTGCGCCAGCAGCGCCTCGGCCGACGATTGCGCCGGGCTCATTCCGCGTCCTCCGGCTTGAAGCCCAGCTGCTCCCGCTTTTCGTCGCGGGACAGGAAGGTGGCCGCCTCGATCCGCTGCCACAGCCGCTCGCGATCCTCGATCAGCTCGCTGATCCGGTCCACGTCGACCGCGAATCCCACCTTGCCGAACCAGTCGCCCAAACCCTCCGCCAGGCCTTCCAGGATGCGCTCGGCCAGCGGCAGAACGGTCTGCCGGTACAAGGCCCGCCCCGCTTCCCGCAGGTTGGCATAGGCGGTGTCACCCGGCAGTCCGAGCAGCACCGGCGGCACTCCGAACGCCAGGGCGATGTCCCGCGCGGCCGCTTCCTTCAGCGCCACGAAGTCCATGTCCGCCGGCGACAGGCTCATCGACTGCCACTTGAGGCCACCCTCTAGGAGTAGCGGTCGGCCGGCGTTCTGCGTGCCGGCGAAATGCGCTTCGATCTGTTCGCGCAACCGGCCGATCTGCTCGGCGGTCAGCGACGAGCCGTCGCCCGGCTCGTATACCATCGCTCCGGACGGCCGCGCCGCATTGTCCAGCAGCGACTTGTTCCAGCGAGTCGCCCGGTTGTGCAGCGACGCCGCGGAGATCGCCGCGTCCATGCACCCCAGGCCGACTTGGTCGTCGCCCGGGTGCAACGCCCGCAGGTGCAACACCTGCCGCCGCGCCAGCCCGTCGCGCACCGGGTAGCGCACGGGGCGACCGCCGCTGCGGTACACATAAGCCGCCGGCCAGCCGCGCTCGTCGAGGCTGACCGACACCTTCTCGGGCCGCAGCGGTGATAGTTCGGCCAGGCCGTTCGGCCCTTCCACGCAGAACAGGTAGGCGTTGCCATGAAGCAGCAGCTGCGCCGCGATCGTCTCCAGCAAGCGGGGCCTGGCCACCAGGGCCAGCGCCCGCTCCTTGCCTTCCGTTTGATCGATCGGCAGCGCCGCAACCGTTCCGGCCAGCAGGCGGACCGATCGCTGCCCCACCGGATTGTTGATGAATACCTCGGCCAGCCTGCCCCCATAGCTGCGCGGCAACGCGTCGCTCTCCGTGCCCGCCATGAACGGCGGCCACGCGGGCGTGCTGGCCGGCGCCGACTTGCGTCCGAACCAACTCATAGATGGTGATGTCCTTGTGAGTGGCCTCAGCGGCCCCGACCGGCTCAACCGGCGATTCGTCCAGTGTTCATGGATGTGCCAGAAGAGCGTGACGATGTCAAGACATTTGTGCGTATTTGGTTCGTTGCAAGCAAGCGGGGCAGTTCGGGCCTGCCTTGCCATCGGCGGGCCTCTCGTGCATAGGCCCGCCCGGATCGGGGCATGGCATACTGCCTGGCCCCCGTCTTTGCTTTGAACGACAGCCGGAGGGGCGGTGCGCATGGGGCGCCCGTCAGCGATCGGCCAACCTGTGAGACACTGCATGCCGCTGTACGAGCATGTGTTCCTCGCGCGCCAGGACCTGGCTCAAGCCCAGGTCGATGCGCTTGCGGAGAACGCAACCAACATCATCACCGAAAATGGCGGCACGATCGCTAAGACCGAGACCTGGGGCCTGCGCGGCCTCGCCTACCGGATCGCGAAGAACCGCAAGGCGCACTACGTCATGCTCGACATCGACGCGCCGGCCGCGGCCGTGGCCGAGCTGGAGCGCCAGACGGGCATCAACGAAGACGTGATCCGCTTCATGACCATCCGCGTCGACGCGCATGAAGAGGGTCCGTCCGCGATGATGCGCCGCTCGGAGCGTGACCGTGAGCGTGGCGGCCGCGATGATCGCGGCCCCCGTGGCGACGACCGCGGTGACCGCGGCCCCCGTGGCGATCGCCCCGACCGCGCCCCGCGCGAAGAGATGGGAGCTTAACCGATGGCCCGTGCCTTTTTCCGCCGCCGCAAGTCCTGCCCGTTCTCCGGCAAGGATGCGCCCCGCATCGACTACAAGGACGTTCGTCTGCTTCAGGGCTTCGTGTCCGAGCGTGGCAAGATCGTCCCCAGCCGCATCACCGCGGTCAGCACCAAGAAGCAGCGTGAGCTGGCCAAGGCGATCAAGCGCGCCCGCCACATCGGCCTGCTGCCCTACGTCGTTAAGTAAGGAGCACGAGCAATGGACGTTATTCTGCTCGAGCGCGTGGAGAAGCTTGGCGGCATCGGCGATGTCGTGACCGTCAAGAACGGCTTTGCCCGCAACTATCTACTCCCGCGCAAGAAGGCGCTTCGCGCCAATGAAGCCAACCGCAAGGTGTTCGAGGCCAATCGGTCGCGCATCGAGTCGGACAATGCCGAGCGCCGCACCGGCGCCGAGGCCGCGTCCAAGGGTATCGACGGCAAGACGGTTCAGCTGATCCGCCAGGCGTCGAATACCGGCCAGCTGTACGGGTCGGTCAGCGCGCGCGACATCATCGAGGCGCTGGAGGCCGACGGCGCCAAGGTGACCAAGAGCCAGGTCGTTCTCGACCGTCCGATCAAGGCGATCGGCATGCACGAGATCCGCGTCGCACTTCACCCGGAGGTCAACGTCACCGTCAAGGTGAACGTCGCCCGTTCGCCGGAAGAGGCCGAACTGCAGGCGCAGGGCGTCGACGTCATGGCCCAGATGTTCGAGCGCGATAACGCCGGCTTCACCGAGGACTATGATCCCAATGCCGAGCCGGGGGCGACTGCCGATGTCGCCGCGGCCGACACGGACAGCGACACGGCCGAAGCCTGATCGCTTCATCCATGACAACACGAACGGGCCGTTGGAGCGATCCGGCGGCCCTTTCTTCGTGCGCGGCGTTGGGCCGCCGACCTCGCCCAAAGCCCGCCTGCGCGCGCAGGAACGGTCGTCCCCTCTCCGGTGTTGATCTTTCAGGAAGAGGAGACGGACATGAACACCGACAATGATCAGACCGGCCAGCAAGGCTACGGCCAGGACGAGAACATGCGCCAGGGCCAGCAAGGCCAGGGACAGCAGGGTCAGCCGAACCAGGCGCAGCAGCAGAATGCCCAGCCGATCGGCGGCAATGACAGCAACACCGGCTCGGGCACGACCATGACCAGCGGCAGCTCCACCGGTGAGCCGGGCACGGACACTGGCCAGGCCTCCTACGGCAACAGCGGCCAAGCCGATGCCGGGCAGAGCCAGAACAGCTCCAGCCTCGGCCAGGACAGCGACATGGGCCAGAGCGGTTCGCAGAGCGGCGGACAAAGCTCGTCGGGCTTCAGCGACTCCGGCAGCTCGGGCGGCGACACCGGTAGCAGCAGCGGATCCGACCAGGGCATGCCGCTCGGCACCGCTGGCGGCGGTTACGGCGGCTCGGCCGATACGCAGCGCTCGGACACGTTCGACAGCGGCGGTGCGGCTCCCAATGCTTCGGGCCAGGACTTCGCCGACCAGGGGCAAGGCGCGATGAACGAAGACCTGATGGGCAGCGATCAGGACGATGACGACGACGATCGCGGCACGACCGACATCGAGATCGAACGCAGCCAGGGTAATGAAAGCGACGTCGAGGGAAGCTCGCTCTAGTCACCGGCCGGCGCCACGCTCACCCGGGCGTGGCGCCGGTTGCCTCAGGCCGTCAGCACCCCGATCTTGCTCAGAAAGCCGCGTTCGCGGTCAAGATGCCAGCGAAAGCTCGGTCGATCGTGGATCCGCCGGGCGTACCGCGCGATGCGCGGATAGCGGTCCGGGTCGATCGGACAACCCATATAGGGCATGTTGCCGAGCGGACTGGCGACAGCGATGTCGGCCAGCGTCAGCGCATCGCCGACCAGGAAGCCGTCCTCCGGCACCGTGCTTTCCAGATAGGACAACAAAGGGGGAAGCTCGGTCCGTTCGGCCCTGTCCGCAATCCCCAGGTCGCCGTTCCGCTTCAAGAACACGGGGGCGACGACGCGATTGAAGAACATCTTGGCCAGACAGTTCATCAGCACCGTGTCGGCGAACTCTTCGAACCAGATCGTCCGGCCTCGCGCCTTTGGCTCCGCCGGGATCAACGCCGGCGCCGGAACCTTTGCTTCCAGATAGTGGACGATCGCACTCGAGTCCGCCAGGCGGTAGTCGCCATCGACCAGTGCCGGCATCTTGCCGAGCGGGCTTGCTGCCCGGAAATCCCCGTCCTGGTCCCCGATGCCGACGGCGCGGACCTCGAGCTCGATCCCTTTCTCGGCCGCGACCACCAGCACCTTGCGGACATAAGGCGAAAAGGACGAACCGAACAGGATCATGGGTGATGCTCCGCTGAAAGCGCTGGTGTTCCCTGCCTCCGGCTGCCTGTCAACGGAGCCGGTAGAAGTCGGCCACCCGATCAAGCGCGATGGTCAGCACCAGCTTGCCCGCCCGCGCCGGCCAACCGAGTGCCGTTTCCACGTCGCGCATCCCTTCGCCCGCGCAAACCACTCGCCACAGGATGTCGGTCAGGCCTGGCCCGGCCGCCGCCAGCGCCTCGTCGAAGCGCTGCTTGGCTCTTAATTGCGTCTCGGCGGGCTGGAGCGCGCCGCCCGCGCCGCCGCCGGACTTGGCGACCGGCGCCGGGTCCCAGCGCATGGTCACGCGCGGTGCTAACTGGGCTCGCTCCCAGTCCAGGCGCAGCTGCTCGCCCGCGTCGTGCTGCCGCTGGCTGAGGTGCCCCCGGGCAAACAGCCACCCCAGCGGCGATTCGACGGTGTTCACCGACACGGTTCGCTTGGTCTTCTGCGTCCGGGTCCGCTGATGGTCGCCGTCGAACGCTCGTTCCTCCAGTATCCGGTTCTGCGTGGTGGTCATCGTGGTTACTCCCCGTATCGATTCGCACCCTCTTGCCACGCGGTTCGAAGTGTAGGACAGAGTAAACCTGTTTGGTTCTAAAGGGAGCCCCCAGTTGATCACCCGCATCCGCGAAGTCCGCAAAGCCCGGCGCATGACCCTGGACGATGTCGCGCAGGCCTGCGAACCGCCGACCACGCCGCAGACCATCGGCCGGCTCGAAACGGGCACCCGCACCGTGTCGATCGGCTGGCTCAACCGGATCGCCACCGCGCTGGGCGTCGAAGCCGCCGACCTGGTCGAACATCCGCAGCGCGAGGACCTGGACATACTGGCGGTCCTGTCGAGCGACGGCGCCGCGGCTCCGCGCCGGGCTGGCCAGCTCACGCCGCCCCGCCCGAAGCCGGGTCAGGTCGCCATTCTGGTCAGCTCAAGCATCGGCGACTACCGCACCGGGGACGAAATCTGGTGCGACCGCCTGGAACCCGCGGAGTTCGGCCGCGCGCTCAACCGTGACATCCTGGTCCCCCGCTCCGCCGGCCGCTTCCTGTTCGGTCGCTTTATCGGTCTCGACAACGGCAAACTCCACCTCCTCCCCCCCGACGCAGGGGCCCGGCAGAGCGTTGTCAGCAACCCGACGTGGGCAGCAGTTGCCGTTCGACTTGTGCGAGCCCTCTAACTGGAAGGATTAGCCGACATGGCAAGGACCTTTGACCGCAGGCTGGTCGTTCCTCCACTGAAATCATTGAAAGATAACAACATGCCGAGCGTCGACCACCCCACTCCTCGCACCCAGACGTCTGGCCCCGTTCGCCTTATCGGTTACTCGGTTCTGGCGTTCTTGATGTTGGCCATCATCCTGCTTGCGCTCGGCGTGTTCAACTTCAAGCAGGCCGGCTCGTTTAAGTGATCAGTCCGTGTCGCGATCGTGGTGGGCGCTGACGGGCTCGAACCGCCGACCCTCTCGGTGTAAACGAGATGCTCTACCAACTGAGCTAAGCGCCCACGCGGCGCCTGCTGCCAGCTTGCGACGCGGTCGGCAAGACCGCTGACGTCAGATCAAGGCCTGTGCACCGACTTTGTCGAAATATCGCCGCAGCGCAGAACTCGTCGCTGGCGCAAGCTCGATGAAGACTCGCCGGGCATCGTGCGGATCCTCCCGTCGGAGCAGCATCTGGCGATCGGTCAGGGTGCGTATCCACCGTAGCGCCGTCGTCGCGGGAACTGCCGATGCAATGCACAGGCTCGAAACGGGCACGCGATGCTGAATGATCTCGGCCTGCAGCAGGTCCAACAGGATGTCCCAGGCCGGATCGGCGAACAGGTCGCCGGGCATGAATTGATCCCGCAGCCGCCGCGCACGAATGATCGAGCGAACAGCTTCCGCGGAGACGACGGGCCCCTCACCCGGCTGCACCGGCTTGGTCGTTTCCACTGACACGGGAGTGCTTGCGAGCCGGGCAAGAGCCGAGGCGATCCGGTTCACCTCGTCGCTCAGCTGCGTCAGCCGCGCTTCCGTTCGTTCCGGACTGACTTCCTGGACGCCGTTGACCTGCACCGCGGCATTGGCGACGGCGATTGAAGTGATCCGCTCCACCGGGCTTGGATCAACGAGCAGCTGAACCTGCGACGAAGTGATCTGAGCTGCAATGAGGTCGATCCACTGGGTCGTGGCGGCTACTACCGCCGCATACTTGCCGGACGCAACGTCGCGGTTCAGTCGTGCGAGGTGCCCAACCGCATTCCCGTCGACCGAGCCGTCGAGTTCGAGCCAAACCAGCTGAGCGGAAGCAGGAACAACCACTTCTTCGCCGAGCAGAAAGCCAGGCGGAACACGCCATCCTTCCCGGATCAGGGCACTTCGCGCCTGCTCCCGCGCCACACCTGCATTCGCGATCAGCAGGGCTTCGTTGGCGGGCAGCGTATTGTAGTCTGGATATGAAAAGGACGGCGCTCCGGTCATCTTAAACTTCCAATTGGGACCCGAGCGACGGCCTGCATATACGGCTCGTCGTCGTCCTCCTAACAATTTCCTGAAGCGGTCGAAATTGGAGCGGTCGGTCATAAACAAACAAGGGTAAGCGTTCAGGAGGTCATTATGACAACGATGAACCGTCCGGCACGACCCCACCATCGATCATCGGCGCTTCATATCCGTGCCGCCCTGACCACGGCCGAGGGCGTAGCGAGCAAGCTGTGCGACAAGCAGGAGGCTGACGTGCAAACGCAAGCTCAGGCCCTGCTTCACCGATTGGCCGCTATCCGCGCCGAAGTGGACCTGTTGGAGCAGCTCGCAATTTCGGGCTCGCGAAGGTCGCTCAGACGCCCTGAGGCAGGTCCCCGCCGCTCGCGAAGTCGGCCATGAAAGGTGCGATCGGCGGCGCTTGCCACCCGCCCGTGGCGAGAAATCCGCGGTTCAAGAACGCCGGCTTGCCATAAACAAGCGGCTGCCCGTCCGGAGCGTCGACCCGTCCCCCGGCCGCCAGCAGCACGGCATGGCCCGCCGCCGTGTCCCACTCGCTGGTTGGGGACAGGCGCGGGTAGATGTCGGCTTGGCCTTCCGCGACGATGCAGAACTTCAGGCTCGAGCCGACCGAAACATGGCCGCAGCCGTCGGACAGGCTGTCCAGGTAATCGGACGTGTTTTGCGTAAAGTGCGACTTCGATGCGACTGCGACCAGCTTCGTGGCCCTCTCGCGGGTCTGGATCGGCGTTCGCGACGGGTCCGGTCCTTCGATCCAGGCGCCCTCCCCAACCGAACCGGCGAACAACCGCTCCTGCTCGGGCGCGAGCACGACGCCCAGCTGCGGCATGCCGCCGACAATAAGTCCGATGTTGACCGTATAGTCGTCGCCGCCCCGGACGAACTCCTTGGTGCCGTCGAGCGGATCGACTAGGAAATAGTGGTCATCGTGGGCCGGAATGCGCCCGGCTGCGACTTCTTCCTCGGCGATGACCGGAACGCCCGGCGCGGCCCGGCCGAGCGCATCGAGGATGATGCGCTCGGCCGCGTGGTCGGCCTCCGTCACGGGCGAGGCGTCACCCTTGTGAGTGACGTCGAACCCACGCCGCCGGACCGCCCGGATCGCGTCGCCCGCTTCCCAGGCGGCAGCACTCAAGGCGCGCAAAAGATCGGCGTGGCTCACCTTACTTCGGAGCCATCCTGATACCGCCGTCCAGCCGCACGTGCTCGGCGTTCATGTAGCCGCTCTCGATCATGAACACTGCGAGTTGCGCATATTCCTCCGGTCGGCCGAGCCGCTTGGGGAAAGGCACCTGGGCGCCGAGTGCGTCCTGCACCTGCGGCGGCATCATGGCGACCATCGGCGTCTTGAACACGCCCGGCAGGATAGTGTTGACCCGCACGCCCTCGTTCATCAGGTCACGGGCGATCGGCAGGGTCATGGCCAGCACGCCACCCTTCGATGCGGAATAAGCCGCCTGGCCGATCTGGCCGTCCTGGGCCGCCACCGACGCGGTGTTGATGATCACGCCCTTCTCGCCATCCTCGCCGGGCTCGGCGTTGACCATGCCGGCGGCGGCGTGAGCGATGCAACGGAAGGTGCCGATCAGGTTGATGCCGATCACCAGCTCGAACTGATGAATCGGGTACTTCTTGACCGCCTTGGTCTCGCGGTCGCGGCCGACGGTCTTCACCGCGTTGGCGACGCCCGCGCAGTTGACCAGCACCCGCTCCTGGCCGTGGGCGGCACGCGCCTTTTCAAAGCCCGCGGCGACCGTCTCGTCGCTGGTGACATCGACTTCGCAGAAGATGCCGCCAATCTCGGCCGCGACCTTCTCGCCCTGATCTCCGTTGCGGTCAAAGATGGCGACCTTGGCGCCCTTAGCGGCGAGCGCGCGAGCGGTCGCTTCGCCCAGCCCCGATGCGCCGCCGGTGACCACTGCTGCGATGCCGTTGATGTTCATAACTCTAGCTCCAATCCGTATGGCTGAGCCTGTCGAAGCCCTGCCCTTATTCCTGGCTGCGGTAATGGGAAGGACAGCCCTTCGACAAGCTCAGGGCAGCGGTTTCTTCAAACCTCCGCCGCCTCCACCCTCGCAAGCACCGCTTCCACCTGCACCTGCGCGCCGGCTTCCACGTTCAGCTCCGCCACCACGCCATCGAACGGCGCCACCATCGCATGCTCCATCTTCATCGCCTCAAGCGTGAGGAGCCGCTGGCCCTTGGTGACCTGCTCGCCAGCGGACACGTCCACGCTGGTGACCTTGCCCGGCATGGGGGCGGTGAGGGCACCGTCGGATGCGGCGCCCGTTGACCCACGCACCCCAGCGTCGACCTCAAAGTGGTGGACTGAACGATCTGCAAAACGCGCCCATGCCCCGCCTTCTACGTAATCGTAATAGTCGGGTGAGCTAAGCTTGGCAGTTGACAGGTCAAGGGAGGTTCGGACGCCATCGACGAGCATCTGAACTTTACGATTGTGCTGGCTATTCAATCTGAAACCGAGAAGCGGACTCAGCATCGTTCGCTTCCCCGCCACCCAGGCACGGGCTCCACTACGTTTTCGGACTGGAACGGCTAGCTCGTCATTACCCGTGAAGAGCTCAAGCAGGAGGATTGCTCCCGCTGTAAGTTCGCCATCGTCGGCAGCTTGAGGGCGAGCAAGTTGATCAAGCTTTCGCTCGATCAATCCAGTGTCCAACTCTGCTTCGAAGAAGTTTGAGTCTCCAAGGCAGTTGGCAAGGAAAGCAGCATTCGTCCTTACTGGCGCAACACGCACATCCCGACAAATCACTGACAGGCTCCGGATCGCTTCAGCTCTGCCATCGGCCCACACGACGAGTTTAGCGATCATCGGATCGTAGAAGGGCGAGATTGCGTCCCCCTCCTCTACGCCGGTTTCGATTCTTCCCTCAAAGCCAAGATCGAAGTGCTCTAGCTGGCCAACGCTCGGCAGAAAGCCCTTCGCCGGGTCCTCCGCATACAGCCGCGCCTCGATCGCATGGCCCGTGATCGACAACTCGTCTTGCCGCTTCGGCAGCGGTTCGCCGCTCGCCACGCGCAGCTGCCATTCGACCAGGTCCTGGCCGGTGATCTCCTCCGTCACCGGATGCTCGACCTGCAGGCGGGTGTTCATTTCCATGAACCAGATGCGGTCGGCGCGCAGACCCTCGCTGGCGTCGGCGATGAACTCGATCGTCCCCGCGCCTTCGTAGTTCACCGCCTGCGCCGCGCGCACCGCAGCGCCGCACACCTCCTCGCGCGTCGCCTCGTCCATGCCGGGCGCGGGCGCTTCCTCGATCACCTTCTGGTGGCGCCGCTGGAGCGAACAATCGCGTTCGAACAGGTGCACGACGTTGCCGTGGCTGTCGCCGAACACCTGCACCTCGATGTGCCGCGGCGAGAGGATGTACTTTTCGATCAGGACGATGTCGTTGCTGAACGACGAGGAAGCCTCGCGCTTGCAGCTGTCGAGCGCGTCGAGGAACGCCGCCGCATCATCGACCCGCCGCATTCCCTTGCCGCCGCCGCCCGCAACCCCCTTGATCAGCACCGGATAGCCGATCGCATCCGCCTCGGCCTTGAGCCGCTCGGGGCTCTGGTCCTCGCCGAGGTAGCCCGGCGTCACCGGCACGCCCGCGTCGGCCATCAGCTTCTTCGCGGCGTCCTTCAGACCCATGGCGCGGATCGAGTCCGGCTTCGGGCCGACCCACACCAGCCCGGCATCGAGCACCGCCTGTGCGAAATCGGCGTTCTCGCTAAGGAAGCCGTAGCCCGGATGGATCGCCTCGGCGCCGGTCTGTCTGGCAGCCGCGATGATCCGCTCGCCCACAAGATAGCTCTCACGCGCTGGTGAGGGGCCGATGTGCACCGCTTCATCGGCCATGCGCACGTGCAGCGCATTGGCATCGGCGTCCGAATAGACAGCAACCGTGCGGATGCCGAGCTTGCGGGCGGTGCGAATCACCCGGCAGGCGATCTCGCCCCGATTTGCAATAAGAAGGGAGGTGATCATCGTGCGAAACCCATTACGCCGAGCAGGGCCGTCAATCCGCCCAAGTAGCTGGCTGGAAAGCGATACATCGGGATGCCTGCCTTTCGGGTGACGAGCACACTCATGACCGAAATCCAGGCGAAACAAGCGATGCAGGCGAACATGCTGTCAGGATGGATCAGGCTGACAGAGGCGGCCGCCATGCAAGAAGCGAGTATGAACAACACGCCGGTAACGATGTGCCAGCACATGTAGTTCAGCCAGACCGTTGCCTTGGGCAGACTTCTTTCCGCCCTGAGCAGCTCAGGCACAGCGAAGCCGGTCCCGACAAAGGTATGCACGGCGAAGGTGATGAACGCCATTGCGCTCGCCGCCACCCAGATCTCGTTCACCGACTGCAGCCCATCACATCCGGAACACGCCGAACTGCGGACGTTCGGCGATGGGTGCGTTGAGGCAGGTGCCAAAGGCGAGGCCGAGGACGTCGCGGGTCTGCGCGGGGTCGATGATCCCGTCGTCCCATAGGCGGGCAGTGGCATGCCACGGCGACCCCTGCGCCTCGTAATCGTCGCGGATCGGCTGCTTGAAGGCTTGCGCCTGTTCCGGCGTCCACTTGTCGGCGTCGCGGTGGACGGTGGCGAGAACGGAGGCCGCCTGCTCCCCGCCCATCACGCTGATGCGGCTGTTGGGCCAGCTGAACAGGAAGCGGGGGCTGTAGGCGCGGCCCGCCATGCCGTAATTGCCGGCGCCGAAGCTGCCGCCGATCAGCACGGTGATCTTGGGCACCTGCGCGGTGGCGACGGCGGTGACCAGCTTGGCGCCATGCTTGGCGATGCCTTCCGCCTCATATTTGCCGCCGACCATGAAGCCCGAGATGTTCTGCAGGAACAATAGCGGCACGCGACGCTGGCAGGCCAGTTCGATGAAGTGCGCGCCCTTGACCGCTGACTCGCTGAACAGGACCCCGTTGTTGGCCAGGATCGCGACGGGCATTCCCCAAATATGGGCGAAGCCGCACACCAGGCTGGAGCCGTAAAGCGGCTTGAACTCGTGGAACTCCGAACCGTCGACGATCCGGGCGATGATCTCATGCACGTCGTAGGGCGCGCGGACGTCCTCCGGGATGATACCGTAGAGCTCTTCGGCGTCGTAGTGCGGCGGGCGCGGCTCGCGGGCGGTGAGCGCGGGATCCGGCTGCGGCAGGGTGGAGACGATGTCGCGGACGATCGTCAGCGCATGCTCGTCATTCTCAGCCAGGTGGTCGACCACGCCCGACTTGCGGGCATGGAGGTCGCCGCCGCCGAGGTCCTCGGCGCTGATCTCCTCGCCCGTTGCGGCCTTCACCAGCGGCGGGCCGGCCAGGAAGATGGTGCCCTGGTTGCGGACGATGACGCTTTCGTCGCTCATCGCCGGCACATAGGCGCCACCGGCGGTGCAGCTGCCCATCACGCAGGCGACCTGGGCGATGCCCTTGGCCGACATGTTGGCTTGGTTGAAGAAGATCCGGCCGAAATGGTCGCGGTCGGGGAAGACCTCGGCCTGGTGCGGCAGGTTCGCGCCGCCGCTGTCAACCAGGTAGATGCACGGCAGGCGGTTGGCTTGCGCGATCTCCTGCGCGCGTAGGTGCTTCTTGACGGTCAGCGGATAATAGGTGCCGCCCTTTACCGTTGCGTCGTTGCAGACGATCATCGCTTGGCGGCCGGAAACCCGGCCGATGCCGCAGATGATGCCGGCGCCGGGTACTTCGCCGTCGTAGAGGTCGTTGGCGGCGAGTTGGCCGATCTCCAGGAACGGCGAGCCGGGGTCAAGCAGCCGTTCCACCCGGTCGCGCGGCAGCAGCTTGCCGCGGGACACGTGCCGTTCGCGGCTCTTCTCGGTGCCGCCGAGCGCCGCTTGCGCCACGTCGGCCCGCAGCCGGTCGACCAACGCCCGGTTGTGGGCGGCGCGCGTCTGGTACTCCGCGCTGTCGGTCAGGACCTTGGTTTCGATGCGGGGAGCGCTCACGCGGCAGTCATGTCCGTTCGTCGAAAAAGCCTGCCGCCCGCCTAGCGGCTGGGACAAGGCTTGCAAAGAAGCCCTTTACGAAAGGTTGTTCATGTCTCGTCGGGTTCTGTTGATTGCCGCATCCGCGTCCGTTGTCGCCCTCTCGGCCTGCTCGTCGCGAGACGACGGGAACGCCGGAGCTGCCCGGCCGGCGGCTGGCACGGCCATCGGGATCGATCCGACCGCGCTCGATCGATCGGCCAAGCCCGGCGACAGTTTCTACGACTTCGCCAACGGCGGCTGGATGAAGCGGACGGAGATCCCGGCCGACCGGTCCAGCGTTGGCGGCTTCTTCATCGCCGACCAGCAGCGCGAGAAGCAGACCGAGGAGCTGCTCGGTTCGATCCTCAAGTCCAATCCGGACGCGGGCAGCGACGAAGGCCGGATCGCCAACTTCTACAAGGCATATGCGGACACGGACGCGATTGACCGGGCGGGCATGGCCCCGGCCAAGGCCGACCTCGCCGCCATCGCCGGCATTGCGGACAAGCGCGCCCTCTCCGCCGCCATCGGGCGGACGCTGCGGGCCGACGTCGACCCGCTCAACGCCACCAATTTCCAGACCGACAACCTCTTCGGCATCTTCGTCACGCAGGGGCTGAACACGCCGGGCGAGACCCTGCCCTACATCCTCCAGGGTGGGCTGGGCCTGCCGGAGCGGGAATATTACCTGTCCGCCGACCCGAAGATGGCGGCGCTGCGCCACGGGTATCGGGGCTATGTCGAGACGGTGATGCGCGCGGCCGGCGCCGCCGATCCCAAGGCAGCGACGGATCGGGTGATGGCGCTCGACACCAGGATCGCCCAGGCGCACGCCACCCGCGAGGAGAGCGAGGATTTCAAGCGGGGCGCGACCGTGTGGAGCCGCGCCGAGCTGGAGGGGAAGGCACCGGGGATCGACTGGGGCGCGCTGCTCGACGCCGCACAGCTTGGGGGAGCGCAGAAGTTCGAAGCCTATCACGCGGCCGCTATTCCCAGGCTGGCGAAGCTGGTCGGGTCGGAGCCGCTGGACGCGTGGAAGGACTGGCTGGCATTCCACACTCTGAACCAGCAGGCGTCCGTCCTGCCCAAGCCGATCCGCGATGCGCAGTTCGCATTCTACGGCACCGCGCTCAACGGCACGCCGCAGCAGCGCGGGCGCGACAAGCTGGCGCTGAGCGCCGTCAGCGGTCAGCTGCAGGACGCGGTCGGCAAGGCCTATGTGCAGCGCTATTTCCCGGCGTCGGCCAAGGCCGAAGTGCAGGGCATGGTGGACAACATCAAGGCCGCCTTCCGCAATCGCGTGCAGGCGATCGACTGGATGGCCCCATCGACCAAGCAGGAAGCGCTAAAGAAGGTCCAAACGATCGTGGTCGGCGTCGGCTACCCCGACCATTGGCGGAACTATGGGTCGCTCAACATCGGCAACAACGCCTACGAGAACATGAAGCAGGCGGGCCTGGCCGAGTATCGCAACCAGCTCGCCAAGATCGGCAAGCCGATGAACCGGGCCGAGTGGTGGATGCCGCCGCAGCTGGTCAACGCCGTCAACCTGCCGGTGCAGAATGCGCTGAACTTCCCGGCCGCCATCCTGGTCAAGCCGTTCTTCGACCCGAAGGCCGACCCGGCGTATAATTATGGCGCGATCGGGTCGGTGATCGGGCACGAGATCAGCCACAGCTTCGACAACAACGGCGCGATGTTCGACAGCAGCGGCAACATGCGCAACTGGTGGACGCCGCAGGACTTCGCCCGCTTCCAGCAATCGGGTCAGGCTTTGGCCAAGCAGTTCGACCAGTATCAGGCGCTACCCGGCGTCAACGTCAACGGCAAGCTGACCCTGGGCGAGAACATCGCGGACGTGACCGGCCTCGCCGCATCCTATGACGCCTACAAGGCGTCGCTCGGCGGCAAGCCGGCGCCGGTGATCGACGGCTTTACCGGCGACCAGCGCTTCTTCCTTGCCTATGCCCAGAGCTGGTCCACCAAGATGCGCGACGAGGCCCTGCGCGGCCGGATCGCCACGGACGGGCACGCGCCGGGGCAGTTCCGGGCTTTGACGGTGCGCAACGTCGATCCGTGGTACGCCGCGTTCGGGGTGAAGCCGGGCGAGAAGTTGTACCTGGCGCCGAAGGACCGGGTGAAGGTGTGGTAGCCTAAGCCGCCGAGTGCAGTGACGCCGACGCGGCACGCGTCGCCGGAGCAGCACGAGAGACGGCGCAGGCCGGCCAGCGTGCCCGCCTTCGCGGGACAGGACTGACGTCACGGGACTTGCTCCCGTGACGGCCTCTCGTCGGAGTCTGCTTACGACCCATTGCGGACGTGAGGGGCAGGCATGATAGTGCGAATATGATTGATCTCCGACACGTTTGGCTCCCGCAAATCATCACCTACGCAGAGCTAATCAGCACCGGGCAGTTGGAGCGCGAATGGCTCGGCCAGACCACCCCGATGACCTCTGTCACCGACCCAGATGAGCTTCACGAGCAGATTTTCGAAGACATTGATGCCGAGAACGTCTGGGCCGAGCATCGGCACAACTCTGGTCTGCCGACCGCGGCGGTAAGGGCGGTTGATGGCTTCCTCACGGCTCTTCTGGCGATAGATGAAAGCGACGCTCAACGGGTGGTCGCGTCAAGGGCTTGGGGAGAAGCCAAGGAGGCAGGTAAGGCGTTGCTCGCCATTGTTGGTTAGAGTCCGCTTACCCAAAGCAGCCGTCACGGGAGTAAATCCCGTGACGTCGGTCGTGTCGGCCTATGCTGCGCTTCGGCCGCACGCCGGCCGGCTTTCGCCGACTCTCGGCTAACGACGCTCGCTTCGCTCCGCTTACGTTAGCCTCGGCGGCTTAAGCTCCAATCAGCTCCCGGCCGATCAACATCCGCCGAACCTCGTTCGTCCCCGCCCCGATGTCGAGTAGCTTGGCGTCGCGCATGAACCGCTCCACCGGCCAGTCCTTGGTATAGCCGGCGCCGCCCAGGGCCTGCACCGCCTCCAGCGCCACCTTCACCGCACTCTCGCTCGCCAGCAGGATCGCACCGGCCGCGTCGAACCGCGTGGTCTTGCCCGCGTCGCAAGCCTTGGCGACCTGGTACACATAGGCGCGGGCCGAGTTCAGGGCGACGTACATGTCGGCGATCTTGGCCTGCATCAGCTGCTGAGCGCCGATCGCCTTGCCGAACTGCTGGCGCTCGCGGACGTAGGGCAGGACCACGTCCAGGCAGGCCTGCATGATGCCGAGCTGGATCCCGGCCAGCACCGTGCGCTCGTAGTCGAGGCCGCTCATCAGGATGCCGACGCCGCCGTTCTCGGGCCCCATGATGTTCTCGGCCGGGACGAAGCAATCGTCGAACACCAGCTCGCTCGTCGGCGAGCCGCGCATGCCCATCTTGTCGATCTTCTGGCCGACCGAGAAACCCTCCATGCCCTTCTCGATCAGGAAGGTGGTGATCCCGCGGCTGCCTTCACCCGTCTTGGCATAGACTACCAGCACGTCGGCATAATGGCCGTTGGTGATCCAGAACTTGGTGCCGTTGAGGCGGTAGCCGTTGCCGCTCTTCTCGGCCTTGAGCTTCATGGAGACGACGTCGGAGCCCGCGCTCACCTCGCTCATCGCCAGCGCGCCGACCGAGCTGCCGTCGATCAGGCCGGGGAGGTATTTGCGCTTCTGCTCGTCGTTGGCCCAGCGGCGGATCTGGTTGACGCACAGGTTGGAGTGGGCGCCGTAGCTGAGCCCGACGGAGGCCGACGCCCGCGCCACTTCTTCCTGCGCGACGACATGCTCGAGGTAGCCGAGGCCCAGGCCGCCCCATTCCTCCTCGACGGTGATGCCGTGCAGCCCGAGTTCGCCCATCTGCGGCCACAGCTCGATCGGGAAGCGGTCGTCGCGGTCGATCTCGGCCGCGATGGGCGCGATCTTGTCGGCGGCGAAGCGCTCGGTGGTCTCGCGGATGGTGTCGGCCATCTCGCCAAGGGCGAAGTCTAAGGTGGGTGCGGACATGGGCAAGCGCTAGCAGAGGGCGGGAGACTTGGACAAGGCGGCCTTCCGTCTTATGTGCAGTGCAACATAACTCTCACGAGGAACTGTCGCCATGGCCACCGCCGCTGCCGATCCCGCCACCGCTGCCGATCCCGTCGTCATCCTGTCCTATGCCCGCACGCCGATGGGCGCGATGCAGGGCGCGCTGGCAGACGCCAGCGCCACCGACCTCGGCGCCACCGCGGTCAAGGCGGCGGTCGAGCGGGCCGGCGTGGACGGCGCCGACATCGACCGCATCTACATGGGCTGCGTGCTGCCGGCCGGCCTCGGCCAGGCGCCGGCGCGGCAGGCGGCGATCAAGGCCGGGCTGCCGACCAGCGTCCAGGCGACCACCGTCAACAAGGTGTGCGGGTCGGGCATGCAGACGGTGATCATGGGTTCCGAAGCGATTCTCGTCGGCAATGCGGACGTGATCGTCGCAGGCGGCATGGAGTCGATGACCAATGCGCCGTACCTGCTGAAGAAGCACCGCTCGGGCGCACGGGTCGGTCACGACACCGCCTACGACCACATGTTCCTGGACGGGCTGGAAGACGCCTATGAGGAAGGCCGCGCCATGGGGAGCTTCGCCCAGGCGACCGCCAACGACTACCAGCTGACCCGCGAGTCGATGGACGCTTATGCGATCGAGAGCCTCAATCGGGCCAAGGCGGCGATCGACGGGGGCGGGTTCGGCGACGAGATCGTGCCCGTGACGGTGAAGAGCCGCACGGGCGCAACGGTGGTCGACACCGACGAAGCGCCGGGCCGCGGCCGCCCGGACAAGATCCCGCAATTGAAGCCCGCCTTCCACAAGGAAGGCACGATCACCGCCGCGACCAGCTCCTCCATCTCCGACGGCGCCGCCGCCGTGGTGCTGGCGCGCGAGTCGGTGGCGCAAGACAAGGGCCTGCAACAGGTCGCCCGCATCGTCGCCACCGCCGCCCACGCCCAGGCCCCGGCCGAGTTCACGGTCGCCCCGATCGGCGCCATCCACAAGGTGCTGGACAAGGCCGGCTGGAGCATCGGCGACGTCGACCTGTTCGAGGTCAATGAGGCGTTCGCCTGCGTCGCCATGTTCGCGATGAAGGACCTCGGCATCGGTCACGACCGCATCAACATCCACGGCGGTGCCACCGCCCTTGGCCACCCGATCGGCGCCAGCGGCACCCGGATCATCGTCACCTTGCTAAACGCGCTGAAGCAAAAGGGCCTGAAGCGCGGCATTGCGTCGCTGTGCATCGGCGGTGGCGAGGCGACGGCGGTCGCGGTGGAGCTGGTCTAAGCCCCCGAGCACAAGCCTGAAGCCGCGAAGCGACTTTAGGCTTGTGCGCAGAGAGGGCGCAGACCGGCCGGCCTGCGCGCGCCACGCGCGTTAGCTCAACCGGCCTGCAGCAGTCCTTCGTCCCTGAGCGCCCGCTGCACCGTTTCGCGGGCGCCGATCCGCTGTAGGTAGCGAGCGATGTTGGGACGGTCGGAGTAGCTGATGTCGAAATGGTCGGCCCAGCTCAGGATCACGAAGGCATAAGCGTCGGCCACCGAGAAGCGGTCACCGAGCCAATAGTCGCGGCCGTCGCCCAGATGCTGCTCGACGAAGTCGAGGCGCGAATTGAGCTTGTCCAGCGCGGCGGTTCGCGCCTCGCCCTGCGGGTTGCCGAAGAACGGACCGAACGCCTTGTGCAGTTCGCTGCCGAGGAACCCGAGCGCCTGGTGCAGTCGCGCCTCGGCCAGCGGATCGCCGGTCGGAGCTAGCTGCCCTGAGCCAAGCGAAGCGATATACGGCAGGATTGCGCCGTTCTCGGTCAGCAACTCGCCGCCGTCCAGCTCCAGCACCGGCACGTAGCCAAGCGGATTGAGCTCGCGGAAGTCGCGGCCGTCCTCCGTTTGCTTGGTCTGAAGGTCGGTGCGGACGAATTCGGCGTCACGGCCGATCTCGTACAGCGCGATGCGCGATGCCATCGAACATGCGCCGGGTGCGTAGTAGAGCTTCATGGGCCTTGCCTCCGCTTACGTGAGCTTGCGGCCCGCTTGCGCCTTCGCCGGGCGCGTCGCAAGCCTCAGTCGACCGTCTCACCCTCCGACACGCCCCAGATGTCCGTCACGCGGATGTATCCGTCGCGCTGACCGGTCTGGAAGTGACACCAGTTGTCCTTGCAATCCTCGACCCGGCCGACCACGCCCGGCTGCGCATTGTAGCGCACCCGGCTGGTCTCGTCGGGCCGGGCGTGGATCGGGCGCGGCTCGGTGCCGCGGACAATGGCGGTGCGGCGGGCGCTCAAGAGCGACACCAGCATCCAGCCGCGCACCCCGTCCGGATCCTCGACGTAGCGCCAATTGGGAAAGACCCGCAGCACGCGGATCGGCAGGTCGCGGCGCTTGTACAGCCACACGCCGGGGAAATTGCGACCCGGCCCCGTGCGCATCATCGCCTCGCCGCTGGCGATCGAGCCCCAATAGGGCGGCGTCTTATCCTGGGCGGCGACCGGCGCGGCGAGCGCCAGCACCGTCGCGGCCATTACCCCTCCAAACCGCATCACGCCCCCGTCAGGATCCGGTCGACCAGCTGCTTCACCGTCGGCACGAACCCGTTGGAATAGAACGGGTCGCTCTTGAACCGGAACGCCGCGTGCCCGGCGAACATCAGGTTCTGGTCGATCGGTCCGCCGTGAGCGATGTCCTGCAGCGTCTTCTGGATGCAAAAGCTGCGCGGGTCGGCCAGGCGCCCGGTCGAGTTCTTCTCATTGTCGGCCCACGACGAAAAGCTGCACTGGCTGAGGCAGCCCATGCAGTCGGCCTGGTCGCGGCGGATCAGCTTTTCTTCCTCGGGCATCACGAACACCAGCGTGTCGTCGGGCGTCTTCATCGCGTTGGTGAAACCCGCCGCGAACCATTCGCGGGCGTGCTGCAGGTCGCCCCTGGTCACCCAATAGTTCTTCTTGGTGCCGATGCCGACGTCCAGTTCGAACGCATGGTCGCCGATCGCTTCGCGGGTGTATGCGATCTGGCGCTCGCTGCGGCCTTCCAGGCTGCGCAGAAACGGATTGCGCACCGCGGACGAGTAGAAGCCGGTGGGCGAGAACTTGTGCAGGAGGACGTCGCCCTCTTCCAGGGTCATCAGCCGCTGCTTCCAGTCGACGGGGATCGGACTTTCCTGGGTCAGCAGCGGACGGGTGCCGAACTGGAACATGACCGCGCCCAGTTCGGGATTGTCGATCCAGTTTTCCCATTCGTCCAACCGCCACACGCCGCCGGCCATGACGATCGGCACCGAGTCGGCAATGCCGCCCTTGCGCATGACGGCGCGCAGCTCGGCGACCCGCGGATACGGATCCTGCGGCGCGCGCGGGTCTTCGGCGTTGCTGAGCCCATTGTGTCCGCCGGCCAGCCACGGGTCCTCGTAGACGACGCCGGACAGCAGGTCCGCGACCTTGCTGTAGGCGCGCTTCCACAAGGCGCTGAAGGCGCGGCCGGAACTGACGATCGGCAAGTAGGACACGCCATATTGCGCGGCGATCTCAGACAGCTTGTAGGGCATGCCGGCGCCGCAGGTGACGCCCGCGACCAAGCCCTTGGTGCGTTCCAGCACGCCGTGCAGGACGTGCTGCGCGCCGCCCATTTCCCACAGCACGTTGATGTTGATGGCCCCCCGGCCCGACGCCATGTCATAGGCCTTGCGGACCTGGGCAACCGCGCCGTCGATGGCGTAGCGGATCAGCTCCTCGTGCCGCTCGCGCCGGGTCATGCCGTTGTAGACCTGGGGCACGATCCGGCCTTCGGGATCGTAGCTGTCGGCGTTGACAGCGCTGACCGTGCCGATGCCGCCCGCCGCCGCCCACGCGCCCGAACTCGCATGGTTGGTCGCGCTGACGCCCTTGCCGCCTTCGACCAGCGGCCACACTTCGCGACCGCGATACACGATCGGCTGCAGGCCCTTGAACAACGTCTCTCTCCTGTCGGTTCGAGCGTCGCTATACAGACGACAACGCCCGAATGGCCAGAGAAACGCAAAAGGCCGCCGGCGGGTGCCGGCGGCCTTCCGTTTCAAGCCGATCGAGGCTGCTTAGCAGCTGCCGCGAGCAACCTGGTTGCCGAGCAGGGCACCGATGGCGCCGCCGACGATCGCGCCGGTGGTCCCGCCGCCACCGCCACGGCGATAGCCGTAGCGATTGTAATGGCCGCCGCTCTTGCCGATCTGGCTGCCGATCACCGCGCCGGCGACGCCGCCGACGACCGTGCCGGTGGTGCCGCTGCCGCAGCGGTAGCCGTTCTGGCCGTAGTAGGTGTTGCCGTAGTAGCCCTGGTTGGCATAGCCATTGTTGTAATAGCCATTGCCATACCCGTTGTTGTAGTAGCCGTTGCCGTACCCGTTATTGTAGGTCGGCGCGTAGCCGCGGCCGTAATTGCCATAGCCGCCGTAGTTGCCGTAGCCGCCGTACGTGCTGCCGTAATACGGCTGGCTGTAGTGCGGCCGGGCGTTGGCCACGCCGGGAACGGCGACGGCGGCAATGGCGGAGACTGCGAGAAGAGCTTGCTTGAACATCGGAAGAAACTCCTTTTTCGATGAAGCCGGTATGATCCCCCGCCAGTGTCGCCGTCCTGAATAAGCCGTTTGCTCCGGTTAAGGCAGCAGCGCGAAGTCGAGGCCGATGTCGACCGCCGGTGCCGACTGGGTGATCCGGCCCACCGAGATGAAATCAACGCCGGTCTCGGCGATGCCGCGGACCGTCTGGAGGTTGACGCCGCCGGACGCCTCCAGCGGCACCCGTCCGGCGACCAGCGCCACCGCCGCGCGCAGCGCATCATTGTCCATATTGTCGAGCAGCAGGCGTTCGGCGCCCGCAGCCAGCGCCGGCTCGATCTGCGCGACCCGGTCCACCTCGACCTGGATCTGCAGGCCGGTGTTCGCGGCCTTCGCCCGCCGCACGGCTTCCGCGACGCCGCCGTTCACCGCCACGTGATTGTCCTTGATCAGCACGCCGTCATCCAGCCGCAGGCGGTGATTGGCCGCCCCGCCCATGCGTGCCGCATATTTCTCCAGCACGCGCAGCCCAGGGATCGTCTTGCGGGTATCGAGCAGGGTCGCGCCCGTGCCGGCGATCGCCTCGACGTAGCGGCGGGTCAGCGTGGCAATGCCGGACAAGTGCTGAAGCGTGTTGAGCGCCGACCGCTCGGCCGTCAGCATGACCCGCGCGCTGCCTTCCAGCCGCATCAGCACGGTTCCAGCCGCGACCTCGTCTCCATCCCCGACCGCCGCTTCGATCCGCACCTCGGGGTCGAGCGCACGGAAGAACGCCGAAGCGAGGTCGATGCCGGCAACGACGATCTGCTCGCGGCAGTTCATCTTCGCCCGGAAGCGCGCCTCTTCGTCGATACAGGCGGCGGAGGTGACGTCTCCGCCTCGTCCGAGGTCCTCGGCGAGAACCTGTTCGACGAAACTGGCGAGGTCAAAGTCGGTCGGCAGCATGGGTGCGGCGTTAGGCAAGTGGGCCGACCGCGACAAGCATCAGGCGGGCGAGTCGGCGTCGGCCGCCGCCTGGCTCGCCTGGTGCCACCCGTCGCCATCCTTGCGGAACTGGGTCGGCTTGCCCGGCTCGAACCGCTCGCCGGTCCAGCGCATCAGGGCGATGCTGACCTTGCCGGGCTCGACGTCGATCAGGTTGAAGCTCTGCTCCTCTTCACGCAGCCGGACGGAGGTGGCGGTGCCGGCCTGCACCACCAGCGCGCCGCCGGCGCGAGTCACGAGGTCGCTGGCTCGGTGGGTGGACGCGCGGTGGTTGTGACCCGCCAGCAGCAGGTCGACGTCGAGGTCGTTGATCGCATCCAGCGCCAGCTCCTGCCGGCCGAGCGGCTTGCCGAGAATGCCGGTGTCGTCGACCGGCAGCGCGAACAGCGGGTGATGGGTGACAAGGATCCGCACCTGCTCTTTGGGCACGCGCGCGAACTCGTCCCGGATGAAGTCGATTTGCTCGCGGTTGATCCGCCCGTCCTTGACGGTGAACGAGCGCGCCGTGTTGACCCCCAGTACCGCCGCTCCAGCCAGCTGATGATAGGGGCACAGCACATCGTCGACGAACCGCCGGTAGCGGGTCAGCGGCGACAGGAACCGGCGCAGCACGTCGTACAACGGGATGTCATGGTTGCCGGGCACCGCCATCACGTCGTGCCCGGCATCGCGCAGCCGGCCGAGAAAGCGACACGCTTCCTGGAATTGCTCGGTCTTGGCGCGCTGGGTGAAGTCGCCGCTGACGACGACCAGGTCTGGCGTGGCGGAATCTATTTCGCGCTCGACGGCCGCGACGATGGCCGGGTCGTGGGCGCCGAAATGCAGGTCGGAGAGGTGAACGAGACGAGGCATGAGGCCCCTAACGCCTCACCCCGAACTTGTTTCAGGCTTCGTGATCGGCAAAGTGACCGCCATGGACCGTACTTCCGCCAACACCGGCACCCAGGACGTCTCCGAACGGCTGCGCTTCGACGAGGCGGCGCTGACCCGCTGGCTGGCGGCGCAGGTGCCCGGCTTCGCCGCTCCGCTGACCGTCAGCCAGTTCAAGGGCGGCCAGTCGAACCCGACCTACCAGCTCCACACGCCGCAGGCGTCCTTTGTCCTGCGCCGCAAGCCGCCCGGCAAGATTCTCCCCGGGGCTCATGCGGTCGACCGCGAATATCGCGTCCTGGCGGCGCTCGGCGTCCAGGGCTTTCCGGTGCCCCGTGTCTACGCGCTGTGCGAGGACGAGGGCGTGCTCGGCACCGCCTTCTACGTCATGGACATGGTGCCCGGCCGGATTGTGTGGGAAGCGCAGTTCCCGGGCCTGGAGCCGCGATCGCGCGCCGCCCACTTCGACGCCATGAACGCCACCATCGCCCAGCTGCACAGCTACGACCCCGCGACCATCGGCCTGGGCGACTATGGACGAGCCAACGGTTTCGTCGAACGCCAGGTAAGCCGCTGGTCCAAGCAGTACCTGTCCGACACGGACGCCGGCCGGTTCGAGGCCATGGACCGGCTGGTCGACTGGCTGGCCAAGCACATGCCGGCCGACCGGGGCGAGAGCCGGGTGGTCCATGGCGACTACCGCTGCGACAACATGATCTTCGACGCCTCGGCGCCGGAGGTCCGCGCGGTGCTGGATTGGGAACTGTCGACGCTGGGCGACCCGGAGGCCGACTTCGTCTACCACTGCCTGATGTACCGCATGCCGGCCGGCGTCTTCACCGGCTTGGCCGGACTCGACCTCCCCGCACTCGGCATCCCGAGCGAGGAGGAGTATGTCGCGGCTTACTGCCGCCGCACCGGCCGCGCGGGCATTCCGGCGTTCGACTATCTGATCGTCTTCTCGCTATTCCGGCTGGCCGCCATTATCCACGGCATCAAGGGCCGGCTGGCGCGCGGCAATGCCTCGAGCGGGCACGCCGCGGAGTCGGTCAAGGCACTGGAGCCACTGGCCGAGCTCGCCTGGCAGCAAGCGCAAGGGGCGCGGCTCTAGCCAGCCGATCCGCCGCCGAGCAGGTAGGGTGCAAGCGGCAGCAGCAGCTTGACGTCCACCGCAACGCCCGCCGCGCGCCGGGCGGCGACGAAGGCCGGCAGGTCGGCGGTGGGCACGAGATGGACGGTGATGTCCTCCTCTCCGGCGATGCCGCCGCCCTCGCCGACCCGGCGGACGCCGTAAGCGCGGACCAGGGTGAAGCTTTCGGTCAGCATGCCAGGCGACGCATGATACTCGCCCAGCCGCTCGATCCGGTCGGCGGTGAAGCCGGTCTCCTCTTCCAGTTCCGCCACGGCGGTGCTCTCGACCGTGGCGCTGGGGTCGTAGTCGCCCACCAGCCCGGCGGGCAGCTCCAGGCACGGTCCGCCGACCGCCACCCGGTGCTGCTCGACCAGGATCAGCTTGCCGTCATGCTCGGCATGGATGACCACGGCGCGGATGCCGCCGACCCGGCCGGCATATTCCCACTTGCCGCGTTGGCAGACCTGCACGAACTTGCCCTGCCACATCACCTCTTCGGGCGCGTCGAAGTCGGGATCGCTCATAATTCAATCAGGCGGTCAGGGATTTCGTTGACGTCGCCTTCCGACCGCGGGAAATGCTGAGCCAGCACCTCGCCGACGATCGCGATGGCGGCGATCAGCCCGTCAGCCGGCCGGCCTTGCTTCAGCTCGGTCACCAGCGCGGCCATGGCTTCGCCCCAGGTCTCCGGCCCGGTAACCTTCACGATTGCCTCGTCGGCTACGATCTCCGCCCGGTGCTCGGCCACGGACAGGTAGATGAGGATGCCGGTGCGGCCCACCGTGCGCCGCTCGGCCGCCGCCTTGAACAGTGCGCAGGCGCGGCGGCGAACCCGGCGGGCCTTGGGCGCGCCGGGGGTCAGCGCCAGCCGCAGCGGCCGCCATTTCAGGATCAGCAGCACGGCCGTGAGCTTAAGCACCGCCAGCACCATCAGGAAAAACAGCAACCGTCCAAGCGTCGGCGCTGCGCCCCAGTTCGCGCCAAGCAAGGTGTCGTGCAACCAGGTCAGCCAGCTGGGAAACGCGGCCGCCCAGGCAAGCACGGCCAGCAGCGCCGCCACTGCCCAGTGCAGCGCCACGTCGTGATACGGGTCCGACTGATCGGTCAGAATCGTGACGATCTCGCCGTTGCTCCGCGCCTCGGCCGCGGCAACGGCATCGCTGACGCGCCCGTGATCGGCCTCGTCGATGTCGAGCTTCACCACGATCCCGATGCACCTCCGCCGCCGAACGATCCGCCGCCGCCCGAGAAGCCGCCGAAGCCCCCGCCCCCACCGCCGCCGAAGCCGCCGTCACCGCCCCAGCCGCCACCGCCCTGCGACGACCGATTGAGTTCGTTGAGGCCCCACAGGACCACCCACGGGCTGATCCCGCTCCGCGACCGTCCCCGATACCGGCGCCCGCCGGCGCGCCGGCCGAACGACAGCATGACGAACAGGATGATCAGGCCCCAGAAGATCAACGACGAGGGCGCACCCCGACTTTGAGCGGACCCCTGCCGCTGCTGAGCGCGCTTCTGCGCCGCCTCGATCGCCGCCCGCTCCGCGACCTCCGGAGGCGCCTGCAGCTGGGCGATCAGGGCATCGGTGCCGGCCTTGATCCCGGCCGGCATATCGCCCGCCTTGAAGCGGGGAACGATGACCTCATCGATCACGCGATTGGTAAAAGCGTCGGTCAGGATCGGCTCCAGGCCGTAGCCGACCTCGACCCGGACCTTGCGCTCGTTCGGCGCGACCAGCAGGATCGCGCCGTTGTTGGCTTCCTTCTGGCCGATGCCCCAGGCCCGCCCGAGCCGATAGCCATAGTCCTCGATCTCCAGACCACCCAGGGATGGCACGGTGGCGACGACCAGCTGCCGGCTGCTCCGCTGCTCCAGCGCGGCCAGCTTGGAATCCAGCTCCTGCACGTCCGCAGGGGTCAACAGATTGGCCGCGTCCACCACCCGCCCGCTCAGCTTGGGAAACTCCTGCGCGGACGCCGGCAGAGCCGCCAGGACGAGCAGAAGAAGCGCGCACACCCAAGCCGCTACCCGTGCAGGGGCGAGGGTTCCGCGCCTTGCCGTCAACTGCAAGGCGGGAATGGCAGAGAGTGCGGGCATGGCGCGCCTTACTGCGTGTTGAAGTTGACGGACGGAGCGACCTGGGCGTTGGGGGTGGTTGCCTCGAACGGTACCTTGGGCTTGGCGCCGTAGAAGATCTTGGCGCCGATCGCGTTGGGGAAGGTGCGGATGGTGGTGTTATAGCCCTGCACCGCCTCATTGTAGTCGGAACGCGCGATGGTGATGCGGTTCTCCGTGCTCTCCAGCTGCTGCTGAAGGTCGCGGAAGTTCGCATTGGTCTGCAATTGCGGATAGGCTTCCTGCAGCTGGCGCAGCGGAATCAGCGCGCTCGACAGCTGGCCTTGAGCCTGGCTGAAGCGCCGCACCGCTTCCGGATCCGACAGCTGCTCGGGCGACAGCGTGATCTGGGTCGCCCGGGCGCGCGCTTCCGTGACTTCACGCAAGGTATTGCGCTCCTGCGCGGCGGCGCCCTGCACCGTGTTCACCAGGTTGGGAATGAGATCGGCCCGGCGCTGATACTGGTTCTGCACGTTCGCCCACTTGGCGTTGACGTTCTCTTCCGAGGTCGGAACCGCGTTCACGCCGCAGGCCGACAGGCTCAGCGCGGCGAATGGCGCAAGAAGGCCAAGTCGCTGGTAATTGGTCATGCGTAGATTCCCCTGCAGAACTTGCTGGTGACTTAGGTAGCTGGGACACCCCCCGCTTTCAATGCGCGCGGGTCCACGAGGCCAAATTGAGGAGAATGGAGGTGGGAGGCTTCTGTTGCCCGGCGCCTCCCGTGCCGCTGGAGTCCCCTTCTGTTGCCCGGTGGGGTCCGACCGCGCTTTTGTCCTTGTAACCTAATCCGTGAGGATCGGGTTACGCGGCAATCGCGAGCGCCTCGTTATCGTTGGCACTTGTGTGAAAGGCGGTTTTACGGCTCACCTCAGCCGACTGGCAACCCGATCTTTATTGCACCCGTCGATCCTATTTCGCCCCCATCAGCAACGGCGCGCACTCGAGTGACCCCAAGCTTTCTACGCCGCTGCTGGTGGAGGCGCCGGGGTACTGCCCCCCGGGTCCGAGATGCCTATTCCAACGTGCACTCTACCAGCATAGCCGGTTGCCCGGCCTGAGCCATGTAGTCGCTTCGCCGCGGCTTCTCAAGCGCGTCCGACCGCCGGTCTGTGACGGAACCGAACTATTTAGACTAGCGTTGTGCCGCGCCAAGCGGATAAGGAAGTCCGCTCAAGACAATAAACGTAGGGGAAAGCACCATGAAGAAGATCACTTTCGCGCTGGTCGGCGCGGCTGGCCTAGCGCTTGCGGCGTGCGGCGGCAAGGGCGACGATTCACTCGGCGAGAACGTCCAGAGCAACTATGAGAACGCCGCCGAGAACCTTGAAGCGGTCGCCGACAACACCGGCAACGCCGCCATGTCCGACAGCCTGGAGAACCAGGCCGACGCGCTCAAGGCCGAGGGTGACCGCAAGGAAGAGGCGATCGACGACGCCGACGTCAACGCGCAGAACCCGGCCGAAGCGAACGCCGCCGTCAACGCGATGTAATCGCCGCCGCGCAGGCGACAAGCGAAAGGCCGGTCCCGGTTGGGGCCGGCCTTTTTCTTTGCCGCCCGGCCGCCTAGGTCAGCAGGGATGAGCGAAGACGACACGATCCCCGCCGCGACCCTGGTCGTCATGCGCGACTCCGCTGCGGGCCCGCCCGAACTGCTGATGGTGGAGCGCCCGCGCACCATGGCGTTCGCCGCCGGGGCGATGGTGTTTCCTGGCGGTCGGATCGAGCGGGCCGACTGGACCGACGGCGGCGCACTGATCGACGCCGCCCGCGTCGCTGCCGTGCGGGAAACGCAGGAGGAAACCGGGCTGGAGGTCGCGCCCGACACGTTGGTGCCGTTCGCTCGCTGGCGGCCCAATTTCCGCCACCACCGCCGCTTCGACACCTTTTTCTTCCTGGCTCCCTGCCCGATCGGTGCCGGTCCGCTGCGTCCGCAACCGGGCGAATGCGAGCGGGCCGAATGGCTCGCCGCCGCCGAAGTTCTGGCGCAGATCGCGCGGGGCGAGGCGAGTGCCATCTTCCCGACGCTGCGCAACCTGGAGCGGCTGGCCCAGTTCGACAGCTTTGCGGCCACCCGCGCCCATGCTCATGACATCCCGGTCGAAACCATTACGCCGTGGATCGAGGAGTTGGACGGCGAGCAATGGCTGCGCATCCCCGATCACCTGGGCTATCCGATAACCGGCGAGCGGTTGGAGACCGCAACACGGGCCTGAACCGGGGTCCGAGCGTTCGGCCGCCATGATTCGCACCGTCCGCTGGTTCGTCCTGCTCGCCATCATTGCCATCGCCGTGATCCAGGGCAAGGCCTGGTCGGACCGGCACCCGCAGGACCTGCCGTGGACGACGCTGCGGCTGGACGATCCGGTCGGGCGTTACACGGCGAGCCGGATTGCCGCGCTCGGCGACCAGCCGGGCCAATGCCGGGCGCTGCTGGCCGCCGCCGGTACCCGCGACCGGGTCGCGCCGCCGCGCAAGCCTTCCGCCGACTGCGGGTTTGACGACGGCATGATCCTGGCTGGCGGCAGTGCCCGGCGGAGCGGCTTCGCGCCGGCCGGCCTGGTGACCAGCTGCCCGGTGGCGACCGCGCTGCTCCTGTGGGACGAGCGGGTGGTACAACCGGCCGCCCGCCGCCACTTCGGCACCGGCGTCAGCGCCTTGTCCCATGCCGGAAGTTTCAGCTGCCGCCGGCTCTATGGCCGTCAGGCCGGCGCCTGGTCGGAACATGCCACCGGCGACGCGGTCGACATCCTCGGCTTCCGCCTAGCGGACGGTCGCACGGTGTCCGTGCTGCGCGACTGGCCCAGAGTGGGACAGGAGGCCGCCTTCCTCCGGGACGTCCGGAATGGCGCCTGCCTGTTGTTTACGACCGTGTTGTCACCCGATTACAATGCTGCGCACCGCGACCACCTGCACCTCGATACGGCCGATCGCGGCCCGGGCGGCTGGCGCGCCTGTCGCTGACCCGACTCGGCCGCCCCAAACAAGAAAGAGGACCCGTCCCCCCTGGACGGGCCCCCTTTCATGAAAGAACATGGCCTTGCGGCCAGCGCTTACGACAGGTGCTTGGACAGGTGCTTGTTCATCTCGAACATGGTGCAGCGGTCCTTGCCGAAGATCTTCTTCAGCTTGTCGTCGGCCACAATTTCCCGCTTGTTCTGCGGATTTTGCAGGTTGTTCTTGCGGATGTGATCCCACACCTTGGATACCACCTCGCTGCGCGGCAGCGGATCCTTGCCGACGATGTCGGCCAGGTCCGGAGATGGAGTTACCGGACGAGCCAGGCCACCCCCTGCTTTACGACCGGTCCCGCTCGATTCTTTTGCCATTAGGCCCTCCTGTTTGTTCCGCCGATCGATAGAGCGCAAAGCGAAGCGCCGCGCAAGAGCCTGCTGCCGAGGCAAAAATGCCTAATCATCGAAGAAAAACGGGACGATCTTGTTGGCCGCGTCATGGCCGATGTCAGCCCGGCCCAAGTAAGGCACTCCCGAACGCTCGCACCAGTCGCGCACGATCGCCTCTTCGTCACTGCCGAACGGCCGATCGTTCTCCGGCACATAGCAGCGACCGAGCCGAATGCCGGCGCAGCGCCGCAGCGCCGCACTGCCCGTCAGGTGGAACAGCAGCCGGTCGATGCGGTAATGTTCCTCGTCCAGTTCCTCAATCAGCAGCTCACGGCCGGTGAAATCAGGCCCGATGGCCGTGCCGAGCAGGCTGGACAGCACCGTCAGGTTGAACGCCAGGGCCGGCCCGGCAAGCTGCCCTTCGATCGCCGCCGGCTCCCGTCGAACCAGCCAGTCCAGGGCGCGGTTCGCCGCCGCTTCGCCGCCGCTGCGCAGCACGTCCTGCGGCATCGGCCCATGCGCCACCTGGCATCCCGCTCCATGCAGCGCCGCCAGCAAGAAGCCGCCGTCGCTGTAGCCCAGATAGACCTTGCCCAGCGCCGCCGCGGGCAGGTCGCGCGCGGCCGCTTCCGCGATCCGGTTGGACCCATAGCCGCCGCGGGCGAACCACACGGCGTCCACCGTCGGATCGGCCATCACCTCGCGCAGCGCGGCCAGCCGAACCGCGTCAGAACCGGCGAAGTGGCCGTCGCTGGCAAAGCATTGCGGGTGGACGACCAGCTCCGCATCGCCCCGCGCCGCGGCCATCGCCCCGACGGCCTCCGCGGCTTCGGCCTTCAGCGGGCAACTCGGCGCGACCAGCGCGATCCGCATGGCTTTTCCTTTGTCTTGGGCCCCGCTGCTCAATAGGGCGGCGGCGATGAGTCAATCCAGCTTCTTCTTCTGCGGGGTCGGCGGCAGCGGCATGCTGCCCCTCGCCTGCATCGTCCGCGCTCAGGGCCACGCCGTCGCCGGGTCCGACCGCGCGCTCGACGCCGGCCGCCTGGCGCCCAAGTTCGACTTCCTCCGCTCCCTCGACATCCAGCTGTTCGCCCAGGACGGTTCGGGTCTGCGCCAAGGCATGACGCTGGTCACCTCGGCAGCGGTGGAGGAGACCATAACCGACGTGGTCCGCGCCCGCGAGCTCGGCCTGTCGCACCTCACCCGCCCCCAGCTGCTCGCCGAGCTGCTCAACGCCGCCGGGCGCAGCGTCGCCGTCGGGGGGACCAGCGGCAAGTCGACCGTCACCGGCATGATCGGCTGGATCCTCCATGCGCTCGGTCGCCGCCCAACCGTGATGAACGGCGCGGTGATGAAGAACTTCGTTGCGCCCGACGCGCCGTTCGCCAGCGCGCTGGTCGGTGACCCCGCCTTGTTCGTCAGCGAGGTGGACGAAAGCGACGGCTCCATTGCCCTTTACCAGCCGGAAGTTGCGGTGCTGAACAACGTCAGCCTGGATCACAAGGAAATGGCGGAACTGCGCGACCTGTTCGGCGGCTTCCTCGGCCGGGCCCGGACGGCCGTGGTGAACCTCGACGATCCGGAAAGTCGGCTGCTGGCCGAGCAATTGGCCAACGTCGCCGGCTACGGCTTCGACAGCCCGGGCGCGGCGGTCACCGGGCACGACCTGCAACTGGCGCCGGATGGAAGCCAGTTCGTCGTCAGCGCTGAAGGCGAAAGCCACCCCGTCAGCCTGCCACTGCCCGGGCGGCACAATGCGTCCAACGCGCTGGCGGCGCTGGCGGCGGTGCGGGCGCTTGGCGTCCCGCTGGCCGAGGCGGCGGTGGCCCTGGGTCGCTTCTCGGGGCTCAAGCGCCGGCTCGAGACCGTCGGCACCGCCGCCGGCGTGACCGTGATCGACGACTTCGGCCACAACCCCGACAAGATCGCGGCCACCCTGGCCACCCTGACCGCACGCTCGGGGCGCCTGCTGCTGTTCTTCCAGCCGCACGGCTACGGCCCGCTCGCCAAGATGGGCGAGGAACTGGCGGCGACGTTCGCGCGTGGCATGCGGCGGCCGGATCTGCTGCTGCTGAGCGATCCCGTCTACCAGGGCGGCACCGTGGATCGCTCGCGCGGCTCCGACTGGCTGGCCGAAGCGATCCGCACCGCCGGCGGTGCCGCCGAGCATGTTCCCGCGCGCGCCGACATCGAGGAGCGGCTGCTGCAGGAAGCACGCACCGGCGACACGATCGCCGTGCTCGGCGCCCGCGACGACACGCTGAGCGAGTTCGCGGCCGAATTGGTGCGGAACCTGGAGACGCGCGGCTGATTGAACGGCCATGGCCAAACCCGGAACCGTGATCGGCTGGAAACTTGACCCTGCCGAGCGTGAGCAGCTGCTCAAGGATCACCCGCCCCGCTACAAGCAGGCGGTCGCCGACCACGTCACGCTGGAGGTCGGTGGCAAAGCGGCTCCGGCCGAGGTCAAGGCCGCCATTGTCGGCCGCACCGACGACGAGCGCGGCGTTGAAGCGATGGTTGTCACCATCGACGGCAGCGTCGACCGGCCGGACGGCTCCACCTTTCACATCACCTGGTCGCTCGACCCCGGCCGCACGCCGCGCGAGAGCAACGACGTGCTAAAGCAACGTGGCTGGAAGGAGCTCGACCACCCGGTCCCGGTGACGCTTACCCCTGCCCGCTTCTGATGGCCGGACCCCACCTGTTCCTCGACTGCGACGGTGTCCTCGCCAACTTCGACGCGGGCGCGCGCAAGGTGCTGGGCATGGGCGTCCCGCAATTCGAGGCCAAACACGGCAAGCGCGCCTTCTGGCGGGAACTGACTCGCGCCGGGGATTTCTACGCGACCCTGCCGGAGATGGCGGACGCTCGCGAACTGTTCGACGCCGTGGCGCATCTGAAGCCGACCATCCTCACCGGTCTTCCGCTGGGCGACTGGGCGGCGCCGCAGAAAGTCCGCTGGGCGGCCGAGCATTTTCCCGGCGTCCCAATCATCACCTGCATGGCCCGCGACAAATACCGCCACATGACGGGCGCCGACGTGCTGGTGGACGACACGCTGCGGCATCGCGGCGCGTGGGAGGACGCCGGGGGCACCTTCATCCATCACACGAGTGCGCGGGCGAGCCTCCACGAACTCGCCCGCCTCTACCCGTCAATCGAATTGTCCGCCTGAGCCTCAGGCTGCAGCGGCGACGTCGACCTTCTCGACCCATTCCGGCCAGAACACCGGCTCGCGGTTCGACCAGCCCGGCGCGGTGGCCGCGCTTTCGCTGATCGACTGCAAGAGGGTGCGGCGGCGGTCCGGGTGCAGGTGCGGCAGCGCGGCCGCAGCGCAAAAGGCCGCTGGCAACCACGGGCGAACCGCCGCACCGAGCAGCCGCTCGTAGAGGAAGCGGTAGGCGGCGAAGTTCGGCACCCGGTCCTGGCCAAGATCAAACGCAGTCACGGTCATCAACTGGCCCATGAACGGGTCAATGGTGTCCAGCCCACTATCGTCCGGGATCTGCAGCCGAAGCGCGTCCAGCTGCTTGTAGAGGCGTCCCTGTGCCCGGATCGAAGCCGCTTCCGCCTCGTCGCGAGCCCAGCAGCCCAGCGCGTCGCGGCGGCCGAACGCCACATCCATGGAGCGGCGCAGGTAGCGCTGCGTCGCTTTCGGAAAGGCAGCAAATTCCTTGATCTCGCTTAGCAACAGCGACCCGCCGGCAGGCTGGCTGTTCTGCGTGCTCATGACCCCACACTCCTTTACGCCTGGCGGGACCATGGCCTTGATCTGGTTGCACAAAGCTTAACCATGGGCTCGCCCCCCGTTCACATGAAGCCAGAGGGCGGGTCGGTCAGCAAGATCGGATCGCAGCGGCTCATCGCAAGCCACCGTTCTGTTACTCTAATGCAACTTGTCGAAGTTCACCTTGACCGGGAAACTACTCCGGAAAGCCGGACGAGGGCACCGGGTCGTCGTTCTGGCCCGGCTGCGCGGCGGCCGGCGGATCGGACGCGTCCATGGACTCATCGCTGCCGACATCCACCTTGGCGTCGAGGTCATCCGGATTCTTGCGCAGGCGCCGTTCCAGCTCCTTTTCCGGGTCGGCGGAAATCACGGGCGGCGGGCAGTTCTGCGGGTCGATGGTGTCGGTCATGGGAAATCCCTCCTGGGTCTAGTGGCCGTAACGGTTGCCCGATGCGCCCCGTTCCGTTCGACGGGCGGCCATCGCTGTTCGGCAGGCGGACTTCGGGATGTTGCGCATGCAACCGTCGGCGCGCACAGATCAGCGGATGAACATGCTCGGGACCGTGGACGCGCCGGCCGACCAGCGCGAAGCAGGCGAGGATCAACCCTTCGCCGACTGGCAACGGGCGACACTGCTGATCGTCGGCTTTTGGATCGGCTATGCCCTCACCGTGGTGGCCCGCGCCTTGCTGGGCGACGACCCGCTGACCGTGCTCGAGAACAAGGTCCTGACGCTGTTCACCGGCACTGTGCTGACGTTCGCCATTTATGTTGTCATTCAGCTAACTGCGCCGGGCCCGAAACTCGGGCCCAAGGCGATCGTGGCAGGCATCGGATCGGTGGTCGCCGCGACCCTGCTGGCCATCACGCTGGTGGCTGCCGACGGGCAAATGAAGACCAGCAAGGAGGAATTCCGCTTTCAGGCGCGGGAGGGGTTCGTCGTCGTCCAGAAAGGCGAGCAGATCCGCATTCAGCGCAGCGCCGCGGACCCGGTGGTGCTGACCTTGCCCAAAATGAACCAGCTGAGCGAGCGCGACCGCTTCCGCCTGGCCGCGGACACGGCGGTGATCTGGCTGTTCTTCTTCGTCGCGTGGAGCGCTTTCTACCTGGCATCCGTGTCGCAGGCCCAGGCCCTTGCCCTGCAGCGCCGGGCCGCCATGGCCGAAAGCGCGGCGCGATCCGCCCAGGTCCGGGCGCTGCGCTACCAGGTCAATCCGCACTTCCTGTTCAACACGTTGAACAGCCTGTCCTCCTTGGTCATGGCCGGACGCTCGGCCGAAGCCGAGACCATGATCCTGAAGCTGTCCAACTTCTTCCGCAGCAGCCTGTCGCTCGATGCCACCGCCGACGTTACGCTAGCGGAGGAGATCGCCATGCAGCGGCTGTATCTGGACATTGAAAAGGTGCGCTTTCCCCGCCGGCTGAAAGTCGAAATCGATGTTCCGGCCTACCTCGGCCACGCGCGCCTGCCCGCCCTGGTGCTGCAGCCGGTGGTGGAGAATGCCATCAAGTATGGCGTCTCGGCGACCCGCGACAAGGTGACCCTGCGGATCCAAGCCAACGAGCCCTATCCGGGGCGGCTGCAGATCACGATCAGCAACAGCGGCGGATCAGCCTTGAAGGCGCCGCGGCAGCGCCACCTGCCCTCCAGCACCGGCGTCGGGCTGACCAACGTGTGCCAGCGCCTGGCCGCGCGCTTCGGCCGGGAAACCAGTTGTTCGTTTGGACCACTGCCCGAAGGCGGCTATCGCGTGGTCATGACCCTGCCCCTGAACCGCGACCTCGGCCAGGATGGATGATCAGCCGCTAAGGGTGCTCGTCGTCGACGACGAACCGCTCGCCACCGAGCGCCTGCAACTGCTGCTCGCCCGTTGCCACGGCGTCGACCTGGTCGGGACGGCATCGGACGGCGAAGGCGCCGTGCGGATGAGCGAAGCGCTGTCGCCCGACCTGCTGCTGCTCGACATCGCCATGCCCGGCCTCGACGGGATCGACGTCGCGCGCGCCATGGCCGGCCGGCGGCCTGGCCCGGCCGTGGTGTTCGTCACCGCCTTTGACCAGTTCGCGGTGGCGGCGTTCGAGGTGGAAGCGGTCGACTATCTGATGAAGCCGGTCGATCCCGTCCGGCTCGAACGAGCACTGTGCCGGGCGCGGGAGCATCTGCGCCGAGGCACCGGCGAGAACGGGCCGGCCGCCTCAGTTGCCCTGGCCAAGGGCCGCTACCTGGAGGAGTTCTGGGCCTCCGACCTGACCGGACTGGTGCGGATCGCGTCGCGCGACATCGACCGGGTGTCGGCCGAGCGCGACTATATGCGGTTGCACGTCGGCCCGCGCAGCTGGCTGATCCACCACAGCATGGCCGCGCTGGAGGAAGGGCTGGACCCCGACCTGTTCGTCCGCCTGCACCGCTCCGCGATCGTCCGGCGCGACTTCATCACCGGCTTCCAGCGCAATCCGTCCGGGCGGTGGATTGCCCGCCTCGCGGACGGTGCCGAGCAGCCGGTCGGTCGGCTTTACGCCGACAGCGTGCGGGCGATTGCCGGCCGCTGACCTTCCCTGAAGAATGCCAGCGGCCGGACTTGTCTCCTCATGGGGATGAGGAGGTTTGGTGATGCGAGCCCTTCCCGGTTCGGGAGAAGTAGAAAGGTCCTGCCCTCGCGTCACCAGCCCTGCTACGCGCCGGCAGAGCGGCCGATCCACGCCGGCTCGACAGGCCCGACCGCCCCATCGGCGAGCGGACGGACGCGCCTTCCGGACGGACCAACCGACGAACGGCCGCTCAGCCGCGATCGTCGGCCAACACGTCGCCTTCCTGCCGCGCAACCACGCTCGTCACCGCCAGGTCCGCCACAATGTTGCCCACGGTGCGGAAAGTATCCGGGATGGTCTCCACCGCGATCAGCAGCGCCAGCGGCTCGATCGGGATGCCCATCGCCAAGCTGATCGGCGCGATGGAGGTGATAAAGCTGATCTGCCCCGGCAGGCTCACCGCCCCGATCGAAGCCACCGCCGCGACCGCGATCCCGATCAGCAGCGAGGGCAGCGGAATGGCGATCCCGAACCAGTGCGCCACGTAAACGGCGACCCCGATGTTCATCGCCGGCCCGGTTGCCCGGAACAGCGCCACCGCCATCGGCAGCAGGATGTCCGCCTTGCGCTCGTCGACGCCCAGCTGAGCGGCAGAGGCAAGCATGGCCGGCAGCGACGCCAGCGACGAACGGGTGGACGCGGCCACTGCCGCCGGGCCGGCGATGGCCTTGAGGAACAGCCCCGGCCTGATCCGCGCGACCAGCAATCCGATCAGCAGGGCGGCCGCCAGCACCACCCCGCCGAGCAGCGATACCAGCGCCACGTAATGCGCCACCGCGCCCAGCGCCGACCCGCCGGCCCCGGCCCCGACGGTGAATGCCAGCGCCAGCACGCCCGCCGGCGCCAGCCACAGCACCCAGCCGATCACCAGCAGCATTGCGTCCCCGATCGCCTCGAAGAAGCCGAGCGCGGCCCGCCGCCGTTCCTCTCTCACCCGGGCGAGCGCGAAGGCGAACACCACGGTGAAGAACACCAGCGGCAGGATCTGGTCGTTGGCGGCGGCGGCGATCGGGTTGGGCGGAATGATCGACTTGAAGAAGTCGGCCACGCTCGGCACCGCCGCCGCGGTCTGCGACTGATCGACGCCCGCCAGCCCGGCCCGCAACGCTGCCGCGCCCTCGGCCGGCAGGGGAAACACCTGCGTCAGCAGCTGCATGCCGAACCCGCCAACCGCCGCCGAGAAGAGGTAGAACGCCATGAACCAGGCGACCGCCTTGGCCGCGATCCCGCCGGCGCGCGCCGCGTCCGCACTGCCGACGATGCCGTTCACCAGCAGCGCGATAACCAACGGGATCACCGTCATCCGCAGCGCATCGAGCCACAGTCCGCCGACCAGCCCGGCCACCTGCACCAGCGGCTCGCGCCAGCCATCGCCCGACCGGCCGGCAAGGATGCCGAGCACCAGGCCAAGCAGCAAGGTGCCCAGGACCAGCCACGCACCGCCGCCGACCTTGGCTGGCCGCTCGGACGCCTGCTCAACAGCAGCGGTCATCGGGCTTTGCGGAACTTCAGCACGACCCGGTCGGTCCGCCCGCGGATCGCCTTGTCGAACACCAGCAGCGTGTGGTCGTCCGCCGGATTGCGCAGCATCGGGCTGTCCGCTTCCAGCCGGAAGCCCGCCCGTTCGAAGTCGGCGCGGATCACGGCCGGATCGATCCGGTGCAGCTTGTCGACGCTCGCTCGCGGTTCGCTGCCGGTGATCGCGACATGGTCGACCACCCCGACCACCCCGCCCGGCTTCATCGCCGCATGGAGCCGCCGGACGAAATTGTCCGGCTCCATCCGCGGCAGGCCGCGCCCCGCATCCTCCCAATAGACGTCGTGGTAATCGAGATTGATCAGCGCAAAGTCATAGGCTGCGGTCGGCCATTCCGGCGCCTGGAACGGACTGACGATGACCTGCACGTTGCCGAGCTTGCCCGGCCCGGCGTTCCACTTGTCCAGCGCGGTGGCGGTGTAGAACTGGGCCGGCTGCCACACGGTCATCCGGCCGCGCGGGCCGACCACCGGCGCCGCGATCTCGGCCCAATAGCCATTGAGCCCGAACATATCGAGCACCTTCATGCCCCGCTTCAGCCCCAGGAAACCGAGCAGTTCGGCCGGCCGCCGGCTCTCGTCCAGCTTGACGTTGTCGGGGTCGCGCGCGGCGGTCGCCGCAACGGCGTTGGCGATCGACGGCTCGGGTGCCGCGGCGGCGGCAGACGCCGTCGCAGCAAAGGCAAGACCGATGGCGAGAAGCGAACCGTTGATGCGCATGAGCGGAAATCCTCCCTGTTCACTCGCGGTAGCCGCCCTTAGCTCCCCGTTCTAGCCGTCAGGGCTTCCCCTCGGTTCAGCAACCAGCGGATGCGTGCGTGGTCGACGTCGCGCGCGGGCTTGCCGTCCAGCCCGATCGCCGGCTTGTAGCGCGCGCGCTGCCGGATCACCGTGCACGTCTGGGCATCCAGGGCCGCCACCCCGCTCGTCGCCATCATTGTGCAATCGGCGACCTTGCCGTCGGGGCGGATGAGCAGCACCACCTCCACTTCGCCGGCCAGGTCGACGCGCGCGGCCACGTCCGGGTAATCCTCGGCACTGAACAGGCGCCCCAGGGACGCGCTGGCACGCGAGCGCAACTTGGGGTTGGCCTCCGCTCCCTCGTCCACATAGTTCCAGTAGGAGCGAAGATCGTCCACGCACTCGCCCATGACCTTCAGGACCTGCGGCAGGCCGGCGAGGGACAGGCTCTCATGCATGCCCCGGCCGAAGCTGACGGACAGCGTGCCGACGCCCGCCGCGGCGGCGCCGGCGACCTCGGCCCGCGGGCGATTGATGATGAACAGCTTGCGCGACGCGCCGACGCTTCGGAAGCTCAGCGCGCTGGTTTCAAGCGGCGCCGACGTTCCCCAGGCGAGCTTGCCGGACAATTGCTCGGGATCGGGTGAACCACCCTCCCTCACGGCTATGCCGACCTGGATGACATCGCCGCTCGCCGGCGCCTTGAACAGCAGCGTCAGCGGTTGCCCGCCGGTCTCATACTCGCGGGACGCCACGCACTGGCTTTCGTCGAAATTGACCTGCCACTTGGACGTCGGCTGCAGCACGGCCGCGGCCGCGGCCGCGATCAGCGATAATGCAATCACGTCTTCCCCCATTCGATCACAAATCCGGCCTGTTGTGCTTCACGTTGCACGTCTTGTCGATCATTTCGGTACCGATTTTGCTGATCATTTCGCCTTGGCATAGGTACGGGCGGTCTCTCCGGGGACGATCAAGCGAACCCAACTGGGATGCGGCGCGTTGAGGGCGAGGATTCCACCACAAAATTGGAGACTCACCATGGCTGATACCGCCGGCGTCGGAACGCTTGAAACACTCACCACCACCCTCATCGACAGCATCAACGGCTACCGCGATGCGGCCCAGAATGCGGAAGGCAGCCGCTTCCAGGAGCTGTTCCGCTCCATGGCCGACGAGCGCAGCAAGGTCGCCGAGGACCTTCGCTCCGAAGTTCGCCGGCTGGGCGGCAACCCGCCGGACGACGGCAGCTTCCTGGGCGCCACCCACCAGCGCTTCCTCGACCTCAAGTCGGCGATCACCGGCCGCAACGATGAATCGATCATCAACGAGGTCGAGCGCGGCGAGGACTATCTCAAGGAGAAGTTCGAAACGGCGCTCAACAGCCAGGAGCTGCCGACCGAAAGCCGCTCGGTAATCGAGCGCGCCTACCAGTCGGTCCGCCAGGGCCACGACCGCGTAAGCAGCCTCAAGCACGGACTTCAGGGGTAAAAACGATGGGACTTTTCGACAAGATCAAGGGCGCCATCTTCGGCCACAAGGATGCGGGTCCGGGCAACCGGCCCCAGATTCCGGCTGGCATGGCTGGCGGACCGCCGGCGCAGCAGGGCGGGCAGCCGCAATTTCAGCAGGCCGGCGGCGGTGCCGGCCAGCCCGATGGAAACGTCGACGTGGAGCAGGTGCTGACCCAGATTGCCCAGCAAAAGGGCAATCCGGCGCTCAACTACAAGACGTCGATCGTCGATCTGATGAAGCTGCTCGACATCGACTCCAGCCTCGACAACCGCAAGGAACTCGCCCGCGAGCTCGGCTATACGGGTGAGCTCAACGGCAGTGCCGAGATGAATACCTGGCTGCAAAAGGCCACCATGAAGCAATTGGCAGCCAATGGCGGCAAAGTGCCGCAAAACATGCTAGATTAGTTCCACGCCGATCAGCGTGCCGAGGAGGGCGGTGGCAGCAATGCCGCCGCCCTTTTCGTATGGCGGCTCACCGCGCGGATTGCGCCGCTGCGGGCGACCCCGCGCCGGTCAGCGTCGCCGCCACGCCGTCAGGATCAGCCGGCCGAGCAGTACCTTGATCAAGCGCTCCCGGGCGCAAGCACGCCCCCGCTTGCGTAACGGCCGTGCCCTTTGCTTAACTCTCCCGTCCTATGGCGGTCGGCTGACGAGCGACCGCCCCAGGGCGGCTTGAGAGAGTGGATATAGCTAATGTTCTTGCAGGTACTGGCATATGGCTTCGCCCTTGCGCCCGCGGGGCAAGCGGCGGCGTCAGGCTTGCCGGAGCGCTCGGCTTCCGACCAAGTCAACCTTCCAGCCCTGTTCACCACGGACGACTATCCCGACGAGGCGATCAAGGCGGAGGACCAGGGCACGGTCGCGGTCGACCTCGAGATCGCTCCCACCGGCAAGGTCGTTCGCTGCACGGTCACTCAATCCGCCTCGCCCGCGCTCGATGCGCAGACCTGCGCGATCCTCCAGGAACGGGCAAGCTATCCGCCAAATCGCGACAAGGCCGGTCGCCTCCTCGCGACCAGCGACCGGGTCAGGATCCGCTGGGTCCTGCCGGGCGAGCCCGATCGGGAGTTCGCGGACACATGGTTCGAGGCCACTGCGCTGGTGCCGGCCGCGGGCCCGAACCGGTGCACAGCCCGCGCCTCGCCGGCCATGCCCGCCATGGACCAGAGCGCGTGTGACGAGTTCGTCCGCGCGGGCGCAGCCTATCGACCGGAAGCAATCACTCGGCCCTTTGTGGTGACGGTTCGTGAGGAGCGGCTGATCGGCGAGGGAATCGCCCCTTTGCTGAAAGGCACCGCCGTGTCCCGCGTCATCGTACGCCAGCGGATCGATGCCGCCGGCTATGTGACGTCATGTTCGCTTGTACCGGAGCCGTCCGAGGACGATGTCGACGACACGCCGTTCTACGGCTGCCGGATCAATGCCAAGTTCGTCGCCCTGCCCGACGATGCATGGAACCGGGGCGACCGCATCATGACGATGACGTGGATGCGCAGCTTCGCGCCCGCACCGGCCGAGCGCAGGTAAGCGCCGTCGACCTCCCCGGCCGGTTAAGCCCGCAACGCACCAGGCCCGCACATGCGAAATAGGGGCCGGCATTGCTGCCAGCCCGCACATGCGAAATGGGGGCCGGCATTGCTGCCAGCCCCCACTGCGCCGAGACTTGGGTCTGCCGGTGTTCGCTCGGGAGAGGCCTCGCGGGCCCGCACCTTTCACGATCCTTGCTCTCCAGCTCAGGCGTCGCGCTCGTTTCGATCACCGCTCCCTTGTCGGGAGCTCCTTCCCCGGTTCGGCCAGCCTGCTCCCGTGCGGGAACCGCCCTGCCTCATCCGGCTCTGCCGTCGCTCGCCTGTCAGCCTCCGTGCGGAGCCCTTCCTGGCGGCCTGCCACCCTTGCGGGCGAGCCGGCTTCGCTGCGGCTGTCCACTTGCCCGGCTGCTCCGGCGCGGACCTTGCGGCCGCTGCCCTTGCCTGTCCGGACGCTCGGACCGGGCCTGGCTCCTTGCGTCGCCAGACCAGCATCGTCGTTCCGCGGCCCTTCTTGGGCTGATCGCTCATGTCGCCGCACCGGCTTGGGTCCGAAGACCCGGCCTGCTGGACGAAACGAGGACGATCGGCTCTTCCGGCGCCTCTTGCCGACATCGCTCTCCGGAGATCCTCCGCGGGAGTGCCGGCATCCTGGGAGGCCAAGCCTTTGCCCGTGAATTCCACCCCGGCGTCTTGCCGGCGGAGATCGGTTGCGCCAACCCCTTCTAGTCGGTCTAGGTCGCTTGCGGCAGCCCTTCCCGTCCGGCCGAGGCGTTGCCCCCGATCATCCTTGCAGGATGACCCCGATCCCGATTCGCGCCAAGCGAAATTGGCGGTGCGCGGCCTGTGGATGGTGGGGATATGGAGCATAAGGCTTCGCTTGGGCCGACCTTCTCGCGTGTTGCCGTTCCGTTCCGCGCAGCCTACTTCGGCCGCGTGTCCGATTCCGCCGCGCTCCCCACCGCCCAGCCCGACCCCGCCTACCTTGGCGCGCTAAACCCGCCGCAGCGCGAGGCCGTGCTCACCACCGAAGGCCCGGTCCTCGTCCTCGCCGGCGCCGGCACCGGCAAGACCGCGGCGCTGACCGCCCGCCTCGCCCACCTCATCGCCACCCGCCGCGCCTGGCCTAGCCAGATCCTCGCCGTTACCTTCACCAACAAGGCCGCGCGCGAGATGAAGGAGCGCGTCAGCCGCATCAGCAACGGCGCGATCGAAGGCATGCCGTGGCTCGGCACCTTTCACTCGATCGGCGCCAAGCTGCTCCGCATCCATGCCGAACTGGCCGGCCTGCAGTCGAACTTCACCATCCTCGACACCGACGACCAGCTGCGCCTGCTCAAGCAGCTGATCGCCGCCGCCGACCTGGACGAGAAGCGCTGGCCCGCGCGCCAGCTCGCCTCCTGCATCGACCGCTGGAAGAACAAGGGCTGGACCCCAGCCGACATCGACGCCGGCGAGAGCGAAGCCTATGCCAACGGCCGCGGCGGCGAACTCTACGCCCAGTACCAGAACCGCCTCAAGGCATTGAACGCCTGCGATTTCGGCGACCTCCTGCTGCACATGCTGACCCTGTTCCGCACCCATCCGGACGTGCTGGAACACTATCGCGAGCGCTTCCGCTACATCCTGGTCGACGAATATCAGGACACCAACGCGGTCCAGTACGACTGGCTGAGGCTCCTGGCCGAGCCCCGCCGCAACATCTGCTGCGTCGGTGACGACGACCAGTCGATCTACTCATGGCGCGGCGCGGAGGTCGCCAACATCCTGCGCTTCGAAACCGATTTTCCCGGCGCCGCCACCATCCGGCTGGAGCAGAACTACCGCTCCACCCTCCACATCCTCGGCGCCGCCAGCGGCCTCATCGCCCACAACAGCGGCCGCCTCGGCAAGACGCTGTGGACGGAGATGGACGCTGGCGACAAGGTCCGCGTGATCGGCGTCTGGGACGGCCCGGAGGAAGCCCGCCGCATCGGCGACGACGTCGAATCCATGCAACGCCGCGGTGGCAGCCTCGATGACGTGGCCATCCTGGTTCGCGCTCAGTTCCAGACCCGCGAATTGGAAGAGCGCTTCATCGCCATCGGCCTGCCCTACCAGATCGTCGGCGGTTTCCGTTTCTACGAACGGGCCGAGATCCGCGACGCCCTGGCCTACCTCCGCCTGGTGCAGAGCCCGGCCGACGACCTCGCGTTCGAGCGGATCGTCAACACGCCCAAGCGCGGGCTGGGCGACAAGGCGGTCGCCGCCATCCACCGCCACGCCCGGGCCGCCGGCCTGCCGCTGCTGCTCGCCGCCGCGCAGATGCTCGACAGCGACGAATTGACCGCCCCCGCCCGCCGCAGCCTGGGCCGCTTCGTCGGCGACTTCGCCCGCTGGCGCACCATGCACGCCCAGAACCTGGCGGACGGCGACGGCGCCGCGCCGCCGCCCGCCGGCAGCACCTTCGACGCCGCCACCTTCACCGGCGCCCGTTCCGCCCCCCACGCCGACCTCGCCCGCCTGCTGCTCGAGGAATCGGGCTACACCGCCGCCCTCCAGGCCGAGAAGTCGGCCGAGGCCGCCGGCCGGCTCGAGAACCTGGCCGAGCTCGCCCGCGCCATGGAGGAATACGAGACCCTGTCCGCCTTTCTCGAGCACGTCAGCCTGGTGATGGACAATGACGCGGCCCGCGGCGAGCCCAAGGTTACCATCATGACCATCCACGCCGCCAAGGGCCTGGAGTTCCCGGTCGTCTTCCTCGCCGGCTGGGAGGAAGGCGTGTTCCCCTCGCAGCGGGCGATCGACGAAGGCGGCCTCGCCAGCCTGGAAGAAGAGCGCCGCCTCGCCTACGTCGCCATCACCCGCGCCCGGCGCCACGCGACCATCATCCACGCCGCCAACCGCCGCATCTACGGCCAGTGGACCAGCTCCATTCCCAGCCGCTTCATCGCCGAACTCCCGCCCGAGCATATCGAGAGCGAAAGCACCATGACCGGCGGCGAGTCCCTGTGGCGCGCCCAGTGGAGCGAGCGCGAGGACCCCTTCGCGCACCTGGCCTATGGCGGCACGCAACGCGCCACCACTCGCGGCCCCGGCTACCAGCGCGCCGCCTCCGACTTCCGCGCCCAGCTCGACGCTCCCGGCTCGCGGGCGCGGCCCGCCGGCGCTTACGCCACCCCGCCCGCCGAAGTCCGCGCGTCCGCCATCAGCCTCGGCAACAAGGGCCGCAGCGACCTGGCGCTGGGCCAGCGCGTGTTCCACGGCAAGTTCGGCTACGGCACCATCGCGGTGATCGAAGGCAACAAGCTGGAAATCGAGTTCGAACACGCCGGCCGCAAGCGCGTGCTGGATTCGTTTGTGAGCTTGAGCCCCCAAGCGTAAGGGAGCGTTTGCGCCAGCAAACGTGAGCTTACGTCGAAGAGCGGGCGAAAGCCGGCCGACGCGAGCCGTTGCCATGCAAGGAACCCCGCCCTACCTCGCCCGGTTCTCCTGTTATGTCCGAAACCGCCCAGAAGACCGATCCCGAGCTGTGGGACAAGATCAAGCAGCGCGTCACCGCCGGTGACAAGGGCGGCGACCCGGGCGAATGGTCGGCCCGCAAAGCGCAGTTGGCGGTCGCCGAGTACAAAAAGGCCGGCGGCGGCTATAAGGGCCGCAAGGATCCCGACAACCACCTCGCCCAATGGACCCGGGAGGACTGGGGCACCAAGTCAGGCAAGGACAGCGGCGAAACGCACGAGCGCTACCTGCCGCGCAAGGCGCGCGAGGCGCTGACCGACGGCGAATATGCCCGCACCACCGCCGCCAAGCGGGCCGACACGAAGAAGGGCAAGCAGTTTTCGGCGCAACCGACCGACGTCGCGGCCAAGGTCGCCCGGGCGCGCGACGGCGACGAGACCAAGGCCGACCTCCTGGAACGCGCCCGCAAGCAAGGCGTCAAAGGCCGCTCGACGATGACCAAGGCCCAACTCGAAGCGGCGCTTCGCTGACGGAAACCGCCCCGCTGACCCGCGTCGCGCTGCTCCGGGCCATCAACGCCGGCATCGCCCTGCCGATGGCCGACCTCCGCCGCATCGCCGCCGAACTCGGTTTCGCCAACCCCCGCACCTACATTGCGAGCGGCAACCTGCTGTTCGACAGCGACTTGCGGGACGCAGAGATCAAGCAGCTGCTGGAAACCCGCCTCGCCGCCCATGTCGGCAAGCCGATCTGGCTGACCCTCCGCACCGGCCAAGAACTCGCCGCCCTCGCCGTCGCCAACCCGTTCCCGGACGCGCCCGGCAACCGCGTCTACGTCACCTTGCTCGACTCCGATCCCGCACCCGACGCCATCGCGCAGGCCCGCCACCACGCGGACGAACAGATCGCCCCCGGCCCGCGCGCCCTCTACATACACTACCCCACCGGCCTCGGCCAAAGTCGGCTCGTCATCCCCGCGGCGAAGGCGGGAACGGCGCGCAACATGAATACGGTGGCGAAGCTGGCGGGATTGGCCGTCAGCCGAACGCCTGAGGCCAGCGCTAGGCAGGGGCGTCGCTAGCGCCAATACCCCGCCGGGATCTGTCCCCTGCTACCACAGGATGCCGACGGGCAACGTGTGCGTACCCGTCAGCTGGATCTGGAAGTCCGCGACCGCGTCCCCATCGTCCAGGTACAAGGACAGCATCGTCCCGGCCTGCGGGACGGTAGTGCCCGCCTCGGAGGTATAGATCGTCTGCGGCGTCAGGGTCAGTTGCGCACCGTTGAAGGCGGGATCGTAAGCGCTGCCCCTAAAGGTCCAGGCGGCGGTCTGGACCCCCGTGGTGTTCGGATCCACATCCAGCTGACGAAGGTCGATCACGCTACCGGATGCCGGATCGAACCCGACGATCGTGTCACGCCCGTCGGCAGCAGCAGGAGAATCCATGAGCCCAAGATACAGGAAGCGGTCCGCCCCGCCTCCTCCACTAAGGTAATCGCCGCCCGACCCGCCGATCAGCGTATCATCGCCGCCCCCGCCGAACAGCCGGTCCGCGCCGGCTCCTCCATCCAGATAGTCCTGAGCACTTCCGGCGATCAGCAGGTCGTCACCATCTCCGCCGTACAAGGTGCTTCCGCCGATGGTGGTGCCAATCGGATTGCCGGTGCGGATCGTGTCGTTTCCCGCCCCGCCATCGACCCAGTCGTTGCCCTCCAGGCCGTCGTAAGTGTCGTCGCCACCCAGCAGGCTGATCCAGTCGTCTCCATTGAAGCCGGTGAAGCTGTCAGCCCCTGCGGTGGGCACCGCCAGATACTGGACCCACTTGTCGCCAAGGAAGTCGGTCGGGACGAGCTTGGTGTTGACGACGACCTGAACGGCCGGGCCGTTCGCTGGCGAGCTATGGGAGAAGTAGAAGCTCAGCGTGTAGGTGCCGTTGCCATTGGCCACCTGCACGATCTGCCCAGCCTCGTTGTTCGCGGCCGCTTGGCTGAACGCACCATCGACCAGCTGCCAGCCGAGGTTCTGGAACCGGCCGACGCGGGAGCTCCAGACGTCGATCTTGTCACCTTCGGCACGGTTGAAGTCCGAGATGACATCCACGTCGCCCGGATTGTTGAGCCACGTCACCCCGAATGTGTCCGCCCCCGTACCGCCGGTCAGGACATCGGAACCCCAAAAGCCCGTAAGGCTGTCGTTACCCGCGCCACCGTTCAGCGTGTCGTTGCCGTAGTAGCCGTTCAGACTGTCGTTGCCGTTGCCGCCGGTCAGCGTGTCGTCGCCATCACCGCCCATGATCGCGTCATTTCCGTCCCGCCCGTCGTAACGGTCGTTGCCGCCGAGCAGGTCAATCGTATCATCACCCGACGTTCCGGTGAGATTGTCGTCGCCCTCCGTCGGCACGGTCGGCACGACGATCCCGAGAAACGCCGCGGCGGAGTAGTTGACCAGACCCTTGAACTCGACTTGGAACACCGGGACGCTCGATCCCTGGTAGTAGCTGAGCCGAGAAAGGTTGGTCGCCGCATCGTAGGTGAACACCGCCTGGAGCGACCCCGACGAGGCGTTGTACGAAGGCTGGAGAACGGCGGTCCCGAGCGCCGACAGGTCGACGGTGTCGCCCTCCGCCGCATTGAAGTCGGCGATGTGATCGATCTTGCCGCCGCGCGAGTCCGCAAAGGAAAGGTACTTGAACGTGTCCGCCCCTTTGCCTCCGGCCAAGTAATCGGCGCCACCCCGGCCAACCAGAACGTCGTTACCCTGAGACCCCTTGATCTTCTCGTCGTGGAAGGTCCCGATCAGGGTGTCCCCAGCCTTGGTGCCCTTCAACGAAAGCGGCTTCTGAGCGATTGACCTGGCCATTGTGCGATCCCCTGCAGCGTCCGGCGCACAGATGGGGCAAGCTGACGACTTGCTACCTACGCGCAACAACGATTCCAGTCGTTCCCCCAGGCGCCGGTTACCCAGCTACCCGATCCCGCGACTCGTCAGCATGGTGCGACGCTTCCGAAGAGTTGTCCATTAACCCGGAGCTAAATATTTCGTTAACGCCTGCCGCGCAGCTGCCATCCGCCTGGGCGCGGGCGGCCAGGAGGTGATGACCACTTCGGCTTGCACGGATCGTCGGCCGGGGCGCTGGCGATCGGGCGCATGACAACAAACGAGTGCACCGGTCACCTTGGTCACTTTGAGGCCGCTCGTGCCACCTGCCAAGGAACCCGGCCGCGTCCGGTTCGCTGACTCGGCGACCCCATCCCAAGGAGACAGACCCATGCCAAGCGCCGTCATCTACCGAATGGTCCTGCCCGAACACGAATGCCCCTTCGGCCGCCGCGCCAAGGACCTGCTCGACGACAATGGCTTCGAGGTGGAGGAGCACATTCTCTCCAGCCGCGAGGAAGTGGAGGCTTTCAAGGAAGAACATGGGGTCTCCACCACTCCGCTGATCTGGGTCGACGGCAAGCTGATCGGCGGCAGCAGCGATCTTGAGAAGTTCATGACCGCCCACGCCTGAACTGAAAGAAGTGCGACGTCGCTAACACGCGGCGGCGTCGCGCCTCTGAATGCAAGCGAACAGTTACGATAGCGACTCATTGGGAACGTCTTTGCACTCTTCCCGTTTACGACTGCAAGCAAAGTCAACAACAAAATGAGACGCACGATGAACAAGCTGGCGATTGCGCTGGCGGCGTCGGGATTGTTCGTTCTGTCGGTCCCCATCGCCGCATCGGCCTCCGTCGAAACAGAAGAAGCCCGGATCGAGGCCACCAGCGCCGCCGACTCCGCCCGCTGGGACATGCTGGAAAGCTTCGGTCCCAAGGCCCTGGCACCCGGCCAGTACCTGTGGGCAGATGACCTCGGTGAAGGCCCGGCCAAGGTAGTGGTCAGCCTCGGCGAGCAGATGGCCTATGTCTACCGCGGCGACCGCCTGGTCGGCATGACGACGATCTCCAGTGGCAAGGAAGGCAAGGACACGCCGACCGGCATTTTCAGCGTGCTGGAGAAAAAGCCGATGCACCACAGCCGGAAATACGACAACGCACCCATGCCCTATATGCAGCGCATCGACAATTACGGTATCGCGCTGCACGCCGGACGCAACCCGGGCGAGCCCGCCAGCCATGGCTGCATTCGCCTGCCCAGCGCCTTTGCCGCCAAGCTCTACAAACTCACGGATGTCGGAACCCCGATTCTGATCGGTGCCTAGCGCTTAACGCAATTCCATCGGCGGCGTCTTACCCCTGCGCCGTCGCACCTGCCGGCGCCGCGCACCCCTTGTCGCGGCGCCGGCTCTCTTTAACAGCCCCTCGTCGCGGCAGCGCTTGACGTCGGCCTGGAAGCGAGGTGCAATCGGTGTGATGCGCAACCAGTCCCTCCTTGCCGCCAGCCGCGAGCACCTCCAGCAAGCCCGCGAAGGTTATCTCGAGCACCTCGCCTTCGCCCTGCTGGTGTCAGCCCTGCTGCTGTCGGCGGCCCTTGCCTGCCTGATCCATGCGCTAGTGCCCGGCGTTTGCCGCACCTCGGCAAGCCGCATCGTCGCCCTGCTCACCGAGCTGTTCCGCGACCGCGCGCAGCTGCGCTCAACCGCGCGCGGCGGGTCGGGCGCACTGGTGCTGACCGCGCTGCTGTTGCTGTCGGCCCCGCCGCTGCTGCTGATGCTGGGGGCGGGCGGGAACGTGTTGATGCTCCCGCTCGCCATTCTGTGCCTGGCGGTGCCCGTCGCCTACCTCCGCACCAACCCGGACCTGGAGCCCGTTGACTAGACCTTGACGTCGTCCATGGTGGTCAGCTTCACCTTGGGCAGGCCGTTCTTCTCGATCCCGGCCATCAGCTCGGACCGCCGCTTGTCCAGTTCGTCACCCAGCGCATCGATGTCGACGCCGTGCCGCTTGGCCTGGCTGAAGATGCCGCTGAGCCAGCCTTCCTCTTCCTTGATGTGATGCTCCAATTCCTCTTGCAGCACCTTGACCTTACCCTCGTAATATTCGTCGTCCGGCCCGCCGTTCGCGATCTCCGCCACCAGCACTTTGGCGGCGTCATGCTCGACATAGGCCTCCTTGAGGTCGGCTTCCTCCACTTTGCCCTCACAGGCCGGGTAGAAAATTTCCTCCTCGATCTGGCTGTGGACGATGATCTCGGCACAGATCTGCTCGGCCAGCTTCTTCTTGGCGCCGTCGCCCTTGGCCTTCTGGAAATCCTTGAACAGCCCCTCGAGCTTGCGATGATCTTCCTTTAACAGCGTAATGGCGTCGGGCATCATGGTCTCCTGGGCTGGTGCCTCCTCAAACCGGCGCGCCCGAACAGTTGTTCCGCCGGCAAAGCGGTCGTAAAAGCGGACAGTGAGCGGCTCCGGAGTGCACTAGCGGCCGCGCGCCACTCCGCCGCCGGCCGGCCCACTCGCCGGCTTCCCCTGCGCGACATCGACCGTCATCTGCTCCTCAGGCATTTCGGCTGCTGGTTGCGGCGGTGCACCCGCCTTGTTCAGCTCCAGCCAGTCACGGAACGGCAGGTGATAGAGCATGTCCATCACTTCGAACTCCAGGCCGCCCGGCTGGTTGGTATTGCTGTTCCACAGCGCCACCACCCCGCTCTTCAGCTGGGGATCGAACAGGATCAGCGAGCGATAGCCGTTCACCCCGCCGCGGTGGCCGACGATGGTGTGACCGGCGTAATTGTAGCTGCGCCAGCCCAGCCCGTAATAGGCATCGCCGATCCGCTCCAGGAACTTGCGCAGCCGTGCCCTCTCACCCGGCGTCTTGACCAGTGGCTGGTGGGCAGTGGCGAGCACCTTGGGCGACAGCACGGCCGGCATGCCGCCGGTTTGGGCAATCAGCCATAGCGCCAGATCCTTGATGTTGCTGTTCACTCCACCTGCGGCCGGCACGTCGTAATATGGCTCCGTCACCTCCAGCGGCCGCCGCCCGGCACTGTGCGGGCGCGCCCAGCTGCGGGCGCTCATCAGCCCGTCGCGGGTCATGGTGGCGCTGGTCATGCCGATCGGTCCGAACAGCTGCTCCCGCACGGTGTCCTGGTAAGTCTTGCCGGTGGCCTTGGCGACGATGTCGCTGGCGCCGTCATAGGCGACGTTTTGGTAACTCCAGCAGGTGCCGGGCGAGCAGCTCAGGCCGACGGTCGCCAGCTGCGCCTTCAGCATTGGCACCGGCTGGCCTTCTTCGAGCTTGTTGTCGAACGCATGCTTGGGCAGGCCCGAGCGGTGGCTAAGCAGGTCAAGCACGGTGGTGCGATACTCGCCGCCGTTCGGCAGCTTCAGCCCTGGCGCATAGGTCACCAGCGGACCGTTCAGGTCGACCTTGCCCTGTTCGGCCAGCTTGGCGACCATCGTCCCGGCCACGCCCTTGCTGACGGAGGCCCAGCGGAAGACCGTCTCAGGTGTAACCCGTTCACCCGATCCGGCCAGCGTCTCGCCATACCCGTTCAAGAAGGTGATGCGGCCGTTCTCGACGATGCCGACCGCGACGCCGACCACGCCGGGCTTCTCCACCAGTCGCTTGATCCGCTCGTCAAGCTGCGCATAATTGACGTCGCGACGAGCCGCCGGACTGACTTTGGCGAGTGCCAGATTGGCGGCCGCAATCGGCGCGCCCGACCCCTGCGCGGAACCAGCGCGCGGCTCGACCACGCGAACGCTCGCCAGCGCGGCGCCGACCAGCAGCACGGCCCCCGCTCCAAACAGCGTGGTTCTCTTCAGCTTACCATCCTCCCCGGACGCACCTGTGGCGTCCCGTGAGCCTGGTCTCAACGGGCCCACTCCGCCCATGCGGCGAAGTGATTGGTTGCGACGACGAACGCACTCCTGCTGGAAAAGGGCGTGCGGCTCCCCTATTTGCGCCACCCATGTATTTCCTGCGCACTCTGTTCTGGGTGGTCGTGGCGGTGTTCCTCGCCATTATGGCGCGCAACAATTGGTCGGACGTGACCCTTAATCTTTGGGGCAGCCTCCAGCTGGACATCAAGATCCCGCTGCTGATCTCCATCGCCTTCCTGCTCGGGCTCGTCCCGACGTTGGTTATCCTGCGCGGCCGCATCTGGACGCTGAAGCGCCGGCTCGCCGTCCAGTCGCACCAGACCGAGGTCGTCGCCAACCCCCCGGCGGTGAACACCGGTGAGACGATGGACTTCGTTTCGTGACCAACCCCGTCTTTGTCGCCATCGACACGCCCGACCTGTCGCGGGCGCAGCGCCTGGCCGCCGCGGTCCGCAGCCACGCCGGCGGGATCAAGCTGGGCCTGGAGTTCTTCGCCGCCAACGGCCCCGGCGGAGTTCGCGGTCTAGCCTGCGAAGGTCTGCCGGTGTTCCTCGATCTCAAGCTCCATGACATCCCCACCACGGTCGGCAAGGCGGTGGCGGCACTCGCCCCGCTCCGTCCGGCCGTACTGACCGTCCACGCCGCCGGCGGCGAGGCGATGCTGGCCGCCGCCAAGGCCGCCGCTCCGAACGGTACCAAGGTCGTCGCGGTGACCGTGCTGACCAGCCTGGACGACGGCGACTTGTCCGACATCGGCGTGGCGGCGGCGGCTTCGGCGCAGGTCGGACGCCTGGCCCGCCTCGCCCGCCGCGCCGGCTGCGACGGAATCGTCTGCTCGGGCGCCGAAGTGGCAGCAGCCAGGGACGCTTGGCCGGACGGCTATTTCGTCGTTCCCGGCGTTCGCCCGGCCGGCAGCGACACCGGCGACCAGAAGCGCGTCATGACCCCGGCCGAAGCGCTTGCCGCCGGCGCCTCCATGCTGGTCATCGGCCGCCCGATCACCGCTGCCGCCGATCCGGCCGGGGCTGCGCGGGCGATCGCCGCTTCCCTCTAGCGCCACGCGGCGCTAGGCCCCTCCGCTCCCGCCCCAAACACGAGACGCGCGCACATGAGCTGGCTGACCCGAGTCCGCAACAGCATCACCCTTCTGCCCAAGCGCCAGGTGTCCGAGAACCTGTGGCACAAGTGCAAGAAGTGCCACTCCATGGTGTTCGTCAAGGAGTGGGAGGACAATCTGTTCGTGTGCCCGCGCTGCGACCATCATGATCGTATCCGCGCGCACCAGCGTTTCGCCATCCTGTTCGACGACGGCAAGTTCGACGAACTGCCCGCCCCCGAGGCGCGCGAGGATCCGCTCAAGTTCCGCGACACCAAGCGCTACGTCGATCGCCTGAAAGCGGCCCGCACCGCCACCGACGAACGTGATGCGTTGATCAACGCCCGCGGCCAGGTCGAGGGCCGGACGGCCATCGTCGGCGTGCAGGATTTCGCCTTCATGGGCGGCTCGATGGGAGTGGCGGTGGGCTCCGCGTTCGTCGCCGGCGTCCAGGCGGCGATCGAGGCCCGCGCGCCTTACGTCATCTTCACCGCCGCCGGCGGCGCGCGCATGCAGGAAGGCATCCTCAGCCTGATGCAGATGCCGCGGACCACCGTGGCGCTGGCCGAGCTCAAGGAAGCCGGCCTGCCCTACATCGTCGTGCTGACCGACCCCACCACGGGCGGAGTCACGGCCAGCTATGCCATGCTGGGCGACGTTCAACTGGCCGAGCCGGGCGCCCTGATCGGCTTTGCGGGCCAGCGCGTCATCGAGCAGACCATCCGCGAGAAACTGCCCGACGGCTTCCAGCGCGCCGAATACCTGCGCGATCACGGCATGGTCGACCTGGTCGTCCCGCGCGGCGACCTCCGCGCTACCCTCGGCAAGCTGATCGCCTACCTCGCGCCGGAGAGCGAGGCCGAGGCCGCCTGATGGCCGACGGCGCGCGCTCGGACCATCCGGGCGTCCAGGCGCAGCTCGATCGGCTGGCGGCGCTCAGCCCGGGCGGCGACCGTTTGGGGCTGGAGCGGATCGCGACCCTGCTCGACCGGCTGGGCCGCCCGCAGGACCGCTTACCCCCGACGTTCCATGTCGCCGGCACGAATGGCAAGGGGTCCACCTGCGCCTTCCTCCGCACCGGGCTCGAGGCCGCCGGCCACCGCGTCCACGCCTTTACCTCCCCGCACCTGGTCCGCTTCAACGAACGCATCCGCCTCGGCGGCCGGCTGATCGAGGACGACGCGCTCGCGGCGCTGCTGGCCGAGGTGCTGGACGCCAGCGACGGCATTGCGCCGAGCTTCTTCGAAGTCACTGCCGCCGCCGCCTTCCTCGCCTTCGCCCGCACTCCGGCCGACGCGCTGGTGCTGGAAGTCGGCATGGGTGGCCGCCTCGACGCCACCAACGTGATCCAACGGCCGCTGGTCACCGCCATCGCCGCGCTTGGTCTCGATCACCAGCAATGGCTGGGCGAGCGGCCCGCCGACATCGCCGCCGAGAAAGCGGCCATCGCCAAGCCCGGCGTGCCACTCGTCACCCTCGCCTACTCCCCCGAAGTGGCCGGCCGCATCGCGCGAGTCGCCGCGTCGTCGGCCGCCCCGGTCGTCGCGCAGGGCCGGTCCTGGGACTTGTGGCCCCATCCCGATCACCTCCACTATCGCGACCCCCACGGCGATCTCCGCCTGCCCCGCCCGGCCCTGCCTGGCGCGCACCAGTTCGATAATGCCGGGCTCGCCGTTGCCATGCTCCGTCACCAGTCGCACCTCCACGTGACCGAGGCTGCCCTTGCCGCCGCCATGACCGACACCCACTGGCCCGCCCGCCTGCAGAAGCTCAGCCCCGGGCCCCTGATCGGCCACCGCGACGTCTGGCTCGACGGCGGCCACAATGCGCAGGCCGCCGAAGCGCTGGCCGAAGCCATCGGCCCATTGGCGCACGGACCGTTGCACCTCATCGCCGGCGTCCTCACCTCCAAGGACGCCCGCGGCCTGCTTGCGCCCTTCCGCGGCGTCGCGACGCACGTCCACGCGGTTCACTTCAACCACGAACTGGCCAGCGACGCCCGGACCCTTGCGAACGTAGCGAAAGACCTTGGCCTCCCGGCCACCGCCTACACTACCGTCGCCAACGCCGTCGCCGCCGTCCCGACCGGCGCCCCGGTCCTGATCGCCGGCTCGCTCTACCTCGCCGGCGAAGTGCTCGCGCTTAACGACGAGTCGCCTTCCTGAGGCTCGTCCGCCCGCGCATCGCCATCGCCGACCACGCCTGCCGAGCCCATGGAGCTGTCGATGAGCCCCATCCGCATCATCAGCCAGAACAACAGAATGCCCGGCACCGCCGCCGCGGTCGTCAGGAGGTAGAAGTTCACGTAACCCATGCGGTCGATCAGCGTGCCGGCCGTGGTGCCGGTCAGGAATCGCCCGACGATGCTCGCCCCAGCCGAGATCAGCGCATATTGCGCGGCGGTGAAGCGCAGGTCGCACAAGGCCGAGAAGTAGGCGACCACGCACACCCCGCCGATGCCGCTGGCGGTATTCTCGAACCCGATCGCCGCCGCCATGCCCAGGTTGCTGTGCCCCGCGCCCGCCAGCAGCGCGAAGCTGAAGTTGCTGACGGCCATCAGGATCAGGCTGATCATCACCGACCGCTTCATGCCCAGCCGGGTGTACATGACCCCGCCGATGAAGATGCCGATCAGATAGGCCCAGAAGCCGACGCCCACGTCGTACAACGCGATCTCGTCGTTGGAGAAGCCGAGGTCGTCGAACAGCAGCCGAAAGGTCAGGTTGGCCAGCGTGTCGCCGATCTTGTGCAGCAGGATGAACAGCAGCACCAGGAACGCGCCGCGCCGCTGGAAGAACTCCACGAACGGTTTCCACACGGCCTCCACCGTCGCGGCGAGCACCGGCCGGTCCTTGGGCGCCCGATGCCGGCTCGGCTCCCCGAACACCAGCGCCGTGATCATCGCCGGCAAGGCCAGTCCGGCACAGGCGAGATAAGCCAACTCCCAGCCCGACCTGGCCGACACCACCAGCGCCAACGCGCCCGCCCCGGCCGACCCGATGCGCCAGCCATATTGGCTCATGCCTGATCCGACGCCCAGCTGGCGCGGCTCCAATGCCTCGATCCGATAGGCGTCGATGACAATGTCGAAGCTGGCCCCGGCGATCCCGACCAGGATGGCGGCGGTCACCACCGACCCGATCTGCGCCGGGTCCGCGAACGCCAGGTTGGCGACCGCCGCGATCACGAGCGCGCCGGTGACGAGCATCCAGGACACGCGCTGCCCCAGTCGGCCGAGCAGCGGCAGGCGAACCCCGTCGATGATCCACGCCCACAGGAACTTGAGGTTGTACATCAGGAACACCAGGCTGAACGCCGTGATCGTGGACTTGTCGATGCCGTCCTGCTTGAGCCGCGTGGTCAGCGTCGCGCCGATCATCGCATAGGGGAAGCCCGACGAGACGCCGAGGAAGAAGGCGGCGATCGGGGCCGGCTCCGTATAGGGCCGAACACCCGCCGGCAGCGACCTTCGCCAGCCAAGCTCCCGACCCTCGTCCGCCACTGTCGCCACGCTGACCTCCCCGCTACTCCACCGGCGACCCTAGCCGCTGGAGAGCAGGGTGCAACAGGCGCTGTGTGGGATCAGCTTTGCTCACCGGACGCTACTCGACCGTGGCCTTTCCGGCATGGGGCACCGGTCTAGTACAGGACCAGCCCGTCGACCTTCTTCGCCGGTTCGCCAGACAGCTTGCGGTCGATCATCTTCAAGGCGGCCTGCAGGGTGCGTGCCTGGTAAGGCTTGAGCAGGTAGCCCAGCGCCAGCTCCTCCGCATCCTGCGGCGGAGTGGCGGTGACGAACAGCACGGGGATGCCGCGTCGCTTGGCTTCGCGGGCGAGCTCGTACCCGTCCTTCTCGCCCGCCAGGTTGATGTCCGTCAGGATGAGGTGGATGCCGCGCGGGTCCTCGTCGTCGTCGCCGCTGGGCGGCAGCGGTTCGCCTTCGCTGTCCAGCACGGCCACCGCACCGTCATGGTCGTCGACGGTCGCGACCACCTCATAGCCGGCGTCGGCGACCATGGTTTCATTGTCGAAGGCGACCAGCGGCTCGTCCTCCACGATCAGGATACGCTTGACGATCCGCTTCTGCTTGCCGAACAGCCCCAAGGCACACCTTTCATCCAAGGACGCACGATTTTGCCCCCGGAACGAACGAGAGCGTCCCCTGTGCCGCAAAAGCGGACGCAGAAAAAAATCGCTCCGGCGCGCGGCGGTCCTGACGCGTCACCCCAGCACACCGCCGGCGAGCCGCAACGCATCGCCAAGCTGCTCGCCCGGGCCGGCGTCGCCTCGCGCCGCGAAATCGAACGGATGATCGAAGACGGCCGCATCGCCTTGAATGGCGAGAAGCTGACCACCCCCGCCACCATCCTTACCGACCTCGCGGGCGTCACCGTCGACGGCAAGCCGGTCCGCCCGCCCGCCGCCGCCCGCATCTGGCGCTTCTACAAGCCGCCGGGCTGCCTCACCGCCGCCAACGATCCCAAGGGCCGGCCGACCATCTACGACCGGCTGCCCGGCGGCCTGCCGCGCGTCATGCCGGTCGGCCGGCTCGACTTCATGACCGAAGGACTGCTGCTGCTGACCAACGACGGCGAGTTGAAGCGCAAGCTGGAGTTGCCCAAGACGGGCGTGGTTCGCCGCTACCGCGCCCGGGCGTTCGGCGACATCAGCCAGGATCAGCTGGAGGAACTGGCCGAGGGCGTGGAGATCGAGGGCATCCGCTACGGCTCGATCGACGCCAACCTGGAACGCCGCACCGGCCGCAACACCTGGATCGAAATGGCGCTGACCGAAGGCAAGAACCGCGAGGTCCGGCGCGTGCTGGCCTATCTCGGCCTGCAGGTCTCCCGCCTGATCCGGGTGAGCTACGGCCCGCTGGCGTTGGACGAGCTGGATCCGGGCCAGGTCGCCGAGGTGCAGCGCGAAGAGCTGTTCCGCTTCCGCCAGACGCTGAAGTGAGGATCATCGCCGGCCGCTGGCGTGGCCGTCCGCTCGCCGCGCCACCGGGCATGACCACCCGCCCGACCGCCGACCGCACCCGTGAGACCCTGTTCAGCATGCTTGCGAGCCGCCTTGGCAGCTTCGACGAGCTGCGGGTTGCCGATCTCTACGCCGGCTCGGGTGCGCTTGGGCTGGAGGCGCTGTCGCGCGGCGCCGCCTCGGCCGTGTTCGTGGAGACGGACGCTGGCGCCCGCCGGATCATCGAGGCCAACGCCCGGACGCTCGGCGCCAACGTCGAACTGCTCGCCACCTCCGCCGAGCGCCTGGCGGCCGGCCGAAGCTTTGACCTGATCCTGGCCGACCCGCCCTATGCGGCGGCAACGGGCACCCGGGTCGTCAGCGCCGTCGCCGAAGCCGACTGGCTGACGCCGGGCGGCTGGCTGGCGGTCGAAACCGAGCGCGGGCAGGCGGTCGACCCCGGCCCGCTGGAGCTGGCGGTCGAGCGCAACACCGGCCGCGCCCGGCTTACCCTCCTGCGCCGCTCGGCCTAGGCCTTCTTCGCTGCGCCGCTGCCGGTCACTTCCTTCAGCAGCCGGCTGCCGATCGCCGCCGCCGCCGCCTTGCCAGCGGACTTCACCGCGTCCTTGCTCTTGGCCACGGCCGGGTCCGCCTTGCCGCTTTCGGCGATCGCCGCCACCGCCGCCAGCGCACCCACGGCCAGCAGGTCGCTAATCAATGGATGGTCGAGCACCTTGGTCGCCAGCCCTTCAAGGCCGCCGCCGGCGTGGCTCTCGCTCTCGTCCTTGTGCTTCTTGGCCTTCTTGCCCTTCTTCTTGTCGTGGCCGTAATGGCCGACCAGCTCCAACCGGTCGTTGGGCTTGGCGTCCTTGGTTTTCTTGGTCTTCTTGTCCTTGGCCACCGCAGCTCTCCCGTTCGCTTAAGACTTGTTACCGACTGCAACGCACAAGCTGCGAATTCAGCGCTTCTTGCCCTGATGGCGGATGTTGGCAGGCCGCCCGCGCCGTCCCATCGGCGGCCGCCGCACCCGGTCCTTGCGCGGAGCCGCGCCTCGCCCGTAACTGCCCTCCGGCAGCTCGAACCGCAGCGCGCCGCTGACCGGATTGGCCTCCGTCAGCCGCAGCTGCAGCCGCTGTCCGACCCGATAGGTCTCCTCCGTCTCCTCCCCGACCAGCGACCGGGCCGCCTCATTGTAGCGGAAATATTCGGTCCCCAGCTCGCCCGCCGGGATCAGCCCGTCGCCGCCCAGCCCGTCCACCGTGGCGAAGAAGCCGAACGGCTGCACGCCCGTGATCCGGCAATCGAGCAGCTGCCCGACACGATCCGCCAGATAGGCCGCGACATAGCGGTCGAGCGTCTCGCGCTCCGCCTCCATCGCCCGCCGCTCCAGCATCGAAATACTCTCGCCGATCTCCGTGAACCGCTCGACGTCGTCGACCGGCAGCCCACCCTCGCCCAGCCCATAGGACCGCACCAGGCTGCGGTGGACCAGCAGGTCGGCATAGCGGCGGATCGGCGAGGTGAAGTGGGCATAGGATCCCAGGCTAAGTCCGAAGTGGCCGAGGTTGTCCGGCGAATAGCGCGCCTGCGTCTGGGTGCGGAGCAGCATCTCCATGATCTCCGGCCGCGCCTCGCTGTCGCCGACCCGTTCGATGATCCGGTTGAAGGTGGCGGGCTTCACCACCTGGCCCAGCGCGAACTCCAGGTCGAAGGTCTTGAGATAGTCCTTGAGCGCGGTCAGCTTCTCGCGTCCCGGCGTTTCGTGGACGCGGTACATGACCGGCGCCTTTTTCGTCTCCAGCGCCTTGGCCGCCGCGACGTTGGCCGCGATCATGTAATCCTCGACCAGCCGGTGCGCGTCGAGCCGCTCGCGCGGCGCGACCGACGTGATCCGGCCCTTTTCGTCAAGCACCACCTGCCGCTCGGGCAGGTCCAGCTCAAGCGGCTCGCGCCGCTTACGCGCCCCCAACAGCGCCCGCCAGCAGCCCCACAGCGGTTTCAGCGCGCCGTTCACCAGCTCGGACGGCACCGGGCCTTCGATCTCCGGCATGGAGCAGGGCGACGAAGCCACCTCCGTTCGCTCCTCCCCGGCCGCGTCGATCGCTGCCTGCGCATCCTCGTAGGCGATATTGCCGGCGACCCGGATCACCGCGCGGCTGAACCGCCAGTTCCGAAGCGTGCCGTCCTTCGCCACCTCCAGGTGACAGGCCAGCGCTGCCCGATCCTGCCCTTCCTTCAACGAGCAGATGTCGCTCGACAGCTCGTGCGGCAGCATCGGCACGACCCGATCCGGGAAATAGACGCTGTTCCCGCGCCGCCGCGCCTCGCGGTCCAGCGCCGAGCCGGGCCGCACGTAGAAACTGACGTCGGCGATGGCGACGATCGCGTTCCAGCCGCCCTCCTCGCGTGCCTCGGCCCAGATCGCATCGTCATGGTCGCGCGCGTCCGCGGGATCGATGGCGACGATCGGCAGGTGCCGCAGGTCCTCGCGATCCTGCCCCACCGGCAGGTTCGACACCTCCCCCGCCTCCGCGATCGTCTCGTCCCGGAATTCGACCGGCAGCCCATGCTTGTGAATGGCGATCAACGAGAAGCTGCGCGGCGCGAACGGGTCGCCCAGCACCGCGTCCACCCGCGCCGACACGCGCGGCGGCCGGCCCGACGGCTCGGCCAGCACGAGGTCGCCGGTCTGCGCCTCGCCCAGTTCGCTGATCGGCAGTTGCCGCCGCTCGCGCTTGTCGACGGGTTTGAGCCAGCGCTTGCCGTCTTCGTCCTCGTGCACCACGCCCAAGATCAGGTCGGCCGAGCGCTGCAGCTTCTTCATCAGGTGCGCGACATGGCCCTGCCCGCGCCCCTCCGTCCGCGCCAGGATGCGGTCGTTGAGCGCCAGCGCCGAGCGCCGCCCTTGCTCGATCACCCGCAGCTTGGGCGGGGGCCCCTCGCCATGCCAGCTGTCCGGCACCGCCACCGCCCCGTCCTCGATCGCGACGATCCGCAGCACCGTGACCTTCGGCACCCCGCCGGCCTTGTGGAACGCGCGTCCAGGCGCCGAGTCGATCAGCCCCTCGTCCGCCATGTCCTTGAGCAGCGACTTGAGCATGATCTTGTCATGCCCGTTCAGCCCGAACGCCCGCGCAATCTCCCGCTTGCCCGCGGGCTGGCCGGAGCTCTGGATGAAGTCGAGGATCTGCTGACGGGAAGGCAGGCCGGCGTGGGCAGTTTTACGAGGCATCGCTTATCCTACGCCCTCACGCCAGACTTGTTGCAGGGACGTCACTTTGCTGGAGCCACATAGGGCTTGAACGCACCCCCGGGCACGCTCACGATTTGAAAGGATTGTTCATGGGACTTGAGGCTTCTCAATCCGCTTGAATGATCCGCCCGGCACTGCTGAGGCGACGGGGCTTTCAAACCCTGCTTCACTTATTGAGGAAACTCCGAAAACCCAGTCGTCCACCCTGACGTGTGGCAACGTCGTTCGCCTGAGGAGTATCATTTCCTTCTGAGACTCGGTCATGTTCGGCGCCGGCAACGAATCTTCAGCGCTGACAACTCGTGCGTTGTCCCATTGCGAAGCGTCCGTCCTGCGCCAGTGAACGACATAGCTTACTGCGGAGTTCACGCGGTACCACGAAACTTTCGTATCCGTGCTCACCGCCCCCTCGACCGTCGGTTCCGGCGGCGGCGGTGCGCTGGCCAGCGCCATTAACGCGGCGGTGTTCAGCTTCACCACCTTGGTCAGGTACGGGAAGTCCATCTTGTCGATGGTGTCGCCATAAACCTTGCCGCCCTCGGACCTGAGGTCCTGGTGCTGCTGGTCGTAATTCTCGACCGCGACCGAGAAACGCACCGCCGGAAAGCCGCTGTTGAGGAACTCCGTATGGTCCCCGCCGCGTCCGAACCGATCGTTGCGCCACACCTGCATGACGTCCAGCCCGATGCCCGGCAGCCGCTCGGCCAGCCGGTCAAGGAAGCGCGAGATATTGCGCGACGGCGCATCATTCTCGCCGCCCAGGCTGCGCTGCGCCGCCGCCAGCTCCTCCCGCCCCTGCCACCGCGGCCCTTCGGAGAAGACCCGGACCACCCTGTCGTTGCACACTCCGTCGGAGCCGCACGAATTGCCGATGATGTCGTTGTTGAGGTTGGCGATGACGTTCCAGCCTTGCGCCCTGGCGTAATCGGCCAGGATCTTGCCGCCCAGCAGCCCCTGCTCCTCGCCCGACAGCGTCGCATAGACGATCGTGCCCGGAAACTTGTGCATGGACAGCACCCGCGCCGACTCCAGCACCGCCGCCGTACCCGATCCGTCATCGTTGGCCCCGGGCTCGTCGGCGTTGACGTTCATGATGTCGGTCACCCGGCTGTCGATGTGCCCGGTGATGATCACCACGTCGTTCGGCCGCTCGGTCCCGCGCTGGATGCCGACTGCGTTGCACACCCGCGTCGGCGTCGGCACCCGCGGCAGCTTGGTCACCGTGTCGCAGGTCTGCAGCGTCTGCAGCCCCAGCTTCTGGAGCTCGCCTTCGGCCCAGCGCACCGCCGCACCGATCCCGCGCTTCTTGTCGGTTTGCGACGACAGGGTGTGACGGGTGCCGAAGCTCACCAGTTTCTGGACGTCCCGATACATCCGCTGCTGGCTGACCTGATCCGCCGCAGTCTGCATCCGCTGCTCGGGCGTGGCGGTCTGGGCGGCGGCCGGAGCGGCCAGGATCATCAATGGCAGGAACGCGGTACGACGCATGAGCGGATCTCCTCGTGCCGTTCCACTGGCATCACGGCCCGGCCTTGGCTAGAGGCTCGCCCCAAGAGGAGACCCCCATGCGTACCATCGACCACTTCATCGGCGGCGGCAGCTTCCAGTCCGGCGAGCGCCAGGCCGAGGTGTTCAACCCGTCCGAAGGCCAGGTCCAGGCGACCGTCCGCCTCGGCACCGCCACCGACCTGCAGCAGGCGGTCGACGCCGCCAAGGCCGCCCAGCCGGCCTGGGCCGCGACCAACCCGCAGCGCCGCGCTCGCGTCATGTTCCGCTACAAGGAACTGATCGAGCAGAACATGGACGAACTCGCCCAGCTCCTCTCGAGCGAGCATGGCAAGGTCCTCGCCGACTCCAAGGGCGACATCCAGCGCGGCTTGGAAGTGATCGAATATACCTGCGGCATCCCGCAGGCGCTAAAAGGCGAGTACACCCAGGGCGCCGGACCCGGCATCGACGTCTATTCGCTACGCCAGCCGCTCGGCATTGGCGCGGGCATCACGCCGTTCAACTTTCCGGCCATGATCCCGATGTGGATGTTCGGCATGGCGATCGCCTGCGGCAACGCCTTTATCCTGAAGCCCTCGGAGCGCGACCCGACCGTGCCGGTGCGCCTGGCCGAGCTGATGAAGGAAGCCGGCCTCCCCGACGGCATCCTCAACGTCGTCCACGGTGACAAGGAAATGGTCGACGCCATCCTCGACCATCGCGACATCGCCGCCATCAGCTTCGTCGGTTCGAGCGACATCGCCCAGTACATCTACTCCCGCGGCACCGCAAACGGGAAGCGCGTGCAGGCGTTCGGCGGCGCCAAGAACCACGGCATCGTCATGCCCGACGCCGACCTCGACCAGGTGGTGAACGACCTCGCCGGGGCCGCCTTCGGCTCGGCCGGCGAGCGCTGCATGGCGCTGCCGGTGGTCGTGCCGGTCGGCGACGAAACCGCCGACCGCCTGCGCGAGAAGCTCATCCCCGCCATCGAGGCGCTCCGGATCGGCGTCTCGACCGACCCCGACGCCCATTACGGCCCGGTGGTCAGCAAGGCCCACAAGGAACGGGTCGAGGGCTACATCCAGATGTGCATCGACGAGGGCGGCGAGCTGGTCGTCGACGGGCGCGGCTTCTCGCTACAGGGCAATGAGGACGGCTTCTTTGTCGGCCCGACCTTCTTCGACCGGGTCACCACCGACATGCGTTCCTACCAGGAGGAGATCTTCGGTCCCGTGCTGCAGATGGTCCGCGCGGCCGACTTCGAGGAAGCCGTGCGCCTGCCGTCCGAGCACGACTATGGCAATGGCGTCGCCATCTTCACCCGCAACGGCCACGCCGCGCGCGAGTTCGTCAGCCGGGTCAACGTCGGCATGGTCGGCGTCAACGTCCCCATCCCGGTCCCCGTCAGCTACCACAGCTTTGGCGGCTGGAAGCGCTCCGGCTTCGGCGACATCGGCCAGTACGGCCAGGAAGGCCTGCGCTTCTGGACCAAGAACAAGGTCGTGACCCAACGCTGGCCGGACGGCGGCGTCGGCGAAGCCGCCAACGCGTTCGTAATTCCCACGATGGGGTGAGCCAGGCCGCCAAGCAGAACAGGAGCAGAGCGCAGCGAGCGATGTTCTGCGAGAGACGGCGCAGGCCGGACGACCTGCAGCCGTCAGCGGCTGACAGGATCGACGTCACGGGACTTGCGCCCGTGACGTCCTCCCTCGGAGTGCTCCCGTGACGGCCCGCCACGCGCAAGGCTCCTCCCCCTTCGAAACCCGCTACGGCTTCGCCCGCGCCCTCCGCGTCGGCGACCGCATCCTCGTTTCCGGCACCGCCCCGGTCGAACCCGACGGCTGCTCCACCCCCGGCGACGCCGCCGCCCAAGCCCGCCGCTGCTTCGCGATCATCCTCGGGGCCATCGCCGACCTCGGCGGCTCGCCCGCCGACGTGGTCCGCACCCGCATGTACCTCACCGACCCCGCGGACGCGGACGCGGTTGGCGCCGTCCATGGCGAAATCTTCGGCCAGACCCGTCCGGCCGCCACGATGGTGGTCGTAGCGGCCCTGCTGCGCGACGAGTGGCGGGTCGAGATCGAGGCTGAAGCGTTGGTAAGCTCATGAAGACTCTTACCAAGTTCGCCATTGTCGGCCTGTTCGCGTCCACCGCGTCGCTGATCGCCTGCCGTCCCGCGGCTGATCGGCAGGACGCCCGGCTCTCAGCCGCCGAATCTGCTCGCGCAGTCGCGGCCAACGACATCGACACCCTCCCCCCGGACCGAAGCGTCGTGGCGCCCGCTGGCCCACCGCCCGAAGGCGCCGCCCCGCCGCCGGCTCGTCAGTGACCTTAGGCGGTTGACCGCACTGGAAAGCCGGGGCCGCCCGCGCTAACGGCTTCGTCATGCAGCAGTTCGAGCTTACCGACGACCAGCGCCAGATCCAGGAAATGGCGCAGCAATTCACGGCGGCGGAAATCACGCCCAACGCCGGTGAATGGGACGAGAAGCACATCTTCCCGCGCGACACGATCCGCCAGGCGGCCGAGCTCGGCTTCGGGTCCATCTACGTGTCCGAGGAATCGGGCGGCATCGGCCTCGGCCGGCTCGAATCCGCGCTGATCTTCGAAGCGATGAGCTATGGCTGCCCGTCCACCAGCGCGTTCATCTCCATCCACAACATGGCCTCGTGGATGATCGACCGGTTCGGCTCGGACGCAGTCAAGCAGAAGTACCTGCCGTCGATGATCCCAATGGAGCGGATGGGCAGTTATTGCCTCACCGAACCCGGCAGCGGCTCCGACGCCGGCGCGCTCAAGACCCGGGCGGTGCTGGACGGCGACCAGTATGTCGTGTCGGGCTCCAAGGCGTTCATTTCCGGCGGCGGCGAGAACGAGATCTACGTCACCATGGTCCGCACCAGCGATGATGGCGCCAAGGGCATCACTGCCCTGGTGATCGAAAAGGACATGCCCGGCGTCAGCTTCGGTGCCCCGGAGAAGAAGCTCGGCTGGCACAGCCAGCCCACCGCCCAGGTCAATTTCGACGAGGTGCGAGTGCCGGTCGCCAACCGGGTCGGCGGCGCGGGCGAAGGTTTCCGCATCGCGATGATGGGGCTCGACGGCGGGCGGCTCAACATTGGCGCCTGCTCGCTTGGCGGCGCCCAGCGCTGCCTCGACGAAGCGATCGGCTACACTCGTGAACGCACCCAGTTCGGCAAGCCGCTGACCGACTTTCAGAACACCCAGTTCACCCTGGCCGACATGGAGACGGAGCTGCAGGCCGCCCGCTGGCTGCTCTACGTCGCCGCCGCCAAGGTCACCGCCGGCGCGCCCGACAGGACCAGGTTTGCGGCCATGGCCAAGCGGCTGGCGACCGACACCGGCTCGGCCGTGGTTGATCGCGCGCTGCAGCTGCACGGTGGCTACGGCTACCTCGGGGATTATCCGATCGAACGCTTCTGGCGCGACCTGCGCGTCCACTCCATCCTTGAAGGCACCAATCAGATCATGCGCATGATCACCGCGCGCGAAATGCTCCGCCAGTGACCCCCGACGTCGTTATCAGCACCGACGGCCCGCTCGGCCGAATCCGGCTGAACCGCCCCAAGGCGCTCCACGCGCTCACCCGCGAGATGTGCGACGCCATGTCGACCGCCCTGCTCGCGTGGCGGACCGACCCGGCGGTCAAGGCCATCCTCATCGACCATGCGGAGGGCCGCGGCTTCTGCGCCGGCGGCGACGTGGTCATGCTGGCCCGCAGCGGCGGGGGCGACGGCGACGAAGCCGCGGCTTTCTTCCACGCCGAATATCGTCTCAACCACCTGCTGTTCACCTATTCCAAGCCGACCGTCGCCTTGATGGACGGAATCACCATGGGCGGGGGCGTCGGCATTTCGCTCCCCTGCCAGTTCCGCGTCGCGACGGAGAACACCCGGCTGGCCATGCCGGAAACCGGCATCGGCCTGTTTCCCGACGTGGGCGGCGGCTGGTACCTGTCGCGCCTGCCCGGCCGGGTCGGCCAGTTCATGGCCCTGACCGGCGCCCGCCTGGACGGTGCCGAATGCCACTACCTGCGGCTCGCCACCCACTATGTCGAGCAGTCCGCGCTGCCTGACCTCGTTGAACGCCTGGCCAAGTCGCCCGGCCGCGCCAGCGGCGCGATCGGCGCCTTTGCGGCCAACGTGCCTCCGGCCAAGATCGAGGCCAACCTCCCCGCCATCGCCAAGCTGTTCGCGTCCGACCGTCTCGAGGACGTGCTGGCCGCGCTCGGGGCCGAGGACACCCCATGGGCCGACAGCGAACTGGCGACGCTCAAGAGCAAGAGCCCGCTCAGCTGCAAGGTTTCGCTCCGACTGCTCGCCGAAGGCGCCGAGCGCACCGACTTTGCCGAGGAGATGACGGCCGAATATGCGCTCGCCTGCCGGGTGGTGCGGACGCACGATTTCGTGGAAGGCGTCCGCGCCCTGCTGATCGACAAGGACCAGGAACCCAAGTGGAACCCGGCCGTCCCCGAGGCGGTGCTGGACGATGCCGTCGACCAGCTGTTCACGCCGCTGCCGCCCGGCGAGGAATGGACCCCCTTTCCGCAAGCCTGAGGAACGCATGGCCGATACCAACACCATCCTCGTTGAACGGCGCGACGCCGTCACGCTCGTCACCCTCAACCGCCCGCAGGCGCTGAACGCGCTCAACAGCGAGGTGCTGCGTGAACTGATCGCCGCCTTCGCCGCCTATGATGCGGACGACAGCCAGCGCTGCCTGGTCCTGACCGGCTCGGAGAAAGCCTTCGCCGCCGGCGCCGACATCAAGGAGATGCAGGCGCAGGGCTTTGCCGAGATGTACGCGTCGGACTTCTTCGCCGGCTGGGAACAGGTCACCGCCACCCGCAAGCCGTGGATCGCTGCCGTCAACGGCTTTGCGCTCGGCGGCGGGTGCGAAGTGGCGATGATGGCCGACTTCATCATCGCCGGCGACAAGGCGAAGTTTGGCCAGCCGGAGATCAAGCTCGGCGTCACCCCCGGGATGGGCGGCTCGCAGCGGCTGACCCTGGCGTTGGGCAAGGCCAAGGCCATGGAAATGTGCCTTACCGGCCGGATGATGAGCGCCGAGGAAGCCGAGCGCGCCGGCCTGGTCGCCCGGATCGTTCCCGCCGCTTCCCTGGTCGACGAAGCGCTGAAGACCGCCGCCGAGATCGCCGCCATGCCCCCGCTCGCCGCCATCGCCGCCAAGGAAATGGTGAACGGCACCTTTGAACAGTCGCTGAGCCAGGGCATCCGCTTCGAACGCCGCCTGTTCCACGGCCTGTTCGGCACCGCGGACCAGAAGGAAGGCATGGCCGCATTCGTCGAGAAGCGCCCGGGCAACTGGACCGGCAAGTAGGAGCGTGAGCAACATGGCGAACGTCGCATTCATCGGACTCGGCAACATGGGCGGCGGAATGGCCGCCAACCTGGCCAAGGCCGGCCACCAGGTCCGCGCCTTCGACCTCAGCGAAAACGCCCTCGCAAAGGCCGCGGAGCGCGGCTGCTCGCGCGTCACCGACGCCGCCGCCGCCGTTGAAGGCGCCGACGCCGTCATCACCATGCTCCCCGCGGGCAAGCATGTCGCCGAAGTGTTCCGCTCCGCCGTGTTCGGCAAGGCGCCCACCGGCGCCATCCTGATCGACTGCTCGACCATCGACGTCGCCACCGCCCGCACGGTCGCGAACGAGGCTCAGGCCGCCGGCTACACCATGGTCGACGCGCCCGTGTCCGGCGGCATCGCCGCGGCCGAAGGCGGCACGCTGACCTTCATGGTCGGCGGTTCCGACGACGGCTTCAGCCGCGCCCGCCCTTACCTCGACCAGATGGGCAAGGCCGTGATCCACGCCGGCGGCGCGGGTGCCGGCCAGGCCGCCAAGATCTGCAACAACATGCTGCTGGGCGCGACCATGGTCGCCACTTGCGAGACCTTCGCCCTGGCGCAGAAGCTCGGCCTCGACCTGCAGACCTTTTACGACATCTCGTCCAAGGCCTCGGGCCAGAGCTGGTCGATGACCTCCTACTGCCCCGTCCCCGGCGTCGGCCCCGAAACGCCGGCCGACCGCGCCTATCAGGGGGGCTTCGCCACCGCGCTGATGCTCAAGGACCTGAAGCTGGCCGCTGAAGCCGCGCGCCAGGCCGGCGCCTACACGCCGATGGGCGGCGAGGCGGAAGAGCTTTACCAGCGTTTCGCTGATCGCGGTGGCGCCGGGCTCGACTTCTCCGCCATCATCAAGATGCTCGACGACAGCTGGACGCCGCCCGCCTGACGCGCAACAACGCGGGAGCCACAACACACGCGGAGCGACCATGAACAAGCTGCTGATCACCACTGCCTTGCTCACCCTCGCCGCTTGCAACAACGGCGGGGCCGACCAGACCAACGCCGCGCTGGCGCAAGCCAACGCCAGCGGCGCCGAGGCCACCGCCGCCGTCACCAACGCCGTCGTCAACACCGCCGACACGCCGCTTGAGCGGCAGCAGGCCGTGGCCCTGATGCGCGGGCGCCACGAAGGCTATGAACAGATCGGCAAGGCGATGCGCGCCGCCAAGCAGGGGATCGACCGCAACGATCCTGCGACCGTGAAGACCGCCGCCGACCGCATCGCCACCCTCGCCCCGCAGGCGATCGGCTGGTTCCCGGCGGGTACCGGCCCCGAAGCCGGCAAGACCGGCGCCAAGGCCGAGATCTGGCAGCAGCGGGCCGAGTTCGATCGCGGCATGCAGGAGTTCCAGGGTGCCGCCCGCGCCTTTCAGCAGGCCGCCGCCAGCGGCGACATCGCGCAGATGAAGACCGCCCAGGCCAACCTCGGCAAGACCTGCGGCAGCTGCCATGACCGATTCCGTACCAAGGACGACTGACGCGCCAGCGGCCGACACCGTCGCCGCGGCGGACGCCGCGCTGACGGTGCCGGTGTGGGACTTGCCCGTCCGCCTGTTCCACTGGTCGCTCGCGGCGCTGATCGCCTTCTCCTGGTGGTCGGCCGAATATCATCACACCCGGTGGCACCTGTGGTCCGGCTACGCCGTCCTGTTCCTGCTGCTGTTCCGCATCCTGTGGGGCTTTGTCGGCAGTTCCACCGCCCGCTTCACCAGCTTTGTCCGCGGCCCCGGCGCCCTGCTCGACTATCTGCGCCACTCAAAGAGCTGGACCGCCGTCGGCCACACGCCGCTCGGCGCGCTCAGCGTGGTCGCCCTCATTGCCCTCACCGCCGCGCAGGTCGGCTTTGGACTGATCCTGGTCGACGAGGACGGCGTCTGGTCGGGGCCGCTGAACAGGTTCGTCGATTTCGAAGCGGGCGAGCTTGCCCGCAGCGTTCACCTGGCCCTGTTCAACGTCCTGCTCGGCTTCATCATCCTGCACGTCGCCGCGATCCTGTTCTACCGCCTTCGCGGCAAGCGCCTGCTCCGCGCCATGGTCCGCGGCACCGCCACCCTGCCCGCCGGGACCGAGCCGCTCGTCCGCGCCTCGCCCGCCCGCCTGCTGGTCGTCCTGCTGATCGCCGGCGCGCTTACGCTCTGGGTCGTGCTGGGCGCGCCACCCTTGCGCCCTTGATGCGACGGGGCACCGGGTCCACATCGCCCCCATGCTGATTGAAACCGAAGCCACGCCCAATCCGGCGACCAAGAAGTTCCTCCCCGGCGTCCCGGTCATGGACGCGGGCAGCCGCGACTTCCCCGACGCGGACAGCGCCGCCGCATCGCCGCTGGCCGAAGCCCTGTTCGCCACCGGCGAGGTCGAAGGCGTATTCTTCGGCCGCGACTTCGTCTCGGTCACCGCCGGTCCCGAGGTCGACTGGCGCGGGCTGGAGATCGACGTGCTCCAGGTCCTGCTTGATCATTTCTCGAGCGGCGCCCCGCTGTTCAAGGCCGGTACCGCCGCGGGCATCCACATCGACGACTCGGCCCAGTACCAGGACGATCCGGCCGATGCCGACATCGTCGCCCAGATCCGCGAGCTGCTCGAGACCCGGGTTCGCCCCGCCGTCGCCCAGGACGGCGGCGACATCGTCTACCGCGGCTACCGCGAAGGCACGCTCTACCTCGCCATGCAGGGCGCCTGCGCCGGCTGTCCCTCGTCGGCCGTCACCTTGAAGCGTGGAGTCGAGAACCTCATTCGCCATTACGTCCCCGAAGTCGAAACGGTGGAAGCCGTCTGACGGGCTTGCCCCGGCGTGATTAGATGAACAAATGGGGGCGTCGTTCCTTTCAGAGCGGAACCATGATCCTCGCGTTCGACACCTCCACGGCCGCCTGCACCGCCGCCTTGTTCAGCGCCGACGGCACCCTGCTGGCCAGCGCGGATGAGGCGATCGGCCGCGGTCATGCCGAGCGGCTGGTGCCGATGATCGAGGAACTGCTCGCCGGTCGCCGTCCCGACCGCATCCTGGTCGGTTGCGGCCCCGGCAGTTTCACCGGCCTGCGGGTCGCGGTCGCCGCCGCTCACGGAATGGCGATCGGCTGGGGCGCCGAGCTCGCCGGCGTCAACTCGCTGGCCCTGCTCGCCGCCTCCGCCCCGACCGGCGGCACCGTTGCGGCGGCCGTCACGGGCGGTCATGGCGAGCTGTTCGTGCAGCAATTCGATCGTGACACGCTGGATCCGGCCGGTCCGCTGCTCAACCTGGCCCCGGCCGCAGCCGCGGCCGCCATCGACGCCCCGCTGGTGATCGGCTCGGGCGCTTCGCCCCTGGTCGATGCCCGCGGCTCGGGCGAGGCGGTCGACGCCGTTCCGCGCGCCGCCAACCTGTTTCAACTCGCCCCTGCCCAGCGCGACCTGCCGCCACGGCCGGTCTACGCCCGGGCGCCCGACGCCAAGCCCCGGGCGGCATGAGCAGCCTCCACCCGCCGCCCTCCCTCGTGCTGCAGCAAGTGGGCGGCAGCGAGCTCGACCCGGTGATGGCGGTCATGGACGAAGCGTTCGACCAGCGCTTCGGTGAAGCCTGGACCCGCGCTCAGTGCGCCGGCATCCTGCCGATGCATGGGGTGGTGCTCACCCTGGCGACGGCCGGTTCCCGCCCGCTCGGCTTCAGCCTGATCCGGTCGGTGGCCGGTGATTCGGAATTGTTGTTGCTTGCCGTGCGTCCGAGCGGACGCCGGCGCGGCGTCGGCACGTCGCTGGTCAGCCACTTCGTCGAGACCGGCCGGGAGGCGGGCGCGCACCACCTCCACCTGGAAGTGCGCGATGGCAATCCAGCAGTTGCCCTGTACGAACGGACCGGCTTTCACCTCGCCGGTCGCCGTCCGAATTACTACCGCGGCACCGACGGCGAGTGTTTCGATGCCTTGACCATGGCCCGAACCGTCTGACGCTGGCGTTAAGTCGCGATAGTTTGTTGCGGCTTGCTACCAAAGCTAAACGAAACTAAGTCAACCATCGTCACGGATTAGATTTGTCCGTTGCTCGGTCCTTGTGGTTAAGGAAATACCAAGATGAATGACAATGATGTGGGTCAGGATACGTTGATCACCCTTACTGCCGACATCGTCGCGGCGCATGTCAGCAACAATAGCGTGGCCGTGAACGACCTTCCTCAGTTGATCCAGAATGTTCATGGCGCCCTGTCCGGTCTCGGCGGTGTGACCGTCGCTCCCGAAAGCAAGCCTGAGCCCAAGGTCCCTGTTCGTTCTTCGATCAAGCCCGACTTCATCGTCTGCCTGGAGGACGGCAAGAAGCTGAAGATGCTGAAGCGGCATCTCATGACTCACTATAACATGACCCCGGAACAATACCGGCAGAAGTGGGGCCTCAACGCCGACTATCCGATGGTTGCGCCCAACTACGCCGAGCAACGCCGCACCCTCGCCAAGTCGATCGGTCTCGGCACCAAGCGCAAGCGGACCGCGCGCGTCGCCAAGTGATGGCGGACTAAAGCCGTCACCCTGAACTCGTTTGAGTATCCATTTCCCGATTCACGGCATCGCGTCGAACAAGGAAATGGATGCTCAAACGGTTTGGGGCCGACGATTGGGCGAACGCCGTTTCTCCTAGACCTCGTCCTTCCCGGGTCCTACTTGCCGTTGCATGCCCCGGACGATCGACATCGAGACGCTGTGCGCCCAGAAAGGCCTGCGGATCACCGAGCAACGCCGCACCATTGCGCGCGTCATTTCCGAGGCCGAGGACCATCCGGACGTGGAGACCCTTCACGGACGCGCGGCGGCGGTGGACCCGAACATTTCCATCGCCACCGTGTACCGCACCGTTCGCCTGTTCGAGGAAGCGGGCATCCTCGAACGGCACGAGTTCGGGCGGGACGGCCGCTCGCGCTACGAAGCGGTCACGGACGAGCACCACGACCACCTGATCGACGTGGAATCCGGCAAGGTCATCGAGTTTCACGACGAGGAACTCGAATTCCACAAGCGCCGGGTCGCGGAGAAGCTCGGCTTCCGCCTGGTCGACCACCGGATGGAGCTCTACGGCGTCCCCCTCGACCGCGACCATTAGGCGTTCATCCCGCGTGCGCGCGGCGGTGCGGGCGGCGCTGCTCCTGGGCTGGCTGCTGGTGTGCGTCCTGGGGCACCTGTTTACCCGTCCGTTCGCCCGCTCACCCTGGCCGCGCCGCCTGTTGCACGGTGTCGCCCGGCTCGCCGGCGCCCGCGTCCGCACGGATGGTTTCCCGATCGCCCCGCGCACCCTGATCATCGCCAATCACGTCAGCTGGCTCGACATCCCGATCCTCGCCGGTGCGACCGGCTGCACGTTCGTCGCCAAGGACGGTCTGCGGGCCCATCCGCTCATGCGCTGGCTGTGCCAGGAGAACGGCACGGTGTTCGTCGACCGCGGCGACCGGCGCGGCATCGCCGAGCAGACCGCGGCCATGCAGGCCGCGCTGGACACGGATCGCCCGCTGACCCTCTTTCCCGAAGGCACCGTCGGCGACGGCGACACCCTGCTGCCCTTTCGCCCCGCCCTGCTCAGCGCCTTTGCCCCAGCCCCGCCGCACACCGAACTTCGGCCGGTAGCGATTAATTACAACGGCGCCGCGCCGGACTTCAGCTGGCCGCCGGGCGAAGGCGGCGTCGCGAACTTCGTTCGCCTGCTCGGCCGTCGCGGCACCGTCGCCGTCACCCTGCACCTGTTGCCGACCCTTCCTCCCAGCGCTGACCGCAAGCTGCTCGCCGCCCAGGCCCACGACGCCATCGCCGCCGCGCTCGCGCCTAGCCGGGTCGCCCCCGCTGCCCTATAGGCTCGCCCCACGATGACCTCCCCCAAGACATTTCGAATCAAGTCCTTCGGCTGCCAGATGAACGTCTACGATGGCGAGCGCATGGCCGAGTTGCTGGGTGAGAGCGGCATGACCGCCGCGTCCGACGGCACGGACGCGGACCTGGTCGTCCTCAACACCTGCCATATCCGCGAAAAGGCCGCCGAAAAGGCCTACAGCGACGTCGGCCGCCTCCTTCGCGAGGACGGCAGCAAGCCGCTCGTCGCGCTGGCCGGCTGCGTCGCCCAGGCCGAAGGCACCGAAGCGCAGCGCCGGTCCAGGCTGATCGACCTGGTGGTCGGCCCCCAAGCCTACCACCGCCTGCCCCAGATGGTCGCCGATGCCGCCGCCGGACGCCGCTCGGTCGATACCGACATGCCGGCCATCTCCAAGTTCGACGCGCTGCCTCCGCGCCGGCGCTCCGGCCCGTCCGCCTTCCTGTCCGTGCAGGAAGGGTGCGACAAGTTCTGCACCTATTGCGTCGTCCCCTACACCCGCGGCGCAGAGATCAGCCGTCCCTTCGCGCAGATCGTCGCCGAGGCCGAGCAACTGGTCGCCGGCGGCGCGCGCGAACTCACCCTGCTCGGCCAGAACGTCAACGCCTGGGAAGAAGGCGGCCACGACCTCGCCGCCCTGATCCGCCACCTCGCGACCTTTGCCGAGCTGGAGCGGATCCGCTACACCACCAGCCACCCGGTCAACATGGGCGACGCGCTGATCCAGGCGCACGCCGACGTCCCCAAGCTGATGCCCTACCTGCACCTGCCGGTGCAGTCCGGCTCCGACCCGATCCTCAAGGCGATGAACCGCAGCCACTCGGTCGATAGCTACCTCGCCACCATCGCCCGCGTGCGCGCGGCCCGCCCCGACATCGCCGTGTCCGGCGACTTCATCGTCGGCTTCCCGGGCGAAACCGAAGCCGACTTCGAAGCGACCCTCGAAATCGTCGACACCGTGCGCTACGCCTCGGCATATAGCTTCAAATACAGCCCGCGCCCGGGTACTCCGGCGGCGACCATGGCTGCCCAGGTCGCGCCGGAGGTAATGGACGACCGCCTGCAGCGGCTCCAGGCCCGCCTTGCCCATCACAGCACCGCCTTCAACGCATCCTGCATCGGCCGCACCGTGCCGGTGCTGATCGAACGGACGGGTCGCCGGCCAGGCCAGATGATCGGCAAGTCGCCCTATCTCCAGTCCGTGTTCGTCGAAACGGACGCCGCGGTCGGAACCATCATTGCCGTGCGCCTGACGCAGGCCCTGCCCAACAGCCTGGGCGGCGAGGCGGTCGCGCTCGCCGCCGCGGCTTGACGCGACGCTTGCGCAGGGCCCGCGCCGTTCTATCTTCGCTCCAGTGACAAGGAATTTTCCGAACCCCATGCGACGTTCCTCGAACGCCCGCCCAAGCGCCGCCTGATGCCGAAGCGCGACATGGCCACTGCCCCCGTTCTTCCCGAGCGCGCCCGGCTGGAGCTGGAGTTCGACCAGCCTTACTTAATCGGTCCGCTGTTCGGCGAATATGACCGCCACCTGGTGGCGATCGAGGACCGGCTCGGCGTCAACATCGCCGCCCGCGGTAATCGCGTGCAGATCGAAGGCGAGCCCGACAGCGCCGCCCGCGCCCGCGACGTGCTGGTCGGTCTCTACAACCGCCTCGACCAGGGCCACGACGTCGACATGGCGGCGGTTGAAAGCGTCATCGGCATGGCCTCGCAGCGTCAGCTCGACATTATCGACGACACCGACAATCAGGTGTCCGCTCCGCCGCGGACCATGATCAGGACCCGCAAGAAGACCATCGTCCCGCGCTCGGCCGTGCAGACCTCCTACATGGAGGCCCTCGGGCGCGACGACATGATCTTCGCGCTCGGGCCGGCCGGCACCGGCAAGACCTACCTGGCCGTCGCCCAGGCCGTGGCGATGCTGATCGGCGGCCAGGTCGACCGCCTGATCCTGTCCCGCCCGGCGGTCGAGGCGGGCGAGCGCCTTGGCTTCCTGCCCGGCGACATGAAGGAGAAGGTCGATCCCTATCTCCGCCCCTTGTACGACGCGCTGTATGACATGCTTCCGACCGAGCAGGTCGAGCGGCGTATCGCGTCCGGCGAGATCGAGATCGCGCCCATCGCCTTTATGCGCGGCCGCACGCTCAACGACGCCTTTATCATCCTGGACGAAGCGCAGAATACCACCCCGCAGCAGATGAAGATGTTCCTGACCCGCTTCGGCATGCGCAGCCGGATGGTGATCTGCGGCGACCCCAACCAGACCGACCTGCCCAAGGGTGTCGAGAGCGGCCTCAACGATGCCGTCGGCAAGCTCGAGGGTATCCCCAAGATCGCGATGGTCCGCTTCGGCGCCGCCGACGTCGTCCGCCATCCGCTGGTCGGTCGCATCGTCGAAGCATATGAAGGACCGGGACGATGACGCTGGAAGTCGCACTGGACGCGGACGAGGACTGGGACAGTAGCGAGCAGCCCGACTGGGCTGCCCTCGCCGACGCCGCTGCCCGCGCCGCCATCGCCGAAAGCCGTTTCCCCAGCCTCGCCGACGCCGCCCGCTCCATTGAATTGTCCGTGCAGCTGACCGGCGACGAGCAGGTCCGCGCCCTCAATGCCCAGTGGCGCGGCAAGGACCAGCCCACCAACGTCTTGTCCTTTCCGCTGGCCGAGGAGGACGAACTCACCGATCCCGGCCCGGACGGTCCCGAACTGATGCTCGGCGACATCGTCCTCGCCCGCGGCGTCTGTGCGACGGAAGCGTCCGAGAAAGCCATTCCACTGACCCACCACGCCGCCCACCTGCTGGTCCACGGCACCCTCCACCTGCTCGGCTACGATCATGGCGAGGACGGGGAAGCCACCGACATGGAGGCCCGCGAAGTGCGCGCCCTCGCCCGGCTCGGCATTCCCGACCCGTACGGGGCGGAGGCCGCCTGATGGCCACGACGCCCGATCCCGGCTCCCGCCTGTGGCGCGGCATGCGGCACCTGCTGTTCGGCGAGGACGGCGAGCAGACCCTGCGCCATCAGATCGAGGAAGCGATCGACGAAGCGGAAGACAGCCGCGAGACGGAAGGCGACCTGTCGCCGCTCGAGCGGCAGATGCTGCGCAACCTGCTTCATTTCGGCGACCGCACCGCCGGCGAGATCTGCGTCACCCGCGGGGAGATCATCTCCGTCCCGCTGACCATCAACATGGCCGACCTCGCCAAGGCCTTTGCGGAAGCCGGCCACAGCCGCATTCCCGTGACGGGCGACAGCCTCGATGAGGTGGTCGGCATGGTTCACATCAAGGACGTGTTCAACGCCTACTTCGACGCCACCGAGCGCAAAACGGTGCAGGAGATCATCCGCGAGCCCTTGTTCGTGCCCGAAACGATGGGCGTGCTTGATCTGCTTGCCCGCATGCGCGCCCAGCGCGTCCACCTGGCCATCGTGGTGGACGAGTTCGGCGGCACGGAGGGACTGGTCACGATCGAGGATGTGGTCGAGGAGATCGTCGGCGACATCGCGGACGAACATGACGAGGATGAGCAGCCGATGCTCGCCCTGCTCGAGGACGGCTTGTGGGAAGCCGACGCCCGGCTGGAGCTCGACGAATTGGCCGAGGCGGTCGACAAGCGCCTGATCGCCGAGGACGACGAGGTCGACACGCTGGGCGGCCTTGCGGTCCTGCTGGCCGGCCGTGTCCTCCAGCCGGGCGAAAGCGTCCAGCATCCCTCCGGATGGCGGCTCGAAAGCGTCGCGGCCGACGAACGCAAGATGCACCGCCTGCGACTCCATGCGCCGGAGCCGGTCGCGGTTGCCGAAGCCTAGCGCGAAATTGCTGTCCTACGGCGGCCCATTTCTGCCAAGGCCACGACCATGAGCAGCTCGCCCGACCTTCTTGCGCCTTCTTCCGCTCGCGTCGCTCTGTCGCGTGCGGGGGAAGCCGGGTCCGTTGAGGTGTCTCCTTTGTCCCCTTCCACCCGCTTCGCGCCGTTGATCGCACTCGCCACCGGCCTGGTCTCGGCCTTCGCCTTCCAGCCGGTCGGCTGGTGGCCGCTCATGCCGGTCGCCTTTGCCCTGCTCGCATGGCTGCTCTCGGGCCAGTCGAACCTGTGGCGGGCGCTGCTGACCGGCTGGCTGTTCGGCGTCGGCCAGTTCGTCCTCGGCCTCAACTGGATCGCCACCGCCTTCACCTACCAGGCGGCCATGCCGGCGTGGCTCGGCTGGATCGCGGTGGTGCTGCTCAGCCTTTATCTCGCCGTCTACCCCGCGCTCGCCGCCGCCCTCGCCTGGCGCCTCGGCCGCCGCAGCCCGGCCGCGCTGGTGCTGGCGCTGGCCGGAGCGTGGGCGATCGCCGAGTATCTCCGCGCGCTCGTCTTCACCGGCTTCGCCTGGAACCCGGTCGGAGTGACGCTGGTCGACACGTGGTGGCGTGCTTCCTCCGGGCTGGTCGGCACCTACGGCCTGTCGAGCCTCGTTGTCTTGTTCGGCGGCGTATTCTTCCTCATGGCGCTTCGTCAGTGGGCAGCGCTGAAGCCGATTATCTTCGTTGCCTCCCTGCTGCTCATATATAAGCCGGCCGCCCCGACCCAACTCGCCGCTCCGCGCCCCATCCGCATCGTCCAGCCCAACATCGGCCAGGAGGACAAGTGGCGCCCCGGCCTCGACCAGGAGGCCTTCGCCAAGCTCGGCCGTCAGTCGCTCGGCGGCACCGCCCACCCGCGCCTGCTGCTGTGGCCGGAGGTCGCCGTGCCGGTGCCCTTTCAGGCGTTTACGCCTGGCGCTCCGCAGCCACCGCTCGCCCTGCCGGCAGTTGGCCAGGCCACCGCCTTTCTGCGTCCGGGCGACCTGCTGCTCACCGGCGCCTTGGCGCTCGCCGCCGACGCTCAGGGCCGGGTCACCGGCGACACCAACAGCGTAATGCCGATCGACTCGTCCGGCCGCATCCTCGGCCGCTACGACAAGGCGCATCTGGTGCCCTATGGCGAATATCTGCCGATGCGGCCGCTGCTCAGCGCCATCGGCCTGTCGCAACTTGCTCCCGGCAACGGCGACACCCTGTCCGGCTCCGGCCCCCGCACCCTGGTCCTGCCCGATTTCGGCCGCGCCGGCATCCAGGTCTGCTACGAGATCATCTTTTCGGGGCAGGTAGTCGACCGCCGCGACCGCCCCGACTTCATCTTCAACCCGTCCAACGACGCCTGGTTCGGCCGCTGGGGCCCGCCGCAGCATCTTGCCCAGGCCCGCCTCCGCGCCGCCGAAGAGGGGCTGCCGGTGATCCGCTCCACGCCCACTGGGATCAGCGCCGTGGTGGACGCACGCGGCGTCCTGCTGCGCTCGCTGCCATGGCGCACCGCCGGCGTGATCGACGCCAATCTTCCGGGCCCGGCGCAGCCGACCCCGTTTGCCCTGTTCGGCAATCTCCTGCCGATGATCCTGGCGTTGGCGCTGCTCATGATCGCAGTTGGCATCAGCGCACGCCGCCGCTACAGCGCCGTCATATAAAGCTTTCCTTATATCGTTATATCCGTCTCTCAGCGGCCCAGAGGATCCATGCGCAACTCCTACCTGTTCACCTCCGAATCCGTTTCCGAAGGCCATCCAGACAAGGTCGCCGATCAGATCAGCGACGCCATCGTCGACCTGTTCCTGTCCAAGGATCCGGAAGCGCGCATCGCCTGCGAGACGCTGACCACGACCAATCGGGTTGTTTTGGCGGGCGAGATTCGCTGCAAGGGCGTCTATGAGGACGGCGAGTGGCTGAACGGCGCCCAAGCCGAGATCGAGGACGTGGTCCGCTCCACCGTGAAGCGCATCGGCTACGAACAGGACGGCTTTCATTGGGAAAAGCTGACCTTCGAAAACAATCTCCACGGCCAGTCGGCGCACATCGCGCAGGGCGTGGACGCCAGCGGCAACAAGGACGAGGGCGCGGGCGACCAGGGCATCATGTTCGGCTTCGCCTGCGATGAGACGCCTGACCTGATGCCGGCGACGCTCTACTACAGCCACAAGATCCTGGAACGGATGGCCGCCGACCGCCACAGCGGCGCGGCGCCGTTCCTGGAGCCGGACGCCAAGAGCCAGGTCACCCTGCGCTTCGACGGCGGCAAGCCGGCCGCGGCAACGGCCATCGTCGTCTCCACCCAGCACGCCCCCGGCTACGACGCCGGCGACAACGAAGCCGAGCTTCACGCCTACGTGAAGCAGGTTGTCGCCGACATCCTGCCGGCCGGTCTGCTGAGCGACGAGACCGTCTACCACATCAACCCGACCGGCAGCTTCGAGATTGGCGGACCGGACGGCGACGCGGGCTTGACCGGCCGCAAGATCATCGTCGACACCTACGGCGGCGCGGCGCCGCACGGGGGCGGCGCTTTCTCCGGCAAGGACCCGACCAAGGTCGACCGGTCCGCTGCTTATGCCGCGCGTTACCTCGCCAAGAATATCGTCGCAGCGGGCCTCGCCAGCCGCTGCACCATCCAGCTCGCCTACGCCATCGGCGTCAGCGCGCCGCTGTCGCTCTACGTCGACACGCACGGCACCGGCACGGTCGGCGACGACCAGCTGGAGGTGGCGATCGGCCGTATCGAGCGCCTCGGCGGCCTTACCCCGCGCGGCATCCGCACCCACCTCAGCCTCAACAAGCCGATCTACAGCCGCACCGCTGCCTACGGTCACTTCGGCCGCAAGGCGGAGGGCGACAATTTCCCATGGGAGCGGACCGACCTCGCCGAGGAGCTGAAGGGAGCGCTCGCCGCCTAACTCTACTCGGCCATCTTCTCCTTGAGGGCGGGCCCGCGTGGAATGCCGAGCCCGCCTTCGGCATGGCCGTCGTCATAGCCGGAAAACTCGTCTTCGGTTTCCTGGACGCCGACCCGGTGGCGATAGCTGAGCTCTCCGCCCAGCCACCCCGAATAGCCGACCAGGCCGGCTGCGGCGGCCGACAGCCAGATGGCGCCGGCCGGCGGTTCCTCGTCGCTGACCAGCCGCCAGCCGAGGTTCACGGCTTCCAACCCGACCAGGCTCAGGTTGGCATACATATGCTGCCTGGCCGCCGGGATCTCCGGCACCCGCTCGTCGCCGAGATAGTCTGTCAGCCCCGCCGCCGCCGCACCCAGGGCTGTCACCAAGCCGGCCCCCAGCAGCCACTTGCTGGCCCGCGACCAGGCCGGATCGCCGGTCACCTTGCCCGCGACGTCGGTCGCCAGCGCGCCGATGAAGCTGGCGATCGGCAGCGGAACCAGCATCGGATGGATGGGGTGGCCGGCGATCTGGGCCGTGCTTTTCGGATTGTTGCCGTACATGGGGAAACTCCTCCTGGTTGCCCGGTGAACGCACATGTGGTGAAGGCGCTCCCCTCATGACCGCGTTCAAGTCAGGCGACCCACTCACCCTCAACCGGCTCTACGGCCGATCGAGCAGCCACAAGCTGCGCAAGGGCCAGGGGGAGCTGGTCGAGAGGCTATTGCCGCAAGTAGCGGTGCCCCCAACCGGCGAGGTCACCTCCACCGCCCTGTTTGGCGACAACCGCCCGCTTCACTTCGAGATCGGCTTCGGGTCGGGCGAGCACCTCGCTCATCGTGCCGACCTGCTGCCCGACCACGGGTTCGTCGGCGCAGAACCCTTCCTCAACGGAGTGGCGGCAGCGCTCGGCCACCTTCGCGACGGCCCCTTGCGCAACGTCCGGGTGCACATGGGCGATGCCTTGGAAGTGCTTGACCGAGTGCCCAACGGCACCCTCACCATGCTCTACCTGCTCCACCCCGACCCGTGGCCCAAGGCCCGCCACGCCAAGCGGCGGATGGTCAACGACGGCCCGGTCGAACTGTTCGCCGCCAAGCTCAAGCCCGGCGGCGAGTTCCGCATCGCCACCGACCACCCCGTCTACTTGGAATGGACGCTGATGATCATGCAGCGCCACGGCGAGCAGTTCGACTGGGTGGCCGAGCGACCCATTGACTTTCTCGAGCCGATCGGCGGCTGGATCGAGACCCGCTACGGCGCCAAGAGTCGGCGGGAAGGGCGACGCCCTTACTACCTGCGTTATCGCCGCCGCTGAGCGCTCCTCGCTTCGCCGGGGCCGTTCGCCGCAAGGGGTCTGGAACAAGCATGGCTCCCCTTCGCTTCCTGACTTGGCAATCTAGCCGATCAGGGAGCTTCACCCATGCAAGGAAATATCGTTTCTGCCGTGTTCGACAGTCAGTCCGAGGCGGAGCGCGCCATTTCGCAACTGCGGTCGGCTGGCATCAATGATTCAGCTATTTCAGTCGTCGGACGCCATGGCGGCGAGACTACCGAAACGACTGGCAGCGGTGAGCGCGTCGGTGACGGGGATAGCGACGAGCCGACCAGCTTCCTCTCCAAGGCGGCGGCGGGCTCCGGCATCGGCGCCCTGCTCGGCGTTGCGGCGCTCGCGATCCCGGGTGTTGGCCCCCTTGCTGCGGCGGGCGCGATCGCCTCGTCGGCCATCGGCGGCGCAGCCCTGACCGGCACCGCGATTGGCGCGGCGGCGGGCGGCCTGTCGGACGTCTTCACCAGCCACGGCGTCAGTGACGAGGACGCCAGCTATTACGGCGACCGGGTCAACCAGGGCGGCATCTTCGTGTCCGTCGACCCGAGCCAGTCCAGCGTCTCGCGCGACCAGTTGCAGGACATCCTGTACCAGGCCGGCGGCCATAATGCGGGCCGCGCCCGTGGCGGATCGTCCTCGTCGACGACGACTTACTAAGGCGTCACGACGCGAGAATTACGGCGGCTCGGGCTCAAAGCCCGGGCCGCCGTTTTCGTTTTAACTTTGTGAAACGTCACCTCGACGATGGCGTCAGCCGCAACAGGCGCGCGTCCTCGCCATCCTCCAGCAGGTAGATGGCTCCGTCCGGTCCCTGCCCGACCCACCGAATGCGCGCCCCCATGTCCCAGCGATCGGCCTTGGTCGCGCGGTCGCCCCGGATTGTCACCCGGATCAGCGCCTTTGCGGACAATGCGCCGATGAAGGCGCTGCCCTGCCACTGCGGAAACAGCGTGCCGGAGTAGAACAGCAGGGTTGAGGGCGAGATCACCGGGTCCCAGAACAGCTTGGGCGCTTCCAGGTCCGGCCGCGTGGAATGGGCCGCGATCGGCACCCCGTTGTAGTTGCGCCCGTTTGAGACCAGCGGCCAGCCATAGTTGCGGCCGGGCAGGATCAGGTTCAGCTCGTCGCCTCCGCGCGGGCCCATCTCCATCTCCCAGAGACGTCCCTGCCGGTCGAACGCCAGCCCATAAGGATTGCGGTGGCCGCTGCTCCAGGTCTCGGCCGGGGTGGTGTTCGGACCGGGCCAGGCAAAACGGCGACCCGGCGCATCCCGGGCAGCCCGGGTGTCTTCGGGCGGATCAGTGACGGTGACTGTCGCCGCTCCCGTGCGCCCCGCCAGCGGATTGCCGGCGGCAGGCTTGCCGTCCAACGTCAGGTGCAGGATCTTGCCCAACGGCTGGCTGGCATCCTGCGCCGGAGTGAACCGCTGCCGCTCACCAGAGCTTAGGAATAGCGATTGGCCGTCGGGCGCGAATGCGATGATGGCACCAAACTGACCGCCGCGGCCACCGGCCGGGTCGCGCCAGATGACTTGGGGACGCTCGAGCCGCGGGGCGCCACCGCCGGTGGCGAACACCACCCGGGCAAGCGCCAGGCCGCTGCCGCCGTTGGCCGAAGGCTCGGCGTACGTCAGATACACCAGCCGGTCGGCCGCAAAGGTCGGGGACAGCTTGATGTCGAGCAATCCACCCTGACCTCCGACGGCGACCTTGGGCACTCCGGTCAGGCTGACGGTTGCGCCACCCCGCCGCCAGTATTTGACCCGGCCGGGCTTCTCGGTGACCAGCGCGCTGCCGTCGGGTAGAAAGGCGGCGGCCCACGGCGAGTCGAACCGCCCCACGGTTGCGACCTGGAACGGACGGCCCGAAGGGGCTCGTTCTTCCCGCGCGCTCTGCTCGGGCGCAACATCGGCCGCCTGGGCTGCACCGGCGTTATCATCGCCCGCCGACGACGGAGATGCCGAGCAGGCACCAATCAAGACGGCAAGAGTTGCAGCTTGCAATCGAATCATTCCCACCCAATCACTCCCAACCTGTCGCGCAAGCGCAGCCATTAACAGAAAGCCGCCAGCTTGCGCCCTGTTCCCCTGTTGAGCCTTACCACCGCCGCTCCGCCGCACAGCATTCGCCAGGACGAGGCCAAGACGCTCAGCCGCGATCTGTTTGCCGGCCGGAAAGCGCTGTTCGACCGATTGCAGGGCGTGTTCGACAATGCCGGCATCGACCAGCGCAACATCGTCGCCCCAGCCACCTGGTATGGCGAGAACCATGGCTGGCAATCGCGCAACGCGCTCTACCTGGAAGCGGCCGAAGCCCTGTTCGCCGAAGCGGCCACGAAGGCGATCGCTGCCGCGGGTCTTGAACCCGGCGACATCGACGGCGTGGTCACCGCTTCCACCACCGGCATCGCGACCCCCAGCTTGGATGCCCGCGTCGGGCCTGGCCTGGGGCTGCGCAGCGATGTTCGCCGGGTGCCGCTGTTTGGGCTCGGCTGTGCCGGCGGCGTCTCCGGGCTGGCCACCGCCGCCGGCCTCGCCAGCGCGGACCCGGGCAGCCGCTGGTTGTTCGTGACGGTGGAGACCTGCTCCATCTCCATCCGCCTCGACACCGACGATCCCGCCGCACTGGTCGCCACCGCCTTGTTCGGCGACGGCGCGGCGGCCTGCGTGGTCGGTGGCGATGGTGAGCCCGGGATTGCCACCATCCGCGACAGCGCCGAGCAGCAATGGCCCGACACGCTCGGAATCATGGGCTGGCGGGTCGAGGATCCCGGCCTGGCCGTGGTGTTCGATCGCGCCATTCCTCCATTCGTCACCGCCGAGCTGGCCGCCGCGGTCGAGACCATGCTCGACAAGTTCGAGCTCGAACGCGGCCACATCGACCGGCTGTGCTCTCATCCCGGCGGCGCCAAGGTGATCGAAGCGATCGAGACCGCGCTGGAACTGCCGCCCGGCACGCTCGATCTGGAACGCCAGGTGCTGCGCGAGCATGGCAACATGAGCGCTCCGACCGTGCTGTTCGTCCTCGAAGCGCTGCTGGCCCGCGGCCTGCCGCCCAAGACCCTGCTGACCGCCTTCGGCCCCGGCTTCACTTGCGCCGGCCTGCTGCTGGAGCAGGTCGCCGCTTGATGTGGCCCTCGATCGCCATCCTCGCCTTTGTCACCCTTCAGCGGCTGGCCGAGCTGGTGCTGGCGCGGCAGAACACCGCCCGATTGCTGGCGATCGGCGCGCGGGAATATGCCCCCGGTCACTACCCGCTGATCGTCGCCGTCCACAGCTTGTGGCTGGCGGCCCTCTGGTGGCTGGCGCCCGGCCGGCCGATCCACTGGCCCTTGTTCGTAGTCTTCGTCCTGCTCCAGCTCGGGCGCGTGTGGGTGCTGCGAACGCTTGGTCCACGCTGGACCACGCGGATCATCGTGCTGCCGGGCGCACCGCTGGTCACCGGCGGCCCGTTCCGGTTCGTGTCGCATCCCAATTACCTGGTGGTGATCGGAGAGATCGCGGTGCTGCCGCTGGTGTTCGGCCTGTGGCAGGTGGCGGCGCTGTTCACGGTGCTGAACGCGGTCGTGCTCGCCATCCGCATCCGGGCGGAGAATCGGGCGTTGTCCCCGGTTGCCTGATCGGACGCACTCCCCTATACCGCAGCTTCCTCCTCACATCGCTGATGCTGGCGAGGCTGCTTCGGACTTCCGGAGCGGTCCGGGGGAGACTTGAACGCCAAGGAGCCGCATGGACCTGAAGCTGCTGCACGACCTGATCGAGCCTGAGGTGACGAACCTCGGCTTCGAGCTCGTGCGCGTGGCGATGATCGGCGGCACTTCCGATCCGACGCTGCAGGTCATGGCCGAGCGGCCCGACACCCGCCAGCTCGACCTGTCGGACTGCGAGGCGATCTCCCGCGGCCTGTCGGCCCGCCTGGATGAGCTTGAAGCAGAAGGCCGTGATCCGATCCCAGGCGGCTATCGACTGGAAGTGAGTTCTCCCGGCATCGACCGCCCACTGACCCGGCTCAAGGATTATGCCGACTGGGCGGGCCATGAGGCCCGGATCAACCTTGGCGAGCCGATCGACGGTCGCAAGCAATTTTCCGGCGAGCTTGCCGGAGCCGATGGCGACCAGGTTCGCCTGACCGGCAAGGACGGGCGCGACTACGTCCTGCCGTTCGCCGCCGTCCAGTCGGCCAAGCTGTTGCTAACCGACAAGCTGATCAATTCCACCGCGCCCATCTCGACCGAAGGCGCCGACCAGATCGAGGAATCACAGGATCGTCCGGGGGACGATTCTGCCGAGATCTCAACCACGCAAGAGGACTAAGAACATGGCCACTGCCGCGCCCGTCGCGCCCACTGCCAACAAGGCCGAGCTGCTCGCCATCGCGGACAGCGTCGCGCGCGAGAAGCTGATCGACCGCGGCATTGTCATCGAGGCGATGGAGGACGCGATCCAGCGCGCCGCCCGGGCTCGCTACGGCGCGGAGAACGACATCCGCGCCAAGCTCGACGGCACCACCGGCGAGCTGCGCCTGTGGCGCGTCGTCGAAGTCGTCGAAGAGGTCGAGGACTATTTCAAGCAGGTTGACCTCAAGGGCGCGCAGAAGCTGCAGGGGGACGCATCGGTGGGCGACTTCATCGTCGATCCGCTGCCGCCGATCGAGTTCGGCCGGATCGCCGCGCAGGCCGCCAAGCAGGTCATCTTTCAGAAGGTCCGCGATGCCGAGCGCGACCGCCAGTTCGATGAATTCAAGGATCGCGTCGGCGAGATCATTACCGGCGTCGTCAAGCGGGTCGAGTTCGGCCACGTGGTGGTTGACCTTGGCCGGGCCGAGGGCGTGATCCGCCGCGACGCACAGATCCCGCGCGAAATGGTGCGCGTCGGCGACCGCGTCCGCTCGCTGATCCTGCGCGTCGCCCGCGAGACCCGCGGGCCGCAGATATTCCTGTCCCGCGCTCACCCCGACTTCATGAAGAAGCTGTTCGCGCAGGAAGTGCCGGAAATCTACGACGGCATCATCGAGATCAAGGCCGCCGCCCGCGATCCGGGATCGCGCGCCAAGATCGGCGTCATCAGCTACGACGGCTCCATCGACCCGGTCGGCGCCTGCGTCGGCATGAAGGGCAGCCGGGTCCAAGCCGTCGTCCAAGAGATGCAGGGCGAGAAGATCGACATCATTCCGTGGAGCGAGGACACCGCGACCTTCGTCGTCAACGCGCTCCAGCCGGCGACCGTCAGCCGCGTGGTTATCGATGAGGAAGAAAGCCGGATCGAGGTGGTGGTGCCCGACGACCAGCTCAGCCTGGCGATCGGCCGCCGGGGCCAGAACGTCCGCCTGGCGTCCCAGCTGACCGCCTCACAGATCGACATCCTGACCGAAGCCGATGCCAGCGAGAAGCGCCAGCGCGAATTCGTGGAGCGCTCCGAGATGTTCCAGACTGAGCTGGACGTGGACGAGACGCTGGCCCAGCTGCTGGTCGCCGAAGGCTTCACCGCGCTGGAAGAAGTGGCCTACGTGGAGTCGGACGAAATCGCCTCCATCGAGGGCCTCGACGACGAGATCGCCGGCGAGCTGCAGAGCCGCGCATCCGAGGCGCTCGACCGCCGCGAGGCCGCTGCCCGCGAGGAACGCCGCTCGCTGGGCGTCGACGACGCGCTGGCCGAGCTGCCGCACCTGACCGAGCAGATGCTGGTCACTCTTGGCAAGGCCAAGATCCGCACCCTCGACGACCTGGCGGACTTGGCCACCGATGAGCTCATCCAGAAGAAGCGCCCCGAACCGCGCCGCCGCGCCGAGAATGCGCCACAGCGTACCGAGGACAAGGGCGGCATCCTGGCCGAGTTTGGCCTCAACGAAGAACAGGGCAACGAGATCATCATGGCTGCCCGCGCGCATTGGTTTGAAGACGAGGATGCTTCCGCCGCCGCCCCAACCGAGGAGGACGCGGTTGCGGGCACGGAACAATGACGGCCTAGCAGCCCACTCGCCGGAGCGGACCTGCATCCTGTCGCGCCGCACGGCGACTCGGGAGGAATTGGTTCGCCTGGTGCTCGGCCCTGACGGGCAGGTGCACCCGGACGTGCGCGCCAAGGCGCCCGGCCGCGGCGCCTGGATCGGCGTCACCCGGATCCAATTCGAGAAAGCGCTGGCCAAGGGCAAGCTCAAGGGGGCCCTTGGCCGCGCCTTCAAGTCTGGCGCGGTAGAGATCGCCCCTGACCTACCCGAGCGGATCGAGCGCGAACTGGCTCGCGCCGCGCTCGACCGGCTCGGCATGGAGGCGCGCTCCGGCACCCTCATCAACGGCGCGGACCGGGTCGATCAGGCCGCCCGTCAAGGCAAGGTCCACCTGCTGCTGCATTCCGCCGACGCGGGCGAGGACGGCCGCCGCAAGCTGGACCAAGCCTGGCGGGTGGGTGGATCGGAAGATCTCGGCTACGGGCGGGGACTCGTAATCCCCTCGACACGCACCATCTTGAGCATGGCGCTTGGGCGCGAGAATGTGGTACATGTCGCCCTGACGGACCCTGCGGCCGCCAGGCGCGTGGGTCATGCGCTCGCCCGGTGGCGCGCTTTCATTGTAGGACCTGCTGAGCTAGGTCGCGGCGACATCGCCGCCGGCGCCGGCTTGGCTGACGAGTAGACGAAGGAAATTATGAGCGACCAGACCGACAAGCCCAAGCTGGGCACCCGGCCGCCGCTAGGCATCAAGCGCACGGTCGAGACCGGCAAGGTCAAGCAAAGCTTCAGCCATGGCCGCTCCAACACGGTGGTGGTCGAGGTCAAGAAGCGTCGCATCCTGGGTAAGCCCGGCGAAGTATCCAGCGCTGCGCCCGAGGTACCGGCACCGGAACCGGCCGCTGCTGCCCCAACGCCCGCACCCGCGCGCCCCGTTCAGCCCGCCCCGGCCCCGCGCCGCTCGCCGGTCGACGACATCACTGCCCGCAAGGAGATGCAAACGCGCTTGCTGCGCGAGGCCGAGGAGGCCCGCATGGCCTCGCTGGAGGAAGCGCGCCGCCGTGAGGAGCAGGCGCGGCAAAGCCAGTCCGACGAAGAGCGTCGCCGTCAGGAAGACAATCGCCGGGCCGAGGAAGAAGCCGCCCGCCAGGCCGAGGAAGCCGCTCGTACCCCCGCTCCGGAAGTACCGGTCGAGCCGACTGCTGCCGCTCCGGCCGCCCCCGCAGCTACCGCGCCGGCTGATGACCGCTCGCCGATCCGCCGCCCGGTTGCTGCTCCGGCCGCGCCTGTGCGCCGGCCGGAACCGGCCCGCCCGGCCCGCGGCCGTGGCGACGACCGCCGTCACTCGGGCAAGCTCACCGTTACCCGCGCCCTCACCGGCGGCGACGATAGCCGCGCTCGCAGCCTGGCCGCGCTCCGCCGTGCACGGGAAAAGGAAAAGCGTTCTCACATGGGTTCCGGCCCGCGCGAGAAGCAGGTGCGCGACGTGGTCGTGCCGGACAGCATCACCGTCGGCGAACTCGCCAACCGCATGAGCGAAAAGGCGGCGGACTTGGTGAAGTCGCTGTTCAAGATGGGCATGATGGTCACCGTCAACCAGGCGATCGACCAGGACACCGCCGACTTGCTCGTCACCGAGTTCGGCCACAACCTCAAGCGTGTCAGTGAAAGCGACATCGACATCGACACCGCCGCCGACGTGGATGCGGATGCTACCCAGACGGCGCGCCCGCCGGTGGTCACCATCATGGGCCACGTTGATCACGGCAAGACCTCGCTGCTGGATGCGATCCGCGGCGAGAACGTGGTGTCGGGCGAAGCTGGCGGCATCACCCAGCACATCGGCGCCTACCAGGTGGAGCTGCCCAGCGGCGACCGCGTCACTTTCCTAGATACGCCCGGCCACGAAGCCTTCTCCGAGATGCGCGCCCGCGGGGCCAATGTCACGGACATCGTGGTGCTGGTGGTTGCGGCCGATGACGGCCTTCGCCCGCAAACAGTTGAGGCCATCAATCACACCAAGGCGGCCGGCGTGCCGATGATCGTGGCGATCAACAAGATCGACAAGCCGGAAGCACGCGCCCAGCGCGTCCGGGAGGAGCTGCTGCAGCACGAGATCGTGGTCGAGGAACTGGGCGGTGACGTTCAGGACGTCGAGGTTTCCGCATTGCAGAAGACCAATCTCGATGGCCTGCTCGAGGCGATCGCGCTCCAGGCGGAGATTCTGGAGCTCAAGGCCAACCCGACCCGCGCCGCCGAAGCCACGGTGATCGAAGCCAAGCTCGACAAGGGCCGCGGTCCGCTCGCCACCGTACTGGTGGAGCGCGGCACCCTGCGGGTCGGCGACATCTTCGTGGTGGGCGCGGCTTCGGGCCGGGTCCGGGCGATGATCGACGATCATGGCCGCCAGTTGAAGGAAGCCGGTCCGGCCATGCCGGTGGAGGTCCTTGGTCTCGGTACCGTACCGTCTGCCGGCGACAAGCTGACGGTGGTGGAGAATGAGGCGCGTGCCCGTGAAGTCGCCGAATATCGCCAGACCGTGCTCGACCGGAAGCGGACCACCTCTGCTCCGATGAGCCTTGAGAACATGTTCGCCAACAAGGCCTCGACCACCATCGAATTCCCGCTGGTGGTGAAGGCCGACGTGCAGGGCTCGACCGAAGCGATCGTCAATGCCTTGAACCGCCTGTCGACTGACGAGATCAAGGTTCGCATTCTGCAGTCGGGTGTCGGCGCGATCACCGAGAGCGATGTCACCCTGGCGAGTGCCAGCGGAGCCCCGATCATCGGCTTCAACGTCCGCCCGAATGCCAACGCGCGGCAGACTGCAGAGCGCAACAAGGTCGAATTCCGCTACTATGACGTCATCTATCACCTGACCGATTGGGTGAAGGCGGCGATGGGCGGCCAGCTTGGTCCGGAGATCATCGAAACGGTGGTCGGCCGCGCCCGGGTTCAGGAAGTCTTCCCCGCCGGCAAGCGGGACAAGGCGGCCGGTCTGCTGGTGCTCGAAGGCGTCATCCGCAAGGGCCTCAACGCCCGCCTCACCCGCGAGGACGTCATCGTCTCCAAGACCACCATCGCCTCGCTGCGGCGGTTCAAGGACGACGTGGCCCAGGTCATCGCTGGCCTGGAGTGCGGCGTGCTCCTGGCCGACACCAACGACATCAAGGCCGGCGACAGCCTCGAGGTGTTCGAGGTCGAGGAACGCGCCCGGACGCTGTGAGCTGCCCAACGTAAGCAAAGCGGTGCGTAGGAAGCGCAGCTTACTCTAGAGACGGCGAACAGCGGACGGCCTGCGCTGCGACAGAACCGACGGCATGGATTTACTTCCATGCCGCTGGCCGCGGAGGGTCAAATGAGGAAACAGGAAACCACCGAAGGCCGCTCCGTCCGCCTGCTGCGTGTCGGCGAGCAGGTGCGCCACGTGCTGAGCGAGATCCTGCAGCGCGGCGACGTGCACGACCCGGTGCTCCAGTCCCACCTGGTCTCCGTCACGGAGGTCCGCATGTCCCCCGACCTACGCCACGCCACCGTGTTCGTGAAGCCATTGCTGGGGCAGGACGAAGAGGCGGTGCTGAAGGCCTTGCGCCAGAACACCGCCTACCTGCAGCGGGAAGTCGCACACCGGGTCCGCACCAAGTTCGCCGCCAAGCTGAAGTTCCTAGCTGACGAGAGCTTCGACGAAGGCAGCCACATCGACCGCATCCTGCGCTCCGATCACGTGGCTCAGGACCTCACCGACGAGTGACCGCGCCTGGCGGCCGGATGACCGGCGAGAACTGCTCCGCCCTGCCCTTCGCCGAGCACCATCGCGCAGCACTGAAGGCGGCGTGCGCCGAAGATCGCGACATCTGGCAGATCTATGCCAACGACTTCGGCCCGGGCGGCTTCGACGCCAGCCTTGATGGTTACCTCGCCAAGCCCGATGCCATCACCTTTGTCCTGTTCGAAGGCGATGAAATCGCAGGCATGTCGAGCTTTCTCGGCATCGACCAGGCCCGCGGCGTACTGGAGATCGGCGGCACCTACTACCGCCCGCACCTGCGCGGCACCGGCTTCAACCGCCGGGCCAAGCAGATGATGCTGAGCCGCGCGTTTGCCGCCGGCTTCCGGCGGGTCGAGCTGCGCGTGGACCAGCGAAACCGGCGCAGCCAGGCGGCTTGCAAGAAGCTCGGCGCGGTCCGCGAAGGCGTCATGCGCGCCGACCGGATCACCTGGACCGGCCACGTCCGCGACACGGTGCTGTTCGCCATTCTCAAGGACGAGTGGCCGGTCTAATCCAGCCCCATGGCCAAGCTTTATTTCTACTATGCGGCAATGAACGCGGGGAAATCGACGACCCTGCTGCAGGCCGACTTCAACTATCGCGAACGCGGCATGGCGACCATGCTGTGGACCGCCGCCCACGACGATCGCTCCGGAACCGGACGGATCGCCTCGCGGCTCGAGATCGGCGCCGACGCCCATGCCTATCATCCCGGCACCGATCTGTTCGCGGCCGTCGCGGAGGTGTCCTCCGAGCATCCGCTCCACTGCGTGCTGGTGGACGAAGCGCAGTTCCTGACCCTCGACCAGGTGCTCCAGCTCTGCCGACTGGCCGACGAGCAGCACATCCCGGTTCTCTGCTATGGCCTCAGGACTGACTTCGTCGGCGCTTTGTTCCCCGGCAGTGCCGCGCTGTTGGCGCTGGCCGACGCTCTGATCGAACTGAAGGCGGTGTGCGAGTGCGGCCGCAAGGCGACGATGAACCTGCGGGTGGACACCAACGGCCAGGCGGTTATCCGCGGCGAACAGACGGAGATCGGCGGCAACGATCGCTACGTCGCCATGTGCCGCCGCCACTTCTTCCAGCGGCTGAGTGAAGCATCGACCTAATCGAGCAAGCCGTTCACCGCTTGCGCGGCGATGGCCATCGGGTTCTTGATCGTTCCACGCCGCGGTTCGTCCACCGTGCCGACCAGTCCATCCTGCTCCAGCCTCGCCCAGAAACGTCGCAAGTCGCGGTGACCACCGCCGATCCGGCGGCCCAGCCGCATCCGGCCCGCCGCGGTGAGCTCGACCGGAACCAGGCCGACCGGCTTGCCGGCCAGAATGGCTTCCGACATCATCGACACGCTGTCCGCCGTGACGAAGCATTCATCGGCGTCGGCCAGCAGCACGGCAAAGCGCGGGCGGCTACCCTCCACCAGCTGGCAGTTGAAACGGTCGAACGTCACGCTTCGCAGCGCCTCCGTCAGCTCCGCCCCGGTGCGCGCGCTGGTGGCGATCGTCAGGCAGCCTCCCGCCTGCCCGGCGCGTCGGGCCAGGCTTTGAGCCGTTTCGACCAGCGTTTCCGATGACAGCCGCCAGTTCCGGGTCTTGCCCCCTACAGCCAGCAACAGGTGCGGCCGTTCACATGCCTGCAGCCACTCGCGTTCGTCCGGCTCGGCCCGGACTGGCTCCTGATAGGGACTGAGCGCCAAGGGCAGCTGGACCACGGTCTGGCTGGCGGCAATCCGATATTGGGGCGTGGTCAGGACCAGGTCGAACAGCCCCGGGTCAAGCCGCGGGTCGCCGAGCCGCACCAGCTTGGTGCGTCCGCCGCTCATTTGCTTGATCCACCGCGCGACCGGCACGCTGCGGCGACCGATGCCGATCACCACGTGCGGCCAAGGCGGATCGAGCTGGCGCCGGCTCTTGCCCGACACCGCGACCAGGCTGGTCCCCAGAATGGCGGGACCCAGCTTGCGAAGTAGATTGTAGTGCAGCTGCATGGTCTCGAATGGTCGGCCCAATGCCCGAGCCAGCGCCAGCAACTGGTTGTTGTCGCCCGTGTGGGGGCCCAGCAGGACCCAGATAAGACCCGTCGGCGTCATGCCCGTCGAGCTCGTACCCGCCGGTATTCGGCGCCTAATTGCACCACCAGCATGGCCGTCATCGCGGCATAGGCGATCACGAAAGCGGCCGCCGCTCCGATCACCCCGAAGCGCCAGCACATCGGCGCGACCAGCATGAAATAAGCGCCGGTGCCGACGATCCGCGCCTTGAGCGGCGCATCGGGCCGGTCCAGTGCGTAGAGCATGGCCGGCATGGGGAAGCTCATCGCCCCGATGAGCGGAACGATCATCAGCACCAGCAGGATCGGGTAAGCGCCCGCGAAGGACTTACCAAACAGTACGGTGACGAGCGGCTGGCCGCCTAGGCCAAGGACAAGCAACAGGACGGATGCCGCCATGCCGGCCAGAACCGCGCTCCGCACCATCAGGCGCCAGGGGTGCTTGCTAGCGACGTCCAGGCGAACGATTTCGGGGTAAAAGGCCTTGCCCAGGAAGTCGGCCGGCTTTTGCGCGCTGTCGGCCAAGCTGGAGGCGATCCGGAACAGCGCCGCCGCAGCCGGGCTGAGCAGGCCGCCGACCACCAGTTGCGCCATTGGCCCCCAGGCGGTCGACAGGCTGGACGTCAGGTTGACGTGGATTGCGAACCGCCAAGCGCCAGGCAGGATCGTCGGCCGCAGCGTTGGGCGGATGCCTGGCAGCAGATCGCGCCGGCGCAGCTCGCGCCAAGCCAGGAACCACAGGTACAGATCGCCGCCAAGGTCGGTCACGTACCAGATCGCCACATAGGCCTCGAACGGCAGGTGCGCCGCCCAGGCGATGCCGGCAAGGATCGCTCGAGCGATCGGGTAGGTGGTGCCCTGCCAGCCGATCAGGTCGAACCGGTCGAGTGAGCGCAGTACCCCGATCGGCGTGGCCGCGCCCATGGTGGGAAGCAGCGTGCAATACAACATCGCCAGCGGCAATTGCCGTTGCTCGATGCCGAACCAGTGACCGACGAGTGGCAGCAGGGCGACTGCCAGGATCATGCCCACAACGCCACTCAGCAGGTCTAGCGCAAAGGCGAAGCCGGTCGACGCCTTGAACTCCTCGGCGCGGTCGTCGGACAGGATCTGCCCGCCGTAGCGGATGATCAGCTGCCACGACTGGAACTTGGTAAACCCGCTCGCGGCCTTGGCATAGCTGTTGAGCAGGATCAGGACGCCCAGCCCGGCGACGCCCAGCCCACGTCCGGCAAATGCCAGGCCGGCCAGTCCCGCGACGCCCGCCACCGCCTTGGATGCGGTCAGCAGGCTGCTGTTTTTCAGCACCGAGCGGAAGCTGCTGTCCTTGAACCAATGCTTCATAAGGTGCGGGCGGCCACGGAAAGAGAGAAGCCGGCTAGCATGGGCGCGCTTGCCCTGCAAAAAGCGTCGCGATGCTGTATTGCCTGCCTTCTCCCGCGCCGCTGGATCGCCCATGAGCGACGGGCTGCTTCACGGCTGGCTGGTGATCGACAAGCCGGTCGGCCCGGGCTCGACGCAAGTGGTCGGCGCCGTGAAGCGCGCGCTGCGCGAAGCGGGGCTCCCCAAACACAAGGTCGGGCACGGCGGCACCCTCGACCCGCTCGCCAGCGGCGTGTTGCCGGTCGCGCTTGGCGAAGCGACCAAGCTCGCCGGGCGGATGCTGGATGCGACCAAGGCCTACGATTTCACCGTGCGCTTCGGTGAGGAAACCAGCACCTTGGACGCCGAGGGCGAGGTGGTCGCGACCAGCGCCGTTCGTCCCGCTCTGTCCGCGGTCGAGGCGGTCCTGCGCCGCTTCACTGGCCCGATCGAACAGGTGCCGCCCGCTTATTCTGCGCTCAAGGTGGACGGCCGCCGCGCCTACGATCTTGCCCGAACCGGCGAGGAGGTGACGCTGAGCAGCCGGTCGGTGACCATCTTCGCCCTGGCCATGGTCGCGGCGAGCGATGGGGACGTTACCCTTTCCGCCACAGTCTCCAAGGGCACCTACATCCGCTCCCTCGCCCGCGACATCGCCCGGGCGCTCGGCACCGTCGGCCACGTGGCGATGCTGTGCCGAACCAGGGCCGGCCCGTTCACCCTTTCCCAGGCAATTTCACTGGACTTCCTGGCGCAAACCGCTATGGCGCGGCGGCTTGACGGGGCGGTACTCCCGCTCGTCGCGGGGCTGGACGACATCCCGGCCCTCCCCGTCTCACCCGAAGAAGCTGCCTTGCTCCGCCAGGGGCGCCGGCTCCCTCGGTCACCCGTGTTGCCGGGTCTACACCTAGCCACCGACGCAGGCCGTCCGGTGGCCCTGGTCGAGAGCGGCGACGACGGCCTCCGGGTCGTGCGCGGGCTCAACCTCTAGAACATAAGGAGTAACACGATGTCGATCACCGCGGAGCGCAAGCAGACGCTGATCAAGGATTACGGCCGGGCCGACAACGACACGGGTTCGCCCGAGGTGCAGATCGCGATTCTCACGGACCGCATCAACACGCTCACCGCCCACTTCAAGGCTCACGCCAAGGACAACCACAGCCGGCGTGGGCTCCTCATGATGGTCAACAAGCGGCGCAGCCTGCTCGACTATCTCAAGCGCGAGGACGCGCAGCGCTACACCGACCTCATCGGACGCCTTGGCCTCCGCAAATAAGGTTCATCGAAGGGCGCCCTCGCGGCGCCCTTTGCTTATCGGACAGTCCCGCACTTCGGCGGGGCGCGCAGGGGCCAAAAACAGCGCCCCGACCGCTCGCAGACCGGAATGTCTGCGAACAAGCTGCCCCCGCGCGCATTTGGCGGCGGGGTGAAGGGACCCAAGAATGTTCAATATCCACACTGCTGAAGTCGAGATCGGCGGCAAGACCCTGAAGCTCGAGACCGGGCGCATCGCCCGCCAGGCCGATGGCGCGGTGCTCGCGACCATGGGCGAGACCGTGGTGCTGTGCGCCGTGACCGCCGCCAAGAGCGTCAAGCCGGGCCAGGACTTCTTCCCGCTGACCGTCCACTATCAGGAAAAGTTTTCCGCCGCCGGGCGGATTCCCGGCGGCTTCTTCAAGCGTGAGCGCGGCGCCACCGAAAAGGAAACGCTGACCAGCCGCCTGATCGACCGTCCGATCCGCCCGCTGTTCCCCGAAGGCTTCTACAACGAAGTTCTGGTGATTGCGCAGGTGCTTAGCTACGATGGTGAGAACGAGCCCGACATGGTCGCCATGTGCGCCGCCTCGGCCGCCCTCACTATTTCCGGCGTACCCTTCATGGGCCCGATCGGCGCGGCCCGCGTCGGCTTCATCAACGGCGAGTATATCCTCAACCCGTCGCCGGAGCAGATCAAGGAAAGCCGCCTCGACCTGGTCGTTGCCGCCACGCCGAACGCGGTGATGATGGTCGAATCCGAAGCGCAGGAGCTGTCCGAAGAGGAAATGCTTGCCGCGGTGGTGTTCGCCCATGACGCCAGCCGCAAGGTCTGCGACGCGATCATCGATCTGGCCGAAAAGGCCGCCAAGGATCCGTGGGAGCTTAGCCCCGGCCTCGACAAGACCGCGATCAAGGGACGTCTCAAGGAGATCATCGGCGCCGACATCGACGCCGCCTACCGCGTCACCGGCAAGGCCGAGCGGTCGGACTTGCTCAACGCCGCCCGTGCCAAGGCCAAGGAAGCCTTCGCCGATGCTGATCCGCAGGAACAGCTGATTGCGCAAAAGCAGGTCAAGGTGCTGGAAGCGGACATCGTCCGTGGCGCCATCCTCAAGGAAGGGCGCCGCATCGATGGCCGCGACACCAGGACCGTCCGGCCGATAGAAAGCACCGTCGGCTTTTTGCCGCGCACCCACGGCTCGGCCCTGTTCACCCGCGGCGAGACGCAGGCGATCGTCACCACCACGCTCGGCACCAAGGACGCCGAGCAGATGATCGATGGGCTTGAGGGCCTCTCCTACCAGCGCTTCATGCTGCACTATAACTTCCCGCCCTACTCGGTCGGCGAAGTTGGCCGCTTCGGTGCGCCCGGCCGCCGCGAAGTCGGTCACGGCAAGCTCGCCTGGCGCGCGCTGCACCCGATGCTGCCGTCGAACGAGGAGTTTCCCTACACCATCCGCGTCCTCAGCGACATCACGGAGAGCAACGGCTCCTCGTCGATGGCGACCGTGTGCGGCGGTTCGCTGGCCATGATGGACGCGGGCGTTCCGCTGAAGCGGCCGGTGGCGGGCATCGCCATGGGCCTGATCCTGGAAGGCCAGGACTTCGCGGTGATCAGCGACATCCTCGGCGATGAGGATCACCTGGGCGACATGGACTTCAAGGTCGCCGGCACCGACCAGGGCATCACCAGCCTGCAGATGGACATCAAGGTCGCCGGCATCACCGAGGAGATCATGAAGGTCGCCCTAGGTCAGGCCAAGGAAGGCCGGGCCCACATCCTGGGTGAGATGGCGAAGGCGCTCGACAGCACACGCGGTGAGTTGTCGGCGCATGCGCCCCGCATCGAGACGATCAGCGTGCCGAAGGACAAAATTCGCGAGATTATCGGCACCGGCGGCAAGGTGATCCGCGAGATCGTTGCCACCACCGGCGCCAAGGTCGACATCGACGACGAAGGCGTGATCAAGATCAGCTCGTCGGACGTCAACCAGATCGAGGCCGCCCGCCAGTGGATCCGCGGCATCGTCGCGGAGCCGGAGCCCGGCACCGTTTATACCGGCAAGGTCGCCAGCATCGTCGACTTCGGCGCGTTCGTGACCTTTATGCCCGGCAAGGACGGCCTGGTGCACGTGTCGGAGATCAAGAACGAGCGGGTCGAGAACGTGCGCGACATCCTGAGCGAAGGCCAGGAAGTCAAGGTCAAGCTGCTCGAGGTCGACAGCCGCGGCAAGGTCCGCCTGTCGATGCGGGTGGTCGACCAGGAGACCGGTGCCGAGCTGGAGGACACCCGTCCGCCGCGCGAGCCGCGCGAGGGCGGCGATCGTGGCCCACGCAGCGACCGCGGTGATCGCGGCGGCCGTGACGGCGACCGCCGCCGTGAAGGCCGCGGACCGCGCCGTGAAGGTGGCGGCGGCGGTGGCGGTGGCGATCGCGATCGTGGCCCGCGGGGCGACCGTGGCGACCGCGGCCCGCGCCGTGACCGCGAAGATGGCCCCGCACCTGAGTTCGCTCCGGCGTTCCTGACCGGCGGACGGACCGACAACGACGGCGAATAGTCGCTGCTCTGCCGCGCAAGTAATCAGGCGGCGTAGTTACAGAAGGGGCTCCTTCCTTGCGGCAGGAGCCCCTTCTGCTGTGCCGCTCGCTGCACCGTTGATGTTCGGCGGAATACTCTGAATGCTGGCGCTCGGAACAACGAGATTCACGGGGTAACGGTGTCGGGAAGATGGCGCGGACGCGCTATGATGGACCCACACGCGCGACAGTCGCGTGAAAGGCGAGTCTGAGGAGCTCTCGCGCTTAGTGGAGAGAGCCGTTCAAGCCCGGCGCAGCACTGCCCCAACCGCCGCGATTCGTTCCACGCCGGCGCCGGCATAAGGCTCGCCGTCCAGCTCCTCGCCGAAGATGTCGGGATCGAGTTCCTGGTAGCTCAAGGTACACCCGGCCTCGTCGACCGCTTCCGCCAGCGCCGACAACAGGCGGTCTTCGCCGCCCACGATCGGACTACCCGTGTAGAGCAGCATGGTGCCGCCTTCAGCCAGTTTCGCCATGCCCTGGCGCGCCCAATCCAACGACACGCCGGCACCAAGGTCCGCGCCGCCGTCACGGTAAGTACGTCCGGCCGGATCGGCGATGAATGGCGGGTTGGCGATGATCAGATCGGCCGTGCCGTCCAGGCTGTCGAGCGTTCCTTCAACCAGTTCCGCATCAACTCCCGCGGCTGCTGCATTGGCCGCCGCAAGGTCCAGCGCCCGCCGATTGATGTCGAGCAGAACCAGCTTCTCCGGCTCGAGCAGTGCGGCGGCCGTAATGCCCCCCGCCCCGCTTCCCGCCCCAACATCGACCAGGGTACCGACCGGCGGGTGCTCCCCGAGTTCGCACGACAGGAAACGCATGAAGCGATAAGTGTCAGGACCGAAGAAAACGCTGTCCTCCTGATCGGTCGGAAAGGCCGAGTGCAGGAACAGTCGGCCGTCCAGTTCGGCGACGCGCAGGCGGCTCTTGAAACCGTCGGGAACGGTCTCGACGGCTTCGGCCTGCCGCAGCAGATCAAGCAGCGAGCCAGGCAGCAGGTCGCGAGCGAACGGCAGGCTCCACCCGAATACATCGCGCAGGTCGCGGGCCCGCTCGTCACGGCGGCGGCGAAGGATGCGCCCGTGAGTACGGGGAGTTACGCAGGTGAATTGATAGCCCTCAGCGTCAAGGGCGCGGAGAAGCTCGGCCAAGGTCTCGGTCATACGATGGCCCTAGCGAGTCTAGGCCCGTCCGCGAAGCGCCTCTTTTACCGAACCGGCCTGGCGCGCGTCGGCTCAATCTCGAACAATGCTTCTCGCCGTGTCAGCTCCAGAGAGTTGTGCGGTAACGTTCAAAGCAGCGCTCGCCACACCGCAGGCGCATCAGGGCGCCCTCCGCCATCGAAGTGGCGCGCCGCGGATCTTCGCTGACGAGCGGAAGGATCGCTTCCTTGTTCCACTCCTCGCTGTGCTTGACATCCAGCACCGCATGAAGATCGAAGTAGCGGCGGGTTTTTGCGTCAAGCCCCAACCGGCGCATGCCGCGGCCGGTCGCGCCTGAGCGGGCCGGCGCCGTCAATTCGATCACGCCGAGCGCGCCGATCGAGTGCCAAGCGTAGCCACGATTGGCGGCCATGGCGGTCATTGCATTGGCCAGCGCCAGGCTCTCCCACACGGTGGTTTCGATCTCGGGCTCCAGGCCGAGCGCGCCCACCACAAAGTGGAGCATCGGTCCATGCATGCCCTTGGCGTTGCCCCGACCCATCTCGTCCCAATAATTGCGGGCGAGCTCCAACTTGGCGCGATCGGGCACGCGGACCTGGGTCATGGCCACCAGGTCGTCGAACCCGGCCTCGCCGGCCGCTTCCTGGGTCAGATACCATTTGAGCTGATCCAGGCTGGCCTCTTCCTCCAGCCAGTCGAACAGCGGGTCGTGCTGCCCGGGACCGGACCGCTCCAGCTCCTCGAACCAGGCGATGAACCCGGTCGGGTCGGTGGGGACCGCGGCGGCCTCGTCGCGGACCTCGGCACGAAGCTCGTCAAGGAACGCCAACTCCAGCCGCTGCATGCGGAAGTCGCGCTCAAGCGCACGAGCCGCGTCGTCGGGAAAGGCCGGCGCGAGCCGGTCGTGGTTCCAGCGCGCCAGCCCGCGCTGAAAGCTGTCGGTGTGGAATTGAGAATCGTGGCCGGAAGCCAGTGGGGATTTGAAACGGGTTGCCATGGGTGAACAAGCGTCCCGGGCGAGCCAAGGTTCCTCGGGCTCACACCTCGACCTTGGCCAGCAGCTTGCGCCATTGTTCGGCTGAAGGCAGCCCGCGCTTGGCGATTTCGGTGCCAAACCGCTTCCGCTGCCGCCCGTTCGCACCGGCTCAACTCACCGCAACGGACCTTCGATTGTCCCTACGTGTTACCGATCCATGCCCGACCAACGCCAGAGCATCTTTCCAACCTTTTTCCTGTCGGGCTTTGAATGCTCGAGCTTCAAGTGGAAGGACGTCGGCCGCCGCGACCTCAATCAGGAACTTGGCCACTACGCCCACGCCGACGAGGATTATGCGATGCTGCGCCCGCTCGGCATCGCCACCGTGCGCGAAGGCATCCCCTGGCCGCTGGTCGATAAGGGCAACGGCGAGTACGACTTCTCGCCCATCGACCCGTTCCTGGCTGCGCAGCGCCGCTACGACATCCTGCCGATCTGGGACCTGTGCCACTACGGCTACCCGGACGACCTCGACCCCTGGTCCGAAGCCTTCGTCACCCGTTTTCGCGACTATGCCAGGGCCGCTGCCCGCTACGTCGCCGAACGCGCCCACCATGAACCGCTGTGCTTCACGCCGGTCAACGAGCCCACCTTCTGGGGCTACATGGGTGGTGAATGGGGCTGGTGCGCCCCGTTCGGCAAGTCGGCCGACGAACGCCGGCGCTTCACGACGGTGCTAGCCCGCGCCGACATCGCCGCCTGCAAGGCGATCCGCGGGGAGTTCCCCCAAGCCCGCTTCATCCACATCGACCCGCTGATCTGGGTGGTGCCGCCGAAGGACCGGCCCGACCTGGCCGAGGCCGCCCACCGTGAAGCCTATGAAGACGCCTACATCGCCTGGGACATCATCTCCGGCCTCAAGCATCCGGAATATGGCGGCAGCCCCGAGCTGATCGATATTCTGGGGTTCAACAACTACAGCTTCGGTCAGATGGAGTATAGCGGCGGCGGCAAGCCCAACGAGCCGCTGAAGCCCGGCGATCCGCGCATCCGCCCGGTCGCCGACCTGCTCGAGGAGGCCTGGACCAAGTACCGCCGGCCCTGCATCGTCGCCGAGACCTCCGGCCTCCACGGTGGCCGTCCCGAATGGCTCAACGACATGGTGTGCGAGTGCCTTGCGGCTATCAACCGCGGCGTCGACCTTCATGGCATCTGCTTGTTTCCGGCGGTCGACATGACCGACTGGCACAGTGGCGAATGGCTGCACATGGGCATCGCCGACGTCGAGCCGCTGCCGAGCGGCGCGCTGATGCGGCGGCCGTTCGCACCCTACGTGGCGGAGCTTCACCGTTGGCAGGAGAAACTCGAACGCGCCACCGGGCTCGACGAGGACCCCTACGACCAGCCGGTCGACCTGGCGCTGGTGGTCGAGGCCGCGCGCGAACTGGACCCCCGGGCCGACGAAGCATTCGGCTAGATGGCACGGTGGCGGAACACAGCTCCCGAAGGCGATCATCGCCGCGCTGATCGGCACCTGTCCAGTGCCTCGACCAAGGATGTCGCGGCGGCCCTGACCGGCAGTCCCGCGATGCTCGGCGAAGCCGTCCACTCGGGTGGTTGACGTTACCACCTCCCAGCTCGCCCCCGACCAGGTGATCGCCAACATCGCCATCGATATCGAGGACAGGCTGCGCGTGCCGGAAGTGGAGCAATTGATCAGCGGCCTGGCCTGCCGCATCGCCGACGAGCATCCCTGATCCGGGTGTTCATCCGGCCCGAGCCGGCCGCAAAGGACCAAACGGGGCCGGCCACGCCAGCGTGAACTACGCTGACTTCAGCTTGCCGGGCAGGACCACGCCGGGCGACCTCGGGTGAGCAGCCACTTCTGCACCGGCTTCTCGAAGTAGCGGTGGAGCAAGAGGGACAGACCGACTGCAGCGACCGCAGTGAGCCAGGCTGGCGCAAACCGATATTGCAGAAGCGGGTAGTGCACCATGTACAAGGCGAAGCTCGCTTCACCCAACAGCACCAGGCTGGGGTGCGACAGCAATCGGCCGAGCGGACCCTGGCTGGCCGAGAACACCCGCACCAGCGCGACTGATGCCGGCCAGAAGATCACCGACGCCGACAGCGAGCCGGGCAGTTCGGCATAGGCCAGCGCCACACCTGCGCCCATCAGGCCAAGCGCGGCGATCTCGCCGCCAAGCTTCCACCTCCGAGCCGGCCGGAGCGCCAGTGCCATGCCGGCCGCGAACTCGATCAAGCGCGTCAGCGGAAAGATGTAGAACAAGAAGTGCGTCGGCGCCACCATGAGCGGCTGCGGTGCAAGCAATGCGACGGACCCCGCCAGCAGCAGGAACGTCGCTGCCCATGCCGTGACGCGCTTGACGGGAGCAACCGAAAGGACGGCAAGCAGCGTCGGGAAGCAGGCGTAGAAGAACGCCTCGTTGCTGATCGACCAGGACTGTACGTTGAGGCTGAAATACACCCAGCGGACGGGCACCCAGCTGTGCAGGAGCATCAGGTTAAGCGGGCCGCTGATGTGCGACACGCCGAGTGGAACCGCCATCAGGATCGTCAGCAGATGCAGCGGATAGATGCGCGCCACCCGCTTCCACCAGAACTCCAGTCGCTGGTGCCAGCTGTCCACCTCGCCCCGGTAATTGAGGGTAAGCACGTATCCTGACAGCACGTAGAAGAAGGACACGCCGGCGTAGCCAGCTTGGAACCCCCAGTAATGGTGCGCCACCACCATCAGAGCGGCGAAGAAGCGTAGCGAAGTGAGCGGCAGGATCACGCGGACGGGCTTAGCTTGGAACCAAGCCCGGACAAGCTCCACCAACCTGGACAGGCCGGTAGATGACGTTGTCGTCAGCTATCCTTGACAGGCTTCACGACACCCGGCGCGGTCACCAGCTGATCGGGGGGAAAAGGCTGGTGGAGCTGAGGGGAATCGAACCCCTGACCTCTGCAGTGCGATTGCGGTGAAATGGCATCCCACAGCGTCCCTTTCCTCTCTAGAGTCCTTCATCTGAAAGCCCGCCTAGTCCCACAAAATACCACTAGGTTTTCCGTACAAATTCCGTATGATGACCTCTGCAGTTGGAAGTTGTGAAAGTGCCGTGAGCCGCTGCGTACGAAGAATCACGGGACGGAGCCGAGAGCATGGCGGACCTTTGCAAGGTTAAGGATCGGGAAGTACTTAAGCCGCGGCGCGAGCCCCATTGGCAGCGCCTCCGGCCCGGCTGCTTTGTCGGCTACCGGCCTTCGGCGAAGTCCGGCGCCGGCACGTGGATTGCACGCGCCTATGATGAAGCCGGGCGCGGCTATCGCATGAAGGCGATCGGCAGCTTCGGCGATCATGCCGCAAGCGAGCGGTTCGCCCTCGCCAAGAAAGAAGCTGAGCGGTTCGCCCTGAAGGTCGAACAGGGCAGCGTCCGCGAAGACAAGATTGAAACGGTCGAGGACGCCTGCCGCGAACTAGCCAGGTCGCACAAGGAAGCCAGCTCTCGGTTCGACCGCTACGTCTACTCCGACCCGATCGCCAAGGTGAAGCTGGACAAGCTCCGGCGCTCGCAAGTGAAGGCATGGCGCGACCGGCTGGAGGCCACCCCTGCTCTTGTGTCCAGGAGCAAGAAAGGAGAGCGACTTACCCGCCCCCGCTCCCCGGCCACCCTCAACCGCGACATGGCGGTATTCAGGAGCGCGCTGGGCAAGGTGCTCCCGCCTGGCACGCCCAACACCGAGGCCGCGTGGCAGGAGCCGCTCAAGCCGATCAAGAATGCTGTCCGCCGCCGCACCCTCTACCTGGACCGGGAACAGCGTCGGAAGCTGCTACAGCACGCTCCAGACCAGGGCCGGGCCTTTGTTCGGGCCCTATGCCTTATCCCGCTTCGTCCCGGCGCAGTGGCGGCGCTCAGCGCTGGCGACTTCGACAAGCGCACCCGCGAAGTGACGATCGGCACCGACAAGGCTGGGGAGCGTCGTCGCATCCGCTTGCCAGCCGATGCGGCCGAGCTCTTCGCCGAGGCGGCGAAGGACAAGCTGCCGGCCGCAACCCTGTTCACCCGCTCTAATGGGAAGGGGTGGACCAAGGAGACTTGGAACGAGCCGATCAGGGCTGCAGTGACCGCCGCTGACCTCCCGCTCGCAACTACCGCGTACACGCTTCGGCATTCCACCATCACCGACCTAGTGGTTGCCGGTGCCCCACTGCTGACCATCGCGCAGATCAGCGGGACCAGCGTCGAGATGATTGAGAAGCACTACGGGCACCTTGTCCAGGAGCACGCAGCCGAGGCGCTTGCGGGGTTGGCGCTGTGATGGTCGTGCAGGTAGAACCAGATGAGCAGGGGACATTGGCGGGCTGTTCTCGCGCGGCCTGCACGACGGCAACCCAAAGCTGCTAGCCGGCGTACCTTCGCGCTGTTCGAGTCTTGAGTCTGAAAAGGGTGATTGGGTGCTTAGCTGCCCTCGCCAACGGCCTACCCTCTGGCAATTGAACAGATGCGGTGATAAAATTTTGGAAGAGCGTAGGGGTCACCATCGTCAAGCCGGAATCGGCAGTATTCCGCGCTTTTTACCGAGGCGGTTGGATTCGGACCCACATTTTGTCCCACACAATTCGCCGGCTTTTCTGAGCCGCCATGGGCTGCTTTGAGCGTTCGGTGGTGGTTTCATGCTCCATACTTACCGCGGGTTGGTCAGCCTGACGCTTACTGACAGCCGGGTAAGTAGACCCAGGAGCAGTCATTCAGCGCTGCCGAGCGGCTCCCCGAATTCGGACGCTGGTTCATCTGAGTGCATCGGTCATTGCAGCGGGCCGAGCCGGCCGTTCGGAACGACTTAGATGGCGACATAGCGGGATGCCGCAGACGGTCTGGATTGGTCGCAGTCTAGGCTGCCATGCCCTCATGCGAGCGGTCGATGGCGCGCTTGTAGGCGTCGCGGCCCGTGGTGCGAGCGAGGTAAGCCTGTTCGGCGTCGCTGAGGACGAACCCGGCGTGATTCGCAGCCAGGTTCAGCGCGTAGGTCACCGAGATGTCGGCGGCCGTGAATCTGTCACCGGCCATGTGGGGCGCGGCCGCGAGCTGCCTTCTCACGAGCAGCAGCCGTCGCTCGACACACTCGCGCGCCCAGCGAGCACCCCAATTGTCCCGTTCCACCTCGGGCGCGATGAAGCCGCTCACCAGCGGGACCATGATCAACGTCGCCAGGCCCGCTTCGCCCATATGGAGGAACTGCTGATAGGACGGGAAGGCCGCATCGTCGGGCGAGGGCTGTAGCGGTGTGGGCCCGTAGCGGCCCATCAGGTACTCCATGATCGCCACGGACTCCACCATGGTGACGTCGCCGTCCTGGATGGCGGGCAGGAAGTCGCCGGGATTGACGGCGAGCCACGCCGGGTCCTTCTCCGCGGCCAGCATGTCTACGTGCCGCAAGCGGTAAGGCAGGTCCATCTCCTCTAACACCCAGACCGCCCGTATCGAGCGCGAGGTTTGTCCGCCCCATACGGTGATCATCGTCTTGGTTCTCCATCCGGGAGTGATTTCTCTGGCGCACCTTTTCGCACAACCCTGCTCCAGAGAGCCGGCGCGCCCACCGTTGAGGGCACATGGCGGCGCATCTACCCCTCCGACTGCTTCAGCGCCAGCCAGTGCGCAACTACCTTCGCATGCCGGCCATGCGGACGCTTAAGCGAAGGCGCTCTACTCGTTTATCGCTTCAGTGCAGCGGCCGTGTGCTCCGGTTCCGACGGGAAAGGCCGGTCGAGTCACTTTCACAAGCAAACGTTAGCCGAGCGCGTTTTCCGACGCGCACTACTCGCCCATGCTGGAAAGCAATTCGTGGAGCTGCTCCAGCTGCTCGGGCAATCCGGCCGCCGAGCCCTGTAGTGCTTCCTCAAGCGCCTCCTCGGACGGATAGACTTCGTGGAAGGTCAGCAGGGTCTTCCCGTCCTGGTTCTCGAAAGTCACGGTCGTGACTGCGCCCACTTCGCCCTCATCGTTGGTCCAAACGATGCGCTCGTTCGGCACCACCTCGAGATACTTGCCGTAGAAGGCCATGGTGTCCGAACCGCCGGCGCCGAATTCCAGCCGATATTTACCGCCGGTACGGACGTCCATCTCGCACGACACGAGCGAAACGCCCGGTGCCGATTTTGGCACCCACCATCGCTGGAACAGCTCGGGCTGGCTCCACGCCCTGAAAACAATGCTCGGCGGCGCATTGAATGTCCGAGTTACGACGAGTTCGCGATCGCCTTTGCGCTCGACTGAGGTGGGGTTCTGCGCACCGCCTGCGCTGCTAACTTGCTGATCCATTGCTTTCCTCCTGTTTCATTTCGCTGATAATTTCGTCCAATGCTTCGAAGCGTGCCTCGAAGAGCTTGCGGTGCGCTTCGATCCACTCCGCCTCCGCCTCGAGGCCGCGTTTCCCGAGCTTGCAGGTTCTCACCCGTCCGACCTTCTGCGTGACGACGAGCCCCGCCCGCTCCAGAACCTGGACGTGCTTCTTCATACCGGTCAGCGTCATCTGGAACTTGTCCGCAAGACTGGTGATCGACGCGTCCGCCCCGCCAAGCTGATCGATGATCCCGCGGCGGGTCGCATCGGAAAGCGCCGCAAACGAGAGATCGAGGGCAGGACTCATATACTGAACCATATGGTTCAGGGTCTACCCTTGTCGCACGGTTGCCGCAAGGGCATGGCGAACTTTACCGACCGTAGGTCGATTGCCTACTCCTCGAACGCAGTCCGCCCGATAATGACGACTTCCGTTGCCAAATTTGCTGTCAATCGTGCACCTCAAGGCTGTCGACCGGCGCTTGTGCACGGTCGGTCATGCCATAGTCGCGCGCCACTTCCGCGATCCGCAGACGATAGTCCGTGAAGACGCCGTGTCTGCCGGCCGTCTGAGTAGCACGGTGTTCTCCGGTGTTCCGCCAGCGGGCAACCGCCGCCTCATCCCGCCAGAACGACAGCGACAGAAGCTTGCCAGGCTCGGCAAGGCTTTCGAACCGCTCGATGGACAGGAAGCCGTCAATGTCGTCGAGCCCGGGCCGGAGCGCGGCGGCGAGATCGAGGTAACGCTCTTGTTCACCGGAAGCGGGCCTAGCCTCGAAGATCACCGCGATCATGGCCGAACCAACGGGGCATGCGGCGCCGACGCGAGCCTAAAGAAGGCGCGGTCCTCTCGCTGGATGAACCGCTCGCGCTGGTTGAAGGCGTAGTTTTCGCGTCCGAGCGGATCCTCGCGAAGCCGAGCCCTGTAGGCTTCGTAATCAGCGAGGCTGTCGATCGTATAGACCCCGTAGCCGGTCGTCAGCGACCCCTCGTGCGGCGCGAAATAGCCGATCAGGTTGGCACCACAACGCGGGATCGCCTGACCCCAGTTGCGCGCATATTCGTCGAAGGCGTCGAGCTTGTACGGGTCGAGTTCGTACCGGATAAAGCAGGCGATCATGGCGTTGTCTCCGTTGAAGCGCGGCATCTAGCATCCAGGACGACAGCGATGTTTCGGCGAGAACCGAAGCACTCGACCGATCGACGTGGTATACTGTTGCTTCCATTCGCCAGGAGTGTGCTCTGACATCCGCCGGGTCCCTTGCTGCCACCGCAGCCCTGATCGGGGATCCGGGACGCGCGACCATGCTGATTGCGCTGATGGATGGGCGGGCGCTGACGGCCGGTGAGCTGGGCCGAGCCGCCGGCGTGTCGCCGCCGACCGCAAGCGGGCATCTTGCTCGGATGCTGGACGCGGGTCTGCTGGCGCTCGCACGTCAGGGTCGTCACCGTTACTATCGGCTCGCGAATGCATCGGTAGCCGGGCTGGTGGAGCAGCTGATGGCCGTGTCCGGTGACCTTGCCGGGGTTGCCGGTCCTCACAGGCCGATCGTGACCGGACCGCACGATCGAGCGCTGAGGCGTGCACGGCTGTGCTACGATCACCTCGCGGGCGAAATTGCGGTCGCCATCGCGACCAGCATGTCCGCGCGTGGCCTGCTCGACTTCGGCGAGGATGGCGGCGCGATGACCGAGGACGGGCTGCGTTTTCTGTCATCGCTTAGGGTGGAGGTCGGATCGCCGGCCCAGGGGCTGTCGCGTGGCGCGACGTTCTGCCGTCCATGCCTGGACTGGAGCGAGCGTCGTCCACACATCGCGGGCTTGGTAGGGAGGGCGCTCTACACCTCGTTTCTCCGCGCAGACTGGGTTCGCGCGCCAACACACGGCCGCGCGGTGCAGGTAACGCCGCTGGGTTGGCAGGCGCTCCGCCATCATTTCCGCGTCGAACCCGGCGTTGGGGACACCCCCTGCCAGCAATCGAAGATCTCGGAGCAGGACGCATGACCACCATAACCGCCTTCGCCCAATGCCCCGATCGCGGCCAAGGACTGACGCGGGACGTGACCGCACCTGGCGTCGGACTCGCTGCTGGAGGTCCACCGCGCCGTCGACTGCCCGAGGATCAACTCGGACTGCGCCGTCGAGCAGGTCGTTGATGAAGCGGTGGCGCATGCCCTTCGCGACGCAGAGGCACTGCTGATCAAGCGGCTGAGCGCCGTCAGCCTCGCAGGGCTAAGGCGGGAATTTGAAACCGGCTGTCCTGCGGTGCCCTCGGGCGGCAGCCATCAGTACCTATTCAGTCCTGACAACCGCCTAAATTGGGCAGTGCCGACCGACAGCGTCGCGGCGGCAAGGACCCAGAAGCGGCCATCCATCTGTAATTGTTCGGCGCCCGAACGCGGACGTCGGTTCAGGTGGGGCTCTTCGTCTCCGACTGGCTGAGAGCGGGACGGCTGTATTCAGACGTTAGGTGGCGACAAGTTCGGCGATCTTAGCCGCAACCTCCGCCATCGTCTCTTCGGCAGTGCTCAGCCCGGCTCGGGAAGCCAGCAGCAGGCTGACCTGCTCAAGCTCTTCATAGCTCGTCCCGTGGACGACCGGGACAAGCCGCTCCCGCCGGAGGAGCGCCGAAAGCTCTTTGTCTGCGATCCCTTCTGCCGGCAGACGGCGCAACATAGCTGGGGTCACTAAAACAATACCGACGCGCGAATTCACCAACCCTTTGTCGATCGCCCGCATCATCGGAACTCCGAGGCCGAGATCCTTCTCGCTAAACCACACGCGGACACCGCGCGCTTCCAGCAAATCGTGCAGTTCCTTGGCAGAGCCCTGTCTGTCGTCCCACGCGTGACAGAGAAACACGTCTCGAAGATCAGGCTGCGACGCTGCCAGGTTCTCGACGTTTTCGCGAACCGGCGTGAGCGCCTGCACCTGTTCAGGCGTGTACCACACGGCCGAAGCAGCTCCCGACCAGCGCGGCTTTGTGGCACGGCTCCCCGATCCGCTGCTGCTGCTGCGACCGCCGCTGCTCCCGGAGGAGGGGTATGAAGCGGAAGAGTACGATCCGGAGTTGCTAGAGCCGCCGTAACCTCCGTTACCTCTATACCCACCGTAGCGGCTTCCGCATGCAGGGCAGTCAGCAGCGGCGGCCGATGAGCGATGACCCCTTACTGGTGCCGTGCATCTCGCCATGTCTTTGTCACCTTCTTCACCGGCTGTGAGGCCGTAGAGAATAAATAAAAGGCAGCGCCGCTTGCCCAGCGGCGCTGCCCTTTAATCTACTTTTCGTGCGTAGTGGTGTCGGGGCTGCGCCGACCGTGCGCCGCCGTCACAAAACGACCCGATCCAGCGCTCCGGTAGGAGCCTCCGGTGCTGCCGCTCTTGCCGCCGGCCTCATGAACCGTGGTGCCGGGGCTGCGCTGTCCATGCGCCGTGGTGACGTACCGACCCGAACTGGCGCTGCGGTAGGAGCCGCCGCTCTTTCCTTTACTCATGTCCGATCTCCTCAAGCAGAAGGCTGGTGTTGCCAAACCTTGGCGAGCCCTCGAAGCGTCATTTAGTGCGCGTGCTTGATATGTCAAGCGAGACCGAGCATGCTTGTGATCGCAAGCGAAAGGCCGTACTGCTTCTGGATGTTGGTAGCCGTTGCACCGCGCTGTGTCTGAGGAGAGCCAGCGGCCAGCCCGCACACTAGGCGGCTACCTTGCCGCAGTTCGCTCTGATCGTGGGCTGACGCTGCGACAGGTGGAAGAGCAAACCGGCAAAGAGGTTTCCAACGCTTATCTAAGTCAGTTGGAAAACGACAAAGTAAAACAGCCGTCACCCAACATCCTGCACGCGCTTTCAGTAACCTACGGAATTGATTACGTCGGTCTGATGGAGCGGGCCGGATATCTCAATGCGCAGCAGGCACCTACCGTAACGAAGCGACATGGACGTGCTGCAACCTTTGCCGACATTGATCTAACAAATGACGAGGAAGCCGAACTGCTTCGATTTCTTAAATTCATGCGTAGCGAAAAGAAGCAGTAGTGCGCAAGGATGACAGCTCTCTGAGCCGCGCTGAGCGGGAAATGGTCGAAGCTGCTGCGCGAAATCTACTCGAGCGCTCGGATGCCTGGGGTGTGATTCCGGTGCCGATCGAGGATTTACTTAGTACCGCAAACCTTAGAGTTGCGGCATATAGTGTCTTTGATCCCCGTGCTATCGCAGCATACGCCTTAGCGCAAGGCAAGAAGGCCGCGGCTCTAGTCAAAAGAGCGATTGGGAAGATATTCGGTGTTTTGGACGCTCATGAAGAAATCATCCATATCGACGACACTGTTTTGGAGAGCAGGCAGCGCTTTCTAAAGCTTCACGAAACGGGGCACTTCCAGCTGCCGCACCAGCGTAAGTTGTTCCGGTTTTTTGAAGATAGTGATAAGGAACTAGATCCAAATATCGCCGATAAGTTTGAGCGGGAGGCAAACAACTTTGCCAGATTCGCTTTATTTAACGGGAGCTCTTACGCCGATAGGGCGGCAGATCTGCCGCTGGCGTTCTCATCTGTCAAAAAGATTCACAAAACTTTTAAAGTCTCGCTTTATGCTGGCCTTCGAGAATACACGCGGACTCATCGCCATGTTTGTATTGCAATGGCGATAGAGAAACCGACGTTGTGCCCGACCAATGGTCTTTCGGCTGAGATTCGGCGGGCCGAAACCTCCCTCGCTTTTGAGGAGCAGTTCGGCCGTCCGCGGCTTCCATTTATCACTAAGAAGCACCCGTTCTGGCGCCTAGTTCCGATTGGTCGCGCTACGAAACCTACCCTCGTCACCCTTACCGATTTAAATGGGGGCCGGCACGAATTCATCGGTGAAGCTCTCGATACTACGTTCAACATTCTTATTTTTGCCTGCCCTACAGCTTTGTTCAAGCATTAGGCACAGATGCCGCGTAGCCTCCAAGGCTGCGGCTCTGCGCCATTCCTGCGAACCCGCCAATGCTACCCGCGAAAAGCGACGCTTCAGCTCCCGTTGCCGGGCGGCGGGAGCTGCAACGGTGTTCGCGGCGCAGGCAACTGCTGCGGCTGTTCTGTCTTCTGTTCCGGCGCGACCGTATCGGCGAGGAATTTCGTAAGCTCCGGTGCCCGCGTGAGCACAAGGATCAAGAAGGCAATCGCGAGCGAGATGAGCCAGGCACCAAGATTGGTGACAACCGCCGCTTTCCAGCTTGTGCGTCGATCGACATGGGCCTTGATGCTCTCCTCTGCCGTCAGGACCGCGTCCCGAAGGGCGGAGTCCTGAATGTCCGGCGCAGAGACCTCAATCGCCTCGTCGATCACACCTGTGATGAGCTGCCGAGCTGCGCCGCGATAGGCTTGAACAGTCGTCTCGCTAGGTACTCGTTGCGTGTGCGGGATCGCATTTCCGGCGATCGCATCCTCGCGGATGGACTGCTTGTATAGCGCGTACGCGAGAAGGCCGATTACATCGTCCTTGTCCTCCGCCTCAGGCTTAACAAACGTCTCGAAGGCTTTGCTGTAGAGCTTAGGATCGTCCGCTTCCGCCGGTACACCCGTCATTTTTCTTTGCGGCTGATCGCCCGGTCCACAATGTCGCGTCGAACTGAGGTGATTTTATCCCCATTCGGCATGGAGTACTCGCGGACCACCGGGGAGGAACTCGACTTACCGTGCTTAGCGGTGACAAACCGACCGCTGGTCGCGCTCCGGTACGATCCGCCATTCTTGCTGGTCTCTGTGACGGTTGTGGTTGGGGATTTCGACGCCTTCCCCTCGACGAAGCGCCCTGAGGAGGTCCGGGCCACATATCGCCCGCCCTTACCGCTATCGATCAGCTCTTTCTTCGCCATCCTAGTGAAATACGCCTTTGGCGAGTTTAGAACAATGGGCGATCCGCGCCTGTCGTGAGGTGGCGCCGAGGATGCGACTACTCATCCGAACCCGGCCGCTAGCGCATGATGAGCGGGTTGCTGACTGGTCGGCCGTTTAGGCCCTGCAAAGCTGCTTCATCCAGCGATCGCTTGGGCCCTTAGGTGACCTTAGGTTTGCCCCCCGGGATCGGCAACTGAGGGCGCTAAGCCGCCCCTATGCTTGGAATGAACGGACGTCTGCTAACCGCCTTTGCTCACCCCAAAGCGGCCGTTCCGCTTTCCACCAAAAGTGTCGACCGCGTGGAGCCGGACCTGATCCCTACTAGCGGCTCAACCCCCTCCCCCTTCCGAGATCTATGCCTTCATTGAACGCCAGCTCGGCGCCGAGCCTGCGGCCGGTGTCGATAGCGATGCCGAGCTGGACCTTCCGTGCTACAAGGATCGACTCCAGCTGGGGGTCACGCTCGAGGCTCATGGCCATGCCGGCCATCGTGTTCCGGGCGGCTTTTCTGCTCTCCAAGTCGCCGGCCACATAGGCCTTTTCGGACAGGTCACGAAGCTTGTTCCAGCGCGCGACGAACTGGTCGGCACGCTTGGGAACATCGACACACATTTCGGCCTCCAGCGCCATGGCGCGGATCGCCGCCTGAGGTCGTCCGGCGGCGGCCTCGCCGATCAGCGCACGATCGGCGTCAAGCACAGCGCGGAGGTCGCGGCTGCCGCCGGGGCGTAGCGCGTTCAGCTCGGCGGCGGCCTTGTCGAGCACGACGCGCTGATGCGGAAGCTCGTCATAGCCCTGTGCGCGCAAGCGCATGATGTCCGCGACCGATCGAGCAACCCGAACGACCGCCTGCTCAAGCGGCCTAGGCTGAGGTACATCGACTGGCACCGTGAGTTTGAGACCGGCAAACCGGCTGCGCGGCGCCTGATCAACTTCCGCAGGCTGGCGAGCATAGTCCGAGGTCATGTCCTTGCCGCGCTCGCGCGACAGCGTGCGCACCAAGCTGCCGCGGTCGGGAAAGTCGTCACGCCCATAATGAAGATCGACGCTGTCGCGGTGCCGCGACAGCGCCACATAGGCGGCGTGCCGGTCTAGTCCTGGCGTCGCCAGCACATGCACGCGGTCGACCGTCATGCCCTGTGCTTTGTGGACGGTAGCTGCATAGCCGTGATCGAGGTGGGCATAGTCCTTGAGGTCGAACGCGATGGCGCGGCCGTCGTCGAGTGACACCGCCATCCGAGCCGAGGTGACGCTCTCGATCCGGCCGAGCGAGCCGTTCTTCACGCCCAGGCTGCGCTCGTTCCGCAGGAACATGATCCTGTCCCCGGCCGCGAGTTCGCGCACGCCGCGCGCGGTCTCGATCTTCACGTCCTCGCCAAGCGCGCCGGCCTCGCGCGTCCGCTCGCGCGCGAGGCCGTTCAACGCCTGCACCTCGTCATTGGTGTGGGTGAGGATGATGCAACTGTGCTCTGGATGGCTGGTGCGATCCCCGTCCCAGCGCTCGATCAGCTCAGCGCGAGCGCATTCGCGCGTGTCGGTGACGTGCAGATGGCCGCGTCCCTCATAGCTCTCCAGCGCCCCCGCTGTACGTCCGGTCGCTAGCTGCCGCGTGGCGTCCCGCTGCCAATCTTCGCGCTGGCGGCGAATGTCGGTGATCTCGACGCTGCCGTGCCGCTCGGCGGCCGCGCGGAACGCTGCGCCCGCCTCAATCGCCTGCAGCTGCTCGGGATCGCCGACCAGCACCACCTTGGCGCCGCGCTTCTCGACCTCGGCGATCACGCGCTCCATCTGCCGCGTGCCGATCATCCCCGCTTCGTCGATCACCAGCACGTGCCGAGACGACAGCCGATTTCGATCCTGCGCCCATTGATGCTCCAAACTGGCGACCGTGCGCGATTGGATGCCAGAGCCATGTTCAAGATTCTCGGCCGCGATGCCGGACAGCGCCGCGCCCTGCACCTCGTGGCCGGCCGCCTCCCACGCCTCACGCGCAACGCCGAGCATCGCCGACTTGCCGGTGCCGGCATAGCCGATGACGATGCCGATCCCCTTCGCATCGGTCGCATGCTCTAACGCCGTCTGCTGCTCGGTAGACAGTGCCAAGCCACGCGCCCCCGCGCGCGCCACCGCCCGCTCACGATCACCCTCGCTGACGGGGTGGTTGCGGTGCGCCTCCAGGGTTGCGGTCGCGCGCTCCAGCCGCTGTTCGGTCTCGATCATCGCGCGGCTGGTGAACCGCTCGTCGCCGCGCCCGTCCTTGCCGACGAAGATCACTTCGTTGGACGCGCGGAGCGCGGCCATGATTGCGTCGAACTGATCCTTGCCCTGGCTGTGCCGGTGCACGAACATTGCGGCGTCGCGCCGGGTGAACGTCGCCTGGCTGTGGGTGATCGCGTCCAATGCCAGTTGGGGGTTGGCCAGCAGCTTCTCGCCATTAAGGCGCTGGATCTCGCGATGTTCATCGACCCGTTCGAGCCGGAGCCCCTTGGCCGCCATTCGTGAGGCGGCGGAGCCAATCTTGTGCTGCGGCTCAAGGTCAATGCCCTGTGCCTCTAGCGAGCGGTGATCAATCCGGGCTTCGATGTCGGATTGGGCAAGCCGCTCGTTAACGTGCTCCGCCCAGGCTTCACGCCAATGCTGCAGCAGGTCCGTGCGATTCCAGTCGCGTACCTTCGCGCCGAACCCATCCTCCCCGATCTCGCGCATGCTGAGCATGACGTGCGCATGCGGCTTTGGCTCACCGTCGGAGCTGATATCCCAATGCACGTTTAGATCGGCGACCATCCCGCGGTTGACGAACTCGCGTTCGACGAAGTCGCGAGCGAGCCGGATGCCTTCCGCCTGGTCGAGCTCGCGCGGGATCGCGAACTCAATCTCGCGCGCAAGCTGCGCGTCCTTGCGCAGCTCCGCGGCTTCAACCTCGTTCCACAGCCGCTCGCGGTCGGATAGATGCTCCGGCGCCCCGTTCGGCAGCATCACTTCGGAGTAGATGACGCCGGCTTTGTTCGAGAAGTCGTGGTGCCGGTCCAGGCGCTGGTCGTGGAGGCGCGATGCCGAGCGATAGGCAGCAGCCGCGAGTGCGCTCGATCCGGCAGCGCGGGAAATCACTTTCGCGGAGAAGTGGTAGATCGCCATGAGCGGCAATCCACTTACACTTCACAAAGCGGCGTCGGAACGACGTATAAGCGCGCCCTCAACGCAACTTCGTGCATCTCGGGACTGGCCCGTCCCACCAAGTGCCAGGCTGTTGGCGAGAATTGGCGATAGCGATAGCTGGAGTGCCGTCACGAGCAAAGGACGGCCACCGCCATGCGCAGACCCAAGGATTACGACGCCGAGCTGAAGACGCTGGATGAGCGCGCCCAGCAGCTCAAGTCACGCAAGCTCCAGCAGCTGGGCGAGCTGGTCGTCTCAACAGACGCTGACACTCTGCCGATTGAGGTTCTCGCCGGCGTTCTGATCAGCGCCGCCGAGACAAACGACACAGCGGTGCGGGAGGGCTGGCGCAAGCGGGGCGCGGCTTTCTTTCAAGGAACATCGCGGACGCGCGGAAGCGCTGCTCGGAACCGGAGCGGCGCTGCGCCGAACAGCGACGACACGCTGCCGCTTACTGGCGGCGCAGGCACGCGATGACACCCGAGCATGGGTGGTGAAGCGGCGCGAACGAACAAGGCAGCTGATTGAGCTGGGCGGACTGGTCGTCAAGGCCAACCTGGTGGAGCTGAGCGGCGATGATCGGGCGGTGATCTATGGCGCGCTGCTTAACATTGTCGCCAAGCTACGCAGCGAAGAACGGGAGCAAGCGCTGACGCTCTGGCGGCGTGCCGGCAGGCGCGCTTTTGCCGCCGAAGATGGTCATTGAACGGTGTGCCTTATGTCTGCTTTGGGTGGAATGCGGACATTCTCAGCCAGTGCCATAAGCGTCAAAGCGGCTGCTCGCGGCCTGTCGGCCTTTTGTCGCTGATCGCAGATAAGCGGACACTCGTTAGCTGGTTCGCCAAGCTGCCAAGCTCGAGAAGCGCCAGTTTAGGCTTATCTAGATGAGACTTATCAGAGTGATGTAAGAAACTCGCCCGGCTATCGACTAAGGGGTTATGCAGGGCCGCCGAAAAACAAGCGACGAACGCTACCGGCGATTGGCCGAGGCTTACGGGTCGATGATTGCTCGATTGGCACGCGGCTATGAACGTGACGCGGACAAGGTGCGCGACTTGGTTCAGACGATTCACGTGGAATTGTGGCGCAGCCTGAACAGCTTCGAAAACCAGTGCAGCGAGAAGAGCTGGGTTCACCGGATCGCTCACAATGTCGGCGTCAGCCATGTGATCCGTGAAGCTCGCGCCAACAGGCCAGACTGGGCGGGGTTGGAAGAACTTGAGCGAGTCGCCGGAGATGATTGCGTCGAGGATGCGCTCGATCGGGCGCAGCGTCAGGCGCGCCTGCTGACGTTAGTCCATCGCCTCAAACCTGCCGACCGGCAGATTGTTCTATTAACGCTTGAGGATCTCACAGCGCCCGAAATTGCCGACGTCACAGGGCTCAACGCAAATGCCGTTGCCGTCCGCCTGCACCGCGCAAAGGCGCTGCTCGCGGCCATGACAGGGGATGTCTGATGACCAATGAAAAGGAAGACTGGATGACAATCGCGACGCTGAACATCGACAAGTTTGATCCCGCTGAGCTCGCCCGCAGGACCAAGAGCTTCGACCGCGTAATTCGCTGGCGCAACCTCCGCGAGTACGCTGCATGCGGGCTCGTAGCTGCGCTGTTTGGCCACTGGGCAACGCGTGCACCAGGGACGTTCGAAGCGACCGCGCTGGTGTTGGTAGCTTTGGGCGCGTTGATTGCGGCCGTGCAGATCAAGCGTCTTGGAACACCTGCAAGACCGCGCATTGAGCAACCGGCGGATGCTGTTTTGCAAGATTGGCGTAGCGAGCTTGAACGGCAGGCAAGGTTGCTTGAGAGCGTGCGGGTGAACTACCTGGCACCCTTCTGTCCGGGCTTCGTCTTGCTGTCTCTCTCTCCGTTGATCGATGGCAGCGCGCCATTCGAAGGCGGGCTAGTCGGGGCAGTCCTGATGCTTGCGCTTTTCGGATTTGTAATGTGGTTTGTCGACCGACTGAACCGACGTGCGGCGGCTCAACTCCGGGCCATAAGCTTGAGGCTGGGCTAGTGAGCATCGTGATGTGCAGGACTCGACAACGTCCGGTCGAGCCAGAATGAAAGACAACTGAGCTCCACATCGCTTTGCTTCCTGACGCTCGACCTTGCCTGAACCAACGTCCGCTCACCGTTCTTGACGACATGCTCTGGAACGTCCGGATGGGCGTCAAGCGGAAGTCGTGGCTTTGATGGTGAACGTCCGCAGTGGGTCGTAAGCAGACACTCGTCCGAATGTCCGAAATGAGTGGAAAGCGGACATTGCGTCAGGGCGGCGTTCCGGTAAGCCCTGTCAAAAATAAGTGTTTGTTGCTTAGCGCTGGAGGGCGCGTGATGATATTCAATGAGTCAGGTGAGTACCGGAACGCGGACACCCTCGGCGATGGCGCCTCCCTGAACGCGGCGGGCATCGAACTAATTAATGTCGCTGGGGGTAAGATTCTTACTCCAGGCATAACCTTCACCGTCGGGGGCTCAACCTTCTCCAACGAGGCGGGCGCCGAAGTAGGCGTACGCAACGAATACGCCTGGTATCCTAGCTCTATTATTCAGGGCTCGAGTGGCTCGGACACGGTGATCAATGCCGGTCTTGTGCTCGGCAAGGTGACGCTTGGCGACGGCAATGACCTCTACATCGATCGCGTCGGCAACGTTCAAGCGCCTGGCCGTGGAATCATGCTCGAGGGCGGCGACGATGTGCTCCGCATTGAGGGCTCTGGCGCCACCAACAATTACATCTACGCCGATGGTGGAGACGGCTTCGACACCGTCGTGGTCGCTGCCGCCACCGGCGATCCGCGCGGTGGCGACTTCTTCGGCTTCGAAAGGCTGATACTCGAAGAGGGCGGCAACTACTTCGGTTACAACCGCTTCGACGAAGTCGTGCTGGCGGCTTTGGCAACAAACCCTTATTATTACTTCTACAACTCGTACAATCGCGAAGCTGACTTGACCTTGATGGGGGGGCTTCAGGTCAGGCTTTCTAAGACAGAATTTGGGTCAATCACCGGTACAAATGGTCACGAACGCGTCGAACTAGTCAGCAGCGGTCTTTATTCCAGCTATGCTGCCACGGTTTGGGGGGACATTCGCCTTGGGGCCGGAAGTGACGGCGTTGAGATTGAAGCGGACAACGGCGGAACCATGCCCGTCGTTGAAGGCGTGATCGATGGCGGAGCAGACTACGACGCTTTTAACATAGAAGCGGGGAATGATACCCCAGTCACTATGAGCCTCGCACGCGTTATCGGCTTCGAGTACCTCGGAATCAATGATGCGTCCTACTTTCCCGAGCGAATAAACGCTTCGGTTTCGCTGACTGATATATCTGGCTTCGAGAAAATTGTTGCCGGCCGCTACCTCGACCTTGCGCTGCTTACCGCCAATTTGCCAAATGCAGATGTCAGGGGAGCGCAGGGGGGCAGTCTAACTCTCGCCAGCGACTCAGTCATCGGCAAGTACAGCACGCTGCTCAACGATCCCGCGCCCTGGCTGCCGGAAGACACCGTTGCGAATGGAGCCCAGAGCGTTGTCTTCACCAACAATGGAAGGGTGGTCGGCAACATGCGCTTCGGCGCTGGTCACGACACCTACGACGGTCTGCAAGGCAGCGTCGGCGGCATCGTCGATGGTGGCGCGGGTGACGATCGGTTGCTCGGAGGAGCGAACCTCGAACAATTGATCGGTGGCGCAGGTCGCGACGTACTTGATGGAGGAGGCGGAAACGACATTCTCCAGGGCGGGCGCGATGCCGACACCCTGACCGGCGGGGCGGGCGAGGACACTTTCCGCGGCAGCGCCGCCGACCTTGACGGCGACATCATCACCGACTTCGCCGCTGGCGACCGGATCGTGATCAGCGATGCGTCGGCCGCAGGTTTCAACTTCGCGTTGAGCAGCGGCACGCTCACCTTCGCGGGCCACTCGCTGACGTTGACCGGCTTTGCCGGAAAGCTCGTAATTAGGGCCGCCGCAGAGGGCGGATTGGAACTGACCGTCCGTGCTTCGACCGTGCGCGACGACTTCAACGGCGACGGTCGCTCCGACGTCCTGTGGCGTCACGATGCAGGCGCACTGACTAATTGGCTCGGCCAGGCTGGGGGCGGTTTTGCCGCGAATAGCTTGTACACTGAAATTCCGACGGACTGGATCGTCGTTGGAACCGGTGACTTCAACGGCGATGGCCGCAGCGATGTGCTCTGGCGCCACGACGGCGGAGTCGTCACCAGCTGGCTCGGGCACGAGACTGGTGGCTTCCTCGCCAACAACAGCCTTACGGTGCAGGTCGCGCCGGAGTGGCTGGTTGAGGGTACCGGCGATTACGACGGCGATGGTCTAGCCGACATTCTGTGGCGCGACACCAGCGGCACGATGACGAGCTGGTTCGGCCATGAAAGCGGCGGCTTCTTGGCCAACGACTTTACAGCCAATGCGCCGATCGACTGGCAGATTGCCGGAAGTGGTGACTTCAACGGCGATGGTCATGACGATGTGCTCTGGCGGCACGACATGGGTGCCGTGACCACATGGCGCGCCACCGAGTCCGGCGGTTTTGTCGCCAACAATTCGTTAGTGGCGCAAGTCCCAATTGATTGGCACGTCGTGGGCACCGGCGATTTCAACGGGGACGGCCGCGGCGACGTGCTCTGGCGGCACGAGGCGGGCTCACTCACCAACTGGCTTGGCCAGGCAGATGGCGACTTTGAGGCCAACAGCCTGTACAATCAGGTGCCTTTGAATTGGCACGTCGCTGGGACGGGCGACTACAACGGCGATGGCCGTGACGACGTGCTCTGGCGGAATGACAGCGGCGCAGTCACAAACTGGCTGGCCCTCGAAACTGGCGGCTTTGCGGCAAACAACAGCCTCATGGCCCAGGTTTCGCCTGACTGGCATGTGCAGTCGCCTGACGGCTTGTGGCTGTAAGGCTCCCGTAGCGCTGCTCAAGCGAATGTCTGCTTTGGGTCGTAAGCAGACATCAGCCTTGAGGTGACTTTGAAGCTGCACTTCGCCGGTCTGCAACCGGTTGCAACGACCGCTGCGCGGCATGCTCAAAAACTGACATGCGGTCTCGGTCGCGCGGAATCTCCAGGGCCACATAGATGGCGTTCGCCGCGGCGTTCACGGCTGACCAGCGGTCGTGCTCTCGTTTGCAGGTCAGCCCCTCCCAGAAGCTCTCAAATGGCCAGCGCGGCAGAGGGTGCCCCTTGCCAAAATGCAGGAGCCAGGCGAGCGCCAATGCCAAGGCTCTCGTGCGAGGGACGGGGCCGGCGTGTGAGGCGGCTGCGGCCTCTTCCACCGCGTCGAGGGCCAACCTTAGAAGTTTCTCGTGGGCAAGTCGGGCCATAGCGGCGCTATGGAACAGAACGGGAACATGCCCGCAAGCTCGTTAGGCATCGATCCGTCGCATCTTGGCGTCCGCGAATGGCACGGCGAGCTCGCAGGCAGTCACTCGTTCGCTGCTCAGCCAAGCAGTCACATCAGCTGCTCGCAGCATCACGGGCATCGCCTTCGGGTGCACGGCACCTACGGTCTGGTTCGGCTCGCACGTAAGGAAGGCGAAGTAGGGCCGCTCTTCGCCGGGCCGCCAGATGCCTGCAAATGCAAACAGAGGATCATCGTGCTCATGCAGGCCGAACCAGACCTTGCGCTTACGTTTGGTCGCGGGGTCAGGCTCAGCGGTCCATTCACAGAAGCGGGACACCGGCACGATGCAGCGCCGCTCCGGCTTCTCCAAGGCGCTGCGCCAGAAGGGGCTCGCAAGATTGCGGACATTGGTGACAGGCCTGCCTTTGGCTGCGGCCGGGCCAGGAAAGCCCCACTCCATCACCTCAAGCTTCAGCCCCGAGTTCTCCGATCGGAGCACCGGTGCGGGCTTGCCAGGGTAGATGTCGCCGAAAGCTGGCAGGTTGGCGCGATCGCCCTCGAACGAGCCGAACACACGACGCACCTCATCGACCGTCGCTGTCATGCTGTACAGATTGCACATCGGGGTAGCTTATCCACAGCCTCGAATGTCCGCTATGGGTTTAGGGCGGATGTAAGACGTGAAAACCTGCTCCGGGAACCGGGCCGCCTGGCTGACCTGCTCAGGGAAGCTCGGTAACCCCTTGCCGACGGAACTGACGGGCAAGGCAAACGTCTCCCGAAGAGCTTAATCGGAGGCATCATTGGCGAGTAAGTCTGGAACAAGCAGCGGAAGCAGAAAGCATCATGCTGACGCTAAGGACCAAAGAGGTACAAAGGCGCGAACTGCGAAAGCAAACAGCGGCTCAGGCTCCTCCTCGAACAAGCAGCCTTTAATATCTGACAGGCTCAAGTCCCTGATCAGCTCGCCTGTGGTTCGTAATGCAGTGGCAGCCGGCCTCGCGTCAGCAGCAGCAGCGCTGTTGTACAAGAAGTCGGACGAGGCTGCTGACGGTGATCAAGGCGCACAGCCGCCGAAGAGGTTACCTGACCATGGAAGTTCTGACCGCCCAGCGAACAGCGCGCGGAGGAAAGCCAAGGCAGCCGCAGCACAGGTGTCGAAGGTCGCGGAGGCGATCGCTGATACTGCTGCAGGTGCCAAGGTAGTAGAAAAGGCCAAGGTCTCCGCGAAGCCAAGGAGGGTGGCAGCTGCGCGCGACAGCGGCGCAAGCGAGCCGGCACCTCAAGGCATTGGTGCTGCTGAACCAAAAGCTGAGCAGCGGCAGCGCAAGATCCGTTCCGACGCTGGTATCCGGCGCAAGCCCAAGAAGGTTGAGGCACAAGACAAGGCCCTTGGCGCTGTCGACTTGCCAGCTTTGGCGGATACGGAGACGAGCGCACTGGCACTTAGCAGTGCTACTGTTGCTGCCGGGGATGCGCTGCTTGGCTCATTGGAGGAGCAGGCTACTGAGTCACCCTCGGTTGACGTTCAGCCACCAGACGATCGGCCTTCGCCCAGCTAAGGGGCACTCGCGCAACAGTTGGCGAGGATCGCAGTCCCTACTCCCGTGGCATCTTCCAACAGCCGCAAGCGCAGGTAGGAGGGCTGGATGAGCCTGCGCTGCCTGTTTCGTGTCCACCGGCCGATGCTGGCGTCGATAGTTCGACGGCAAGGCCGGTTCACAGCGCTCTGCGATCATTGCGGTGCACGGATCGAGCGCACGGAAGTCAATGCAAGCCGCTGGATACAATCAGAACCGCTCGTATCAACACGGCACAATGCAGCGTAACTGGGCCGCTCCTAGCTCAACTGGATAGAGCGTCGGGCTTCGAACCCGAAGGTTGGGGGTTCGAGCCCCTCGGAGCGGGCCATCACGTTCCAGAATGGGGCGAGCAGGGACATTTCCGCCTATCCTCAACGTGCGCTAAGCTACCAACATGACAAGATACGGCGGCAATCAAACATGTGTTCGACCTAGCCCAGTCTGGGCAATGTCGCAGCGTAGCGCAAATACTCCGACGATTGCCGAAGCAAGATCGGGGCCGCTGTCGAAGGGCACTTTAGCGTACCTTCAGCAAGGCGAGAGCTTATTCTGATCCGCAGCGATGCGTGGCTTGCTTCTCAGTAGACACACAATTGGGCGCGGGAATAGACAGTGGAAGCCCGAAGTTTTCCCGGCTAGCCTGTGGTCAAGCTCGCGCCTTCAACTCAGCGAGCTGCTCCGCGCACAGAGCGACGACCATGTCACGGAGGTGCGCGATCGAAGCGGCAAGTGCGTTCAGATCTTCGGCAGTGATCGCGTAGGTCTCCGAGTAGCGCGCTTCAACATAGGCTCGCTTTAGGCGTTCGAAGCGGGATCGGTCGAGCTTGGTTGCTCGAGGCCAGGCCTCCACCAACCTCGGCTCCTTATCCTCCGCTAAGGAGCGCAAGAATTTGATGTTGTGCGAGCGGGGAAAATAGAGCGTCCGCACCAACAGAAAACAAATGTACAATCGTTCGGTCGCCTGATGCAGCTCAAAGGCAGCCTCATTGTTCCACGCCTTCTCGGCATGACTGATCCCGGTGGCTAGATAACGCCCCGCGCTCTCGGACCAATGATCGAAGTATCCGCTTGCCATGCGGAAGGCGTCCGCGGGAGTGAGCGGCATTGGCACGGCGAGTTGGTGACAGGGCAGCTCGTAGAGCACGATGCCGTCCCGCGCGATGTCCACCCAGAAGTACTCGCCGCTACTCAGCGCCCGGTTCACATCTTCGAGCGAGTGGACGATGATGTTGACCGGCCGTTTGATGCTTGGGTCGCGTGCTATTCGGTCCTCCGCCACGTACCAGTAATCGGCGATGTCGGTAAGGTCAGCGTGACTGACCACAATCAGAAGGTCGAAGTCGGACTGGTAGCCGTTCTCGGGCTCGTCCACCCAGTCGCAGCGGGCATAGCTGCCGAAGAGGATGATCTTGTAGATCTTGCCTTGTCGCCGCCACGGCTGGGTCGCTCGTGCGGTGACTTGCTCGAACTCGGCCACCAGGATGGATTGGATGCGCTCCAACTCACGCTGTTGGCGTTCGGGCAGGTGGTCGAGGTCGGTGCGCATCGTGAAGCGATCCTAGGCAAGTGCGGCAACTCTGGCGAGAGCGGCCGGTGAGCGGCTGGCCCGCTCACCGGCCGAAAGCGCGGAACTCAGAACCAGCGCTCCCACCAGCGGAGTGGCTGACCATCCATCTGCTTGGCGAGCTTGTAGATCGCCTTGGCCATCTGCCGCTCGACATAGGGGACCGAGAGGCCGGTCAGGTAAGCGATCTCCTCATAGCTCAGCCCGTCCAACCGGTGGGCAAGGAAGACCTCACGTTGCAGCTTGGGAAGGTTGCGGACGGCCTGCTCCAATCGGCGCAGCTTCTCGGAATCATGAGTGGGGGACATGGTGGCTGTCCTCGCTTGAAGGGGTGAGCCCCGGCGGCGCTGTGTCCACCGGGGCTGGAGAGTCAGGCGGCTTGCGGAAGCTCGGCCGGAGCGATGGGCTCTTCTGCCGATGTGGTCAGCACTGCCACCTGCTGGGCCCGCCTGACGGTGCCGACGCCACCACGCTCGGTGTAAGCGGCTGGCGGAAACGCCATCCACTTGGGCACCCAGCCGTCCACCTTGGCCCTGCCGCCCTCCCCTCTAAGGCAGTCGCGCACGATCCTCCGCTTGACCTTGCCGGTGGCGGCAGCGTTGGCCTGCGCTACGCTCTCGCCTGCAGCCTCGGTAAGGATGGAATCGAGCACCTCTCGGTCCTTGATCAGGTCGAGCAACGCATCGTCCGGCTGCCACCCACCTGCCATGTCGGTCCCGAGCCGTGTGCCCAGCACCTCGATCAGCGCGGTGCCAGCCTCCAGCGCTTCGGCCATGACGACAGCCAGCACTTCCAGCACCGCCGCCTCGGACAGCGCCAACAGCTGCACGAACAGCCCTGCCACGCCATGCTCGCCAGCATAGCCGCCGATCACCGTGGGTGTGTCCGGATCGAAGCCGAGCAACTCCAGCACGGCTCTGCGCTGCGCATCAAACGCCGTCTCGCTCGCGCACGTCTCCACGCTCTCCGCGATGGCATCGCTGTGTGCCCGCTGCGGCTCCGGGCTAACCCGGAACAGGGTCGAACCGACGATCGCATGCGCCACCAGCAAGCAAAGCGCGATGCCGGGCTGCCCGGCCACCTGCGCCCGCACTGCTGCGTGCCGGTGAAGGTCAAGGTAGTTCTGCAACGGAGCGCTGACTTCCGGCCGGACCCGCTTGTCGAGGCTCTCGCCGCTCTCCAGCCGCCGCGCTTCCTTCAGGCTGAGATAGCCCTCGTGGAAGGCCACGTCGCCGCGTCGGCCAAGGGCAACGAACACCTTGCCGCCCTTGCGCTTGGGGGTGCGCTGATGCTCCCAGCCGTGGAACGGCTCGCCTGTGGGTAGGGTCACGACCTCGGCCCAGCCTTCGTCACGGTAAGCCTCTGCCCGCTCTTCGATGGCTTTGGTCTGCGCCGCCCAGAACTGCTCGGCATCGGCAAAGTAGCGCTCGTGCCCGAATAGGTCGGAGAGGATCTCGCCCTCGTAGCTGGCAAGGTCGAACAGCGCTGCGCTGACCGGGATTGATGCTCCGCCAAACAGCCATGCCTTGAGCTGCGCGCCGGTCGGGCAATAGCTGTCCTGATCGTCCAGCAACGCCAGCCACTCACGCTGCTGAGCCTTGGAGGCGAGGGTCAGGTGCCGCACCGTGGTCACGTCCAATTCGCCCTTGCGGTAGAGGGTGCGGATGCGCGGCAGCAGGTTGCCAAGCGCCAGCGTCCGCTTCACCTGCAGTTCGGTCAGCCCGAAGGTGACTGCGATGTCCTCGGGAGTGCGGCCTTCGCTGACCAGCCGGGTGAAGCTCTCCCACCGGGTGACCTCATCCGGGTCCAGCCGGGCGACGTTCTCGATCAGCGAGGCTTCCAACGCCGCCGCATCGTCTCCCGCCTCGATCACCGCACAAGGCAGCGGGTCGATGCCGCCCGCCTCCCCTGCCACGGCCAGCGCCGCATGGTAGCGCCGCTTGCCCGCGACGATCTCGAAGGTGTCGGGAGTGCCATTCGCTCGGACGATCAGCGGGACGAGGATGCCCCGCGCTCGAACCGACGGAAGGATGTTGCCGATGTCCGGCTTACCCTTGCTCCGCATGTTGGCGGCCGAGACGGAAAGGTTGGCGATGTCGATGTGACGCAGGTCCATAGTCCTTGCTCCTTCAAAAACCGCAACCGGCGCCGGAATGGCGGGGTGGGCGGCAGGAGCGGACCGGCAGTCCCGCTGAAGCGGCGGGCAGCATCCGAAGGACCGCAACGAAGTGGAGGACCCCGAGCGAAGCGACAGGGGTTGTGCCCGCCGCGGCGGGACTAAAGGGAAGCGACGCCCACCCCGCTAGACCGACGGCCGGCAATCACCCAACGTCATCGCACCATTGCGATGACCGCAGGCCGGCCACTCGGCCGGCAACATGCGTCAGCCGGTCGTCACGGCCTCAAGCCGACGAGACGCCGCCAGGCGGCTCGGTGGAGCGCAGCGGAATAGGACGCGGTCGCGCGGCACGCGCGAGACGCCGGTATGGCACTGCTCATAATAAGGATCTCATCGGCAGACCAAACCTGATTGCGCACCCAGCTACCTCTTCGACGCACCGGAGCGCGGTTCAGACCAAGCGGCCTTGTGCACCAGGCCGGCTCCCCCAAACCTGCTGTGGATGTTTCCATCCTGCACAGGAGCAACTTTCATGCCCGAGGCGCCGGACCGCATCCTTAGGATCAAAACCGTGCTCGATCGTACCGGTCTTAGCCGCTCGACCTTGTACCGCAGGATCGCCGGGGGAGCTTTCCCAGGCAGATCGCCATCAGCAAGCGATGCGCTGGCTGGCGCGAGTCAGCGGTAGCCGAGTGGCTGAAGAACCCCATGTTCTACAGCGTTGATGACGAGTCTGCTGCTTGACTGATTTGCGCCATACGACGACGCTCAGCTTCGCGTGGCGCTTACCCGTAAGCGGACCTTCGTTCAGCGACGTAGCTGCTGTCTGCTTTCGACCCAAGGCGGACATTCGCTCCGATGCTAGGGTAATCTCACAGCCAGATGATGTCCGGCGACTGCACGTGCCAGTCCGTTGAGACCTGCGCCATGAGGCTGTTGTTCGCTGCAAATCCGCCGGTCTCCTGAGCCAGCCAATTGGTGACGACGCCACTGTCGTGCCGCCAGAGCACGTCGTCACGCCCATCGCCGTTGTAGTCCCCAGTTGCAGCGATGTGCCAGTCCATCGGCACCTGATTGTACAAGCTGTTAGCGACGAACCCGCCATCAGCCTGGCCCAGCCAGTTGGTCAGCGAGCCTGTCTCATGCCGCCACAGGACATCGCCCCTACCGTCGCCGTTGAAGTCACCCGTGCCAACTATGTGCCAGTCGATCGGGACCTGTGCCATCAGCGCGTTATTTGCCACAAAGCCGCCCGTCTCCTGAGCCAGCCAGCTGGTCACTAGACCCGTTTCGTGGCGCCACAGCACATCATCACGGCCGTCACCGTTGAAGTCGCCGCTGCCCGATACCTGCCAGTCAGTAGGAACATGGGCAGTGAGGCTGTTGGCGATGAAGCCGCCGCTCTCATGGCCCAGCCAGTTGGTCAGCGTGCCATAGTTATCTCGCCACAGGATATCGGCTTTGCCGTCGCCATTATAGTCGCCAGTGCCGACCACGCTCCAATCAACCGCTACCTGCACCATGAACCCGTTGTTCGCCAGGAAGCCGCCGCTCGCCTGGCCCAGCCAGTCAGTCACCGCTCCCGTGTCGTGCCGCCAGAGGACGTCGTGATAGCCATCACCGTTGAAGTCGCCGCTGCCGACGATCGACCAGTCGGTGGGGACCTCGCCATAGAGGCTGTTGGCAGATAAATCGCCGTTGGAAGCACCAAGCCAATTCGTTGGCGATTATGTAGCTTGCAAACACGCGTACCGAATGTCTGCTTTCGACCCTTTGCGGACATTAGCTGGATAGGCGGAGCGCCAATACTGCTAACGCAAGCGAGATTGCTGTTCGAACAACCGCCCACCTGCTCGATTTACCCGACTGCTGCGCAAGCACATAACCAGCACCAGCGGTGTGGGCCGTTCCGATGCTGATAAGCGCAGCTGCTACAGCAGCGATCAAGTTCAAAGACATCTGCGCGGTATGCTCGCTATAATGACCGCTTTCTACCCATAGCGGACATTCACTCCTGATCGGGCTTCTCCGGCGGCTTCGCCTTCGCAACCTTCCGCAGCCGCTCATCCCAGCGGGCTTCATCTTCGTCCGCTTCTAGCTCGCGGGCGAGTTCTTTGAACTTGTCGAGTTGGGTTCGTGGCTTTTCCGTCATTGCGACGCCTCTGTGGTCTCGTCTTCCGCGGGTAGTTCTTCGTGCTCCTCAAACGGGAACGCGCCTTGCTTGGAAGAGTCCGGAAGCTCCATGCTGGCAACCCTGAGCGGTTCTATATCACAAAGACGAGCCCGATTTCCGAGACCGTCATCCTCCGTAAGTATCTGCTCGCAATCCGCGACTTTCGCGATGGCGATGATCTGCCTGTCGACTTTCATCTTTTGCCATGGCTCCAAGCCGTTCTTCTGGTCTAGCGACCCGAAAACGTCACGATTGAGGAACGCCAACTCAACCGCAGCGACTTCATCAAATGATCGAACCTCGAAGACCGCCTTCCGGTTTATGACGCGAATATAGTCTGCGGAGGTGGGACCGATCGCCGTGAGAAGTTCCGCAGTGGCTGGAGTCGGAATCACTAATTTACGTCGAGCTTTCTCTGCCTTCGCGATAAAGCCAAGAAGCCGTTCTCTGGCCTGACCGACAGGCAATTTTGTAGTCGGATCGACTGGGCCTCGCGCTTTCGGGTTCAGCAAGATGCTCAAAGTGGTGGCGTCGATTGCAACCGGCCTCATGCGGCACCCCGACGCATGTCCAGTAGCCTCTCAACTACATCATCCGGCCAGTCGCCAACTGCCTCTTGAGCCGCCTTCAAGGCTTCGCTGAGACCGTCGTTCTCTAAGACCTCAAACGTCAGCACTTTCATGCGCGAAATCTGCCATTTGCCGCTGCGGTCTCGACTCCAAGACGCAACGCCATGCAGACGGACTTGCTCATGCAAGCACTTGGCCAGCTGCTTTGCTACTTCCTTCGTCGCAAAACAGCCGGAAATAATTCCCCCCGACAGTTCTTTGAGAAGGATCTGATCAAACTCGCTGTCGCCACCAACCCGTATGAGTTCGCCAGACACGGAGGAAGCTTGACGCATCGAGCTAATCTCTTGATCAGCGCCAAGCTCGACGCTCGGAAACTCTAAGATGGTGGCTTCCCGCGTGGTCAGAATGGCAGGCTTTCCGCCATCGTCAGCAACCATGCGCCGGATGCGCTGATACGCTGAACGTCGTCGGACCGAGCCGCCGCCCTCCCAAGTTTCTCGCGCACGGTGCTTCGCCTTAATCGCAGCATGGTGCGGCATTATGAAGACCGGCTTCGTGCTCGACTTCTTGATGTCAACCAGGTGTAGATCGGCAGGATTGCCCAGAATAATCGTAAGCTGGGTCAAATATTCGATCAGACGGTCAAGCGGCATCGTCTCCGGCGTGTAGCCCGGAACAACGAATTCGAAGCGCTCAAAATCCGCCATAGGCGGATTCTACGGGAGACTTCCACATTGTGCAAGCCTCCCGCCGTTAGCGCCTCATGAACTCGAAAAGCAATTGGTCGCCATTGGCGAGCTCAGGCTTGGCGGTCAGCTGTTTGATAGGTCAGGCGCTTGCCAACGATGCCTTTCAGCGCTTCCTCGTTGCGCATCCCATCATTGAAGCCGTTCGCCTGCCGGTTGTTATAGCGGAACTCAAACTCCGCCAGATACCGATGCAGGTGGCTCTCACCACAGTGCTGATAAACGCCCTTCATGCCGCGCTTGAAGATGCTGAAATAGCCCTCGACAGTGTTGCTGTGGATCGTGCGGTCCTGAAGGTTCACGTACTCGCCGGAGTTGTGGTTCGTAGTGCCGTGGCGAGCGAAGTGGCTACCGAGTTGGCGGTAAGCGCCATGCTCGTCCGTCATAACCGTAGCCTCGCGGGCAATGTTGGCTTTGACAATCGGCACCAGCGTCGCGGCGGTGACGTTATCCACCACCATCGTGCGGGCCGTGCCAGTCTCGCGATCCACCAGCGCTAGCACCTTCATCTTGTGGTGGAAAGCGCGCTTTTTTTCAGAGCCTTTGAGACGGCCGATGAAGGTTTCGTCCACTTCCACAATGCCACCGCCAGAACCAAACGGAGCGAGATCGCCAGAGCGCAGAGCCTCACGGATGCGATGAGCAAGGAACCACGCGCTCTTGTAGGTGATCTCCAGCATGCGGTGGAGCTGGTGAGCCGAAACGCCCTTCTTGCTGCTCGTCATGAGGTAGACAGCCTGGAGCATCTTGTTGAGCGGGATGCGGGCATGTTCAAACACAGTCCCGACCTTGACGGTGAACTGCTTCTTGCAATCGCCACAACGCCACAGGCCAAGGCGGATGCGCTTCTCAACGTTCGCCTTCACCTTGGTGATGCGAGCAGTGCAGCCACAATGCGGGCAGACCGGCTCGCCGTTCCAGATGATCCGCTCCAGGTGGTCGAAGGCCTTGGCTTCGTCGTGGAACTCGGGGCGGGACAGAACGGACACGGCATCAACTCCTTGTTGGAGTCCTATGCCACTACCTCACCGTGTTTGCAATCGATATAATCGCCAATTCGTTAGTGATCCCGTCTCGTGGCGCCACAATACATCCGAGCGGCCGTCGCCGTTATAGTCGTCGACGACACCGGACGACTGCAACGTCAACTCAACGCCCCCCTCGGCCGCAGCGTGGGCGACCAGCTGCCCAGCGGGCACGCTGCCAAACGTCACTGATCCGCCCGAATAGCTCAGCGTGTTGCCCGCACGCGAGAAGGTGAAGTTTGCCAAGTTCGCATCGTTTATGACGATCCGGTCGTGCTTGGTGAAGTGGGTGATGGTGTCACCATCAAGACCCGCGCCGGTGTCGAGGAATGTATCGGCTCCTTCTCCGCCCGTGAGCGTGTCGGCGCCCATTCCTCCCGTCAGTCGGTCGGCTCCGATACCGCCAATCAACACGTCATTGCCTTCGCCGCCAGCGATTGTGTCGTCGCCTTCGCCACCGTCCAGAACGTCGCCGCTTGCCAAGCCGACCAGGACGTCATTGCCGCCATAACCAACCAACACATCCACCTGCGCCGTCCCGGTCAGCGTATCGTCGTTGGACGTCCCCTTGGTTGTCGAGTAGAAGGTACGCAATGCGACATCGCTGTCGCCCGTGGAGGGAAACGTTCGCCACAGAAAGGCGATGTCGCCGCTGCCGAACTGGACTGCGACCGGGGCGTCTTGCGCGTTGAACGTGTCGGTTGCCACAGGGAAGCGGGTGCCCTCGGCTGTTCCGCTCGCGCTGAATGCTTGCGCGAAGATGTCGCCGCGCTGGAAGTAATTCGGTCCGGCATTCGGCGTGTCCTCCTGCCAGGTCACGAGGAAACCGCCGTTATCGAGCGCCGTGATGTTGGGCTGCCCGGAGCCGAGGCCGCCTGAACTTACGACGAACGGGTTCCCGACCGCAGTGCCATCGGTGCTTAGTAACTGAACCTTGACCTGCGTGACGTCCACGCCAACGCCATCCGTCCACGCCAAGGCAATTTGACCGTTTGACAGTACGTCGATCGAACTGAAATACCCGTCGTGGAACGAGGGCCCTGGCGAATGGGTACGGCTAGTATAGACGCTCGAGACAGGAGCACCCGTCGCGGAGAAAACCTGCGCGTTTGCCTCCGCCCCGGAGTCCTCCGCGGGTCCCGTCCAACTGATGACGAAGTTACCGTTTGGAAGGGCAGCGACTGCTGGATCATAGCTGTTTTGAAATTGGCTCGAAGTGACTGTGACCGAGTTTCGGACGGGCTGGTTGTCCGAGTTGAAAACCTGGGCGCGGATGTTTCCGATCCCGCTCGTACCGTTGTCGGTCCACGCGACCACGTATTCGCCGTTCGCCAGGGCGGCGATCGTAGGCTGCTGCTGCGATCCGAAGGTAGCCGAATTCACAGCGAATGCCGGATCGGCTGCCACGCCACTAAGGTCGAAGGTCTGCGCCCAAATTCCGTCGAGGCTGTCATCGGAAGCAGTCCACGCGATGGCGTAACCACCGTTTGCCAGAGCGGTTACTGCGGGCGCTCGACCGTTTGCCGCTATGGTCTGCTCCACCCCCACGGTCGTTCCCGCGGAATCGAAGAGTTGAGCAATTATGTTATTTCCAGAGACCCAAACGGCAACAAAGCCGCCGTCTGCAAGCCGTGCGATTGCCGGGCTTTCCTGACTGCCTCCCCCCGACAGATGGAGCCTTTCCTGATCATCCGCGGCCAATTGATCGTTGGAATAATAATTGATCATCTCGTTCCCCCCGGCCACCGCTCCAGCAGAATCGCCTCTGCGAGGGTCTAGCATCCAGATGTGTCCTGGCAATCCAGACCACGTGCAAGCATGATCTCTGCATGCCCCCGAGCGGATAGGAAGCCTCTCGCGCTTGAATCGGAAATGCCACACTGAGTCGTGTCGCATCGCTCATGTCCGCTTTCCACCCATTTCGGACATTCGGACGAGTGTCTGCTTACGACCCATTGCGGACGTTACAGCACTCGGTATTTCTCAGTGATGCACGGTCTGCTTGAAGTCCTACTGACGCTCGCCTTCGTCCTGACGGCGGCGGCAGCGTTTGCGCTCTGGCGGTGGCACTTGCCAAAGCGGGGGCTGCTGGTCCTGCTTCTGTTCCTCTGGCCCGTTCTGGCGTCGTTGGCGCTGCTGGGCAGGGAGTTCGGGGAGTCGCCTCAAAGGATGATGCCACTTGCCTTGGTAGTAACAGTCTCAGCCGCTGCCCTCGGTGTTCTTCTCGCATCGAGGATGCGAAAGCATCTCTAAATCAGCGTCCGCTTTCCACCCATAGCGGACATTCAGCGCCAAATGTTCGCTTCCGCCCCAAAGCGGACATTAGCGCCGCGTCCATCAGGCGCCCTAGGCAGACACTGGTCTAAAGAGCATCGCCCCCTCGCAAAAGGACATCGCTTTGGTTCGACGACTAGCTTTTACAACTCTTTGGAACGCTCTCTATATTCTCGCCACGATAACATGGCGCGCCCATTAACCCTTTCAGCGCAGGAAGCTGAATGAGAGCGTGGCTCCCTCCAAACACGACCAGCACTGAACGGTGTTTCGCGAGTTCGGCCCTCGTAAGCTCGAAGAGATGGGTGTCACGAGCCCTGGAGATCGCTGCTCCTACGTGGCTCGTCTTCCAAGGACCATCAGCAAGCGGTCCTGCTTCCTCGATATCGATGCGATCGGGGCTTGCTCCAACGTTGCGCTCTAGTCGCCAGCGGCGCCACGCCGCGGCGTCCGGCAGGAGGTCGGGGCTGAGCTTCAGCTCGGCTCGACTTCGAGCAAGCTGGTTGTCGACCAGGGCGGTCGCGTGTGCTGCTCAAGTCGTCGAACTCCCGCTGCGACAGCCATTGAGGCACCACCCGCAAAACGTAGAAGCCGAGCAGGTCTTCGTCAGAAACGCCGCGAGTGGCAGCAATTCGCCTAACGTCGGCGTCGCTCGGCTCACCCCCGACGATGATGCTTCCCGCTGCGAGAGCCCCGCGCACCGTCGGCACCGTCTCACCTTCAGGCAGCAGCCCTTGGGCATCTGGCCGCTGGCCTCCGACTTCGATCAGGCGTCTTGGACTGTAACCCCAGCTGGTTGGAGCGCCCTCAACGATCACGACGCGGGGCTTGAAGATTAGGAACGTGGAGTCGATCAGCCGATGTGTCCTGCTGGCCGGGTCGGAGTCGTGCTGCACTCCGATAAAGGCCAACCTCCTGTCCCCTCGTTCGAACAGAATTAGCTCCGGACCGTCCCGCTGGTTGTCTGCTAGTGCCTTGGTCCAGACGGCAAGCTCCTCCGAGCCGCGACTACTCGTGCAAGCTGACAGAACGAGTAGAGCTTTGAGGCAGGCTGCGCCCAATGCTCCTCGTCGAACACTCATGTGACCCCCTTCGGCCTGCACGATACGCTCGGATAGAAGAGCATAGACGATGTCGGCTTACTAGCTGCTCAATTGCGAACCAGACCGTCCGCTTACGGCCAAGTCGCGCCGACGCGGTCAACTGCGAATGTCCGCTTTCCACCCATTGCGGACGCTCGGTAGGGTTCGACCGTAGCCCTCTAGCAACCGCTGGAGGCTCACATGCTCGACCTGTCACTGCCACTGCCTATTCGGCCGGCCGCCGGCCGCAAGACCACCGGAGCAAAGCTGGCGCTCAAGCCGGTGCATGTCTGGGGCATTCGCATTCGTTTGCAGGTGGCGATGAAGGCGAGAGACCTCGCGCTGTTCGACCTGGCGCTCGACAGCAAGTTGCGCGACTGTGACTTGGTAGCATTGAAGGTCTCGGACCTCGTCTCCGCTTCTGGCGTGCGCTCCCGCGTGATGATCCTCCAGCGCAAGACCGGCCGACCGGTGCAGTTCGAGGTGACGGAAAAGACCCGGCGCTCCGTCGATGCTTGGCTCACCCAGAAGCGGCTGGCGCACGATGATTGGCTGTTCCCTAGCCGCAGCAAGGCTGGCGCTCACCTCAGCACGCGGCAGTATGCCCGGCGGATGGACAAGTGGGTGGCGCTGATTGGACTCGATCCGGCCGCCTATGGCACTCACAGCATGCGGCGAACCAAGGTGGCTTTGCTCTACAAGAAGACGGGCAATCTTCGCGTCTGTCAGCTCCTCCTTGGACACACTAAGCTGGAGAGCACAGTGCGGTATCTCGGTGTCGAGGTGGACGATGCTCTGGAGCTCTCCGAAGCCCTAGAGTTGTAACCAGCGGCAATGCTAGCTTGCGCCTCCGTACCGCTTTTGTTCTCATCGCGCCGATGCGGCGACTCGGACCTGAGTAACTTCAAAGATTGGCGCTGGACGCGATTGAAGAGGCGGCTGCGGCGTCGCATGTTGCCCCTGTTGAGCGCACGAGAGGCCTGGCCCTCGCCTTGGCCTGGCTGCTCCATTGCAGCCGGCCGTACCGAGAGCTGCCACGCTGGCCGTTTGAAAGCTTCCGGGAGGGTCTGACTAGCGAGAGGGAGAACGACCGCTGGTTAGCCGTGAACGCGGCTGTGAACGCCATCTATGGCGCACTGGAGGTCAGGCGAGACTTAGAGCGCCTCAGTCACTTCGAAGCGAAGGTAGGCAACCAGCGGAAGGCAGCCGCACGTCAAAGCCGCCGCAACCGCTAGGCTAACGTCCGCAATGGGTGGAGAGCGGACTTAACTCTCGTCCGCCCGAGTGGCTGATCCTTTCACCGACAGGAGACTGCTCGCAGCCTCGGCGGCACGCTGCACACCGGGCCAGAGTGGGTGATCGATGAAGTAGGCGTTCTGATCGCTTATGCTTCCTCGCCAGAACTGCTTCGCCGCTCCTGGTGTGGTGGCCAGTATGGCTTCCAGCTTGGACGCAACCGCCTGCACCGCTGCAAGTTCGTCCGCGTCGAAAAGCGATTGTCCTATGGAGTGGTCGCCCCAATCGAGATCATCGAAGAAGAAGTGGACGATGCTTTCTATGCCGACGACTGGTCCATTGGGGTCTGGCGACCGCCAAGCCGCTGTTCGGCTCGCATTGCTTAGTTCCTCAAGCGCGTCGACAAGCTCATAGCGAACGTTTGGTAGCGTAAGAGAACGCCAACTCTGCGGATAGCTAACTGACATCGCTGGCATGATGCTGACGCATTCCAATGTCCGCAATGGGTGGAAAGCGAACGTTCAAGCCACCCGGTCAGGTGCCTAACGATACTTCTTTCCGCTCAACTCGCGATGCCGTCTAAGATCGGACCAGATGATTACTATTGTAACGAGTAAGCCAGCCCGTGTTGGAATCCTCTGCAGAGCTTCCCAAGCGCCTGCATCGGTGCAGTCAAATGCGAACTGCGCAATGAGTACTGGCGCAGTGATCTTGAGCGGCAGATGCCAATAAGGTTGGCGCATTCATCCATTGTGCCTGTCGGCCCGGACGTCCGCAATGGGTCGTAAGAAGACGTTCGCCGAATGTCAGGAATGAGTGCGAAGCGGAGGTCTGTCTTTGGTCGTCTTCTGCCAGACCTCTCTTCGCGAGCCTGATCAATTCTGGGAGCGAAGATCGCATCGCTGCTATCAGCTTGTGGTTGACACGCACCTCTTCATCGGTGTTGTGAGCGTCGATCCCCTTGTTGCAGCTTTGCAAATTTCTGGAGCGGGCTGACCTGCGAGCGCGAGCACGATCGTTGGTCGGCCGTGAACGCCGCGGCAAACGCTATCTACGTGGCGCTGGGGATCCCGCGCAACCGGGAGCGCTCGTCAGCCTTCGGGCATGCGGCCGGCTTAGTGCAGCCAAGCGCGCGGATGGGTCACCGTGCGCCTAGTCGGACCTGAGACCATGTTTCCAGAAGTCCGGGTAGTTCAGGCGATTATTATCACGAAGGAACGCTTCACCTTCATTCAGACGATGAAATGGCTGTTCCGACGTCTGACCGTCCTCGTACATCAGAACGGCTTTGTAGCGCTCAGCCCTTCAAGGGGTGAGGACCATCCGACCAGCAGTTACTCGCCGGCGAGGCTTGTCTGGCGTCTGGGCGATGCCTTTCGCTGTCGTAGGCCAACAGGGCATTGGCGACCCGGCCTGCGTAATCACCGACGCAGAAAGCCGAGGCGCCAGCGCTCTTGCCCCGGCAGACTAATCTCGCGTGAAAAAACTAAGATTGGCACTGCGCGGCTCGCCTGATTGTGCGCAATTTCTCTTAGGCCCGCGTTAGGCACTCGGCTTGTAGAGCGGAGCACGACACACCCGGTGTCGCGGAGCTTCGCCATGCCAGCTGTTCCTGATGCGCTGCGCCACCTCGCATCTAATCTTCGTCTCTGCGTGGATGAGTTAACTCCCGACTCTCAAGCCACCCTGTTGCGGACGGCGACGAACCTCGAAGCAGAAGCAAAACGGATCGAGCAACAGAAGCGATCGTGTCAGCTGAGCCGCTCTCCGGCATCATAACCTGCCAGCCACTGCGACAGCTTCTCTGCCACCTCGGGGACCAGACCCAGTTTCTGACACCAGCTGTCGCGACGCTCCCCTGCCAAGCAGATCCACACGCAGTCGTCCTCGTCAGGGCCTTCTATGTCGAAGAGGGCTTCCTAGTCGGGCTCAGGATTGTCGTTGGTCATGCCTCCTGTGGCGGCGTTCGGTGGACTACCGCGCCGTTCCCGAGACCCAGTCGTCCAGTGCTGCTCGCATCCCCACCGGTATGCCCGTCGCTTCGGCGACCTCCCGACGGACATCAACCAAAGCGTCTTGAGACAGGGGCTCGTCGAATTGGAGACCACAATCGTCAGCGTCGTGCCAGCAAACGACAGAGAAGGCTTGGACGCGGTCAACAGCGAGAAGGACCTCGTCCCCGTGCGCAGGAAGGTCGTTCCCACGCAGCCTCGCGCCGGTGGCCGAGATGTCGATCAGCTCCGCCACATGCCGCTTTGCTCTGGTTGTCAGGATAGCCATCAGAGGCGCAGAAATACGGCCGTCAGCACGTCTTCCGCCGCCGATACGCTTGCCGAACGTCATCATGCAGGCATGATACGAAGCTTTCCCTAAGAAGGCGTAAATTCAGCGCGCCGAGTAAGGCGCCATGTCGCATCCGTGTTGCATGCAGACGCCGGAAGCCGGAGAAGCTCTCCGTGTATTCTCCGTACGACAGGGCGCGATATCCAGCTAAGTCTTTGAAAAGGCTGGTGGAGCTGAGGGGAATCGAACCCCTGACCTCTGCAGTGCGATTGCAGCGCTCTCCCATCTGAGCTACAGCCCCGCGCCTGTCGGTGAGCGCTCCTCTAGCGGCGCTTTGCCTCTCTGGCAACGCGCCTTTTCGCCTCGTCGTCCCATCCCCACGGCTTGGCCGCGCGGTCCCTTGCGGCGCCGGAACAGAGCCGCGCGCCTGCTCGTTTCTCCCCTCACATGCGGCGGGCACACCGCCTGCCAGGCATGCACCCTTTTGGAGGAGTGGCAATGGCTAACGATCGGTATGACCGAGGCGGCGAATACCGCGGCGAAGGTCGCTATCAGGACCGCAACAACGGACCGCGCAGCGGCGGTGGCGGCGGCGGTGGCGGTGACGGCGAGAACCGCGGCTTTTGGGATCGGGCTCGCGACGAGGTGCAGAGCTGGTTCGGCGACGAGGATTCCGGCGGACGCCGCGGCGACGATGACCGGATGAGCCATCCGGAATCGAGCCGCTACGGCCAGCAGCAGAGCCGGCCGGATCAGGGCCGCTCGGGCAGCGCCCGCGACAGTCGCTCTGAGCGTGGCGGCGCCCACGACGAGGATCGCTCGAGCTTCTTCGGCGGCGGCCAGTCGACCAGCTATGGCCGCGGCCGCGAAGGCGGCGATTATCGCAACCAATATGGCCGTGGCGGCGGCGAAAGCGGCGGCTTCGGCGGCGGCGACTTTACCCAGCAGGACCGCTCCCACTGGGGCAGTACCGGTTACCGCGAAGACCAGGATCGCGGCGGCAATCGGGGCTATCCCTCCGGCTACGGTCAGCGCGGCGGCGGCAGCTATTCACCCTCGCCGCAAAGCCGCGGTTATGAGGACCAGCACCGTGACCGGAACCAGGGGCAGCAACGTGGTGGCGACTTCAGCCACGACGACGACCGGTCCGACTTCGGCCGCGGCAACTTCGGCAACGAGGGTCGCGGCGGCGATGGCTATCGCCCGCTGACCGGCGACTATGGGCGCGGCGGCCGGGCCGGCAGCCATGATGCGGAGGAACGCTTCCGCTCGGGCATGGGCGGACAGGATTTCGCCCGCAGTCAGTACGGCCGGCAGGACTTCAGCCAGGACCAGAACAACGACCGGATGAGCGGCGGCCAGCGCTACGGCGGTGGTGGCCGAGACGATGACAGCCGTAGCCAGAACCGCGGCGGCTTGGTCGGTGCAGCGAGCGGTGCGGCGGCGTCCCTGCTCGGGCGCGGCGGTGGTGCGCAAGGCAGCCGTAGCGGTGGCGGAAGCCCGCATGACGAGCATTACTCCAGCTGGCGCCAGCGCCAGATCGACGAGCTCGACAACGACTACCACGCCTATCGGCAGGAGCATCAAAGCCGCTTCGAGAACGAGTTCTCCGGCTTCCGCCAGCAGCGGCAGACCAAGCGGCAGATGCTTGGCATGATCCACCCGCACACCGAAGTGCTGGATCAATCGGGCCAGCACATCGGCACCGTCGACAAGGTCCACGGCGACACGATCATCCTGACCCGCAACGATCCGGAAGCCGGCGGCGTCCACCGCAGCTTCAGCTGCACGCTGCTGGAGCGGGTCGAGGACGGCAAGGTCTACCTGACCGGTACCAAGGACACGATCCGCGGCCAGCTGCATGAAGAGCGCAGCGACGATCGCGGTTCGGGCGGCGGCGGTCTTCTCAGCGGCCTGTTTGGTGGCCGCAAGGACGACGACAATCGCGGCAATCAGGACCTGAACACGGGCGCGACCGGCGCCACCGGTTCGTCCACGGCCGGCCAGCAGCAGTCCGGGGATGGCCCGCACATCCTCGACCGGAGCTTCTCCGGCACCTACGACGATGACAAGAACAAGCGTTCGTAAGCGCGCGTCAAGCCGTTGACGGGAGGGCCCGGTCGCCGCCATGGCGGCCGGGCCCTTTCTTTTGGAGAAGCTCGATGGCTCGCGCCTGGAATCTCAAGAGCCGCCCCACTGGCCTTCCCACCGCTGAAAATTTCGAGTTGGCGGAGACCAGCCTGCCCTCACTGAGCGACGGCCTGGTCCACGTCCGCAACCGCTGGCTGTCGGTCGACCCCTACATGCGCGGCCGGATGAACGACGTGAAAAGCTACGTTCCGCCGTTTCAGATCAGCCAGCCGCTCGAAGGCGGCGCCGTCGGCGAGGTGGTCGAAAGCCGCGATCCCGGCTTCCAGCCCGGCGACACCGTGCTGCACATGGCGGGCTGGCGCGACGAAGCCGTGGTCCCGGCCAAGAGCCTCAACAAGCTCCCGCCGATCCCCGGCGTCCAGCCGCAGGACTTTCTTGGCAATCTGGGCGTTACCGGCGGCACTGCCTGGTTCGGCCTGTTCGACGCCGCTCAGGCGAAGAAAGGCGACACCGTCTTCGTCTCCGCCGCGGCCGGCGCGGTCGGCTCGGCGGTGGTGCAGATCGCCAAGGCGCACGGCATGATCGTGATCGGATCGGCCGGCGGCCCCGACAAGTGCGAATTCGTGCGCTCCTTGGGCGCTGACGCGGTGATCGACTATAAATCGGGCACTCCGCTGGTAAAGTCGCTCGCCGAAGCCGCCGCGCCGTTCAGCAAAGGTGGGGGCATCGACGTCTACTTCGACAACGTCGGCGGCGACCACCTGGACGCTGCCTTCGCCCACGCCCGCCAGAATGCCCGCTTCGCCATCTGCGGCATGATTGAGGGCTACAATAGCGCCGAGCCGGCCTGCTTCCGCTACATCATGCGGGTGATCGCCATGCGCATTCAGCTCAAGGGCTTCATCTACACTGACTACATGGGCCAGATGGGCGAGTTCTTCCAGAAGATGGGCGCGCTGATGGCCGGCGGCCAGGTCAAGAGCCGCGACACGGTCGTGGACGGGTTGGAGGAGACACCCGACGCATTCCTCGGTCTCTTCTCCGGCCAGAACACCGGCAAGATGCTCGTGAAACTCTAGGTCAGACCCGGTTGTAGTTGCACGACGACGGATTGCCCGTCGTCAGGCCGCGGCGCAGCGCTTCCATCCGCTGCGCCGAACTGCCGTGGGTGAAGCTCTCCGGCCTGACCCGGCCCTGGCTCTGCTGCTGCAGCGTGTCGTCGCCGATCGCCTGGGCAGCGCGCAGGCCTTCCTCGATGTCCCCATTCTCCAGCGCCCGGCCACCGTCCGGACCCTTGGCGTTCGCCGCCCACACGCCGGCATAGCAGTCGGCCTGAAGCTCGATCCCGACCTGCACCTGGTTTCCCTCCGCCTCGCCGGCCCGCGCCTGCGCAGCACTGGCCCGGTCGAGCGTTCCCTCCAGATCCTGGACGTGATGGCCGACCTCGTGCGCGATCACATAAGCCTGCGCGAAATCGCCCGGCGCACCGAACCGCTGTGACAGCTCGTTAAAGAAGCTCGGATCGACATAAATCTGCTTATCGGACGGGCAGTAAAACGGACCCATCGCCGCCTGCGCCGCACCGCAGCCCGAACTGCTGCTGCTGGAATAAGCCACCAGCTTGGTCGGCGTGTAGCGTGATCCGGACTTGGCGAACTGGTCGGTCCACACCTGTTCGGTCGACCCCAGCACCTGCACCATGAACTGCTTGGTCTGTGGAGCCAGTTGCGAGGCGCCCGACGATGCCTGTCGCGACGGAGCGCCGGTCAGCCCGCCACCACCGCCCATGCTCGACAGGGCGCAATAGCCGAGCGCCAGGATCAGCAAGCCGACGAAGCCGAAGCGGCCGAGGACCAGTGGAATCAGCATGCCGAGCATGCCGCCGCCGCCGCCAAGCATCGACCCGCCGCCGCTCTGTCCGGTCCGATCCTCGAAATTGTCGCTGCCGGGTCCGCCGAGGCGCATTCACCTGTCTCCTTTGCCCGGTCCAATGCTTCGCGGGCGTAACGGTTGCAATCCGCCCGGCGGCACGCGACAGCGCAGCACACAGGAGGATACGCATGCTGCTCAAGGACAAGGTCGCGCTGGTCACGGGTTCGACGTCGGGCATCGGCCTGGCCATCGCGAGGACGTTCGCGGCCGAAGGCGCGCGGGTCATGCTGAACGGGTTCGGCGACGCCGGGGAGATCGCCACCATCCAGGATGAGCTAGCGCAGCTAAGCGGCGACTGCGCCGGCTATTCCGACGCCGACTTGTCCGACCCCGACGCGATCGACGCCATGATCGCCCAGTGCACGGACGAGCTCGGCTCGCCCTCCATCCTGGTCAACAATGCCGGCATCCAGTTCGTCGCGCCGGTCGAGGACTTCCCAACGGAGAAGTGGGACGCGATCCTGGCCGTGAACCTCAGCGCCGTGTTCCACACCACTCGCCTGTGCCTGCCATCCATGCGCCAGCGCGGCTGGGGCCGGATCATCAACACCGCCAGCGCTCACAGCCTGGTCGCCAGCCCCAACAAGGCGCCCTACGTCGCGGCCAAGCACGGCGTCGCCGGCTTCACCAAGGCGGTGGCGCTGGAAGCGGCGCGCGACGGCGTCACCGTCAACTGCATCTCGCCCGGCTATGTATGGACCCCGCTGGTCGAGAACCAGATTCCCGACACGATGAAGGCCCGCGGCCTCACCCGCGAGCAGGTCATGAACGACGTCCTCCTTGCGGCCCAGCCGACCAAGCGCTTCGTCGAGCCGGTGGAGGTCGCCAGCCTGGCACTCTACCTGTGCCGCCCGGAAGCGGGCTCCATCACTGGCGCCAACTTGTCCATGGACGGTGGCTGGACCGCCGCCTGACATGCCTCATCCTTCCGTTTGTCGGTTTGCCGAACGGCGCATTGTGAAGCTTCGGGTCGCGCGCTAGCTTTCCGGACGTCGTCCACCTGTCTTCATGGGCGGCCTACGGGGGGAAGATGCTGGAAATTGCGGGCCTGTCGCACACCTACGCCAACGGCACGGTGGCGCTCGACGATGTGAACCTGTCCATTCCGCGCGGCATGTTCGGGCTCCTCGGGCCGAACGGTGCGGGCAAGTCGACCCTGATGCGCACCGTGGCGACCCTGCAGGCGCCTACCGCCGGCACCATCCGCTTCGGCGACATCGACGTGCTGGCCGAATCCGAGCGGCTGCGCCGGACACTCGGCTACCTCCCCCAGGACTTCGGCGTCTACCCGCGCGTGTCGGCTTACGCGATGCTCGACCAGATGGCGGTGCTGAAAGGCATCACTGGCCGCTCCGAGCGCAAGGCGGTTGTCGAAACCCTGCTCAACCAGACCAATTTGTGGGCCGTGCGCGACAATGCCATCGCCGGCTTCTCGGGCGGCATGCGCCAACGCTTCGGCATCGCCCAGGCGCTGATCGGCAACCCCGAGCTGATCATCGTCGACGAGCCCACCGCCGGGCTCGACCCCGAGGAGCGCAACCGCTTCCTCAACCTCTTGGCGGCGATCGGCGACAATGTGGTCGTGATTCTGTCGACCCACATCGTCGACGATGTCGCGGACCTGTGCCCGCGCATGGCCGTGCTGGCGAACGGCCGCCTGCAGCTGGAAGGCAAGCCGGCCGACCTGATCGCGTCGACCCGCGGCAAGGTGTGGAAAAAGGCGATCGGCCATTCGGAGCTGCCGACCTACCAGGCAAGCCACGAGATCATCTCCACCCGGCTGTTCGCGGGTCAGACCATCATCCACGTCCTGTCCGACCGCCAACCGGCCGGCTTCGATCCGGTTGAGGGCGGGCTGGAGGACGTCTACTTCGCGACGCTCTCCACCCTGCGCCGCGCGGCCTGACCATGCTGTTCGGGATCACTCGGTTCGAGATTCGCTACCAGCTCCGCAACCCGGTCTTCTGGGTCGCGATCGCCATCTTTTTTCTGTTGGGCTTCGGCCTGACCGCCAGCGAGAACGTCCGCCTCGGAACGCCCGGCGCGGTCCACGAGAATGCCCCCTATGCGATCGCCATCGCCACGGCGATCTTCACGCTCTTCTACCTGTTCGTCACCACCGCCTTTGTCGCCAACGCCATTGTTCGCGACGACTCCAGCGGCTTTTCACCGATCATTCGGGCCACCCGCGTCACCAAGGCCCAGATCGTCCTGGGGCGCTTCCTCGGCGGCCTTGCGATCGCCTATCTCGGCTACCTGGCGGTGCCGCTCGGCATGTTGGTCGGTTCGGCCATGCCATGGGTCGATCCCGAAACGGTGGGGCCGCTGCGCCTGTCCCACTATGCGTGGAACTACCTGCTGTTCGCCATTCCCAACATCTTTTTGACCAGCGCCATCCTGTTTGCGCTCGCCACGACCCTGCGGTCCATGATGGCCTCCTACATCGGCGCCGTGCTGCTGGTGATGGGCTACCTCGTCACCAGCAGCGTCGTCGGACAGAAGATCGAATGGCGGGATAGCTTTGCACGGTGGGAACCGCTCGGCACCGGCGCGCTCAGCCAGGCAACGCGCTACTGGACGCAGGCGGACATGAACAACCGCCTCGTCGACCTGTCTGGGACGATGGCGTTCAACCGCGCCTGGTGCATCGCCTTGGGCCTGCTGTTCCTCGGCATCACCCTGTGGCGCTTCTCGCTGACGGAGCGGGCACCATCGCGCCGCCGCCTGCGCAAGCTCGCGCGGCGCGACGCCGCCGAAGTCAAGGCCGCGGCAGTTGCCCCGACCCTTGGTGGCGACGAGGTCACCGCCCGGTCCGCACAACCGTCCACCGCCACCCAGTTCCTGATGCGCCTGCGTCTGGAGGTTCGCCAGGTGCTGACCAGCCCGGGCCTGCTGGTGCTGGCGCTGCTGACGGTCGGGTTCACGTCGGCCAACTTGTGGCAGGGACGGTCGGCCTACGGCACCTCGGACTACCCGACGGTCTCGGCCGTGATCGACACCGTTCGGGGCGTGTCCTCGATCTTTCTGCTCATGGTCGCAGTATTCTACGGCGGTGAGCTGGTGTGGCGCGAACGCGATCGCAAGCTCAACGAACTGATCGACTCCACACCGGTGCCCAGCTGGGTGATGACCGTGCCCAAGATCATCGCGATCTTTCTGGTGCTGTTGTTGATCAACCTCGTCGCCATGGCCACCGGCCTGTTCTACCAATTGGTCAAGGGCGCTGCGGACTTCGGCATTCCCCAATACGTCGCCTGGTTCATCCTGCCGGCCGCGGTGGACGGTCTCCTGATCGCCATCCTGTCGGTGGTCGTCCAGGTGCTCAGTCCCAACAAGTACGTCGGTTGGGGCATCATCTTCGTCTGGTTCGTCGGCAACATCTTCCTTGCGAACCTCGGTTACACCAATCCCCTGTACGTCTACGGCGGATCGCCCAGCGTGCCCTTGAGCGACTTCGTCGGCGCGGGCAGCTTCTGGAAGGGCGCGGCCACGCTGCAATTCTACTGGCTGATGTGCGCTCTCATCCTGGCGGTGGTCGCCCACCTGCTATGGCCGCGCGGCACCGACCTTGGCCTGCGCACGCGGCTTCGGCGGCTCCGGCGACCGGCCCTGGCGCCGCTCGCCATCGCCGGCGGTGCAGCGCTCGCCATGGTCGGCACCGGGGCTTACGCGTACCGCAACATCAAGGTGCTCAACCGCTACGAGACTTCCGACGAGGCCGAGAAGTTCACCGCCGATTACGAGCGCAAGTATCTCCGGTTTGAACAGCTGCCTCAACCGAGCATCACCCGGGTGAACCTGGCCGTGCAGCTGTTCCCCAAGGAACGGCGGATGATCACCGACGGGCGCTACGACCTCGTGAACCGGACAGGCGCGCCGATCCGTGACGTCCATGTGCGGCAGGGCGACCAGGACACGGAGTTCCAGTTGCTCTCGGTTAGCGGGGCGAAGCTCGTGTCGGACGACCAGGCGTTCGGATACCGCATCTACCGCTTCGACCGGCCGCTCGCGCCCGGTCAGATCGCCAGCCTGTCCTTCCGCTCGCAAATCTGGCGGCGCGGCTTCCGGGCCAACAGCCCGGCCACCGACGTCATCGAGAATGGCACCTTCGTGAGCAACTTCGGCTTCGCGCCGATCGTCGGCATGAGCCGGCAGGGCATGTTGAGCGACCGCACGCAACGCCGTCGCCAGGGACTTGCCGCAGAGCTCCGGCCGGCCAAGCTCGAGGACTTGCGCGCGACCCGCCGCAACTACGTCGGGGCGGATTGGGTCATGTCCGACATTCGGGTGACGACCGACGCCGACCAGACACCGATGGCTCCGGGCAACCAGGTTTTGGACAGTACCGCCAACGGCCGGCGGACCGCCCGCTTCGTCAGTCCCGCGCCGATCCTCAACTTCTTCTCGGTGCAGTCGGCCGCCTACAAGGCCGCTCGGCAACAGCATGACGGCGTTGCACTGGAGGTTCTCTACCACCCCGGCCACGACTTCAATGTCCCCAAGATGCTGCGGGCGATGGCGACCTCGCTCGACTACTACCGGACGAACTTCGGACCGTACCAGTTTAACTATGCGCGGATCATCGAATTCCCCGGCTACGCCGGATTTGCCCAGGCGTTCGCCGGCACCATGCCTTACTCGGAGTCGATCGGCTTCAACGCCAACACCAACAACCCGGAGAAGATCGACTTCACCACCTATGTGATCGCCCATGAGATCTCGCATCAATATTGGGCGCACCAGGTGGTCGGCGCGGACATGCAGGGCGGCACGCTGAGCAGCGAAACCCTGGCGCAATATTCGGCGCTGATGGTGATGAAGAAGCTCGACGGCCCCGACAAGATCCGGCGCTTCCTCAAGTACGAACTCGATAATTACCTCAGCGGCCGCAAGGGTGAGGCGCTGGAGGAACTCCCGCTCGAACGGGTCGAGAACCAGCAGTACATCCACTACCGCAAGGGCGCGGTCGCCATGTACCTGCTGCAGGAGCGGCTGGGCGAGGCGGCCGTGAACCGCGCTCTTGCCCGGTTCGTGTCCAAGCACCGCTTCGGCGGCCCGCCGTACCTGCGTTCAACCGATCTGGTCGCCGAATTCCGGCAGGAAGCCACCACTCCTCAACAGCAGCAGCTGATCACCGACCTGTTCGAACGGATCGCGCTGTACGATCTCAAGGTTACGGACGCCGTCACCATCAAGGTCGGCTCCGGCTGGCAGACCACGCTGACCGTCGCGGCAGATAAGTATTACGCCAGCGGCAAGGGCGCCGAGACCAGGGCGGCGCTGAACGAACCAGTCGAAGTGGGCCTGTTCACGGCCCGGCCCGGCTTGGGCGTCTTCTCGGCCAGGAACGTGGTCGAACTCGGCCGCCAACCGGTGCGCAGCGGCGTGCAGAAGATCGTGGTTCGCAGTGCGGCCAAGCCGACCTTCGCGGGCGTCGACCCGTACAATTATTACGTCGACCGCAACAGCGACGACAATGTGAAGGAGGTCACGGCCGCGGCCGGCCGCTGACCGGACCCACGCCTGCGCGTGGCCTTGCGGAAACTGGAAACAGCGCTCCGCCGGCCACGCAAGAAGGTAGGCTCCTCCGGCCGCCTAGCCCAGGTCGGCCAGCAGCTCCTCGACCCGGCCCAGCCGCTCGACGGGATCATCGATCCGCTCCTTGAGCAGCAGGCGGCCGTCCTTGTTCTCGACTCCCGGCGGAAGCGTGGCGAGCTCCGTTCGCGCACGCGGCGTCAGCGCAATGGCCGCAGGGCCCGCGTCGATCTTCTCGATACCGGCGCTACGGGCGAGTTCGCGTACCCGGGCCAGGGCGAGCAGTGCCTGGGCAGGTGGCGGCAGCTCCCCGAAGCGGTCGGATAGTTCCTGCTCGAACGCTTCCAGCGCCGGCACGTCGGCCAGCCGCGCGCAGCGGATGTACAGGCCGACGCGGGTCTCCTCCTCCGGGATCCACTCGGCCGGCAGGCTGCCGCTGGTGCCCAGGTTCAGCGTCGGGGTCCAGTCGTCGACGGTCTCGCCGCGCGCTTCGCGCAGGGCACGGCCGAGCAGGTTCTGGTAGAGATCGACCCCGATCAGCTTGACGTGGCCCGATTGCTCGTCGCTCAAGAGGTCACCGGCGCCGCGCTGGTCGAGGTCGCGGGCGCTGATCGCGAAGCCCGCGCCCAGCCGGTCGAACGCCTGCAGGGTATTGAGGCGCGCGCTGGTTCGCGGCGCGATTTCGGTGCCTTCTTCGGTCACCAGGTAGATCTGCCCCCGCCGCGCCCCCCGACCAACCCGGCCGCGCAGCTGATGGAGCTGCGACAGGCCGAAGCGATCAGCGCGCCACACCAGCATGGTATTGGCGCGGGGAACGTCCAAGCCGGCCTCAATGATGTTGGTGGCAAGCAGCACGTCGCCATCCCCGGCGGCGAAGCGAACCATGGTTTCGTCGATCTCGGCCGCAGGCATCTTGCCGTGCGCCTGTAACAAGTCGAGTTCGGGCGCGAGCTTCGCGATGCGCGCCGCCATCTCCCCCATGTCCTCGATCCGCGGCACGACCACGAAGCTCTGCCCGCCCCGGCTCTTCTCTCGCAGCAGGGCCGTGCGGACGTTGGCGTCGTCGAAGCTGGCGATGGCAGTGCGGATGGGTTGGCGGCGGGCCGGCGGAGTGGCGATGACCGACATCTGCTGCAGGCCGATCAGTGCCGCCTGCAGCGTGCGCGGAATCGGCGTGGCGCTGAGCGTCAGTACGTGGCCGGCGGACAGCGCGCGAAGCTTGGCCTTGTCGGCGGCGCCGAAGCGCTGTTCCTCGTCAATGATGACCAGGGCTAGGTTGGCGTAGGCCACCGCCTTGCCGGCAACCGCGCCGGTGCCGACGACGACCCGGATCGAACCGTCTTTCAGGCCGGCGACGACCCGCTTCTTCTCGGCCGCGTTCGCCAGGCGGGACAAGCCCGCGACTTCCACGTCGAGACCTGCGAAGCGTTGCCGGAAGCTTTCGAGATGCTGGCGGGCGAGTACGGTGGTCGGCGCCGCAACCGCCACCTGATGGCCCGCCAAGGCGGCAGTCGCCGCGGCGCGCAAGGCAACTTCGGTTTTGCCGTAGCCGACATCGCCGATGATCAGGCGGTCCATCGGCTTGCCCGACGCGAGGTCGGCGCGGACCGCCTCGATGGCGCGGGCTTGGTCCGCCGTCTCCGTGAAGGGAAAGCCGCTGGCGAACCGTTCATAAGCGGCGGCATCCGGCTCCAGCACCGGCGCGCTCTGCTTCATCCGCTCAGCAGCAAGCTTGACGAGACCTCGGGCGGTGTCGGCGACGGATGACAGGATCTCCAAGCGACGCTTCCCCCATGACGAGCCGTCGAGCTTGTCGAGGGTCACCGCATCCTCGTCCGCGCCGTAGCGCCACAGCCGGTCGGCCTCGGTCACCGGAACCAGCCTGCGGGCATCCGCCGCGAAGCGCAGCACGATCGCCTCGCCGCCCTCGTCCGGCAATGTTTGCAGCCCGGCGACGAGCGCAATGCCATGATCCTCATGCACCACCACATCGCCGACCCGGACCTCGGAAGCTTCAAGCAGCGGCACCTCGCCACTGACCGCCATGTCGGTGTCCCGTTGCGCGCGACTGCCGAGCAGGTCGGCGGCCGCGACTGCCAGCAGCCCGTCCATCCGGAAGCCGCGCGGAACCGGCATGGCCAGGGACACCAGGGTCCCCGGAGCGGCGGCTCGCACCTCCGCCCAGCTGCTTGCGGTTACGACCTCCAGCTTGAGCGCCTTGGCCGCACGCGGCAGCACGAACCGCAGGTCGCGAGCCGAGCCTAGCAAGGCCAACCGATCGCCAGCGCCAAGCGCGGCCCGCGCAGCCTTCAGGAACGTTCGTTCCGGTGCTCGACCCTCGACAAAGCGGAGCGGCGGTTCACCGAAGAGGTCTCCTAGCGGGAGCGCGTCGTGCCCGGCCAGCGCCCTAGCCCAGCGTTCCTCCGAACAGATATCGCGCAGCGCCCGGCCCGGCCGGCGGCGGCCCGCGTCTTCGGCCAGCGTCAGAAACTGGCGCCGCCGACCTTCGGCCTTCGCAGCGAAGGCAACCCGGGCGTCCGGCAAATGGTCTAGCAGCGCTACCCCGTCTCCGAGCGCGGGTTCGTTCACCCGCCCGACCTCCAGCGTGTCGCACTCGCCCGTGGTGAGCTGAGTGGCCGGGTTATAGGCGCGGATCGCGGCAATGCGACTGTCCTGGGCCTCGATCCGGTACGGTTGACCCGCATCGGCCGGGAAGATGTCGAGCACCTGCCCACGCGGGCCGATCTCGCCCGGTTCGTCGACCCGGTCATCAATGAAGTAACCGAGCTCCTGCAACTGCGCCGCAAGACGGTCCAGTTCGATGTCCTGGCCGGCGCGGAGGATCGGGGGTGCCGTTCCGAACGCTTCGGCCGGAGCGGTCAGTCGGGCCGCCGCTTCGCCCGTACTGATCAGTGCGATCCGTGACCGCTGCTTTTCGCCCAGCGCGGCATGGATGCGCCGCAGGGCGGTGGTCCGCTCACCGGCATTGGCCGGAGTGGACGGCGCCGACTCGCCCGGCAAGGAGTCGCTCGGCGGGACAAACACCACGAGCGCATCGGGCGCACCGGTTTGTACCGCACGAAACAGGTCGCGCCCTTCCGGCTCGTCCGCCGCGAGGTAAATGATGTCGCCGTCCGTCAGCGCGTCGAGCAGCGCGGCCGCAATCTCGCCAACCCCGCTGGGGGCATGGCTAGCTGGCTGGTCATGGGTGGAGGCGGCGGCGGGGCGCTCGTCGAGAAGGGTAGACACGCGGACCGAACGGACAGCCCAGACCGCCGTTCCGCCTGAACGGACTAGTCCTTTGGCCCGTCCAACTTACGCATCACCAGATCGACCAGGCGATTGGTCCGGTACGGCTTGGGCAGAAAGGTGCCGTTGTCAGGCAGGGCATCGTCGGGCACGCTGACGGCCCCCGACGTGACGATAAGTTCAACGTCGGGGCGGGCACTGCTGACCTCATGTGCCAGGCCCAGGCCGTTCATCGGTCCCGGCATATCCACATCCGTGAACAGCAAGCCGATGCGCGGATGCCGGTCGAGCACTTCCAGCGCTTCATCGGCGTCGGCGGCCTCCCAGGCCATGATCCCGCACTCGGACAGGGCATCTGCGGCCACCATCCGGACCAGGGCTTCGTCCTCAACCACGAGAACCTCTTTGGGTAGGTTGATAGCCATTGTCATCGAACGGTGTTCCAAGCGAGCTGTTCCCATCGTTTCGCCGGTGCAGCAGCCATGCACCGGCGAGACAACCGACCTTAGCGCGTCGAGCGCAGGAGCTGCTGCGCGTTCGTCAGGTGCTGCTGGATGTGCGGCACGGCGCCCGTCGCCGCGCTACGCAACTGCGGCACGTCGCCCGAGCGGCTGTAGCCGGTGTTGATGGCCAACGCCTGCTGGTGCGCGGGCACCTGCTGTTGCAGGTAAACCCGATCGATGCTGGCGGGGGAAGCGCTCATCAGCTGCCCGATCATGCTCTTCTGCATGGGGCTGAGTTCGGGCGGCGGCGGCATGACGCCCGCGCCCTTGGCGGTGGCGAGCGCGGTGTTGCTGAGCATGGTATGATCGCCGATCAGCCCGCTGGCGAAAGCGCGAACCTGCGGGTTCTGGCTCTTCTGCAGCAGGATCATGCTGCTGGTGATCTCGAACACGTCACCCGCGCCCGAATGGAACAGGTAAGCCTGGGCCTCGCGGGTCGCGGCACCCTGCGGCGGGGTCGGCAGGGTTGCGGCCGCAGGCACGGCAGCCACCGACAAGAGGGCGGCAAGGGCAAGGGACTTCCGGTGGATCACAACTGACCTCCTCAAGGCACTGTTTGTGGGAAAATTCACATTTCGGAACCCGTCTGCATGGGCATCGTTCCGACCGGGTTCAATTTTCATTAGCGTAGGATCGAGGACGGCATGCAAACGACGCGAACGATGAGACGAGTGTTGGGTGGTGTGGCGCTTACGCTGATGGCGGGCGTCGCTCTGGCCCAGCAACCGATGGCGATGGCGCCGATGCCGCAAGGCCAGCCGGGCGTTCCGGCCAGCGGCGCGCCGGCCGATCCGGACAACCAGGCGGTCGTCGATGCGCTGACCAAAACCCTGAAGCTGCGGCCCTATCACTCGCTGGATCCCGTCGCCGCCCGCCAGCAGCCTACTTTCACCGACGGCGTCAATGCCGTGCTTCGCGCACAGGGCCGGCCGACCACGCCACCACCGGGCACCACGGAACAGGACATCAGCGTCGGCGGCGCTGCGGGCAACCTCCATGCGCTGCTGATCAAGCCGACCGGTGCGCGCGGCCCGCTGCCCGTCATTCTTTATTTCCATGGCGGCGGCTGGGTGATTGCCGACAGCAAGGTTTATGCGGGCGGCGCTCGCGGCTTGGCCCGCAACGCGCAGGCGATCGTGGTGTCCGTGGATTACCGGCGCGCGCCGGAGGCGGCCTTCCCGGCGCAACATGACGACGCGCTCGCCTCCTATCGCTGGCTGTTGCAGAACGCCGGCCGGATTGGCGGCGATCCGTCACGCATCGCCTTCGCCGGTGAAAGCGCGGGCGGCAATCTGGCCGTCTCGACCGCCGTGCTGGCGCGCGATGCGCAACTGCCGCTGCCGCGTCACATCCTGTCGGTTTACCCGATTGCAGGGAGCGACCTCAACACGCCGTCTTACCAGGACACGGCCAATGGCCCGACGCTCAACCGGGCGCTGATGGCCTGGTTCTTCCGCTACGTGCCGCGTTCGCCGGCCGACCTGATGGACCCGCGCATCAACCTGGTTGCGGCCAACCTGCGGGGCCTTCCGCCGGTGACCATTGTCGCCGCGCAGATCGATCCGCTGCGCTCTGAAGGCGAGCTGCTGGCGCAGCGGCTGGCGGCGCAGGGCGTCCAGGTCGATCGGCGCGAGTTTGCCGGAACGACGCATGAGTTTTTCGGTGCGGACGCGGTGATCGCGGACGCGGGCGAAGCTCAGCGTTATGCCGGTGAGCGGCTGCGCGCCGCGCTGTACGGCGGTGCCTTGCCGGCTGGCGGCGTGGGCTACGCTCCGGCTCCGAGTGGAACGGCACCCCTGCCCGACCAGTCAGCGTCGCCCTCGCCAACGCCACCGTCCCCGACCGGCGAGCGCGGGTAAGCCGCGGCCTTGCCGCCTTCAGCAAGCTCGAGACATCGCCAGATCAAATTGAGGCCCTCTTCGGCAACGAAGGGGGCCTCAATCATGATGCAAATCCGGCGACGGCTATTGCCGTCCCTGATGCTTCTGAATGCGGCCATGCGCTTGCACAGCTTTGCCTCACCGGGCCGTTGGAGTGGTGTCCGCCACCCAGCGCGCCATCGCGCTAAGCTCGCGCTGCCATGCGCCCCGCAAGCGTGTTCCCATTGGCCCGACCCTGTCGACGGTGCCCAAAACAAGCAATCGTCAGGCGATCAGCTTGCCGGGGTTGAAGATGCCGTGCGGGTCCATCGCGTGTTTGATCGCGCGCATGGCTGACAAGCGGGCTGGCGAGCCCAGTCGCTCCAGTTCGCCGCGCTTCATCTGGCCGATTCCATGCTCGGCCGAGATCGAGCCCCCTGCGGCAGTCACCAGGTCATGCACGAAGCGGGACGCGGCCGCCCCCTCCCTCTCGCCCCAACCAGGCGGTGCACCGGCCGGCGCGCGCACGTGGAAATGGACGTTCCCGTCACCCAGGTGGCCGAAGCCCGAGGCGTGGGTTCCGGGGAACCGCTGCTCGACCTCGCGAGCCGCCTCGACCATGAAGCGCGGCATGGTGGCGACCGGCACGGAGATGTCGTGCTGCATGGCCGGTCCGGATTTCTTCTCGGCTTGCGAGATGCTGTGCCGGATGTGCCAGAACGCTTCCGCCTGCGCTTCGCTGGCTGCAACCGTGGCGTCCTCCACCAGGCCTTCTGTCAGCGCGGGTTCGAGCAGCCGTACGAGCAGTTCGGCGGGTGGCTCCTCCCCTGCGTTCGTGCTCGTAGCCTCGATCAGCACATGCCAGTTGTGCCGGCCAGCCAAGGGGGCGCGGGTGCCAGGGATATGGCGCAGCACCCGGTCGAGGCTGTCCTGGGGCAGAATCTCGAACCCTTCGATTCGGTCGGTCCGCTCCTGAAGCCCTTGCAGCAGGTCCAGCCCGGCCTGGGGATCGGCAAGCCCGATCCACGCCGCGCCCCGTGCGACCACTGCGGGAACCAGTCGCACGGCCACGGCCGTGACGATCCCCAGCGTGCCCTCGGCGCCGATCAGCAGTTGGTCCAACGCATAGCCGCGATTGTCCTTCTTCAGTCCGGCAAGCCCATCGTGAACCAGGCCGCCCGACAGCACCGCCTCCACGCCCGTCACCAGTTGGCGCATGGTCCCGAACCGCAGCACCTGCGTGCCGCCGGCGTTGGTGGAGGCGAGGCCGCCGATGGTCGCGCTGCCCTTGGCGCCAAGCGTAAGGGGGAAGCGCCGCCCCCGCGCTTCCGCCGCATCGTGCAGGTTGGAGAGGATCACGCCGGCCTCCACCACCGCCTGCTCCCGACCGATCGTGCGAACTTGGTTCAGGCGGCGAAGCGACAGCAGCAGCGCGCCGCCATCGGCGGCAGGAGTAGCGCCGCCGACCATGGACGTGTTGCCGCCCTGGGGTACCAGCGGCACGCCACCCTCCTCCGCCAACCGGACGATCTCGGCCACTTCTTCGGTCGAGTCCGGCTGCAGCAACGCAGTCGCCTGTCCGGTCCAGCGTCCCCGCCAGTCGTTTAGCCAAGGAGCGAGATCGGACGGATCGGTGACCACCGCCCGTTCGCCGAGCCGTGCCCGTACCTGTTCCGCCAATGCTCTTGCCGCGTCCATGCCGTGCACATAGGCGCTTGCCCGCGAGCGCGCGAGCCGCGAGAGATCACCCATGACGCCGAACCATAGCGCCATCACGATGGTCGTCGCCCGCGCTCGCAATGGCGTGATCGGGCGCAACGGCACGCTGCCATGGCACCTCCCGGCCGACCTGAAGCGGTTCAAGGCACTGACCACCGGCACCGTCATGTTGATGGGCCGCAAGACCTTCCTCAGCCTGCCCGGCCTGCTACCCGGGCGGCGGCACGTCGTCCTGACCCGCGATGCGATCTGGAAAGCGCCGGGCGCCGAGGTCGTACACAGCGCGCAGGAGGCGCTCGCCGCTGCTGCTGGCACGCCCGTCAGCATCATCGGCGGGGCGGAAATCTTCGCCCTGTTCCTGCCGCTGACCGATCGAATCGAACTAACCGAAGTGCTGGCAGAGGTGGCTGGCGACACGCTGATGACCGACCCGCGCGAAGGCGGCGACTGGCGGGAGGTCGCCCGCGACGAGCACCCGGCGGAGGGGGAACAGCCGGCCTACGCTTTCGTGACTTTGAAGCGGACGAGTTGACGCCTAAGAGGCTGGGCCATCCAGGATGGCGTCGATTTGCGCAGCGACATCCTCTACGCTGGCCATGCCGTCGACCCGTCGCACCAGGCTTCGTTCCTCGTAATAAGGCAGAATGGGCGCGGTCTTGGCGCGATACTCGGCCATGCGGGTACGCACCGTGTCTTCGATATCGTCGGGACGGCGCTTGAATTCGTGGGCGCCGCACACGTCGCAGGTGCCTGCAAGCTTCGGCAGCTTGAAGCGGTCGTGATAGCCCGTGCCGCAATTGGCGCAGGAGAACCGGCCGGTGATCCGCTCGACCAGGGCATCCTCGTTCACATCAAGCTCAATCACGTAATCAAGCGCGCGACCGCGTTCCCCAAGCAGGATCTCGAGCGCTGCGGCCTGGTGCTTGGTGCGCGGGAAGCCGTCGAAAATGGCGCCTCTCTCGTCGCTTTCATCGAGGCGCTCGCCGATCAGCGCCGACACGATCGCATCGCTCACCAGCTCGCCCGCGTCCATCACGGCCTTGGCCTTGAGCCCGACGGGCGTGCCCGCCTTCACCGCCGCGCGCAGCATGTCGCCGGTGGACATCTGGATCATGCCGCGCTGCTGCTCGAGACGCTGCGCCTGAGTGCCCTTGCCCGCGCCGGGCGGGCCTAAAAGAATGATGTTCAAACGCTCGGCTCCCACCTGTTCGGCGCTGTTCTTGTCTTCAGCCGACCGCTAAATTGCAAGCGATCAGCGGCGGACCGGCCGGTTGCCCTTGAGCTTCGCCTTCTTGATCAAGTCGCCATACTGATGGGCGATCAGGTGGCTCTGGATCTGGCTGACCGTGTCCATGGTGACGTTCACCACAATCAGCAAACTGGTGCCGCCCAGGTAGAAAGGAATGCCGACCTGGGTGAACATGATCTCCGGGATCAGACAGATCAGCACCAGGTAACCGGCGCCGAGAACGGTGATACGGTTCAGCAAGCGGTCGAAATATTCTTCCGTTGCCTTGCCCGGCCGGACGCCGGGGATGAAGCCGCCATTGCGCTTCAGGTTTTCGGCCGTTTCTTCCGAATTGAACTGCACGGCCGTGTAGAAGAAGCAGAAGAACACGATGCCCAGCCCGTAAAGGGTCATGAACAACGGGCTGCCATGCTGCAGGTAGGTCGACAGGGTGATCAGGAAGTCGCTGCCGCCCGCATCGGGCGAACGCGCGCCGGCCATCTGGATGACCGTCAGCGGCATCAGCAGCAGCGAACTGGCGAAGATCGGCGGGATCACGCCCGCCGTGTTGATCTTGATTGGAAGGTGGCTGCGTTCCTGGTTCATCATCCCGCGCGCGGTAGCCCGCTTCGGATACTGGATCAGCACCCGGCGCTGGGCACGCTCCATAAAGCAGATGAACAGGATAAGGCCGACAACCAGGCCGATCACCAGCACGATGATCAGCGGGTCCATGGTCCCCGCACGACCGCCTTCGAGCAGCTGCGCGATGCCGCGTGGCAGGCTGGCGACGATACCGGCCATGATGATCAGCGACACGCCGTTCCCGATGCCGCGGCTGGTGATCTGCTCGCCGATCCACATCAGAAACAGAGTGCCGCCGATCAGGCTCACCGTAGCGGCCACCCGGAACGTCAAGCCGGGCTGTACCACGGCGGCAATGCCCTGACTTGCGCCAAGGCCTTCAAGACCGACGGCGATAAAGTAGCCCTGCACCATCGTCAGGAGGACGGTCAGATAACGCGTGTATTGGTTGAGCCGCTTGCGTCCGGTTTCGCCCTCCTTCTTGAGGGCCATCCAGGGCGGGTACATGGTTGAAGCAAGCTGCACAACGATGGAGGCCGTGATGTAGGGCATGACGCCGAGTGCGATGATGCTCATCCGCTCCAGGCTGCCGCCCGAAAAGGTGTTGAAGAAGTCGAGCACGCCGCCGCGCTGCGTGTTGAACAGCTGGGCCATCGCGCGCGGGTCGATGCCCGGCATAGGCACGTGGCTCAGCAAGCGGAAGACGATCAGCGCGCCGACCGTAAACCAAATGCGCTTCTTGAGTTCGGTCGCCCGGCTGAAGTTGGACAGGGAAATGCTGGAAGCCAGACGTTCGGCTGCGGTTGCCATTGACGGTCCTTAAGGAAACAAGGCGGCGGATGGCTCGTGCCCCCCGCCGCCTCATATAGTCGGTGCGGCCCGCTTGAAAAGCAGACTTCCGCGAAGGCTTACTTGCCCGACTTGGCGGCCTTGTCAGCCAACCGGACCTCGCGCGCCTTGCCCTTCTTGGCGGCGGCCAGTTCGGCCGGATCCTTGCGCTCGATCAATTCAACCGAGCCGCCGGCCCGCTCGACCGCCTCGCGCGCGCTCTTGGAGGCACCGGCGACACGGAGCGCCACCTTGGCGGTCAGCTCTCCCTTGCCGAGCAGTCGCACGCCATCCTTGCCGCCACGGGCTAGGCCAGCGGCCTTGAGTGCGTCGTGGTCGATCGTGCCGTCGGTGCCGAGCTTGCCGGCGTCGATCATCTTCTGGATCGCGCCCAGGTTCACCTCGGCATGGTCGCGGGCGAAGATGTTGTTGAAGCCGCGCTTCGGCAGCCGCATGTGGAGCGGCATCTGTCCGCCTTCGAAGCCGAAGATGCTGACACCCGAACGGCTGGTCTGACCCTTCTGACCACGACCGGCGGTCTTGCCCTTGCCCGAGCCGATGCCCCGGCCCACGCGCATGCGTGACTTGCGGGCACCTTCGTTATCACGGAGTTCGTTGAGTTTCATGTCTTGCACTCGCTTTCGCTATGGTCGCGCAGGGCTCCGCCATTCGGAGCCGCTTGAAGAAGGATGAGCCCCGACACTGAGCCGGGGCTCTATAGGGTCAGCGTTCGACCGACACCAGATGCTGCACCTTGCGGACTTGGCCGAGGACCTCGGGGGTCTCCTCGACTTCCACGGTGCGGTGCATCTTGTTGAGGCCGAGACCGACCAGCGTCGCGCGCTGGGTCTTGTCGCGACGGATGGGCGAACCCGTTTGCGTGATCTTGATGGTCGCCATGGGGGCTTACTCCGCGATCGCTTCGGCGGTCGCTTCCGCCTCGGCGCTGCCCATTCCGCCACGGCCGAGCAGGTCGGCGACCTTCTTGCCGCGACGCTGCGCCACCGAACGGGGGCTAGTCTGTTCCTTGAGCGCCTCGAAGGTCGCCCGGATCATGTTGTACGGGTTGGACGTGCCGACCGACTTGGTCACCACGTCGGCCACGCCCAGACTCTCGAAGATGGCGCGCATCGGGCCACCCGCGATGATTCCGGTTCCGGCCGGAGCCGCGCGAAGCGCGACCTTGCCGGCGCCAAAGTGGCCCTTGCCGTCGTGGTGCAGGGTGCGGCCGTCACGCAGCGGAACGCGGATCATGGCCTTTTTGGCCGCAGCAGTTGCCTTGCTGATCGCTTCCGGCACTTCGCGCGCCTTGCCGTGGCCAAAGCCAGCGCGGCCCTTGCCGTCGCCGACCACTACCAGCGCCGCGAAGCCGAAGCGCTTGCCGCCCTTCACCGTCTTGGAAACCCGGTTGATGTGGACCAGCTTCTCGATCAGGTCCTCGCCGTCGTCGTCGCCGCGCGGCGGACCACGCCGGTCGTCGCGCCGGCCGCGATTACCGCCGCCGCGATTGTCACGACCACCGCCGCGGCCACCACGGCCGCCACGCGGACCGCGGGTGTCCTGCTGAGCCGGCTGACCGGCGTCGGACGCCGAAGCAGCGGCACCGGCGTCCGGATTGCCTGCCTGGGTCTGGGTTTCGACTTCGTCTGCCATCATTAGAACTCCAGACCGCCCTCACGGGCGGCGTCGGCCAGGGCTTTCACCCGGCCATGGAACAGGAAACCGCCACGGTCGAACACGACCCGGTCGACACCAGCCGCCTTGGCCCGCTCGGCAAGCGTGCGGCCGACGTTGGCCGCCGCATCGCGGTTCGCCCCGCCATTGCCCTTGAGGTCCTTGTCAAGGGTTGAGGCGGCGGCAACCGTGCGGCCCGCCGCATCGTCGATAACCTGGGCGTAGATGTGCTTGCCCGAGCGGTGAACGGAGAGCCGCGGCTTGCCCGCACTGCGCGCCTTGAGCGCCGTACGGACCCGCTGGCGACGACGATCGAAGAGGGACAGCTTTGCCATTACTTCTTCTTCCCTTCCTTGCGGAAGATGAACTCGCCGCGGTACTTGATGCCCTTGCCCTTGTAGGGCTCCGGCTTGCGCCAGCGGCGGATCTCGGCGGCGACCTGGCCGACCTGCTGCTTGTCGATGCCGCTGATCTCAACAGTGTTGGGATCGGGAGTCTTGACGTCGATGCCATCAGGAATGGCGTAGTTCACGTCGTGGCTGTAGCCGAGCTGCAGGCGCAGGTTCTTGCCTTGGGCGGCGGCGCGATATCCGACGCCGGTAATCTCAAGCACCTTGGTGAAGCCTTCGGTGACGCCGGTGACGAGGTTCAGCACATTGGTGCGCTGCATGCCCCACGCCGCCCGGGCGCGCTGGCTGTCGTTCACCGGCTGGACGCTGATCTGACCGTCCTCGACGGTGGTCCGGACGAGTTCGTCCATCACGCTCATCGCCAGCGTGCCCTTGGGACCCTTCACGGAGAGCTGAGTGCCTTCCAGGTTCGCGGTCACCCCGGCGGGCACCGGAACCGGCCTTTTGCCGATACGGGACATCTTAGAACACCTCCGCCAGCACCTCGCCGCCCACGTTCTGCTCGCGCGCTTCCGCGTCGGACAGAACGCCACGGGGCGTCGAGACGATGGTCATGCCAAGGCCATTGCGGATCCGCGGCAGTTCGCTTGCTCCCGAATAGACCCGGCGGCCGGGCTTCGAAACACGCGCCACATGCTGGATCGCAGGCTGGCCTTCGAAATACTTCAATTCGATCCGCAGGCCCTTCTGACCCGACAGCTCTTCTTCCGAATAGCCGCGGATGTAGCCTTCACGCTGCAGCACGTCGAGGACGCGCACGCGCAGGTTGGACGCCGGCGTCAGGATCGAGTCCTTGCGCGCCTGCTGGCCGTTGCGGATGCGGGTGAGCATGTCACCCAGGGGATCGGTCATCGCCATATCAGGTGACCCTTACCAGCTCGACTTCGTGAGGCCAGGAATCAGGCCCTTGTTGCCCAATTCGCGAAGCATCACGCGCGAAAGACGGAACTTGCGATAGTAAGCGCGCGGACGGCCCGTCAGCTCGCACCGATTGCGGATACGGGTGGGGTTACCGTTGCGCGGCAGCTCGGCCATCTTGAGCCGGGCGATCAGCCGCTCGGTCTCGTCGAGCGACTGGTCGTTGGCCTTCGCCTTCAACCTCTCAAGCTTGGGAGCAGTCTTCTCCACCAGCTTGCGACGCCGCTCGTTCTTGTTGATGGAACTCAGTTTCGCCATGACTTAAGTTCTCTCCTACGGCCGCTCAGGCGGCCTGCTTCTGGTCTTCGGCGACCGGGAACGGAAAGTTGAAGAGGCGCAGCAATTCGCGCGCTTCCTCGTCCGTCTTGGCGGTCGTCGTGACGATGATGTCCATGCCCCGAACCTTGTCGATCTGGTCGTAGTTGATCTCGGGGAACACGATCTGCTCCTTGAGGCCCATGGCATAGTTGCCACGGCCATCGAAGGAACGCGGATTGAGGCCGCGGAAGTCGCGGACGCGCGGCAGGGCCACGGTCACCAGACGGTCCAGGAACTCGAACATGCGTTCGCGGCGCAGGGTTACCTTGCAGCCGATCGGCATACCTTCGCGCAGCTTGAACTGAGCGATCGACTTCTTGGCCTTGGTGATCACGGGCTTCTGCCCGGCAATCGCCTGCATCTCGGCCGCGGCCTGCTCGACCTTTTTCTTGTCCTGGGTCGCTTCGCCGACGCCCATATTGATCACGATTTTGTCGAGCTTCGGCACTTCGAAGCGGTTCTTGTAGCCGAACCGCTCGATCATCGCCGGGGCAATACGATCGTCGTAGTCCTGCTTCAGGCGCGGAGTGTAGCTATCAGCCATTGATCAGTTCCCCGGACTTGACCGCCACCCGGACCTTCTTGCCGTCGCGCTCCTCGAAGCGGACGCGGGTCGGACCGCCGGTCTTCGGGTCGGCAATCGCGACCTTGGACACGTGCAGCGGCGCTTCCTTGCGCTCCAGGCCGCCCTGCGGCTCGGCCTGGCTCGGCTTGCGGTGACGAACGGCGACGTTGACGCCGCTGACGACCACCTTCTGCTCCTTCGGCATGGACTGGGTGACCTCGCCGGTCTTGCCCTTGTCCTTGCCGGACAGGACAACCACCCGGTCGCCCTTCTTGATGCGCATCTTCGGCCGTGCGGCCGTATTCTGGGCGGCAGCCATTACAGAACCTCCGGCGCCAGGCTGATGATCTTCATGTGCTTGCGGGCGCGCAGTTCGCGCACCACCGGCCCAAAGATACGAGTGCCGATCGGCTCCTCGTTCTTGTTGACCAGCACGGCGGCGTTGCTGTCGAAGCGAATCACCGAACCGTCGGGACGGCGGATGTCCTTGGCGGTGCGGACGATCACCGCCCGGTGCACGTCGCCCTTCTTCACACGGCCCTTGGGCTGCGCTTCCTTGACGGAAACGACGATGATGTCGCCGACGCCCGCGGTGCGGCGCTTGGACCCGCCCAGCACCTTGATGCACTGGACGCGCTTGGCCCCGCTGTTGTCCGCGACGTCCAGGTTGGACTGCATCTGGATCATGGGTCTACCCTATCCTCTCGCGGTTCAAGCGTTGGCCGCTTCGGCGAGATCGGAAGCCCTTGCTTCGGTCACTCGCTCGACGACGGTCCAGGTCTTGAGCTTGGAAAGCGGTGCACATTCCTGAATGCGCACCTGTTCACCCACCGAATAGGCATTCGCCTCGTCGTGAGCATGGTACTTCTTCGACAGCTTGATGATCTTGCCGTACAGCGGGTGCTTAACCCGCCGCTCGACGCGGACCACCACGGTCTTGTCGGCCTTGTCGGACACCACGGTGCCGGTGAGGACGCGCTTGGGCATCTGTTCAGATCTCCTTACGCGCTCGCCGACACGCCGGCGTCCGAAGACGGAGCGGCGCGCTGGGTTTGCAGCGTCTTGATGCGGGCGATGGTGCGGCGAACTTCGCGCACCCGGCTGGCCTTTTCGAGCTGGCCGGTCGCCGACTGGAAGCGCAGGTTAAACTGCTCGCGCTTCAGTTCGCCAAGCTGCTGCTGCAGCTGGTCGTCGGTTTTGACGGAAAGGTCTTCACGCTTGGCCATGGTCAGTCAGCCTCGACGAGAGTTTCGCCAAGGCGGGCAACCACCTTGACCTTGATGGGGAGCTTTTCGGCCGCGCGCTCGAACGCCGTCTTGGCAAGCGGGCCGGGAACGCCGTCCAGCTCGAACAGGATGCGGCCGGGCTTGACCCGGGCCACCCAATATTCAGGCGCGCCCTTGCCCGAGCCCATGCGGACTTCGGCCGGCTTGGACGATACCGGCAGGTCCGGGAAGATGCGGATCCACAACCGTCCCTGACGCTTGATGTGACGGGTGATCGCGCGGCGTGCCGCCTCGATCTGCCGCGCGGTGATCCGCTCCGGCTCCATGGCCTTGAGCCCGAAGGCGCCGAAGTTAAGCTCGGTCCCGCCCTTGGCATTGCCGTGGATGCGGCCTTTGAACGCCTTGCGGAACTTGGTGCGCTTTGGTTGCAGCATGATCTCTGTTCCTTACCGGCGCCGGTCGTCGTCGCGTGCCGGACGGACGCCCGAGGTCTGCGCTTCCATCATCAGACGGTCCTGCGCCAACGGGTCGTGGCCGAGGATCTCGCCCTTGAACACCCAGCACTTCACCCCGCAGACACCGTAAGCGGTGTGCGCCTGGGCCTCGGCATAATCGACGTTTCCGCGCAGCGTGTGCAACGGAACCCGGCCCTCGCGATACCATTCCGACCGGGCGATCTCGGCACCGCCGAGACGGCCCCCGCAGTTGATCCGGATGCCTTCGGCTCCAAGCCGCATGGCCGACTGCACCGCGCGCTTCATGGCGCGACGGAACGCAATCCGGCGCTCCAGCTGATCGGCGATGCCCTGGGCAATCAGGCGAGCATCGACTTCCGGCTTGCGGATCTCGACGATGTTCAGGCTGACTTCCGAACCCGTCATCTTGGCCAGAGTCCGCTTCAGCTTGTCGATGTCGGCGCCCTTCTTGCCGATAATCACGCCGGGACGAGCGGCGTATACCGAGATCCGGCACAGCTTGGCTGGACGCTCGATCACCACCTTCGAGATGGCGGCCTGCGGCAGCGTCTTGAAGATGTACTGGCGGATCTTGAGGTCCTCCAGCAGCAGCCGACCATAGTCCTGGCCTTCCGCGAACCAGCGGCTGTCCCAGGTTCGGTTAATCTGCAGCCGAAGGCCGATCGCAGAGCTCTTGTTACCCATTGGCTTCTTCCTGCTCGCGCACAACGACGCGGATTCGGCTGAATGGCTTGACGATCCGGCTGGAGCGGCCACGCGCACGGGTCGCGAAGCGCTTCATGCTGATCGACTTGCCGACACTGGCCTCGGCGACGACAAGGGCGTCGACGTCGAGGTTGTGGTTGTTTTCGGCATTGGCGACGGCCGAGGCGAGCACCTTGTAGACATCCTCGCTCATGCCCTTGGGGCTGAACTTCAGAATGTTGAGCGCTTCCTCCACCCGACGGCCGCGGATGAGCTGAGCCACCAGGTTCAGCTTGCGAGCCGAACCACGGATGGTGTTGCCGACGGCGAGCGCTTCGTTGTCGCCCACCTTGCGGGGTGCAGCTGGCTTGCCCATTAGCGCTTGCCCTTCTTGTCGGCGGCGTGGCCGGGGAAGTAGCGCGTCGGCGCGAACTCACCCAGCTTCATGCCAACCATGTCTTCATTGACCGACACCGGCACGAACTTACGGCCGTTGTAGACATTGAAGGTCAGACCGACAAACTGCGGCAGAATGGTCGAGCGACGCGACCAGGTCTTGATCGGGGCGCGCTTGCTCGCCTCCTGAGCGGCTTCCGCCTTTTTCAGGAGCGAAAGCTCGACGAACGGACCTTTCCAGACGGAACGAGCCATCTTCTGTTAGCCCTTCTTTTTCGCGTGGCGCGACCGGATGATGAACTTGTCGGTCGCCTTGTTGTGACGGGTGCGCGCACCCTTGGTCGGCTTGCCCCACGGGGTAACGGGGTGACGGCCGCCCGAGGTCCGACCTTCACCACCGCCGTGCGGGTGGTCAACCGGGTTCTTGGCGACACCGCGGGTCAGCGGACGGCGGCCGAGCCAGCGGCTACGGCCGGCCTTCGCCAGCGTCTGATTGCCGTTGTCCGGATTGGACACCGCACCGACGGTCGCCATGCAGTCCGAGCGGACATAGCGCTGCTCGCCTGAGTTCAGACGAAGGATCACCATGCCGCGGTCACGACCGACGACCTGCACATAGGTGCCGGCGGCGCGAGCGATCTGACCGCCCTTGCCCGGCTTCAGCTCGACGTTGTGGACGATGGTGCCGACCGGCATCTGGCCGACTTCCATGGCATTGCCCGGCTTCACGTCGACCTTGCGGCCGGCGACGACCTTGTCGCCCGGCGCGAGCCGCTGCGGGGCCAGGATGTAGGCCTGCTCGCCACCCTCGTAGGTCACCAGCGCGATAAACGCCGACCGGTTGGGATCATACTCGAGCCGCTCAACCGTGGCAGTCACATCCCAGGTGCGACGCTTGAAGTCGACGATCCGGTACTTCTGCTTGTGACCGCCCGCGATGCCGCGGCTGGTCACATGACCCTTGTTGTTGCGGCCACCGGTCTTGCGCTTGCCTTCGGTCAGCGCCTTGACCGGCTTGCCCTTCCACAGCGCCGACTTGTCGACGAGGATCAGGCCACGCCGGGCCGGGCTCGTCGGCTTATATGCTTTGAGTGCCATTAACCCCGAGCCCCTTCGGTGACGTCGATCGACTGGCCCTCGGCAAGGGTGACGATCGCCTTCTTCACGTCCGACCGCTGGTACGGCGTACCCTTCCAGCGCTTGGACTTGCCCTTCTGAACGATGGTGTTGACGCCCGTCACGGTGACTCCGAACAGCGCCTCGACTGCCGCCTTGATCTGCGGCTTGGAGGCGGTGCCGGCGACCTTGAACGCGACCGCATTATGCTCCGAAAGCATGGTCGTCTTCTCGGTGATGTGCGGCGCCAGGATGACGTCGTAATGGCGATTGTCGATCGCCGTGGTGGTCGGCTGCTTAGCCATTGAAGCGGGCCTCCAGCTTCTCAACCGCGGCCTTGGTCAGGACCAGGGTCTCGTGGCGCATGATGTCGTAGACGTTGGCGCCGATCGCCGGGAGGACGTTCAATCCCCCCAGGTTCGACGACGCCCGGGCAAAGCTGACGTTCAGCGCGTCGCCGTCGATCACCAGCGCGCTCTTGCCGAAGCCGAGCTTGCCGAGCCGCTCAACCAGCGCCTTGGTCTTGCCCTCAGGCACGTCCAGATTGTCGACGACGATCAGCTGGCCGCCCTGCGCCTTGCTCGACAGCGCCATCTTAAGGCCGAGCACACGCACCTTCTTATTCAGCGAGGCGCTGAACACCCGGGCGCGGGCACCGTGCGCCTTGCCGCCGCCGACGAAGATCGGGGCGCGGCGATCGCCGTGGCGAGCCGTACCGCCGCCCTTCTGGCGACCGAACTTCTTGCCGGTGCGGGCCACCTCCGAGCGCTCGCGAGTCGCCCGTGCCGGAGCACGGCGGTTGACCAGCTGCCAGGTGACGACGCGGTGCAGGATGTCAGCGCGGGGCTCGACGCCGAACACGGCATCGTTGAGCTCCAGGTCGCCGCTGCCTTGCGCGTCCAGGGTCTTGACTTCGACCTTCATCGCTTAGCCTTCCGTGCTCTCGTCAGCGGCGACGGCGTTGTCCGCGCCCCCGCTCACGTCGGCGTTGTTGTTCTGGGCGGCCTGGCGAAGGCCGGCCGGATAGGGCACCGCGTCATTGCGCGGCAGCTTGATCGCATCCTGCACAGTCAGCCAGCTGCCCTTGTGGCCCGGGACCGAACCCTTGACGAACAACAGGCCGCGATCAACGTCGGTGCGCACGATCTCGAGGTTCTGCTGGGTGCGGTTGCGTGCGCCCATGTGACCGGCCATCTTCTTGTTCTTGAAGACGCGGCCCGGGTCCTGCCGGTTGCCGGTGGAACCGTGCGAACGGTGCGACACAGATACGCCGTGCGTAGCGCGCAGACCGCCGAAGCCCCAGCGCTTCATGGCACCGGCGAAGCCCTTGCCCTGAGTAACGCCAGCGATGTCAACCAGTTGGCCAGCAACGAAGTGATCGGCCGAAATCTCCGCGCCGAGGTCGAGGAGCGCGTCCTCGGCCACCCGGAACTCGGCGACCTTGGCCTTCAGCGCAACTTCGGCCTTGCCGAAGGCGCCTCGCTGCGGCTTGGCGACATTCTTCGCCTTGGCCGAGCCGGCGCCGAGCTGAACGGCGGTATATCCATCCTTGTCGGCCTCGCGGCGACCGACCACTTGAACGCCGTCCAGCTGCAGAACGGTGACCGGCACGTGCCGACCGTCTGTCCCAAACAGGCGGGTCATTCCGACCTTCTTCGCGATCACGCCAGTGCGCATGATCTTGCACTCCCTTACAGAGGCCTGCCCCGTCGCCGGAACAGGCATGCAGCCCGTGAATGATGCGAGCCCCCGCTGGGCTATTCTCGCCGGATGGCGAGAGCGGGGGACGCAGACCGGGTGACCCGAAGGCCGCCCGCGGTATCCCTGGTCTTGTTGTACCAGCAGGATCGCTCAGGAAGCGATTCAACCGCCGGTGCAGGAGCCCTTAGGCCAGTTTGATCTCCACGTCCACACCCGCGGCAAGATCGAGCTTCATTAATGCGTCGACCGTCTGGGGCGTCGGCTGGACGATGTCGAGCATCCGCTTGTAGGTGCGCACTTCAAACTGCTCGCGCGACTTCTTGTCGACGTGCGGCGAACGGTTCACCGTGAACTTCTCGATACGCGTCGGCAGCGGAATGGGACCGCGGATCAGGGCGCCGGTGCGGCGGGCCGTGTCGGCAATGTCGCCGGTTGCCTGGTCGAGCACGCGGTGGTCGAAGGCTTTCAGGCGAATCCGGATATTCTGCGTTTCCATGTTCCACTACCGATGCGAAAGAGCCAGCAGGCTGTTGCCAGCCCGAACAACAAGAGGTCGCACCCGCCTAGTCCCGGTTTCCCGAGGCGGACGACCCCAACGCTAAGAATTTGGTGACGGCGACGAATCCCCGTCTGTGGAGGCGCGTCTATAGAGGACGGTGCGCTTTATCAACCCCTGTGTCGTGAGCTGTGCGCGCCAGATGTCCGGAATGGGTGGAAGGCGGACCTTGCAGCCGAGCGGCTACGGGCTACGCTCCAAGCTATGTTCAAAGCTGCTGTGATCTTCCTCTTACTTGGAACACTGGCCGCCTGCTCTGACCCATGCAGCAATACTTTCGTGAAGGTCGTAGAGGCTCCGGGAGGTCAGCACGCTGCCGCGTTGTTCCAGCGGGATTGTGGGGCCACCACCGGCTTCTCTACTCAGATTTCCGTGCTCGTCCCCGGCGACAAAGCAGCGGGTGGCGGGAACGCCTTCATTGCTGATGATGACCACGGCATAGCCGCCGTGGGTGATTGGCAGGGATCATGGGCAGAGGTTCGATGGCTGTCACCAGGCCATTTGCTGGTCAGGTATGCAGCCAAGTCTCGCATCTTCAAACAAAGCGACCAAGTGGCCGGTGTCAGGATCTCCTACCAAGAGGTTGTTCGCTAACGTCCGTTATGAGTCGTAAGCGGACGTAAGCCCCACACTTGAAACGAGAGACCCGAGACAGCAAAAGGCCCGGCACTCCTGCGAGTACCGGGCCCTCTGTCATCCAGCGCCCTTAGGCGCGAGACTTACTTGGTGATGTTGCCCACCACGCCGGCGCCGACGGTGCGGCCACCCTCGCGGATCGCGAAGCGCAGGCCGGTGTCCATGGCGATCGGAGCGATCAACTTGACGGTCAGCGAGACGTTGTCGCCCGGCATCACCATCTCGGTACCTTCCGGCAGAACCACTTCGCCCGTCACGTCGGTCGTGCGGAAGTAGAACTGCGGACGGTAGTTGGCGAAGAACGGCGTGTGACGACCGCCCTCGTCCTTCGACAGGACGTAGACTTCCGCCTGGAAGTCGGTGTGCGGCGTGATCGAGCCCGGCTTGCAGAGCACCTGGCCACGCTCGACCTCTTCACGGCCGACGCCGCGGATCAGCGCGCCGATGTTGTCGCCGGCCTGGCCCTGGTCGAGCAGCTTGCGGAACATCTCGACGCCGGTGACGACGGTCTTCTTGGTGTCCTTAATGCCGACGATCTCGACTTCCTCGCCCACCTTGACGATGCCGGTCTCGACCCGGCCGGTGACCACCGTACCGCGACCCGAGATCGAGAACACGTCCTCGATCGGCATCAGGAACGGCTTGTCCAGCGGACGCTCCGGCTGCGGGATCCAGTCGTCCACGGCCTGCATCAGCTTGAGGATCGCCTGCTCGCCGATCTCCTCGTTGCTGTCTTCCAGGACGGCCAGCGCCGAACCGGCGACGATCGGAATGTTGTCGCCGTCGAAGCCACGCTTGGACAGTTCCTCGCGGATTTCCAGCTCGACCAGCTCCAGCAGCTCGGGATCGTCGACCTGATCGACCTTGTTCAGGAACACGACCATGGTCGGAACGCCCACCTGAGCCGCGAGCAGGATGTGCTCCTTGGTCTGCGGCATCGGGCCGTCGGCGGCCGACACGACCAGGATCGCACCGTCCATCTGAGCCGCACCGGTGATCATGTTCTTCACATAGTCGGCGTGGCCTGGGCAATCGACGTGCGCATAGTGACGGTTGCCCGTCTCATACTCGACGTGGGCGGTCGAGATGGTGATGCCGCGCTCGCGCTCTTCAGGCGCCTTGTCGATGTTCGCGAAGTCAACAGCGACACCGCCGCCAGTCTTGGCCAACACCTTGGTGATCGCCGCGGTGAGCGAGGTCTTGCCATGGTCGACGTGACCAATGGTCCCGATGTTGCAGTGCGGCTTGTTCCGCTCGAATTTCGCCTTCGCCATGTTACGCCTCTTCTTGGGTTCAAATGGGCCCGCTCGCCCGATGCGAGCGCGCCCTTAGCGTCAAAAAACTGGTTACGCCAGCTTCGCCTTGACCTCGTCCGCCACGTTCTGCGGAACCTCGTCATAGTGCGAGAACTGCATGCTGTACTGCGCGCGCCCCTGGGTGAACGAGCGCAGCTGGTTCACGTAGCCGAACATGTTCGCCAGCGGGACCATCGCCTCGACCACCTGGGCATTGCCCCGGCTGTCGGTGCCCTGGATCTGGCCGCGACGGCTGTTCATGTCGCCGATCACGTCCCCGAGGTAATCCTCGGGAGTCACCACCTCGACCTTCATGATCGGCTCCAGCAGCTTGATGCCGGCCTTCTGCGCCGCTTCGCGCATCGCGCCGCGGGCACAGATCTCGAACGCCAGTGCCGAGGAGTCAACGTCGTGGTACTTGCCGTCCAGCAGCTGCACCTCGAAGTCGATGATCGGGAAGCCGATCAGCGACCCGGTCTCGGCGGTTTCGCGCATGCCCTTTTCGACCGAAGGAATATACTCCTTGGGGATATTGCCCCCCTTGATCTGGTCGTTGAAGATGAAGCCCGACCCGCGCTCGCCCGGGACAACCTTGACCTTGACCTCGCCGAACTGGCCGGAGCCACCCGACTGCTTCTTGTGGGTGTAGGTCAGCTCCACCGGCTTGGCGAGATACTCGCGATAGGCAACCTGCGGCGCACCGACGTTCGCCTCGACCTTGAACTCGCGCTTCATGCGATCGACCAGGATCTCGAGGTGGAGCTCGCCCATCCCCTTGATGATGGTCTGGCCCGACTCATGGTCGGACGACACACGGAACGACGGGTCCTCGCGGGCCAGGCGATTGAGCGCAACACCCATCTTCTCCTGGTCGGCCTTGGTCTTCGGCTCAACCGACAGCTCGATCACCGGATCTGGGAACTCCATCCGCTCCAGGATGATCGGCGCATTGATCGCGCACAGCGTGTCTCCGGTCGTGGTGTCCTTAAGGCCGGCCAGAGCAACGATGTCACCGGCGTAGGCCATCTGGATGTCCTCACGCTCGTTGGCATGCATCAGCAGCATGCGCCCCACCTTTTCCTTTTTGTCCTTGACGCTGTTGGTGGCCTGCGACGCCGTCTCGAGCTTGCCCGAGTAGATGCGCGCAAAGGTCAGCGTTCCGACAAACGGATCGTTCATGATCTTGAACGCCAGGGCGGAGAACGGTGCGTCGTCATCCGACGCGCGGGTATCCTCGCTACCGTTGGGCAAGATGCCCTTGATCGCCGGAACGTCCAGCGGGCTGGGAAGATAATCGACCACCGCGTCGAGCAGCGGCTGAACACCCTTGTTCTTGAATGCCGAACCGCAGACCACCGGAACAAACGCCATGCCCAGCGTACCCTTGCGGATCAGCTTCTTCAGCGTTGCCGTGTCCGGCTCAATGCCTTCGAGATAGGTCTCCATGACCTCGTCATCCTGCTCGACGGCCATTTCGATCAGCTTGGTGCGCGCTTCCGCGGCCTTGTCTGCCAAGTCCGCGGGGATCTCCTGATATTCGAACTTCGCGCCCAGGCTTTCCTCGAGCCAGATGATCGCACGGTTCTCGACCAGGTCGACCAGGCCCTTGAATCCACCCTCGATGCCGATCGGAAGATAAAGCACCGCCGGCCGGGCGCCGAGGCGATCAATGATCGACTGGACGCAGAATTCGAAGTTCGCGCCGGTCCGGTCGAGCTTGTTCACGAAGCACATCCGCGGCACGCCGTACTTGTCCGCCTGGCGCCACACGGTCTCCGACTGCGGCTCCACGCCGGCAACGCCGTCGAAGCACGCCACTGCGCCGTCGAGCACGCGGAGCGACCGCTCGACCTCGATGGTGAAATCGACGTGGCCCGGCGTATCGATGATGTTGATGCGGTGCTCTTCGCCCTCGCCCTCGGCGGCGCGCCACACGCAGGTCGTCGCCGCCGACGTGATGGTGATCCCGCGCTCCTGCTCCTGCTCCATCCAGTCCATGGTCGCGGTGCCCTCATGGACCTCGCCGATCTTGTAGGACTTGCCGGTGTAGTAAAGGATGCGCTCGGTCGTCGTCGTCTTGCCGGCGTCGATGTGCGCCATGATGCCGATATTGCGATAACGCTCGAGCGGATGGCTGCGGGCCATGATCTTCGGTTCCTTAGCGATGTGGGGGGCAGGCCAGCGGCCCGCGCCCCCACGATATAGGTGGTCGTTTTACCAGCGCTACCCCGCGGCGATTGGCCGCGGGGCTTTGTCTACCAGCGATAGTGGCTGAAGGCGCGGTTCGCTTCGGCCATGCGGTGCGTGTCTTCACGCTTCTTGACGGCGTTGCCGCGGTTCTGCGCAGCGTCCATCAACTCGCCCGACAGCCGGCCCGACATGGTCTTCTCCGACCGCGACCGCGCCGCCGAGATCAACCAGCGGATCGCCAGCGCCTGCGCACGGACGTCGCGGACCTCGACCGGCACCTGATAGGTCGCACCGCCGACACGGCGGCTGCGGACCTCGATGCCGGGCCTCACATTGTTGAGGGCGTCATGGAAGACCGACAGCGGCTCGCGTTTCAGGCGGCTTTCGACGTTCTCAAGCGCGCCGTAGACGATACCTTCGGCGACCGACTTCTTGCCGTCCAGCATGACGGAGTTCATGAACTTGGACAGGGTGATGTCCCCGAACTTCGGATCGGGGAGAATCTCGCGCTTTTCAGGGCGACGACGACGGGACATGTGCTTGTTCCTTTATGAGCGGCGCACCTGCGGCTACCCGCGGCGCGGCCAACGATCAGCTTACTTGGGCCGCTTGGCGCCGTACTTGGACCGGCTCTGGCGACGGTCCTTGACGCCCTGCGTGTCGAGCACGCCGCGCAGCACGTGGTAGCGCACACCCGGAAGATCGCGCACACGGCCACCGCGAATCAGCACCACCGAGTGCTCCTGGAGGTTATGGCCCTCGCCCGGGATGTAGCTGATGACCTCGCGCTGGTTGGTCAGGCGGACCTTGGCCACCTTGCGCAGCGCCGAGTTCGGCTTCTTCGGCGTCGTGGTGTAGACACGGGTGCAGACGCCGCGCTTCTGCGGGTTCTGCTCCATCGCAGGGACCTTCGACTTGGCCTTCTGCGGTTCGCGACCCTTGCGGATCAGCTGGTTGATCGTTGGCATGAAGCCCTTCACCTTGTTGTTACCGGAGATAACCGGCGGTTACTCTGCGCCCCTAAGCGCGAAGGCCGGCTGACCCGAAGGCCGCCGGCCGTCCCGCTGTCGAAACGCAATGTTCAGCTCTGTCCGCTACCGAGCGCGAAGTCTCCTCACGGACGGCTGCCACATACAGGGCAGTGGCGGAGCGGTCAACGCCTCGCGCGCCGGCTACAGGCCCCTGCGACCGAAGCCGGCGCGGGCGGGCTGAGCGGTTGGGGGCAGCGACTGCGCCGGCGCCCGGGGCGCGGCCAGCGCGACCTGCTCCTGCTCCCTCGCGGCAAGATAGCGGGCCAGCGCCGCATCTGGATCGAAGCCGGTCGGTGACTCGTCGTCACCCACCAGGGTCCCCGCGGCCCCGCCCGGGCGGACGCCCCACCCGTGCTCGTCGGCGCTGGCCAGGGCCACTCCGGCCTCGCCGACCACAGCGACATGCTGCCCATGCAACAGATGGACCAGGCCCATCGACCCACCCGGCGGCAAGTCGATCGACTTGGTCGCGATCCGCAGCCGCTTGGCACCAAACGCGCCGCCATTGACTTTGACGACCAGATTCTCGTGGCGGGCCAACGGGATGATCCCCCAATAGCGGTAGGTGAACACCTCCAGGCTGATCCCCTGCACATCCGACCAAAGCGCTCCCCTGGTCCCGAACGACGTGCGGATCCTGACGGTGCGGGCATCAAACGCCAGCGCAGGCTCGTCGCTCATCGCATTGGCCGCGGCCTTGACGCCAGCGGCGGCGAACAGGGGAAAGCCGGCCACGGTCAGCCACCCTCCGTCCTTCAGCCAGGCCAGGCCGCACAGCATCGCCAAGATGCCCAGGCCAATGGCGGCAAAGGCATTGCGCCCTGCCCGATAATGAAACTTGCGCATGCCGCTGCCCTCCCGTGCGGAGGGTAGCGGCACCTTCCTGAAGAAGGCTTAACGGCTACTCGGTGGTGCCGCCGTCCCATTCCTCGTCATGGTGGCGGCGGTCGGCCTCTTCCTTGGTCGACTGGACGACGCCTTCCTTGTGCTCGGGCGGACCATAAACGGTGTAGAGCTTCAAGGGCCGGTCGCCCGTGCTGCGCACGTTGTGGCGCGCGCCGGCGGGCACGATCACCGCGAAATCATTCTCGACTGGATTGTCCTTGCCGTCGATCACCACCACGCCCGAGCCTTCCTCGAAGCGGAAGAATTGGTCGCGATCCTCGTGGACCTCCTCCCCGATTTCCTCGCCGGGCTGCAAGGTCATCAGCACCAGCTGCAGGTGCTGCCCGGTGTAGAGGACGCGGCGAAAGTCGGTGTTGGCGCAGGTCTGCTCCTCGATGTCGCCGACGAACCCGCGCTTGGTTCCGGTCTGCCCGCGGTCGAGAGTGCTGCTGTCCTGGGTCATTGCTGGCTCATTCGGTTGAGTTGCTGGAGATGCTTCTGCACGACTCCGGTCGCCTTGCGCGCCCAATCACGCAGCGCCGGATTGTCGCCCGTCGCGATGTAGGCGTTGATGGCGGCCAGCGTCTGCTGGTGGCTGGCAATCTGGTCCGCGACGAATTGGCGGTCAAACGCGTCGCCCGACAAAGTCCCGAGCGACTGCAGCTTGGTCTGCAGTTCAATGGGCGGCGCCGTGGGCAGCGGTACCGGCGGACGGACGCCGGCAAGCGCAGCTTTCAGCTCGGTCGAGGACTTGGTGTGCTCCTCGACCAGCTGCTCGCCGAAGTTCTTGACGCTGCTGGAGCCACCCTTGGCCTGCGCCAGCTTGCCGCTGGCGATCTCGAATTGGTCGCTTCCCGCCGCCAGCGCAGCGAACTGCGCGGCAGTCGTGACCGCACCGGCCGGTGCGCCGGCGCCCGCGCCAAGGTTCGCGACCGGCGGATCGTCCGGCGTGTTCATCTCCGCCGCCTGCGGTTCGTTCTGGCTGACAGTGGTGGTCGATTCCTTGCACGCGGTGGCGGCCAGGGTCAGCGCCGCCACCGACGCGAGCATGACAAAACGGGTCATCTGGAAGGTCTCCGAAGGCTTCGCTCCGGACAACCCCCGGCTTGGCGGGAGCGTTCCCGCGCTAGATGTGCAGCACCCGGTCGTAGGCCGCCAGCACGCTTTCGTGCATCATCTCGGACAGGGTCGGATGGGGATAGATGGTGTTGATGAAGTCCTCCTCCACCAGCTCCGCCGTCTTGCCGACCGTATAGCCCTGGATCAGCTCGGTGACCTCGGCGCCGATCATGTGGGCGCCGAGCAGCTCGCCCGTCTTGGCGTCGAACACCGTCTTGATGAACCCTTCGGTCTCGCCCAGCGCGATTGCCTTGCCGTTGCCGATCGCCGGGAACTTGCCGATCCGCACCTCGTAGCCGGCCTCCGTGGCCTTGGCTTCGCTGAGGCCGACGGACGCGACCTGCGGATGGCAATAAGTGCAGCCCGGGATGTTGCGCGGGTCCATGACGTGCGGGTGGACCTCCGTGTTGCCGAGCTCCTTGGCGATGCTCTCCGCGGCCGTGATCCCCTCGTGGCTCGCCTTGTGCGCCAGCCACGGAGCGCCGGTCACATCCCCGATCGCCCACACGCCCGGGACGCTGGTGCGGCCATAGTCGTCGATGGTTATCCGGCCCTTCTCGACCACTACGCCCAGTTCTTCCAGGCCGATGCCTTCGATGTTGTGGGCGATGCCGACCGCGACGATGCAGTGGCTAAAGCGGTGCGCGGCGACCTTTCCGTCGCTGGTCTTGATCTCGGTTGCGACGCCATCCCCATCGGCCTTGAGGCTTTGCACGCCAGCGCCGGTCAGGATGGTCATGCCCTGCTTCTCCAGGCTCTTGCGGAGCGCGGCGGACACTTCCTCGTCCTCGGCGGGCACGATCCGCTCGACCATCTCGACCACTGTCACCTTGGCGCCGAGGTCGTTGTAGAAGTTGGCGAACTCGATCCCGATTGCGCCCGAGCCGATCACCAGCAGCTCGGTCGGCATGGTCTCGGGCACCATCGCATGACGATAGGTCCACAACCGCTTGCCGTCGCTCTGCGCGAACGGCAGCTCGCGCGCCCGCGCCCCGGTGGCGACGATGATGTGCTTGGCCTCGAGATCGACGGACTTCCCGTCATTCAGGTCGACGTGCAGCTTGCCGGGCCCGGTCAGCTTGCCCGTCCCCATGTGCACGACGATCTTGTTCTTTTTCATCAAGTGGCCGACGCCCTGATTGAGCTGCTTGGCCACCGCCCGGCTGCGCGCCACCACCTTGGCGAGGTCGAACCCGACCTGGCCAGCCGACAAGCCATAGCTCTCGGCGTGCTTCATCTGGTGATAGACCTCGCCCGAGCGGAGCAGCGCCTTGGTCGGGATGCAGCCCCAGTTGAGGCAGATCCCGCCCAAATTCTCGCGTTCCACAATCGCGGCTTTCAGCCCCAGCTGCGCACAGCGGATCGCCGCCACATAGCCGCCCGGCCCCGAGCCGAGCACGATCACGTCATATTGGTCAGCCATTCGCCACTTCCTCTGCCGCGATCACCCGCGGCCTGCCGTTCCCGTCCAGCGCGACAAAGGTGAACTCACCTTCCGCCACCACCGTTTCCGTGTCCCCGTCGCGCGCCCGCCCGATCGCCTCGGCCTTGAGCCGCAGGGACGTCCGCCCCTGCCGCAGCAGCTCGACATAGACGCTGAGCTCATCCCCCACCGCCATCGCACCGGGAAAGCGCAAGCCATCCGCCGCCACCAGGATCGCCTTGCCCACCGAGTGCCGCGAAGCGAACGACCCGCAGGCCAGCCCCATCTGCCCCATCAGCCATCCCCCGAACACGCCGCCATACGGGTTGGTGTCGGTCGGCATGGCCGTGGTGCGGATGAGAGGGGTGCGATTAGGCATGTACGTTGCGGGCGAAATCGAGAGCTATCTGCTCGTGTGCGCCGGCCGTGTAGCGCTTACGCCATGTAGCCGCACCGGGCCCGACCGGATTGAAGCCCGCCGTAATGCGTCCGTCGGCTCCGGTCGCCATCCGCTGGAAGTCAATCGGGCTCCCGTCAACTAGAAGCCTGATCGTAGCTCCCGGGTGCAGACTCTCTAGAGCAGCTTTTAGAAGACCCTCCTCGATGTGCTTAAGCCACAAGCACTGATCGGTGATCTTGGCGTGCACCGTCGTCAAGCAACCAGCCCCAGCGGGTTCTCCACCAGTTCCTTGAACGCCTTCATGAACCGCGCCCCGTCCGCGCCGTCGATGGCGCGGTGGTCGAAGCTGCCGGTGGCGCTCATCACGGTGGCGACGGTCAGCTGGTCTCCCTCGACATAAGGCCGCTTCTCGCCCGCGCCGATCGCCAGGATCATCGCCTGGGGCGGGTTGATGACGGCGTCGAACTGCTTGATCCCGTACATGCCCATATTGCTGATCGACGCGGTGCCGCCCTGATATTCGTTGGGCTGGAGCTTACCCTCCTTGGCCCGGGCCGCGAGGTCGCCGACCTCCGTCGAAATCCGCGACAGCGACTTGGCCGCCGCGTCCTGCACGATCGGCGTGATCAGCCCGCCCGGAATGCTCACTGCAACCGAGACGTCGGCGCGCTTGTACATGATCAGCTCACCCGGCGTGAACGAGACGTTGCACTCCGGCACCGCCTCGAGCGCCAGCGCCAGCGCCTTGATCAGCATGTCGTTGACGCTCAGCTTCACATTCCGAGCCGCTAGGCTGCCGTTGAGCTCGCCCCGCAGCGTCAGCAGCGCATCCAGGCGAACGTCTACGGTCAGGTAGATGTGCGGGACGTCGCGCTTGGCCTCGCTCAGCCGCCGTGCGATGGTCTTGCGCATGTTGCTGAGCTTGACCGCCTCATGCGGGATGTCGGTCGAGAACGGCTGAGCCGGTGCGGCGGGAGCCGCCGCCGGCGCAGCGCTCGGCGGAGCCGCAGCAGCAGCGGCCGCTTGCGGCTGCGCCATCGCACCTCTCGCCGCCTGCCCCAGGTCCGCGCGGACGATCCGCCCGCCCGGCCCACTGCCCTTCAGCGTCGCCAGATCGATGCCCTGCGCCTGTGCCAGCCGCCGCGCCAGCGGACTCGCCTTCACGCGCTCGCCCTCGACCTTCGGCGGCGCTGCTGCCTCAGCCGGAGCCGCCGGAGTCTCGACCGGAGCCGGCGCGGTCGCCGCGACCGCCTGCTCGGCCCGCGCGACCGCGGGTGCTTCGGGCAGCGGCTTGGGAGCCTCGGCCGCGGGAGTCGGTGCGGCGGCACTCGCATCCTCACCCTCGGCCGCGATCAGCGCGATCGGCGTTCCGACCTTCACCCCGTCCGTCCCCTCAGCCACCAGGATCTTCGCGACGGTGCCCTCGTCCAACGCCTCATACTCCATGGTCGCCTTGTCCGTCTCGATCTCGGCCAGGATGTCGCCGCTGCTGACCGTGTCGCCCTCCTTGACCAGCCATTTGGCGAGCGTCCCCTCTTCCATGGTCGGGGACAGCGCGGGCATCTTGAGTTCGGTCGCCATGGGGAGCCTTGCTAGCGGATTGCGTGGATCGGTCCCGTCCAAAGACCAACCCCCTTTGCCCGTCAAGCGCCGTGGCCTAAGTGCGCTCCCATGAACAGTCCCAAGCGCACCTACCTGGTCGTGATCGACGACAGTGCCGAGGCCCGGCAGGCCCTTCGCTTCGCCGCCCGGCGCGCCGCCAAGACGGACGGTGCGATCGAAGTGCTGGCCGTGACCGAGCCGCAGGACTTCGTTCAGTGGGGCGGCGTGCAGGCCGCGATGGAGGAAGAACAGCGCCTGCGGATCGAAGGCAGGGTGTCCGGCGCCGTGGGCGAGATCGTCAGCGCGGCCGGGATCACGCCGCGGATCATGGTCCAGGACGGCGACCCGGTACAGGTCGTGCGCGACTTGATCGGCGCACGGGAAGACATCCACGCGCTGGTGCTGGGCGCCGCACCGGGCGGCTCACCAGGAGCGTTGGTGGCCGCTTTCACCGGCTCGGACGCCGGCAAGCTCCCCTGCCCCGTGATGATCATCCCCGGCTCGCTCAGCGACGAGCGGCTGGAGCAGCTAAGCTAGAGAATCCGGCCGAGCAGCTCGGCGACCTTCACGCAGCCGGCCTCATCCTCCGCGTCGAACCGAGCCTTGTGCGGGCTGTCGAGGTCCAGCACCGCCAGCACCTCGCCGCCTCGCACGATCGGCAGCACCAGCTCGGACGCGCTGGCGGCATCGCAGGCGATGTGACCGGGAAAGGCATGGACATCGTCGATCCGCTGCGCCCGCAGCGTGGCCGCCGCCGCACCGCACACGCCCTTGCCGAACGGAATGCGAATGCACGCCGCACGACCCTGGAATGGTCCCAGCACGAGTTCGCCGTCCAGATTGCGATAGAAGCCGGCCCAGTTGAGGTCGGGCAGGCTTTCCCAGATCAGCGCCGCGGCATTGGCCATGTTGGCGATCGGATCCGGCTCACCGCTCATCAGCCCTTCCAATGCGGACAGCAGGTCGGCGTAAAGCGTCTGCTTGTCCGCCGCGGCGATCTTGAAATCGTACATCAGTCCAGCGTCACCTTTCCACGCCCCGCCTTCACCGCCCCGCGGCCCTTCTTGGTGTCGACCCGCTTGGCCTTGGCTGCCCGGCTCGGCTTGGTCGGCCGGCGCCTGGCCTGGCGGACATGGGCAGCGGCGATCAGCTCGGCAAGGCGCCGCCTGGCGTCCTCGCGATTGGCATCCTGCGTGCGGTAGTTGCGAGCGGTGATCAGCAGTTCGCCACCCGCCGTCATGCGGCTTCCAGCCAGGCTCTTCAATTTCTCGTACGCATGCGGCGGCAATCCCAGCCGGAACACGTCGCAGCGCAGCTGGCAGGCGGTCGCGACCTTGTTGACGTTCTGCCCGCCCGGGCCGGTCGCCGCCAGGAACCGCTCGCTCAGCGCCTCTTCCGGAATAACCACGTCTTCCGGTCTCAAGGCAGGTACTCACGCCAGCGGCCGAACCGTTCCGGCGGGTGCGACGTCACGTCGATTGCCTCGTGCGGCTCGCGCGGGACCGCCAGGCGCCAGGCATGAAGCAGCATGCCGCAGTCCGGCCCGGCCATGACCCCGCCACCGGAGCGGGCGCCGCCATAAACCGGGTCCCCGACGATGGGGGCCAGCAGGCCCTGCGCGGCATGGATGCGCAGCTGATGGGTCCGCCCCGTTTCCGGCCGCAGTTCCACCAGCGTTTGTCCTTCCGCCGAAGCCAGCCGGCGCCAGCGGGTCAGCGCCGGCTTGCCGCCGTCATCCACCGTCATCCGCCACCCGTCACGAGCGCTGGAGATCTTGGCCAGCGGCAGGTCGATCGCGCCTTCTTCGTCGGCCAGTTCGCCTGCGACCACCGCCAGATATGACTTGCGCACCTCGCCACCTTCGAACGCGGCCTGGAAGCGCTTCACCGCCTTGGGGTTGCGCGCCAGCAGCAGGCACCCGGACGTGTCCTGGTCCAGCCGGTGCATGGGCACGGGCGGCCGCTGGAAGCCCGCCTTGAGTTCACCAATGCGGTCTTCCAGGCTTGGCCCGCCGGACCGCGGCCGATCGACTGGCAACCCCGCCGGCTTGTCGATGACCAGCGCCTCGCCATCGATGAACAGGATATGATCGGACAAGGACATGAGCGGCTGAGTGGCAGGGCAACCCGGTTGTCGCAAGCGTCGGCTCGTGCCCAAGGCAAGACTGCGCATCGGCAAGGTGATGCACGCCCGCAACGATTCAGCCGGAAACCAGCGGTTTAGGTGATATTAACCTTTGTGGACGACATCCCCGATGGTTAATGCACGCTTCAAGGCCGTTAAGTTCGCGTAACGCTCTTTTGGGGGCAAGTGAGCTGATCCGCCTTTGAACGGGGGACAATGCAATGCGGGTTCTGCTGATCGAGGACGAGCCAACAACGGCCAAGAGCATCGAACTGATGCTCGGCACCGAAGGCTTCAACGTCTACACCACCGACCTTGGGGAAGAGGGCCTCGATCTCGGCAAGCTGTACGATTACGACATCATCCTCCTCGACCTCAACCTGCCCGACATGCACGGCTACGACGTGCTGAAAAAGCTGCGCACGGCCAAGGTCTCCACGCCGGTGCTGATCCTGTCGGGCGTTGGCGAGATGGACAGCAAGGTTCGCGCCCTGGGCTTCGGCGCCGACGACTATGTCACCAAGCCGTTCCACCGGGACGAACTGGTCGCCCGCATCCACGCCATCGTTCGGCGGTCCAAGGGCCACAGCCAGTCGGTCATCCGCACCGGCAAGCTGGCGGTGAACCTCGACGCCAAGACCGTCGAGGTCGACAGCGCCAGGGTGCACCTGACCGGCAAGGAATATGCGATGCTGGAGCTGCTTTCCCTGCGCAAGGGCACCACGCTGACCAAGGAAATGTTCCTCAACCACCTGTACGGCGGCATGGACGAGCCCGAGCTGAAGATCATCGACGTGTTCATCTGCAAGCTGCGCAAGAAATTGAGCCTGGCGTGCGGCGGCGAGAATTATATCGAGACCGTCTGGGGCCGCGGCTACGTCCTGCGCGACCCGAACGAAGCGGAGCTGCCGGAAGCGGCCGTCGCCTGACCAGCGGCAGTCGCCTGACCAGCGGAGTCGCCTGACCTCCACGCGATATTTACTCTGCCCGGCCGCACCACGCAGCCGGGCAGATGACTTGCGGCTACTCGGCCGCCGCAGCCGGGTCGAACCGGTGCCACCCGTCGCGACCGAGCTTTTCCATCGGCCGGAACTTGGCCTTGTAGGCCATGCGATCGGACCCGGGCACCCAATAGCCCAGATAGACGTAGGGCAGCCCGGCGCGGGCGGCGCGGATGATGTGGTCCAGGATGATGAACGTGCCCAGCCCCTGCCGCGCGTCGGGACCGACGTCGTAGAAGCTGTAGATCATCGACAGTCCGTCGTTCTGCTGATCGCTGAGGCAGGCGCCGACCAGCCGGCCCGGCCGGCCGTTCACCGACGGCTCGCGATACTCGACGACATAGGTCCGCACGGGCGTCTGCTCGACCATGTCGGCGAAATCGTTCTCGTCCATCTCCGCCATGCCGCCGCCCGGATGCCGGACGGCCAGGTAGCGGCGGAGCAGCTCATATTGCTCGTCGGTGGTCCACGGCTTGCAGGCGGTGACCTCCAAGTCCGCGAAGCGCCGCATCAGCCGGCGCTGCGTCCGGCTCGGCTCGAACTCGTCCGTCACCACTCGCACCGACACGCAGGCCGAGCAGTCGATGCAGCTTGGCCGGTAAGCAACCGACTGCGAGCGGCGAAAGCCGATCCGGCCCAGCGCTTCGTTCAGTTCACCGGCGTGCTGCCCCGACAATTCGGTGAACACCTTTCGCTCGATCTTGCCCGGCAGGTAGGGGCAAGCGCTCGGGCTCGTGACGAAGAACTTTGGAAAACGGAATGGTGCACTCACGAGGCCCGGGGCTCCGGAAATTGGTTACGAAATTATGTATGTGCATCTACAACGCGCTTGGGAAGGCCTCGCTCCCTCCGCGACATGGTTAAGCGCGACGGCTGTATCGGACTGGGGCAGCCGGTCAATCGAGCCGCGCCCGCTCGACGTGGAACCCGGCACCCTCCAGCCGCTTCTCGAGCGCGTCGATATCGGCCGCATCGCGCGCTTCCACCTCCACCTCGATCTCCGTGTCCTTGGCCGGCAGCGCGGTGAAGATGCGATTGTGCCGCACTTCCACGATGTTCACCCCCGCCTCCCAGATCGTGCGGGTGATCGCCGCCAGCGCCCCCGGCCGGTCCTGCGCGAAAATCCGCAGCCGCGCGATCCGCCCGCAGCGCACCAATTCGCGAATCAGCACGTTGGCCAGCAGGTGCGTGTCGATGTTGCCGCCGCACAGCACGGTCGCCACCTTACGCCCACGGAACTGATCGGGCTTGGCGAGGATCAGCGCCAGCCCGGCCGCCCCGGCGCCTTCCACCACCGTCTTCTCGATCCCGACCAGCAGCGCCACCGCATGCTCGATATGTCGTTCGGCCACCAGCTCGATCCGGTCGACCCGCTCGGCGATGATCGCCCGGGTCAGCTGCCCCGGCTCCTTGACCGCGATCCCTTCCGCCAGCGTGTCGCCACCGATGTCGGTCACCGTGCCGTCGATGCAGTTCTTCATCGACGGGTAGAGCTCAGCCTCGACCCCCACGACCTCGACCTCGGGCCGAAGCGACTTCACCGCCGTCGCCACCCCGCTCATCAGCCCGCCGCCGCCGATCGGCACCACGATGCAGTCGAGTTCCGGCACCTCCTCGAGCAGCTCCAGCCCGACCGTCCCCGCCCCCGCCACGATCTTGGGGTCGTCGAACGGATGCACGAACAGGAACCCGTCCCGTGTCGCCAGTTCCAGCGCACGCGCATAGGCATCGTCGAACCGCTCGCCATGCAGGATGACATGGGCGCCATGCTCCTCCGTCTGGCTGACCTTCATGATGGGCGTGTTGGTCGGCATGACGATGGTCACGGGGATGCCGAGCCGCCGGCCATGGTAGGCGACCGCCTGCGCATGGTTGCCGGCCGACGCCGCGATGACGCCTCGCGCCCGCTCCTCGTCCGTCAGCTGCAGCAGCTTGTTGAGCGCGCCCCGCTCCTTGTAGGCGGCCGTGAACTGCAGGTTCTCGAACTTCAGCCAGACGTCCGCGCCGGTGATCTCCGACAGGGTGCGGCTGCGCAGGGTCGGGGTGCGGATGACCGCGCCCGCCACGCGCTCGGCGGCGGCCCGGATGTCGTCAAGGGTGGGAAGGTCCATCGGACCCGGCTAGCCCTTCCCGCCCGCGCGAACAATGCTAGGCTGAACCGATGCGCACCCCCATCCTGCTCGCCGCCGCCATCCTGTTCACGCCGGCCGCCCACGCCGACACGCTCGTCCGCAACGTCCGCGGCGTGCAGGTCGACCCCCACGGCAAGCTCGATCGCTTCACCGGCGTGCTGTTCGACGACCGCGGCAGGGTGAAACGCGTGCTGCACGGAGAGCAGCTCAAGCTCCCGGCCTCCACCAGCGTGGTGGACGGTCAGGGCCGCGCGATGCTGCCCGGCCTGATCGATGCCCACGGCCATGTCATGGAGCTCGGCCTTTCCCTGTCGCAGCTCGACCTGACCGGCACCCGCTCGCGGGCCGAGCTTCAGCAGCGGCTAAAGGCCTATGCCGCCGCCAACCCGACGGTGCCGTGGATCATCGGCCGCGGCTGGAACCAGGAGCTGTGGCCCGGCAAGAGCTTTCCGACCGCCGCCGACCTCGACGCCGTGGTCAGTGACCGACCCGTCTGGCTGGGCCGCGTCGATGGCCACGCCAGTGTCGGCAACAGCGCCGCCCTGCGCGCGGCCGACGTAACGGCGGCAACCAAGGCACCTACGGGCGGCCGGATCGAACAGGATGCCGCCGGACGACCGACCGGCCTGTTCGTCGACGCCGCCACTGGCCTGGTCGAACGGGTCGTGCCTCCGCCGACCGCCGACCTGCGGCGAAGCGCGCTGCTCAAGGCTCAGGCTGACCTCCTGTCAAAGGGTCTGACGGCAGTGGCCGACATGGGCACCAGCCTGGCCGACTGGAGGGCCATGCAGCAGGGCTACGGCGACGGAGCCCTCAAGGTGCGGATCATGAGCTATGCCGCCGGCCCGCAGGCGCTGGCCGACATCGCCCGCGGTGGACCGACGGAATGGGCGTTCGACGACCGGCTAAAGCTGCTCGGGGTCAAGCTCTATGCCGACGGCGCGCTCGGTTCACGCGGGGCCTGGCTGAAACAGCCCTACGCCGACGCCCACACTCGTGGCCTGGCGCTGCTCACTCCCGCGCAGCTGAACGAGCAGGCCGGCAGCGCCGCGGCCCGGGGCTTCCAGATCGCGGTCCACGCGATCGGCGACGCCGCCAACGACATGGTCCTGACCGCGTTTGAACAGCTCGGCTCGACGCGCGGCGACCGGCGCTGGCGGGTCGAGCATGCGCAGATCGTCGATCCGGCCGACCTCACCCGCTTCGCCCGCGGCAGGATCGTCGCCTCGATGCAACCGGTACACCAGACCAGCGACCGCCTGATGGCCGAAGCGCGGCTCGGCCGAGGGCGGCTCGCCGGCGCCTATGCCTGGCAGACGCTGGAGAAGAGCGGCGCCCGGCTGGCGTTCGGGTCCGACTTCCCGGTCGAGGACCCCAACCCGTTCCACGGCCTCGCTGCGGGCATCAGCCGGCAGGGGCTCGACGACCAGCCGCCCGGCGGCTGGCGGCCGTGGGAACGGCTGACCTTCGCGCAGGCGCTTGGGGGCTTCACGCGCGATGCGGCGTGGGCCGGCTTCGCGGAGGGAAAGTTTGGCAGCCTCGAACCGGGCAAATGGGCCGACTTCATCCTGGTCGATCGCGACATCGGCAGCGCCACGCCGCACGACCTTGCCCGTGCGCAGGTGCTCGAAACCTGGATCGCCGGCCGGCGCGTTTGGGTCAGGAGCGCTGCGCCCGCGAAGTGAGCATGGCCGGGGTCAGCACCTGCGGCAGTTCCTCCGGATCGGGCTTGCCCGGCGCGTACCACAGGTAGAGCGGCACCCCCGCCCGTCCCCGCGCCTCCAGGAACCGCGTGATCGCCGGATCCCCGTTGGTCCAGTCGCCCGCCAGCACCTCCACCCCCGCGCGGCGGAAGGCGTCAGTGACGGCGGCCCGGTCGATTGCATTGGCTTCATTGACCTTGCAGGTCAGGCACCAATCAGCGGTGAAGTAGACGAATACCGGCCGGCGCTGCCCAAGCGCGGACGCCACTCTGGCCTCGCTCCATGCCGGCCCGCCGGCCACGCTGCGGATGGTGGTAGACGGCGCGGGGAGCAGCAGGGCGAGCACCAGCGCTCCCGCGACCGCACCACTCAGCACGGGCCAGCCCCACTGCCGCTCGCCGCCCTGGGTCCGACCATAGAGGAACAGCAGCAAGGCCAGCAGCGCTACCGCCGCCAGCCCGAGCAACAGGCCCGTCTGCCCGCCCTGCCGCCACAAAAGCCACAGCGCCGCCCCGGTGCTGAGCGCCATCGGCACCGCCAGCACCCGCTGCAGCCGCACCATCCACGCGCCCGGCCTGGGCAGCCCGCGGCGGAGCGCGGGCACGAACGCCACCGCCAGGAAAGGGAGGGCGATCCCGAGGCCCAGCGCCGCGAATACCGCGATGGCGCCGGCGGCCGGCAATAACAGCGCCGCACCCAGCGCCGCGCCCATGAACGGACCCGCACAGGGTGTGGCGACGAACGCTGCCAGCGCGCCGGTCGCGAACCCTCCGTGCGGGTTGGCGTCCCCGCCGAGCACCGGCAGCTTGAACACGCTCAGCAGGTTCAGCGTGATCGCGGTGCCCAGCAGCAGCAGGATGAGGATGGTCCGCGGGTCCTGCAGCTGGAATGCCCAGCCCGCCGCCGACCCGCCGGCGCGGATGAGCAGCAGGGCGATGCCCAGCGCCCCGGTGCCGACCACCGCGCCGGCCGCGTAGGCCAGCGCATCGCGGCGGGCATGGCGCTCGTCCCCGCCGGCGCGCGCCAGCGCCAACGCCTTGAGCGCGAGGATCGGAAAGACGCATGGCATCAGGTTGAGCAGCAGTCCACCGGCCAGCGCCCCCAAGATGGCCCAACCGAACGCACTCCAGTCGCCCCGGTCTGCCGGTCCGACAATTGTTCCGCCGCTCGGCACGGCCCCGCGCGAGGCCGCGATCGCCAGCCCCTGCCCTTCTGCCAGCGCCAGCACGCCCTCCACGCGGCCGCTCGGCGACCTGGTCGTCAGCTCGGCAATCAGCAGGTCGCCCTTGCGCCGAAAACGCTGGGGCGCCGCATGGTCGAGGTCCGTGCTTGGCGCCGGAAAGAATTGCGGCTCGCCCACCGGAACGCTTGCCGGTAGCGGAATACCGAGCCGCACCGTGCCGCCCGTGCCGTCGAAGTGGGCCGCGGCACCGAGCGGCCGCGGCAGCTTGCGCCGCCACTCGTCGAAGCGCGCCCGCTCGTCAGCGCCGCCGCCGATCGGCACGTCCAGCCGCAACTCGCCTCGTTCGGGCACGCAGATCTGGTCGGTGCAGGCCAGCCATTGCGCCTTTGCCCGCACCGGCAGCACCCCGCGGGCGTTCGCCGGAACGCTGAGTCGCGTCAGGATCGCATAAGGACCCTTGTAGACATAGTTCATCAGCCCCGCGATCGTCAGGGTCTCGGGCACCGGATAGCGCAAGGCGCCGACGGTGGCCCCGGCTGGAAGCTGCCACGCGACGCTCATCGGCTGGCCCGCATCGCCGGGGTTGAGCCAATAGCCGTGCCAGCCCGGCGCCGGGCTCATCAGAATGGCGAGGTCGACCTCGCTGCCCGCCCGCACCGGTCCGTCCACCACCAATTGCGGCGTGATGTTTGGCGGTCCGGACCCCAGCTGCGCCAGCGCTGGCGTCGCCAGGCACAGGCTGAGCAGAAGGGTAAGTAGCCGACGCACGAAGCCTGATAACCTCATGCCCAACTTGTTTCAGCACTCATCTTGCGGCCCGCGCGAAGGCACGAGTGAAAAGCTGCACCCTGGACCGAGTCGGGACTGTCCGGCTTCAATCCAGGTTCGGTCGAAGCCACCGTTCGGCCTGCTCGACCTCGACACCGCGCCGCTTGGCATATTCCTCCAGCTGATCGCGACCGATGGTGGCGACCCCGAAGTAGGCGCTATCGGCATGGCCGAAGTAGAAGCCGCTGACCGCCGCCGTCGGCAACATGGCGAAGCTCTCCGTCAGCGACAGGTCCGCCGGCGCCCCGCCCAGCAGGTCGAACAGGATCGGCTTGAGGCTATGATCGGGACTGGCCGGATAGCCGGGCGCGGGGCGGATACCCGCGTAGCGCTCGCGGATCAGCTCCTGGTTGGACAGATGCTCATCGGCATAGCCCCACAGATAGGTGCGGACGTGGTGGTGCAGCCGCTCGGCCAGCGCCTCGGCCAGCCGGTCGGCCAACGCCTTGAGCATGATGTCGGAATAATCGTCGTTAGCGGCCTTGAACCGGTCGAGGTGTCGCTCGGCGCCGTGGATGCCGAGCGCAAAGCCACCGATCCAGTCCTCACCCTCTTCCATGATGAAGTCGGCCAGGCACATGTTGGGCCGGCCTTCGCGCTTGCGCACCTGCTGGCGCAGGAACGGCACCCGCACCGGCTCGTTGCCGGCCAGCACGAGTACGTCGTCGCCATCGCGCCAGCAGCGCCACAGGCCGACAGTGCCACGGGCGGTCAGCCAATGCTCGGCGACGATCCGGTCGAGCATCGCTTCCGCGTCGCGGTAAAGGCCGCGCGCGCTCTCCCCGACGATCGGATCGTCGAGGATCGCGGGAAAGTTGCCGTGCAGCTCCCACGCCCGGAAAAATGGCGTCCAGTCGATGTGGGCGCGCAGGTCGCGCAGCGGCCAGTCGGCGAACTTGTGGGTGCCCGGACGGTAGGGATCGGGGGCCTTGCCGGCTGGATCGGCCCGGAAACGGTTGGCGCGCGCTTGCTCCGACGTGACCCGATCCTGCGGGCCGCCGCGCGCTCGCGCCTCGCGTAGCGCCTGGTAGTCGCGCGCCGTGCCCTCGATCAGTTCGGCCCGCTGCGGGCCGTCGCTGACCAGCGCCGAGGCCACCCCGACCGCCCGGCTGGCGTCGAGCACATGGATGACCGAACCCGAATAAGCCGGCGCGATCCGGAGCGCGGTGTGGGCTTTGGAAGTGGTCGCGCCGCCGATCAGCAGCGGCAGGGTCATGCCCGCCCGCTCCATCTCGCTTGCCACCGTCACCATCTCGTCCAGCGACGGCGTGATCAGCCCGGACAGGCCGATGATGTCGGCTTGCCTCTCCTGCGCGGTCTCCAGGATCCTGGTCCACGGCGTCATGACGCCAAGATCGACCACTTCGTAGCCGTTGCACTGAAGAACCACGCCGACGATGTTCTTGCCGATGTCGTGGACGTCGCCCTTCACGGTCGCCATGACGATCCGGCCCTTGCCCTTGGCGCCTTCATCCTTTTCCAGCTCGATGAAGGGCAGCAGGTGGGCGACGGCCTTTTTCATCACGCGGGCGGACTTGACCACCTGCGGCAGGAACATCTTGCCCGCCCCGAACAGGTCGCCGACCACGTTCATGCCGTCCATCAGCGGACCCTCGATCACGCTGATCGGCCGCGTCGCCTGCTGGCGGGCCTCCTCCGTGTCCTCGACGATATGCGCGTCGAGGCCCTTCACCAGCGCATAGGACAACCGCTCCGCCACCGGCAACGACCGCCACTCCGCCGCCTGCTTTTCGGCCACTTCATCGGTGCCCTTGAACCGCTCGGCCAGCGTGATCAGCCGCTCGGTCGAGTCCTCACGGCGATCCAGGATCACGTCCTCGCAGGCATCGCGCAGTTCCGGATCGATCTGGTCGTAGACGTCCAGTTGTCCGGCGTTGACGATCCCCATGTCCATGCCGGCCGGAATGGCATGGTAGAGGAACACGGAGTGCATGGCGCGGCGCACCGGCTCGTTCCCGCGGAACGAGAAGCTGAGATTCGAAAGCCCGCCCGAGATATGCGCGCCTGGGCAGCGGCGGCGGATCTCGCTCGTCGCCTCGATGAAGTCGATGGCGTAGCGGCGGTGCTCGTCGATGCCGGTGGCCACGGCGAACACGTTGGGGTCGAAGATGATGTCCTCGGCCGGAAAGCCGTCCGCGGTCAGGGTGCGATACGCCCGCTCGCAGATTTCCACCTTGCGCTGGGCGGTGTCAGCCTGGCCAGTCTCGTCGAACGCCATCACGACCACCGCCGCGCCATAGCCGCGCACCAGCCGGGCCTGCTCGAGGAAGACCGCCTCGCCTTCCTTGAGGCTGATCGAGTTGACGATCGGCTTGCCCGACACGCACTTCAATCCGGCCTCGATCACCGTCCACTTGGACGAATCGATCATTACCGGCACCCGAGCGATGTCCGGCTCGGCGGCGATGCGCTTGAGGAACGTGGTCATGGCGAGTTCGCCGTCGAGCAGCGCCTCGTCCATGTTGACGTCGATCACCTGCGCGCCGTTGTCGACCTGGCTGCGGGCGACCTCGACCGCCGCGTCATAGTCGCCGGCCAGCACCAGCTTTTTGAAGCGGGCGGAGCCGGTGACGTTGGTACGCTCGCCGATGTTGACGAAAGCGGTGGCCGCGTTGGCGGCGCTGGTATCGGCAGTGGCGGTCATGTCAGGCGGCCAGCACCATCGGCTCGAGGCCGGCCAGCACCGTCCGGCGGGGCGCCTGCGGCACCTGGCGGGGCGTGCGTCCCCGAACGACGCCGGCAATGGCGGCGATGTGCGCGGGCGTGGTGCCGCAGCAGCCGCCGACGATGTTCACCAGGCCCTCGTCGACCCACTCGCCGACTTGCGCCGCCGTCTGCTCCGCGGCCTCGTCATACTGGCCAAGATCGTTGGGCAGGCCCGCGTTGGGATAGGCCATGATCAGCGTGTCGGCCTGGGCGCTCAGCGCCGCCAGGTGCGGCCGCAGCTGCGCGGCGCCGAAGCTGCAGTTGAGGCCGATGGTGATCGGCCGGGCATGGCGCACGCTTGCCCAAAAGGCCTCAACCGTGTGGCCCGACAGGTTGCGCCCGCTAAGGTCGGTCAGGGTCATGGAGACCATGATCGGCGCCAGGTCGAGCGCCGCCATGATCGCCGCCTTGCAGTTCAGGGTGTCGAACACCGTCTCGATCAAGATGAAGTCGGCCCCGCCCTCCAGCAGCGCCTGCGCCTGCTCGCGATAGGTCGCCTTGACCGTGTCGAAATCGACCTCGCGGTAACCGGGATCGTTGACGTCGGGCGACAGCGACAGGGTCTTGTTGGTCGGCCCCAGCGCGCCGGCAACGAAGCGGCGACGGCCGTCCCCGTCCGAATGGCGATCCGCCACTTGCCGGATGATCCGGGCGGCGGCGACGTTCATCTCCGGCACCAGGTCCTCGGCGCCATAGTCGGCCTGGCTGATCCGGTTGGCGTTGAAGCTGTTGGTGCCGAGCACGTCCGCGCCGGCCTCGACATAAGCTTCGCAGATGGAGGCGATCAGGTCCGGCCGGGTCAGGCAAAGCAGGTCGTTGTTGCCCTTCTGGTCCTTGGGCAGGCCGGTGTCGCCGCGGTAATCGGCGGCGGCCAGGCCCGCCCCCTGGATGGCGGTGCCGTAGGCGCCGTCCTTGACCAGGATGCGGCGGCCGGCCTCGGCGCGGAGGGCATCGGCGGGAGCGGTCATGCGTGTCCCTTTCGGTCCGCGCGCACCCCCAGCAGGTGGCAGATGGCATAAGCCAGCTCGGCGCGGTTCAACGTGTAGAAGTGGAAGTGGCGGATGCCGCCGGCGTACAGCTGGCCGCACAGCTCGGCCGCGATGGTGGCGGCGATCAGCTGGCGGGCGGCCGGCTTGTCGTCCAGCCCTTCAAACAGTTCGTCCATCCACTCGGGAATGGCGGCGCCGCACTGGCCGGCGAACTTGCGGGTCTGGGCGACGTTGCTGACCGGCAGGATGCCAGGCACGATCTCGGCCGCGATGCCGCGCGCCGCCGCCCGGTCGCGAAAGCGCAGAAAGGCGTCGGCCGAGAAAAAGAACTGGCTGATCGCCCGGTCGGCCCCCGCGTCCACCTTGCGCGCCAGATGGTCGAGGTCGGACTCCCGGCAAGTCGCCTGCGGATGCATCTCGGGATAGCAGGCGACGCTGACCTCGAACGGCGCGATTCGCTTCAGGCCGGCGACCAGCGCCGCCGCATCGGCATAGCCCTCGGGATGAGGCGCGTAGTCGGCCCCTTCCTCCGGCGGATCGCCGCGCAGCGCCACGATGTGCCGCACCCCCGCGTTCCAGTAGCTGCGAGCGATATCGTCGATCTCGCCCCGGGTGGCATTGACGCAGGTCAGGTGCGCGGCGGCCGGCAGGTGCGTCTCGCGCACGATCCGCTCGACCGTGGCGTGGGTCCGCTCACGCGTCGAACCGCCGGCGCCATAAGTGACCGAGACGAAATGCGGGTTCAATGGTGCCAGCGTCTCGATGGAGGCCCACAGCGTTTCGGCCATCTTGTCGGACTTGGGCGGAAAGAATTCAAAACTCACGTCGATGTCGCCGTTGGCCGCCGCAAACAGCGGGGCCGGCTCGAACGTGCTCGCCGAGGAAAGCGCAACCTTGCTCATGCCGCTCTCCGTTTGGGCAGCCGCGCCACCTGTTTGCGCGCGGACCAGATAGTGACGGTGAGCTCGCCGCCGGCCAGATGCTCGACCACTTCGCCGGCCAGGCCCGCCTCGGCCAGCCAGCCGAGCACCGCCTCGTCAGCGAAGCCGAGCCGCGCATGCTGGGCGATCTCGCGCAGGTCCTCGCGTTCATGCGGCGCGAAGTCCACGACCAGCAACCGCCCGTCCGGCGACAGCAAACGCGCCGCCTCAGCGATCGCCTGACCGGGGGCATGGGCAAAGTGAAGCACCTGATGGAGCAGGACCAGGTCGGCACTGCCATCGTCGAGCGGCAGCGCATACATGTCGCCCTGTCGCAGCGAGGCCGGCACCGCAGCCGCCTCCAGCTTGGCCCGGGCGAAGCGCAGCATCTCGCTCGACTTGTCCACCCCGATCGACTGCTCGGCCGCCCGCCCGAACAACTCGATCATCCGTCCGGTCCCCGTTCCGATATCGACCATCCGACCAAGCGGAGCGGCGCCGAGCACCCGTCCGATCGCCTGCTCGACGTCGCTCTCGGCGACGTGCAGTGAGCGAATTTCGTCCCACACATGCGCGTTGGCCGCGAAGTAGCGCTCGGCCGCCTCGGCCCGGTCGCGCCGCACCGCCGCCAGCCGTGCGCGATCCGCGGCCAGCGCCGCGGCGGCCTCCCGGTCCGCGGCAACCTCCGTCAGACCGAACAACGCGTCGGCCAGATCCGCCCGCGCCAGCGTCAGGAACACCCAGCTGCCCTCCTTGCGGCGACCGACCAGGCCCGCATCGACCAGGATCTTGACGTGCCGCGACACGCGCGGCTGACTTTGGCCGAGCAGCTGCGCCAGCTCGCCCACCGACATCTCCAGCTCTCGCAGCAGCGCAACGATGCGCAGCCGGGTGGGATCGGCAAGTGCCTGGAACAGTTCGGTTAGAGGCAACAGCGGGAACACGAATAACGATATAAAGAAGTCTTTATATGTGGGGCAAGCACGAAAGCACCAAAAAGCACCTCTACTCGGTTCGTCGCAAAAGATGATTGCGCCCGCCCCTGCCCTCACCTAAATCTGCGTGTTGGCCCGACCGTAAACAATGCGGGGGGTCGGATCTGCGTCGACCTCAACAACGGGGCGGCGTCGTTTATAGGGATGGAAACGATCATGAAGAAGTTTGCGCTCGTCGCCGTGGCCGTTGCTGGCCTGGGCCTCGCTGCTTGCCAGGACAATGCTCCGGACAACGCCGTTTCGACCGAGAACACGATCGAGACCGAAGCTGCGGCCGACACGAACGCCTCGCTCGATGCGACCGACAACCTCACCGCGTCTGCCGACAACGCGGGCGTTGCGGCTGACAACGCGCTGGACGCGGCCGGCAACGCCGTGTCGAACGCCGGCAATGCCGTTGAGAACGCGGCCGAGGACGTCGCCAATGGCCAGGACAACGTTGCCGGCCGCTAAGCCGCACGTTTCCTGATCAGGAAATCGGAAGGGCCGTCCGGACAACCGGGCGGCCCTTCTTGCGTTGCGGATCAGGCCAACGTGGCTCGTTTCGCCTTGATCTCGTTCAATGCACGGTCGAGTTCGGCTTCGCGCTTAAGGGCAGCGAACTCGCCTTCCAGGCCGCGCGGTGCGCCAAGCACGAGCGCTTCGGCCCGCCCCTCCGCCAGATCGGCCGCCCGCTCCACCTGCTCGAGGTTGCCGAGCGCGGCCGCGGTCCGCTCGCCGAACACCAGCTCGCGCGTCCGGACGCTGTCTTCCGCGCCTTCCAGGCGGCTGGAGGCGACCACCGCCAAGCGGATGCTGTCGGACGTCTTCTGCTCCAGCGCGGCGATGTCCTTGTAGTAGGTCGCCAGCAATGCTTCGAGCCGAACCATGTCGGCCTTGAGCGCAATCTTGCGGGCGTCCAGTTTCTGCCGCTGTTCCAGCGCAGCGCGGGCCAGCGCATCACGGCCCATGTCGACCGCCAGGGTCGCACGCTCCGTCCAGTCGGCCTGCGCCGCGTCGATGCGCTGCAGCTCCGCTTCCCACTTCGCAAGGTTGCGCTCGACCTCGGCCGCATGCGCGGTCAGGCGGCCAAGCTGCTGCTGCATCTCGCCGATGATCTTGCCGCCATCCACCGGTGCGGCCCCATCGAGCTTGCGGCCGAAGCTGCGGCGCTCGGCCGGCGTCCAGATGTCCGACCCGGCGGCAGGCGGTGCCGGCATCAGGCGGACGGGCCTGGGCTGTTCGATCACGTGGATCTCGCGCGGCGAGCCGGTGGCGAGGCCGAGAAGCTGGGCGACCCGGCGCCACACCGCCTTGAAGCCGGCGGCCATCACCCACAACCAGAAAAGCAGATAGAGGGGACCCACATCATCCTCGCCGTTCGGAGCAGCAGGCATAGCAGGGCAAGGCTAAGGAATGGTTGTGATAAACGCGTCCGGTTGATCGTCGTCGCCGCGTTCGGTCCGGGGCGGTTGCCGGCTGGAGATGCGGGCATTTCTAGACAACTGAACCCGCACAGAAACGAGAAAGGACCGCCACCCGAGGGTAGCGGTCCTTTCTTAAACTTCGGCGGTTCCGACGCGGATTGAATCCGCGCCGTCGGTCCTGTCCGCTGCGCGGCAGGCCGTCCGAACCGACACGAGGCCGGAGCTAGCTCTCGCTAGCTCCGGCCGTGTTCGATTTAGAAGTCCATGCCGCCCATGCCGCCCATGCCGCCACCCGGCATTCCGCCGCCCATGGCCGGCTTGTCTTCCGGCAGCTCGCTCACCGCCGCTTCGGTGGTGATCAGCAGGCCGGCGACCGAGGCCGCGTCCTGAAGCGCCGTACGGACGACCTTGGTCGGGTCGATCACGCCGGCCTGGACCAGGTTCTCGTAGGTGTCGGTCTGGGCGTTGAAGCCGAGGTTGGCGTCGCCGCCGTCCAGCAGCTTGCCCGAAATCACCGCACCGTCGTGACCGGCGTTCTGCGCGATCTGGCGGACCGGCGAGTAGAGCGCCTTGCGGACGATATCGATGCCGCGGGTCTGGTCGTCGTTGACGCCGGTCAGGCCCTCGATCGCCTTGGTGGCGTACAGCAGAGCGGTGCCGCCGCCCGGAACGATGCCTTCCTCGACCGCGGCGCGGGTCGCATGAAGCGCGTCGTCGACGCGGTCCTTGCGCTCCTTCACCTCGACCTCGGTCGAACCACCGACCTTGATCACGGCCACGCCGCCGGCGAGCTTGGCGAGACGCTCCTGGAGCTTCTCGCGGTCATAGTCGCTGCTGGTGACTTCGATCTGCTGGCGGATCGCCCCGACGCGGCCCTCGATGCCGGACTTCTCACCCGCGCCGTCGACGATGGTGGTGTTGTCCTTGTCGATGGTGACGCGCTTGGCGGTGCCGAGCATGCCAACCGTGACGCTCTCGAGCTTGATGCCGAGGTCTTCCGAGATCATCTCGCCGCCCGTCAGGATGGCGATGTCCTCGAGCATCGCCTTGCGGCGATCACCGAAGCCCGGCGCCTTGACGGCCGCGACCTTGAGGCCGCCGCGCAGCTTGTTGACTACCAGGGTCGCCAGCGCTTCGCCCTCGATGTCCTCGGCGATGATCAGCAGCGGACGGCCCGACTGCACCACGGCTTCCAGGATCGGCAGCATGGCCTGCAGGTTGCTGAGCTTCTTCTCGTGGATCAGGATGTACGGGTCGCTGAGCTCGACCGACATCTTTTCCGGGTTGGTGATGAAGTAGGGCGACAGGTAGCCGCGGTCGAACTGCATGCCTTCAACGACATCCAGCTCGAACTCGAGGCCCTTGGCCTCCTCGACGGTGATGACGCCTTCCTTGCCGACCTTGTCCATCGCTTCGGCGATCTTCTCGCCGACTTCACGGTCGCCGTTGGCCGAGATGATGCCGACCTGGGCGACTTCGCCGCTGTTGGCGACGGGCTTGGAGCGGCTCTTGAGGTCCTCGACCACCTTGGTCACGGCAAGGTCGATGCCGCGCTTCAGGTCCATCGGGTTCATGCCCGCGGACACGGACTTCATGCCCTCGCGAACGATCGCCTGGGCGAGCACGGTCGCGGTGGTGGTGCCGTCGCCGGCGATGTCGTTGGTCTTGGAGGCCACCTCGCGCAGCATCTGCGCGCCCATGTTCTCGAACTTGTCCTTGAGCTCGATCTCCTTGGCGACGGTGACGCCGTCCTTGGTGATGCGCGGCGCGCCGAAGCTCTTGTCGATGACGACGTTGCGGCCCTTGGGGCCGAGCGTCACCTTGACGGCGTCGGCGAGGATGTCGACGCCCTTGAGAATGCGCTCGCGCGCATCGCGGCTGAATTTCACGTCCTTGGCTGCCATGGGGCTACCCTTTCATGAATTCGGCTTTGAACAGATTCAAAGCCGGAAATTAAAAAAGAAAGAAGGAATTCGATTTCGAACCCGTCGGCGTCAGCCGACAATGCCCAGAATATCGCTTTCCTTCATGATGATGAGGTCTTCACCGTCGACCTTGACCTCGGTGCCCGACCACTTGCCGAACAGGATGCGATCGCCGGACTTGACCTCCAGCGGGGTCACGGTGCCGGTGTCCGAGCGGGCGCCGGTGCCGACGGCGATGACTTCGCCTTCCTGCGGCTTTTCCTTGGCGGTGTCGGGAATGATGATCCCGCCCGCTGACTTTTCCTCGGCCTCGACCCGGCGGACGAGAACGCGATCATGAAGCGGCCTGAAAGCCATTAGCTTTGCCCCTTTTCTGCTTTTGGTGGTTGAACCATGTTCGCCTTGGCACTCCCATCGGGAGAGTGCCAGCGACGCCGCGCATTTGGGTAGCTGCGGCGCCGCTGTCAATCCCCGGTCCACCGGCAAAGTTTCGCCCGATCAGCCGCTGACCGGAACCAGGCCGAGTTGCACCCGCCGGGACCAGCGCGTCAGCATCAGCACGGACACCACGGCCAGACCCAGCGCCAGCCCGATCCAGATCCCGGTGCCCTTGAGCGGCGTGGCGAAGGCCAGATAGGCGCCGCTGCCGAGCCCGACCACCCAATAGCCAAAGCCGGCATAGACCATCGGCACGCGGGTGTCGTGCAGGCCGCGCAGGATGGAGGCGCCGATCACCTGTGCCCCGTCGACGATCTGAAACACGGCCGCGACCAGCAGGAAGCGGACTGCCAGCGCCAACACGGCATCGCTGCCCGGCTCCGACGCGTCGAGGAACAGGCCGGCAAGCGGGCCCGGAAACAGCCACATGATGGCGGCGGACAGCAAGGCAAAGCCGAGCGCGCAGGCCAGTGCCACCTGGCCGGCGAGCGCGATCCAGGCGGGATCCTGCGCGCCATGCGCATAACCGACCCTGACGGTCGCGGCCTGGCTCAGCCCCAGCGGGACCATGAAGGCAAAGGCGGCGATCTGCAGCGCGATGACGTGGGCGGCGACGGAGGTCGTATCGATGAGGCCCATGAGGTAGACCGCGCAGGAGAAGACGCTCACTTCGAACGCCCAGGTCAGCGCGATCGGAGTGCCCAGCAGGAGCAACTCCCGCAAGCGCAGCCAATCGGGCCGCCACCAGTGGCCGAACAGGTGCATCATGCGCAGCCGCGGCAGCCGGGTAAGCGTCACGCCGAGCGCCAGCGCCATCACGCTGTTAGTAATGAGTGTAGCCATGGCCGATCCGATCATGCCGAACGCCGGCACCCCCAGATGTCCGAAGATGAGCGCCCAATTGAGCAGCACGTTCAGAGCCACTCCGCCAAGCGCCACCATCAAGGCTACGATCGTGCGGTCGAAGGCGGTCAGTGCGGTCCGGAACAGGAAGATCAGCAGGCCGGGCAGCAACGCCCACTTGAGCACGCCCATGAACTCGCCGGCTGCCGCAGACAGGCGCGGGTCCTGCCCAAGCAGCCGGCAGAGCGGCTCCACCAGACTGAGCAGGCCCACCCCGATCAGGCCGTAGAAAGCGACCAGCCAGAGGCCCATGCGGAAGCTGCGGCGGCTTTCCCGCACCGCTTCCACCCGGCGGCCCAGGGCAGACGCGATCAGCGGCGCGATGGCAATGGTCAGGCCCACGCCGGTGAAGAGCACCAGGCTGTAGAAGTTCACCGCCAGCGCCGAAGCCGCCAGCGGCGCTGGGCCCAGCCGCCCAAGCATCAGCACGTCGGTGGTGGTGATCGCATTGGCGGCGAGGTTGGACAGCACCAGCGGACCGGCCAGGCGCAGACTCGCGGACAGCTCGTCGCGCCACGTGGCGGGAGCGGCGGCAAGGGCGCGCGGCATGGGCTCGCCCTAGCCTCCCCTGCCTGGGCCGTCACCCTATGGCGCGACCTTGCCCGCTCCGCTACGTGCCGCTCTATACAAGGAGTAGCTCATGCGGTTCGTGCGCGGCGTCTGGCACCTGCTGGTTGGCATCAAGGATGCGCTGGTGCTGATCTTCATGCTGCTGTTCTTTGGGCTACTGTATGCCGCCTTGTCGGCCCGGCCAGCGCCGGTTGGTGACGGCGTGCTGACGCTCGATCTAGCCGGCACGCTGGTGGAGCAGCCAACGGAAGTTGATCCGCTGGCAACGCTGGGCGGCGGCGGCGGGATGCGCGAACACAGCCTGCGCCAACTGCGCGCGGCGGTGCTGGCGGCCAAGGACGACAGCCGGGTCAAGGCGGTCGCGCTGGACATGGACGGCTTCATGGGGGGCGGGCAGGCGGCGCTGCACGACCTCGGCACAGCGCTGGACGAGGTGCGGCGGGCGAGGAAGCCGGTGGTGGCCTATGCCACCGCCTACACCGACGACGGCTACCAGCTGGCGGCGCACGCGTCGGAGGTGTGGCTGAACCCGCTGGGCACCGTGGCGCTGGCCGGTCCGGGCGGCACCAACCTCTACTTCAAGGGCCTGCTCGACAAGCTGGGCGTCACCGCCAACGTCTACCGGGTCGGCACCTACAAGAGCGCGGTGGAGCCCTACACCCGCTCCGACATGTCGCCCGAAGCGCGGCAGAATGCCCAGGAACTGGCCGGCAATCTGCTGGAAACCTGGCGCGACGACGTGCGCGCCGCACGGCCCAAGGCGGCGGTAGATCCGTACCTGCGCGACACGGCCGGAATCGTGGCCGCCAGCGGCGGCGACTTCGCGCAGGCGGCGGTCCGCGCTGGGCTGGTCGACCGCGTCGGCGAGCGGCATCAATTCGAGCAGCGGCTGGCGGCCCTGGGCGGCGCGGGCGAGCGTAACCGCGGCGCCTACCAGCGCATCCCGCTGGCCGCCTACATGCGCGACAAGGTGCGCGACGAGCGCTCGGCGCCGATCGGCGTGGTGACGGTCGCCGGCACCATCGTCGATGGCAAGGCGCCGCTCGGCACCGCCGGCGGCGAAAGCATCGCCAACACGATCGAGAAAGCGCTGCGCGGCGGCAAGCTCAAGGCGCTGGTCGTCCGGATCGACTCGCCGGGCGGCTCGGTGACCGGGTCGGAACGGATCCGGGCGGCGCTGATGCAGGCCCGCGCCCGGAACATCCCGGTAGTCGCGTCCATGGGCAACGTCGCCGCATCCGGTGGGTATTGGGTCGCAATGGCGGCCAACCATGTGATGGCCGAACCGGCCACGATCACCGGCTCCATCGGCGTGTTCGGCATCCTGCCGAGTTTCCAGGGCACGTTGGGCAAACTCGGGGTCGGGGCCGACGGCGTGAAGACCACGCCGCTGTCGGGCGAGCCGGACCTGCTGAACGGGCCGTCGCCGGAGGCGAGCCGGCTGGTGCAGATGGGGATCGAAAGCACCTATCGTCGCTTCCTCGGCATCGTCGCCCAGGCGCGCGGCAAGACCCCGGCGCAGGTCGATCAGATCGCGCAAGGGCGGGTGTGGGCCGGCGGCACGGCCCGGCAGATCGGCCTGGTCGACAGCTTCGGCGGCATGGACGAGGCAATCGCCAAGGCGGCGCAGCTGGCCAAGCTGGGCGACGAGCGTCGCGTGACCTACCTGGAGCGGCCGACGAGCTGGCGCTCGCAGCTGCTGGGCTTCGTGAGCGGCGACGATGACGAAGGCAACGCCGGAACCGACGCCTTCGCCAGCCTGGCGGCGCGCGGCCAGCAGGAGCTGCTCGGCGGGCTGGCCGATGCGCGCTCCGTGCTGATGGGGCCGACCATCCAGGTTCGCTGCCTCGCCTGCCCGGCACCTGCCCCCAAGCGGGTCAGTGCGGCGGAGCTGGGCTGGCTGGAGCGGCTGATCGCACTGGTGCCCTGACCCGCACCGTGCGGTGCCGGCCAGGCCGAAGCCGATCACCGTATGTGGGTCGAGCCCTCCCAACCAAGTTCAGGGCAACGGCCTGAGACGGTGCCTAGACGTGGATCGGCTTGCCGCGCACCGCCATGGCCGCTTCCTTGAAGGCTTCGGCGTGGGTCGGGTGGGCATGGCAGGTGTAGGCGATGTCCTCGGACGTGGCGCCGAACTCCATCGCCTGCGCAGCCTGGGCGATCATCGTCCCGGCCAGATTGTTGATCATCCACACGCCGAGCACGCGGTCGGTCTTTGCATCGGCGACGACCTTGACGAAGCCGTCCGGCTCCTTGTTGGTCTTGGCGCGGCTGTTGGCCAGCATCGGGAACTTGCCGACCTTGATCTCGCCACTGGCCTTGGCCTGCTCCTCGGTCAGGCCGACGCCGGCGATCTCCGGCGTAGTGTAGACGACCGACGGGATCACCGCATGGTTCACGATACCGGTCTGGCCGGCGATGTTCTCGGCCACCGCGATGCCTTCGTCCTCGGCCTTGTGGGCCAGCATCGGGCCGGGCACCACGTCGCCGATCGCCCAGATGCCGGGCACGGCGGTGCGGAAGTCATGCTCGATCTCGATCTGGCCGCGGTTGTTGACGTGCAGGCCGGCGGCCTCGAGCCCGAGCCCGTCGGTGTTGGCGCGGCGGCCGATAGCGACCAGCACGTGGCTGGCCTCGATCGTCTCGCTGGCACCACCTTTTGCCGGTTCGACGCTGACGCCTACCGCATCTCCGTTGCGCCCGACGCCGGTGACCTTGGTGCCGAGGCGGAACTCGAAGCCCTGCTTCTTGAAGATCTTGTTCGATTCCCTGCGGACTTCCTCATCCATGCCGGGCAGGATCTGGTCGAGGAACTCGACCACCGTGACCTTGGCGCCCAGGCGCCGCCAGACAGAGCCCAGCTCCAGCCCGATCACGCCGCCGCCGATCACGACCAGGTGGCTGGGGACTTCGGGCAGCTCCAGCGCGCCGGTGGAATCTACGATCCGTTCTTGGTCGATGGTGACGCCGGGCAGCGGAGTAACCGACGAGCCAGTGGCGACGATGATGTTCTTCGCGCGCACCGAGCGGTCGCCGACCTGCACCGAGTCCTTGGCCGTGAAGCTGGCTTGCCCCTTGAGCCACTCGACCTTGTTCTTCTTGAACAGGAACTCGATGCCCTGGGTCAGGCCCTTTACCGCGTCCCGGCGCCCCCCGTGCATCTTGTCGAGGTCGAGCTTGAACTCGCCGGTGATGCCCCACTGCGCGAAATGGCCGTGCGCGGCTTCCTCGAACAGCTCGGAGGCGTGCAGCAGCGCCTTGGACGGAATGCAACCGACGTTGAGGCAGGTGCCGCCCAGCGTCTCGCGGCTTTCGACGCAGCCGGTCTTGAGCCCCAGCTGCGCGGCGCGGATCGCCGCCACGTAGCCGCCCGGGCCGGCGCCAATCACCAGTACGTCGAAGTCGTAGTCAGCCATCAGATTTTTCCTGTTCGTCGTGCCGGCACCAGCCAGCATCCGGACGCAGCCGGGACACCCGTCTCAACTGGGGTCGGTGGGGGAAATCACAAGTCGATCAGCAGCCGCGTCGGATCCTCGATCGCTTCCTTGATGCGGACCAGGAAGGTGACCGCCTCGCGGCCATCGACCAGGCGGTGGTCGTAGGACAGGGCTAGGTACATCATCGGCCGGGCGACGATTTGCCGGTCCTTGACCACTGGCCGCTCCTCGATCCGGTGCATGCCGAGCACCGCCGACTGGGGCGGGTTGATGATCGGGGTCGACAGCAAGGAGCCGAACACGCCGCCGTTGGAGATGGTGAAGGTGCCGCCGGCCATGTCGGCCTGGGTCAGCGTGCCTTCCTTGGCCTTCTTGCCGTAGCCCGCGATGGCGCCCTCGATCTCCGCAAAGCTCATCCGCTCGGCCGAGCGGATCACCGGCACGACTAGGCCCTTGGGCGCGGAAACGGCCACGGAGACGTCGAGATACTCGTGGTAGACGATCTCGTCGCCTTCGATGCGGGCGTTGACCGACGGCACGTCGCGGGCGGCGAGCGCCACCGCTTTCACGAAGAAGCCCATGAAGCCCAGCCGGATGCCGTGCTTCTTCTCGAACAAGTCCTTGTAGCGGGCGCGGGCGGCGATCACTTCCGACATGTCCACGTCGTTGAACGTGGTCAGCAAGGCGGCGGTGTTCTGCGCTTCCTTGAGGCGGCTGGCGATAGTCTGGCGCAGGCGCGTCATGCGCACGCGCTCTTCCTTTCGCTCCCCGGTCGCGGCCGCAGGCAGCGGGGCTTGCGTGGCCGGCTGCGCGGCCGGAGCGGCGGGTTGCGCGACCTTGCCTTCAGCAGCCTGCTGGACGTCTTCCTTGGTCAGCCGGCCGTCCCGGCCCGAACCAGTGAGCGTCGCGGCATCGACGCCGGACTCCTGCACCGCCCGGCGGACGGCCGGGCTGAGGCGGAGCGCCGCCGCCTGCTCGTCGGTGATCTCCTGGCCGTGAGCTGGAGCAGCGGCCGCGGGCGATGCGGGCGCCTGAGCGGAAGCGGGTGACGCTGCAGGCGCCGCCGCGGCAGCACCCTCGGCGATGGTCGCGATCACCGCGCCGACGTTCACGGTGTCACCTTCCGCCACCGTCGCCTCGCCGAACGTGCCGGCGACGGGCGAGGGCACTTCCACCGACACCTTGTCGGTTTCCAGGCTGGCGATCGGCTCGTCGACGGCAACCGCCTCCCCCGGCTTCTTCAGCCACTGGCCCAGCGTCGCTTCAGTGATCGATTCCCCCAATGCCGGGACTTTGACCTCGGTCGCCATGTTGTTCCTTATCGTTCTGGTCGTCAGCTGCCGGCCTTGCCGGCCTTGCGCACGGTCTCCGCCGCGTTGTCGGCTGCCGCGGGCTTTGCCTCGCCCGTGCCAAGCGCCGCCGCAACCAGCGCCGCCTGCTCCGCCACGTGTCGCTTGGCAAGTCCCGTCGCCGGCGAGGCCGACGCGGACCGACCCGCGTAACGCGGGCGCAGGTTCCTGCCGGCAGCCTTGAGGCAGTCCTCGATGAAAGGCTCGACGAAGAACCAGCTGCCGTTGTTGCGCGGCTCTTCCTGGGCCCAGACCACCTCTTCCAGCTTCGGCATGGCGGCGATGCGCTTTACCAGCGGCTCGGACGGGAACGGGTACAGCTGTTCAATGCGGACGATCTCGGTGTCGTCCGCTCCAGCCGCGTCGCGCGCCTCGATCAGCTCGTAGGCAACCTTGCCCGAGCACAGCACCAGCCGGCGGGCGTTGCCCTCCGCCGGCGGGTTCAGGTCGGACAGGATGCGCTTGAAGTGGCTGTCGCCGGTGAAGTCGGCCGCGCTCGACACCGCCAGCTTGTGGCGCAGCAGCGATTTGGGCGTCATCACCACCAGCGGCTTGCGGAAGTCGCGCAGCAACTGACGGCGCAGCAGGTGGAAGTAATTGGCCGGAGTGGTCGGATAGGCCACCTGAAGGTTGTCGTCGGCACACAGCTGAAGATAGCGCTCCAGCCGGGCGGAACTGTGCTCCGGCCCCTGCCCTTCGTAACCGTGCGGCAGTAACAGAACCAGGCCACTGGCACGAAGCCACTTGGCCTCCCCGCTGGCGATGAACTGGTCGATGATCACCTGCGCGCCGTTGGCGAAGTCGCCGAATTGCGCTTCCCACAGCACCAGGGTGCGCGGGTCGGCCAGGCTGTAGCCATATTCAAAGCCGAGCACGCCGAATTCGGACAGCGGGCTGTCACGGACCTCGAAGCGGCCATCCTTCCCCGTGGTCAGCGGGATGTACTTGTCACCGGTGCTCTGGTCGGTCCACACCGCGTGGCGCTGCGAGAAGGTGCCGCGGCCGCTGTCCTGGCCGGACAAGCGGACATTGTGCCCTTCCGCAAGCAGCGACCCGAAGGCCAGCGCCTCGCCCGTGGCCCAGTCGAACCCCGCGCCGGTGGCGAACATCTGCTTCTTGGCATCCAGGATCCGCCCCAGCGTCTTGTGGACGGTCAGCCCTTCAGGAACTCGGGTCAGCAGTTCACCAAGTTGCGTCAGTTCGTCGGCTTCGATTGCAGTGCCGGTGTTGCGGCGACCGGACACCGGCTCGGCCGGGCGTTTCAAGCCTTGCCAGCGCCCTTCGAACCAGTCGGCCTTGTTCGGCAGGTAGCTTGCGCCGGCCGCGAACTCGCCTTCGAGCAAGGTGGTGAACTCGGCCGTCTTCGCCTCGATCCCGGCCTGGTCGATCACGCCTTCGGCGATCAGCCGTTCGCCGTACAACTTGCTGACCGGCGGATGCTGGCGGATGGCGGCGTACATCAGCGGCTGGGTAAAGCTCGGCTCGTCGCCCTCGTTGTGTCCGAAGCGGCGGTAGCACCACATGTCGATGACGATGTCGCGGTTGAACTGCTGGCGGAACTCGATCGCCAGCTTGCAGCAAAAGGTGACCGCTTCCGGATCATCGCCGTTGACGTGCAGGATCGGCGCCTGGATGCCCTTGGCCACGTCCGACGGATAGGGCGAGGAACGGGCGAACTGCGGCGAGGTGGTGAAGCCCACCTGGTTGTTGATGACGAAGTGGAGGCAGCCGCCGGTCCCGTAGCCGGGGAGCCCGGAGAAGCTGAGGCATTCCCACACGATGCCCTGGCCGGCGAACGCGGCATCGCCGTGCAGCAGGACGGGCAGGACCTTGTCGCCGTCCCCGTCGCCCTTGATCGTCTGGACCGCGCGGACCTTGCCGAGCACAACCGGATTAGCGGCCTCGAGGTGCGACGGATTGGCCTGCAGCGACAAATGCACCTTGATGCCGTCGAACTCACGGTCGCTGCTGGTGCCGAGGTGATATTTGACGTCGCCCGAACCGCCGACGTCGGCCGGGTTCGACGAGCCACCGGAGAATTCATTGAAGATGGCGCGGTAGGGCTTGCCCATCACGTTGGCGAGGACGTTCAGCCGGCCCCGGTGGGCCATGCCGAACGTGATCTCCTCCACGCCATATTGGCCGCCGTACTTGATCACGCCTTCCAGCGCCGGGATCATGCTCTCGCCACCGTCAAGGCCGAAGCGCTTGGTCCCGACATACTTCTTGGCGAGGAATTTCTCCCACTCCTCGCCGTGGATCACCTTTTCAAGGATCGCTCGCTTGCCCTCGGCGGTGAAACTGACGCCCTTGTCACGGCCTTCCATCCGATCCTGAAGAAAGCGGCGCTCCTCCAGGTCGTTGATGTGCATATATTCCAGGCCGATCCGGCCGCAGTAATTGGCGTGGAGGATCGCGACGATGTCGCGAACCGTCGCCGTCTCGAGCCCAAGAGCGCCGCCAATGTAGACCGGACGGTCGAGGTCCGCGGCCGTAAAGCCGTGATATTCGGGCGAAAGGTCGGCCGGTAGCTCGCGGTGGGACAGACCAAGCGGATCCAGGTCGGCGGCGAGATGCCCGCGCACCCGAAAGGTGCGGATCAGCATCATCGCCCGGACGCTGTCGTCGGACGCGCGGCGCAGCGCCGCCTCATCCGTGACCCCGGCGGCCTGGGCCTGACCCTTGGCGGCCTTCTGCACCTTTTCGATGGTCGCCTGGGTAGGATCGAGACCCAGGTTGATCTCGTCCAGTTCCGTCAGCGGCCAGTTCGGCCGCTCCCAGCTGGGGCCCTGTTCGATCTCGACGTCCATATGTGCTTAGCCCTTCAGGAGCTCCGTCAGCGTCCGGCCGAGCTCAGATGGGCTCGGCGACACGGTAATGCCAGCCGCCTCCATCGCGGCGATCTTCGATTCCGCGTCGCCCTTGCCGCCGGACACGATCGCCCCGGCATGGCCCATGCGCCGGCCCGGAGGGGCGGTGCGGCCGGCGATGAAGCCGACGGTGGGCTTGGAGCGGCCGCGCTTGGCTTCATCCGCGAGGAACTGGGCGGCGTCCTCTTCGGCGGAGCCGCCGATCTCGCCGATCATGATGATCGACTTGGTCTCGTCGTCGCCCAGGAACATCTCCAGCATGTCGATGAACTCGGTGCCCTTGACGGGGTCACCACCGATGCCGACGGCGGTGGTCTGGCCCAGGCCCTCGTTGGTGGTCTGGAACACCGCCTCGTAGGTCAGCGTGCCCGAGCGGCTGACCACGCCGACGCTGCCCTTCTTGAAGATATTGCCAGGCATGATGCCGATCTTGCACTCGTCGGGCGTCAGCACGCCCGGACAATTCGGCCCGATCAGGCGGGACTTGCTGCCGTCCAGCGCGCGCTTGACCTTGACCATGTCGAGCACGGGAATGCCCTCGGTGATGCACACGATCAGCGGCACCTGCGCGTCGATCGCCTCCATGATCGAGTCCGCGGCGAAGGGCGGCGGAACGTAGATGACGGACGCATCTGCCCCGGTCTTCGCCACCGCCTCCTCGACCGTGTCGAACACCGGCAGGTCGATGTGGGTCGTTCCGCCCTTGCCCGGCGTGACGCCGCCGACCATCTGCGTGCCGTAGGCGAGCGCCTGTTGTGTATGAAAGGTGCCGGTCTCGCCGGTCATGCCCTGGGTGATCACGCGGGTGTTCTTGTTGACGAGGATGGACATGCTGAGCTCTCAATAAGTGACCTGGAGGGCCGTGTAGTTGGTCCGTCCAGCGGGGAAGCGCGTCGATAAGATGCTTTCAGCCATTCGGCCGTCAAACAGTTTGCCACTCGCCCGAAAAAAGTGCGGCACGTCGGTCTCGCGTCCGCGCAGGCCCGCGCGCCCAATCGCCGCCCTGAACTCGTCGAAGTACGGGTAGAAGCGTTCCTTGGCTACCGACCTGAGCAGGCAGGTGGTCCCAAAGCGCCGGGCGCTGCCGTCCCTGGTCAGAACCAGCTCGAATTCGCGGCCGTCAATGCTTCCAGTGAAGGCTTGCTTCGTGTCCGCCTTGGTGCGGAAGTCTGCCGGAAACGCGGCTTCGCGCCACCCCGAAGTCCTCGCGGCCGCCGCCGCGCCCTCGATCGTGGCAGGCGCCACTAAGCAGAAGCGCTCAAAGGCTTGAACGACGTTCTTGCCACTTCCGCGATCGTCCTGCGCATTCGCAGCCGAAGCGAAGAGCATAGCTGCGGCGATCGCAGTAGCGAGCCTTGGGACGATCATGCGAGCGAGCCGTCAATCTGCTTGCAGGCGTCCAGCAGTTCCTTGACGGCGTCGACGCTGACCTGGAGGCCGGCCTTGTCGGCTTCGTCCAGCTCGATCTCGATGACCTGCTCGACGCCCCCGGCGCCGATGGTCACCGGCACGCCGACGTACAGGCCATCGAGGCCGTACTGGCCGTCGACGTAGGCGGCGCAGGGCAGGATGCGCTTCTGGTCGTTCAGATACGCCTCGGCCATGGCGATGCCGCTGGTCGCCGGGGCGTAATAGGCCGAGCCGGTCTTGAGCAGCGCGACGATCTCGCCGCCCCCGCCACGGGTGCGCTTGACGATGGCGTCGATCCGCTCCTGCGTGCTGAGCCCCATCTTGACCAGGTCGGGCACCGGAATGCCGTTGACGGTCGAGTAGCGCACCACGGGCACCATGGTGTCGCCGTGGCCGCCGAGCACGAAGCTGTTCACGTCGCGGACCGACACCTTGAACTCGTCGGCGAGGAAGTGGCTGAAGCGCGCGCTATCGAGCACGCCGGCCATTCCGACCACCTTGTTGTGCGGCAGGCCGGAAAACTCGCGCAGCGCCCACACCATCGCGTCCAGCGGATTGGTGATGCAGATCACAAAGGCGTCGGGGGCGTTGGCCTTGATGCCGTCGCCGACCGCCTTCATCACCTTGAGGTTGATGCCGATGAGGTCGTCGCGGCTCATGCCCGGCTTGCGGGCGACGCCGGCGGTGACAATGATCACGTCGGCGCCGGCGATGTCGGCATAATCGTTCGACCCGGTGACCTTGGCATCGAAGCCTTCGATCGGCCCGCACTGCGACAGGTCCAGCGCCTTGCCCTGAGGAACGCCCTCGACCACGTCGAACAGGACGATGTCGCCAAGCTCCTTCTGGGCGGCGAGGTGGGCCAGAGTGCCGCCGATGTTGCCGGCGCCGATCAGGGCAATCTTCTTGCGAGCCATTGTCGTGGGTGGCCTCTCGTGAACAAGCATGTGAAGGGCCGCTCACGGGCGGGCGGCCGGTGCGAGTGCGCCTCTAGACCGATGAGGCCGCAGGGGCAACCGCTTGGCCCGTGGGAAGTTACCCGCTTTGTCACTGCCCGCTTGCGGGCGCGTACCGAAAGGATTGCTGATGAAGCAGCTACTCGTTCTCGCCGGCGTCGGTCTAGCGATCGCCGCGGCGCCTGTCACGGCCCAGCCCCGCCACGTCAGTCATGATCGGCAGGGCACCTATGGCCGGCATTGCCCGCCGGGCCTTGCCAGGAAGCACAACGGCTGCATCGCGCCGGGCAAGGCGCGCAAGCTCAGCCGCGGCCAGCGCTACCAGTCGAGCTACCGCTACCGCACTTACTCGTACAATTCGATCCCGTCCGACCTGCGGCGGCGGTACGATCTCGATCGCCGCAACCGTTATTATTACAACAACGGCTACCTCTACGGCGTCGACCCACGGACGAACGTGGTCGAACAGGTCATCCAGGCGCTACTGCGCTAGGCGGCCGTCCAGCGTGAGGAAAGGCCGTCCGGAGCGCTCCGGACGGCCTTTCTATTTGCCCGCCAGGTCGCGGATCATCGCTTCCCAATGGAGCACGTCGTCATAGGCGGCGGTCACGGGGATGCGCTCATCCAGGCCATGTGCGCGCTCGTCGTCCGGGCTGATGCCCCAACTGCCGTCGACGCCGTAGGTCGGGATACCGCCCGAGCGGAAGAAGCTGGCGTCGCTGGTGCCGGTCGCCATGTTCGGGATGACCTTCATGCCCGGGCCGTGCAGCTGCCGAACCGCCTTCGAGTAAGCGGCGAGCACGTCCGCACGGATGGCGGGCACCGGCGTCGGCTTGCCGATGAAGCTCGGGTCAGGCGCGATCTCGACGCCTTGGCCGACGGTCCCGTGAAGCTCGGCCTGGACCGTCTTAGGCTCGACCCCGGGCATGATCCGGCAATTGACGGTCGCCCGCGCCATCTGCGGCAGGGCGTTGTCGGCATGGCCGCCGCTGAGCATGGTGGCGACGCAGCGGGTGCGGGTCTTGCCGACTTCCAGTTCGCTCGCCTCAATCGCGTCGGCCGCCGCCCCGTCCTGCGGATTGGCGAGCCAACGCCGCATGGCGTCGCCGAGCGGGCCCTTCTCGTCCTGCTGGCGAGCCTGGAAGTAGGCACGGGTGACCTCGTTCAGTTGCGGCTCGAACCGGTGCCCTTCCAACTTCTTCAGCGCGTCCGCCAGCTGGTAGATGGCATTGTCGGGCCGCGGGCGGGAACTGTGGCCGCCCCGGTTGCGAACGGTGAAGAAGTAGCTCTGGTAGGTCTTCTCGGCCGCGTCCAGCGCATAGCCGAGCGAACGTCCGCCCTTGTCGAACGCCCCGCCGCCTCCATCCGCGTTGAGCGCGAATTCGGCGTCGAGCCGGCTCTTCCACTCCGTCGAGCCGAACAGCGCGCCGTTCTGCATGGTCTCCTCGTCGCCGGTGAAGAACAGCACGATGTCGCGCCTGGGCCGGAATCCCGCCGCCTTCAGCTTGGCCAGCGCCAGGGTGGTCGCGACAATGCCGTTCTTCATATCGGACGTGCCGCGTCCGTAAAAGTAGCCGCCCTGCTCCAGGAACTTAAACGGATCGTTCCGCCAGTCCTCCCGCTTGGCCTCGACCACGTCCATGTGGCCGATGATCAGCATCGGCTTGGCACTCGGTCGCTCGGCCTTCCAGCGGAACAGCAGGGCCGCCGTCTTGTCGCCGGGCAGACCTTGGTAGGGGATGATCTGCACCGCGTCGGCCGGAAACCCGGCGCTACGCAGCTGCGCAGCGACCAGCTCGGCCATGGGCGGCACCTGGCCCCGCTGCACGACGGACGGGATCTCCACCGCCTGCTGGAGGAAGCTGCGGACCTTGCCCTGCCACGCGGCATCGAGCCGGCTGGGCTGGGCGACGGGATTGACGGCGACGGCTGGCGCAGCAGCGGCGGCGGCGAGCAGCAGGGAAGCGATGAGGTGACGCATGGCGGCGACGCTATGCCGTACCGTGCCCCTCGGCAAGGTAATCGGCGCTGCGCATCTCCTCCAGTCGGCTCACCGTTCGCCCGAACTCAAAGGCGCCCGTCCCGGCAGGGTAGAGCGCGGCCGGCTCGGCGTCGGCCGCGGCCAGCAGCTTGACCTTGTGTTCGTACAAGGCGTCGATCAGGGTCACGAAGCGAGCCGCCTCGTTGCGCTTTTCCGGACCCATTACCGGAATGCCGACGGTAATCACCGTGTGGTAACGCTGGGCGATGGCAAGGTAGTCGGCCGCGCCCCGCGCTTCGCCGCACAGCCGCTTGAAGGAGAACACGGCGACGCCCTTTAAACTCTTGGGCACGTGCAGGGTGCGCCCGCCGCCCACCTCCAGTTCCTCGCTCGGAACGTTGGCGCGGTCCTCGACCGGATAGTCGGTCAGCTTGAAGAACGCCTCGCTGAGCGCGGCCGTGGCGGCCGGCCCGTTGGGCACGTGCCAGGTCTCGACGCCGGAAAGCCGATGTAGGCGGTAGTCGGTGCCGCCGTTGACCTCGACCACCTGCATCCGCCGGCCGATCAGGTCGATGAAGGGCAGGAACAGCTCGCGGTTGAGGCCATCCTGGTAGAGGTCGGCCGGCGGACGGTTGGAGGTGGTGACCACCGCCACGCCCTTGTCCAGCAGGGCGGTGAACAGGCGCGACAGGATCATGGCGTCGGCCGTGTTGTTGATCACCATCTCGTCGAAGCAGAGCAGCTCGGCCTCGCTTGCGATGCTGGCGGCGACCGGCGGGATCGGGTCGCCCGGTTGCTCCGTGCGGGCGCGGCGCAGCCGCTGGTGGACGTCCAGCATGAAGGCGTGGAAGTGGACCCGGCGCTTGGGCTGCACCGGCATATGGTCGAACGCCAGGTCCATCAGCATCGACTTGCCCCGCCCCACGCCGCCCCACAGGTAGACGCCGCACGGCCGCGGCGTGGTTCGCTTCAGCAGGCGGGCGAACAAGCCGGGCGCCGGCCTGGCAAGGTCCCGCGCCAGCCGGTCGAGCGCCGCCGCCGCGCGCTGCTGGTCGCCATCCGGCCGCAGCTCCCCATCCTTGAGCAGCTGCCCGTAGGCTGCGTCGACCGGACCGCTCATGTGCGGTCGCGTAGCCGCTTCAGCGTGCCGGCGAAGCTGTAGCAGGCCTGGCCGTCCTGGCGAAGAACACCCTGCAGGAACGCCAGGCTGCGGGTCTGCCGCACCAGTTCGACGTGACAGTCGAGCGGCTTGCCCGCCTCCCCGCGCGCCAGGAAATGGGTGGTGAGATCCAGCGTCACATAATGCGCCCGGGCCATGCCGGCGCAGCGGCCGCCACCGAACAGCGCCATGTCGATGAAGCTCATCACCATACCGCCATGCAGCGAGCCGCCGAGGTTGAGGTGCTTGTCGGTCGGGAACATCCGCACCACCGCCCGACCCTCGCCGTCGGGGCGGAAGATCATCTTCCCAACCTGCGCGGCAAAGCTGTCGGGATCGAGCTCGACCCAGCTGTACCAGCCGGGATGCTCGGGGTCCTCACGCGCGCCGGACGGGCGGTTGGGCAGGTCTTCGGGTGCGTCCATGGGTGTGGGTTAGTGCGCGGTGTGAGCGGGTGCAACATTTGGCCGCTGCCAGGGACTCGCAGCTATGGCGCGAGGTGAATTCGCGCCGTCGGTCCTGTCCCGCTTGCGCGGGCAGGCCGCCCGGAACTCGATCTCTCTTCGCGCTACTCCGGCGACGCTGCGCGTCGGCGTCGTTGCGCTCGGGCTCTCGCTAGGCCGCCCGTTCCGCAATCATCTTCTTGGTCTCGGCGATCGCCTTGGCCGGGTTCAGGCCCTTCGGGCAGACGTTGGCGCAGTTCATGATCGTGTGGCAGCGATACAGCCGGAACGGGTCCTCCAGCTGGTCAAGCCGCTCGCCCGTCATCTCGTCGCGGCTGTCGGCCAGCCAGCGATAGGCCTGGAGCAGGATGGCCGGCCCAAGGAAGCGGTCGCCGTTCCACCAGTAGCTGGGACAGCTGGTCGAGCAGCAGAAGCACAGAATGCACTCGTACATGCCGTTCAGCCGCTCGCGGTCCTCGGGCGACTGCAGCCGCTCCTTGCCGCTCGGGTCCGGGGTGGCGGTCTTCAGCCACGGCTGGATGGAGGCATATTGCGCGTACATGTGGGTGAAGTCCGGAACCAGGTCCTTGACCACGTCGCAGTGCGGCAGCGGAGTGATCCGCACCTCGCCCTTGATGTCCTCGATCGCCGTGGTGCAGGCCAGGCCGTTGCGCCCGTCCATGTTCATGGAACAGCTGCCGCAGATGCCCTCGCGGCAGGAGCGGCGGAAGGTCAGGCTGGGATCGACCTCGTTCTTGATCTTGATAAGCGCGTCCAGCACCATCGGACCGGTCTCGTCCAGGTTCAGCTCGTAGCTGTCGTAGCGCGGGTTCTGGCCCGTGTCGGGATCATAGCGATAGACCTTGAACGACTTGACGCGCTTGGCGCCGCCGTCGGCCTTGTAGGCCTTGCCCTTCTTGCTGATAACGCTGTTCTTTGGAAGCGTGAACTCGGCCATGAAACCCTCTTGTGCTTAAGGGGCGATCTAGGCGCGCGGGGCCCCGATGAAAAGCCCACCCAAAGGCTGCCCTGCGTTCAGGCTTCCTGCACTGCCTCCAGCACTGCAGCCGCGTGCCCCGGCACCTTCACCTTGCGCCAGGCGCGCAGCACGGTGCCGTCGGCCCCGATCAGAAAGGTCGCCCGCTCCATGCCCATGTAGTTGCGGCCGTACATCGACTTCTCGACCCAGGTCCCGAACGCCTCGCTGAGCGCGCCATCGTCGGTGGCGAGCGGCACGGTCAGCTCGTACTTGGCGATGAACTTGGCATGCTTCTGCTGGCTGTCGCGGGAGACTCCGATCACGGTGGCGCCGGCGGCGGCGAAGTCGGAGGCGAGCGCGGTGAAGTCCTGCGCCTCCCTGGTGCAGCCGGACGTGTCGTCCTTGGGGTAGAAATAGAGCACGGTCGGGCCGCCCGGCGCGGCAAGGTCGATCCTCTTGCCGTCCGTGGCGACGACCGTCAGCAACGGCGCCGGCTGTCCCTGGTCGATCATCGTCCCTCCTTCACCTTGTCCCACAAGGCCGCAACCCTCTGCCGTGCCCCCGCCATCGCCGCAAGCAGCGCCGGCCAGTCACCCTGCCCGCACAGCCGCGCCAGCAGTGCTTCGGTCGGTTCCGTCAACTTGACCTGCCCGGGCGCAAGCAGGCGCAGGCAGACCAGCACCCGGGACAGCAACCGCAGGTCGGCATCGATCCGCGGCGCATCGATCAAGCCGCTCTCGCCGAGCTCGGCGATCGCGACCTCCAGGCGTGGGTCAAGGCCGCGCCCAGTGGTGAGCTGCAGGGTGTGGACGGCGAACTCCAGGTCCACCAGGCCGCCCGGGCCGAGCTTGATGTCCAATGGTCCCAGCGGCGGCTTGTGGCGGGCCATCTCCACCCGCATCGCGGCGGCGTCGGCGCGCGCCCGCACGGGATCGGGCGTGCTGCGGAGAATGTCGCGAACGAGCGCCACCACCCGGGCCTGAAGCGCGGGCGAGCCGGTCAGCGGGCGGGCGCGGCACAGCGCCATATGCTCCCAGGTCCAGGCTTCCTGCCGTTGATAGGTGGCAAAGCCGTCCAGGCTGACGGCCAGCATCCCCTGCTCCCCTTGCGGGCGGAGCCGGGTGTCGACCTCGTACAGGGGTCCCGCGGCGGTGGGAACGCTGAGCGCCGCGACCACGCGGCGGGCGAGGCGGTTGTAATAGTCGGCGGCCGGCAACGACTTGGCCCCCTCGCTGCGGGCACCGTCCGGAGCGTCGTAGATGAAGATGAGGTCGAGGTCGGAGGCGTAGGTCAGCGCTCGCCCGCCCAGTCGTCCCAGGGCCAGCACGATCAGCTCGCCACCGGGCATCCGGCCGTGCGTCCCTTCGAAGTCGCGCCGCGCCACTTCGGAGAGGGCGACCACCGTTCCCTCGGCGACGTCGCCGTAGCCTTCCGCCACTTCGATCGGATCACGGTGGCCGCTGACCAGCTGGACGCCCAGCCCGAACCGGCGCTCGCCGATCAACGCGCGGGCGCGGTCGAGCGCCCGGTCATAGGGCAGTTCGCCGATCGCCTGGCGGAGTCGCTCGCCGAATGCGTCCGCGGACGGGGGAAGAACGAAGCTGGAATCGTCGAGCAGGCCGTCGAGCAGTTCCGGCCGGCGGCCGAGCTGCGCCGCCAGCGCGGGCGCATGGCTGAGGATGGTGGCGAGCAGGCTGCCGAGTTCGGGCCGCGCCGCGATGAGGCGATACAGGTTCACGCCGCTCGACAGGCGCTCCACGAGATCGGCCAGGCGGTTCAGGGCCGCAGCCGGGTCGGGACCCTTGGCGATGGCGCCGAGCAGCGGCGGCAGCATGGCTTCGAACGCCGCGCGGGCGGCGGCGGAGCGCAGCGATCGGGCGCGCCCCGAGCGCCAGTCGGCGACGTGCCGGGCAGGCACCGCCGGATCGTCGAAGCCGAGCCGTCCGAGCTCTTCATCAAGCACCGTTGCATCATTGCTCAGGCGCCCGTCGCGATCGTCGGCAAGCGCTCCGAACAGGTGCTCGACCAGCATCACGCTGGGCGCAAGCCAGTCGATCAGCTCGCTGCCCCGCTCGAAGCCATGCAGCCGCGCCACCTCGTCGAGCGCCGGCGGGCTTGCCGGCAGCAGGTGGGTTTGCGCGTCGGCGATCATCTGAACACGATGCTCGGCCGTGCGCAGCCGGCGGTAGGCGTCCGCCAGCGCGTCTGCGTCCTCGGCCAGCAGCTTGCCTGCGGCGGCGAGCGCGGCCAGGGCATCGAGGGTCGCCGGCGCGCGCAGGGCGGGCTCGCGGCCGGCGTGGATCAGCTGCTGGATCTGGGCAAAGAACTCGATCTCGCGAATGCCGCCGCGGCCGCGCTTCAGGTCGTAGCCGGGCCCCAGCCGCTGGCCTTGATTGTAATGGTCACGGATGCGGGTGGAAATGGCGCGGATCTCGTCCACCACGCCGAAATCCAGGCTGCGCCGCCACACGAACGGGCGAATGGCCTGAAGAAAGTCCTGTCCCAGCGCGACGTCGCCGGCGCAGGCCCGGGCGCGAATAAAGGCCGCGCGCTCCCACGGCAGCGCCGAGCTTTCGTAATGGGAGATTGCGGCGCCGACGGACAGGGCAATGGGAGTGACTTCGGGCGAGGGCCGCAATCGCAGGTCGACCCGCACCACATAGCCGTGCTCGTCCCGGCTCTGCAGCAATTCGATCAGCCGCCGGCCGTAGCGGACGGCGGCTTCGCCAGGTTCGTCGCGCGGCCGGCGCGGCAAGCGGTCCGGATCGAACAGCACAATGAGATCGACGTCGGAACTGTAGTTCAGCTCCCGGCTGCCGAGCTTGCCGAGGGCCAGCACCGTCATGCCGGCGAACGGCTCCTCCCCCACCCGCTCGGCCACTGCCCGGCGCAGGGCCGCGTCGATCGCGCTATCGGCGAAGTCTGACAGGTGCGCCGTGACCTGCTCAAGCGAGAATTCGCCGGAGAGATCGCCCAGCGCAACCGCCAGCGCGAGCCCGAGCCGCTGCCGCCGCAGCCGTTCGCCAACATCGTTCGCCCGAGTCGACAGGGCTGCCATCACGGCGGCATCGGCGCCGGCGGAGAGAAAGCGCTCGGTTACGGCCGGACATTTCGCCGCTGCTTCGCATAGAAAGCGCGAATGGTAGCGGGCCCGTGCCAGCGCGCTTGCGCGAAGTGCCTCGACGACCCGTGTTTCCATCGCAACAGACCTTGCCTGAAAGGTCCCGTTCACGAAACCTGTTCGCTTTCCCGGCGTTGGATCGAGCAAATGGTTTCCGACCTTTCCAAGAAGGCGGCGGGTAGCAGTGAGAGCAGCATGGATCGACGGATCATCCGGGTCGAGCTGCCACCCGCACATGCCGGAGTAACCGCAGCGTTGCGCAAGGCGTTCGCTACGGTCCCCAGCGACAACGACGACCGGCAGTTCGACGACTTGCTGTCGCGACTGGGATAGGTCCTGTCGCGACTGAAATAGGTCGTCGGCCCTTCACGGTTCGCTGAGGAAGCTTGCCACTCTCCCAGAAGATCATCCGCCACGTCTCGCACGCTTGAGACGGGAGGCGAGTTTACTCGCGTTCCTTGGCGAGTTCGTCGACCTCGCCCATGATCTGGGCCAAAGCCGAACTGTTGGGATCGGTCTTATGCTGACGCCGGCTGGGAAGCTTGCCGCCTGACAGGAGTTGCTCGAGCGCAACCCGGCCCCGCGCGACGCGGCTCTTGATCGTGCCGACGGCGCAGCCGCAGATCTCAGCCGCTTCCTCGTAAGCAAAGCCACCCGCGCCAACCAGGATCAGCGCTTCACGCTGCGGCTGCGGCAGGTGCATGAGCGCCCGCTGCATGTCACCCAGTTCGACGTGGCGGTCCTGGCTGGCCGGCGCGGCCAGCAGCTTGGACGCGGTCAGCTCGTCCCACTCGCCCTTGAAGCGGGCCCGCCGCATCTGGCTGAGGAACAGATTGCGCAGGATGATGAAGGTCCAGGCACGCATGTTGGTGCCGGCCTGGAAGCGCTTGCGCGCAGCCCATGCCTTGAGCAGGGTCTCCTGAACCAGGTCGTCGGCAAGATCGCGGCTGCCCGACAGCGACCGGCCGAACGCGCGCAGGTGCGGAATGACCTGGGCAAGCTGATCCTTGAACTCCGGATCCGAGAGCGGGACCGGCTCAGGTCGCGGCGCATCGAAACCCTCGGTATCTGCTTCGTCGGCTTCCACGTTCCCCCACTCACCCGGCTCGGCGCGTTCCACGGCGAAGCCTTCAATAGCACGCATGTCTACCGGCTGCGACCAGTGCGGATCAGCCGGCTACCAGAACAATGATGGCAAAAATGATGATTACAAGACCAAGCCCGCCAAACAACGCCACACGGGCCATGTGCGGCGTTGTGCCGGCGCGCGCCTCGGTGCCGGTCAGATGTTCCGGCTGTTCTTCTGCCATCGGAGATTCCCCAGGATACGTTTGATAAGGCAACGCAACCGTGGGAACCAGGGTTCCGAGGCGTGTCGATTATCCCGCCGGAACGGTCGCCGCGTCGAAGAACAGGGCCTGCGCGATCGCCGCCTTGACCGTAGCCCGCTGGAAGGGCTTGGTGATCAGGAAGGTCGGCTCCGGCCGGGTGCCGGTCAGCAGCCGCTCCGGGAAGGCAGTGATGAAGATCACGGGCACCGCGAATTCGGCCAGGATGTCGCGCACCGCGTCGATGCCGCTGCTGTCATCGGCAAGCTGGATGTCAGCCAGCACCAGGCCCGGCGGATGGGCGCGGGCCTGCGCAACGGCCTCGTCCCGGGTGACCGCTACGCCAGTGACGCTATGGCCGAGGTCGCGGACGATGGTCTCGATGTCCATGGCGATGATCGGCTCGTCCTCAATGATGAGAACGTCGGCATGCGTTTGCCGTTCAATTTCCTCCATCGCCTCGGCGACCAGATTGTCGATATCATCCTGGCTGGCACCGATCAGGTAGCCGGCATCATTGGCCGAGAAACCCTCAAGCGCCGTCAGCAGCAAGGCCTGGCGAGAGAGCGGCGTAATCCGCGACAGGCGCGCCTGGGCAATCCCTTCGGGATGGGCGAGATCGCCGCTGTTATCCTCGCCTTCCTCGATGTTGGCGGTCGACCAGATAGCATGAAAGGTCTTGTACAGACCCAGGCGCGGCTCGACGTCACGAGGAAAACTGTCCGGAGCGGCAACGATCGCCTCCAGCGTTGCCCGGACGAACGCGTCGCCATGTGTCTGACTACCTGTCAGCGCGCGCGCATAGCGGCGCAAGAAGGGCAGATGCGGCGCGAGTTCCTGGCCGAGCGACATATCGTATCGTTGCTCCCTAATTCCTTGTTACGCCCCTATTGGGAGCGGTTGCGTCAATGTGCAACCCTGCCGCCTCAGGCGTGGAATCTTGGCTGAAGCGTCGGAACAAAGCTGTTCGCTTGTGGTTTCCGGGGCGGGTTCTCGTATTCGTTTGACGAGTCTGGAGGCCGACTTCTAGGGGCGAAACTGCATCCATTGCGCTATCCGAATGGAAAGCTAAGCACATTGCGCCATGCTGATCACGGCGTCACGGGGGACGAGAGGTTGAGTGCCAACGATAAATCCGACGACCGCCGCCCCGTCAGCGGTGCAGGTGAGCAGGAGGGGGCTGGTGAAAGCAAGCGCCGCCGAACGGCTCCGCCGGGTGAGCTCAGCAAGGCTCTTCGTTCCGTTTATGACAATACGCTTCGCGAGAACGTTCCTGACGATTTCCTGGATCTGCTCGGCAAGCTCAGCTGATTCCAGGTGCGCCGCGGACCGGGCGGCGTGAGCCGTTTGTCGCGCTGGTTCGGGCGCCTTTCCACCACGGCCAAGCTGCTGCTGATCCTGTCGGCAGCCATTCTCCCCTTGGGTTTGGTCCTGGTGTGGGCCGCAACCACTAACATCGATCGGGCCAACCAGGCGGTCGTGGTAAGCGCCGAAGACCGGAGCAGATCAGCCACCCGCGTCGTTGAAAGCCTGCTTGCCCGCAACGTACTGGCGCTACGGGTCGCGGCAACGGGCGCCTTGCGCGATGCAACAGGTGATCCGTGCGCCCTTGCCCGGCAGTCGCTGAGTTCCTCCAGCAGCGTCGCGCGAAGCTTCGCCTTGCAGGATCCCGGTGGGCAGCAGCTTTGCACCATTGGAACGTTCCAGTCGCAGCAGGCAGGAGTGCTGGTTCCGCCGGGTCAGGTGCGCCTGTGGATCTCACCTTCAGGAAACGTGCTCTATTACCGAGTTGGAGTTCCGGGCGGCATTGGCACCGGCGTCCTGTCGCGGGAGGAATTGCGCGACGCGGCCCTGATCTCCAGCTCCGCGCTGCGCCAGCTGACGCTCAGCGACGGGCGCACATCGATGGCCCTGATTGACGAGGCCGCGGCGGTGCAGGCGGCCTCTGGCGATCCCGACGTCCAGCTGGTTGAGCGCAATTGGACGGTTGGCGGCGGCCAGCTCAGTGTGCAGAGCCTGGCGGAAGTTGCCCGGATCGGCGCCAGCGAGCGCGGCCTGATCCTGCTGCCCTTGCTGATGTGGATTGTCGCTACCCTGCTCAGCTGGTTGCTGGTCAGCAGCTTTCTGATCCGGCCGCTGCGTCGGATGCAACAGGCCATCGGCTCATACCAGCCCGGCAGCGCCGAGCTCGAATTGCCGGAAAGTCTCGGGTCGGCAACCGAAATTCGTGAGCTTGGGCAAAGCTTCTCGCGCGCCGTTGAGCGCATCGAAGAGTCCGAAAAGGACATGGGCGTGGCGCTCGAGGGGCAGCGACGGCTCGTCCGGGAGGTGCATCACCGGGTGAAGAACAACCTGCAGGTGATCGCCTCGCTGCTAAATATCCATAGTCGCTCAACGGCAGCGCCGGAAGCGCGTGACGCCTATGCCTCCATCGGCCGGCGGGTGGATGCGCTCGCGGTGGTCCACCGCAATCATTATGCAGAGCTGGAGGAGAACCGCGGGATCTCGCTTCGTTCCCTGTTGAGCGAGCTGGCAGCGAGCCTTCGCAGCAGCGCTCCGGACACCGCCAGGCGCTTCAACATCGATTTGGAGCTCGCCAGCCTCAACACGACCCAGGATGCCGCGGTGGCGGTGGCGTTCTTCACCACCGAAGTGGTCGAGTGCGCAATGCTGGGCCATCCGGAAGACGCCGTCCGTCTGACCCTTGCCCGGATCGATGACCTCAGAGCCCGCTTCACCATCGCCGCCACCATGCTGCAGTCCGACACGATGGAGGAGCGACCGCAGTTCGAGCGCATCATCACCGGCCTGGCCAAGCAGCTTCGCTCTCCGCTGGAGCGTGAAAGCGGCAAATACAGCGTCGTCCTGCCGGTGTTTCCGCCGCAACCGGAACAAGTCTAAAAATTTCTGTAAAAAGCCGGAACCCGCGTGCTGGCCTGTCGTTCTGTTCTTCGGATAGCGACTTTTGCCCCCCCGCTCTCGCTATCCGCTTACATGGGCCCGGAACCGCTTACCCTCCCCCCCCCCGGTAGCGCTTCCGGGCTCACTTGTGCCTGGAGCCTTTCAGAGGCCCCGGATCAGGCTTGAGGTTCCGCTGCAGCGCTTCGCCGGGCCGCTCGCCAGTGCGTAAGCCAGATGGCAAGCAACGCCAATTCGAACAGCAAGTAGAGCGGCACCAGCAATAACAGCATCGACACGGCGTCGGGCGGGGTCAGCACCGCCGCGACGGCGGCAGCAACCACGATGGCGTGGCGGCGCCGCTTGGCCAGCTGCTCGCGGGTGACCAGGCCGGCGCGCTCCAGGATCATCAGCAAGACAGGCGTCAGGAACGCCACGCCAAAGCCGAACAGGAAGCGGGTGACGAAGTTCAGGTAATTGCCGACCCCCGGCAGCGCCTCCTGCTGGACGCCTCCGACATTACCCTCGAAGCCGAGCAGGAACTTAAGGGCCCACGGCATAGCAACGAAATAAGCGAATGATGCGCCTGCCGCGAAAAAGAACGGGGTCATCAGAAGAAACGGTAGGAACGCCCTCTTCTCCTTCACGTAGAGACCCGGCGCCACGAACCGCCAGATTTGCGTCGCGAACACCGGAAAGCAAATCATCAGGGCAGCAAACAGGGCAACCTTCACCTCCGTGAAGAAGGCCTCAAAGATGTCGGTGTAGATGAGCTTGCCCTGGCCCGCGGCAAGCAACGGCTGGACCAGCACGGAAAAGATCGGCTTGGCGAAAGCCAGGCACAGGAAGAAGGCGGCGACCAGTGCGGCCAGGCTGATCAGCAGCCGCCGCCGCAGCTCGACCAGATGTTCCAGCAGCGGCTGCTTGGTCTCGTCGATGTCATTCACGGCAGGGAGCGCCCGCTGTGGTCCGGTTCGGGCAGCGGAAGGCTCGGCTCGTCAGGGTCGCGGACAGGCTCGGTCGGGGGTGGCGGCGGTGCTTCGGGGAACGACGCAGGAGCATCCGGCGGCAGGTTGGCACCGGCGTACGGCAGTGCACCCGTCGGGAATTCGCGCATGATGCGCTCGTTCTCCTCGCGCCAGCGCTTCTCCATTTCCTCCAGCTCGGCTTCGCGCATGATGTTCTCGATACCGGCGGTGAAGTGGCGGGCGTGAGCCCGTATGCGGCCGACCCATTGGCCGACCGTGCGCAGGGTGGAAGGCAGTTCCTTGGGGCCGATGAAGATCAGCGCCAGCACTGCAACGATCAACAGCTCGCTGCTGTCGACACCGAACATCGGCGGTATGCTCCGCCGTTAGCCGCGCGGATCCTGGGCAGGTGGCGGCGGCGGCGCGACCGGATCGGCGGCGCGCGGGTGTGGAGTCACCTCGATCGGATGGTCGGGCGAGCCGAGCCGGCCATGCTCCCGGTCGAAGCGGCTACGCTGCTCGTCATCGTCGTCGGCCATGCCCTGTTTGAAGCTCTTCAGGCCCTTGGCGACATCGCCCATCATGTTCGAGAACCGGCTGCCGCCGAACAGCAGCAGCACCAAGATCGCGAAAATCACAATATGCCAAAGGCTGAAGCCGCCCATCGATCAAACTCCACAAGGTCAGGGGCTATCTAGTCCTCTTCGTCGGCGCTTTCCAGTTGCAGCTGGCGAAGGCTCACGTCGAGGGGATCGAGCAGGCCCGCGGCCTTGAGATCGTCGATGCCCGGCAGATCACGGCGGGACCCGAGCCCGAAGTGGCCAAGAAATCGCGTGGTAGTGGCGTAGAGCAGTGGCCGGCCCGGCGCTTCGCGGCGACCGGCCGGACGGATCCAGCCGGCTTCCATCAGGACGTCCAACGTGCCCTTGGAAATCTGCACCCCGCGAATGGCCTCGATCTCCGCGCGGCTGACCGGTTCATGATAAGCGATGATCGCCAGCGTCTCGGTCGCGGCGCGGCTCAGCCGGCGCGGCTCCTCGCGGGTGCGGCGTAGCAGGTGCGCGAGGTCGCCGGCCGTCTGGAAATGCCAGCGCCCGCCCCGTTCCACCAGTTCGATCCCGCGGCCCGCATAGTGCGCCGCAAGCTCCGCCAGCGCTGCCGGCACGTCTCCAGCGCCGGCGTGGGCCGCGATTTCTTCAGGCGAGAGCGGCTCGTCGGACGCGAACAGGGTCGCCTCGACGGCGCGCTCCAAACCCTCAGTCATGGCGTGTTCGCCGCGCGCAAGCGCAGCATGATGGGTGCGAACGGACTGTCCTGCTGAACCTCGACCTGCCCCTTGCGCGCGAGTTCAAGCGTGGCCGCAAACGAGGAGGCAAGGGCCGATCGACGAAACTGCGGGTCCTGGGTGACGGGCAGAAAGGTTTCCAGGCGGCTCCATTCAAGCCGCGCGCCGACCAACGCCGACACCCGCTCGATCGCTTCCTCCAGCGTCAGCACGGCCCGGCGCGCCACCAGGTGGATGGCCGGCACCGTGCGGGCCCGAAGCGCGCCGTAAGCGACATAAAGGTCGAACGCAGTCGCCTGCCAAGCGGCCTTGCGGACCAGCCGCAATCCCTCCGGAGCGCCGCGAACGAACACGTCGCGGCCGAGCCGGTCGCGCGCAATCAGCCGGGCGCCCGCCTCGCGCATGGCGTCGAGCCGCTGCAGCCGGAGCTGCAACCGGGCGGCGAGGTCCTCGGGGCTAGGGTCCTGTTGCGGATCCTTGGGCAGCAGCAGGCAGGACTTGAGGTACGCCAGCCACGCCGCCATCACAAGGTAATCGGCGGCGATCTCCAGTTTCAGCGTCCGCGCACCGTTGAGGTAGGCGAGATACTGCTCCACCAGCTGGAGGATCGAGATCTGCGCCAGGTCGACCTTCTGCGCCCGGGCAAGATTCAGCAGCAGGTCGAGTGGCCCTTCCCACGCGCCCAGGCTAAGGGTCAACTCGTCGCCGCGGGTGAGTGGGAGCTCGGCGGGCATGCCGTCAGGCCAGTGCCAGCAGCTCGTCGCGCTTGGCGGTTACCTCGGCAAGGCCTGGCCCCTCCCCATCCAGCATCACGGCCGCCATTGCCCGAGCGAGACGCGCTTCTGCCTCCGGCGTGAGCGGGCCGACGTTGGCGGCGACGTCGACCATCTCGTCGAACTTGCCCGAGCAGTGAAGTGTCGCATCGCAACCCGCGGCGATGGCGGCCGCCGAGCGTTCTCCCGGACTGCCGGCCAGCGCCTGCATGCCGATATCGTCGGTCATCAAGAAGCCGTCAAATCCGATCCGCTGCCGAATGATCTGTTCGATCACGACCGGCGACTGGCTCGACGGCCGGTCCCGGTCCCAGGCGCTGAAGACGATATGCGCCACCATGCCCATCGGGGCCGCGGCCAGGCGTTCGAACGGCTCGAGGTCGATCGCCAGTTCCTCGTCGGTGGCGTCAACCACCGGCAGTTCGAGGTGACTGTCAACCAGCGCCCGACCGTGGCCCGGCATGTGCTTGATTACGCCCAACACGCCGGCCGACGCCATGCCGTCAAGCACGGCGCGGCCGAGGGCCGAAACCTGCATCGGCTCGCCGCCGTAGGCACGGTCCCCGACAATGTCGGTCGCCGCCGGCTGGCGAACGTCGAGCATGGGCAGGCAATTCACGTTGATTCCGCACTCGCGCAGCAGGAGAGCGATCCCCCGGGCATTCATCCGTGCGGCCTCGATCGCCGATGAGGGCGCCAGCTGGTAAAGGCGGTCGAAGGCCTCGCCAGCCGGCGACGATGGCCATTCCGGCGGCTTCATCCGGGTCACCCGGCCGCCTTCCTGATCGATCAGGATCGGCACGTCACCGCGGCCGTGCAACTCGTGGAGCTCGTCGGTCAGCGCCTTAAGTTGAGTCCGACTCGCGCAATTGCGCTTGAACAGGATGTAGCCCGCGGGATCGACCTCGCGAAAGAAGGCGCGCTCGTCGGCAGTCAGCGACTCGCCGGCCATCGAGTAGATCGCGGCTTGCACTAGCGCACCACGAAGCAGGCTTCGCCCGCGACCTTGAGCAGCTGGCAGGCCCGGCCTGCTTCCGCCGCCGAGCCGAACGCCGCGCGCAGCCGGTAGCCACCTTGGTAGGGAACCACGACCTTGCCTGCTCCGGCTACCGCCGAGAAGCGCCCGGAAAGCGTTTCCCAAGCGCCGTTCGCTGCCGGCTGGCTGGGGAAAAACCCGAGCTGGACGGTGCTTCCCGCCGGGCCGGCCGGGGCCGCCGGCTGGTCGTCCTCGAGTGGTGACCCGTCGGCGGGCGCGAGCGGCGGCGGCTGCCGCTGTGGCCGAGCGACCGGCTCCTCGGGCACCGCGTTCAGGTCAAGCTGCGCATCCGTTTGCTCGCCCGCGCTGGTCGCAAAGGCGGTGCCGCTTTCGCCGCTGACGTCCAGACCGCCAGGATCGGTGGGCTTGATCTTGTACGGACCCGGCGGCGCCGCGATCAGTTCGGCCGGGCCGGAGCCTTCGCCGGCGTTGCGGCGGCCGAGCCAGAACATGGTTCCGGCCACCAACGCCAGGGCCAGCAGAGCTAAAGCAAGTCCCGTCAGCATCTTGCGAGCGGACAGGCGCGGCGCGTCGTCCTCGTCCTCGACGGGTTCCAACCAGGGGAAATTCTGTTCTTGGGTCGCCATGTCAGTACACTACCACGCAACTTTGCCGCGCCGTTTGCAGGCGCTGGCAGATGACTTCGGATTGGGCTTGGGAGGCGGTTGCCAGCAGGACCCGAAACATGCGGGTTTCCTTGCCATCGGTCGAGCGGACGTCGAGCGGTGAAATCAGCAGCGGCTTGGTCGCAAGATACGGCCACTTGCGCACCATCTGCTCCCATGCCGTCTGCGCCTGCTGACGATCGGGGTATGCGCCCGTCTGGATGATCCGGCCGCGAACCACCGGCTGCTCGGGTGTTTGCGGCTGGGCCGCGGCTTCTGCCTGCTTGCGCGGGATCGGCCGGCGCAACGGCGCCCGCCCGGTTGTGCGGTTCGGCTGGCTGCTGGTTTGCTGTGGCTTCTGCGGGGTGGTGGTGACTGCTGGGCCCGCGGGCTGCGTAACGACTTCGGGCGGGGTGTCGGCCGTGTCGAGCGGAAGTGGCTGCGTTCCTTCCGTCAGGGCTTCGGCTTCGGCTTCGGCCTGGGCGGCTGTTTCCGCCTGGGCGACCATGCCTGGCCTCTCCTCTTCGGCGCTGTCGGCCACCCCCGATCGATTGCCGAGCCAATAGGCGCCGACTCCAATGAGGGCGAACAGCGCACCGAGCAGGAAGGCGAGCAACGGGAGCGAACGCGCCCTGGCAGGCCGCACCGGTGGAGGCGCAGCCTTGGGCACTTCCGTGAGCCACGGCAGCCGGTCCGAACTGTCCCGCAGCCGCTGGGTCACGTCAGCGCATCTCCTCCGCTGCTTCCACGCCCATCAGCTTGAGACCCGAGCGGATGATCTGCTGGATGCCACTCGCCAGCTCAACGCGGGCCCGGCCGAGATCCGGCCGATCCTCAACCAGGAACCGGCGCGACGGGTCGTCATTCCCGCGGTTCCACAAGGCGTGGAACGCCCCCGCAAGGTCGTACAGGTAAAAGGCGATCCGATGCGGTTCATGGGCCAGCGCGGCTCCTTCGATCACCCGGGGATACTGCGCCGCCTGGCCAACCAGCGCCAGTTCCTCCTGGTCGAGCAGGGAGAGGTCGGCCGGCTGGTCAAGGGTGATGCCCGCCTCCGCAGCCTTGCGCCGCAGCGAGGCGATGCGGGCGTGCGCGTATTGGACGTAGAACACCGGATTGTCCCGGGACGCCTCGACCACCTTGGCGAAGTCGAAGTCGAGTGGCGTGTCGGCGCGCTTGGTCAGCATCATGAAGCGGACCACATCCTTGCCGACCTCCCCGACCACATCAGCCAGGGTGACGAAGCTGCCTGACCGCTTGCTCATCTTCACCGGTTCGCCCGCGCGCAGGAGCTGCACCATCTGCACCAGCTTGACGTCCAGCGCGTCGCGTCCCGACAAGGCCGCCACCGCGGCCTGGGTGCGCTTCACCGTGCCAGAATGGTCCGCCCCCCAGATGTTGATGAGCTCATCGGAACGTTCGAGCTTCTGCAGGTGGTAGGCCGTGTCGATGCCGAAATAGGTCCAGCTGCCGTCCGACTTCTTGATCGGCCGATCCTGGTCGTCGCCGAACTGGGTCGAGCGGAACAGGGTAAGTTGGACCGGTTCCCAATCCTCGACCACCTTGCCCTTGGGAGCTTCCAGCACGCCTTCGTAGACCAGTCCCTTGGCGCGCAGTTCGGCAAGGGCCTCGTCGGCCGCGCCAGAGGCCACCACCGCGGCCTCCGAGCTGAATTTGTCGTGGCGGATGCCGAGCAGGCCGAGGTCGTGACGGATGAGGTCCATCATCGCCGCAACAGTTTTCCGCTTGAACGTGGCGAGCCACTCGGCTTCGGGCGCAGCCGCGTAGGTGTCGCCGAACTCGGCCGCCAGCAGCACACCGACCGGCTTCAGATAATCGCCCGGGTAGAGGCCTTCCGGGATGTCGCCGATGTCCTCGCCCAGCGCCTCGCGGTAGCGCAGGTGGGCCGAGCGAGCGAGCGTATCGACCTGGCTCCCGGCGTCGTTGACGTAATATTCGCGGGTGACCTCGAACCCGGCAGCTTCGAGCAGGCTGGCGAGCGCGTCGCCGACCACCGCTCCCCGGCAATGGCCCATGTGCATCGGACCGGTCGGATTGGCCGAGACATATTCGACGTTCACCCGGCTGCCCCGGCCAACGTCACGGCGGCCGTAGGCCTCGCCGTCGCGCAGGATCGCGGCGAGTTCCTCGCGCCAGACGTCTGGCGACAGGCGCAGGTTGATGAAGCCGGGTCCGGCCACCTCGACCGAGGTCACTCCGGGCAGCTGCTGCAGGCGCGGGGCGAGTTCGCCGGCAAGCGCGCGCGGGTTGGTCCGGGCGGCCTTGGCGAGGACCATGGCCGCGTTGGTGGCAAGGTCGCCGTGCGCCGGGTCACGCGGCGGTTCGACCGCCAGTGCGCCCCGATCAAGGTCGGCCGGCAGCACCCCGGCGGCGACAAGGTGGTCGAGCACCTGGTTCAGCTGGTCGGAGAATCGTGCGTAAAGGCTCAACAGATGGTGTCCGCTGCTCGTCGTGGAGCGGTGGCCCTAGCGCAGCATGGCCGAGGCGTCACGCCTTGGCGAGTGCGTGAATGTCACGCGTCAGAACTTCTCGGGCAGCTCGACGGGGCCGATCAGTTCCTCATGGCGGCGGATCGCGAACGGGTCGGTCATGCCGGCGACATAGTCGGCGACGTTGCGGGCCCGGGCGGTCTCGTCGTCGCCGCGGTGCCAGGCATCGGGCAGCAGGCGCGGCTCGGCAAGGTAGGCGGCCGCCAGATTGGCGACCACCCGCTGCGCCTCATGGCGGACGGGCTGCAGCGGCGGAGCATTGTAAAGGTTGGTGTAGAGAAAGGACTTGAGCGCGCGCTCCTGCCCCGCAAGCTCATTGGAGAACCCAGCCAGCGCACGTCCAGCGGCGCGCACGTCGTCGGTCGTCTCGGCGCCGCTGTCCGCCACTCGCCGGCGCGTTTCATCGAGGAGGTCGCCAACCATCGTTCCGATCTGGTCGCGGACCAGCGCCTTCAATTTGCGGTCGAGCGGCAGGTCGGGATGGCGCTGACCGATGGCGTCCCAATGCCGGCGAACGAAGGGCAGGTCGAGCAACTCGTCGAGCTTCAGGATGCCGGCCCGCAGGCCATCGTCGATGTCGTGATTGTCATAAGCGATGTCATCCGCAAGCGCCGCCACCTGCGCCTCCAGGCTGGGCCAGCTGGCAAGGTCCAGACACAGTGAAGCATCGACCTCGGCCAGAGCCCACTTCGGCTCGGCCACCGGACCGTTGTGCTTGGCCAGACCTTCCAGCGTTTCCCAGCTGAGATTGAGGCCGTCGAACTCCGGGTAGGGCGCTTCGAGCGCGGTGACGAGCCGGAGCGTGTGGCCGTTGTGGTCGAACCCGCCCGAGGCGGTCAGGGCGGCATCGAGCGCGTCCTCGCCCGCGTGCCCGAACGGCGGATGTCCCAGGTCGTGGGCCAGGCACAGCGCCTCCGTCAGATCCTCGTTAAGCCCGAGCACGCGGGCAACCGTGCGCCCGACCTGAGCGACTTCGATCGAGTGGGTGAGGCGAACGCGATAGTGATCGCCATCGGGCGCCACGAACACCTGGGTCTTGTGGCGCAGGCGGCGGAACGAGACGGAGTGGACGATCCGGTCGCGGTCGCGCTGAAAGGCATCCCGGGGGCCGCGCGGGCCTGCATCCGCTTCCATGAATCGTCGTCCGCGCGAGCGGCCGGGGTGAGCGGCCAGCGCTGTGGGCAAGGTCATTGCGGCGGAAGCTTGGTGACCTGCTGACCCGGCGCATTGGTCCAGCTGGAAGCATCAATGTCTAGGCTGCCGAGGTCGTCGGCGAAGGTGCGCGCGTCGGCCGCGTTACGAAACGGCCCGATCAGCAGCCGCGCCCCGCTGGAGTCCTGGGCAACATAGCCATTAATGTTGTTCAACAGGTCGCGATTGCGCTCCTTGAGCCGGCGAAATTGCGCGGGCAAGGCGGCGGGATCGCTGCCCCTGGCAAGTTGCAGCCAGATGCGCGGACGCGAAGCGGGCACCGCGACCGGCGCGGCTGGCGCGGGTCTGGTGAACACGGGAGCCGGCAATGGTGCAGGAGTGGCGACAACCAGTGGCGCGGGACTCGGCGGGGGTGCCGGCCGCGGCTCACCCGAACGGAGCAGTTGGTCGATGTCCCCCAGCCGATCGCCGACGGCTCGCGGCTGAACCGAAGCGAGCGTCTGGCCACTGCCCGGCATGACCCCGAAGTGGACCGCTGCCACCTTCTCGGCGGCACGCAAGGTGGCCAGGCGGCGGAGGAACGGGTCCATGCTTCCGGCCAGACCCGGCAGGGCGACGTTCACCGCGCCTCGAGCGCCGTCGGGGTCGCCGGTCAGTGCAAGCACGAAGGCGCGAGCGCGAAGGGCGCCGGGATCGCGCCGGGCAAGCAGCGGATCAAGCGTCGTCAGCGCCTCCGCCCGGCGGCCGCTGACCGCCAGGCTGAGGGCGAGCCGACGCCGCGCCTCATTGGGATCAGTGCCGCCCAGCGCCGTTCGATAGTCGGCCTGCGCACGGCCCTGGTCGCCAAGCAGGTCAAAGGCGAGCCCCCGCTCGAGCGCGAAGGCAAGCGGACGAGCGCCAAGCCGCCGGGCCGCGTCGAAGGCCTGCATGGCCGAAGCGGGATCGAGCAGCTGCACCAGGGCGGCGCCCTGCCCAACCTTGGGTACCCAGCTGGCTGGGTTCACCTCACCGGCGCGGCCATAGAAGCCAATCGCCGCTTCGGCATCGCCGGTGTCGAGCGCCGCTTTGCCGGCGCCGAGCAGCGCGTTGTAGTCCCGCGGCGAGCCGGCCAGCGTACGGACGTGACGGGCAAGTGCCGCCCCCGCAGTTTCGTTAACGCCGGGCGGTGGCGCGGCCGGCGGCGGCGGGGCGTTGCCGCCGATGTACTGAGCGCCCGCCCACGTGGGCAACAGCGCCGCCGCGCTTAAACCTAACAGCAGGTAACGAAACATCCCCATCCCATCCCGGCCGTTAGCTTGACCGGAGCTTGCCGTGAGGGGCCAAGCGACGGGACGTGGGGGCAAGGGGATGAGCTGAAACAAAGAACCCCGGCGCAGGGCCGGGGTTCTTTGCGCGCAGGCGGCGGCGAGCCAAGCCTACTGATTATTCTGCCGGTTGAGGAACCGCGGAATGTCGAGCGGCTCGCGGCGGACCGCTGGGGTCGGCTCACTGTCGACCTTGCCGGCGCCGCGGGCGATGTTGCTCATCCGCTCGAACAAGGTGCCGGTGTCGCGTGCCGGCTTGGCCGCGACGGGCGCCGGAGCTGGCGGTTCGGCCACCGGCGGGGGGACCGGCGGAGCGCCGACCGGTGACGTCAAAATATCGTCGCTGTCGAGCAGCAATTCGTTGCTGGGTTCAACATCGTTGCCGAGAGCGGGAGCTTCGCTGCGGAATTGCGGAGCGACCGGTGCTACGGCCGCCGGAGCGGTAGAAGCCGTAGTGATGGAGGCCGGCGCGGAAGTTGCCCGCGCACCCGGGAAGGTGAACACCTTTGTCGGCGTCGCCGAATTGGTCGCGGCGGCAGTGGTCGTGGTCGGCTTGGCCGCTTCTTCCGCCTCGATGCCGGTGGCGACCACCGACACGCGAATGCGGCCTTCCAGCTCGTTGTTGAACGCCGAGCCCCAGATGATGTTGGCGTCCGGGTCGACCAGTTCCTTGATGTGGCTGGCGGCCTCGTCGACTTCCATCAGGCGCATATCCTCGCCGCCGACGATCGACACGATCACGCCCTTGGCGCCGCGCATGGAGACGCCGTCGAGCAGCGGGTTGCTGATCGCCTTCTCGGCCGCCTCGATGGCGCGGTTCTCACCAGTGGCTTCGCCGGTTCCCATCATCGCCTTGCCCATCTCGCCCATCACGGCGCGAACGTCGGCGAAGTCGAGGTTGATGAGGCCGGGCATGACCATCAGGTCGGTGATTCCGCGCACGCCCTGCTGGAGAACCTCGTCCGCCATCTCGAACGCTTCCTTGAAGGTCGTGTCGGCGTTGGCGAGACGGAACAGGTTCTGGTTCGGGATCACGATCAGCGTGTCGACGTGCGCCTGCAGCTCGGCAATGCCGGCGTCGGCCGCACGGGCGCGGCGGGCGCCTTCGAAGGCGAACGGCTTGGTCACCACGCCGACGGTCAGGATGCCCTTGTCGCGGGCCGCCTTGGCGATGACCGGAGCGGCGCCCGTGCCGGTGCCGCCGCCCATGCCGGCGGCGATAAAGCACATGTGCGCGCCTTCGAGCGTGCGCTCCAGCTCCTCGATGGTCTCCTCGGCCGCGGCGCGGCCGATCTCGGGTCGCGAGCCGGCGCCCAGCCCTTGCGTGATTTTCGGCCCCAGCTGGACGCGGCGGTCCGCCAGGCTGTGGTTCAAGGCCTGCGCATCCGTGTTGGCGACCAGGAAGTCGACCCCCTGGACGTCGCGGCGGATCATGTTGGCGATGGCGTTGCCGCCCGCGCCGCCGACGCCGATCACGCTGATGCGCGGGCGAAGCTCATCCACGGCCGGACGAATGAAATCGATGCTCATTGACGACTTCCCCCAGTAGCGCGCCTAGCGCGTTGAACCCTCGGCCTAAATCTATGAATCGGAGGAGTCCGGCGCACAAGCGGAAAAGTTAACCGATCGGACGAAATGATGGCGAAGCGTGGCCGGACGGACTCAGAGTGATTCAGATCGGGACGTCCCGCCTCAATATCCGCCGCGCATGGCCGCGATCAGCCGGCCAAAGGCTCCCGCCGCAGGCTTCTTCCGCTCCGCCGTGGTGCCCAGTGCGATGTCCCGGATGTCGCGGTTGCCGCCGTGGCCGAGCATGGCCAGGCCGACCAGGGTCGCAAAACCGGGACCTGAGTGGGCGTCGGGCAGGCCGGTGATCTGTTTGGGACGACCGACCCGCACCGCGCGGCCAAGCACGCCCTGCATGTAGTCGGCGATGTTCTTGAGCTCCGCCCCGCCGCCGGTCAGCACCACCTGGCGACCGACCGGCCCGGTGAAGCCCAGCGCCTTGAGGCTGCCTTCGATCTCGCCGGTGATCTCCTCCACCCGCTGGCGGATTACCGTCATCAGCTGGGCCCGGCTGATCCGCATCGGTTCGGCCACTTCATCGGAGCCATGCCCACGCGCCTCAACCATCTCGTGGTTGTCGCGCGGTGACGTCATGGCGGAGCCGTGGAAGCACTTCATCCGCTCGGCATCGCGGCGGGTGACCCCAAACGCGCAGGCAATATCGTCGGTGATGTCGCGGGCGCCCAGTGCAATGGAGCGCAGGCCGACCAGCATGCCGCCGGCGTGGAGCGAGACGTTGGTCACCTCCGCACCGAGTTCGACCAGCGCCACGCCGAGGTCGCGTTCTTCCTGGCTTAGCGTGGCCAGGGAGGCGGCGATCGGCGATGCCACGATGGCGCGGACCCCAAGGTGCGCCTGGCGAATGGTCAGGTCAATGTTTCGCAGCGGTCCGGATTCGGCGGCGATGACGTGGATGTCCACGCCCAACCGCTCGGCGTGAAGGCCGACCGGCTGTTTGACGCCCTGGACGTTGTCGAGCGCGTACAGAGCTGGGTTGGCGTGCAGGACGACCTGGCCCTTGCGGTCGATCGCCGACCGGCCGGCGGCGAGCAGTTCCTCGACGTCCGACTTTTCAACCTGGTGGCCACCAAGTTCCACCTCAACCGTGGCGAGTTCGCTGGTGAGCCCGCCTGCGCCGAAGCTGGCCCAAACGTCGTCGATCGACTGGCCGGCCATGCGCTCGGCCTGTTCGACCGCTTCGCGCACGGCCACCTCGCTCGCTTCCATGTCGGTGATGAAGCCGCGCTTGACGCCGCGGCTCTCGCGCTGCCCGGTGCCAAGCACGCGCAGGCGGCCGTCCGGATCAGCCGTGCAGATCAGGGCGGAAACCTTGGACGAACCGATGTCGAGTGCGCCGATGAGTGGCGGCTGCTGCGGTGCCGCCATCAGCTCGGCGTCTCCGCTTCAGCTTCGGGCGGCGGCAAGGCCTGCGGCAGGCGGACCGTCATCTTGCCCGGCACGCGCAGGTCGAACCGCTTGATGCCGCGGCCGAGCAGGCCCTGCGAGCGGTCGTACTTGGCGAACCGCTTCAGTGCGGTGGCCGACGCCGCCTGGCCCTCGGGCAAGGCCAGCACCTCGCCCGAGCTGAAGGCCAGGTCCCATCGGCGGCCGCCGATCCAGCTGGCCGACGTGAGCTGGGGTTTAAGAGTGGGCACACCGGCCATTAGCTTGCTCAAGGCCACGGCATGGGCATTCGCGCCTCGGCCGATCAGCAGCGGGAGGTCGGGCATCTTGTCCAGCGGCACGGGCGCGAGGACCACGCCGTCACTGTCCACCAAGCTTAATTGGCCCTTGTTCTGCCACACCGCGGCCGGTTTGCGTTCGATGATATCGATGACCAGCTGGTCGGGCAGGCGACGCGAGACGCGGGCATCCTTGACCCAGCCAAATTGCAGCAGGGCGTCGCGAATGGCGGCAGCGCTGACCAGCGCCTGGGCAGGCTTGTCCTCGGCTGCCGAAAGTTCGGCTGCTCGGTGAAGCTCGGCGGTCACCACGTCATCCACCGTGCCGCGATCCAGGTGCTTCAGGCCAACGATCTGATAGCCGTCCACGGCGAACCCGGCCTGGCCCGTGGCGGCGCCGAGCGCTCGGCCAGCCTTGGCCGGCAGGTCAAGGGCGACCACCGCAACCGCCAGGATCGCCGCCACGAACAGGCCGATGCCCCAGCGGGCAAGCTTGCCAATGCCCGGGCCGCTTGCCGGCGAACGGCCCGCCGGCCTGCGGCCGCCCTTGCGAGCGTTGCCCGTGGTTCCACGGCGAACTGTCTGGGCGTTCATGGAAGCGCCTCGGCGATGAGCTGCTCGACCAGCTCGCCATATGAGATGCCGCGCTGGCGAGCCTGTTCGGGCACCAGGCTCAGCGGCGTCATGCCGGGCTGGGTATTGACCTCCAGCAAGTAGATGCCGGCTTCGCCCTGCGTGTCGTCCCAACGGAAATCGGAGCGCGACGCGCCGCGGCAGCCGAGCGCGCGGTGAGCAGTCAACGCCATGTCCAGCATCGACTGTGCGATGTCATCCGGAACCCGCGCCGGGCAGATGTGCTCGGTCAGGCCGTCGGTGTATTTGCTGTCGAAGTCGTAAAAACCGACCTTGGGTTTCAGCTCGGTGACGCACAGCGCCTCGTCGCCGAGTACGGCAACGGTGAGTTCGTGGCCGGCAATGAACGGCTCGGCGAGCAATTCGTCGAACTCCTGCCACGGCCCGGCCACGTCGCGGCCGATCGGGTTGCCGGTGTTGCCGTCCGCGGTGACGATCGCGACCCCGACCGATGACCCTTCGTTAACCGGCTTCAACACGTAAGGGCGCGGCAGCGGGTCGCGCTCGTACAGCGTCTCGCTGCGTACCATCGTGCCCTTGGGCATGCGCACGCCGGTTGGTACCAGCAGCAGCTTGGTCAGCTCCTTGTCGATCGCGATGGCCGAGGTGGTGACGCCCGAGTGGGTGTAAGGGACGCCCATCAGCTCGAGCATGCCCTGCACCGTGCCGTCCTCGCCGGGATGGCCGTGGAGAGCGTTGAAGACGACATCGGGCTTCAGCCCCGTCAGCCGCTCGGCCACGTCCTTGGCCATGTCGAGTTCGGTAACGCGGCTCCAGCCCCGCTCGCGCAGGGCATCGGCGACGCCCTTGCCGCTCATCAGCGAGACTTCCCGCTCGGAGGACCATCCGCCCATCAGGATGACGACGTGGATGTCACGGTTCACTTCGACACTCCCACGCAGCCTTTGCTGGCGTCGCCGATGGTGCCGACACGCTGGATCTCCCATTGTAACTCAATGCCGCTGTGAGCGCGGACGCGGGTGCGCACGTCCTCCCCCAGTTGTTCGATATCGGCACTCGTGGCGCTACCGAGATTCAACAGGAAGTTGCAATGCTTTTCCGAGACCTGCGCATCGCCGCGCGCGAGGCCGCGGCAGCCGGCGGCGTCGATCACCTCCCACGCCCTGCTCGGCAAGGGGTTCTTGAAGGTCGAACCGCCGGTGCGGCTGCGCAGCGGCTGGCTGGCCTCGCGGCTGGCGGCGATGCGATCCATCTCAGCCTGGATGGCGCCGGGGTCGCCGACCTGCCCGCGGAAGGTGGCGGAGACGACCACCGCGTCGCCGGGCAGTTCGGAATGGCGATAGGTGTAGCCGAGGTCGGCGTTCGTCAGCGTGATGAGTTCGCCGGAACGAAGCACGGCCTGCGCCTCGACCAGGACGTCCTTGACCTCACGGCCATAGGCGCCGCCGTTCATTCGGACGAACCCGCCAACGGTGCCCGGGATGGAACGAAGGAACTCAGTTCCGGCAATTCCAGCGTCGCGGGCCGCCGAGCTGACTAGAATGCCCGATGCACCGCCGCCGCAGCGTAGGGTGAGTTCGTCAAGCCGATCAACCGTGGCGAACGGCTTGCCAAGACGGACAACCACGCCCGGTACCCCGCCGTCACGGACGATCAGGTTGGAGCCGAGGCCGAGGGCCATTACCGGCGTCGACAACGGCAGGTCGCGCAGGACGCATTGGAGGTCGGCGATGTCGGCTGGCTCGAACAGCCATTCGGCCGACCCGCCGGACTTGAACCAGACGAGCGGCGCAAGTGGGGCGTTCGCCTTCAGCTTGCCGGCGACCTTGGGCAACTCCGCGACGTTCATGCCTTACTGGCTCGCGCTGCGCAGATGCCATCAGCAAGCCGGGCCGCCCACTTGGTAATGTCGCCCGCGCCCATGCAGATCACGATGTCACCTGGCGCGGCGAGGTCGCGCAGGACGAGGCACAATTCGTCAACGTCGGCGACGGTGCGGACCATGCGATGGCCGTGGCCGCGGATGTCGTCGGCGAGCGCCGCCGCGTCCACGCCCTCGATCGGCTGCTCGCCAGCGGCGTAGACCGGCGCGACGAGCACCACGTCGGCATTGTTAAAGGCGGCCGAGAACTCTTCCATTAGGTCGCGCAGGCGAGTGAAGCGGTGCGGCTGGACCACCGCGATCACCCGCCCCTCGGCCGACTCGCGCGCGGCGGCCAGAACGGCGCGGATCTCGACCGGATGGTGGGCGTAATCGTCGATCACGACCGCGCCGTCGACCTCGCCGACCCGGGTGAAGCGGCGCTTCACGCCGCCGAACTGATCGAGCCCGCGGCAGATCGCTTGGTCGCTCATCCCAAGCTCAATCCCAACGGCAATGGCGGCCAGCGCGTTCTGGACATTGTGACGGCCCGGCATCGGCAGGCGAACGCCCTCGATCACCCGTCGCTCGCCCGAACGCTCCAGCACATAGGCATCGAACCGCGACCCACCGTCCGCCACGACCACATTCTCAACCCGCAGGTCGGCGCTGGCTGAGAAACCGTAGGTGACGACGCGCCGGTCGCGGATGCGGCTGAGGATCGATTGCACGACCGGATGGTCGACGCACATGACCGCGAGGCCGTAAAACGGCACGTTCTCGATAAAGGCCACGAACGCGTCCTTGACCGCATCGAAGCTGCCGTAATGGTCGAGATGCTCGGGATCGATGTTGGTGACAACCGCGATGGTGCCGTCGAGGCGGAGGAAGCTGCCGTCGCTTTCGTCCGCCTCGACCACCATCCACTCGCTCTTGCCGAGCCGGGCGTTGGAACCATAGCTGTTGATGATCCCGCCGTTGATCACCGTCGGGTCGATGCCCCCGGCGTCGAGCATGGCCGCAATCATGGAGGTCGTCGTCGTCTTCCCGTGGGTGCCGGCCACCGCAATCGTCTGCTGCATGCGCATCAGCTCGGCCAGCATCTCGGCCCGCTTGACCCGCGGCAGGCGGCGCTCGGCAGCCGCCTGAACCTCGGGATTGTCAGCCTTGATAGCGGTGGAGCAGACCACCACCGCCGCCTCGCCGAGGTTATCGGCGCTCTGGCCGATCATCACCGGAATGCCGGCCTTGCGCAGTCCTTCGGTCACATAGCTTTCGGCCGCATCCGACCCCTGCACCTGGTAGCCGAGCTGGTGCATCACCTCGGCGATGCCCGACATACCGATACCGCCGATACCGACGAAGTGGATGGTGCCGATATCGGTGCCGAACGCTTTCACGCCGCCGCTCCGGCCGGCGCCAGGCCGATCGCCGGCGAAGGACTGGTGGCCGGACCCACGATCAGCGGCGACTGCTTGTTGGCGATGCGCTCGACCAGATCGGCCAGGTCCTGCGCGGCCCGCGGACGACCGACGGACAAGGCGCGGGCCGCGGCGTTGGAAAGCGCTTCGGGATCGGCGGCGAGCGCTTCGATCTGGCGAGCCAGGGTCTCGGGCGTGAACTGGCCTTGCGGGACCATCCGGGCACCGCCGGCCCGTGCCATCTCCCGCGCATTGGCAGTCTGGTGGTCGTCGGTGGCGATCGGGAGCGGGATCAGGATGGCCGGGCGGCCGGCGGCGGTCAGCTCGGCGATGGTCGAGGCCCCGGCGCGACCAATGACGAGGTGCGCATCGCCCAGCTTGGCCGGCATGTCCTCGATATAGGTGGTAAGTTCGGCCGGGATGCCCAGCTGGCGGTAGGCTTCCCGAACCTGTTCGATATCTTCTGGGCGGCACTGTTGAACGATCTGCAGCCGGTGGCGAAGCGAGGGCTCCAGCGCCGCCAAGCCGCGCGGCACCACCTTGCCGAGAACCGTCGCGCCCTGGCTGCCGCCGGTGATCAGGATTTTGAGCGGCGAGAACTCGTCAAACGGCGGGAACGGTTGCTCCCCAAGGCGCACCACGGCCTCCCGCACCGGATTGCCGACCAGCACGCAATTGGCCCGTTGCGCGGGCTTCAGGCGCTCGATCCGCTCGTACGCAGTGGCGATGGCCCTGGCCTGCCGGGCAAGCAGCCGGTTCACCCGGCCGAGCACCGCATTCTGCTCGTGCAGCACGGTCGGAATGTCCATCGAGCCTGCCGCGAGCAGGGCCGGAAACGCGGGATAGCCGCCGAAGCCGATCACCGCGTCCGGGCGCCCGTGCCGGTAGAGGGCGCGGGCGGCACGACGACCAGCAAGGATGCTGGCGATGCCCTTCAGGAGGTTGACCGGGTTCTTCGTGATGCGCCCGGCTTGCAGCACCTCGACCGGCACGCCGTCGAACAGGCCGGGGATGCGCTTGCCGCGCTCGTCGGTGATCAGCAGCACGCCATGGCCGCGCGAGCGGAGCTCGGCGGCAAGCGCGTGGGCCGGGATCATGTGACCGCCGGTGCCCCCGGCGGCGAGAACGAACTGCATGGCGTTTAGCGGTCCCGGCTCCATTTCACGACGTAGGGCGAGCGCCTCAGATACGGGTTGCGCCGGGTAAAGGCGAGCAGCAGACCCATGCCGATCGACAGGGCCAGCATGGAGCTGCCGCCGTAGCTGATGAACGGCAGTGTCATGCCCTTGGAAGGGGCGAGGTGAACGTTGACCGCCATGTTGATCAGCGCCTGCAGGCCGAACTGGGCGGCAAGGCCAGCGGCGGCGAGCAGGGCAAAGCTGTCTTCCTCATCCAGCAACTTGACCAGTACCCGGACGACGATCGCCAGGTAGATGGCGGCGATGGCGATGCAGGCGATCAGGCCGAACTCCTCGCCGATCACGGAAAAGATGTAGTCGGTATGCGGCTCGGGCAGGCCGAACTTGCGGGTGCCGCCGCCCGGACCCATGCCGAACAGGCCGCCCGCGGTGAGCGTGCGCATGGCGTTCTCGACCTGGAAGTTGTCGCCTTCGCCAAACAGGAAGCCGTCGATGCGGACGGTAGCTACCGGATAGAAGAAGTAGGCCAGCACCACGCCGACGACGCCCGCGACCCCAAGCACCCCCAGGATGCGCAGGTTGAGCCCGGCCAGCGCCAGCATCGCAATCCAGACCGAGCCGAAGATGATGGTGGAGCCGAAGTCCGGCTGCATCATCAGCAGCGCGGCGACGAGACCCGTCAGTCCACCGCTGATCCAGAATACCGGCAGCCCTTTGTCCTTGTCCTTGAGGCTCAAGAGCCAGGCGCTGGCGACGATAAAGAAGGGCTTCAGGAACTCGGACGGTTGGACCTGGGCGAAGCCGACGCCGAGCCAGCGCCGCGCGCCGTTCACTTCCGGACCGACCAGCGGCACGAAGAACAGCGCGACGATGCAGGCGGCGGCGCCGATCAGGCTCATCCGCTTGGCTCGTTCGCGCGGCATCATGGAGATGGCGACCATCACCGGGATCGACACTCCGATCCAGATGATCTGGCGATAGAAATAGTGCAGCGGGGCGAAGGTCACGGCGCCGCCCGAGTAGCGCTGCCCGGCCGCGGGCGAGGCGGCGGCGACGGCGATCAGGCCGATCCCGATCAGCACCGTGACCAGCAGCAGCAGGACGCGGTCGATCTCCCAGAACCAGCGGCCGACGGCCGAGCGGTCGGAGCGGCCATAGCGGCTCGCGTCCATGAACGGCGCCGCCTTCAGCTTGCCTGCCAGCGTTGTGCTCATAAGTCCCCCACCAGCCTCTTAAAGGCTTCCCCACGTGCTTCGAAGTCCCGGAACTGGTCAAACGACGCGCACGCCGGGGAGAGTAGAACAACCTCCCCGGCTTGTGAATCCGCCGCCGCGCCCTTCACCGCATTTTCAAGCGTTTCGCTTTCCGTGACGCTGACGCCGCGCTCGCGGAGGAGCCGGGCGAACATCGGACCCGCCTCGCCGATGGTGTAGGCGTGAACGACGTGGGTCAGGTGCCTGGCGGTGTCGCCGAGATCGTGGGTCTTGGCCTGGCCGCCGACGATCCAGCGGACGCGGGGGTATGCGGCGAGGGCTGGCGCGGCGGCCTCGGCGTTAGTCGCCTTGCTGTCGTTGACGAACAGGACGCCATTCAGGTCGCGGACGCGCTCCATGCGGTGCGGCAAGCCCGGGAAAGTTTCCAGGCCTCTTCGGATTTGGTTGGCAGTAAGGTCAAGAACGAAGCCGACAGAGATCGCTGCCTCTGCGTTCTCCAAGTTATGAGGGCCTTGCAGTGCGGGCCAACCAACCTGCTCAGGTATCCCGAGTGCGTCGGGCGCCCCCTGCCGCTGGTGAAAGACATCATCGGAGACCTCGAGGTACTCGCCGCCGGCTCGAGCACCGGCTTTCGTGCCGAACCACCAATCCTGCGCGCGGCAAACCGCGCAATGATGTGCCGTTTGCATTCCGAATAACCGTGCCTTCGACGCCGCGTAGGCTTCGAAGCTTGCGTACCGATCCAGGTGATCCGGAGTGATGTTGAGCAGCACGGCAAGATCGCAGTCGAGGGTCTGGGTCAGGTCGATCTGATAACTGGATAGCTCCAGCACGTAGACGCCGCCTTCGGGCAGCGGGTCCTGGGCGAGGATGGGCAGGCCAATGTTGCCGCCCATGGTGGTCGGCACGTGCGCCGTCTGGAGAATGTGGTGGACGAGCGCGGTGGTGGTGCTCTTGCCGTTGGTGCCGGTGATCCCGACGACCTTGTGCGGCGGCAGTTCGGGCCGGGCGCGGGCGAACAGCTCGATGTCGCCGATGATCTCGACGCCGGCTGCGCGGGCTCTGGCGGCGAGCGGGTGGGTGTTGAGCGGGACACCGGGGGAGACCACGAGGGAGTCGAGGTTGTTGGGCAGAGTTGTATCCCCGCGAAGGCGGGGATCCAGTACTAGGCTCCTGCCTTCGCAGGAGCACCTCAGCGCAGCTTCTCGCGCCTCCTCCCGTTCGTCCCAGGCGGTGACTTGGGCACCGCTGGCCAGTAGGGCGCGAACCGTCGCCAGTCCGGAGCGGGCGAGGCCGTAGACTGCGTAGTGTTTTCCCTGCCAGGCCGTGGCCGTGATCACCGCAGCTTCAAGGTGCTGAGACCGGCCAGCGCCAGGACGAAGGCGATGATCCAGAAGCGGATCACGACCGTCGGCTCGCTCCAGCCCTTGTGCTCGAAATGGTGGTGGATCGGCGCCATCAGGAACACGCGCTTGCCGGTGCGCTTGTAGACGAACACCTGGATGATGACGGACAGCGCCTCGACCACGAACAGGCCGCCGATCACCGCCAGCACGAACTCGTGATGGGCCGCGACCGCGACCGCACCGAGCGCGCCGCCCAAGGCGAGACTGCCGGTATCGCCCATGAACACCGCGGCCGGGGGTGCGTTGAACCACAGAAAGGCGAGGCATCCGCCGACCATGGCGAGCAGGAGCACGGTCAGCTCACCCGCGCCGAGCACGTGCGGGATGCCCAGATATTCGGCGTAACGCGCGTTGCCCACCAGGTAGGCGATCAGCACGAAGGCCAGTGAAGCGATCACCACCGGCATGGTCGCCAGCCCGTCAAGGCCGTCAGTCAGGTTCACGGCATTGCCGAAGGCGACGATCACGAAGGCGCCGAACACGACGTAGAGCCAGCTGATGTCGGCCACCGGTCCCTGCACGAACGGCAGGTACAGGCGCGTGCCCGAGTAACGCACCATCAGCCAGGTGGCCAAGCCGGCGATCAGGAACTCGAGCAGGAGCCGGACCTTGCCCGGAATGCCGGCATGATGCGCCTTCTTGACCTTGTCATAGTCGTCCATGAAGCCGATCGCACCGAACCCCAGGGTCACGCCCAGGCAAGCCCAGACGTAAGGATTGGCCAGGTCCATCCACAGCAGGACGGAAATGGTCACGCTGACCAGGATCAGCAGGCCGCCCATGGTCGGGGTGCCGCGCTTGGCGAGGTGGGTCTGCGGGCCGTCGGCTCGGATCGGCTGGCCCTTGCCCTGGCGGACGCGCAGATAGTTGATGAACCAGGGGCCCAGGAACAGGCCGATTGCCAGCGCCGTTGCGGTAGCGGCGCCGGCGCGGAAGCTGATGTAGCGGATGAGGTTGAGCAGGCCGGGAAAGCCGAGCGCCTCGGCCAGGATGTAGAGCATTAGGGCTGGAACCCCTTTCCGGCGCCGGCCCCTGCCACCCGCTCCACCAGTTTCGCAAGCCCCACGCCGTTGGAAGCCTTGACGAGCACGGCGTCGTCAGGCCGGAGCATGGCCAGCAGTGCCTCCGTCGCGGCGGCCGCATCGGGAACCCGGGTCACCGGCAACTGGCCGGCCAGCGCCTGCTCCAGCGGCGCGGTCGCCTCACCGACCAGGATCAATTCGTCGACCCTGCCGCCGAGCACATGCGGGGCGAGGCCGGCGTGCTCGCGGTCGCTGTGCCCGCCCAGTTCCAGCATGGTGCCGAGCACGGCCAGGCGGCGGCCGTCCACCGGCTCCTCCGCCAGGTTCTTGAGGGTGGCGGCCATGCTGGCCGGGTTGGCGTTGTAGCTTTCATCGATCAGCAAGGCCTCGCCGCCATCGACCGACACGCGGTGGCGCTCGCCCCGCCCTTTCAGCCCGCCGAGGTCCCCGAGGGCCAAACCGGCGGCGGCGAGATCGGCCCCGACCGCCTCGACCGCCGCGAGCACGGCCAGGCTGTTGGAGACCCAGTGATCGCCGGGCTGGGCAACGGTGTAGGTCAGGTCGCTGCCGACCAGCCTGGCGGTGACCAGGCTGCCACCGGAAGTGGAACGAACCGCGTGAACGGCGACCACGTCGGCCACGCTGGTGCCAAAGGTCACCACCTGGTCGGCCCGACGACCCGTCGCTTCGACCAGGCGGTCGCAAAAAGGCGAGTCGCTGGGAACGATGGCGGTGCCGCCAGGCTCCAGCCCTTCGGCGATTTCGGCCTTGGCGTCGGCGATGGCCTCCATCGAGCCGAGGTTCTCGATGTGGGCGGCGGCAATGGCGGTGATCAGGGCGACGTGCGGGCGGACGAGCGCCGTCAGCGCGCGGATCTCGCCGGCATGGTTCATGCCGATCTCGAACACGCCGAACAGGCTGTCACGCGGCATGCGGGCCAGGCTGAGCGGAACGCCGGTGTGATTGTTGTAGCTTTTCAAGGACCGGTGCACCTTGCCCCGCTGCCGCCGTTCCAGCGCCGCCGCGAGGGCCTCCTTGGTGCTGGTCTTGCCGACCGAGCCGGTGACGCCGAGCACCTTGCCGGTCATGCGGGCGCGGGCGGCGATCGCCAGTTCAGTCAGCGCGGCGGGAACGTCGTCGACCAGCACGTGCGGACCGTCGACCGGGCGGCTGACCAGGGCGCCGGAAGCACCCGCGGCGAAGGCGCCGGCCACGAAGTCATGGCCGTCCGCGACCGTGCCCGGCATGGCGACAAACAGCCAGCCGGCCTCCACCTCGCGGCTGTCGAAGGTAATTCCGACCGCCTCGAAGGGCGCCGAGGCCCGGCCCCCGGTGGCGGCCTCGATCTCGGCCGAGGTCCACAGGGCCAGGCTCACGCCGCACACTCCCGCGCCACCTGGGCGTCGTCGAACGGCAGGCTCTGGTCGCCGATGATCTGCACCGTTTCATGTCCCTTGCCGGCCAGCAGGATGATGTCGCCGCCCTGCGCCTCGGCGATGGCGACCGCAATGGCTTGGCGCCGTCCACCGATCTCCCGAGCCGCGGGAGCCCCGGCCAGCACCTCGGCCCGGATGCGGGCCGGGTCCTCGCTGCGCGGATTGTCGTCGGTGACAATCACCAGATCGCTGAGGCGTGCCGCAACCGCGCCCATTCCCGGCCGCTTGCCCCCGTCACGATCGCCGCCGGCGCCGAACAGGGTGATCAGACGGCCCTCGACGTGCGGGCGCAGCGCCGCAATCGCGGCCTCGATCGCGTCGGGCGTGTGGGCATAGTCGACATAGACCGGCGCGCCGGAGCGGGTGATGACCGCCCGCTCGAGCCGTCCGCGCACAGGGGATAGCCGGCCCATGCCGGCCAGCGTCGTGCCCCACTTGCCGCCGGTGACCAGCGCCAGCCCCGCGGCGGTCAGCACGTTGGCCGCCTGGTAGGCGCCAATCAGCGGTAGCTTGAGATCATGGGGAATGCCGGCGTGAGCCAGCCGCAGCGTCTGGCCGAGCGGGCTTGGCGTTTGCTGGATAAGATCGATCAGGGTTCCGCCCGGGCCGACCGTTTCGACCCTGAGGCCGCGGCGGCGCGCCCGGTCAGCGACTTCGGCACTCCTGGCGTCGCCGCTCCACACCACCGCCGCGCCGCCCGCGTCCACCACCCGCTCGAACAGCGCCAGCTTGGACTCGAAATAGGCCTCCATCGTGCCATGGTAGTCGAGATGGTCGCGCGAGAAGTTGGTAAAGGCGGCGGCGCGCACGGGCAGGCCCTCGGTGCGATACTGGTCGAGGCCGTGGCTGGAGGCTTCATAGGCGACGTGGCTGATCCCGAGCGTCTTGAGGCCGGCCATGTTGTGCAGGAACGTGACGATGTCGGGCGTGGTGAGGCCCGTCTTCACCTGGTCGTCGGCGGTGGTCACGCCCAGGGTCCCGACCGAGGCCGAACGGTGCCCGGCCATGCGCCACAGCTGGCGGGTCATCTCCACCGTCGAGGTCTTGCCGTTGGTACCGGTCACCGCGACCGTCACCTCGGGATAAGGCGCGAAGAAGCGGGCGGCGAGCTGGGCGAAGCGGCGGCGCGGCTCGGGATCGGCGATGTGCACCGCGCCCTCGACCTGCGCCGCGGGCCGGGCGATCACCGCCACCGCGCCGCGGCCCACGGCGTCTGCGATGAAGTCCTCGCCGTTGCGAACGCTGCCGCGAAAGGCGCCGAACACGTTGCCCTGTTCGACCTGGCGGTGATCGATGGCGAAGCCGGTTACCTCCGTTGCACCACCGGCGTGCCCAAGCTCCTCCAGCCGCATCGGCCTCACTTCTCGTGAACGAAGGGCAGCACTTCCGCCATGTTCGGCTCACGCTTCATGTCCGGGCGGACGCCGAGCATGGGGGCGATCCGGGCGGCGATCTTGCCGAAGGTCGGCGCCGCGTTCCACCCGGCCGTCTTGAAGCCAAAGGTCTCGGCCGTCCCCTTGGGCTCGTCGAGCATAACCACCATGGCATAGCGCGGCTGGTCCATCGGAAACACGCCGGCGAAGCTGGTGACGTTGAGGGTCTTGGAATAACCGCCGTTGACGATCTTCTCGGCCGTGCCGGTCTTGCCGCCGACCCGATAGCCGGGCGCATCTGCCTTCTTGCCGGTGCCCTTGGTCACCACCAGGCGGAGCAAGGCCCGCATCTTGTAGCTGGTGTCTTCGCTGAACACCCGGCGCGCAGGGCCGACCGCATGGCCCGGCCCGACCTTGAGCAAGGTCGCGGGGTGGAAGACACCGCCGTTGAACAGGGTCGCATAGCCGGTCGCCAAGTGCAGCGGCGTGACGGCGATGGAGTGGCCGAAACCGACAGTCATCACGTCCAGCGGGCTCCACTCGCGAGGATAAAGCGCGCGGCCGCGCTCCTTCAGCTCGATCTGGATGGGGTCGAGAAAGCCCATCGCCTTGAGGAAGCGCTTCTGGTTGTCCGCCCCGACCTGCGCGGCGATCTGGGCTGTGCCGATGTTGGAGCTTTCCTCCATGATCTCGGCGACCGAGCAGTTGCGGCCGAACGGATGGGTGTCGGTGATGGTCCGGCCATAGGCGCGCAAGGCCATCGGGCACGAGTAGATCTGACCCATCGAGCGGACCTTGCCCGTGTCGAACGCCATGGCCACCGTGAACGGCTTAAAGGTCGAACCCAGCTCCCACACGCCCTGGGTGGCGCGGTTGAAGCGGGCATCGGGGTCGGAATTGCCGGCGATGTTCGGGTTGAGCTGCGGCAGGGAGGCGAGCGCGAGCACTTCGCCGGTGTGGATGTCCATCACCACGCCGGCCGCGCCGAGCGCGGAGAACTGTGCCTTGGCGTCGAGCAGGCCGTGCTCGAGCGCTTGCTGGACCCCGTTGCTGATCGACAGGACCAGGGGGGCGCCGCGGGTGTTCGGGCTCGTCAGCCGGTTTTCGAACGCGCGCTCCATGCCCGCCGCGCCATGGCCATCGATGTCGGTGAAGCCGAGCACGTGCGCGGCCAGGTCGGTTTGCGGGTAAAGGCGGTCGGGCTCGCGGCTGAGCGCCAGGCCCGGTTCGCCCAGCGCGTTGATCTGCTCGACCAGGCTCGGCGCCGCTCGGCGGCGCAGATAGATGAAGCGTTTGTCCGAGCGGAGCAGACCGAGCCAGGCCGCTTCGTCATGCTCCGGCATCAGCGCCGCGAGCTTGCGGGCAAGGTCGAGCTTGTCGCCGATCACCTTGGCCGGCTGCAGCGCGACCGTCCAGGCGTCGATGGTGCGGGCGAGCGGCTGGCCGTCGCGGTCGACGATGTCGCCGCGGGGCGGAACCAGCGCGGTCACCAGCGTCTTGCGCCCGGCGTGGTCGCCAAAGGCCGCGAGGTAGAACAACCGCAGCATGATCACGGCGATGACGCCGGCAAACAGCAGCATGCCGAACATCAGCCGCTGGTGCATAACCGCCAGGGTCTGGCGACGCTGACCGACCAGCCGGAGTCGATCGGGCCGGGGGACGAGCGCGGGCGTCGGCGCGTTCATCGTTTGGTGCCGGCTTCCTTGGTCTTGGTCGGGGTGGCGGGTGGCTTGGGCTTGGTCGCTTTTGCGGTTGGCTTGAGCTTGGTCGGGGCTGCGCTGGCAAGCTTGGGCTTGGGCGTGGCGGGCGTTGCGCTGGCGAGCTTCGGCTTGAGCGTGGCGGGCGGTGCAGCCTTGGCCTTGGCCTTGGCCTTGGCCGTCGCCGTTGCCGTCGCCGTCGCTGTCGCGATCTTCGGCTTGGCGGCGACCGGAGCGGCCTTCGGCCTGGCCGTCGCGGGAACGGTCTTCGGCTTGGCCGTCGCCAGTGCTGCCGCGAGCTTCGGCTTGGGTGTGACCTTGACAGCGGGAGTCGCCGTCGCTGCTGCCTTGCCCTTCGAAGCGCCCGGGAGGCTAGCAGTCCGGGGCGCCGGTACGGGAACCGCGATGCGGCGAACCGCCGGCTTTTCCACGACCTTCTGAGCCAGCACAGGCAGGTCGCGCTTGAGGCTGGCGACATGCAGCATGTCCGCCGGTGAAGCGGAGCGCGGCTGCACCGGCGCGGGCGCGGGCGCCGCCACCGGCAGCGCCGGGCCGTCCTGGTCGATTACGGGCTGGCCCGGCGCGGGTGCCGGCGCGGACGCCAGCACCACCGGCGCGGACGGGTCGATCACCTTCCTGGGCGCGATCAGGGTCGCAAGCTGGAAGCTGCCTTCCAGGAACTGGTTGGCCTTGGGGGCGGACAGGGCCAGCACCTTGACGTTCCACTGCTCCAGCTGCGCCAGGCGGCCGCGGGTGCCGATTTCGGTCTGCAGCAGGCGGATGTCGCGCTGGGCCAGCACGATCCGGGTCTCGACGCCTTCCAGCGCGGCGCGCTCGGACGCGACCTTGAGGTTGACCATGTAGCAGCCCAGCGCGGTGGCGGCGATGCCGGCGACCCAGCCGACCGAACGGAAACCTTTGGCACTCATGCGGCCATCTCCTGCCAGGCGGGGGCGTCCGTGCGGACGGCGCTGCGTAGGCGCGCCGAGCGGGCACGCGGGTTGGCCAGCAGCTCGGCCTCGTTGGGGCCGACCGGTTTGGCGACGGCGGTGAAGGTGGCTGCCGGGCCGGTCGCGACATCGGGACGATGGCGCGAGCCGGCCGGCGCCGCCCCGCTGCGGTCACGCAGGAAACGCTTCACGATACGGTCCTCGAGGGAGTGAAAGGTGACCACCGCCAGCCGCCCGCCGGGACGAAGCGCGCGCTCGGCGGCGCGCAGCCCCTGCTCGAGCTCGTCGAGTTCGGCGTTGAGGTGGATGCGGATGGCTTGAAATGTGCGGGTTGCCGGGTCGGTCTTCATGCCCGGGTGATGCCCGAGCGCCTTGCGGACGACCGCGGCGAGCTGCGCGGTGCGGGTCAGCGGCCGGGCGGCGACAATGGCGCGGGCAACCGAACGGGCGCGCGGCTCCTCGCCATAGTCGCGGATCACGCGGGCGATCTCCGCCTCGTCGGCCTCGTTGAGGAAGTCGGCGGCGGTCTGGCCATCCTGGCTCATGCGCATGTCGAGCGGGCCGTCCTCACGGAAGGAGAAGCCGCGTGTCGCCTGATCAAGCTGCATGGAGGAAACGCCGATGTCGAGCGCGACTCCGTCTACCGGCACCAGGTCGCGTTCGGCCAGCACCGCGTCCATTCGGCTGAAGCGATCGTGGACCAGGGTCAGCCTGGGGTCTGGGACGAGTGACGGCCCGTCCGCGATCGCGCTTGGATCGCGATCGAAGCCGACCACTCGTCCCGCCCCCGCCCCGAGCATAGCGTGCGTGTAGCCGCCAGCCCCGAACGTGCCGTCGACATGCGTCTCGCCTGGAACAATGGCGAGGGCCGCGACGACTTCATCAACCAGTACCGGCACGTGGGCCTGAGCGGGGGTGGGGACAGCCTTCACGCGCTGATCCCCCGCTCTTCGAGCCGGTAACGGCAGATGTCCTTGAGATCCTCGGGGATGTTGTCGTCCCCGAGCAGCGTTTGCGGGTTCCAGATCTGAAAGGTCTCGCCGGTGCCCAGGAACAGGGCAAGGTCCGCGATGCCGCCCTTGCGGCGCATCATCGGCGGCAGCAGAACGCGGCCGGAGCTGTCGTAGGGCACCTCTTCGGTGGCCGCGAACGCCATCAGGTTGCGTTGCTGGTAGATCAGCTGCGCGTCGGCATTCTCTTCCTGCTTCTCCAGCAGCCGCTCCAGCTTGGCATGCTTCAGCGCCGCATAAGCGGGATCATAGGCATCGAGACAGGCGAACTGGCTGTGCTTGGCCAGGACAATGGTGCGGGCATCGCCGCGGCGCTCAATCACCGTGCGCAGGAAGGCGGGCACGGAGACGCGCCCCTTGGCGTCCACCGCGTTGAGGGCACTGCCTTGAAACAGGTGCTCCAATGCCACCGCGAACCACTCCCGAAGCGCTGGGCAAAGGACCCCGTTCGCCGGAGTCACGGGTTCAGCCGTGGCCCCGACGCTGTTTGACCGATTCTAGGTCAGCCCCGCGCTGTCGATGTGTGTAACTCGGGTGAGCATGGGTGACAATGGGATTTGATGGGATTTAATGGGACTACGTGCGCTTTGGCGGTTTTCTGCGGCGTTCTGAGCACAGCATGATGGTTCCGTGCGCTTGTGCACGGTTCGTTAACTCCTGTGGATAACCTTGTGTGGAAAGTCGTCCGGCTCGGCTTAGCGAGCAAGTCCGTCGAGCTCGGCAAGCAGTGCTTCGAGGTTGTTTTCCGTTGGGCCGTCGAGGCCACCTGGAACGCCGACCTGCACGAAATCGGCGTCGGCGATGACCGTCGCCCGGCCTCGTCCAAGGCGGCACCGGGCAACCAGACCAGCCGCCTCAACCGCGCATTCGACACCCGTCCCGTGCAAGGTTCCGGAAGAAGCGGTCAGGATCTCGCGCCCGGCCAACCGCCCCATCACGGGCCCGCTTCGGGTCGGCGAATTGAGCTGCAGACCCCAATGTCGGAGCATGCCCGTGTCCGCAAACTCGTAAGGCGGCCGCTGGGGATCGCCGAGCGGCAGATCGGTCGGCCAGTTGAGCTGCGGATCGGCCAGCAGCAGCAGGCGCCCCCCGCCCCGTACCCAGCGGTCGAGCGCGACCAGCCGCTCGGCCGTCAACGCCCGCGGCTGCGCGGCCAGCAGCAGCTTCGTCCGCCCGAGTTGCTCCGGGCCGTCGATCAGCTCGACCCGATAGTCTCGTTCGAGCCGCGCCATCAGCGGATGCTTGGGCGCGTTCAGCCTGAACCCCTCGCCGAACGCCAGGGGCAATCCGGTCAGCAGGGCCAGTGGACGGCGCGTCGCCGCGTCGTGTTGCGTGGGCTGCGGCTCGCGCCCGTGACAGGATGGCAGCAGCAGCGCGGCCAACGCCGCCGCCGCAGTCCGCCTCACGGCGCGTGGTTGCCGGCGGTAACGACGTTCTCGCCGTCGCTCTGGCCGGGCGCGACGCCCAATTCGCCCAGCGGATCGTTCGGCTGGGTCGCGTTGATGCTGTTGGTGTCGTCCGCCCCGCCGCTGCTGCGGATGATGGCCGTGCCCAGCAGCACGATCAGGAACACCAGGGCAAGCCCGGTCAGGCCGTAGCGGATACGCTGCATGGAATTCAAAGCCGCTGTTGTCCTCCGCCCCCGAAGAAGTGCCAGACTATGCCCCTCTTTGGTGCAATGCAAACCCGGCCGGCGATCAGACATTGACCGTTCATCCCGCAGCCGCGAAAGCGCCGCCCATGACTCGGACCACCCTCATCATCCCGGTCGCTGCAGCCTTGGCGCTTGCGGCCTGTAACAGTAGCGATCACACCATCGTCCAGAACGGCCCAGCCGATCCGATGGCCAACGAGCTGAAGAACGCTCCGCCCGTTCAGCTGCCGCCGTCGATCATTGCCACCAAGACCTATCGCTGCAAGGACAACAGCCTGGTCTACCTCGACTGGCTGGCACAGAACGGCCAGCCGGCGGGCGCCAACTTCCGCTCGGAAAAGAACGGCACTCCGACGCAACTGCTGCCCGGTGCCGATGGCAAGGAGCCCTTCACCGCGGCCGGCGGCTACAGCCTGACCGGCACATCCGAAGCGTCCAGCGTGACGCTGGAGCGGCCCGGCAAGGGCTCGCAGAGCTGCAAAGCCTAAGCTGCCAAGGCTAAGCGGAGCTTAGCTGAGAGACAGCGAAGGCCGGCCAGCCTGCGCGAAGCGACAGGACTGACGTCGCGGGATTAACTCCCGTGACGGCCTCCCTCCCCCAAGACCAAACCCCCGGCCTACCAGCCGGGGGTTTTTCTTTGCCCCTCCCGCGTCTATCCGCGCGCCATGCCCGCCATCACGCCCGAGATCGTCGCCGAGCACGGCCTGTCCCCCGAAGAATACCAGCGGCTGCTGCATGCCTTGGGGCGTGAGCCGAACCTGACCGAACTCGGCATCTTCTCGGTGATGTGGTCGGAGCATTGCTCCTACAAATCTTCCCGCCTCCACCTGAAGAAGCTACCGACCGAAGGCCCTCACGTGATCTGCGGCCCAGGTGAAAATGCCGGCGTGATCGATATCGGCGACGGCGACGCCGCCATCTTCAAGATGGAGTCGCACAACCACCCGTCCTACATCGAGCCGTACCAGGGCGCGGCGACCGGCGTTGGCGGCATCCTGCGCGACGTGTTCACCATGGGTGCGCGCCCGGTTGCCAACCTTAACGCGCTCCGCTTCGGCCGGCCCGATCATCCCAGGATGCGGCACCTGATCAGCGGCGTGGTCCACGGCATCGGCGGCTACGGCAATTGCGTGGGCGTGCCGACGGTCGGCGGCGAGGTGAACTTCGATCCCGCCTACGACGGCAACATCCTGGTCAACGCCATGACCGTGGGCGTCGCCCGGGCCGACAAGATCTTCTATTCGGCCGCCGCCGGCGTCGGGAATCCGGTGGTCTATGTCGGCTCCAGGACCGGGCGCGACGGCATTCACGGCGCGACCATGGCCAGCGCCGACTTTGGGGAGGACAGCGACGAGAAGCGCCCCACCGTCCAGGTCGGCGACCCGTTCACCGAAAAGCTGCTGATCGAGGCCTGCCTGGAGTTGATGGAGTCCGATGCGATCGTCGCCATCCAGGACATGGGGGCGGCTGGCCTTACCTCCTCGTCGGTCGAGATGGCGAGCAAGGGTGGGGTCGGAATCAAGCTCGTCATGGACCAGGTGCCCTGCCGCGAAGAGGGCATGACACCGTACGAGATGATGCTGTCCGAGAGCCAGGAGCGCATGCTGATGGTGCTGAAGCCGGGCCGTGAGGCCGAGGCCGAGGCGATCTTCGCCAAGTGGGAGCTGGACTTCGCGGTGATCGGCGAGGTGACCGACACCGGGCGAATGGAGCTGGTGTGGCAGGGCGAGACCGTGGCCGACATTCCTTTGGGGCCGCTGGCCGACGAAGCGCCGCTGTACGACCGCCCGCACCTCAGCCAGGACGAGTACAAGGCGTGGGCGCAAGTGGAGCCCCGGGGCGACCTGCCCGGGACCACCGACATCGCCGGTGATCTCCTGAAGCTGATGGGTTCCCCGCACCTCGCCAGCCGGCGCTGGATCTGGGAGCAGTATGACACCCAGGTCGGCGGCGACACGGTGCAGCGGCCCGGCGGCGACGCGGCGGTGGTGCGGGTGCATGGGTCGGACAAGGCGCTGGCGATGACCACCGACTGCACCCCGCGCTACTGCTTTGCCGATCCGGTGGAGGGCGGCAAGCAAGCCGTCGCCGAAGCCTATCGCAATCTGTCGGCGGTCGGCGCGACGCCGCTGGCGGTGACCAACTGCCTCAACTTCGCCAACCCGCAGCGGCCCGAGATCATGGCCCAGATCGTCGGCTGCCTAGACGGCATGAGCCAGGCCTGCCGCGCGCTCAGCTTCCCGATCGTGAGCGGCAACGTCAGCCTTTACAACGAAAGCAAGGCGACTGGTGGTGGAAGCGCCATCCTTCCAACGCCGGCGATCGGCGCAGTTGGGCTGATGCCGGACTGGCGAAAGGCGGCAACGATCGGGTTCAAGGCCGAGGGTGACACGATCTGCCTGATCGGTGGTCGCCGCAACGACGGATCGGGCCACCTCGGCCAATCGCTGTGGTTGTCGCAGATCGCCGGTCGCAAGGCTGGCGCGCCGCCGCCAGTCGACCTCGAACATGAATTGGCGGTCGGAAGCCTGGTCCGGGACCTCATCGCCAGGGGCATGGTCACGGCCGTCCACGACGTCGCCGATGGCGGCGTCGCCGTGACCGTCGCGGAGATGGCGTTGGCGAGCGGTTTGGGCGCCGAGATGCTGTTGTGGGAGCCGTTCACCGCCGACGCGTTCGGCGAGGACCAGGGGTTGTACGTGGTGACCGTGTCGGACGATGAACAACTCACCGCCCTGAACGCCTTGGAAGACGCCTGCGAGGAAGCCGGAGTTCAGTGCGCCATCATCGGCGCGGTCGGTGGCGATGGCCTTAAGTTCGTCGACGTGAAGGAATGGGAAGCTGACCGCTTCGAGGGGCTGGCCGAAGTCGCGCTGGCCGACCTGCGCGCCGCGCACGAGGGGTTCTTCCCCAAGTTGATGAGCGGCGAACTGGCCGTCGGCTGACCTACGCAGAGGATCGATCTTGCGAACGCGTCGCAATATCGACTACATCAACCCTCATGATCGTCTGCGTCTGCAACGCGATTCGTGAGGAGCAGCTGCGGGCGGCGGCCCGGCAGGGCGCGCGCGCGCCTGGATCGGCTTATGCCCGGCTCGGTTGCAAGGCCAAGTGCGGCACCTGCCTGCCGTTCGCCCGTCAGATCATCGAGGACGAACGCGCGCGGACCGAGCAGGCGCCAACCGCCAACGCCGCCTGACACACGGCCCCACTCCGTGCTTCGTTCCGCGTCCGGCCTGTTGTAGAGGCGTGCCGAACGGGAGGACGACATGAAGGGCGACGCCAAGGTCATCGAGTTGTTGAACGAGGGGCTCAAGGCTGAGCTGACCGCCATCAACCAATATTGGCTGCACTATCGCCTGCTGGAGCATTGGGGCGTCCACAAGCTGGCAGCCTACGAGCGGCACGAGTCGATCGACGAGATGAAGCACGCCGACCGGTTCTCGGAGCGGATCCTGTTTCTCGACGGGTTGCCGAACTTCCAGCTGCTCGGCCGGTTGCGGATCGGCGAAACGGTGGAGGAAATCCTGCGCGCCGACCTTGATGCGGAAGTCGAGGCGGTGAATATGTACCGCGAAGCGGTCGCTTATTGCGAGGGCGTCCGCGACTACGTCAGTCGCGACCTGTTTGCCGAGGTGCTGCGCGACGAGGAAGGCCATGTCGATTTCCTCGAAACCCAGTTCGAGATGATCGAGCGCATGGGCCTGCCCAACTACATACAGTTGCACAGCGAAGCGGCGGAAGCGCACTAATCCGCTGGCGACGAGCGCTCCCCCAGCCGCCGAAGCGGGCCGCATCGCCACGCTGGACGTGATCCGGGGCGTGGCGGTGATGGGCATCTTCTCGGTCAACGTGATCGCCTTCGCGATGATCGAGGGCGCCTACTTAAACCCCGCGACCTATGGCGGGCACAGCGGCGCCAACCTGGCCCTGTGGGCGGCGAACCTGGTGCTGGTCGACGGCAAGATGCGCAGCCTGTTCTCCATGCTGTTCGGCGCCTCCACCCTGCTGGTGATCGAACGGGCGGAAGCGAGCGGCGCGTCCGGACCGGCAACTCATGTCCGGCGGATGCTGGTACTGCTGCTGTTCGGCCTCGCCCACTTTTACCTGATCTGGTTCGGCGACATCCTGATCGGCTATGCGACGGTGGGGCTGGTCGCCTTCCTGTTCCGGCGGCGCGCGCCCCACCAGCTGTTCGCGCTCGGTTGCCTGTTCATTGGCATCAACATGGTGCTGTTCGGCCTTGGCGCAGCCCACCTGATTGAGCTCGACCACGCCGCTCACTCGGCCGGCGCCACGGCCGCGCAGATCCGCGAGTGGAACGCGTTCGGGCGGACGTTCTACCCCTACCCCGCCGACATTGCGAAAGACTTCGCCATCTACCGCGGCAGATTCGAAATTCGCCTGCACGAGATGGTCACCACCCGGCTGTCGGAGCCGATCCGCGGCACGATCATGTTTGCGCCGGAAACGCTTGGCCTGATGCTGCTCGGCATGTCCGCGTACAAGTGCGGGTTCCTGACCGGGAACTGGAAGGATCGCAGCTATCGCCGCATCGCCACCTGGTGCCTGGGCGTCGGCGCCGCCGCCTTTGCGGTTCTGGTCGCCGCTGACGTGACCAGCCGCTTCTACATTCCGCTGCTGTTCGGCGGCTTCCTGGCCGCCGCCGCCCCGTTCCGGGTGGTCATGGCGTTCGGCTATGCGGCGCTGATCATCCTGCTGTCGCGCCGGATGGGACCGTTCGCCCAGCGGGTCGCCGCGGCCGGGCGCTGCGCCTTCTCCAACTATCTCGGCACCAGCATCGTCGCGGCCTTCGTGTTCTACGGCTGGGGTCTCGGCCTGTACGGGCACGTCTCGCGCTTTCAGGCGTGGCTGCTCGTGCCGATCGTGTGGCTGGGCGTGCTGGCCTGGTCCAAGCCGTGGTTGGAACGGTTTCGCTACGGGCCGTTCGAATGGGCGTGGCGAACGCTGAGCCGCCTGGAGTGGCAGCCGATGCGCCGCGCGCGCAGTGCTCCTGCGCAGGCAGGAGCCTAGTCACTGCTCGGAGATGAAAAGGCACTGGGCTCCTGCCTTCGCAGGAGCACAAGATGCCTAGAGCCGGCCGAAACCCTGGTTGGCGGACTTGCGACCAAAGCCGCCGGGGCTCGCGCGGCGGCTCAAGAGCGGGTTGGTGGCCTTGTCGAACAACTCAACCGTTTCGGCGAACAGGCGGCGCAGTTCCACCACGCGCGGCACCAGTTCGTCGGGGAAGCGGCGGGTCTCCACGCACAGCCGGGCGGTGCTTTCGATCAGCTCGGCGACCGCCGCCAACGGATCGGCCCCGAACTGCCGCGCTTCGCCCTTGATGGTGTGCGCCGGTCGGACCAAGGCCGTGGCGTCCTGCGCGTGCATCGCCTGTTCGATCTGTGAGACCGACTTGACGCCGTCCTCACGGAAATAGCCCAGGATGCGGATAAAGCCGGGACCAAGTTCGGACCGGCTCTTGTTGAAGTGCACCCAGTCGATGATGCCGCCGGCATCCGCGTCTCGGCCAGGATTGTCGGAACTGTCCACTCCCGCTCGGTAGAACAAAAGGGTAAAAGCGCGGTTAGCGGTCGAACGGATTCTTGGGCGCCCGCATGGTCAACCGCAGCGGCACCGGCCCCAACTCGAGGTCCCGGCGCATACTGTTGAGCAGGTAGCGGCGGTAGCTTTCAGGCAGCTGGTCGACCCGCGTCCCGAACACCACGAAGCTCGGCGGCCGGGTCTTCACCTGCGTGATATACCTGAGCTTGATCCGCTTGCCGCCGGGCGCCGGCGGCGGGTTCTGCTCGACCGCGCGCTCGAACCAGCGATTGAGTTCGCCGGTGGTGATGCGGCGGCTCCAGGCCTCGCGCAGTTCGAAGGCGGCCCCGAGCAGCTGGTCGATGCCCTTGCCGGTGACGGCCGAGACCGTCAGCACCGTCACGCCCTTGAGCTGCGACAGCCCTTCCTCCAGCGCGGCCTTGACCCCGTTGAACAGCGACGAGGCATGTTCCGCCACGTCCCACTTGTTCAAGGCGATGATCAGCGCGCGGCCTTCCTCCACCACCTGGTCGGCGATGCGCAGGTCCTGCGCCTCCAGGCCGCGGGTGGCGTCGAGCAGCAGCACGACAACCTCGGCCATGTCGATCGAGCGCCGGGTGTCCATGGCGCTCAGCCGTTCGAGCTTGTCCTCGACCTTGGCCCGCTTGCGCAAACCGGCGGTGTCCACCAGCCGGACCTTGCGGTTCTGCCACTCCCAGTCGAGCGAGATGCTGTCGCGGGTGATGCCGGCCTCGGGACCGGTGATCATCCGCTCCTCGCCCAGCATCTTGTTGACCAGCGTCGACTTGCCGGCGTTGGGGCGCCCGACAATCGCGATGTGCAGCGGACGGTCGGGGTTGTCCTCGTCCTCCTCCGGCTCCGCCACTTCCTCCCGCTCGATGAACGGGCGCAGCGAGTCGAAGAGGTCGACCACGCCTTCGCCGTGCTCGGCCGAGATGGCGATCGGCTCGCCCAGGCCGAGCGAGAATGCTTCCAGCCGGCCGGTCTCGCCCTGCCGCCCTTCGGCCTTGTTGACGGCAACCACCACCGGCGCGTCCTCCGCCCGGAGCCAGTTGGCGATCTCCTCGTCCATGGGAGTGACGCCTTCGCGGGCATCGATCAGGAACAGCGCGACATCGGCCTCCCGGACCGCAGCCTCGGTCTGCTGGCGCATCCGGCCGGGCAGGCTGGCCGGGTCCTCGTCCTCGAAGCCGGCGGTGTCGATCACCCGGAACTCGAGATCGAGCAGCTTGCCATCGCCCTCGCGCCGGTCGCGGGTCACGCCGGGGCGATCGTCGACCAGCGCCAGGCGCTTGCCGACCAGCCGGTTGAACAGCGTGGATTTACCGACGTTGGGCCGGCCGACGATGGCGACGGTGGGAAGAGGCATGGCGCCCCTCTAGCCGCGCAAGCGCCGCAGGACCATGCCCCGCCCCCATCCGACGGCTTGACGTCCGCACGAGCAAGCCCTCAAGCAGTTCGCCACCTTCATCCTCCTGCTGGGGAAATCATGCGCAAGAGCCTGGTCCTGATGAGCCTTCCGATCGTTGCCGCCTGTTCCACCACCATGAACGAGCCGATGACCGCCACGCCCGACGCCGCGCTTGCGCCTGTTTCCCCCACCAGCCCCGCGGCGCCCACCCTCGCTTATCCGCAGACCCGGCGCAGCGATCTCGTCGAGACGCAGTTTAAAACCCAGGTCGCGGATCCGTACCGCTGGCTTGAGACCGATGTGCGCAACGCACCGGAGGTCCGCTCGTGGGTGACGGCGCAGAACCAGATTACCGACTCCTACTTGGCGACGCTTCCGGGGCGTGACGCCCTCAAGGCGCGCATGACCGAGCTCTACAATTACGAGCGCACGGGTGTTCCGGCCAAGAAGGGCGGACGCTATTTCTACGCCCGCAACTCCGGCCTGCAGAACCAATCGCCGCTCTACGTCCGCGACAGCCTGAACGGGGCGGAGCGACTGCTGATCGATCCCAACAAGTGGAGCCAGGACGGCGCCACCGCTTTGGCCGAGTGGGTGCCGAGCGAGGACGGCAAGCACCTGCTCTACTCGGTCCAGGACGGCGGCACCGACTGGCGCACCGTGCGGGTGCTGGACGTCGTCACCGGCCAGCCGACCAGCGAAGAGATCAAGTGGGTCAAGTTCTCGGGCCTTAGCTGGGCCAGGGACGGCAGCGGCTTCTATTACTCCCGCTATCCCGAGCCCAAGGCGGGCGAGGCCTTCCAGCAGCTGAACACCGACCACCAGGTGTTCTTCCACCGGCTCGGCACGGCCCAGGCGCAGGACAGCCTGGTCTATGCCACGCCCGACCGGCCCGAGCTGAACCACGGCGCACAGGTCAGCGACGACGGGCGCTGGGTGGTGGTGACCTCGTCCAGCGGCACCGACGACCGCTATGAGGTGACGCTGGTCGACCGGCAGAAGCCGGGCGCCAGGCCGCGAGTGCTGATCCCCGGCTTCACCAACAACTACAGCTACGTCGGCAACCGCGGCTCGACCTTCTACTTCATCACCAACGAAGGCGCTCCGCGTCTCAAGGTGGTGGCGCTGGACATCGCCCAGGCCAAGCCGACACCGCGCACGGTGGTGGCCGAGGATGCGGCAACGCTGGACGGCGCCAGCCTGGTCGGCGGCAAGCTGGTCGCCTCCTACCTCAAGGACGCAAGCACGGAGGTGCGGGTCTACTCACCCAGCGGCGCGCGCGAGCGGGTGATCGAGCTCCCCGGACTTGGCACCGCCGCCGGCTTCAGCGGCGACTATGACGATCCGGAGACCTTTTTCGCCTTCACCAGCTTCAACCGGCCGACGACCATCTACCGCTACGACACCCGGGCCGGGCAGAGCAGCGAATGGTGGGCGCCCAAGGTGGCGTTCAACCCCGATGACTACAGCGTCGAGCAGCGCTTCTACCAGTCAAAGGACGGCACCCGCGTGCCGTTGTTCGTTGTCCGCAAGAAGGGCACGTCCGGCCCGGCCCCGACGCTGCTCTATGGATATGGCGGCTTCAACGTTTCGCTGACCCCCGGCTTCTCGGCGACGCGCCTCGCCTGGCTGGAGAATGGCGGCGTGTGGGCGCAGGCCAACATCCGCGGCGGCGGCGAATATGGCAAGGCGTGGCACGATGCCGGACGGCTGGCGAACAAGCAGAACGTGTTCGACGACTTCATCGGCGCGGGCGAGTATCTCATCGCCAACAACATCACTTCGAAAAACGGGCTCGCGGTGCAGGGCGGGTCGAACGGCGGCCTGCTGATCGGCGCGGTGGTCAACCAGCGCCCCGACCTGTTCGCCGCCGGCAACGCGGCGGTGGGCGTGATGGACATGCTGCGCTTCGACCGGTTCACGGCCGGTCGCTACTGGGTCGACGATTATGGCTACCCCAACAAGGCAGCCGATTTCAAAACCCTGCTGGCCTACTCGCCCTATCACAACATCAAGCCGGGTGTTCACTATCCAGCGCTGCTGGTGACCACCGCCGACACCGACGACCGGGTCGTTCCGGGCCACAGCTTCAAATACATTTCGGCGCTGCAGAACGCGGACCCGAACGGCCAGCCGCACCTGATCCGGATCGAAACCCGCGCCGGCCACGGGTCGGGCAAGCCGACTGACAAGATCATCGAGGAAGCCAGCGACGTCTACGCCTTCCTGGCGCAGCACACCGGCTTGGCGGTGAAATAGGCTGAACGAACCTTTTCCGTTCCGTGCGGCGCCCGTGACATCACGCCGCCGCACAGAATGGAAAGCACTCTGCTGTGCTGTATCGAGACGATTCCGTTACGCAGCGCTAACGGACGGAACCGAAGGCGGGCTAAACGACCTTTAGCTTCGCTCGGCTCGTTGCAGCGGCTGAACGAACGGCAACGGCTTCTTCAGTCCCGGTGCAGCCCGACTCGGGCAGAGGTGCCACCATCGGCGGGAGGGCCCGCCTGAACTTGTTAAGGAGAGTGGCCATGAAGGCTGTTCGTAAGTTCCTCATCGGCGGCGCGGCTGCGGCTGCGGCAACCGTTGCGTTCTCGGCTCCCGCCGCGGCGCAATATTATCCGGGCGGCGGCGGCGACGTGCTGGTCGGGACCATCCTCAACAACATCCTGCGCGGCGGCTACAATGGCGGCTACGGCGGCGGCTACAATGGCGGCAATTACGGCTACAACGGCGGCTACGATTACGCCAACGAGCGCTGGGCCGTGGACCAGTGCGCCCGGGCGACCGAGCAGCGGGTGAACGGCGGCTACGGCGGCGGTTATGGTGGTGGCTACGGCTACAACAACGGTGGCCTGCGTGTGGCTCAGATCGACCGCGTGGAGCGAACCCGCAACCTCAACTTCCGGGTCTACGGCCTGGTGACGAGTGCCGGCTATCGCGGCAATTACGGCGGCTATGGCGGTTACAATGCCCCTTACGGCGGCTACAACCAGCAGGGCGTGCCGGCCTACCGCTTCAGCTGCAAGGTCAGCCGGTCGAGCGGCCGGATCACTGACCTCGACCTTGACCGCCTGAATAGCGGCTACGGCTACCGCCGCTACTAATCAGCGACGGACGTAGACAGAAGGAGTGCGCGGGCCCTAGGGGTCCGCGCACTTTTTCTTTGCGCGCGAAAGGGCCCGACGTGACGGTGCAGCCGGCCGAAACCATCCTGATCGTCGATTTCGGCAGCCAGGTAACCCAGCTGATCGCCCGCCGCGTGCGGGAGGCCGGCGTCTACTGCGAGATCGCGCCGTTCAACGCCGCCGAGGAAGCATTCCACCGGCTCAACCCAAAGGGCATCATCTTCTCCGGCGGCCCGTCGTCCGTCACCTGGCAGGACAGCCCGCGCGCGCCGCAGGTCCTGTTCAATAGCGGCCTGCCCCTGCTCGGCATCTGCTACGGCCAGCAAACGCTTCACCAGCAGCTGGGCGGCAAGGTCGTCACTCACGACAGCAAGGAGTTCGGGCGCGCCTTCATCGAGGTGGTCGCCCCGTCCGCCCTGTTCGACGGCTTGTGGCAGGTCGGCGAGCGGCACCAGGTGTGGATGAGCCACGGCGACCGGGTCGAGAGCCTGGCCGAAGGCTTCTCCGTCGTTGCCGCGTCCGAAGGTGCGCCCTTTGCCATCGCAACCAACGAAGCATTGAAGCGCTACAGCCTGATGTTCCACCCGGAGGTGGTGCATACGCCCGACGGCGGCAAGCTGCTGGCCAACTTCGCCCGGCACATCTGCGGCTGCTCGGGCGAGTGGAGCATGGAAGCCTACCGCCAGGCCAAGATCGCGGACATCCGCGCCCAGGTCGGCTCCGGCAAGGTGATCTGCGGACTGTCCGGCGGGGTCGACTCGGCAGTCGCAGCCGTGCTGATCCACGAGGCGATCGGCGATGACCTGACCTGCGTGTTCGTCGACCATGGCCTGATGCGCTCGGCCGAGGCCGAACAGGTCGTGAGCCTGTTCCGAGGCAGCTACAACATCCCGCTGGTCCATGTGGAGGCGGAGGAGCTGTTCCTCGGCGGCCTCGCCGGCGTCTCCGACCCGGAGGCGAAGCGCAAATTCATCGGCAAGACCTTTATCGACGTGTTCGAGGCCGAGGCGACGAAGATCGGCGGGGCCGACTTCCTGGCGCAGGGCACGCTCTACCCCGACGTGATCGAAAGCGTGTCGTTCGTCGGCGGCCCGTCCGTGACGATCAAGAGCCACCACAATGTCGGCGGCCTGCCGGATCGCATGAACATGGCTCTGGTGGAGCCGCTGCGCGAGCTGTTCAAGGACGAGGTCCGCGAACTCGGCCGCGAGCTCGGCCTGCCGGACGCGTTCGTCGGCCGCCACCCCTTTCCGGGTCCGGGCCTAGCCATCCGCATTCCGGGCGAGGTCACCCGCGAGAAGTGCGACATCCTGCGCAAGGCCGACGCCATCTACCTCGAGGAGATCCGCAATGCCGGCCTGTACGATGCCATCTGGCAGGCGTTCGCGGTGCTGCTGCCGGTGCGCACGGTCGGCGTGATGGGCGACGCTCGCACCTACGACAGCGTCTGCGCCCTGCGCGCGGTCACCAGCGTCGATGGCATGACGGCCGACGTCTACCCCTTCTCCGCCGAGTTCCTCGGCCGGGTCGCCACCCGCATCGTTAACGAAGTCGGCGGCATCAACCGCGTCGTCTACGATTACACCAGCAAGCCGCCGGGCACGATCGAGTGGGAATGATGCTGCGTCGAGCCATGGTGCTGATCGCCTTGGCGGGCGCTGCGCTGGCGACGGCCACACCAGCGGTGGCCGAAGACCTGCGCGAGCTGTGCGTCGACCGTCCCGGCAAGGACACGCCGCCCTGCATCGTGGACGTTGGCCACCCGGTCGTCGAAGTCGGCGGCGTCGAGTTCTCGCGCGACACGGACGGTGGCGACCGCACGGTCAGCTACAGCGTCGCGGACACCTTGTTAAGGCTCGGCGTGACGGATCGAAGCGAAGTGCAGTTCGGCTTCACCCCCCACACCATCTTGCACGAGCGAGACGGCGGCACCGGCGAACGGCGGACGGTGCGCGGGGCCGGCGACCTCGTCGGCGCCTACAAGGTCAACTTCGCCAACCCCGACGGGCAAGGCACGTCGATCGCCGCCCAGCTGTTCGTCAGCGCTCCGGTCGGCCGCGACGGCATCGGCAGTGGGGCGTGGGAAGGCGGCCTTGTCGTGCCCGTCTCGGTCGAACTGCCCGCCGGCCTGTCGCTGACCGTCGATCCGGAAGTCGACTGGCGGGGCGACGGGGATGGCGACGGGCATCACCTCGCCTGGGCAGGTGTGGCCAGCCTCAGTCACGACCTGGGCGGCGGCGTCGAAGGGTCTGCCGAACTTTGGACCAGGCTTGATCGCGATCCCGCCGGGTACCGCCGGGAAGCGAGCGCAGACCTGTCCCTCGCGTGGGCGCCGCCTTCGAGCGAGAACCTGCAATTCGATGCGGAAGTCGATCTGGGGCTGACCCGCGACACGGCGGACATCGAGGCAGCAGTGGGCGTCGCCTATCGCTTTTGAGCCGACCTGGCGGATCTCCGAATGAATTCCCAGCGCAAACTGCCGGTCAAGTATCGGAATACGGCCGCAGGTTAACGCTAACCCGCTGTTTACTGGGGGATTGACGAAGACCCGCGCGTCGGCTGCATCAGGCAGCCATGCGCAAGATCATCGCTTCCGGGCTGCTCGCCACCGGCCTTCTGCTCGCCAGCTGCTCGACAGCTCCGACCAGGCGTTCCCTCGCGCCGCCGCCCGCTCCGGCCCGGGCCGAACTGCCCTACAAGTGGACGAACGGCTTCGCGCCCAAGGCGCACAAGGATGCGCTGGCGGCATTTGGCCCGCTGGCCTTGAGACCGGGCGACTTCCGGTGGACGCCGTCCGTCCCGGACGGTGACGCCAAGGTCGTCATCGACCTCTTGACCCAGACCTTCTACGTCTACCGCGGCGATGCTCTGGTCGGCGTGTCCACCATCTCCAGCGGCAAGAAGGGCCGCGAAACGCCGCTCGGCTTCTGGACCGTGTTCCGCAAGCAGGTGAAGGGCTTTTCGCGGCGCTACGACAATGCGCCGATGCCCTACATGCAGATGTATGATGAGAAGGGTATCGCCTTTCACGCCGGCGCCTTGCCAGGCTATCCGGCCAGCCACGGCTGCGTTCGCCTTCCGCTCAAATTCGCGCAGAAGCTCTACGGCCTGACCAAGGTCGGCACCAAGGTGGTTATCGAAGGCTAAGCGGCCGTCACTAGAGGACGAACGGTGGCCGGTCGCCGTGCGGCGGCTGGCCCTCGAGGTCGCGCAGTCGTTGCAGATGCAGGGAGCTGAGGCGGAGGTGTGCGCGGGCAACCGGCAGCGATCCGCTGGCCAAGCCAAGGTTGAGTTCGCGTGAAGCTCGGTCGCGATGGTAAGCGATGTCGTCAGTCATGATCATTCCTATGCAATCGCTTCGTTGCGACCGGGTGGAGATTGCATGACAGCTTGGGGACGCTCGATTACCTGAGTTAAGACCATGGCAAACAAGCGAAATATCATTCTATCGAGTTAGCTGGCCGGCGTCGGCAGCTTCATCATCCCGGTTGGTTCCCCAGGCCGCACTTGGCGAACTTGCTGGAGCGCTGATCCCACCCGATCCGTCGCCCTGCCCGCGTCAGCGGATTTTCGCGCCTGCGTTTCCACTACGGGTCGACAGCGATATAGCTGCCCGCCTGGCAACTGCCCGGTCACGTGCCGGCACAGGCAAGGACCCTCACCTTGAGCACATTCACCCTTGATACCGCGACCAGCCGGGCCACTCCCTCACCCGTACCCGGCAAGCGCATGACCGTGCCCGGCCTCAAGGGCCGCAAGGTTGACGGGCGCACGGCGGAGCCGATCGTCATGCTGACCGCCTACACCATGCGGATGGCCCAGTTGCTCGATCCGCATTGCGACCTGCTGCTGGTCGGGGACAGCCTGGGCCAGGTGATCTACGGCCTGCCGTCAACCGTTCCCGTCACCCTCGACACGATGTGCGCGCACGGCGCCGCGGTGGTGCGCGGCAGCTGGCACGCGCTGGTCGCGGTGGACATGCCGTTCGGCAGCTACGAAGGCTCGCCCGAGCAGGCGTTCGCCAGTGCCGCGCGGGTGTTGAAGGAGACGGGCTGCGCGGCGGTCAAGCTGGAGGGCGGCGAGGCCATGGCGCCAACCATCCGCTTCCTGTCCGAGCGCGGCATTCCGGTCATCGGCCACGTCGGTCTGACCCCGCAGGCGGTGAACGCGCTCGGCGGCTACGGCGCGCGCGGGCGCAACCAGGCGGAAGCGGCCAAGATCAAGACGGACGCAGGCGCGGTTGCGCAGGCCGGTGCCTTCTGCATCGTCGTCGAGGGCGTGCTGGAGCAGCTCGCCACCGACATCGCGGGCGCCGTTGAACCGCCGGTGATCGGCATTGGCGCCTCCGCCGAATGCGATGGCCAGGTGCTCGTCACCGATGACATGCTCGGCCTGTTTGAACGCACGCCGCGGTTCGTGAAGCGCTACGATGACCTGGCCGCGCGCATCGGCAGCGCGGTCGAGACCTACGCGGCGGAAGTCCGCAACCGCAGTTTTCCAACCGCCGACCAGACCTACCGCCCCAAAGCGTGAGGCTTTGCGCGGCGGCCAAAATTCTTTAGATGCTCGCCGCCAAGCTCCCGTTCATTCCAGATGGACGATGGCGCAGCACTGCCCGTTACATGATCGATTAAAGGTTGAACTCCTTGGCTCTGGCTCCCGGTGAAACGCACGAGACCTTTATCCGCGAGGTCGACGAGAACCTGCGGCGCAGCCAGGCCGAGACCTTTTTCAAGCGCTATGGCAAGTGGCTGATCGCGGCCCTGGTCCTGTTTCTCGTTGCGGTTGCCGCTTACCTTTACTGGCAGGAGCGGCAGCGGGCCGAGGCCGCCGAGCAGGGCCAGCAGTTCGTCGGCGTCCTCAACGACATCTCGACCGGGCGGACCGGCAAGCCGGTGGAGCAGAAGCTGGCAGCGATCGCCAGCAGTTCAAGCGGCGAGATGGCGGGCCTTGCCCGGCTGACCGCCGGCGCGCTCGCGCTGCAGAACGGTGACCGGTCAAAGGCGCTGACGAGTTTTCAGGCGGTGGCCAACGATGACGACCAGCCGCAATCGGTTCGAACGGCGGCGCTGATGCGGCAAACCGCGCTGGAGTTCGACCAGCTTCAGCCCGATCAGGTGATTGCCCGCCTCCAGCCCTACGCCACGCGGGACAACCCGTGGTTCGGGACCGCGGGCGAGCTGACGGCCATGGCCATTCTGAAGGCCGGGCGGCGGGCCCAGGCCGGACAGCTGTTCGGCCAGATCGCCGGCGACAATGACGTGCCCGGCTCGATCCGGGCGCGAGCACTGCAGATCGCGGGCTCGCTGGGGGTGGATGCGACGGCCGGTCTCCCGGCTGCGCAATAACCGAGTTTTTCCGAGGACTTCGAAGACGATGAACAAGCGAATCGCCGGGGTGATGATCGCAGCCGCGCTGCTGGGCGCCTGCAACCCCTTCAACCGGTCGCGGCCGAAGACTCCCGTGGTCGGCAACCGCGTGTCGGTGCTCACCCAGGATCTCGACATCGCGGTTGATCCGGCCACCGCCGCCCTGCCCTTCTCGCTGCCGGCGGCCACGGCCAACCCAGATTGGGCGCAGCCGGGCGGAAGTTCAGCCAAATCGCTCGGCCACCTGGCGCTTGGCACCGCGCTTGGTAACGCCTGGACGGCCAGCATCGGGGTGGGCGACCGGCCCAGGGCGCGCCTCGCCTCGGCCCCGGTGATCGCGGGCGGCAAGGCCTTCACCATCGATACGGCCTCCACCGTGCGCGCGTTCGACGCGGCCAGCGGACGGCAGCTGTGGGCGACCCAGTTCGGCACGGAAAAGGGCAACAGCGCGTCGCTGTTCGGCGGCGGGGTCGCGGTGGCCAACGGCCGGGTGTTCGCCACCAACGGGCTTGGCTTCGTTGCGGCGCTGGACACCGGCAACGGCGGCATCGGCTGGCAGGTTCGCCTCGGCGGCCCGCTCCGCGGCGCGCCGTCGGTCGACGGCACCACCGTTTACGCCATGAGCCAGGACAACCAGATCTTCTCATTGAAGGCGGCCGATGGTTCAACCAACTGGTCCAACCCGGCCTCGCTCGAGATCGCCGGCGTGTTCGGCAGCGGCGCTCCGGCCATCGCCCAGTCAACGGTCGTCGCCGGGTTCAGCTCGGGCGAACTCAACGCCTATCGCGCAGAGAACGGACGCACCGTGTGGCAGGACGCGCTGGCCCGCACCTCCATCTCGACGTCCGTCGCGACCCTGTCCGACATCGACGCCTCGCCGGTGATCGACAACGGGCAGGTGTTCGCGGTCGGGCAGGGCGGGCGCATGGTCGCGATCGACCTCCTGAGCGGCCAGCGCATCTGGGAACTCAACCTCGCCGGCATCTCGACCCCATGGGTCGCCGGCGACTGGGTGTTCGTCACTACCGACGATGCCAAGCTGGTCGCCGTTGCCCGCAACACGGGCAAGATCCGCTGGATCAACCAGCTGCCGGCCTGGCGCAACCAGAAGGCGCGCAAGGGTGCGATCACCTATGTCGGCCCGATCCTGGGCGGCGACCGGCTGATCGTGGCGGGCTCCAATGGCGCGCTGATCAACGTCGATCCGGCTACCGGGGCCACGCAGAGCCAGACGAGCGTCGGCGCCGGCGTGCACCTGTCCCCGGTGGTGGCCAACAGCGCGCTGTACATCCTCGACGACAACGCGCGGCTGCACGCGTTCCGCTAGTCGGATGAGCGCGGTGCAGCCCCCGGACTGGCCGCGCCTCGCGGTGATCGTGGGCGCGCCGCGCTGCGGCACGACCAGCCTGGCCGACTATCTGGCGCGGCATCCGGCGGTGACTTTCTCGCAGCCGAAGGAGCCGCATTATTTAGCTATCCACGACCTCGACGGCCTGAGCGACGACGAGCTTCAATCCACGGTCGAGCAGGGTTACCTCGGCCGTTACTTCCCGGACGACTGGCGGGCGGCCGAGTGGCTGGCCGAAGGGTCGGTCTCGTACCTTTATGGTCCCGAGAAGATGGCCGCCCTCCTGCGGCTATGGCCCGAGGCACGCTTCATCATCGGCGTGCGCGATCCGATGAAGCTCGTCCCTTCGCTGCACGGGCGCTACCTGGTGACCGGCGACGAGAACGTGACCGACTTCGCCGAGGCCTGGCAGCTGGTGCCCGAGCGCGCGGCCGGACGGCACTTGCCCCGCAGCTGCCTCGACCCGCGCCTGCTGCGCTACGACGTCGCGGGTCGGCTCGGGGATGCGGTGGAGGCGTTCTTCGCCGCCGTCGGCCGCGAGCGCTGCCATGTGGTCGTCCACGACGACCTGGTCCGCGATCCGCCGCAGGTCTACGCCGACCTGCTCGCCTTTCTCGGCCTGCCGCACGACGGCCGGACGGACTTCACCCCCAAGCGGGAGGCGGCGGGCACCCGCTGGCCGTGGCTGCAACGCCTGCTCAAGCGCCCGCCGGTCGCCACTTCCGTTCTCGCAGGGGAGAAGTTCCGGACCCGCGTGGCATCCCGGCCGAAGAAGCCGGCGCCGGCCCCCGCCCGCGCCCTGATGCGGCTTCGCAAGCGCCTGCTGAAGTGGAATCGCACGCCGCCGCCAGCAATCCGTCTGAGCCGCCCGCTGCGCCAGGAACTGCACGACGCGTTCGCCGAGGACGTCGCCAAGCTCGGTCGCCTGCTAGGCCGCGATCTCTCAGGCTGGCTGCAGGTCGATCAGGGCTGAGAGAGCCTAAGCCCAACGTCCGCTTACGACCCAATGCGGACGTCCGCACGGCCCAGCATCAGCAAGATATCACAGTTTGCTCATGACGCTCATCTTAAGCAGCGACTAGGCCTAGTCGTTGGAGCAACACAGTGAGCAGATTCGGATGGGACCCAGTGGGAACACGCTACGTCAGCTGAGATGGCTCCTCCCGGCTCTTCTCATACTGGCCCTTGTCGGCTGCTTCACGGTGGAACCTATGCGTTGGCAATTACCGCCCCGATACTGGTTCAAGCCCCTCGATATTCACCGCACCGGCAGCGGCGATTTCACAATGTGTATGCGGGCTGCTTTGTCCCCGGAGGAGGCTGGGGAGTTTGTCGAGAACCAATTCGGTGCCAAAGAGCATGTCGCTCGGACAGTGCCAATGGACCAGACAATGTGTCCAGCGCCCTTCTGGCCGCGTTGGTTCACCGCTTCGACGCTTGGCTATTCGGTCGAATATTTGCCCAATGGAGATGTGGAGGGAAGCACTGGGGCCGTTTACGAAAACGGTTACCTATATTTCTGGTCAAATACGATGTGATGGACCGAAGGCCGCTTTCCACCCAGAGCAGACATTAGCCAACATCCTTGAACAATAGGATTTCGTCTGCTCGACGCCTGCGATGCTTCTCATGACACAATCTTTCCCTCAAACCGTCGGACCACCACCGCAGGAAGGTCCCAAAAGGTGCAAAGTTGACCCGAAACGCATCGCGTTGGTGACGCCCTGGTCGCCTTTGGGCCGCATACTCCTGCTTGAACCTTGCGCCCGGGCCCTTGCTTCGGTAAGGGGCCGCCCTTCCAGACAGCACTGGAAAAGCCTGCGGGAGAGCGCCTCGGTGCTCGTCTGAACCGCTAAACTGCTGGGCGTCGCGGCCATCCGCCGCCGCCCCAACCAAGAGAGTGACATGGCCAAGAAGATTACCGGCTATATCAAGCTGCAGGTGCCGGCCGGCGCCGCCAATCCGTCCCCGCCGATCGGCCCAGCCCTGGGTCAGCGCGGCGTCAACATCATGGAGTTCTGCAAGCAGTTCAACGCCTCCACGCAGGAGATGGAGAAGGGCATGCCGATCCCGACGGTGATCACCGTGTTTGCGGACCGCTCCTTTTCGTTCGCGACCAAGACGCCGCCCGCCAGCTTCCTGATCAAGAAGGCGGCGGGCCTGAAGTCGGGTTCCAAGGAGCCGGGCAAGGTCAGCGCGGGCACCATCAAGCGCTCGCAACTGTCGGAGATCGCGGAAACCAAGATGAAGGACCTCAACGCCAACGACGTCGAGGCCGCAACGAAGATCATCGAAGGCTCGGCGCGCGCCATGGGCCTTCAGGTCGTGGAGGGCTAAGCAATGGCCAAGCTGACCAAGAAGCAGAAGAGCCAGGCGACCTCGGTCGACCGCGAGAAGCTCTACGGCGTCGATGAGGCGATCGGTCTGGTGAAGACCCTCGCCACGTCCAAGTTCGACGAGACCGTCGAGATCGCGCTGAACCTCGGCGTCGATCCGCGCCACGCCGACCAGATGGTCCGCGGCGTCGTCAACCTGCCCAAGGGCACTGGCAAGACCGTCCGGGTCGCCGTGTTCGCCAAGGGCGCCAAGGCCGAGGAGGCCACCGCGGCGGGTGCCGACGTGGTCGGGGCCGAGGACCTGATGGAAACCATCCAGGGCGGCCAGATCGACTTCGATCGCGTGATCGCCACCCCCGACATGATGGGCGTGGTCGGCCGGCTCGGTAAGGTGCTCGGTCCCAAGGGCCTGATGCCGAACCCGAAGCTGGGCACCGTCACCATGGACGTCACCCGCGCGGTGACCGAGGCCAAGGCGGGCCAGATCGAGTTCCGCGTCGAAAAGGCCGGCATCATCCACGCCGGCATTGGCAAGGCGAGCTTCGACCAAGCTGACCTGCGCGCCAACTACGATGCGTTTGTCGACGCGATCGTGCGGGCCAAGCCAGCCGGCGCTAAAGGCAAGTACCTCAAGAAGGCGGCCATCAGCTCGAGCATGGGTCCGGGCGTCAAGGTCCTGGTGGACGAAACGGCTGCCTAGGCAGCGATTCCGTCGGCTGAAAGAGAAGGCCGGGGCGGTGACGCTCCGGCCTTTTTTCGTGGTGAGAGCCCATGAGCGGCGCTAACGCCTACGATGCCATCGTCCTGGGTGCCGGCGGGGCCGGGCTGATGTGCGCGGGCGTGGCCGGACAGCGCGGCCGGCGGGTGCTGGTGATCGACCACAATGACCGACCCGGCGCCAAGATCCTGATCTCGGGCGGAGGACGCTGCAACTTCACCAATCTGGCCGCCGCGCCGGATCGATACCTGTCCGCCAATCCACATTTCGCCGTTTCCGCGCTCAAGCGCTACACCGCGCATGACTTCCTCGGCCTTGTCGAAGCGCATGGCATCGCCTGGCACGAAAAGACGCTCGGCCAGCTGTTCTGCGACGGCTCGGCCCGGCAGATCGTCGCGATGCTGATGGCCGAATGCGAGCGGGGCGGCGTGACCTTCCGCTTCGGCGCTCCCATCCGGGCGGTCGAGCATGGGAACGGACGCTTCCGGGTGACGGCGGGCGAGCAGGTCGCCAAAGCGCCGGCGCTGGTCATCGCCACCGGCGGACCGGCCATCCCCAAGCTTGGCGCAACCGGCTTCGCCTACGATTTGGCCCGCCAGTTCGGCCTCAAGGTGGTCGAGCCCCGCCCGGCCCTGGTGCCGCTGACGCTCGGCGGGGACGAAGCCCTGTTCCGCACCCTGTCCGGCGTCGCGGCGCCCGTGCAAGCTTGCTGTGAGGGTGCGACATTCCGTGAGGCGGCCCTGTTCACCCATCGCGGCATGAGCGGTCCGGCCATCCTGCAGGTGTCGAGTTATTGGCGGCGCGGCCGGCCAGTCGCGATCGACTTCCTGCCGGACGAATCCCCCGGCTGGCTGCTCGCCGCCAAGCGCGAGCGCCCACGCGCTCGCCTTGCCGGACTGCTCGACCAGCGCCTGCCCGGACGGCTGGCCGAAACTCTAATCGAGCGCCTCGGCGTTGCCGGCGAGCTCGCCAACACGCCCGATCGGACGTTGTCGGAAGCGGAGCGCCGCTTGGCGGACTGGCGCTTCGATCCGACGGGCAGCGAAGGCTACGCCAAGGCCGAGGTGGCCGCGGGCGGGATCGCCACCAATGGCCTGTCGTCCCGCACCATGGAAGCGCGCAAAGTGCCTGGCCTGTTCGCCATCGGCGAGGCGGTTGACGTCACCGGCTGGCTTGGGGGCTATAATTTCCAATGGGCTTGGGCGAGCGGCCATGCCGCCGCGCAAGCGCTCTGATCGCTTTGCTCGCCACCCCCGTGGCTGCTCGTGCGTTGGTTGGTCGCGAAAAGGAGAAGCAGCATGGACCAGCGCAACATCGACAATCATGGCGGCGGGCTCGGCGAGCGTGCGCTCGAAGGCGCGGCGGCGGAGAATGAAGACGCCTCTGCCGGCTCCGGCGACCCGTCGGGCCAGGACGACGTCGAGTTCAGCAACGAACATCCGCTGAGCAGCCCGGGCGAACTGGCCGGCACCGCCGATGCGGCGATCGCCCGCGAGATGGCGGCGCTCGGACCGGCCGACGGCAGCCTGGCGGACGCGGCCGGTGTCGGCAGCGACGATCCCGACCACACGATGGGCGACGCCATCGGTGCCGGGGCGGGAATGGACCTCGGCAGCGGCACACCCGAGCCGCAGGGCGAGCTTGGCGGCGGCGATCCGGGCAAGGTGAACAGCCTGCCGCTCACCGGCCAGTAAATCTTGACGGGTCAACGCTGAGCATTGGAAAGCCAGCGCCAGGGCGAGCAGCTTCAGCAGCCCTGGCGCGTTAACCTTTAACCGCGCCGCCTCCCCTAGGCGCCGGCATCCAAAGGAGGAGTTCCCATGGACCAGAACCAAGGCGGCAGCGCCAGCACCGGCACCCGCGACAGCACCTACGATGTCGTATCCGTACTTTATCATGCGCTGCAGGGTGCCGACACCTGTCAGACGTACCTTAGCGATGCCAACACCGAGCAGCAGCTCCGGCAGTTTTTCGAGCAGGCCATGCAGATGCAGCGCCAGCTGGCCGAGCAGGCCAAGACCCTGCTTCACGACCAGTTGATGAAGGGCCAGGGCGACCAGTCGAGCGGCGGCAGTGCGTCCAGCCAGTTCGGTTCAAGCGGCGGATCTTCCATGAGCGGCGGCCAGTCGTCGATGAGCGACAACGACATGCAGCGCATGGGCAGCCAGAACGACCGCGAAGGCGGCAGCGCCTACACGTCGGGTGAGTCGATCGGCGCGCAGAGCAGCGACCCGTCGATGGGTCAATACGGCCAGAGCCCGATGGGTGGCGGCCAGCGTCACGATGAGATGAGCACCGGCGGCGGCGGCACCTCCAGCTTCTAACCCGTCCTCGCCTGCACGATCTGCTCCCCCGCGGCCCGGTCGCGGGGGAGTTCGCTTGTGCGTTCGTCGCGCGGCTCCGCCGTTCGTCGAACCATCCCGCCACCGGCCTTCCGATCCCGCCGCCGGTCGCCCCCACCAGCCACTTCGTTCTCGCCGACATGGCCGTTTGTCGCTCAGCCGAGCGTGGCTCCGCGTTTGGGCGAACTCGACGTGCCGACCCGCCGGTCCTGGTGCATCCCTGTTGCCGCCCCACTCCTGTTTGAGGGGACGGGAAACAAGGGAGTGCCACCATGAATAGGACCAAGCTGCTGATGGGCGCCGCTGCGCTGTGCATGTCCGGCGTTGCAGTGACGGCTGCAGCGGGACCGGCCCAAGCCAAGGACGTGACCGTCCACGCCACCCTGCCGGACGATGTGCCGCAGGCCGTTGTCAACATCGCCGACCTCCACCTCGCCTCCGCAAGCGGACAGAAGTCGCTGCGCCGCCGCGTCGGCCTTGCCGTCACAAAGGTGTGCAGCCCGCATTATGAGGGCGGCTTGTCGCGGAGCTATACTCGCTGCCTGGACACCGCGTGGATCGGCGCGCGGCCGCAAATGGCCCGCGCGATCGCCGTTGCCGAGCGCTACGCCCAGGCTGGAGGGACCAGCGTGGCAATTGCGGCAATCAGCGTCAGCGCCGCCCCGGCGCGGTGAAGCCGGCGACGGGCGGCCGCCACTGCCCGGCCGCCCCGTTTCGGATCAGTGCCGCAACTGGCTCGCTGCCTCGCGCTCGGCGGCGCTGGCCTGCCGGCGGCTCTCGATCGCCGTGTCGATGAATAAAGCCAACGATCGCTCGCCGTTGGTCTTCATCGCGAGCTTGAGACTGTCGTTCGCCGCGCGCCGGTGGCGTTCGGCCCTGTACTTGGCTGATAATAGCATTCGCCTCACAACGTCTTGGCCGCCCAGCCGTTGCAACGGCGCGCTTGACGCCGCCGGCTCCGCGTCTAAGCTGCCCGCCGTGAGTCAGCAGCCGTCTTTCACCGCCCGTTGGTGGCGCTGGCATCCCCCTTGCGGCGTGCCGGCCTAGTCTCGTTCACCATCACGAGATCGTCCGACCCGCCGCTTCGGCGGGTTTTTTGTTGGCCTGCCGCTTCCTTCACCGCACCGCAAGACCACAACTCCCATGATCATTGTACTGAAGCCCGACGCCCCCGCCAACAGCGCCGACCGACTGCTCGACCGCATCTCCGCGGCCGGCCTGAAGCCGCTTCACATGCCTGGCAGCGAGCGGGTGGTCCTGGGTGCGCTCGGCGACGAGCGCATCCTGTCCGAACTGGCGCTGGACGGCGATCCAGCGGTGGAAAGCGTCAAGCCGATCCTGGCGCCTTACAAGCTGGTCAGCCGCGAGCTTCACCCGCACGACACGGTGGTCGATGTTGGCGGGGTGCCCGTCGGCGGGGAGAAGCTGGCGGTGATCGCCGGTCCCTGCGCGGTGGAGGATCGCGACCAGCTGTACGACAGCGCTCTGGCCGCCAAGCAGGCCGGCGCAACCCTCCTGCGGGCGGGTGCCTACAAACCGCGGACCAGCCCCTACGGCTTCTCGGGCCATGGCCCCGCCGGCCTGTCCATCCTGCGCGAGGTCGCCGACGAGCTCGCGCTTCCGGTGGTGACGGAGGTGATGGACACGGCGGATTTGGCCGCCGTTGCCGAGCAGGCCGACGCGCTTCAGATCGGCGCCCGCAACATGCAGAACTTCGCCCTGCTCCGCGCAGTCGGCCAGACCCGCCGCCCCGTAGTGCTGAAGCGTGGACTGTCGGCGACCATCCAGGAATGGCTGCTGGCGGCTGAATATCTGCTCAGCGCCGGCAACGAGCAGGTAATCCTGTGCGAACGCGGCATCCGCACCTTCGAGACCGCGACCCGCAACACGCTTGACCTCAACGCCGTGCCGTATGTGAAGACCCGCACGCACCTGCCGATCATCGTCGATCCCAGCCACGGCACCGGCCTTCGGGAGCTGGTCCCGGCCATGGCCCTGGCCGGGGTCGCGGCGGGCGCGGACGGACTGATGATCGAGGTCCACCGCGATCCGGCCAAGGCGCTGTCCGACGGCGCCCAGTCGCTCTACCCCGACCAGTTCGCGGACCTGATGCGCCGGCTGAGGCCGGTTGCGGACGCGGTTGGGCGCAGCCTGTGACCCGGCTGGTCGGGCGCCGGCTGGATGCGCCGCTCGACCCGCTCGCCTTCTACGCGGCGGTCAGTGACGGCGGCACCAGCCCCGACACCGGCCTGTTCGAGGCCAACGATGGCCGCACGTTGGTGATGGCCGCCGCTGCCGTTCGCGCCAGCGCGCGCGATGGCCGGGTCACGCTGGAAGCGCTGACCGCTAACGGCGCCGCCCTGCTGGCCGACGTCGCCGGGCGGACCGGTCGGCCGGCCGCCGACCCGCTGGTGCTGGGCTTCGTGCCCTCCCCCAGCGTCGACGCGGAAGAACGGCTGTCCGCCCCTGCCCCGCTTCATGCCCTGCGCGCACTGCTCGCGGCGGCGGGCGCCACGTCCGATCCGTTCGGCACCCTCGTCCTCGGCGTCAGCAGCTTCGACCAGGCTGGCTTCGGCGAAGACCTGCCGCCTTCGCACAGCGATCCGCTCGGCTTTCCCGACTACCTGTTCTGGGTGCCGGAAAGCCTGGCGGTGATCGAGCCGACCGGCGCGGCCCGGCTGGTCTGCCCCGCGTTCGGCAGCGACCAGCGGCAGTTGAACGACGCCGCCCAGCGGCTCGAACAGCTGCTCGGCTTTGCCGGTGCCCACGACATTCAGCCGGTCGCACCCGCTACGGCCGCGCAAGTTCCCGCGCCCGCCGCCGACCTCGACGACGCAGACTATGCCGCCGTGGTCCGGCAGGCCAAGGAAGCGATCGCCGCGGGCGAGGTCTACCAGATCGTGCCCTCCCGCACCTTTTCGGCGCCCTGCCCCGATCCCTTGAGCGCCTACCGCCACCTGCGCCGGATCGAGCCATCGAGCTACCGCTTCTACCTTGCGGGCAAAGGCTTCACCCTGCTCGGTGCCAGCCCGGAAACCTCCGTCCGGCTGTTCCGCGACTCCGCAGGCGGCGGGCTGACGGTCGAGGTCAAGCCGATCGCCGGCACCCGCCCACGCGGCAGCACGCCCGACGAAGACGACCGACTGGAGGCCGAGATGCGGCTTGATGCCAAGGAACTGGCCGAGCACATGATGCTGGTCGACCTCGCCCGCAACGACGTGGCGCGGGTGTCGCTGCCCGGTACGCGGCGGGTTGCCAGGCTCCTCACCGTGGAGCGCTTCTCCCGAGTCATGCACCTGGTCTCATCGGTGACGGGCAAGCTGCGCCTCGGCCTCGACGCGTTCGACGCACTGGCGGCCTGCCTCAACGTCGGGACGCTGACCGGTGCGCCCAAGATCCGCGCCATGCAGCTGCTGCGCGAATTGGAAGGGACCCGGCGCGGCCCCTACGGGGGCGCGGTCGGGTGGGTGAACGGCGCCGGCCTGATGGACACGGCGGTGGTGATCCGCTCGGCATTGGTGATCGGCGGCACCGCCTTTGTCCGGGCGGGCGCGGGCGTGGTCCACGACAGCGATCCCCTGGCCGAAGCCGCCGAGACGCGCGCTAAGGCCTCTGCCCTGCTCGGCGTCCTCGCCACGGCGATCGATGCCAAGGTGGCGGCATGACGCCAGTCCTGCTCATTGATAATCTCGACAGCTTCACCTTCAACCTGGTCGAGAGTCTCCAGCGGCTCGGCGGCAAGGTCCGCGTGCTGCGCAACACGGTGGCGGCCGACGCCGCCGTCGCCGAGGCCGAGCAGACCGGCGCCGCCGTCATGCTCTCGCCCGGCCCCGGTTCACCCAAGGACGCCGGCTGCTGCCTGAAGCTGATCGCGCTGGCCAAGGGACGCGTGCCGGTGATCGGCATCTGCCTCGGCCATCAGGCGATCGTCGAGGAGGCGGGCGGAACGGTGGGGCGCGCCGCCAACCCGGTCCATGGCAAGGCAACCTTGCTCGACCACGACGGCGCCGGGCCGTTCGCGGGCCTGCCCAATCCGCTGCGGATCGCGCGCTACCATTCGCTGTGCACCCGCGACCTCCCCAAGCGCTTCACCGTGCACGGGGAGGCCGACGGGATGGTCATGGCGTTCAGCGATCCCCAGGCTCGTCAGTCGGGCCTGCAGTTCCATCCGGAGTCGATCCTGACGACCCACGGCGACGCGATGCTGCGGAACCTGCTGGCGATGGCTGCTCGTTCGTAACCGACACGTCCGGCGCCGTGGCCTGGGCGGCGTCGCTCAGCTCCAGCGCCGGCATGTCGCCCTGCTGCGCTGACAGCTGCGACTGCACCTGGCCCACCTGCCCCGGCGACAGCTGTCGGCGCGACCGCCAGTCGTTGAACTCGCTGTGGAACTGCTGTTCGCGCTGGCGGCACCAATCGTCGTAGTCCCGGTCCAGCTCGGCCAGGTGCCGCTCGCGGTAGCTGTGGTACGGGTCCTGGTGCTGTGCGTAGCTACCCTGGTAACCCTCCCGGCCAAACTGCCGGTTCCAGTTATCGGCGGCACCGACCGCCCGTGGGTCGTCGGACAGCTGGTGCCCGCGCCCACTGTCATGATCGCCGCCTTCCATGTAGCTGTGCACGGCCTGCTCCGCCCGGCCCATGGCATTGCCATGCGCCGCCCCTTGCCTGGGACCGTCGTCATCGCCGCCGCGGGCGTCGCGGAACCTGCTGCCGTCCCGATCGCCCCCACCCCGGTCGTCGCCGAAGCGGAAATCATCGTCGCCGTGGTCGCCATGGACGCCGTAGCCGTCGCCTCGATACCCTGTCATATGCTGCTCCTTCTTGCGTTTCGCGCCGTGGTAAACGTCCGAACCGGAGCGGGCGCTGCGCAGGTCGGCGCGGGCGCAGGGTTGATTGTCGCACGGCCCCTGCTATAGGCGCGGCACCGTTCCGGCTTGCCGGAGCGCCGTCCGAGACAGCTGCTGCTCTGAGCTTAGGCAAAGGGCTTAATCCGCGGCCTAGACGGGGAAGAGAGATTTTCCGGGTTCGCGCATGCGGACCTGTTCGTGCGTTGCTAGCGGGCGCACACCTCCCAACCCCACGGACATGAAGTGCTTCACAGTGGCTTGCCGCCGTGGAGTTGTTTGAACCTCGCTCAAAGTTTCACTTTGCGCGATATTTTGGAGTTGGCATGGATCGCAATGAAAAGGCGGATCTGGTTGCCGAGCTGAAGCAGGTCTTTGCCGAGACCAGCGTGGTGGTTGTCACCCGCAATCTCGGCATGTCGGTGGCGCAGTCCACCGATCTTCGCCTGCGGATGCGCGACGCCGGAGCGCAGTTCAAGGTTGCGAAGAACCGCCTGGCTCTCATTGCACTGGACGGCACGCGGTACCGGCCCATCGGCGACCTGCTGAAGGGCCCAACCGCCATCGCCACCTCGCTCGATCCCGTCGCGGCCGCCAAGGTCGCCGTGGATTTCGCCAAAACCACCGACCGGTTCGAGGTTCTTGGCGGAGCGATGGGCGACACCGTCCTTGACGTGAATGGGATCCAGGCGCTGGCAGCGCTTCCCTCGCTTGACGAGCTGCGCGCGACTCTTGTGGGCCTTATCCAGGCGCCCGCAAGCAAGATCGCCCGCACCATCAACGAGCCGGGTGCAATGCTGGCTCGGGTCTTCGGCGCTTACGCGGCCGAAACCGCCGAAGCGGCTTAAGCACTCACCTATCAACGCACGATCAAGCCGGGCCGCCTGGCCCGCACAGGAGTAAGAAATGGCTGACATCAACAACCTCGTCGACCAGCTGTCGGCGCTCACCGTTCTCGAAGCTGCCGAGCTCGCCAAGGCGCTTGAAGAGAAGTGGGGCGTTTCGGCCGCCGCTGCCGTTGCCGCCGCCCCGGCCGCTGCCGGCGCCGCTGCCCCAGCCGTTGAAGAGAAGACCGAGTTCGACGTGATCCTCACCGGCGACGGTGGCAAGAAGATCAACGTCATCAAGGAAGTCCGCGCAATCACCGGCCTGGGCCTGGGCGAAGCGAAGGCCCTCGTCGAAGGCGCTCCGAAGGCCGTCAAGGAAGGCATTGGCAAGGACGAGGCCGAAAAGATCAAGAAGCAGATCGAGGATGCCGGCGGCACCGTCGAGCTCAAGTAAGCTTCGTAACTGGTTTCGTGGGTGTCTTGAAGCGCCCACGATCGGGAAGGGCGGCTCCGCAGGGAGTCGTCCTTTTCTGCGTTCAGCGGGTTCGCACGTGGACAACGGCATCCTGCGTTGCGCCAAAGCGTCGCCAGCCGGGCTCCCGGTCCAGTCTGCCCGCGAGCGGCGAGTCGCGCGTAAGGATGGTCCAGCGCACGTCCCAGCGGCGGACAAAGGCGCGGAAGGTAGGCATGTCGCCCTTCTGCATGGCGAGGTGGGCAAAGGTGAACGGGTCGCCGTACATGTCCGCCCGCCCGTCAATCGCCGGCGCGATGCCGCTCATGATCAGCGGGCCGCCCATGCTGTAGTCGTTCAGCACCGGCTCTGAGCGGAGTTCGGGCGGCAGGCGACGGATCAGGCTGAGCGGATATTCGGCCGTGTCGGGCATCTGCCACGGTACGATCAGCCGGACACACACAAACGCCACCGCGACCGTCGCGACCCAGCCCCAGCGCATGTCGGGCTTGGCCGGCGCTTGCCCGAACAGGGGCGCGGCGACCAAGGCGGCCGTGATGCCGAACAGCGACTGGTGCCGGACGTGCAGCAGGGCCAAGCCGAACAGCCCAACCAGCACCAGCAGGCGAAGCACCGGCAGCTGCCGCCAGCGGGTCGCCACGAACGCCCAGAACAGCAGGGCGTAGAGCAGGAACGGCGCATCGTCGGGCAGCCGTGTGGGCCGCCACTCCGCGATGATCGCCAGCACCTTCATGTCCTTGACCTGGAACGGGTAGAGGAACCCTTGCAGCCCGTGCGGGGTAACCGCGGTGGCGGCCGCCGCCAGCAGTCCCCACCCCGCCCAGCGCAGCGCGGTCGAGCGCTCGCGGCGATGATCGATCAGCGCTTCCAGCGTGAACAGGCCGGCGATGCCCAGCCCGAGGATGTAACTGGCATGGAGGTTGGCCCACACCGCCATGATGACCGGCGCCCACCACGGCGGCACCAGCCTGCGTTCCCGCGCGTGCAGCAGCAGCGTCACCCAGCCGGCGAACAGCAGCCAGCCCAGCATGTGCGGCCGGGCATGAACCATCGGCATGGCCGTGCAGCCGACCATGAACAGGCCAACCCCAGCCCAGCGCGCGGGCAGCCAGCGCAGCAGCTCGCGCCCGATCACCAGCAGGCCCGCGATCGCTACCGCCACGAACAGCACGGTGAGCCCGTTCCAGCCGGCCAGCTGGAACGTGCCGCTCATCAGGACCTCGGCCAGCCACTCGTGCGCCGTCCAAGGTGCGCCCCTGAACGTGAAGGAAAAGGGATCGACGTGCGGAATGGCGCCGGTGCGCAGGATGGCGTCGCCCGCGCCCAGGTGCCAGCCCGTGTCCCCGTCGCCGAACAGGCGCTGCGGGTGAACGAGCAGGATGGCCGGGCCAAGCAGCGCCACCGCCCACACGGGGGCGGAGCGTCGCCACCCCGCGGCTTCGCCCTTGGCGATTTCGTTGGTTGCGCTCACAGCTGCCGTCGCCATCGATGAGGTCAGTAGCACCTGCCTGTTAAGACATCACCAACGGGGACGGAGGCCGCACCCCTAGCGTTGGCCGCCGCTTGGCTGCGGCTGCTTCTGCTCGCCGCCCATCTGCATGCCCGGGATGCCCGTCGATCCGGTGCCCTTGGCCGGCGGACGGGTGCCGTCCGGACGGTTGGGCGTCTGCACCGTGTTCGGCACCGCCTGCACCGGGCCGCGTGCCGTACGGGCAGCGGCAGCCTGGTCGTTGGCGGCGGCGGCGTTGCCGGCGGCCTGCAGCGCCTGCTGCTCGTTCATGCCTTGCTGCTCGGCCTGCTCGATCACGGCGGCGGCCGCGGGATCCGACTGGTTGGCGGCGTCGGACAGGTCCTTGCCTGCCGGGTTCTCGCTGGAGCCGCAGGCGGCGAGCAGCAGGGCAACGGGAGCAAGGGTGAACAGGCGCATCGCTAGGATCCTTCTGGTGGCGGTTCCAGCGGCCAATGGCCGGGGACGCATTTGGTTGCTTTTGCCTCTTGCAATCCGCGGGCTTGCGCGTATCTCCGGCTGATCCAACAAACTCTCGGCTCCGCCGCACGTGCTCGTGCGCCTGGGGCCTTTCCTGCCCTCCCCGGGACAGGATCCGAACGGCGCACGGATCCAACGCATGGGGGAGGAGGAACAGGAACAAGCGCTCCATCGACGGGCCCTTCGGGGCGAATTGACCCCTGCCTTGCGGCAGGGGGCCAGCGAAGCGCGGAAAGCCGTGCTTCGCCAACGCGGGAAAAACCATGGCGACCAAGGCGATCGACGCTCCCCACAACACTTCTTCGGGCCGCAACAGCAAGCAGCGGCGCATCCGCAAGATCTTCGGCAACATCCACGAGATCAGCGAGATGCCGAACCTCATCGAGGTTCAGCGCGAGTCGTACGAGCAGTTCCTCCGCTCCGACCCCGCGACCGGTTACGTGTCGGGCCTGGAGAAGACGCTGCGCTCGGTGTTCCCGATCCAGGATTTCGCCGGCACCGCGCACCTCGACTTCGACCATTATGTGCTCGAGGACCCGAAGTTCGACACCGACGAGTGCCGCCAGCGCGGGCTGACCTATGCCGCGCCGATGCGCGTGACCCTGCGCCTCACCTCGTTCGAGATCGATCCGGATACCGAGGCCAAGTCGGTGATCGATATCAAGGAGCAGGACGTCTACATGGGCGACATGCCGCTGATGACGGGGAACGGCACGTTCATCGTCAACGGCACCGAGCGCGTGATCGTCAGCCAGATGCACCGTTCGCCCGGTGTCTTGTTCGACCACGACCGGGGCAAGACCCATGCGTCAGGCAAGTTTCTGTTCGCCGCCCGCGTGATCCCGTACCGCGGCAGTTGGCTCGACTTCGAGTTCGACGCTAAGGACATTGTCAACGTCCGCATCGACCGCAAGCGCAAGCTGCCGGTCACCGCTCTGCTGCACGCGCTCGGCCTCAGCTCGGAGGATGTCCTTAACGAGTTCTACAACCGGGTCGTTTACGGCCGCGGTCCCAACGGCTGGCAGATCCCCTACGCCGCCGAGCAGTGGCGCGGTCAGAAGCCGCTCTACGACGTCGTCAACGCCGACACCGGCGAAGTGGTGTTCAAGGCCGGCGAGAAGATCACGCCGCGCCGCGCCAACCAGGCCGGCAAGGAAGGCCTTGCCAACCTGATCATCCCGACCGAGCAGATCTTTGGCCGCTTTTCCGCCTTTGATCTCATCAACGAGGGCACGGGCGAGATCTACATCGAGGCGGGCGACGAGGTCACCGCCGAGAATCTGGAGAAGCTCGACAAGGCCGGTGTGGACCGGCTCGAGCTACTCGATATCGACTACGTCAACACCGGTCCCTGGATCCGCAACACCCTCAAGGCCGACAAGGCCGAGGACGGCGACCAGGCCCTGTCGGACATCTACCGCGTCATGCGTCCGGGCGAGCCGCCGACCCGGGAGACCGCCGATGCGCTGTTCTACGGCCTGTTCTTCGATCCGGAGCGCTACGATCTGTCGGCCGTCGGCCGCGTCAAGCTCAACATGCGCCTCGGCCTCGATGCCGAAGACACGGTGACGACCCTGCGCCGCGAGGACATCCTGGCCGTGGTCAAGGAGCTCGTGAACCTCAAGGACGGCAAGGGCGACATCGACGATATCGACAACCTCGCCAACCGCCGGGTCCGCTCGGTCGGCGAGCTGCTGGAGAATCAGTACCGCGTCGGCCTGCTGCGCATGGAACGCGCGGTGAAGGAGCGCATGAGCAGCGTCGACGTGTCGACCGTCATGCCCAACGACCTGATCAACGCCAAGCCGGCCGTGGCCGCCGTGCGTGAGTTCTTCGGCTCCTCGCAGCTGTCGCAGTTCATGGATCAGACCAACCCGCTGAGCGAAGTCACGCACAAGCGGCGCGTGTCGGCCCTCGGGCCGGGCGGTCTCACCCGTGAGCGCGCCGGCTTTGAAGTCCGCGACGTCCACCCGACGCACTATGGCCGCATCTGCCCGATCGAGACCCCGGAAGGTCCGAACATCGGCCTGATCAACAGCCTCGCCAGCTTCAGCCGGGTCAACAAGTACGGCTTTATCGAGACGCCGTACCGCAAGGTGATCGACCACAAGGTAACCGACGAGGTCGTCTACCTGTCGGCAATGGAAGAAGCCAAGCACACCATCGCGCAGGCCAACGCCGAAATCGGATCCGACGGCACGTTCGTGGAGGAGATCATCTCGTCCCGCCGCGCCGGCGACTTCCTGATCGCTCCGCGCGAGCAGATCACGTTGATGGACGTCAGCCCCAAGCAGCTGGTGTCGGTCGCGGCCTCGCTGATTCCGTTCCTGGAGAACGACGACGCCAACCGCGCGCTGATGGGCTCCAACATGCAACGCCAGGCGGTGCCGCTGTTGCAGGCCGATGCGCCGCTTGTCGGCACCGGCATGGAGGAGACCGTTGCGCGCGACTCGGGCGCGGCAATCGCCGCCGGCCGTCCGGGCATCGTTGACCAGGTCGACGCGACCCGTATCGTCATCCGCGTTACCGGCGAGCTCCGCCCGGGCGAAAGCGGTGTCGACATCTACACGCTGATGAAGTTTCAGCGTTCGAACCAGTCGACCTGCATCAACCAGCGTCCGCTGGTGAAGGTCGGTGATGCGGTGGAAGGCGGTGAGATCATTGCCGACGGCCCGTCGACTCAGTTCGGCGAGCTGGCGCTCGGTCGCAACGTCCTCGTCGCGTTCATGCCGTGGAACGGCTACAACTACGAGGACTCCATCCTGATCTCCGAGCGGATCGTGAAGGACGACGTCTTCACCTCGATCCACATCGAGGAGTTCGAGGTCATGGCCCGCGACACCAAGCTTGGGCCGGAGGACATCACCCGCGACATCCCCAACGTCGGCGAGGAAGCGCTGCGCAACCTCGACGAGGCTGGCATCGTCTACATCGGCGCCGAAGTGGAGCCGGGCGACATCCTGTGCGGCAAGATCACGCCGAAGGGCGAAAGCCCAATGACGCCGGAAGAGAAGCTACTGCGCGCCATCTTCGGTGAAAAGGCCAGTGACGTGCGCGACACCTCATTGCGCCTGCCGCCGGGTGTAACGGGCACGGTGGTCGACGTCCGCGTCTTCAACCGGCACGGCATCGATATCGACGACCGTACGCGCGCCATCCAGGCGGAGGAAAAGGACCGGCTGAAGAAGGACGCGGACGACGAACGCGCCATCCTCAACCGCGCCACCTTCGCCCGCCTGCGCGACATGCTCCTGGATCAAGTCGCGACCGCGGCCCCCAAGGGCATGAAGAAGGGCGCGACGCTCGACGACGAGACCCTGAACAGCGTCGACAAGTACGACTGGTGGAAGATCGCCGTGAAGGACGATGCCCGCCAGGCGGACCTCGAAGCGCTGAAGGGTCAGTATGACGAGGCGGTCAACGTGATCGTCAAGCGCTACGAGGACCGCGTCCAGAAGGTGGAAGCCGGCGACGAGCTCGCCCCGGGCGTGCTCAAGATGGTCAAGGTGTTCGTCGCGGTGAAGCGCAAGCTGCAGCCGGGCGACAAGATGGCGGGCCGGCACGGCAACAAGGGCGTGATCAGCCGCATCCTGCCAAACGAGGACATGCCGTTCCTGGAGGACGGCACTCCGGTCGACATCGTGCTGAACCCGCTGGGCGTGCCCTCGCGCATGAACGTCGGGCAGATTTTCGAAACCCACCTGGGCTGGGCCGCGCGCGGTCTTGGCCAGCAGGTCAGCCAGATGCTGGAAAGCATGCACCAGCGCGGCCAGGACCTGGCCGGCAAGGACGTTCCGGCGGTCCGGGCCAAGCTCAAGGACATGTACGGCTCGCAGTATGACGCCGCGATCGACGACCGCGACGACGACGCCGTGATGGAGCTGGCGCAGAACCTGACGGGCGGCCTGCCGATGGGCACTCCCGTGTTCGACGGCGCCCGCGAGGCCGACGTGGCCGACATGCTGGTGCGCGCGGGTCTCGACCCGTCGGGCCAAGTCACCTTGTTCGACGGTCGCACCGGCGATCCGTTCGATCGCAAGGTGACGGTGGGCTACATCTACATGCTGAAGCTGCACCACTTGGTGGACGATAAGATCCACGCCCGGTCGATCGGGCCGTACAGCCTGGTCACCCAGCAGCCGCTGGGCGGCAAGGCGCAGTTCGGCGGCCAGCGCTTCGGTGAGATGGAGGTGTGGGCGCTGCAGGCGTACGGCGCCGCCTACACGCTGCAGGAAATGCTGACGGTGAAGTCGGACGACGTGATCGGCCGCACCAAGGTCTACGAGGCGATCGTCAAGGGCGACGACACGTTCGAGGCCGGCATTCCGGAAAGCTTCAACGTGCTGGTCAAGGAAATGCGGTCGCTCGGTCTTAACGTCGAGCTGAACAGCATCGACGAGACGGACGAGCCACCGGCGCTGGCGGCGGAGTGAGGGCGGGAACGCCCTCACCCTACCGACGACAAGTTTAGAACTCGAAGCCTCGCATGGGGCTCAGGAGTAACAGATGAACGAGCTGACGAACTTCGCGAACCCGGTGGCCAAGCCGGAGACCTTTGACCAGATCAAGATCGGCATCGCGTCCCCCGACAAGATCCGTTCCTGGTCGTTCGGCGAGATCAAGAAGCCGGAGACGATCAACTACCGCACGTTCAAGCCCGAGCGTGACGGCCTGTTCTGCGCCCGCATCTTCGGTCCGATCAAGGACTATGAGTGCCTGTGCGGCAAGTACAAGCGCATGAAGTACAAGGGCATCGTCTGCGAGAAGTGCGGCGTGGAAGTGACCGTGTCCAAGGTCCGCCGCGAGCGCATGGGGCATATCGAGCTGGCCGCGCCAGTCGCCCACATCTGGTTCCTGAAGTCGCTGCCGAGCCGCATCGGCCTGCTGCTCGACATGCAGCTGAAGCAGCTCGAGCGGATCCTGTACTTCGAGAGCTACGTGGTGATCGAGCCGGGCCTCACCCCGCTCGAGAAGTATCAGTTGCTGACCGAGGACGAGCTGCTGACCGCTCAGGACGAGTATGGCGAGGACGCCTTCTCGGCCGGCATTGGCGCGGAAGCCGTGAAGATCATGCTCATGGACCTCGACCTCGAGGGCGAGCGCAAGGTCCTGCTGGAAGAGCTGGCCGTCACCAAGTCGGAACTGAAGCCCAAGAAGATCATCAAGCGATTGAAGGTCGTCGAGAGCTTCCTCGAATCGGGCAACCGGCCCGAGTGGATGATCCTGGACGTCGTGCCGGTGATCCCGCCCGAGCTGCGCCCGCTGGTGCCGCTGGACGGCGGCCGCTTCGCCACGTCCGACCTCAACGACCTGTATCGCCGGGTGATTAACCGCAACAACCGCCTCAAGCGGCTGATGGAGCTGCGTGCGCCGGACATCATCGTCCGCAACGAAAAGCGCATGCTGCAGGAAGCGGTCGACGCCCTGTTCGACAACGGCCGCCGCGGCCGGACCATCACCGGCGCCAACAAGCGTCCGCTGAAGTCGCTGTCCGACATGCTCAAGGGCAAGCAGGGCCGGTTCCGCCAGAACCTGCTCGGCAAGCGCGTTGACTATTCGGGCCGTTCGGTGATCGTCACCGGTCCGGAGCTGAAGCTCCACCAGTGCGGCCTGCCCAAGAAGATGGCGCTCGAGCTGTTCAAGCCGTTCATCTACTCGCGCCTCGACGCCAAGGGTCTCTCCATGACCCTGAAGCAGGCCAAGAAGTGGGTTGAGAAGGAGCGCAAGGAAGTCTGGGACATCCTCGACGAGGTGATCCGCGAGCATCCCGTGCTGCTGAACCGCGCCCCGACGCTCCACCGCCTTGGCATCCAGGCGTTCGAGCCGGTGCTGATCGAGGGCAAGGCCATCCAGCTTCATCCGCTGGTATGCGCCGCATTCAACGCCGACTTCGACGGCGATCAGATGGCCGTGCACGTCCCGCTGAGCCTTGAGGCGCAGCTGGAAGCGCGCGTGCTGATGATGAGCACCAACAACATCCTCTCGCCCGCCAACGGCAAGCCGATCATCGTGCCGTCGCAGGACATGGTGCTGGGCCTCTACTACCTGTCGATCGAAAAGGACGGGGAACCGGGCCAGGGCATGCTGCTGGCCGACATGCCGGAGGTCCACTCCGCTCTGTCCGCCGGTGCGGTTACCCTGCACAGCAAGATCGTCAGCCGAGTTCCGCAGACGGACGAGGCCGGCAACAGCTACATGAAGCGGTTCGAAACGACGCCGGGCCGGATGCTGCTCGGCGAGACGCTCCCGAAGAGCCACCGGGTGCCGTTCGAGACCGTGAACCGGCTGCTGACCAAGAAGGACATCGGCGACGTCATCGACGAGGTCTACCGTCACACCGGTCAGAAGGAGACCGTGCTGTTCGCCGATGCGATCATGCAGCTGGGTTTCCGCCATGCGTTCAAGGCCGGCATCAGCTTCGGCAAGGACGACATGGTCATTCCGCAGGCCAAGGAGCCCCTCGTTGAGGAGACCCGTGCCCTGGTGAAGGACTATGAGCAGCAGTATCAGGACGGCCTGATCACCCAGCAGGAAAAGTACAACAAGGTGATCGACGCCTGGTCGCGCTGTGGTGACCGGGTCGCCCAGGAGATGATGAAGGAGATCCAGGCCACGCCCAAGGGCGAGGACGGCCGCGAGCGTCCGGTGAACTCCATCTACATGATGGCCCACTCCGGTGCCCGTGGATCGCAGGCCCAGATCAAGCAGCTGGCCGGCATGCGCGGCCTGATGGCCAAGCCGTCGGGCGAGATCATCGAAACCCCGATCATCTCGAACTTCAAGGAAGGTCTGACCGTCCTTGAATACTTCAACTCGACCCACGGCGCCCGCAAGGGGCTGGCCGACACTGCGCTTAAGACGGCGAACTCGGGCTACCTGACTCGCCGTCTGGTCGACGTCTCGCAGGACGCCGTGATCGTGGAGGAGGATTGCGGCACCGACCAGGCTTTGGAGATGCGCGCCATTGTCCAGGGCGGCGCGGTCATCGCCAGCCTCGGCGACCGCGTCCTGGGGCGCACCACGGCCGAGGAGGTGATCGACCCCAAGACCGGCGAGACGCTGGTCGCGGAAGGCGTGCTGCTCGACGAGCCGATGGTGGCCACGCTGGAGGCCGCCGGCCTGCAGGGCCTGAAGATCCGCTCGCCGCTGGTCTGCGCCAGCCGGCAGGGTGTGTGCGGCAAGTGCTACGGGCGTGACCTCGCCCGCGGTACGCCTGTCAACATCGGCGAGGCGGTCGGCGTCATCGCGGCCCAGTCGATCGGCGAGCCGGGTACCCAGCTGACGATGCGGACCTTCCACATCGGCGGCGCGGCCCAGCTCAACGAGCAGTCCAACCTCGAGGCGCCGGTCGACGGCACCATCGAGCTGCGTGACATGCCGACGATTGCCGATCCGCGCGGCCGGCACATTTCGCTGTCACGCTCGGGCGAGATCGCGATCCTCGACATGGACGGGCGCGAGCTGTCGACCCACCGCGTGCCGTATGGCGCGCACCTGCTGTGCGAGAGCGGGCATATCGTCAGCAAGGGCGACCGCATCGCCGAGTGGGACCCGAGCTTCGCGCCGGTGATCACGGAGCGAGCCGGCACGGTGAGGTTCCAGGACCTGATCGAGAACCGGACCATGACGGAGCAAACCGACGAGTCGACCGGCATCGCGCAGCGCGTGGTGACGGAAGACATGGGCCGTTCGAAGAAAGACGACCTACGGCCGCGCCTGACCTTGCTGGGTGCGGATGCGGCGGAGGCCGGCGTCTACCGCCTGGCGACCAACGCGATCGTCGCGGTCGAGGACGGCCAGAGCGTGGAAGCCGGCGAAGTGCTCGCCCGGCTGCCGCGCGAAGCGGCCCGGACCCGCGACATCACCGGCGGTCTGCCGCGGGTGGCGGAGCTGTTCGAGGCCCGCAAGCCCAAGGAGAACGCGATCATCGCCAAGGTGTCCGGCAAGGTCACCTTTATGAAGGACTACAAGGCCAAGCGTAAGATCGCGATCGTGCCCGATGACGGGTCGGATCCGGTCGAATATCTGGTGCCCAAGTCCAAGGTGATCGACGTCCAGGAAGGCGACTACGTCAAGCGTGGCGACAACCTCGTCGGCGGCTCCCCCGATCCGCACGACATCCTGGAAGTCCTGGGCGTCGTGGCGCTTGCCGAATATCTCGTCAGCGAGATCCAGGAGGTCTATCGACTGCAGGGCGTGAAGATCAACGACAAGCACATCGAGGTGATCGTTCGCCAGATGCTGCAAAAGGTCGAGATCACTGACGGCGGCGACAGCACGCTGCTGGCCGGCGAGCAGGTCGACCGCGAGGAGATGGACGAGATCAACAGCAAGCTGGCTAAGAAGGACCGCCCAGCGGTCGGCAAGCCGGTGCTGCTCGGCATCACCAAGGCCTCCCTCCAGACCCGCTCGTTCATCTCGGCGGCCTCCTTCCAGGAGACCACCCGGGTGCTCACCGAGGCGTCGGTGCAGGGCAAGATCGACACGCTCAACGGCCTCAAGGAAAATGTCATCGTTGGCCGCCTCATTCCGGCGGGTACCGGCGCCGGCATGAACCGGCTGCGGGTGGCGGCAACGAGCCGCGACGCGTCACTGCGCGCGGCCCAGCGCAAGCTGGCTGACGCGCTGGTGGCGCCAAACTCGGCCGACGAGTTGCGGGCCGCCGAATTGGCGCGCTCGACCCGCGACGACACTGCCGGCACGGGGTCCGACCCATTGTCCGAAGTGGTACAGAGCGGTCACGGCACGGACGCGGACGCAGGCGACTACCTGCAGGGCTAACCCGCAGAAGTCAGCCACGAAGAAGGGAGCCCTGCCGGCCTGCCGGCGGGGCTCTTTTCGTTCGGACAGCCGACAGTCGCTTCGCTCGGATTTCGATCAAGGATTGAAGTCGAGTGCGGCGGGTGACGTGACGTCTGCGACGAGCGGCATGACCCGCTTACGTCGGTCGCTTCAGGCTCGGCCAGTCGAGCGGTACGTCTTCGCCGCCGCTACACGGCCGGGCAGACCGGGCGAACTGCCGGGCTAGGTAACTCGCGACTTCGGCCACCTCACCTGGAGGTGCCAGCTTCACCTCTCGCAGTTGGGGTGATTCGCCGTTGCGAACAGGTCAAAGGCCAAGTCGGCACAAACAGCCTTAAGGACCGCCCTTCAGGACGTTCTCACTGCCGGTACGCTAGTCATGGGTAGTCCATGAGCGCCGACTTGCTGCTCAACGCCGCCTTTCACTCGAACTGCTCACCGGTGAGACGCGCGGGAGTAAACTGCGGTGCGCGATCGGAGTGTCCCGCGTTCATCCCGTTACCAATGTCCCCGCAGTGGCAGTGCTAATCGAAGCGCCGCCCGGTAGGGCATCGTTGGGCCTGAAGTGACATCAGCGTGATGGACGTGAACGCGTGGCCAGGGGTGACGTAGGCGCCACGCAACGGCTCCGCGCCAAGGACGGTTCTGCTCGCCGCAAACGCGCCCTTGTTGATCTGGGCCAGACAGAAAAAACCCCGCCGGATTGCTCCGACGGGGCTATTTCCTTGCAAACCCTACGATTAACGGCAGCGCTGACCGTTGATGGTGTTCTCCGTGCAGTTGGCGGCCGAGTTCATGTCGGCTGCCGCCCCACGGATCGTGTTGCAGGCGGCTAGCGCCAGCGAACCCACGATCAGGCCAAGGGTCACAACAGTCTTCACCATGGTCATTCCTCTACTTACGTACATGGAACGACCATGGCCCGGATCAGGTCGCGTTGTCGACCGTGTTCGCGGCCGAGTTCACGTCGGCCGCGGCACCGCGAACCGTATTACAAGCCGCAATCGCCAGCGAACTGCCGATCAGAGCCAGGGTCATTACCTTGCGAATCATGGCTTTCTCTCCTGTCTTGCCGCTGAACAACCGTTTCGCGCACGGTTGGTTTCGCTCAAATTGCGACAGGTGCCGCAATATGTGGATCAGGGTCGTAATCCAGGACCTCAAAATCCTCCAATTCGTAGCCGAACAGGTCCTGGCCGCGGTCCTTGATCCGCAACCGCGGCAAGTGCTTCGGCTCCCGCGTCAGCTGCAGCCGCGCCTGGTCCAGGTGGTTGGAATAAAGATGTACGTCGCCACCGGTCCACACGAACGTTCCCGGCTCCAGTCCAATCGTCCGCGCCAGCAAGTGGGTCAGCAGGGCGTAGGACGCGATGTTGAACGGCACGCCCAGGAACAGGTCGGCGCTACGCTGGTACAGCTGCAGGTTCAGCCGGCCTGCCGCTACCTGCGTCTGGAACAGGCAATGGCACGGCGCGAGAGCCATCCGCCCGATTTCACCCGGGTTCCAGGCGGTGACGATCTGGCGACGGCTTGCCGGATCGCGGCGAAGCAATTCGATGAGATCGCGGATCTGGTCGATGTGGCGGCCGTCAGCCGTTTCCCAATTCCGCCACTGCTTGCCGTACACCGGGCCGAGATCGCCGGCTTCGTCGGCCCACTCGTCCCAAATGCTGACCTTGCGTTCCTGCAGCCAGCGGACGTTGGTGTCGCCGCGCAGGAACCACAGCAGTTCGACGATGATGGAACGCAGGTGCAGCTTCTTGGTGGTGACCAGCGGGAAGCCTCTGCCAAGATCGAACCGCAACTGCGCGCCGAACAGCGACAGGGTACCCACGCCGGTCCGATCGTCCTGCCGCACGCCGTCGTCGAGCACCCGCTGCATCAGCTCATGGTAAGTCTGCATGGCCGAACGCTAGCGTCGCCGCGCGATGCTGGCGAGCGATTCGGTCGCTCCGAAACGGACCTGACTTGCCCTGACATCGGACCCGGTTCTGCTTCGCCGGTCGGCGTCGCGCCCTACAATGAGCCTTATGTTTCAACGGGCTGAAACTGCCGCACCAATAGCCGGGGTCGAGGCTTGCCGCACCTTCTTTGCGGAATGTGTGAACTCCACGGCGGAACCGGAAACCCTGTGGGTCGCGCATCTCGACCGCGAAGCGCGTTGTATCGATCTCGCTTCCTACCCTGCCGGCGCGGATGCCGCAGGCTGGCCAGTCGGGCGCATGCTCGAACAGGCGGCTAGGTCGGGCAGCGTCGGGATGGTCGTGGCGCAGCGTCGCAGCGGGACAGCCGCCACCCCCTTGGCGGCAAGCGATCGTTCGACCCGCCGTCTGGCCCTTGCGGCCGAGGCGATGGGCGTTGCACTGCTCGATCATCTCGTCTTCCAAGGTAGCGAGTGCACTAGCCTACGTCGGGCAGGCCTGCTCTAATTACAGCCGCGGACCAGCAATCCCCGAGGCGCTGATTCTTCCCGGTCGGGACAAACGCTGCTCCTCCGCAGGTCTGCTAGGCGCTCCAGCCACCATCGATATTGTACGCGGCTCCCGTGATGAAGCCGGCTTCAGCTGACGCAAGGTAGGCGACCAGGCCGGCCACCTCGTCGGCGGTGCCGTGGCGGCGGATCGCCAGCGGCGCCCGGTTCTGCTCGGCGTGCGGGCCATCCGCCGGGTTGCGCTCGGTATCGATCGGACCTGGCTGAATCAGATTGGCCGTGATCCCGCGCGGTCCGAGGTCGCGGGCAAGACCTCGGGTCAGGCCGCCCAGGGCCGCCTTGCTGGCTGCATACAGGGTGACCCCGGCGCCTGGCGCCCGATCCGCCACGATGCTGCCGATGGTGATGATGCGCCCGCCAGCAGGCATATCGGGCGACACTGCCTGAGCGGCGAGAAACGGCGCCCTCACGTTGAGAGCGAACAGCCGGTCGAAGGCATCGGCGGCGTAACTGGTCAGCTCGCCCGTCTCGGCCATGCCGGCGACGTTGACCAGAATGTCGATTGCACCGAAGTGCCGCTGTGCCCGCGTGATTGCGCTCAACAACGCCGCACTGTCGCTCACATCTGCCTTGATGATCAAGGTTGCGCCGCCTGCGTCACTGATCTGGCCGGCGAGCTGCGCGGCTTCTTCCGCGCGGCTGTGATGGACAATCGCTACCGATGCACCGTCCGCGGCGAGGCGCCGGCTAATCGCCGCTCCGATGCCGCGGCTTCCGCCGATTACCAAAGCAACCTTGCCATGCACCATCGCTGTTTCCTTTCCCCTCCGCCGCATGGACCTCGTGTTCCGTGACACGAACGCGCGTGCCGAATGCCACTGCTGATTGCCGCGGCTCTAGCTGCGGCGCACGAGCATCACGCCGGCGGCGACCAGCACGGCGCCGCCCACCCGCATGGGGCTGATCGGCTCGCGTGGCAGCCCGAAGGCGCCGAGGTGGTCGAGCGCCATGGCCATGACGATCTGTCCGGCGATGCCGACCGTGATTAGCGCGGCCAAGCCGATGCGCGGCGCGGCATAGGACGCCACGCCGACGTAGATCGCTCCGTAAGCGCCCCCGATCCAGGCATACCAGGGCAGGCCGGCAAAGGAGCTTGGACGCGGGCGGTTGCCGCTCGCCAGCCACACGGCGAGCAGGCTGGCGGTGCCCACTGCAAAGGAAATCAGCGCCGCCAGCACCGGTGAGCCGCCCGCCCTGCCGAGCATCGCGTTGGTGGGGGCCTGGAGTGCGATCATGCCGCCTGCCAGCAGCACCAGCACCGTCGGGATCAGCGCGGCCGGGTTCATGTCCGGGGCTACCTGGCGGCCCGGCAGGGCCGGATCGCACCTGGCTGAGGCCGGGCCGATGTCTGGCGGAAACTCATCAGGTAACTGTCGCTCCCACGCAGGCGTTCGGAGCGGACCGGAGCCAAGCCGAGCGCCCCGAACTCGCAGCGCAGCGCCGCCGGCGGCATGCCGTGCCGCTTCACCGTCCGGCTGGCGTCCACCACCACCACCTCACCGCTCGGCTTGAGCCCTCCGGCCAGATGCCACAGGAAGGCATATGGATCGGTCACTTCATGATACATGTGTACCAGGAAGATGCGATCAAAACTCCCCGCCGGAAGCATGGGGTCGTCGGCGGTACCGAGCCGCACGGCGACATTGTCGAGCCGTTCGCGCTCGACGCGCCGAACCAGGGCATCGCGGGTGGCGGGCATGATGTCCTGCGCCAACACCCGCCCCTTTGCGCCGACCAGCGGCGACAGGCGCGTCGTGTAGTAGCCCTCGCCCGCCCCGACGTCCGCAATCCACATGCCCGGCCGCACATCGGCCAGCGCCATGACCTGCTCGAACTCGCCAATCCGGTCGCGTGCGTCCTCGGTCGAGAAAGCATCGGAAACGATGGGGGCTACGTCTCGCCCCGCCGCCGGAAAGGCCTGCTCCGCCCCCGCCTCGGCACGGCATGCCGTCAGCACGAGAACAAGTGGAAGGAGGCGTCTCAATCGACGTCCTCCACGTCGACCTTCTCGCCGGTGACCCGCTGGCTGAGCGCAGCGGACATGAAGCGATCCAGGTCACCGTCTAGCACATCCCCTGGCGCGGTGGAGGTCGCCCCGGTGCGAAGGTCCTTCACCAGCTGGTACGGCTGCAGCACATAGGACCGAATCTGGTGCCCCCAGCCGATGTCCGTCTTAGTCGCCGCGGTGGCGTTCGCCTCCGCTTCGCGCTTCTGAAGCTCGAGTTCGTACAATCGCGCTTTCAGCTGCTTGTAGGCCTCGGCGCGGTTCTTATGCTGGCTACGCTGGTTTTGGCACTGTACCACGATGTTGGTGGGCAGGTGGGTGATGCGCACCGCACTGTCGGTCGTGTTGACGTGCTGCCCGCCCGCGCCCGACGCCCGGTAGGTGTCGATCCTCAGCTCGCTTTCGTTGATCTCGATATCGATGTCGTCGTCGACTTCGGGATAGACCCACACGCTGGCGAAGCTGGTGTGGCGCCGGGCCGAACTGTCGTACGGGCTGATCCGGACGAGCCGGTGGACCCCGCTTTCGACCTTGAGATTGCCATAGGCGTTTTCGCCCTTGACCAGCAGGGTCGCCGACTTGATGCCCGCCTGCTCACCGGCGTGGAAGTCAACCAGCTCCACCTTCATGCCGTGCCGTTCGGCCCAGCGCGAATACATCCGCTGCAGCATTCCCGCCCAATCCTGACTCTCGGTCCCGCCGGCTCCCGAGTTGACCTCGACGTAGCTGTTGTTGCCGTCCGCTTCGCCGGCCAGCAGAGCGGCGACCTTGTCGCGTTCCGCACGTTCGGCCAGTTCGGCCAGGCTCTTCACGCCATCGTCGACCAAGCCATCATCGCCCTCGGCTTCGGCCATCTCGATCAGTTCAACGGTGTCCGTCAGCTCCGTCTCGAGCTTGGCCGTGGCACCGATCGCCTCGTCCAGGCGCCGCCGCTCACGCATGACGTCCTGCGCCGCCTTGGGATCGTCCCACAAGCTGCTGTCCTCAACCTGGGCGTTGAGCTCGTCCAACCGACGCAGCGCCCGGTCCCAGTCCAGGAAGCGGCGGAGCAGCTGGGTGGCGGCATTGATCTGGTCGATGTGAGCCTGCGCTTCAGCGCGCATGGTAGGTCCTCTTTCGTCTTCCGCCAGGGCGGGCTTCCCGCCGTTCATGTCGCCAGCAGGTCGGGGTGGCTGTTCCCGCCGCGTTAGTGGATGCCGTCCTACCTCTGCAACAGGTCGTCGGAAGAGCGGGTTCGTGATTGCGGCTGAGGAGGCGGTGCGGGACGCGGGCGAGCCGGATTGGCCCGCGCCGGTGCGGCGACGCGCACAACCGGCCTTGCGGACGGCGTCTCGTACCGCCGCACGGAGCGGCGTGGCTCCGTCTCGGGCTTGAACCCTTCCCAGATCACCGCCGACTTCGGGTCCTCCTGCACCGGAAAAGTACCGAACACTCGGCGGCCGCTGTTGCGATCGATCCGGACCATGCGAATGCCGGCCGGCGCGACGAACGGGACCGGCGGCACGTCCTTGTACGCAATTTGAGCGAACTGCTTGAAGATCGGTGCTGCAACCCGGCCGCCCTGCGCCGCTCCGCCAAGGGAGCGAGGCTGGTCGTAGCCCAGGTAAACCCCGCCGATCACGTCAGGTGTGCCGCCAACGAACCACACGTTGGTGGGGCCGGAAGTCGTGCCGGTCTTGCCGAACATTGGCCGGCCGAGATCGCGCAGGATCGTGGCGGTACCGCGCTCAACCACACCGGTCATGATGTGCACCATTTGGAACGCTGCCTGGGGATCCAGGATCTGCTTGGCCCGGCTTGGCGGCCGGGGCATGATCCCGCCGTTATAATCGTCGCAATTGCCCATTACCTGGCAGCGTTTGTCCGAGCGAAAGATAATCTTGCCGTTGCGGTCCTGAACGTAGTCGATCAGCGTGGGGCTGACCGCCCTCCCGTGATTGGCCAGGATGGCATAAGCGTTGGTGAGCTTCATCACGGTAGTATCGCCCGCACCAAGCGCGATCGACAGGTAATTGGGGTAATCGCCGACGCCGAGCTTTCGCGCGGTGTCGGTGATCTTGGCCATTCCGGTCTGGCTGGCGGTGCGAACGGTCATCAGGTTGCGCGACTGCTCCACTCCCCAGCGCATGGTCTTGGGTCCGTAGTAGCGGTTGTCGAAGTTGCGGAAGCATTTGTTGCCAAGCCCCGCACCCTGCCACACGCAGAACGACGAATCCGGAATGATCGATGCCGGCGTCATGCCGTTCGCCAGCGCGGTGTAGTAAACGATTGGCTTGAAGGTGGACCCCGGTTGGCGGAGCGCCTGTGTGGCACGGTTGTACGACGACCCGGTCGCGTCGAAGCCGCCCTGCATGGCGAGCACCCGGCCGGTGCGCACTTCTTGCGAAACAAAGCCGCCGCCGATCTCGGGAATGGAGCGCAGCGCGTAATTGCTGCCGCCGGAGTTCTTGACGATGATGACCATGCCCGGCTTGAGATGCCCGAATGCCGCGCCGCCGACGCCGCGCTTGGGCTGCTGTGCCGCGCTTGCCGGAAGCCGTCCGGTTGAGCCATCGTCGAACCCGACCTCGGCTACGCTACCGGACTTGCTCAGCACCGCCGCCTTGCGCCAGTCCGGGAAGCCCGTACCCACCGGAGTGCGGTCGAGTTCGCCGCGCCAGTCGCCATTAACGTCGACCGTCTTACCCAGGTCGCGCCAGCCACGGCCGCCGTCGAACTTGGCCAATCCCTCGCGCAACGCTGCGGCCGCAGCGTCCTGAAGCTTCGGGTCCATCGAAGCCCGCACCCACAGGCCGCCGGCGTAGACGCTGTTCGGACCCTTGTCGGCATTCTCGCCATAGCGTCGGATCAGCTCGCGACGGACCTCCTCCATATAATAGCCGCCCTGGTCGCGGAACTTCAGGTTCGACCCGTATGGGATGGTGCCAAGCGGCATTGCCGACGCCTCTCGCCACTGCGCCTCGCTGATGTAGTCGTTGTTGAACATCTCCCGCAGAACGTAATTGCGCCGGTCGAGCGCCTTCTGGGTAGCGCGGATCGGGTCGTAGTTGCTCGGCGCTTTCGGCAGCACTGCAAGGTACGCCGCTTCAGACAGCGAAAGATCGCCGACGTCCTTGTCGAAGTACGCCCGCGCCGCCGCCTGCACCCCGTAGGCATTGCGGCCCAGGAATATCTGGTTGAGGTATAACTCCAGGATCTGCTGCTTGCTGAGTGTCGATTCCAGCCGAAACGCGAGGATGGCCTCGCGCGCCTTGCGCGACACGGCGTAGCTGTTGTCCTGCAGCAGCCCCTTGGCGACCTGTTGCGTGATGGTGGACCCGCCACGGGCCCGGCCTCCACCGACAACTTTCTTGGTGCCATAGTCGAACACCGCGCCGACCAGGCCCGGGTAGTCGAGTCCGCCGTGAGTGAAAAAGGTCTTGTCCTCGGCGGAAACGAAGGCCTGCACGACCATGGGTGGATATTCGTCGTAATTGAGCTCCACACGGCGTTCGCGCGCGAACGTCTGGATCGGCCGACCGTCGTAGCCCCGGATGTTGGTTGGCAACGGCGACTGGTAGGCCAGCAGCTTCTCCGAACTCGGCAGGCCGGATGCGAAGACGACCCAGCCGATCAGAAAGGCGGCGTACCCTGCGACCACCGCCCAACCGAGCCAGCGGACCCAGCGCCTGCCCCACCAGCGACGAAAGGTGTCGGCGGCCCGGTGATGGCGTCCGATCCAGGCGGATGACGGGGGAGTCGCAACGGCGTCCATTTGCAGCCCGCTCTAGCCGCTTGGGTTTGCGGGGGAAAGCGCCGTGTCAGCGGCTTACCGCCTTGAGCGCCATCTCCGTCTCGATCGCCCGTGCCATCATTGCCACGATCTGCTCCCGCTGCCTGGGGTCGAGCAGCATGGCTTCGTCCTGCGCGTTCGAAAGGTAGCCCATCTCGAACAGCACGGCTGGCGCTTCGGCTCGCCGTAACACGCGAAATGCTGCGAAACGATGGGGCTCCGGCCGAAGGCTGATTTCCCCCGCGGCCGTGCCCACCAGTCGCAGGGCGAATTCAGCTGACGCATTCATGGCATCACGAGCAGCAAGGTCGGCGAGCAGCGCCCGAACACTGCCGCCCGAGGTGTTCCGGGCTGTTCCATTTCCCTGCATGGCCGCCATCCTCGCAGCGTCGGTGTCCGAGGCGATCTCCGATAAGGAGTAGACAGTTGCTCCACGCGCGCTCGCATCTGACGAGCTATCCGCATGAAGTGAGACGAACAGGTCGGCGCCAAGCCGACGGGCGATGTCCGAACGCTGATCCAGCTGCAAGCTACGGTCCCTATCTCGCGTAAGGGCGAGGCGTACCCGGCCGCTCCTTGCAAGCCGATCCCGTAATTCGCGAGCGACCAGCAGTGTCAGCTGCTTTTCCCGAACGCCGCTGGCAATGCCGGGCGCGCCCGGGTCACGGCCGCCGTGACCGGGATCAATCACGACCAGCGGGCGTCCCGGCACCCGCGCTTCCGTCACGGTCACGTCCCCCAGCGGATCGGGCAAACTGACCGTCAGGCCGCCGCGTCGGGCCTCACCCGGCAAGGGTTCGGTGTCGGTTTGCGAAGCGCGCGAACAGGCGGCGGCCATCAGCGCCGCCGCTACACAGGTGCTCAGGGTTCGGCTCGGCAACGTCATGCCGCCGCAGACTAGCGCGGCCCAAGGGGCGCACCAAGCGGCAGAAAAGCCACGGTGGCCACCATTGCGGCAGGGTCGAGGTGATGCTAGTTCCATGGCCGGTCCCGCGTGCGTTCCAGCGCAAGCGAGCGGACCGGCGCCGCGGCACCATCACATGGCACCGCGGCTTCGAACAGGTTGAAGCTGAATGACATCACCCGTTGCCCGAACCGAGCTCCGCGATGAGCCGGACGGCGCGCCTTCCAGGGTGATCGAGGCAGCCGCAGCAAATTCCATCATCCTTCCCAGCGCCCGCGGCTTTGCCGCGCCTCCGCTGGATTCATCACGCGCGCGCCGCCCTCGGAAGGTCGTGGCGCGCGATCGGAGACTATTTCATGACCATGCGCATGCTGATCGACGCGCGCCACCCGGAGGAAACCCGGGTCGCAGTCGTCAAGGGTAACCGGATCGAAGAATTCGATTTCGAGTCCGCCGAGCACAAACAGCTCAAAGGTAATATCTATCTTGCGAAGGTGACCCGCGTGGAGCCGTCGCTCCAGGCTGCGTTCGTCGATTACGGCGGAAATCGCCACGGATTTATGGCGTTCAGCGAGATTCACCCCGATTATTACCAGATCCCGCGGGAGGATCGTGAAGCATTGCTCCGCGAGGAAGCCGAGCATGCCGCCGAGGAAGAGCGCCTGCGTAACCAGGCGGACGACCTGGAGCCGATCGACGACCATCACGAGGACGACGGGATCGACGACCGTCCCGACGACTATGACGATGATGAGCACGACGGTGACGACGAGGAGGGCGACGAGCCGGCCACCCAATCCGAGGAGACTGGAGGCGGCGGACGCCGGAACGCGGTCGATGAGGCCGACGAGTTGCGCCGCAAGCGCCAGGCGCTGCGCCGGCGCTACAAGATCCAGGACGTCATTCACCGGCGCCAGGTCCTGCTGGTCCAGGTCGTCAAGGAGGAGCGCGGCAACAAGGGTGCGGCGCTGACCACCTATTTAAGCCTGGCCGGCCGTTACTGCGTGTTAATGCCCAACACCTCGCACGGTGGCGGCATCAGCCGAAAAATCTCGAATGGCGCCGATCGCAAGCGGCTGAAGTCGATCATGGCTGAGTTGAAATTGCCCTCCACCATGGGGTTGATCGTCCGCACTGCCGGCCTTCAGCGCACCAAGACGGAGATCAAGCGCGACTTCGATTATCTGGCCCGCCTGTGGGACGAGGTGCGGGAAAACACGCTCGGCTCCAGCGCGCCCGCGCTGATCTACCGCGACAGCGATCTCGTGAAGCGCGCCATCCGCGACCTCTACCATCGCGAGATCGACGAGGTGATCGTCGAAGGCGAGGAGGGCTTCCGGGCCGCGCGCGGCTACATGAAGCTGCTAATGCCCAGCCACGTTCGCCGGGTAACCGCGCATGCGGAGGCGACCTCGCTGTTTCAGCGCCACGGGGTCGAGGACCAGCTCGGCGCCATGTATCAGCCGCTCGTCCAGCTGAAGAGCGGTGGCTACCTCGTCATCAATCCGACCGAGGCCCTGGTCTCCATCGACATCAACTCGGGCCGTTCCACCCGCGAGCACAACATCGAGCAGACTGCCTTTCAGACCAACTTGGAAGCTGCCAACGAGATCGCCCGTCAGCTGCGCCTGCGGGACATGGCGGGACTGGTTGTCATCGACTTCATCGACATGGAGCAGAACAGCCATGTCCGGAAGGTCGAAAAGGCGATGAAGGAGGCGCTGAAGAACGATCGCGCCCGCATCCAGGTCGGCCGGATCTCCAGCTTCGGATTGATGGAAATGAGCCGGCAGCGCTTGCGCACCGGCGTGCTTGAAGCGTCGACCAAGGCTTGCCCGCACTGCGAAGGCACCGGTCTGATGCGCACCGCTTCGTCGGCCGGCCTGCAAGCGCTAAGGCTGCTCGAGGAAGAAGCAGCACGCGGCCGCGGCGAGAAGGTGTGCCTTCGTGCGGGCGCCGAGGCGGCGGTGTACGTGCTCAACAAAAAGCGCAGGGAGTTGGCCGACATCGAGGCGCGCTATGGCGTGTCGGTTGAAGTCCTGGTCGATCCCAGCTTCGAGGGGGCCCGGATGATGGTGGAGAGCTCCGGCCCGCGGCCGATCACGCCGCCGCGTCCCCAACCCTTGCCTGCGCCGATCACCGATGATGACTTAGACGACGCCGAGTTCGACGAGATCGAAGATGAGGGCGACGAGTTCGAGGCCGAAGCGGAAGCTGGGTCCGAGAACGAAGCCGGCGCCGAGCAGGACGAGGACGATCATGGCGAAGGCGGCAAGCGCCGCCGCCGCCGCCGGCGGCGCGGTGGCCGCAATCGCCGACGCGACGGCGAGCCGCTGGAGGCTGGCGACGAGCTGGCGCCCGAGGCATCCGGCGAGCTTGTGGAAGAGCTGGAGGCCGGCGCGGACGAGGTCGAGACCAGCACTGAGTCCAGTGACGAGGAAGGGTCCAAGCGTGGCCGTCGCCGCCGCAATGGCCGTCGCCGCCGTGGTGCCGACGAGTCGGTTGCCGCTGACGACCAGCAGTTCGGCGATGAACAGCAGGCTCCTGAGGCACCGATCGACTTGCCGGCTCCCGACGAAGCGCCGATGAAGGAGCCGGTGCCCTCCGAGGATCCGTCGCCTGACACGACAGAGGCACCGGCCGAGGACAAGCCGGCGGGAGCGACTAGCGACGAGGTGAAGCCCAAGGCTCGGCGCCGGCCGCGCGCCCGCAAGGCCGACGCGGCGGCGCCGACCGCCGAGATCGCGCCCGAAGCGCCGGCCGATGTCGCCGCCGAGGAGGCAGCTCCGGCCGAAAAGCCGAAGCGGCGTACTCGCAAGAAGGCGGAGCCAGCGCCGGAAGCGGTGGTCGAAGCGGACACGGAGTTGCCGCTGCCCGAGCCCGTCGCCGCCGTGGCGGAGGTTTCCAGCCCCGCCGAGCAAGTGGTTGATGTGACACCGGAGGCTCCCGAAGCCAGCAACGACAGCGCGCCGGACAACGCCGGGCAGCCTGCTGCCGACGACGCGCAGGCGCCGCGCCGGCAGGGTTGGTGGCAGCGAACTTTCGGCTGACGTGCAAGGCTCCCCTGGCCGACGGCCGCGGGAGCCTTTCACCTCTTATTCAGCCCACGGACCTGAAGGGCCCGGAATGGGACGCATGACCTTGTCGCTGCTGATCCGCCGGCTAATGCTGGTGTTGACGCTGGTGTTCGCCGCGGCCCAGCCTGCGGCGGCCCAGTCCATCCTTCGCGACAGCGAAACCGAACAGCTGTTCGATGACCTCTCGCGGCCGCTGGTGCAGGCGGCTGGGCTCGATCCCAAATCGGTCAAGGTCGTGATGATCAACGATCCCGAGATCAACGCCTTTGTCGCGACCGGTCAGACCGTCTACATCCATTCCGGCCTGCTGACGGCCGCGGATAACGCCAACCAGCTGCAAGGCGTCATCGCTCACGAACTGGGGCACGTCGCCGGCGGTCATTCGATCCGCATTTACGAGGGCGCGCACAAGGCCGGCGTGATCCAGATCCTGAGCCTGGTCCTGGGCGGGCTTGCCGCAGCCGCCGGTGCCGGCGAGGCCGCGATGGGCGCTGTGGCGCTGGGCCAGCAGGTGGCGCAGGGCAGCTTCCTGTCGTTCACCCGCGCTCAGGAGACCAGCGCCGACCTGGCGGGCGCTTCCTACCTCAGCAAAGCGGGTGTGAGCGGGCGTGGCAGCCTTCAGTTCTTCAAGAAGCTCCAGAACCAGGAGTATCGCCTCGCCGTCTACGCCACGGACAGCTACGACCGCACGCACCCGCTTTCGTCCGAACGCATCCAGACACTCCAGACCATCTACCAGAAGGATCCGGCCTGGACCCGCCCGGCCGACCCGAAGATCGAGGAGCGATTCCAGCGCGTGCGGGCCAAGCTGGTCGGCTACATCGCCGACCCGGAGCAGGTGCTGCAGCGCTATCCCGCGAGTGATACTTCCATGCCAGCTCGCTATGCCCGGGCTTATGCCTATCACCGGCAAGCCTACCGCGACCGGGCACTTGGGGAAACGGATGCGCTGCTTCAGCTGCGCCCGTCCGATCCCTACTTCCTGGAGCTCAGGGGACAGGTGCTGCTGGAGTCCGGCCGCCCGCAGGAGGCGATCGCACCGCTGCGTGAGGCGGTCGCCGCCGCGCCCGACAAACCCATGATCGCCGCCATGCTCGGCCATGCCCTGATCGCGACCGAGAAAGGCGACAACTTTCCCGAAGCCGAACGGGTGCTCAAGGCGGCCGTCAACCGCGACAACGACAATCCGTTCGCATGGTATCAGCTTGGCGTCATCTACGACCGCAAGGGCGATATCGCCCGCGCCTCACTAGCGACTGCCGAGCGCTGGAACCTGGAAGGGGATCCCACGCTAGCCCTGACTAGTGCGGAAACGGCGATGAAGGGCATTCCGGCCGGAACGCCCGACTACCTTCGCGCCCAGGACATCGCCATGGTGTCGCGCGCCGAAGTCGAGAAGAAGCGGAAGGGCGGGCGGAACAAGTGAATGAAATAGCACGGGGGCGGTCGCCCTGGGGAGCGGCGCTGCTGGGCGCCCTGGGCGGGACCCTGCTGACGCTGATCCTGCTGGTCTTAGCGGCTCGCGCGGGCTGGCTCGACCGCTATGTGCGCGACACGATGGTCCGCGATCCCGACATCCTGATCGCCGCGTCCGAGGCGCTTAAGCAAAAGCAGTTCGCGCCGACCCTCGCTGCCAATCGCGCCGGGCTGGAGGTGCCGTTCGGCTCCTCCTGGCAGGGTGCCCGCGACGGCGACGTGACCCTGGTCGAGTTCTACGATTACGCCTGCGGCTACTGCAAGTCGTCGCTGCCGATCATCGACCGGCTGGTGAAGGAGGATCCCAAGCTCAAGGTCGTGTATCGTGAATTCCCGATTCTCGGTGAAGGCAGTGTCGCTGCCTCCCGCATGGCGCTGGGCGCCAGCAAGGCCGGCAAGTTCCTGGCCTTCCACGACGCGCTCTACGCCGCCGGTCACCCAGACCAGGAGGGCCTGACCCGCGCTGCTCGAGCCGCGGGCGTTCCGGCTGCGGTTCCGCAAAGCCCCGACATCGAAAGCGAGCTCAAGCGCAACTTCCAACTGGCGCAGGAACTCGGCGCCAGCGGCACGCCCTTGTTCGTGATCGGCGACCAGGTCTTCAATGGCGCGGTTGGGTATGAGGTCCTGAAGAAGGCGATCCAGGCTGCCCGGACGCAACGCGGCTAGTCACCGGACGAACCGATAGGATCGGGACCAAGCAGCCGGGTCAACGAACCCGACTGCTTGCCCCATTGCTGTCTTAGATTGTCGACCGATCGTACGCCTGGGCCAGGCTGCGGCGGTACTGCGCATCGAACTCCGGTGCTTCACTTGGCTTGAACTTCGGCAGCGAAGCCAGCCGCTCCTTGGTGACGTCGAGCGAGTAGCCGTCGTTCTGGACGTCGTACGTCAGGTACGACCAAGGCAAGGGGAACAGCGACTCGCCAAAGCCCATGGTGCCGCCGAACGACAGGACCGCATAGGCGACGCGTCCCGAGTACTTATCCACCATCAAGCTTTCGATCCGGCCGAGATGCTCGCCATTGCGGCCGACGACAGGGGTACCTTCGACCTTGGTCGACGAGATCAATCGGAGGCTTTCGTCAGTCTGCAGCTGCAGATCGAATTGCTGCGAGTCGGTCTTCTTGCCGCGACCGAAGTAGGCCGCGGCAGCACCAGCCGCGGCCAGCGTCGCCGTGCCGATCGCGATGCCGGTCCAGTTGGTGTCCGACTTGGGCCGGCTCGTCTTGGCGGAACCGGAGCTGCCTCCACGATAGCCGCCCGTCACCAGGCTGCCCGATCCCTGGTCATGATCGCTCTGCAGCAGAAAGGCATTGGCGCCCGTGGCGGACAGGCGAACCTTGTTGCCTTCGACACCGGCGATCAGGCCGGTGGGCACGTACCGATGACCTTCAAAGCCGCCGGCGCTCGGGTCCGACTTGGTCAGCTTGAGCTGGTCGGCCTCGACCTTGTCGATTGTGCCCACGTGGACTCCATCAGCGCCAATAACTTCCATATGTTCCTTGATGTCGCTGGTAAGCGCCATGGTCAGCTCCTTTGATCTACTTGATGGCGCCCTAACGATTTGGGCAACTGTTCGCTGCGAGGCACAGCAGACTTTGCGGCATGACGTTGCGCTTACCGGTCAGCCCACGTCCTCGGACCCGGGAGCACGTCCTTTGAACCCTTGCGCAACCACATACCATTCGCTCGAGTCCTTACGGCTGGCCGGGGGCTTGGCGTGCTTCACCGTGCGGAAGTGCAGCTTGAGCTCGGCCAGGAGCTGGTTGTCCGTCCCGCCGGCCAGCACCTTGGCGACATAAGCGCCGCCCGGTTTCAGCACGTCCTTGGCGAACGCCAACCCCAATTCGACCAGTCCCATGGTGCGCAGGTGGTCGGTCTGGGGATGGCCGACGGTGTTGGCCGCCATGTCGGACAGGACCAGGTCGGCCTCGCCGCCGAGCGTCGCCTTGAGCTGCTCTTCCGCTGTATCGGCCGTGAAATCCATGTGCAGGATGGTGACACCGGGCAGCGGGTCCACTGGCAGGAAGTCGATGCCGACGACTGCTGCCGCGGGGGCCTTCTTGCGCACCACCTGGCTCCATCCCCCTGGGGCGATACCAAGGTCCACGACCGCGCGGACCCCTTTGAGCAGACCGAACTTCTCGTCCAGTTCAAGGAGCTTGTAGGCGGCGCGGCTGCGGTAACCCTCCGCCTTGGCCCTTTTGACATACGGATCGTTGAGCTGGCGCTGAAGCCACTTGGTGGAGCCGACCTTGCGGCCTTTGGCAGTGCGGAGGCGAGTGGTCATAGGGTATGTCCGTCGCGGGCCATCAGCGCGCGAAGGATTCCTTCACGTATGCCGCGGTCGGCGACGCCGAGCTGCGCCGCCGGCCAGATGTCGAGGATCGCTTCCAGGATGGCGCAGCCCGCGACCACCAGATCGGCGCGCTCGGCACCGATGCAGGGCAGCGCCGCTCGCTGCTCGCCGTCCATCTCGGCGATCATGTCGCTGATCTCACGCATCGCGGCGATCGGCACATGCAACCCATCGACCGCTCGCCGGTCGTAGCTGGGCAGCGCCAGGTGGACCGACGCCAAGGTGGTCACCGTGCCGCTGGTGCCCAGCAGCCTGATGTTGTCCTTGTCGGCCGGAAGCAGTTCATTGAACCGCGCGAAGCTGTGGCGGACGCGCTCGCGCATCCGGCCGTAAGCAGCCAGCCTATTTGGTCCTTCGATGGACGCCTTGCCTTCGCTTTCGGTCAGGCTGACCACGCCCCAAGGCGCGCTCCACCATGCCTTAATACGGGGCACGTCATCCTCGTCACCCGGATCCACCAGCACCAGCTCGGTCGAACCACCACCGATGTCGAAGATCAGCGCCGGACCATCACCGGGCTCCAGCAGCTTGTGGCAACCAAGGACAGCAAGACGCGCTTCCTCCTGGGGCGGGATGATTTCAAGGGCAATCCCGGTCTCGTCCCTGACTCGATCGATGAAGTTGCGCCCGTTGGCAGCACGTCGGCAGGCCTCGGTCGCTACGGATCGTGCCAGGCTGACGCGCCGCCGCCTCAGTTTATCGGCGCAGACGCCGAGCGCTTCAACCGCGCGATTCATCGCAGCGTCGCTGAGGCGACCGCTGGTCGCCAGCCCCTCGCCCAGCCTCACGATGCGGGAAAAGGCGTCGACTACCGTGAACCCGCCACCGGTCGGCCGCGCGATCAACAAGCGGCAGTTGTTGGTGCCAAGATCAATCGCGGCGTAGGTGTGCCTGCTTGCACCCGGAGGGGCAAACTTCGCATCGGCTCCACCGGAACGGCCGGGACGCGGAGCACTGGCGGACGGTGTCGTCGCCATGATCAGCCCAATTCTTCTCTGCGCCGGCGGCAAACGACCAACCGGCTGACTTGCCGCTGTTTTAGGCCGAAGTTGAGGGGAGCCGCAAGTTGACAGTATGAGGGACGAGACCTAGTTGAGCGCCCGTCACGCGATCGTTGCCCGATCGTCTAATGGTAAGACTACGGACTCTGACTCCGTCAATCGTGGTTCGAATCCACGTCGGGCATCCATTTTTGCTTGCGCCCTTTGGCTTGCCACGTTTCGCTGGTAAGCAGCGTCCATGCTTACCATCAACGGAATCACGGTGCGCCTCGGCGGGCGCACGATCCTCGACCGCGCCACCGCCGCCATCCGTCCGCGCAGCCGCGTCGGGCTGATCGGCCGCAACGGTGCGGGCAAGTCGACCTTGATGAAGGTGATGATCGGCCAGCTCGACCCCGACGAGGGTCAGGTGGACATGCCGCGCCGCACCCGGCTGGGTTATATCGCGCAGGAAGCGCCGAGCGGCACCGCCACCCCGTTCGAGACGGTGCTCGCCGCCGATGTGGAGCGGGCCGAGCTGATGGCTGAGACGGAGACCTGCACCGACATGGACCGGCTAGGCGATGTCCATGAGCGCCTGCTGGCGATCGACGCTTATGGCGCGCCGGCGCGGGCCTCGCGTATCCTGCTTGGGCTGGGTTTCGACGAGGAGATGCAGGGCCGCCCGCTCGACAGCTACTCGGGCGGGTGGAAGATGCGGGTCGCGCTGGCCGCCCTGCTGTTTTCGGAGCCGGACGTGCTGCTGCTCGACGAGCCGTCCAACCACCTCGACCTAGAGGCGACCTTGTGGCTGGAGAACTTCCTGAAGAGCTATTCAGGCACGCTGGTGGTGATCAGCCACGAGCGCGACCTGCTCAACAACGTGGTCGATACGATCCTGCACCTGGAGCGGGGCAAGATCACGCTCTACGCCGGCGGCTACGACGATTTCGAGCGGCAGCGGGCCGAGCGGGCCGCGCAGCTGGCCGCGGCCAAGGCATCGCAGGATGCGCAGCGGGCGCGACTGCAGGACTATATCGCCCACAACAGCGCGCGGGCGTCGACTGCCAAGCAGGCGCAGTCGCGCGCCAAGATGCTGGCCAAGATGCAGCCGATCGCCGCGATGGCGGACGATCCCAGCCTGAGCTTCGCCTTTCCCAACCCGTCCGAGCTCAAGCCGCCGTTGATCACGCTGGAGATGGCGGCGGTCGGCTATGTCGAAACGCCGGTGCTGCGCTCGCTCAACCTGCGGATCGATCCTGATGACCGCATCGCGCTGCTCGGCCGCAACGGCAACGGCAAGACCACCCTCGCGCGACTGCTGGCGGCGCAGCTGCCCGCGATGGAGGGCGAGGTGGTCGCCTCGGGCAAGATGAAGGTCGGCTATTTCACCCAGTATCAGGTGGAGGAGCTGCACGGCGACGATACGCCGCTGCAGCATATGGGCCGGGCAATGGAAGGGCAGACGCCGGCTGCCGTGCGCGCGCAACTGGGGCGGTTCGGCTTTTCCGGCGACAAGGCGACTACCGCGGCCAACAAGCTGTCGGGCGGCGAGCGGGCGCGGCTGGCGCTGGCGTTGATCACCCGCAACGCGCCGCACCTGCTGATCCTGGACGAGCCGACCAACCACCTGGACGTCGATGCGCGCGAGGCGCTGGTGCAGGCGCTGAACGACTATGATGGCGCCGTCATCCTCATCAGCCACGACCGGCACATGGTGGAGCTGACCGCTGACCGGCTGGTGCTGGTCGAGGTTGGGGCGGCGACCGACTACCCGGGCAGCATCGATGACTACATCGACTTCGTGCTTGGTCGGAACCAGCCGGCGGCGCCCGCCAAGCCGAAGGGCACCAAGGTCGATCGCAAGGCGGCGGCCAAGGCGCGCGACGAAGCGCGGGCGCTGAAGCAGGCGGCGTCGGAGGCCGAACGCGAGAGCCAGCGGCTGGCGGCGGAATGCTCCGCGCTCGACCGGGCGATGTTCGATCCCGCCAGCGCCGACCCGGAACTGGCCGCGCTGCCGATGAGCGAGCTGTCCCGCCGCCGATCGACGCTCGCGGCCGAGCTGGAACGGGCCGAGGCCCGCTGGCTCCAGGCCAGCGAGCAGGCTGAGCAACTCGCCGCCTAGCGCACCATTGCCGTCTGCTGGTTCACGGGCACGACCGGGAGCCACACCGCGCTGGCCTGAGTTCCGCCGCGTTCCAGCGTGACGGTCGCCTTCCGGTAATCACCCTTTTTCGCCAGGAAGATGTTGGGGACGAAGGTTTGCGGATTGCGATCGTAGAGCGGGAACAGGCTCGACTGCACCTGCACCATGATCCGGTGTCCGGGCTGGAAAACGTGGTTCACCGTGGGCAGGCGGAAGCGGTAGCGCTGGACCTTACCGGCCGGAATGGCGGTCGGCTTGGCGAAGCTGTTGCGGTAGCGGCCGCGGAAGATGTCGAGGCTGATCGGCAGCTGGTAGCCGCCCATCTTCTGATCGGTCGCGACTTCCTCCGGATAGACGTCGATCACCTTGACCACGAAGTCGCCGTCGGTGCCGGTGGTCTTGGCGAAGAGGTCGGCAATCGGCGCGCCTGACACCCGCACCGGCGCGGTCAGCACCGTTGTCGTGTAGGTCATCACGTCGGGACGGCCGTCAGCATGGCGCTGGTCGCTGACCAGCCAGTCGCCCCAGCGTCCGTCATCGAAGTTCACCGGACGCGGCAGGTGCGGCACGGGCTTGTCCGGATCGGACACGTAGCTGTCACCGTCGCTTGCGCCCTTCGCGAAGCTGAGCGAGCCACTGGCCGCGAGGTAGAGCGGCGTCAGCGGGGCGGCGCAGCCCTGTTCGCAGGCGAGCGGCCAATTGCTGAACCGGTCCCAATGGTTCTCGCCAGTGTTGTAGATGGTCGCGGCCGGCAGGGTCACTGCCGGGCCGTCCTTCAGATACTGGTTGAAAAAGGGCAGCACCATCTGCTCGCGGAACTGCGCGGCGGTGTCACCATTCCACTGCAGCGGACCCAGGCTACGGCCTTCGCGATTGACCTGGCTGTGCCGCCACGGGCCCATCACCAGATAGTTGTTGCCCATCTTGCCCTTGGCCTTGAGTGCTTCCCAGGCGGTGATGGCGCCGTACATGTCCTCCTGGTCCCACAGGCCCTGCTCCCACAAGGTCGGCACGTTGGACGGGTTGGCGGCGAGCAGCTTGTCGAGCGCCTGCGGCTGCCAGAACTCGTCATAGGCCGGGTGCGCGACGATGCGCTGCCACACCGGCAACTGGTCGTAACCGGACTGCTTGGCCCAGTCGTTGGCCGAACCGACCTGCCGGAAGTTGTCGTAGTCGTCGTAGCCGCCGCTCGGCGGTGCGTCCCCTGCCCCCTTGTAGCCAGTCTGGCTGCCGATCCAGCCGATGTTGGCGAGGCGGAAGGCGCCATGGTGGAACCAGTCGTCGCCCATCCAACCGTCGATCATCGGGCTTTCGGGCGCGGCTACCTTCAGCGCGGGGTGCGGGTTGAGCAGCGCCATGACAACGGTGAAGCCCTCGTAGGACGAGCCGATCATGCCGACCCGGCCGTTGGACTCGGGCACGTTGCGCTTGTTCACCAGCCAGTCGATCGTGTCGTAGGCGTCGGTGACATGGTCGACCTTGGTCGGATTGAGCGCCCCCATCACCGGGCGGGTGATGACATAATCGCCTTCGGAGCCGTACTTGCCGCGGACGTCCTGGTAGACGCGGATGTAGCCGTTCTTGACGAAGATCTCGTCGGCCAGCGGCAGCGTGGAGAGCATGCGCGGGCTGTCCATCCGCTTGGCCCGGCCGGCGGCGTTGTAGGGCGTGCGGGTCAGCACGATCGGCGCGTTGGTGACGCCCTTGGGGCTGACGATCACGGTGAACAGCTTGGTGCCGTCGCGCATCGGGATCATCACTTCCCGCTTCACATAGTCGCGGTTCTCGGTCGGCCGCGTGAACTTGACCGGGATGTCGCCGCCAGGGGGAGGCAGCAGCTGCGCCGGGGCGGCGGCGGCCACGGCGAGGGAAAGCGAGCACAGGAACAGGGACTTGAGCTTCATTGGGGACGACTCCGGGTCAAAACCGCCCGGTGATTTAGAAGCGCTTCCGCGCGCAAGAGCAATGGGACGGCGCGCTACTGGCTGGCAAGGCGCTGTTCCGCCTTGGCGTCGAGACCGTAGATGTCGTCGGCGAAGGCCAGGCGGCCGTCCGCCACCGTGGCCGTCAGGTAGGTGAGATAGACCGGTACCGGCCGTGGCAGCGCGACGGTCAGTTCCGGCTGCGAACTGTCCGGAACCGGTTCGCGCCCGAGCAGCCAGCGGCCGAGCCGAGCCGCATCCTCCAGCCGCACGCAGCCTGACGAATAGGTCCGCACCGGCTTGGCGAACAGGGCTCGCTCCGGCGTGTCGTGCAGGTAGATGCCGTGGGTGTTGGGAAACTCGAACTTCATCGCACCCATCATGTTGCCGTGACCGGGCCGCTGACGGACGCGCAGCTCGGTCCGGCCGTCGGCGACCGCCTGCCAGTCGATCGTGGCGGGATCGAGCACCGTCGCGTCAGCGCCCCAGCTCGACAGCGCTTCGTAATGCTTGCCCGCGAACCAGCGCAGGCCGTTCTTGAGCACGTTGGGCGCGACCGTGTGGGCGACCAGGTCGACCGGGATGTTCCAATAAGGGTTCAAGGTCGCGCGGGCGACCGTGCCGGCCAGCAGGGGAGTCGGCATCCCCGTCTTGCCGACCACCACCTTCATGGTGTCGACCGGCTGGCCGTCTTCCATCATGGTCAGCTGCTGGCTGGCGAGGTCGACCAGAATGAAGCGGCCGCCGGCGGGCAGCATGCGGGCGCGGTCCAGGCTCGGCTGCAGCCGGGCCAGCAGCGCCGGGTCGTCGCCGGCGGATATCGCTGCTTGGCGGAGCGCGGCATAGGTCGGGTTGACGGCAGAAACAGCGCGGACGTGGCTGGCGAGCGACGGGGCGGCGGCCAGCTGGCGCAGCACGTCGGCCGCCGCCGGGATGGCTGGCGCGAGCCTGGGGTCGGCGAACTCGATCCCCTTGGCCGGCCAGCGCAGCGCCTGCACGTAGAGGATCCACGACGAGGTCAGCAGCCGCTCGGCCTCGCGCGCCGCCGGACCGTCGCCAGCCTGCGCCCTGGCGAGGGTCATCCGGGCGGCGTCGGCCAGTTCAGGACCGCGGGCGAAGCCGTCCAGCTGGGCCGTGCGGAGCCGGTCGACCAGCAGTTCGATCGCGGCGGGGTCCGCCAGCCACAAAGGCTGCTGCCGCCGGCCGTCCATGAAGTGTTCGACGCTGGCGGCAGGCGCCAGTTCGGCCGATATCGCCGCCCTAGCGGTGGCGGGAACGAACGATGTCATTGCCGCCGCGAAGACGGCGCCGGCGGTCAGACGTTGCACGGTACGTTTATCCGGTTTGCTGCAGGAGCTTGGGCGGTAAACGCATGGTTGCCCGTTCGGGTCCGAATTGGCTGCCGCGCGCGAGTTGCTGCAATGCAGCAGTTCGGCTATGGGCCCCGCAACTTCTCCCAAGGAATTCGCATGAACATCCGCAACGTGGCGATCATCGCCCACGTCGATCACGGCAAGACGACCCTCGTCGACCAGCTGTTCCGCCAGTCCGGCACCTTCCGCGATAACCAGCGCGTCGAAGAGCGGGCAATGGATTCCAACGACCTCGAGAAAGAGCGCGGGATCACCATCACAGCGAAGTGCACGTCGGTCGAGTGGCAGGGCACGCACATCAACATCGTGGATACGCCGGGCCACGCGGATTTCGGAGCGGAGGTTGAGCGCATCCTGTCGATGGTCGACGGCGTGATCCTGCTGGTGGACAGCGCCGAAGGGCCGATGCCGCAGACCAAGTTCGTCACGGGCAAGGCGCTGTCGCTGGGCCTCAAGCCGATCGTGGTCGTCAACAAGATTGATCGTCCCGACGCGCGGCCGGCCGAAGTGCTGGACGAAGTATTCGAGCTGTTCCTCAACCTCGAAGCGAACGATGAGCAGCTGGACTTCCCGGTGCTCTACGCCTCGGGCCGGAATGGCTATGCGGGGATCCAGGACACTGTTCGCGAAGGCGATCTGGTGCCTTTGTTCGAGACCATCATTAACAATGTGCCGGCACCCGGGCTTGACCCCGAGGCCGAGTTCAAGATGCTGGCGACGCTGCTGAGCCGCGACAGCTTTCTTGGCCGCATCCTGACCGGTCGGGTCGAAAGCGGTACGCTCAACATCAACGATCCCATTCGCGCGGTGGACGTCAATGGAACCACGGTCGAGGACGGTCGCGTCACCAAGCTGTTTGCCTTCCAGGGGATCGAGCGCGTTCCGGTCGAGACCGCGCGCGCCGGCGACATCGTCGCCATTGCGGGGCTGATGAAGGCCACGGTGTCGAACACCATCGGCACGCCGCAGATCACCGAACCGTTGCACGCGCGCGAGATCGATCCGCCGACGCTGAGCATGACCTTCGCGGTCAACGACAGCCCGTTCGCCGGCAAGGACGGCGACAAGGTGCAGAGCCGGGTCATCCGTGAGCGGCTGGAGCGCGAGGCCGAGGGCAATGTCGCAATCCGCGTTACCGAGACGCTTGGCGGCGAAGCCTTTGAAGTGGCGGGCCGCGGCGAGCTTCAGCTCGGAGTCGTGATCGAGACCCTTCGCCGCGAAGGTTTCGAGCTGGGCATCAGCCGGCCGCGCGTGCTGTTCCGCGATGGTCCGAGCGGCCGCGAGGAGCCGTACGAGACGGTGGTGATCGACGTCGACGACGAGTTCGCCGGCACGGTCGTCGAGAAGATGGCCATGCGCAAGGCAGAGATGACCGACATGCGCCCGTCCGGCGGTGGCAAGACCCGGGTGACCTTCTCGGCGCCGTCGCGCGGCCTGATCGGCTATCACGGCGAGTTCCTGTCGGACACACGCGGCACGGGCATCATGAACCGGCTGTTCGAGAAGTACGGGCCCTACAAAGGACCGATCACCGGTCGGCAGAACGGCGTTCTGATCTCCATGGAGACTGGGGCCGCGGTGGCCTACTCGCTCAATATGCTGGAGGAGCGCGGGGTGCTATTCATCTCGCCCGGCGACATGCTGTACGAAGGCATGGTCATCGGCGAGAACGCCAAGCCGCAGGACCTCGAGGTCAATCCGCTCAAGTCCAAGCAGCTGACCAACTTCCGCGCCTCGGGCAAGGACGAGGGCATCCGCCTGACGCCGCCACGCCGCATGACCCTGGAGCAGGCGATCGCCTACATCCAGGACGACGAGCTGGTCGAGGTCACTCCCAAGGTGATCCGGATCCGCAAGCGCTACCTCGATCCGCATGAGCGCAAGCGCGCTTCGCGCAAGGCGGAAGCAGCCTGAAGCGATTTGCTCGGGCAACAATGGCCGGGAACGGCCTGTCGCCCGAGCCCTCGGCTCGTCCAACTTTCTTCTGCGAGACGGGAAAGGTTCCTGCCTTCCATCGGCCCAACGGCTCAGTCCACCGCCAAATGGTTGAGCCCACGCCAACCATCGGTCACTGAGGCGCGACTGAATTCGAGAGCGAGCGAGCGGCGGGCGTTATCCGGTGTTCCAGTGCAAGTCGGACGGTAGACGGTCTCCGTAGCGCCTTGCCAGGCGCCCGTTCGGACCCGAGCCGGCCGCCCTGACAAGAGATAGAATGACCCGTTTCTTCGGAGCCGGCAGTGCGTCAGCCATTGCGGCTGCCTGCGTGCTCGCCATCGGCAGCGCTTCTCCGGCAGCAGCCCAGGTTACGACAATTGCCGCCACTCCGACGATCGCCGCCGTTCAGCCGACGCCTGCCCCCGCTTATAAGATCGCCCCGGCCGACAAGGGCGTGGGCGTGGCACTTCCAACCGCTCGCACCGCCATCCTCTCGACTACTCCCCGTCCGGATGCCGGAAGCACGATGGCTCCGGCTGGTGCCGTTCCCGTCCGCCCAGCCGTGACCCATGCCGGTCTTTGGCCCATGGTGTGGGCAAACATGAGCGGCGCGGCGCTTGACGATGAATCCAGCTGCATTGCCACGGCCGTTTACTTCGAAGCACGGGGCGAGCCGTTCGACGGCCAGCTGGCGGTGGCCGAAGTCATCATGAACCGCGCTGCTTCGGGCAAGTATCCGACCAGCTACTGCGGTGTGGTCAAGCAGCCGTGGCAGTTCAGCTTCGTCCGCGGCGGTCAGTTCCCGCGCATCAACGAACAAAGCGCGTCGTGGGGCTACGCCCAGGCGATCGCCCGCATTGCCAAGCAGCGGCTGGCCGACGCCCTGCCGGACGACGTGCTGTGGTACCACGCCGACTATGTGGCGCCGGGCTGGGGCCGGCGTTTGAGCAAGGTCGAGAAGATTGGCGCCCATATCTTCTACCGGGCCTGAGCCGCGATAGCGGCCGGGCGGACAGCGGGGTAGACGCCTGAGGGTGTCGCGCCGCCCTGCCCTTCCCCGCACTGTGTGGGTGCTCGGTTTCGTCAGCCTGCTGATGGACCTGTCGAGCGAGATCATCCACGCGCTGCTGCCGCTGTTCATGACGGTGACGCTTGGCGCCTCGGTGGCGGTGCTGGGCGCGATCGACGGGGTGGCCGAGGCGATGGCCAGCTTCGCCAAGCTCGCTTCGGGCCGGCTGAGCGACCGCAATCAGCGGCGCAAGCCGTGGATCCTGCTTGGATACGGGCTGGCAGCAGCGACCAAGCCGCTGTTCGCGCTGGCCGGATCGCCGCTGACCGTGCTCGGCGCCCGGTTGGTCGACCGTACCGCCAAGGGCATCCGCGGAGCACCGCGCGACGCCATGCTGGCGGACGAGACCGCACCTGAGGTGCGCGGCGCCGCGTTCGGGTTGCGGCAGAGCCTGGATACGGTCGGGGCGTTCCTGGCGCCGGTTGCGGCAGTGGGGCTGATGTGGGTGCTGGCGCAGAACATCCGAGCGGTGTTCTGGGTGGCGGTGATCCCCGGGATTGCCAGTGTTGTGCTGGCGTGGGCGGCGCTGCGCGAACCGTCGCGGCATGCCGACACCGGCAAGCCGCAGCCTCTCTGGCAAGACCTGCGGTTGGTCGACGGGACGTGTCGGCGGCTGATCTTCGTCGCTTTCGTGTTCACTCTGGCGCGCTTCTCGGAGAGCTTCCTGATCCTCAAGGGAGCGGATGCGGGGCTGTCGTTGACCCTGGCTCCGCTGACGCTGGTGCTGTTCAATCTGGCCTATCTGCTACTGAGCTATCCTGCAGGGGCACTCAGCGATCGGCGTGATCCGCGGGCGATCCTGGCATTTGGCATCGTCATGCTGGTGGTCGGCGACCTCGTCCTGGCATTTGGCAATAGCCTCGGCTCGGCGGCCGTGGGAGTGGCGTTGTGGGGCGGGCACATGGCGCTGACGCAGGGGCTGTTCGCGCGGATGATTGCCGATGCGGCGCCGGAGCGGCTGCGCGCCACCACCTTTGGCCTGTTCCACTTCGCGACCGGAAGCGCCGCGCTGCTGGCGAGCCTGGCGGCGGGGTGGCTGTGGGCGGTGCGCGGCCCCGCCGCAACGTTCATCGCCAGCGCTGGCGTGGCGGCAGTGTCGGCGCTGTTGCTGCCGACACTGCGACCCCGAGTGCCTAGCGGCCGGTGAACTTCTCGCTCTTCTCGGCCTTGTCGAGCAGGAGCTGGGAGAAGCTGAAGTCCGGACCCATTCGCTGTTCCTGACGGCGGAGGCCTTCGACGATCTTCGGCAGGCCCTCGGCATCGGCCCAGTGCATCGGGCCGCCGCGGTAGACTGGCCAGCCGTAACCGTAGATCCACACCACATCGACGTCGGACGCGCGCTGGGCCATGCCCTCCTCGAGGATCTTCGCGCCTTCATTGACCATGGTGTAGAGCGTGCGCTCGGTGATCTCCTGGTCGCTGATCTCGCGCGCCTGGACGCCGGCCTTGGCACGGAAGTCCTCGATGATCTCCTGCACTTTGGGGCTCGGGCTCGGGCGGCGCTTCTCGTCATAATCGTAGAAGCCGGCGCCCTTCTTCTGGCCCCAGCGGTCCTGGGCGCAGAGCGCGTCGCGGATGTTCTCGATGCGGGTCGGATCGCGGTGCCAGCCGATGTCGACGCCAGCTAGGTCGGCCATTTGGAACGGCCCCATCGGCATTCCGAAGTCGGTGTGGACCTTGTCGATCTGGGCCGGAGTGGCGCCTTCCAGCAGCAGCTTGGTCGCTTCCGTCTGGCGCGGGATCAGCATGCGGTTGCCGATGAAGCCGTAGCAAACGCCCGCCACCACCGCGACTTTCTTGATCTTCTTGGCGAGCGCCATGGCGGTGACCAGCACATCGTCCGCCGTCTTGGCGCCGCGCACGACCTCCAGCAGCTTCATGACGTTGGCGGGCGAGAAGAAGTGCAGCCCGACCACGTCCTGGGGGCGGCTGGTGGCGGCGGCGATCTCGTCGATGTTGAGGTAGCTGGTGTTGCTGGCCAGGATCGCGCCCGGCTTGGCGATCTTATCGAGGCGGCCGAATATCTCCTGCTTGATCTCCATCTGCTCGAACACGGCCTCGATGATCAGGTCGCAGTCGGCGAGATCGTCAAAGTTCATGGTCGGGTTGAGGCGGCCCATGAACTCGCCGACCTGCTCGTTGGTGAAACGGCCCTTGGCGGCGCTCGCCTGGTAGTTCTTGAGCATTACGCCGGTACCGCGGTCGAGCGCTTCCTGCGCCATCTCGACAATGGTCACCGGAATTCCGGCCGAGAGGAAGTTCATCGAGATGCCGCCGCCCATGGTGCCGGCACCGATCACCCCGACCCGCTTGATCTCGCGGGGCTTCACGTCATCTGCGATGCCCTCGATCTTGGACGCCTTGCGCTCGGCGAAGAAGAAATATTGCTGCGCCTTGGCCTGGGCGCCGCTCATCAGCTCCATGAACAGCTTGCGCTCGTCGAGCACGCCTTGGGCATAGGCCTTCTGGGTGGCGACGCGGACCGCTTCGAGGTTCTTCATCGGCGCTTCGAAGCCGCTGAAGGTGCGGGCGTTGGCGGCGACGAACTGGTCGAACACGGACGGGTCGGTGTTATCGACCTTGTCCTGGCGCTCGCTGGCCTTGGGCAACGGGCGGACCTGGGCGACCTCGGTCGCATAGGCGACCGCGTGCTGGAGCAGGTCGCCTTCGATGACCCGGTCGACCAGGCCGGCGTCGGCCGCTTCCTGAGCGCTGATGGGAGCGCCGCCCGTGGTCATCTGCAGCGCCTTTTCGACGCCGGCGACGCGCGGCAGGCGCTGCGTTCCGCCCGCGCCGGGCAGGAGGCCGAGCTTCACTTCGGGGACGCCGAGCTTGGCCGAGGGCACCGCCACCCGGTAGTGGCAGCCGAGCGCCACTTCGAGCCCACCGCCGAGCGCGGTGCCGTGAATGGCGGCGACCACCGGCTTGGCGCAGTTCTCGATCCGGTCGACCACGTCGGGCAGCATCGGCATCACCGGCGGCTTGCCGAACTCGGTGATGTCGGCGCCCGCGAAAAAGGTCTGGCCTTCGCAGCGGATGACCACGGCGGCGACATCGTCGGCTGCTTCCGCTTCCTCGATCGCCGCGATCAGGCCCTGGCGGACGGCGGCGCCGAGCGCGTTCACCGGGGGGTTGTTCGAGGTGACGATGAGGACGTGGCCGTGACGTTGCGTGCTGATCGGGCTGGTCATCGAGGGCTCCGTGGGAAGAGGAACTGGCTGGAAGAGGACAAAGGGGACACCATCTTGAGAAGGCGGCTCCGCCGGCGAACGTGGCCGCGTTTGGCGGCGCAGGGATGCGGAATGGTCGGCGCTGTCATGCCCAACCGCATATGCCAAGCGGGTGCATGTAGGACAGGATAAAGCGCCTCAGATGGCGGTGCGGCCGTAATCCTGGCGGTTGAACGGGTGGGACGAGGACAGGCCGCCGTCCACCACCAGCGCGTGGCCGTTGACGTAGCTGCTCTCGTCCGACGCCAGGAACAGCGCAGCCTGGGCGATCTCGCTCGGCTCGCCGCCGCGGCGCAGCGGGTTGAGGTGGCCGAGGCGCTCCTCCTGTCCCTTGGCGCGGGCGCGTTCGTAGACGAATTGCGTCATGCCGGTGTCGATCAGGCCGGGGCAGATGGCGTTCACGCGGACGTTGGAGCCGGAGAGCTGCTGCGCGGCGGTCCTGACCAGGCTGATGACGCCGGCCTTGGACGCCGAATAGGCCGGGCCACCCGCGCCCGAGCGCAGGCCGGCGACGCTGGCGGTGCAGATGATCGAGCCGCCGCCCTGTTCCTTGATGACTGGCGCGGCGTGCTTGATCGCCAGGAACGGTCCGAGCAGGTTGACGCGCAGGATCTCCTGCCAGTCCTCGACACTCTGGTCGAAGATGGAGGCGAGCCCGCCGGACACGCCGGCGTTGGCGAAGAAGCCGTGCAGCGCGCCATGCTGTTCGCGCGCCATGGCGACGAGGCGGATGACGTCGGCTTCGTTGCCGGCGTCGGCTTGGTGGTCGGCGTCCTTGACGTCCGCGCCGATCACGGTGGCACCATGTTCGGTGAAGAGGGCGGCCGTGGCCTGGCCGATGCCGGAGCCGGCGCCGGTGACGACGATGACCTTGCCTTCAAGGCGCGGGTGGTGGCGGTTGTCCGGTTCGACGCTCATGCGCTTAGAATCCTGCGCCGAAGGTCGAGCCGCCGTCCACCACCAGCGTCTGGCCGGTGACGAAGCTGGCCGCCTGGCTGGCGAGGAACACGGCCGCGCCGGCGATCTCGCGCGGTTCGCCGATCCGCTTCAGCGCGGCGACCTTGGTCACCGACTTGAGGATGTCGGGGTTCTCCCACAGCGCGCGGGCGAAGTCGGTGCGGACGAGGCCCGGGGCGATGGCGTTGACCCGCACGCCGCTCCCCCCGAACTCGGCGGCGAGGTTGCGGACCAGCTGCAGGTCGGCGGCCTTGGAGATGTTGTAGGCGCCGATCACGGTCGAGCTGGTGATCCCGCCGACCGAGGAGACGATCACGATCGAGCCGTCGCCGCGCTCCACCATTTCGGGCGCGACCATGCTGGTCAGCCAGTGGTTGGAGAGGACGTTGTTGTCCATGATCTTGCGGAACTGGTCATCGGTGATCCCGGCCATCGGCCCGAAATAGGGGTTGGACGCCGCGTTGCAGATCAGCACGTCGATGTGGCCCAGCTGGCGGCGGGTCTCGTCCACCAGGTGCTGCAGCGCAGCCTTGTCGGAGATGGAAGCGGCGGCCGCGATCGCCTTGCCCGCGCCGCGGTTGTTGATCTCGCTCGCCACTTGCTCGCAGGCGTCCTGCTTGCGGCTGGAGACGACGACGTTGGCGCCGTGGGCGGCGAGTTCCTCGGCGATGGCGCGGCCGATGCCGCGCGAGGAGCCGGTAACGATGGCGGTCTTGCCGGAAAGGTCGAAGAGAGAGTTCAACTTGGGTCTCCTGTCTCGCTCGTCCTGAGCGGAGGCCGAAGGCTGTCGTCGAAGGGCGCCCTTCGACTTCGCTGCGCTCCGCTCAGGACGAGCGGAGGCCAGCCGGTTTATGGCACCTGCGGATCGACCGGGGCGTGCTTGCCATATTCGATGAGGGCAATGGCGCGGTTGTGGACCTCGTCGGGACCGTCGGCCAGGCGCAGGGTGCGGATGCCGGCCCACATGTGGGCGAGCGGCGTGTCCTGGCTGACGCCGGCGCCGCCGAACGCCTGCACGGCGTCGTCGATCACCTTGAGCGCCATGCGCGGCGCCTTGACCTTGATCATCGCGATTTCGGCCTTGGCAGCCTTGTTGCCGGCCTTGTCCATCAGGTCGGCCGCCTTGAGGCAGAGTAGCCGCGTGGCGTCGATCTCGATCCGCGCCTCGGCCACGCGCTGTTCCCACACGCTGTGCTCGCCGATGCGCTTGCCGAACGCGACGCGGCTGTTGAGGCGCTGGACCATGTGCCTCAGCGCTTCCTCGGCGGCGCCGATGGTGCGCATGCAGTGGTGGATGCGGCCGGGCCCGAGGCGCCCCTGCGCGATCTCGAACCCGCGGCCTTCGCCCAGGAGGAGGTTGTCGGCGGGAACGCGGACGTCCTTGAGCGCGATCTCCATGTGGCCGTGGGGCGCGTCGTCATAGCCGTAGACGCTGAGGTAGCGCTCGACGGTGATACCGGGCGCGTCCATCGGCACCAGGATCATCGATTGCTGCTGGTGCTTGTGCGCTTCCGTGTCGGTCTTGCCCATCAGAATGGCGACCTTGCAGCGCGGGTCGCCGGCGCCGGACGACCACCATTTCTTGCCGTTGATGACGTAGTCGCCGCCGTCGCGGGCGATCTGGCATTGAATGTTGGTGGCGTCGGAACTGGCGACGCCCGGCTCGGTCATCAGAAAGGCGGAGCGGATCTCGCCGCGCATCAGGGGGGTGAGCCACTGCTCCTTTTGGGCGCGGGTGCCGTAGCGGTGCAGCACCTCCATGTTGCCGGTGTCGGGGGCGGAGCAGTTGAACACTTCGGAGGCGAAGCCGGCGCGGCCCATCTCCTCGGCGCACAGCGCATATTCGAGGTTGGAGAGCTGCTCGCCTTCGAACTCGAAGCTTTCGTCGACGTGCTGCAGCGCGCCGCCGGGCGGCATGAACAGGTTCCACAGGCCGGCGGCCCTGGCCTTGGCCTTGAGCGGCTCCAGGCCTTCGAGGTGGTGCCAGCGGTCGCCGCTGGCGAGTTCGGCGGCGAGGCCGGGGACGGCGGGGCGGACGTGGGTGTCGATGAACTCGCGCACCCGGTCGCGGAAGTGAGCCTGGCGGTCGGTAAGGTCGAAGTCCATGACACCTCTCGAATGGCTTAGTGGAGCCATTGTCAGAAAGGCGGGCGCGACGCCAGCCTGTCGGAACAGCCTGCGGCTACGGCCCGTTTGCTGGCGATGCGACCGATCATCTGCCTTTCCGCCGCGCTGCTGGGCGCCTGCACCGTCCAGACGCCTGAGACCACCAACGAAGCGGGCGCGAACAGCGCAGAGCCGGTGGCCGCGAATGTGCCGGCCAGCGCTCCGCCAGCGGCTCCCGGGCGTGACGAGCCGGCGCCGGCACCCGTTTCGACCAACATGGTGGAGCCAGAAGACACCGCCCCGCCGCGCGAGGTCGTCAGCGAGGCGGCGTTCAGTCCTGCGAGCGCGCAGGGCGCAGCGGACGTGGTGCAGACCTACTATGCGCTGGTGGAGGCGAAGAAGTACGTCGCGGCGCACCAGCTGTGGGGCAGCGCCAGCGACCTGGCCGACGGGACCTTTGCGGCGCAGTTCGATCGCTATCGTGAATATCATGCGGAGGTCGATGCGCCCGGGCGGATCGAGGGCGCCGCCGGCTCGTCCTTTGTGGAGGTGCCGGTGCGGACCTATGGAGTGACCACCGACGGCAAGAAGTTCAAGGAGTCGGCAGTGGTGACCTTGCGGCGGGTCAACGAGGTGCCCGGCTCCACCACCGAGCAGCGCCGCTGGCACATCGCGAAGATCGAGCAGGGCGCAAGGCCGCATTGACGAGCGCTCCCCGGCCGTTGCATCGCTGCTTCAGGAGGAGTGCATCATGGCCGAAGCCGCTGACCTGACGAGCTTTCGCGATGAGACCCGGAGCTGGCTGGAGGCGAACTGTCCGCCGGAGATGCGGGCACCGGTGAAGTCGGAGGACGACGTCTGCTGGGGCGGGCGCAACTTCACGTTCCAGTCGGAGGCGCAGAAGCGGTGGCTGCAGGTCATGGCGGAGCGCGGGTGGACCACGCCCGACTGGCCGGAGGAAGTGGGCGGCGGCGGGCTGTCGCCGGGCGAGGCGAAGGTGCTCAAGGAGGAGCTGCGGGCGATCGGGGCGCGCAATCCGTTGAACAGCTTCGGCATCTCCATGCTCGGGCCGGCGCTGCTGAAATATGGCACGGACGAACAGAAACAGCGGTTCCTGCCGCCGATCGTGCGGGGCGAGATCCGCTGGTGCCAAGGCTATTCAGAGCCGGGCGCGGGGTCCGACCTGGCCGGCTTGCAGGCCAAAGCGGAAGATCGCGGCGATCATTGGCTGGTCAACGGGCAAAAGGTGTGGACCAGCTATGCCGACCAGGCCGACTGGATCTTCTGCCTGGTGCGGACCTCCACCGAGACCAAGCATGGCGGGATCAGCTTTCTGCTGTTCGACATGGAGTCGGAGGGCGTCTCGACCAAGCCGATCCTGCTGATCAGCGGCTATTCGCCGTTCTGCGAGACCTTCATCGACGACGTGAAGGTGCCCAAGGACCAGGTGGTCGGCGAGGTCAACAAGGGCTGGGACGTCGCCAAATATCTGCTCGGGCACGAGCGCGAGATGATCAGCGGCATGGGGCTGGGCAGCGGAGCGTCCCTGCTGGGCAAGGCGGTGGGCGAGATCGACGACCCGGCGCTCAGAGCCGAGGTGGCGGCGTTCGACGTCGACGCGCTCGCCTTTGCGGCGATGAGCGAGCGGTTCATCGACCAGCTGAAGGCGGGCGAGTCGCATGCTGCGATGCCGAGCATGATGAAATATGCCGGGACCGAATTGAACAAGCGCCGGCACGAGCTGGTGATGGCGGCCGGCGGATCGGACACGCTGGAGTGGGATTCGGAGCGGACCCGCGGCGGCAAGCCGGCGCGCGAGTGGCTGCGGACCAAGGCCAATTCGATCGAGGGCGGCACCAGCGAAATCCAGCTGGGCATCATCGCCAAGCACATCCTCCGCCTTCCAGGAGCCTGACGCCTTGACCCTGCTGACCGACGACCAGCGCCAGCTGCACGACATGGCCAAGTCCTTCCTGGCCGAGGAAGGGACGATCAAGCAGCAGCTGCGCCACTGGCGCGACACCGGCTGCAAGGATGGGTTCGGCCATGGCTTGTGGAAGCAGTTCGCCGAGCTGGGGCTGACCGGCATCGCCATTCCGGAGAGCAAGGGCGGGCTCGGGCTCGGCGCCACGGAAGCAGCGCTGGTGCTGGAGGAGGTCGGGCGCAACCTGACGCCGTCGCCGTTCCTGACCACCGCGGTAGCGGCGGCGCGGGCGCTGGAGGGCACGGCCCAGGGCGACCGCTGGTTTCCGGGCATCGTTGCCGGCGACACGGTGGCGGCGCTGGCGGTGGACGAGGGCAAGCACCATCGGCCGGAAGCCATTGCGTGCCAGGCGACGCGAGCGGGCAATGGGTTCATGTTGAGCGGGTCCAAGCAGTTCGTGGTGCATGGGGCCTCCGCCGACGTGATCCTGGTCGCGGCGCGGACGGGCGGCAGCGCCGGCGAGCGCGAGGGGCTGACCTTGTTTGCGATCGAGCGCGGCGCCGCCGGCATGACGCAAGAGAACGTCACCCTCGCCGACTCGAGCAAGGCGGCGCGGCTGACGTTGGACGGGGTGCAGGTCGATGCCGATGCGGTGGTCGGCGACGTGGATGGCGGCTGGGCGCCGCTGTCGCGCGCGCTGGCGGCGGGCCGGGCGGGCTCGGCGGCGGAACTGGTCGGTCTTGCCGCGGGCGCGGCCGCCATGACCACTGACTACCTCAAGGCGCGCAAGCAGTTCGGCAAGCTGATCGGCGAGTTCCAGGTGCTTCAGCATCGCGCCGCCCACCTGTTCAGCGAGATCGAGATCGCCCGCGCCGCCGCCTACAAGGCGGCCGAACTGCTCGATCGTGGCGACGAACGGGCCGAGCTGATGACCCATGTCGCCAAGGCCAAGGCGGGCCGCTCGGCGGCGCTGGCCGTGCAGGAAGGCGTGCAGATGCACGGCGGCATCGGCATGACCGACGAGCATGACATCGGCCTGTACATGAAACGGCAGGCGGTGCTCGAACGGATGTTCGGCGACTGGCGCCATCACGCCGGCGAGGTCGCGCGGATCGCGGGATATTAGGCTTACTTGCCTTTGCCGAGGCAGGGAACCTGGTTCAGCTTGTCGGCTAGGAGGCACTGGGCTCCTGCCTGCGCAGAAGCACTAGCGCTCCAGCAGGAAGTTGATCCGCGCGCTGGCGATCGGCGTGTTCCGGCTGTCCTGCCACGCGACCGCCTCAACGTTGGCGATCGTGCGCCCAAGCCGCTCGATGACGGCGACGGCGAAGGTCTCGCGATCGCGGCCGCCCAGCATGTAGTTGACCGTCACCGTTACCGGCTTGGTGACCACCGCGTCGTCGCCGAGCGCCCGCCGCAACGTGCCAAAGGCGGCGAACTCCAGCAGCCCGGCGATGGCGCCGCCGTGCAGGAATTGCGGCCGCCCCATCACGTCGTCGTGCCACGGCATGACGAACTGCAACTCCCCGTCCGCCACCTCGTCCGTGCGGAGACGTAGCAGTTCGGCATAAGGAGGAAGGTCCGCCATGGTCGGCCTTTGGGGTAAGCCCCCGGGAAGCGCAACCGACAGGGTCGTTATCCTCAGCGTCCGGTTTGAGCGATCACCTTCGCCATGCGGCTTCGTTCCTGAACGCCGGTGTCGCGGCCGTCCCCCGCGTAAAGGGCCGTCAGATAGGCGAGGTCGAAGGGGGTCATGGACCGCGGCGCGGAGACGCTGTCGAACGTGCGAAGCACCGTTCCTACTTCGTCGCCCTGGGGTGGCTTGGTCATCGCCAAGCCCCGCATGGTGGCATATTGCGCAATTTCGCCGAGGGTTCGACCGTTCAGTGCCCCGCGATCGACGATGATGACGGAACCGTCGAGCTGCTGCCGGGTCGGCTGCCTGAGGATGGAAGCCGACTGCACCCGCAGCGTCGCCGGCGCGGACCCGTCCTTCGACGGCGTCACCACCATATTATCTTCGTTGCGGACGCTGGTCACCGACCACGCCCGCACCGGTCCCTTGGCCTTGCCGATCGCCTCGATATCCCGGTGCGACAAGCCATTCAGCCATTCGGTCCGATTGCGGCGGATGTCGGCGAACAGCGCCTGCCCATCTCCTGCGACCATGAAGATCAGATTGGGGGTGCAGCCCGGTCCCGCCACCTTGGCGCCGACCTTGACCGCGACTTCGCCGATCTGGCCTTGCACCAGATCACCGGCCTCCTTCGGCAGTCCGGTGACCAGCGGGCAAACCGGTTCATGGTAGCGCGCCATCTGCAGGTCCGAGCTGGATGAAACGGCATTCACCGCTTTCAGCGCCTTTGCTTGGTCCAGCGCCTTGCGCCCGACCACCACGATTTCATCGGGCACCGCCGTCTGAAGGCTTGCGGCGGCAGCGACAGATAACAAGAGGTTCAACACGCTCAGCACCCCTGCTGTTTGACTGCTCTCAGCTGTCATGGAAAGGCAGTCCGGTTCAAGCGGTGGTCTGCGAACCGCAAACATGAGCCGACCAAACGGCTCGCCGGGTCGATCAACGGCCGCATTGCCCGGGCGGGCGTCACCCGGGCCACGACAGCGAGCAGGTCCGCGTGCCCCATTCCCGCCGCACAACGTTGCCACCCGGCGCCCCTCACTTTAGGACCGCCCCATGACCGACCGCGACGAACGGCTGCAGACGATCCTCCGCCTGATCGAGGAGTTCAACAAAAAGGGCGTGGAGGTGGCCGAAGGCACCCGCTTCGCCCAGGACCTTGAGTGGGACAGCCTGACGGTGATGGACTTCGTCGCTGCGGTCGAGGACGAGTATGACATCATCATTACCATGAACCGCGCGGCCGAGATCGAGACGGTCGGGCAGCTGGTCGATGCGGTGGGCGAGCTTCAGCAGTCGGGCAACGCGTGACCGATCCCGGCTTTGCCATAACCGCCGACGCCGGCAAGGCCGCGCCGCGGGGAACGGCGCCGGACCTGTTCAGCAAGTTCGATGCCCTGATCGAGCAGCGCGAAGGCTTGCTGGCGGGCGGGATGACCGATCCGTTCAACCTGGTGATGGAGCGGGTGGAAAGCCCGACGGTCGCCATCTGCAACGGCCGCCGCACCATCCTGCTTGGCACCTACAATTACATGGGCATGACGTTCGATCCCGACGTGGTCGCCGCCGGCAAGCAGGCGCTGGACGAGTTCGGGTCGGGCACGACGGGCAGCCGGGTGCTCAACGGCACCTACCAGGGCCACCGCGAGTGCGAGGACGCGTTGCGCGACTTCTACGCCATGGACCATGCCATGGTGTTCTCGACCGGCTACCAGGCGAACCTCGGCATCATCTCGACCATGGCGGGCAAGGATGACTTCATCGTCCTCGACACCGACAGCCACGCGTCGATCTACGACGGCTGCGCGCTCGGCAATGCGCAGGTCGTCGCCTTCCGCCACAACGACGTGGAAGCGCTGGAAAAGCGGCTGAAGCGCCTGCCCGCCGAGGCCGGCAAGCTGGTCGTGCTGGAAGGCGTTTATTCGATGCTGGGCGACATCGCGCCGCTGAAGGAGATGGTCGCCGTGTCCAAGGCCGCGGGAGCGATGGTGCTGGTCGACGAGGCGCATTCGATGGGCTTCATCGGCGAGCATGGCCGCGGAGTGGCCGAGGCTCAGGGCGTGATCGACGACGTCGACTTCATCATCGGGACGTTCTCGAAATCGGTCGGGACCGTGGGCGGCTTCTGCGTGTCGGACCATCCCAAGTTCGAGATCCTGCGGCTGGTCTGCCGGCCGTACGTATTCACCGCCTCGCTGCCACCGAGCGTGGTCGCGACCGCCGCCACCTCCATCCGCAAGCTGATGGGTGGCGGGGCCAAGCGCACCCACCTGCTGGAGAACAGCAAGCGGCTGCATGGAGGCTTGAAGAGCCTCGGCTTCACACTTGGCACCGACGAGCCGCAGTCGGCCATCATCGCCGTCATCATGCCCGACCTGGAGCGCGGCGCGGCGATGTGGGAAGCGCTGCTGCACGAGGGGCTGTACGTGAACCTCGCCCGGCCGCCGGCAACTCCGCAGGGCATGACCCTGCTGCGCTGCTCGCTGTGCGCCGAGCATTCGGTCGAACAGGTGGGCGAGATCCTGGGCATGTTCGAGGCCGCGGGCCACAAGGTCGGGGTGATCTAGCGCGGGTCGCGCGCGAGGGCTACGAACTGGTTTATGACGCTGCTCAATACCGACTTCCGTGCATCGGCCGCGGCCGAGTTCGACCAGATGATCCAGCTCCGCCGGGCGATCCATGCCGAGCCGGAACTGGGGCTGCACTGCGACCGGACCACGGCCAAGCTGAAGGCGGCGCTCGACGGGCTGCCGCTGGAGATCAGGGACAGCCGGTCGACCAGCGGCTTCGTCGCCATCCTGCGTGGGCAGCAGCCGGGGCGGACCGTGCTGCTGCGCGGCGACATGGACGCGCTGCCGATCCGAGAGGAGACCGGCCTGCCGTTCGCCAGCACGGTTGACGGCAACATGCACGCCTGCGGCCACGACACCCATTCCGCGATGCTGGCGACGGCCGCGCGAGTCCTGTGCGGGCAGCAGGCGAGCCTGGCGGGCACGGTCATCTTCATGTTCCAGCCGGGCGAGGAAGGGCACCACGGCGCCCGCTTCATGATTGAGGACGGGCTGCTCGACGATCCGGAGCCCGACGCGGCGTTCGCGCTGCACATCTTTCCCACCATCGCGGGCGGGGTGGTGACCACCCGGGCGGGCGCACTGCTGGCGTCGACCGATGCGCTGAACGCGACCGTCCGTGGGCGCGGCGGCCATGCGGCCATGCCGTACGATACGGTCGATCCCATCCCCGTGGCGTGCGAGGCGGTGCTGGCGGCGCAGGCATTTATCGCCCGGCGCACGCCGTTCTTCGACCCGGCGGTGCTGTCGGTGACCCAGATCCACGCCGGCACGGCCTACAACATCGTGCCCGACGAGGTGGAGATCAAAGGCACGCTGCGCACGTTGTCCGACGAGCGCCGGACGCAGGGCAAGGCAGCGTTCGAGCGGATCGTGACCCAGATCGCCGCCGCGCACGAATGCTCGGCGGAGGTGCGGATCGACGAGGGCTATCCCGCCACCCGCAACGATCCGCGCGCCGCCCGGCTGGTGAGCGAGGTCGCGGCCGACCTGTTCGGGGCGGACCAGTTCGCCGAGATGCCGAACCCGATCATGGGCGGCGAGGACTTCGCCTACGTGCTGCAGCGAGTGCCCGGCGCCATGGCGTTCCTGGGTGTGGCACCTCCGGACGAGGACCCGGCCCCGCGCGCACCACTGCACAACGGCAAGATGACGATCCACGAAGACTGGCTGCAGCGCGGCGTGGCGCTCCACTGCGCCTTTGCGACCCGCTTTCTTAACCGCGGCTGGGAGTAGACGAGAACATGGCCACCGTTGCTGCCGACGCGCCCCGCGGCGCTGCCGTTCCGCTCAAGGAACTCACCCTTCGCGGCGTCGTCCTGGGCGCCGTCCTCACCCTGCTGTTCACCGCGGCGAACGTCTACCTGGGCCTGAAGATCGGCATCACGTTCGCCACGTCGATCCCGGCGGCGGTGATCTCCATGGCGGTGCTCAAGGCGTTCCGGAACACCACCATCCAGGAAAACAACATCGTCCAGACCATCGCCTCGGCGGCGGGGACGCTGAGCGCGATCATCTTTGTCCTGCCGGGCCTGATCATGGTCGGCTGGTGGACGGGCTTCCCCTACTGGCTGTCGGTGGCGGTGATCGGCGTCGGCGGCATCCTGGGCGTGATGTATTCGGTGCCGCTGCGGCGGGCGCTGGTGACCGGCAGCGATCTGCCCTATCCCGAGGGCGTCGCCGCGGCCGAAGTGCTGAAGGTCGGCGCCGGGGTCGGCGGAGCCGAAGAGAACCGGCGCGGGCTGGCCGCAATCGTCATCGCGTCGGTGGTGTCGGCGTTCTACTTCATGTTCGCCAAGACGCGGGTGGTGGCAGAAGCGGCCGAGAAGAGCTTCCGCCTGGGCAGCGGCGCGACCAGCGCGTCGGCCAGCCTGTCGATGGCGCTGATCGGGGTCGGCCACCTGGTCGGCATGGCGGTGGGCATCGCGATGATCGTCGGCCTGCTGATCGCCCGGCTGGGGCTGTTGCCGTGGCTGACCGCAGGGCCGCTCGCCGCCGGCGGCGAACTGGACGAAGTCGTCGCCACCACCTTTCGCCAGCAGGTCCGGTTCATCGGCGCGGGTACCATCGGGGTCGCGGCCATCTGGACCCTGCTCAAGATCATCGGACCGATCGTCAAGGGCATCCGGGAGGCGCTGGCGGCCAACCGGGCGCGGCAGGGCGGCGAGACGCTGGCGCTGACCGAGCGCGACCTGCCGATCACCATTGTCGGCGGCACCATCCTGCTGTCCATGGTCCCCATCGCCCTGTTGCTGGCGGCGTTTGCGCAATCGGGGCCGATCGCCGGGGCGGAAGGAATGACGCTGACGCTGTCGATCCTCTATATCCTGGGCGCGGGCATCGTGATCGCGTCCGTGTGCGGCTACATGGCGGGGCTGATCGGGGCGTCGAACAGCCCGATCTCGGGCGTCGGCATCCTTTCCGTACTCGGCATCTCGCTGATCCTGGCCGGCCTGTTCGGGTCGGGCGGAACCGACCCGGCCGCGACCAGCAGCCTGGTCGCGTTCGCGCTGTTCGTCACCGCCATCATCTTCGGCGTGGCGACCATCTCCAACGACAACCTGCAGGACCTCAAGACCGGGCAGCTGGTCGGGGCGACGCCATGGCGGCAGCAGGTGGCGCTGGTGCTGGGCGTGATCTTCGGCGCGCTGGTTATCCCGCCGATCCTGGACCTGTTGAACAGTGCGTTCGGCTTCCAGGGTGCGCCGGGTGCCGGGCCCAACGCGCTGGCGGCGCCGCAGGCGGCGCTGATCTCCGCCATCGCGCAGGGCGTGCTGGGCGGCAATCTCGACTGGGGGCTGATCGGCACCGGCGCGATCATCGGCACGGCCGTGATCGTGATCGACGAGGGGCTGCGGCGTGGGACGAGCAAGTACAGCTTGCCGGCGCTGGCGGTCGGCATGGGCATCTACCTGCCGATGGACCTGACCCTGCTGATCCCGATCGGAGCGCTGGCCGGCTGGCTCTACAATCGCTGGGCCGAGCGGCAGTCCAACCCCGGCTTCGCCGAGCGGATCGGGACGCTGATGGCGACCGGCCTGATCGTGGGCGAGAGCCTGATGGGCGTGCTCTACGCCGGGATTGTCGCCGCGGCCGAGCAGGCGGGCAGCGAGAATGCCGGCGAGGTGCTGGCGCTGGTGGAGGACTTCCCCGCCTCCATCCCGCTCGGCATCATCCTGTTCACCGGCCTGATCGCCGGGCTGTACGCCTGGACCAGTCGGGCGGCCCGCTCGGCCCCCGCGGCCGAGGAGCCGCGTGAACCGCGGGAAGCGGCGATCCGATGACTCCCAGGCTTCTGGGCCAATCGACGCCCCTGCCCGCTTCGCCGGAGGAAGCCGAGCTCGACTATGTGCCGAACCCGCGGGTCGGGAGCCTGTACCTGGTGCGCTTCGCCGCGCCCGAGTTCACGTCGCTGTGCCCGGTCACCGGCCAGCCGGACTTCGCCCACCTGGTGATCGACTATGCGCCGGGCGAGACGATCGTCGAGTCGAAGAGCCTGAAGCTGTTCCTGGGGTCGTTCCGCAACCACTGCGGCTTCCATGAGGACGTTACCGTTGGGATCGGCCAGCGCCTCCATGACGAGATGAAGCCGCGCTGGCTGCGGATCGGCGGCTACTGGTACCCGCGCGGCGGCATTCCGATCGACGTCTTCTGGCAGTCCGGCGCGCCGCCCGAAGGCTTGTGGGTGCCGGACCAGGGTGTGGCGAGCTACCGCGGGAGAGGGTGATGCAGGACCTCGTTTCCACCGCTTGGCTGGCGGGCGAGTTGGGAGCGCCCGACCTGGTGGTGCTGGATGCCAGCTGGCACATGCCGGCGGCCGAGCGGGACGCCCGGGCCGACTATGAGACGCGGCACATCCCCGGCGCGCGCTTGTTCGACATCGATGCGCTGTCCGACGCGGCGGTGAGTGCGCCGCACATGCTGCCGCCGGCCGACGCGTTCGGCAGCGCCATGGGTGAGCTTGGCGTGGGCAGCGGCGACCGGATCGTGATCTACGACGACAGCGTCCTGCACACTTCGGCGCGGGCCTGGTTCATGCTGCGGCACTTCGGGGCGCGGCAGGTGGCGATCCTTGACGGCGGGCTGGCCAAGTGGCTGGGGGAAGGACGGCCGACCGAGGGCGGCTATCCGCCCCGGCGCGCGGCCCGGTTCGACCCGGTCGAGCGGCCGGGCGAAGTCGTCAACAAGGACGAGGTGCGGCGCGGGACCGGCCTGCCGCTGGTCGACGCTCGCGGAGCGGGGCGTTTCACCGGCGAGGAAGCCGACCCGCGGCCGGGCGTTGCCCCCGGGCACATCCCCGGCGCGCGCAACCTGCCCTATGCAGCGCTGTACCGGGAGGACGGCACTTTTTGTTCGGAGGGCGAGCTGCGGGCCGCGTTTGCGCAGGCCGGGGTCGATCCGGCGCGGCCGTTCGTCGCCAGCTGCGGGTCCGGCGTGACCGCCAACAGCCTGATCTTCGCCGCGCACCTGCTCGGCAACGACCGGACCCGGTTGTACGACGGCAGCTGGAGCGAATGGGGCGCGGACATCGACACGCCCAAGGAGTTGGGCCCGGCGGCCTAGCGACCCCGGAACAGGGCCTCGACGTCGGCCAGGCCGGCGCGCAGGTCGTCGGACAGCCGCTCGGCCGCAGCCGGGTTGGGCGTGGCCATCAGCAGTTCGAGCCCGCCCAGCGCCCGATCGGCGACCCGCTGCGAGCGACGGGCGAACACGTCGCGACCGACCGGCGGCAGTTCGGGCCAGACCTGCGCCACGTCCAGCGGCTCGGCGACTTCGGCCGACGTCTTGCCCGCGATCATGTTCGCGACGTGCAGGGCCTGGCGGATGCTCGCAAGGTGGGCGGCGGCGTGCGCGCCCTCGAACGGGAGCGCCGGCGACTCGGTGCGGGGAAGAGGATGGGCCATGCCGTCCGGTCTGCGCGCGAATGGCTAACGAAAGATGAAGGCTCGGTTCAGCTTGGAGCCAATCGCGACCAGCCGCGCGAGCTGCACCCTGCCCCCGCCATCGCCTGCGCGGACGGCGGGGTTCAGGCGGCGGCGTTGGCCGGCGTGATGTCGCGCAGGATCCAGCCGCGCTGGGGAATGGTCTCGATGAACTCCGCGCCGTTCGACGCCATGCGCAGCTTCTTGCGCAGCTTGGAGATGAACACGTCAATGATCTTGGGTTGTGGCTGGTCGTCGGCGCGGCGGTAAAGATGCTTCAACAGCATGGTGCGGGTGACGACGTTGTTGCGGGCAAACGCCAGCAGCTCCAACACGCGATATTCCATCTCGGTGATGGCGATCGGGTGACCGTCGATGCGGATCAGTCGTTGAACCTGGTCGACGGCCAGGCGGCCGCCGCACAGCGTCGCCGGCATCTCGCCCCCGCTGGCACGGAGCGCCGACAGCAACCGCGAGGCAATCTCGTCACCATCATCCTGATTGCTGCTGGGGGGCGCACCGAGCATCTGCTGGTGCAGCTCGGCGATGCCCTTGTGCGCTTCTTCGACCAGCTTGGCGCCTTCTTCGAAGCGGCGCCGGGAGCGGTCCAGCATGGCTTCGATATCGACCAGCCGGGCGGAAAGATTGTCGTCGGCCATGTGTTCCCCGCTTCCCTTGCCCAGGTCCATTACGGAACGGAGGCGACCGCCACCTGGCTGTCCGCCTCCGGTGCGTTGATGATGCTTCGGGTCGTCTCGCCCTTGTCCACCACCAGCGTCGCATTGTCGCCCGCCAGGCTGCGAATGCCAAGGGCGACGCGGTCACCGCCCGCCTTGTCGAGCAGGCTGGTCTCGCTGGCGGAGCGCGGGGCCGGGCCGCCGAACAGCGCCTGGATCGCCTGCTGCTGCGCGTCGGACGCACTGATGCTGGCGGTGCCCGGCGCGGGCGGGGTCAGCGAGTAATCGGGCGGGATGACCAGCGGTGCGTTGCGGGCGACGGCGAACTCGTCCAGCCGGTTGCTGCGCGCGCCGGTCGAACTGCAGCCTGCCAGCATGACCGCCGTTGCGGCGAGCCCCAGGGCCATTGAAACCTTAAGCATTGGAATTCTTCTCCCTGGACGCCGAGTCCTTCACGAATAGCGCTCGCACTATCAGGATCACCACGCCGATGCTAATGGCGGCGTCCGCGACATTGAAGACCAAAAATGGGCGGCAAACTCCATCCGAGTAGCTCGGACAGAGCGCCGGCGGAATGCCGCGGAGGTGGAGGTCGGCAAAATCCAGCACGTAGCCGAACCGGGCCCGATCGACGATATTGCCCAGCGCCCCGCCCAGCACCATCCCCAGGGCAAGCTGGTCGCCTCTTCTGGGTTCCCGGAACAGCCAGTAGGCGACGACCAGCGCGACGGCGGCGGTGAAGGCCACCAGTAGCCAGCGAGAGGTGTCGGTGGAGGCCGTCAGCAGGCCGAGCGAGATGCCGTGATTGTGCACCCGCAACAGATCGAAGATCGGCAGCAGGTCGAGCCGGTCGCCCTCCCGTGCGAGCGCGAGCGGGCCGGCTACCAGCCATTTGCTGAGCTGGTCGGCAATGAACACCAGGGCCGCCGTGAGGAGGCCGAAGGTTGGCTTAACCACCCACCACCTCCTGGCAGCGGTCGCACAGGCCCGCGTTGGTCTCGACCTCCGGCAGCAGGCGCCAGCAGCGGTTGCATTTGTCGTAGGCCACCCGCTGCGCGACAACCGCGGGACCGGCAACGACGTGGCCGGTGTCGAGCACGACCTCCGAGACGATGAACAGCTCGGCCAATTCGTCGGCGGACAGCATGGGGCGGTCGGAATCGTCGGGGAAGCCGAGGGCGACGCGGGTTTCCAGGCTGGAGCCGATGACCTTGTCTCGGCGCATCGGCTCGATCTCGGCCGTGACCTGTTCGCGCAGCGCCCGGTAACCGGTCCAGATGTCGGCCAGGCGGCGGTCCTGCCAGTCGCCGACCTGCGGCCAGTCGAGCAGGTGAACGCTGCCCGCGTCGGGGTAGCGCGTGGTCCAAACTTCCTCGGCGGTGAACACCAGCACCGGGGCGGCGTAGCGGACCAGGGCGTGGAACAGAATATCCAGGACCGTCCGGTAGCTGCGGCGCTTCAGGCTGTCCGGGGCGTCGCAGTAGAGGCTGTCCTTGCGGATATCGAAGAAGAAGGCGGAAAGGTCGTTGTTGCAGAAGTCGGTCAACGCACGGGTATAGGCGTTGAAGTCGTATTCGGTGGCGGCGCGGCGCAACTCGGTGTCGAGGGTGGCGAGAGCCGAAAGCATGTAGCGCTCCAGCTCCGGCATCTCGGACACCTCGGCGACGCGTTCTTCGTCCGAGAAGCCGTCCAGGGCGCCGAGCAGGTAACGGAAGGTGTTGCGCAGCTTGCGGTAGCCGTCGGCGACGCCTTTGAGGATCTCGTCGCCGATGCGGTGGTCCTCGGTATAGTCGACACTCAGCGCCCAGAGGCGGATGATGTCGGCGCCGTTCACCTCCATCACCTTGAGCGGGTCGACCGTGTTGCCAAGGCTCTTGGACATCTTCATGCCCTTGGGATCCATGGTGAAGCCGTGGGTCAGCACCGCGTCATAGGGTGCGCGGCCGCGGGTGGCGCAGCTTTCGAGCAAGGACGACTGGAACCAGCCGCGGTGCTGGTCGGAGCCTTCGAGGTAGAGGTCGGCGGGCCAGCGCAGTTCGGGCCAGCGGCCGCTCTCCAGCGTGAAGACGTGGGTGCAGCCGCTGTCGAACCAGACGTCGAGAATGTCGGTGACCTGCTCGTAATCGTCCGGGTTGCGGCCTTCGCCCAGGAAGCGGGCGGCGGCGCCTTCCTCGGTCCAGGCGTCGACGCCGCCTTCGGCAATGGCGGCGACGATGCGGGCATTCACGTCAGGGTCGACGAGGTACTGGCCGGACTTGCGGTCGACGAAGAGGGTGATCGGAACGCCCCAGGCGCGCTGGCGCGAGAGCACCCAGTCGGGGCGGTCGGCGACCATCGAGCCGATGCGGTTGCGGCCTTTCTCCGGGGTGAAGCGCACGCGGTCGAGTTCGGCCAGCGCCTTCTCGCGCAAGGTGCCAGTCTCGCCCGCCTGATCCATCGGCACAAACCATTGCGGGGTGCAGCGGTAGATGACGCGGGCCTTTGAGCGCCAGGAATGCGGGTAGCTGTGGCGGAAGTCGCCGGCCGACAGCAGTGCGCCCGCTTCGCGCAGGTCGGAGCAGATCGGGCCGTCCGGCGCGTTGAACTTTGGGTTGATGACGCTGCCCTGCCCACCCAGCCACGGCCAGTCGGCACGGTATTTGCCGTCACCCTCGACCGCGAACACGGGGTTGATGCCGTGCGCCTTGCAGACCTCGAAGTCCTCCTCGCCATGGTCGGGCGCCATGTGGACCAGGCCGGTGCCGGCGTCGGTGGTGACGTGGTGGCCGGAGATCAGCGGCCGCGGGGCCGCGAAGAAGCCGCCGAGGCGGTGCAGCGGGTGGCGAACGATGGTGCCGGCGAGTTCCGAGCCATTGATTGACGCATCTCGGTCTGAATATGGATCGATGTATTCTTGAACAGCGATTGCGCCCACATCAACGTCGCCGAAGTCGAGCGCTTTGGCTGCCTTGTTGAGCCGATCAGCGAAAGAAGTCGCTAGGTCTTTCGCGACAACGAACTTGGCAATGCGGTTAACGTTGAAGGGATATCCGGCCGCAGTCAGAACCTCGTTGACGCGCCTGTCATCCTTTGCGCCAAAACCAACGGTATCTGCAGTGACGGATAGCAGAACGTACTCAACGTCCTCCCCATAGGCGATTGCTTGGTTGACGGGGATCGTCCACGGAGTGGTGGTCCAGATCACCGCATGGGCGCCGACCAGCTCGGGAATGGGGCTTTCGACGATCTCGAACGCGACGTCGATCTGGGTCGAGGTGACGTCTTCGTACTCGATCTCGGCCTCGGCCAGTGCGGTCTTTTCGACCGGGCTCCACATCACCGGCTTGGCGCCGCGGTAGAGCTGGCCTGACGCGGCGAACTTCATCAGCTCGGCGACGATCGTCGCCTCCGCCTCAGGGTCCATGGTGAGGTAGGGCTGGTCCCAGTTGCCGCCGATGCCGAGGCGTTTGAGCTGCTCGCGCTGCACGTCGACCCAGTGCTGGGCGTAGGCGCGGCATTCGGCGCGGAACTCGGCCGGGGGGACCTCGTCCTTGTTCCGCTTCTTCTTGCGGTACTGCTCCTCGACCTTCCACTCGATCGGCAGGCCGTGGCAATCCCAGCCGGGCACGTAGGGCGCGTCCTTGCCGAGCAGCGTCTGGGTGCGGACCACCATGTCTTTCAGGATATGGTTCAGCGCATGGCCGATGTGCATGTCGCCATTGGCGTAGGGCGGGCCGTCGTGGAGGATAAACTTGGGTGCGCCGGAACGGGCCTCGCGGACGCGGGCGTAGAGGTCCTCGGCCTGCCAGCGGGCGAGGATCTGCGGCTCCTTCTGCGGCAAGCCGGCCTTCATCGGGAAGGCGGTCCTGGGCAGGAAGACGGTGTCGCGATAGTCTCTAGTAGGTTCGTCGGCCATCGCGGCGCGCTCTAGCGGGCGGAAGCCGGGATGCAAACCGTCAGGGCAGCAGCAGGCGGCGGGCTTCCGCTTCATCGCTGCGCATCTGGGCGGTCAGCGCGTCGAGGCTGGCGAACTTCTCCTCGCCGCGAAGATAGTGGTGGAGCGCGACCTCGATGGTCTGGCCGTAGAGATCGCCGCCGAAGTCGAACAGATAGGTTTCGAGCAACTCGACCGGAGGGTCGAAGGTCGGGCGGATGCCGAGGCTGGCAACGCCCGCCTGTTCCCGGCCGTCGGGCAGCCGCACCCGGACGGCGTAGATGCCGTAGGCCGGGCGCTGATAATCATCCAAGGCAAGGTTGGCGGTCGGGTAGCCGAGCTGCCGGCCACGCTTGTCGCCATGCTGGACCACGCCTTCGATGGCGAATGGGCGGGTCAGCAGGCGCGTGGCGGTGGCCGGATCGGCGTGGTCAAGCGCCGCGCGGATGCGGCTGGAGGACACCGGCTGCCCGTCGACGGCCACGGCCGCGACGGTCTCGGCCACCATGCCGCGCGCCGCGCCGAGCTCGCGCAGGAGCGCGACGTCGCCGCCGCGCCGGGCGCCGAAGGTGAAATCCTCGCCGGTCACCACTCCGGCGGCGGCGAGCCGATCGGCGAGCAGGTCGACGAATGCCTCGGCACCGGTTGCCGCCAACCGGTTGTCGAATTGCAGCACCAGGGTGGCGTCCGCTCCGGCACCCGCGAACAGCCGCTCGCGCTGCGAGAGGCTGGTCAGCCGGAATGGCGGCGCGTCAGGCCGGAAGTAGCTGACCGGGTGCGGGTCGAAGGTAGCGACGATCGCCGGCCTGCCCTGGTGCGCGGCGCGAGCGACGGCGCGCCCGACCACCGCCTGGTGGCCGAGGTGAAAACCGTCAAAGTTGCCAAGCGCCACAATGCCCCCGCGCAACGCCGCGGGGATGCCGCTGCCGAGGGAAAGCCGCTCCATTGCGCATGGCTGTAGTCAACCGAAACTCGAAAAGTCACGTCTTAGTTGACTTAGCGGGCACCGAATCCTATCTGCGCGCCATCCCGTTCCCCGGTGTCGGCGGCGCATCCGTGCGCGCGCCGTTTTCGCGTTAGCGGATCAGCCGGGATGCGGATCACAGCGACGAGATGGGACGGCCGGTGCCGTCCTGTGGAGCTTAAAAGGGAAGAATCACACCGCATGGCTCGTATTGCCGGGGTCAACATCCCCACCAACAAGCGCGTCGAGATCGCGCTTACCTACATCCACGGCATTGGTCAGACCAAGGCCAAGGAAATCACCGCCAAGCTGAACATCGAGCCGGAGCGCCGGGTCCAGGACCTGACGGACCAGGAGGTCCTGCAGATCCGTGAGTCGATCGACGCCGACCACACGGTCGAGGGCGACCTGCGCCGCCAGACCGCGATGAACATCAAGCGGCTGATGGACCTGGCCTGCTACCGTGGGCTGCGCCACCGCAAGGGCCTGCCGGTCCGCGGCCAGCGCACCCACACCAACGCCCGCACCCGCAAGGGCAAGGCCAAGCCGATCGCTGGTAAGAAGAAGTAATCGTAGCAGCGATCATCCGGGGATGGTCGCGCCACGATTGCTCCGCCGGATGGCGGCTTGAACCACGCAACAGCAATCCGCCCTTCGAGCAAGCTCAGGGCGAACGATGTAGGAAACACCAATGGCACGCGAACCACAGCGCATCAGGCGCCGCGAGCGCAAGAACATCACCGCCGGCGTCGCCCATGTGAACGCCAGTTTCAACAACACCATGATCACCATCACCGACGCGCAGGGCAATGCGATCGCCTGGAGCTCGGCTGGCATGATGGGCTTCAAGGGCAGCCGCAAGTCGACGCCCTATGCCGCCCAGGTCGCCGCCGAGGATGCCGGCCGCAAGGCCGCCGATCACGGCGTTCGTACGCTCGAAGTCGAGGTCAAGGGTCCGGGCTCGGGCCGCGAAAGTGCACTGCGCGCGCTGCAGGCGGTGGGTTTCACCATTACCTCCATCCGCGACGTGACCGCGATTCCGCACAACGGCGTTCGCCCGTCCAAGCGCCGCCGCGTCTGAGGGTTTGGGCCAAAGTGGTACTTTGGCCCAGGTTCTAGAAGATCAGAAAACAGGGGCAATGCGAGACGTCGCGGCCCCGCTGCCAAGGAAGCAACATGGCCGTTAACGCAAAGAACTGGCAGGAACTGAAGAAGCCGAACAGCCTGGAACGCAAGTCGGGTGGCGATGTTCGCCGTAAGGCGGTGTTCGTGGCCGAGCCGCTGGAGCGCGGCTTTGGCATGACGCTCGGCAACTCGCTGCGCCGCGTGCTCCTGAGCTCGCTCCAGGGCGCCGCCGTCACCTCCATCAAGATCGAGGGTGTGCTGCACGAGTTCAGCAGCCTGGCCGGCGTGCGTGAGGATGTCACCGACATCATCCTCAACATCAAGAAGCTGGCGATCCGCATGGAAGGCGAAGGCCCCAAGCGGCTGCACCTGACCGCGACTGGTCCGGGAGAAGTCACCGCCGGCCAGATCCAGACCACCGGCGACATCGAGATCACCAACCCCGAGCTGGTCATCTGTCACCTGGACCAGGGCGCCACGCTCAACATGGAGCTGACGACCGACATCGGTAAGGGCTACGTTCCTGCTTCGGCCAATCGTCCGGTGGATGCGCCGATCGGTCTCATCCCGGTCGATGCGCTGTACAGCCCGGTGCGGCAGGTCGCTTACAAAGTCGAGAACACCCGCGTCGGGCAGGAGCTCGACTACGACAAGCTGACGCTGACCGTGGAAACGGACGGCACCGTCACCCCGGACGAGGCGCTGGGCTACGCCGCCCGCATCCTGCAGGACCAGTTGACGTTGTTCGTGAGCTTCGATGACTCGAGCTATCGCAGCGCATCGCCGATGATCGGGCAGGCTGTGACGTCCGCCCCGGCAGCCGGCGGCGGCGCGCTGCCCGAGACGACCACTGATACCAACCAGCTCAACCGCTACCTGCTCAAGAAGGTGGACGAACTGGAACTGTCGGTTCGCAGCGCCAACTGCCTCAAGAACGACAACATCATCTACATCGGCGACCTGGTGCAGAAGACGGAAGCGGAAATGCTCCGCACCCCGAACTTCGGCCGCAAGTCCCTGAACGAGATCAAGGAAGTGCTCGCATCGATGGGCCTGCGCCTGGGCATGGACATCCCCGGCTGGCCGCCCGAGAACATCGAGGAGATGGCCAAGAAGCTCGAGCAGGAGATGCTGGGCTAAGCTTCGGTCTCGATTGTCAAAGAACAGCAAGGGCCGTCCCATACCGGGGCGGCCCTTCTCGTATCCGCCCTAGAAGCTCATCTCGTCATATACCCGCGACACGTCGCCGTTCCATTCACCGCGGTAGCGGGCGAGCAGGCGGTCGGCGGGAGTGACGCCCGTCGCCACCACTTCGCGCAAGGGGTCGAGGAAGCCGCCTTCGTTGTCCCCCGCTCCGTTGAGGCGCGCGCGGGCGGTGAGGCCGGCGGACGCGATGTCGAGGACCCTGGCGGCGAACTCGTTGACCGTGCCGCCGCCGGGGACCTTCGCCTCAAGCGCCAGGCCCGGGACGTCCGACCGTAATTGCTCGCGCTCGGCGATGGTCCAGCCTTTGACCAGGTCCCAGGCGGCATCGAGCGCGCCCGCGTCGTAGAGCAGGCCGACCCACAAGGCGGGAAGCGCGCAGATCTTGCCCCAGCGGCCGCCGTCGGCGCCGCGCATCTCCAGGAAGCTCTTGAGGCGGACCTCCGGGAAGGCGGTGGACAGGTGGTCGACCCAATCACTGATCAGCGGGCGCTCGCCGGGAAGTTGCGGCAGTTTGCCGTTCATAAACGCGCGGAAGCTTTCGCCCGCGCAGTCGATGTACTGGCCGTCGCGGAAGACGAAGTACATCGGCACGTCGAGCGCATAGTCGCAGTAACGCTCGTAGCCGAATCCGTCCTCGAACACGAACGGCAGCATGCCGGTGCGGTGGGGGTCGGTGTCGGTCCAGATGTGGCTGCGGAAGCTCTTGAACCCGTTGGGTCGCCCTTCCGTCAGGGCTGAGTTGGCGAACAGGGCGGTGGCGACCGGTTGCAGCGCCAGGCCGACCCGGAACTTCTTGGCCATGTCCGCCTCGGAGGAATAGTCGAGGTTCACCTGGATGGTGCAGGTGCGCAGCATCATGTCGAGACCCAGCGTGCCGACCCGCGGCATGTGGTTGAGCATGATGCGGTAGCGGCCTTTGGGCATGATCGGCAGCTCGGCGCGGGTCTTGTCGGGCCACATGCCGAGCCCAAGAAAGCCGAGCCCCAGCCGGTCGCCGACCGCCTTGCATTGTTCGAGGTGGCGGTTGGCCTCGGCGCAGGTCTGGTGCAGGTTTTCGAGCGGCGCGCCGGACAGTTCGAACTGGCCGGCGGGCTCGAGGCTGACCGTGCCGTCCTGGCCCGCGAGCGCGATGACCTTGCCGTTTTCCTCCACCGGCTGCCAGCCGAAGTCGGTCAGGCCCATGAGCAGGTCGCGGATGCCCCCGGGCTCGTCCCAGGACGGGGCGCGGTGGTCGTCGCGGCGGAACACGAACTTCTCGTGCTCGGTGCCGATGCGCCAGCGGCTCTCCGGCTTCTCGCCGCCGGAAAAGACGGCCAGCAGGTCGTCCCGACCTTCGATGAGGGGGCTTTCGCCAAGGTCGGTGCGCGTGGTCATGGTGTGCGCGCTTAGCGCCAGTCCCCGGCCAGCGCCATATAAGCCGTGACCGCGGCGAGCGCGGCGGTTTCGGCGCGGAGAATGCGCGGGCCGAGGCCGATGGCGACGGCGTTCGGCTGGAAGCGGACCAGATCGCGTTCTTCGGGGGTGAAGCCGCCTTCGGGACCGATCAGGATGGCGGCGGGCCCGGGCTTCATGGCCTCGGATGCCGGTAAACCTCCGGTCTCGTCGGCGAAGTACAGCGTGCGGTCGAGCCCGTCGAGGAAGCGGCCGAGCGGCTGCGGCTCCGCGATCGCCGGCAGCAGGGTGCGGCCGCATTGTTCGGCGGCTTCGACCGCGATGGCCTCCAGCCGCTCCAGCTTGACCCGTTCGGCGACCGTGCGACGGGTCATGACGGGCTGGAGGCGGGCGACGCCGAGTTCGGTCGCCTTTTCGACCAGCCAGTCGGTCTGGGTGCGCTTGACCGGGGCGAAGGCCAAGGTGAGGTCGGGGAGCGTCTCGGGCGGGCGGGTCCGGCGCTCCACGGCCAGCGTCATGCGCTTCCTGGCCGCTTCGGCGATGCGGGCGAGCCATTCGCCGGACAGGCCGTCGAACAGCAGCACCTCGCCGCCCTCCCCCAGCCGCAGGACGTTGCCGAGGTAATTGGCCTGCCCCGCATCCAGCGCGACCGTTGCGCCTTCAGCCAGCGCGGCGCGAACGAACAGGCGCGGCAGGCTGCGCGGCGGCCAGGCCGGAGTCGCGATCACCGGGGCGACCGGAAGAGGACAAAGGGGACGCCTACTTCAGAACGAGTTGCCGACCGGAGAGGCAGGGATGCCCCCGGGACAGGAAAAGCGGACGGGCGTGCGGCGATCGGCATGGCTGAGAGCCAAGCAGATGAATTCCTATTAAGCCAGCATTGCGTGCGGCGGCGCGCCGGCCGCTAGCGGCGCGCCTTGCGGGCGGCGTAGCGGGCGTCGCGGGCGGCCTTCTTCTCGGCTTCCGTCAGGACCGGCTTGGCCGCCTTGGCGGCGGCGGCGGCCTTGGCTTCCGCGGCGGCGGCGGCCTTGGCTTCCAGCTCAGCCTTTCTCGCCGCCGACTTCTCGGCCTGCTGGGCGGCACGCTTTTCGGCCGCTTCCTTGCGCGCGGCGACCGTCGCTTCGTCAACCGGCGGCTTGGACCGAAGCTGTTCCAGCGCCTTGGCGCGGGCCTCGGCGGCCTGTCCGGCGCGGTCCTGGAAGGTCGGATTCTTGAAAGCCATCGGTGTTCGTTTCTCCTGCCGGTACGCAGCTTGTGAGTGGGAAGTCTTGGATGTCCGGCAGGCTTAGCAGGAATTGACGCTCAAGCGTGAGGGGAAAGGTTTGCGTCACATGAGCAGGACGAATGTCCGCTTTGGGTGGTAAGCAGACCTTAGGGTCAGGACTCATTGGTCATAGCCAGAAGATGACGGTGGCAGCGAGGGCGACGGCGGAGAGGAACACGGTCGGGCAGCGGTCGTAGCGGGTGGCAACCCGGCGCCAGTCCTTCAGGCGCCCGAACATGATCTCGATGCGGCTGCG